>OJVL01000001.1_pt1 | contig 397162 bp, 344 predicted proteins | sample 1600201 | NCBI WGS metagenome assembly OJVL01 (sample SAMN04436629, study PRJEB24849) | human gut metagenome | biome: human gut; feature: NICU; material: stool | host: Homo sapiens | place: USA: Saint Louis, MO | collected 2010-01-09
GGAAGGTCGTCAGGTCCGGCTTGTCCTGGCCCGGGTAGAAGACGCGGATGGCGTCATGGATGGAGGCGGACACGAAGAAGTACTGCTGCTCGAGACGCAACGACTTGCCGGACTACACGTCCTACGAGTCGTACGCACAAATTTGGCAGTTCGGCTTAATCGCCATCAGGCCGCGTTACGCGCCGCCGAGCGGCATACCGACACTCCACCCCAGCTCGTTGGCGGCGAGCTTATCGGAGGCGGTGGTCAGGTTGATGAATCCGAGATTCAAATCGATGCCCTCATATTCGCGGGTCATGAGCAACAGTGTAGGTTCATCGGCGCCACGGCCACGAAGCACACCAAGGTATCACCGAGCACCACGTTGCGCAGGTGCCGTAAGACTCCGCGGACAAAGCAATGAGGCTTCCCCCCGCGAGAGGGAAAGCCTCATGTTCCATTCATTCTATTCAGCGATGATGGCGCCTAATCACCGATCATCCTTTGGGAACAGCGCGTCGAAGGCATGTTCCATCACGGACTTACGGCGGATCACACCGACGAGTCTGCCATCACCATCCACCACCGGCAGTTTCTTGAACTGCTTCTTGGCGAGGATTCGGGCCACCTCACCAACATGCTGGCCGGGCATGGCGGCAACGACCTTATGCGTGGCGATGTCCATCACCTTCTTGCCGGAGAGCGCCTGCACCTTGGAGGCCACGGTTTCGTCGTCGAACACCACCATCGTCGAACCGGTGCCGGTGGAAACCGTACGGGATTCATAGGTGGCAATCGATTTCAGGACATCGCCGTCGCTGACGAAGCCGACGAGCCTGCCATCGCCGTTCACCACGGGAAGGCTGGAGACGTTGAGGCGGATAAACTCGCGCACCACATGCGTGATGTCATCGCTGTCCAGGCAGCTGTAGGGCTGATCGTCCATGATCCCGCCGATGGACTGTTCCTGGGCCTGCTTGAATAGGGAGGCGGCGGGGGCCACGTATGCGCCGGCGTAGTGATGCTCGGCGGGCTGACCTTCAGTGGTTTCGGCCGCGACTTCGGCGGAGGCTTGCGCCTCGTAGGCCTTGGCGTTGCGTGCGGCCTTCTCCTTGGCACGGCTGGTGACGGTGAAGATGCAGATGATCAGGGCGACCAGCGAGATGGCGGCGCACAGCAGGTAGGAGAACGCGATGCCGCTGGCCGTGGCGGACTTCACACCCTGGGACATGTGCGAGGCGGTCACGGATGTTTCTGCGGTGACCAGAAGCGAGGTCGCAATGGCTGCCGCGATCTGGCGGCCGGTGTTGGCGATGGCGTTGCCATGGGCGATCATGTCGTTCGGCAAAGCGTTGACGCCCCAAGTGTTGATCGGCATGTTGGCGATAGCCTGACCGGATGCCTGCAATGCGCAGAACACGGCGACAAACAGCACTGATGTCCCGGTGTTGATGGTGCCGAGAAGACCAAGAGAGATGGTCATGAGCGCAAGGCCGCCGATGCCCACGCCGCGCGGGCCGAATTTGTCGAATGCGGCACCGGCAACCGGACTCAGGATGATGCCGACCGCCGCGGCGGGCAGCATGACCATGCCGGTGACGGTGGCGGATTGGCCGAGCACATTCTGGATGAAGATAGGCAACGTCACGTTGGTTGCGGCGACTGCGGCGTTGATCAGAGTGACCAGAATCGCGGAGTTGCGGAAGTTGCGGGTGGCAAGGGTGTCAACGCGCAACAATGGCTCATCGAGCTTGACTTGCTTGTATACGAATGCGACGAAGGCCACAAGACCAACGACGATTGAGATAATGACGACCGGACTGGCCCATCCCATCGTGGAAGCGGACGAGAAGCCATAAAGCAGGCCACCGAACGCGATGGTCGAAAGGATCACGGACAGGATGTTGAGCTTTGGGTTCTTCAACTCGCTGACGTTCTTGAGCATCATCGTGCCTCCGACAAGGATGACCAGTGCCACGACTGCGATGCCAATGAACATCGGGCGCCATCCGAAACTGTCAATCACCAGACCACCGACAACCGGGCCGATAGCCGGGCCGGCGGCCATGACGATACCGGCCATGCCCATGGCGGTGCCGCGCTTATCCGGCGGATAGACGAGCATCGGCACTACGGCGACCAATGGCAACAGCACGCCGGAGCCGACGGATTGCAGTATGCGTCCGACGAGCAACAGCATGAAATTCGGCGCGACGGCACACAGCAGTGTGCCGACCATGAAAGCGGCAAGAGCTCCGGCGAAGAGCTTTCGGGTGGAGAATTTATCAATCAGATAGCCTGAAATCGGCACCATGATGCCCGAGACCAGCATGTAGACGCTGGTCACCCACTGCACGGTGCCGGTGGTGATATTGAAATCATGCATCAGTGCCGGCAAGGCCGGTGACATGACGGTCTGGTTGAGCAGCGCGATGAACGAGCCGACGACGATCACACCCACGACGATGAATCGGGTGTGCGGATCAATAGGCTTTACGGAACTGGTGGCGGACCCGAGTTCCGCGGTTTTCTGTGAGGTCACAGCATTTCCTTCTGTTGGTAACGGCATGTGTGGGCGATCCGGCCCCATGCTTGTGTCAAGACGCGGGGACACCGATGAGTCCGGGCGTAAAGGAAAAGCCGCCATCTGTTCCGCATTCATATACGGCAAACGATTCGCGGCTTTGCGTAAGTTGATGGCTATGGTGAGCGATTCATGCGACGTCGACTGCGGATGGGCCATCGGTACATCCCGGCATAAGGCGTGTCCCCGCTACACCAGCATCGAGAATAGGGCCATTTGTGGATTGGCAAACAGAACATTGCCGACGAACGACCCACGGCAGGCGCGTGCGATGAACATCGCGTAGCGATACAGGTTCATGGCATCTCCTTGATGGGTCTTCGTACGGCAGGCATCGAGAAGCCTATCATCATTCAAATCGACGGTGAAACCCACGCATGCCTGACAATACACAAAATCTTTACAAAAGGATTGGGCTTACCGCATACGATCCGCCTGGGTAGCGACCCGAGGATGAATCAGGGGCGAGCCAAGGGTTGCGTCTCGTGTTTCCGTCATGATTTCTGGCGAAGACTCATAATAGAACACACATTATGCTGCTGCAGCAGCCAGCCCTTGCAGAACAATGTCATGACAAAGGCCTGAGAAGACGACTTCTCAGGCCTTATCCGTACCGCTCCCCCAGTCGCTTGTAGCGACAGCTCCCCTCGAAGAGGGGAGCCAGAGAAACACTTACTTGGAGACGTTGAACTTGAACTCGGCGTCTTACCGGTCTTCTTCGTCCTGCCTTGCCGCGGATATTCAATCGCATCGCAGGGGTGACTTCCTCGATCATCTGACAGACCGACCGACGGTCTGTATGCTTGACGGGGACATGAACGAAAGGCAGGCCATCCGCATGGCGCACGATATACATTCCGGAGACACCGAACGACGAATCCTCGATTCCGCCCGCAGGCTCTTCGCTGAAAAGGGCTACGAGAAGACGTCCATCCAGGACATCCTGAACGACTCGGGACTGTCCAAGGGCGGGCTCTACCACCACTTCAAATCGAAGGAGGCGATTCTCGACCGGCTGAACGCCGACGAGTGGGCCGTCACCGCGCGTCTTCTCGACAAACTCATCGAGCGCAAGGACATGGGTGCGCTTGAGAAGCTGCGCGTGCTCATCGTTTCCGCCGTGGACGCCCCCGATCATCTGGACCTAGTCCGTTCCCAGATGGCGCTGCTCAAGGATCCTGCGTTCTTTACGGCGAACATGCGTTTCTGGTCGACGAGACTGCCGGAGTCCTTCCGCTCACTCATCGATATGGGCGTGCAGGACGGCTCCATTCCCACGGCATACCCCGAGGAGGCGGCGCAACTGCTCTCGCTCCTCGGCAACTACTGGCTCATGCCCTGCTTCTACCCCGCCGATCATGCCGGCATGGAACACCGCATCCGCTGCCTCGCCACGATGCTCGACGCCATCGGCGTGCCAGTGTTCGACGAGACGCTCATCCTGCGGACGACCGAAGGGCTCACGGCCCTGACACCGGAAGAGGATACGGCGTCCGCATAGGAGACGCGCCCGGGTGCGCCGCATCTTGCACATCCTGATGCCACAGATGTCGAAGCGCTTCCGCGCCCTTTTCCTTGGGCGTATTGTTATCACCATAACAGACCGACGGTCGGTTTGTATAAATGGCCGTGGCCAATCACAAGAAAGGAATCCACGATGACGAACGCATACGAATGCACGACCCAACCACAAAGAAGCCAAGCCGCTGATCCTCTTCGCACACGCGACTTCCGCCTGCTCGTCGCGGGTCTCGGAATATCGCTCTTCGCCAACCTTATGCTGCGGTTTGCCATGTCCATGTGGGTGCTTGACAAGACCGGCTCGGCGGCGGCGTTCGCCTCCATTCTTACTGCGAGCATCCTGCCCACGATTCTGCTCTCGCCCCTTGGCGGCGTGATGGCGGATCGTACGAACCGTCGGACCGTCATGGTGGCGCTTGACGCGCTTTCCGCCGTGACGGTGCTCGTCTGCGTGGCGATCTTTTCGGCCGCCGGTTTCAATCTGGCGGCGATAGCCGTGATGCAGGTGGTGCTCGCCGTGCTTGACGCGATGGAGACGCCTACGGTGCAGGCGGCGCTGCCGCAGATGTTCCGCTCCCATGGCGAGGATGTGATGCGTCGCGCGATGGCCGTGGTGAACGTAGTGAACCAGACGAGCACGCTCGTTCCCGCCGTGCTCGGCGGCGTGCTGTACGCGGCGGTTGGTACGATGCCCATGATGGGCCTCACGATCGTGGGGTTCGGTGCGGCCGCCGTCGTGGAGTGTTTCATCCGGCTCGGCGCTCCCGACCGCGGCGACGCCGGCCGCGTCACCGCGGTCGACGACCTGCGCGCGGCCGGACGTTTCCTCACCCGCGAACGTCCTCATGTGCTGCATCTGGTGTTGATCTGCGCCGCGCTCAACTTCCTGGTGACGGGGTATGCGGAGGTCGGCTTCCCCTACATGGTGCGGACCGTACTGGGGTTCGGCTCCACGGCGTACGGCCTTGCATATGGTCTCGTGGGAGCATCCGGACTGCTCGGCGCGCTCGTCGGTGGACGGGTCGCGAGGTCGCTGTCCATGCGGCGATTCCCGATGGCGATCGCCGCCTTCTCGCTCACCATCCTGCCCCAAGCGCTTGTCATGACGATTCCCGCAGGTGGAGTGATGCGACTCGCGGTGCTCACGGCGAGCACCTGCGGAACCATGATCGCCATCACCCTCGCGAACCTCATCGCCGTGCCGGCGATCCAGATGGGCTGCCCCGAGAACATGACCGGCAAGGTGATGTCGCTCGCGCTCTCCGCGAGCATGTGCGCCCAGCCCCTCGGACAGATCGCATACGGCTGGGCGTACAGCGTCTACCCGGCGGGCGCGGTCCTGGCGGTGACGTTCGCCCTGGCCACCGCGATGCTGCCGCCAGTCGCGCACGTAACGCGGCGGTTCTAGGACGGGATTCCATCACCTTCGCTCTGGACAGCTGAGACATCAAAGCCATGTGCGGATATGCAAACGGCCGCCATCAATCATGGTGATGTTGGCCGTTCACGTCATCCCCGTACCGTAGATATGAAAATGACCACTGTAATCGCACATACGACGATGGTGGTCATTGGATCAATCGCCCCGGCGTCAGGCCTGCACGAGCGGGCGGATGTCGTCCAAGGTGCTGGGGTCGAAGGTCAGCAGATCGTGGTCGGCCTGAAGGTTCGCCCAGAACTCGGGCGTGGTGTCGAGCGCCTTGCCGAGCCGCCATGCCGAGCCGCCATGCCATGGGGTGGTGATGCGCCGCCTGCCATTGACGATCTCGCCGATCGGCGACATCGGCGTGCTTTGCCGTACCCGTCGAGGTGGGTGTGGACCTGCCAGACGTCCCAGATATGATATGCGCCGATGAGCGAAGCAATCGGACTTTGATTCGGAAACGGCCTTCATACCGCACTTGTCCATCACACAACTGGACTGGAACATGAACAGGCACGCAGTCACGGTTGCATAATAGGATTCAAGTCAATAGCAGCCTTCCACGCCTCCTCACAGTGCGCAACCCGGAAGGTCCTTTTTATTGGCGAACTCGACCGGTTTGGCCTATCGCAACAGTCGTTCGTTGAGGATGACAGGAGCGTGTTCGATTGACGGCTGCAACGCATCGAGCTGGTCGGACAGCTTCGACTCGTCGACCACCGGCAGTTCGAGCAGGGATCGTGCGGCCGCGTGCAGGTAGTCGTTCAACGCCTCGATGCGGCCCGGCTCCAGCGGGTAAGCCGGGTCGTTCTCCAAGGTGACGTCCAACGTTTTGCGCAACATCTCATGCTGCGCGCTGCCCATGATGGCCGCGCACTGGTCGCGGAACGTCATACGAGAATTTGCCGGCTGACGTTCGGACAGTACCTGCGGAATCCACGCGCCGCCCTCCCAGTCGGCGCGCATGTCGTTCTTGAACAGCGACATGTTATGGTCGAACAACGGCGCCGGACCCAGAATCCGGCCGGTACGGTTGTCGCGCAGGAACCCGTGGTTGTTGGCGTGACGGTCCTGATTGACGATGAGCGCGTCGAACACTAGCATCGTGCGCATCGCCTCGAACGATTCCTCGGACACGGCGCGTGCGGCGGCGAGGCTCTCCGGGAACGACGCCAGCTGCGTCGCCGCATAGAACGGCACGAACGACACGTCCTTTGAGTTCATCGAACCGCACACCGACGCGAGCTTGCCCTTCCAACGGGCGATGCGGTAGTCGACCGCATTCACACCGAGCCTGCGCGCCAGCTGCGAGGCGAGATACTCGGAATACGGTTCCAAACCGGCGTTCGCATACCATTCGGAACCCGCCTTCCACAGTTCCAGCCCACGTTCCGTATGCCGCCACGCCTTCGGGAACTGGCCGTCCGTCGTCCACTCGCTCGACAGGCCGATCGCATGCTTCTCGCTCGACGTATACCCCGTGTAGGCCACGATGGCGAGCGTCTCGTCCAACGGATTGTCATACAGGTTGATATCCGCGAACTTGAGGTTCTCACCGTCGCGTTCCGCCCAGAACGAATCGTTGACCGACAGCCCCTTGCACAGGTCGATGATGCCCAGCGTATCCGCAATGCTCAACCCCGCCTGCGCGAGAACCTGCGTGGCGAACTCACGATTCTTCGGAATCGTGCGCCGCTCCAGCCACGTCGTCAGCTTCGCATTATCCGGCTCCGGAGCCAACGGAAACGGCAGCAACGCGCGCTTCGACTCATCGAACCAGCGGACATGCGCCTCGATCTTGCCCGCCAGCAGGCCCTCGCCATACGACGCATCGAACCGGAGCAGCGGATCATCATAGAGCCGCAGCACGTAACTCGTCATATCCGGCCCCTCCAATCACAAGCCCGCTCCAAAGTCATATCGGGCGATTCACATATGAAGAACAACTGTCTACAGTATAGACAAGGGCCTTGGAATGCGGGGGCTTCACTCTGAAGTCAAGTATTTGATACAATTTGGTGCAAAAAGATAGTAAATAGCAATAAGGAGTGGATATGAGCATGCAGATTGCCACGCGAGTTGATGACGAGCAGGCTGCGTTGTTTAAGGAGACGACCCGACAGCTGGGTACCACCCCGGCCGATGCCCTGCGTATGTTCATCAGCGCGTTCAATGATTACCGTGGGTTCCCCTATGAGGTGCGTTTGCCACGAAATGACGTGGAGCCGTTTGCGTCCGAGCGGGACGCTACTGAGTATGCCAGTCGTCTCGCCTTGAGGATGTCCGATGAAACGAGGTGAGATTCGGACGTTGCAGGCCGATGGCTACGCCAGCAAGCCACGGCCGGTTGTCATCGTGCAGAGCGATGCCGTCGATCGGTTCGATTCCGTCATCACTTGTCTGCTGACCTCATACGATTCCTCCGACATCGACACGCGGGTCCGATTGGAACCAAGTCCGGAGAACGGCCTGAACAAAGTGAGTTACGTGATGACGGACAAGATCGTCACCGTCGACCGCAAACTGCTGGGATACCAAGTCGGCGTGGTTGATGATGCAGCCATGGCGAATATCGGCCGTCAGCTCATGCGGGTTCTAGGTTTGCTGTGACGTTTGGGATGGCTGGCGGGCGTGCGTCTACTTGTGACATCGTTTATGCACCCCTGAGGCCGTATGATGATGGCGTCGAATTCAAGCTCTCCCCAACGTCTAAGAAATGGCTTCCTTCATATTACGGTCATACGACCAACACCATATGAAGGAAGCCATCATGAATGGTCTAACGGCAATCAGCTTCTCATACGTGATTGCCAGTCATTCACCGAATCAGCCGCGGTTGTCGAACATCTGCAGCAGCATCTTGCTGGGTTCGACGGCATAGACGGTGTGCGGCAGACGGGCGCTCAGGTAGACGATGCCGCCGGCCGTAAGCTCGACTTCACGGCCTTCGCCGCCGACGCGCAGCTTGCCTTCCAGCACCTGGATGATCACGGGCATGGCCGCGGTGTGCTCGCTCAGTGCCTGGTCCTTGTCGAAGCCGAACAGCACGGCGCGCAGGCCGTCCTCGCGCAGCACCGTACGGGAGACAGTGGCCTCCTCCTGAATATCGATCAACGAGGCCAAGTCTTCGATGAATCCAAGATGCGGCTCGGTCGAAATGGCGTGGCCTTCGGCGTCGTGGGCGTCGTGCTTGCAGGCGCAGTGCTTGGCCTCACCCGCTTCAGCGGCCGCGACTTCGCCATGCTTGCAGTGGCACTCCTTCTTCGCGCCCGGCTCCGCGGCCGCGCCCTCGGCGTGCTCGTGCTTGCAGGCGCAGTGGTGTTCGCCGTTGGCGGCAGACGCTTCAGCGGCCGCGGCGGCTTCCCTACGCTGCTTGCACTTGCAATGCTGCTCGTCGCGTCCTGCCTTGCATACGGTCTGCTGCTCGTTCTCATCGGTCATGATGTTCTCCTATTCGTCGCGCGTACCTCACATACGCGTCATCGCTTTTGCTTGTTTCCCATTATCCGGCCATCGTGGGCCGGCACACCGCTGTTACGCTTCGGGCTTGCGTACCACGAACGCGATACCGGTAAGTTCGTTGCTGTACTTGTCGAAGGTGTGCTTCATGTTGAGCACGCGGGCGCGGATGTCCTTGTTGCCCAGAACGTTGCGCAGGATGCGCAGCACACCGCCGATACCTTCATCGGCGATATTGCGCTTCATGTCCAGCAAGGCCATCGGCTCCTTGCCTCTCCACAGCACCTCGAAGCCTTCGGCTTCCAGCAGCTCGCGCCATTCCTGCTCGGTGAGCGGGCGCGCGTTCACCTTGATGCTGCGAGCCAGGGCCTTGCGCACCTCATCCTTGACGGATTCGTCCAGGTTGTCCGGCTGCAGGCCGAGTTCGTGAATCGAGTAGGTGCCGCCGGCGCGCAGTAGTCGGAAGGCCTCGCCGATAATCGCCTGCTTGCCACGCTCGGTCTGCATGGTAAGCATGGCTTCGCCGATCACCACGTCGGCGCTGTTGGATTCCAGACCGGTGTCGGCGGCGTCGCGCTGCACGCAGCTTGCCGGAATCGTGGCCTTCTCACTGGTGAGTTTGGAGATGATGTCCACGACCTGCGGATCGCGGTCCACGCCACGGTAGCTCTTGGGGTCGCGCTCGAGAATCGCCCTAGTGGTCAGGCCCAGTCCCGGGGCGAATTCGACGACATCCTTGCCGGCGATGTCCGCGTTGGCGAGCATGCGTTCGGTGAGTTTCTTGCCGCCGGGGCGCAGCACGTGCTTACCGATGCGGGCCAGAAGCCAATGGCCCTGCAGGTGCGCGGGGTCTCGGTCGGACTGCGGCAGGGGCAGCTCGCGGTTGGTGGCGGGTTTGGTGGCAGTGGACTGAAATGCCTGAGAAGGCTGCGGTGTAGTGGTCATGTGTCGTGATGCTATAGTCCACAGCCCGCCCGCACAAGGGTTTTTCGCTAGAAATCAGCCGAATGTGAGAATGCTCACCCGAGTAGGCGCCTGAGCATGCGGCCAGGGACGATTCAGGGGATGCTCAGGGGTCCCGTCACCGATTCCCCACATATCGCCCGCGTTCGCCTAATAGAATGGAATCCAGCATTCGATTCGGTATCCGGCGCAATGCCGGCAAACGTGAGGAACTTACGATGAGGGTCATCGGCAATATTCTGTGGATCATTCTGGGCGGACTGGCAATCGCCATCAGCTGGACACTGATCGGACTGTTTCTGTGCATCACCATTATCGGTATTCCACTAGGAGTTCAGGCGTTCAAAATGGCGGGCCTTACCTTGACACCGTTCGGCAAAACCGTGCAATACGGTGGCGGCGTTGGCTCCACGCTGGTCAATATCCTCTGGGTGGTGCTGGTCGGCTGGTGGATGGCACTCGGCTATCTGGGTGCAGGCGTGCTCAACTGCATCACCATCATCGGCATTCCGTTCGGCATCCAGTCGTTCAAAATGGCCAAGCTTGCGCTCTGGCCGTTCGGCGCACAGATCTACAGTCTGTAACAATTGTTTCTGCAGTAGGTCCGGTGCAGCGCATTATCATCGTGCGTTGCACCGGACTTTTTATATACAACGGGCATTTCACACACCGCGTGATTTGACGGATTCGGACGTAAGACCTTATGGTGCGCGAACCATGATCAACACATCGCATTCAGCAGCGACGGCGTGAACGAACACGCCATCTGACCAGTACACCTCTCATTGACGCATAGCTGAATCATTGCCGGTGATATCGAGCCGACCCGTTCGCACCATGCCCCATAAACGTACCTATACGAGTATGCGTTCTTGGCATCGTCGCAACGCAATGCACCGCGGCAAAACCCATTGCATACCATCACATATTCAGAAAGAACAACAGATCATGAAGTATTTCACTACTGACACGCATTTCGGGCACTACCATATGTCACTCACATGCAGTCATGCGCACAACTATATTTTTGTATTATCCATGATTTTATAGTTGTTTATTGACTCATTTCCTTCTCTATCTTATACTTTCTATAATCAAGGATGCTCTTTGGGAAGTGAGTCTCTCATGGATATGAAGTATAGAAGTTTGGCAAGGCTGTTCCATGCCGACAGGTCAGTCGATTCCTTCAATAACCATGCGGCACTCGCACGGCAGCGGCTTGAGGCAGATTCCACATTCAGGACCGGGGTCATCACGCCATTGGGCGAACTGTTCTCCGCCACGCCGCGCGAGACGACCCTGCTCATGGAAAATATACTTCTCGCCGAAAGGCGCATATCACGGCTATGGAACCTGATTCCCGGCGTCATGCGCTGGGACTACATACGGCATTCCATCAGTGAGGAACTGTTCGCCACCAACGAGATGGAAGGCGTGCGCAGCACCCGCAAGGAAACCCAGGACGCCGTGGACGCGGCCGACAAGGCAAGGCGGGACGGCGACGACTCCAAGGCGCGGTTCAGCGAATTTGCCAAGCTGTACCTGAACCTCACGGACAAGGACTCCGCGTTGCCGACAGGCATCGCCGACATCCGCGACATCTATGACAAGGTCGTGCTCGACGAAATCGATGAGAGCAATCAGCCGGACGGCGACCTGTTCCGGAAAGGCGATGTGGAAATACAGGGGCCGCACGGCCTCGCGATCCATAACGGAGTCAAAGGCGAAGGCAACATCGGCGCGCTCCTCACCGACATGATCCATCTCGCGACCTCCGACGAGATTCCCCGGCTGCAGTCGGCCATCATGTCGCACTTCCTGTTCGAATACGTCCACCCGTTCTACGACGGCAACGGCAGAACCGGCCGGTATCTCCTGGCCCTGTACCTGAACCATGACCTGACTATGCCCACCGTGCTATCCCTGTCCCGCACCATCGCGGAGAACAAGAACGCCTACTACAAAGCATTCATGGAAGCGGAAGACAAGCTGAACTGCGGCGAACTCACGCTCTTCGTGAACACCATCCTCGGATTCATCCAACAAGCCCAGGATGAGCTGATTGACGAACTCAGTATCAAGGTCGATCAGCTCGACAAAGGTCGGATACTCTGTACACAGCTTGAAAAGAGGCATGGCCTATCGCGCAATGCCGTCTCGGTGCTCTATGGCGTGATTCAGGAAGAGCTGTTCGACTCGTCCAAATCCATGTCGTTGGACGAAGTGGCCCATCACATCGGACTGTCCAAACAGAGCGCAAGGAAATACGTGGAAGAGCTCTTGGCCGCGGGGCTGGTCGTACAGACCGGAAAACGCCCGCTGAAAATACAGGTATCGAAATCATTGAGGAATGTTCTCGTCACAGGAGTCGACGAGAACGCGGAAGCCTAAATGAAGAAAGGTGGACGCAAACATCTCAACGAGGCCCATACTACGTGGAAAGGCCCAGGCAGCCAACACTGCTCGGACCTCTCTTTCATCGCTTTCCTCAGTCGCCTTCAGCGATAACTTCCCTCGCCGAGGGGAAGCCACGGAAAAAAACTTTCTTTCTGAACATCATCACTACGACGACGGCATACATCATCCATTGCATTGGGAATAAGCCGTCACCGAATACAGAATCTAATGAGCTCGGATCACTCATTCACGAGCACCAGAATTCGTTTCATGAATTACCACGTTTGTGTCTTTGAAAGGCATGCGGCCGAATCCAATTCGAATCGCAACTCGGGAATATACAGGCGGCGGCACCGATGCCTCTCACATCACCGGGAAACGATGACGACACCGGGAAAACCATCAGCCCACACTGCGGAAAAACACTGCCGAACCCGCCCAACAAATATTGAAGCAGTACACACCACGTGCAGGCCAACATCCTCGAACTGACCGGCAGGCGGCCCCGCCTGGAGGCCGGCAGACGGCTGCGCGCGATTGCCGCCGCCCGGCACGCGTCAAGGACCGGGACTCCGCCACGGCGTGGCTCGTCTCCTACAGCCGGTGGGAGCAGGACTTTGCCTCGTTCCTCGACGAGAAGAGCGAATACGCCGACGGCAGCGTGAACGGCATGCACCAAAGGCTCGTCAAGGCGCGGCGCATGATCCCAGGCGCATCCGGGAGGGCCAGCCGTTCGCGTTCCTCGACGAGGGGCTCGCGGCCAACGCGATGACCGACGAACGACTCGAGCGCCGGACACACATTTTGACCTATAACCCTTAATTTTCTAATCAGGAGCAGGGAAAACAGGAATTCGCCTATGAAATACTGGATGCACGCAGACAGTCCGCTGTCAGTGTCTTTGCATTTTGAAGCATCTCCTCCGGTGTCCCTGTAAATACCACTTCTCCCCCGTTCTTCCCTCCATCGGGGCCGATGTCAATAATCCAGTCCGCCTGCTTCATCACGTCCAGGTTATGCTCAATCACTACCAGCGTATTTCCGCTGGATACAATCCCATCAAACAGCTTCAACAGATTATCTACATCGGACCTGTGAAGGCCTGTGGTCGGCTCATCCATGACAATGATGCTACCGCTCTTCCCCAGGTTCTTTGCCAGCTTAATCCGCTGCCGCTCTCCCCCGGACAGGGTACTAAGGGGCTGCCCCAGCGTCAGATAGGATAATCCCACCTGCTGCATTACGCTCAGGCGTTTCCTGATCCTGGTATCCTCAAATAATTCCAGTGCCTGGGAAGCGGTAAGCCCCAGCAATTGGACAATATTCCTCCCCTTGTAGGTACAGGCAAGGGCCTCCCTGTTATACCGCACACCGCCGCATGCCTCGCATTCTGTAACAATCGGGTCCATAAAGGCAAGTTCCGTAACGAGAACACCTTTGCCGCCGCAGATTGGGCAGGCTCCGGCGGAATTAAAACTGAACAGGCTTTCCGGCTGATTGTTCTCCCTTGCCAGAAGTTTTCGTATCTCATCAAAGAAGCCCAGGTAGGAAGCTGGTGTAGAGCGGCTGGTAGCTGTAATCGGCCCCTGGTCCACCATCACCACTTCATTCTCATACGCTCTCGCAAATACCTGGGAAATGAGGGTACTCTTTCCCGAACCAGCCACACCAGTCACCACCGTCATGACCCCCAGAGGGATATCCACATCCACATGCTTTAGGTTATGAAGGCAGGCATCCCTTACCGGCAGGCTGCCTGTGGCTTTACGTGGCGTCTGTTTTATGGGGAACAACTTTTGCATGGATTTTCCCGTCAGGGTATCTGTCCTAAGTAGTTCCGGATAGCTTCCCTCAAACACGATTTCACCGCCGTTTTGTCCTGCCGCAGGCCCCACGTCAATGACATGGTCTGCGATGGAGATTACGTCTTTATCGTGTTCCACCACAAGGACTGTATTTCCTTTATCCCGAAGCTTCTTGAGAAGATGATTCATACGGTAGACATCCCGTGGATGCATCCCGGCACTGGGTTCGTCAAAGATATAGGTCATCCCGGTCAGACTGCTTCCCATATACCGGACCAGCTTCAGCCTCTGGGCCTCCCCGCCGGACAGGGAGGGTGTTTCCCGGTTCAGATGCAGATAAGGGAGTCCAATCTCGATCATCCGGTCCAATCCCTCCAGGATGGTATGAACCAGCAGACCCACTGTCTGGTCCGTGATCTGTGTCAGGACTTCCCGCAGGAGAGTCAGCTCCATCTCGCACATGTCTGCAATAGAATACCCGTTTATTCTACAGTTCAAAGCCGCCTCATTCAGCCTTCTTCCATGACAGTCACTACATTCTATTTCCGTAATCAGCTTTTTTGACTTCTCTTTGGTGTGTCTGCTTTTGCTGCTGATATCCCGGTTTAAGAGGGCCTTCGTATACTTATGGTACAGTCCAGTTACTTTCGGGTTCTCCGGCTCTCCCTTACCATCACGGGCACCATAGACAAGAAGGTTGTATTCTTCTTTTGTGTAATCCCGGATGGGTTTATCAAGGTCGAACAGCCCTGACTCAGCATACTGCTTCCAATACCAGGATCCCGGACGGTACAGGGAATCCTTCACACAGCCCTGGTTCCAGGATTTATTCCGGTTCAGGACTGCTTCCATATCCACTTTTGTAACTTTTCCGAGACCGGAACAGGTCTTGCACATCCCGTTGGGGTCATTAAAAGAGAAATAGGACGCAGTTCCCACAAAGGGCTGCCCAATCCTGGAAAACAACAGCCGCAGGCTGGCATACAGTCCGCTGATGGTCCCTACTGTGGAGCGTGCATTTCCCCCTAAGGAGGACTGGTCCACCACAACGGACGGTGTCAGATTGTCAATGCGCTCCACTGCCGGTCTGGGGTATTTGGGAAGCCTGGACCGTACAAATGCCGGGTAGGTTAAGTTCATCTGCCGCTGGGATTCCGCTGCAATCGTGTCAAAGACAATACTGGATTTCCCGGACCCGGACACCCCGGTAAATACTGTGTTTTTTTCCTTCGGGATTCTGAATGTAACGTGTTTCAAGTTATTCTGGGTAAGCCCATACACCATAATGTCTGCCATCTGATCACACTCCTTTTCTCTTTTTCCTGCTGTCATATCCAACCAAACCTGCTGCAATCAGAGCCGTAAGGATGTCTGCGGTGGGACCTGCGTACAGAATCCCGTCCATTCCCCAGATACCCGAGAAAATATGGATGAGCGGTACCATCAGCAGAAGTGGCCGGAGGATGGAAAGCAGCATCGCTTTCACTGCCTGTCCGGCTGCCAGATAATACTGGGCTGACACCACCTGAAATCCAGTAAACGCCAGTCCGAACAGGGAAATGCGCATACACTTGATACCAAATGCCATAGATGCTGGCTCATTCATCCCAAAAATCTGCAGAATCTCCGCCGGGAATAACTCACAGATAAGCCAGCCAATCACAGAAACCACCGTAGCTGCGCCAACCGCCTTTTTATAGGTTTCTTTGACCCGGTGTTCGAAACCAGCGCCTTTGTTAAATCCGATGATGGGCTGCATCCCAAGTGCAATCCCCACACAGATAGCAACCACTACAGAACTGATCCGAAGCACAATCCCAAGACTGCTAAGTGCCGCTTCGCTGCCAACGCCTGCCATTTCACAGCTCACCACCGCTTTGTTCAGTTCAATCTGCAGAATTGTTACCGCCACCTGAATCATGCAGGATGGAAGCCCAAACGCAAATATCTGACCGCAGATGGGTAATGTAGGGCAGATATTTTTTCTTCTTAACCGGATATGCCCTTTCTTTAAAAAGTAAACCAACAGTATGACCGCGGACATGATCTGCGAGGTTACGGTAGCGATTGCTGCACCTTTCACTCCCCAGTTAAAAACAAATATATAGATTGGATCCAAAACCAGGTTGATTACCGCTCCGACCAGGAAGCATCCCATAGCCAGGATGGGGCTGCCACACGCTCTGGCCATACTGGACAGGGCAATAGCTGCCATACTAAAGGGTGCACCAAGTAAAATGATGGGGACATAATCCAACACATAGGACAATGAGCCCTGCGCCCCCTTCGTAGCCCCAAAAGCTAGTGCCAGCGGTTTCAGGAAAGTAAGGCATATAACGGTAAAAAGAATACCTATGGCAACAGACAGAGTGAATACCGTTCCAAGGGTTTTTTCGGCTTCTGCTTCTTTTCCTGCCCCTAAGTTCATGGACGTATAGACACTGCCGCCAATCCCCAGCAGGGTGGCGATGGATAAAAGAATCGTGACGAAAGGAAAAGTAACCGTGGTTGCAGCAATGCCAAGATATCCCACCCCACGCCCAATGAATATCTGGTCTACGATGTTGTAAAGTGCATCCACCAGCATGGATAAGACAGATGGGATTGCAAATTTTATGAGCAGCCTGCCGAGAGGTTCGGCTGCAAGAGGGTTTCCCCTCACTGTTTTAATAGTCTTGTCCATCTCTTTTTCTCCTTTGGTTTTTTCATCATTTACGCTGGATTAGCGTATCAAAGGAGCGCAAACCATTCATGATACTTTTTGCGGTTTTTTCATCCGAAGGCCTGACGGCAAACCATGCCTCCTGAATCGGCGTCTCCATGCCCCCGCCTTCTATAGGGTATACCTCGATATCCGGCAGCTCTGCATAAAAAAGGCCTGATGATGGCAGAACTTCTAAATGCAGATACCGGAACATATTATCGGAAGTCACATGGCAGCATGGATCTGCTGTTACCATGCACCAGGTGGCTTCAGATATCCGAAACTCTTCCATTCCTGGGGGCATTGTTTGGTTTAAATAGAACTGATATAATGTGGATAGGAAAACTGTGAACATCTGGGAGGAAATATGAAGAATTTATCGGAATTACCTAACATAGGAAACGCTGTAGCTAATCAATTAAAACAAGTTGGTATTTTAGATGAAGACGATTTGAAATCCATAGGAGCAGAACAAGCATGGCTGAAAATACAGCAAATTGATAAAACAGCGTGTATCAATAAACTCTACGCATTAGAGGGTGCAATCTTAGGCATAAAAAAAACTTTATTGCCAAACGAAAGAAAAGAAGCATTAAGAGAATTTTATAACAGATATAAAAAGTAATAGTAAAAACGGATGGAGGTGCCTGTTTGAAACGATATCCCCCTTTAGAAAGGGCCATTACCTATATCGAAGCACATCTAAATGAATATATCGGTCTGAATGAAGTATCAAGAGAAACCGGCTACTCCTACTACTACATGACCCGCCTGTTTTCTTCTGTTTTAGGTGAATCCGTGGGACACTATATCAACCGTCGGAGGCTTTACAATGCGTCCGAAAAACTGATTCATTCCGACCAGAAGGTCATTGATATTGCACTTGACTGTGGTTATGAATCGTCAGAGGCGTTCAGCAGGGCCTTTAAAGCTGTTTTTGGATACAGTCCTGTAGCTTACCGGAAAGCCGGACTTGATTTGGTGATAAAAGCAAAAAAAGAACTGGCGCCGGAAGATGTGTGCCATATTGCCAATCATATTTCACACGCTCCCAAGATCATCCTGCTAGGTGAGACAGAAGTAGCTGGGCTTCGGGGGACTACTTCCCTGTCCGACAATCAGCTGCCCGGACTGTGGGAACAGTTCCATGGTCTTAACAAAGATTTTTTCACCACATCTGCGGGATATGGCATCTGTGAAACGCAGAAGACGGCTTATACAAAAGACGGCGACGCGTTATATTCCGTCATGATCGGCGGTCCGGTGAAGGATTTTGATTGCCTGCCGCTGGAACTGGCAAAAAAGACGCTGCGTGCAGGAAGATACGCTGTTTTCACCCACCGGGGCACACTTGGAAACTTATATAAAACATATCAGTATATCTTCGGAACATGGTTGCAGACCACAAGGGAAGAACTGGATGACAGGGAAGATTTTGAAGTTTATGAGCATGAAATTCTATCCTTTGATGATCCAGATAATGAAGTTAAAATTTTTATTCCTATCAAATGACAGGACACCATTTTGCGCACGGGCGCTGACGGTGTTTTACATATCACCGGGTATTTAGGGTGTGTTTACACTATCTAGGTTTTGTGTGATAATTATCGTGTGTGTACGCCAGATATCACACAAAACCTAGATAATGTAAACACACCCTAGAATTCCCAGATTTTCAGCACTACCAAACGGTCACTTCTTAGACGTTGGGGAGAACTTGAACTCCACAATATCTCCGTCGGCCATGACGTAGTCGCGGCCCTCCTGACGGAGCTTGCCTTCCTCCTTGATCTTGGCCATGGAGCCGTCGGCGGCCACGAAATCGTCGTAGGAGACGATGTCAGCCTTGATGAAGCCCTTTTCGAAGTCGGTGTGAATCACGCCGGCGGCCTGCGGGGCGGTCCAGCCCTTGTGGATCTGCCAAGCACGCACCTCCTTGACGCCTGCGGTCAGGAAGGTCTGCAGGCCGAGGATGTCGAAGCCCACACGGGCCAGCTGGTCAAGGCCGGATTCGCTCAAGCCGGCGTCGGCGAGCATTTCACGGGCATCCGCCTCGTCAAGCTCGGTCAGGTCGGCCTCGAACTGGGCGTTGAGAAACACGGCCGGGGCCGGGGCCACGGAGGCGGCAAGTTTGGTCTGAAGGTCCTTGTTGGCCAGCTCGTTATCGTCCACATTGAACACGTAGATGAACGGCTTGGCGGTCATCAGGTGCAGGTCGTAGACGGAATCCTTGTCGAAACGACCTTCACGCGCAGCCTTGTCGAGCGTCTCGCCAGCCTCAAGAATGGTCTTGGCCTGCTTGACGGCGTCCATGTAAGCCGGCTCGATCTTCTTGCCGCGCAGATCTTTCTCCAGCTTGGGCAGCGCGTTCTCGATGGTCTGCAGATCGGCGAGAATCAGCTCGGTGTTGATGGTGTCGATGTCGTCGGCCGGATCCACCTTGCCGTTGACATGCACAATGTCATCGTCTTCAAAAGCACGCACGACTTCGCAGATCGCGTCGGCCTCGCGGATGTTGGCCAGGAACTTGTTGCCCAAGCCTTCGCCTTCGGAGGCGCCCTTGACGATGCCGGCGATATCCACGAAGGTCACCGTGGCAGGCACGACCTTCTCGGTGTGAACCAGCTTGGCCAGCACCGGCAGACGATCGTCCGGCAGTGGCACGATACCGGTGTTCGGCTCGATGGTGGCGAACGGATAGTTTTCGGCCAGCACGTTGTTGCGGGTCAGGGCATTGAACATGGTGGACTTGCCGACGTTGGGCAGTCCGACGATTCCGATAGTAAGAGACATGCCTTTAAGTCTAAAGAGCCAAGCGACAAGCGCACGGGAACCGCGAAATGCTCGACTCGCACAATATGAACATCCCCATTTCGGAGTATCCGATAGCAGAGTATAAACGGCGTTCATAACGCAAAACCCGGCCGGCACATCATCAATGCATATTGCGAAGCTCATCAATCACATGCCATCGGTTGCGACTACTGGGTTTTGCGCATCAGCCGGCTGCGAGTTCGAGCAACGGCTCTTGCAATACACCACCCCGACCTCCAAGTCAATACCTTTATCCGCACTCGTCGAACGTTCTTTTCTTGGCGAAATACACCCCCGCCACCCGTTATCCTTATGGGGTAGCACACGGAGCCGCTACGTTTTACCCCATACATGCGGCCCGCAACCATTGAGAGAGACCATGCAACAAGCATTACTACGTATACGGAAGGAGGGCCGGCTGTGAACTGGGAAGTCATCCAAGCAAGTCTTCCACTGTTCGGGAAGGCGTTCGTCTTGACGTTACGTCTTTCCGCAATCAGCGTGGTGCTGGCTACCCTTCTGGGATTGGTGCTGGCATTGCTGCGCGAATACCGCGTGCCTGTGCTCGCCCAAATCAGTACCGTATTCGAGGAGCTGTTCCGCAACACCCCTTTGCTGATTCAATTGTTCTTCCTGTATTACGGATTCCCGTCCATCGGCATCAAATGGAGCGCCGAGATCTGCGCTGTCGTCGGTATGTCCATTCTGGGCTCCGCATACATGTCCGGCGCATTCCAAGGCGGCTTCAGCGGTATTCCGCAGGTGCAGAACGAGTCCGCACGCGCGCTGGGACTCTCGCCTTTGCAGATGATTCGTCACGTGACCCTGCCGCAGGGACTCACGCGCAGCGTGCCGGCCGTCGCCGCGAACGTGATTTTCATGGTCAAGGAGACCTCCGTGTTCACCGTTATCGCGGTACCGGAACTGACCAACACCGCACGCGACCTGATCGGCATGTACTACCGCAGCGACGAATACCTGCTGGAGCTGGTCATCGCCTACGCAATCATTCTTATCCCGTTGTCCGTCATCCTCACACTGCTGGAAAGGAGGGTCCGTCGTGGTACTTTCGGCGATAACTGAGGCCTCCGGCGCCAGCGTGCTGTTCACCGGCGACAACTTCACCCGTCTGCTGGGCGGACTCGGCACCTCCATCACGGTGGCCGGACTGGCCCTGCTGGTGGGCATTCCCCTGGGCATCATCCTCGGCGCACTGCGTATCCTGCGCAATCCGGTACTGCGCGCGGTGCTGAGGCTGTACCTCGAGTTCTTCCGCATCGTGCCCACGCTGGTACTGCTGTTCCTCACCTATTACATCCTGCCGCGCGAACTTGGCGTGCAGGTCGACGGCGTGACCGTGGCAGTCGTGACGTTCGGCCTATGGGTCGCGGCCGAAATCAGCGATATCGTACGAGGCTCGTTGATTTCCGTATCCGATCATCAGGTCGATGCCGGCAAGGCGCTGGGCATGAACGGACTGCAGGTGCTGTGGTACGTGCGTATCCCCCAGTCCATCAACCTGATGGTTCCGGCCACCATCAATCTGGCGGCGCGCGTCATCATGACCACGTCCCTGCTGCTGCTCATCAGCGTGATCGACGTGATCACGGTGGGCCAGCAGATCATGGAGGCCAACCGTATGACCCACCCGGACGCCGCATTCTGGGTGTACGGATTCATTTTCCTGCTGTATTTCATCATTTGCTGGCCGCTGGCGATGATCGCCAAGGCCCTGGAGAAGCGAGCCAAGGAGCGTAACAATGGCTGATTCAGAAGAAGTGTCCGTGTCCAACGACTCCGAACCGCTGCTGTCCGTCCGTCATCTGCGCAAATCCTATGGCGATCACGAAGTGCTCAAGGATGTCAGTTTCGACGTCAAGCGCGGCCAGGTGCTGGTGCTGCTCGGTCCCTCAGGTTCCGGCAAGTCCACACTGATTCGTTGCCTGAACGGTTTGGAGACCATTCAGGGCGGTGAAATCTGGTTCAAGGGCCAGAAGATCGCGAATAACAGCGAGAAGACCTGGCGCAAGCTGCGTGCCGAAATCGGCATGGTGTTCCAGAGCTACGATCTGTTTCCGAATCTGACCGTGGCCAAGAACATCGAACTGGGCCCCACCAAGGTGCAGAAGCGCCCGAAGGCCGAGGTCGCCAAGCAGATGGATCAGCTGCTGGCCGACGTGCAGCTCACCGAATACAAGAACTCGTACCCGCGCGAACTGTCAGGAGGCCAGAAACAGCGCATCGCCGTTGTGCGTGCGCTTGCGATGAACCCCGAGCTCATGCTGTTCGACGAAGTCACCGCATCACTCGATCCGGAAATGGTGCGTGAGGTGCTGGAGCTTATGCTTCGTCTCGCCAAGCGCCATATGACGATGATCGTGGTGACCCATGAGATGGAGTTCGCCCGGCGCGTGGCCGACACGGTGATGTTCCTGGAGAACGGCGTGATCTTGGAACGTCAGCCCGGCGACGAGTTCTTCACGAATCCCGAAACTGACCGTGCCAGGAACTTCCTAGAGAGCATGGCTCCGGTCGGCGGTGAGGCATGAGTACTCCGTTCATGCCGAATCATCAAGATTTGCAATAACCAACAAGAAAAGGATAAAGGGGAAAGAATTATGTTCAATGTCAAGAAAGCTTTGGCCGGTGTGCTCGCCGGCGTCACGCTAATTTCCGTCGCGGCTTGCGGCAATGGCCCGGATCCGGCTGCCGGCGGCTCCTCCTCTCAGCAGGGCCAGACCGTCGAGCAGATCAAGAAGACCGGCAAGATTCGTATCGCCACCTTCGGCGACCTGCCGCCCTACGGCTATGTGAAGAACGACGGCACCCGCGCCGGCTATGACGTGGCGCTCGGCAACCAGATCGGTAAGGACCTTGGCGTCAAAGTCGACTGGGTGCAGGTGAACGCCGATGGCCGTGTGGACTCGCTGAAGTCCGACAAGGTCGACCTGGTGCTGGCCAACTTCACCGTGACCGACGAGCGCAAGCAGGTGGTCGACTTCGCCGATCCGTACATGAAGGTGTCCATCGGCGTGGTCTCCCCCGACAGCGCCAAGATCACCAGCGCCGATCAGCTCAAGGGCAAGCAGCTGGCCGTGACCAAGGGCACGACCGCCGAGGCCTTCTTCACTGAGAAGTACCCGGATGTTCAGCTGCAGAAGTTCGATTCCAAGACCCAGCAGTTCCAGGCCTTCAAGGATGGCCGTGTGGCCGCCCTCGCCGACGACAACACCTACCTGTACGCGTGGGCCAAGGACAACCCGGGCTACACCGTGGGTATCAAGACCATCGGTGACGAGTCCACCATCGCCCCGGCCGTGAAGAAGGGCAACAAGAGCCTGCTCGAATGGACCAACAAGGAGATCAAGACCCTGACCTCCAACGGCTTCTTCAAGGACGCCTACCAGAGCGAGCTCGCCCCGAGCTTCACCTCCGACATCAAGCCGGAAGACGTGATCATCGAGTAGTTTCGTCTGCTTCATACTGCTCCCGCTGGCGGGGGCTATCATGCGAAGCATGACTGGGGGTGGTCCTGTGATTCGGGAGACCCCCAGTCGGCTTCCGCCGACAGCCCCCGCCGGCGGGGGCAATTTTTTTGCCGAGTGCAGTCAGCCGACGATGGCGTCGACGGCGTCAATGACCGCGCCACGGAAGCCGTCTTTTTCGAGCTGGGCAACGCCCTTGATAGTGGTGCCGCCAGGCGAGCAGACAGCATCCTTCATGGCACCAGGGTGGGTTTCGGTGGCCATGTACAGCGCTCCGACGCCCTCGACCATCTTGGCTGCCAAGCGGTAGGCGGTGGCGCGTTGCAGACCGTACTGCACACCGGCATCACCCAGTGCCTCCATGTACATGTCGGTGAATGCGGGCGCGCAGCCGGCCACCACCATGGCGATGTTCATGTGTGCGGTATCCACGCGCTCAATGAGGCTGATGGGCGCGAACACCTGCTCGAAGGTCTCGGTCTCCTCATCGGTCAGGGTGTTGACGGATTCGGTGACGAGCACGCCCTCGCCCACAGCCATCGGCGTATTCGGAATCGTGCATTGAATGTGGATGTCCGGAGAGTCGACGGATTCGCCGTCTTCGGTGGTGAACAGATCCTGATATTTCTTGAGATTCCAGCCGGCCGCAATGGAGACGACGATTTTGCCAGGCTTGGCGAGTTCGCTGGCGAGCGGCTTAACGACGGCGTCAATCTGATAAGGCTTGATGGCGATGATGACCACGTCGGCGGCCACCACCACTTCCAGCGGATTGTGCAACGGGCGCACGCCGAGCTCGGCAGTGGTCTTCTCGAGTTTGTCATAGCGGGCGGCGCAAGCGACCATCTGGCCGCCGGTGACCACGCCCGCGTCGACAAGGCCTCGGGCGATGGCCTGAGCCATGTTGCCGTATCCGATGAATCCAATGGTGAGATTCCGGGTCATAAGATTTCCTTTCGTCCGTACTTGGGCTCCCCTCTCTCTAAGGGGGCTGTCAGCGGAGCTGACTGAGGGAAGTTTTCCGCACTTGACATACTCCCCTCAGTCTCGCTCCGCGAGCCAGCTCCCCTCCAAGAGGGGAGCCAAAGAGGTTAGAACAGTTCTTCGAGGTCGCCTCGGTTGAGGGCTTCGTCGTAGAGGTGCTTGAACACCACCGAACCGTGCAGTCCGTCGTGCTCGAACTCGTTGGTGGTCCAATAATGGCTGTTGCCCACGCGGCTCAATGTGTCGAGTTGCATGCCTGAGTCGACGTACATGTCATCGAAGTAGACACCGGCCTGCAGCGGCACTTCGTTGCGTGCCAGCTGGTCCTCGTCATAGATCACGCCGAAGCTCGTGTCTTCCATCAGCAGGTCCATGGCGGGCTTGAACGGGCGCAGCGCGGCCTCCTGCTCGAACATCCACGGGAACATGGCCTCGCCGGTGAAGTTGAGCGGGCGCACATCGGCACCGAACTCGGACTTGCCGTCGCGCACACGCTGGGCGGCCCAGCGAATCGGCTGGTCCATCTCGCCGTTGGCGTAGATGAATTCCTGCAACGGCCAGTACAGCGGACGCGATGAGGTGGCGTTCATCACCCTGGTCAGGAATTCGTCGGACAACGGCGATGCGGCGGAAGCGGAGCCGTCGCCATCGAGGAAGGCGCTGTCGAGAATCCAATGCACTCGCTCGAAACTCGGCTTCATACCGAAGTCGGAGCCAAGGCACTGCAGACGTTCCACGGTGAGCGGGTCGCCGTTGGGCATGATCGGGAAACCGTGGGCCGCCATGCCGGCGATCACGCCGAGACGATGTTCGACTTCGGTTTCCGCCATCGGGTTCAGTACGGAATCGGTCAGCTTGCCCACGAATTCGGAGACTTCCGCGGCGGTCGGCAGCTTCTCCACAATGGCCGCCACACGCTCCTTGTCCTGCGGATAACGATCGTAGAACTGGGCGGTCTTGCGCATCATGCGCGGGAAGGTGTGCTCATAGACCTCGGTGGCGCAGGCGGGCACGTGCGGAATGCCGCCGGTGGTGAAGCTGGCGATCACACCGGCCGGGAACAGGGATAATGTGGTCAGGGTCAGGAAGCCGCCGTAGCTTTGGCCCATTGTCACCCATTTGCGCCCGCCAAACTCGGTCAGACGCAGATGTTCGAAGTCTCGCACGATGGAATCGGCGAGGAACTTCTTCAGGTAATCGGCCTGGGCGCGAGCGCCGGCTGCGGCATCACCTTCATGGGCTGCGGCAATACGGGCCATGGCGTGCGTATCCACGCGCGAGGACCGGCCAGCGCCACGCTGGTCGGGCAGAATCACACGAAAATGCTTGGTGGCCTCTTCAATCCAGCCATCGGAGGTGGGACTGTTGAGACGCGGGCCCTCACCGCCGGGACCTCCCTGCAGGAAGATCAGCAGCGGCAGGTCATCGTGCACGTGTTCGGGCGTGGTGACCACACGGTAGAACAGTTTGATGGTTTCGCCGTCGAATGCTTGGCCTGGCTCATGGCCGGACCAATCGAGAGGAACGTCAATGGAATGGTCCTCGATGGCGAGGCCCGGTACATAGTATTTGCTCAGCAATGTCATGGCTCAAACTCTAGCCCACAAATCCGTCTGAAGGGTGATGTCGGCTTGTTAACGGACACGCTAGCCTTGGGACGTATGGAAATGGTCGCGCACGTGAGGGCATGGTTCGCTCGGAAGCCGAGTCACACCCTGCTATGGGACACCCTGCTCGCCGCAGTACTGACATTCGGACTCATCCCGTTCATCAGTTCCACCAGTTCCTCTTCGACTCCTGGACTATTGTTCGTGTCGAACAATTATTCATTGTTGTTCTGGTCGCTACCGACGTTCGTTCCGCTGATGCTGCGACGATACCAGCCGGAGATCGCCGCTTGGTTGTTCGTGGCTCTGACAGCCGCCCATCTCGTCTTCGGCCCGTCGATGGCCTACGGCGACTTCTACACGCTTATCATCCTGTATTCGGTGCTCGTGTACGGCAATCCCAAGCATTCCTTGCGATTCATTATCACCGCCTTTGCCATGGGATTGGCCGCGGCTGCGGTCTGGGCGGTGTCAATGAACGTCGGCCCGCTGTTCAAAAGCGGTTCCTCCAATGCTTGGACCGCCTGGATCAGCTGGCTGCCCACCGCTGCGACCATGCCCATATGCCCGGCCTCTCCCGGTCTCATCAGCGAGCCGAGCGTATCCAACTGCGGAATCAAAATGCTGCGGGATACGGGCGTGCTGGCGCTGTGCATGGAAATCAGCGTGCTGAGCATTATCATCATGGCGTTATGGCAGCGTGCGCGCAAGGCCACGCTCACGGCCATGCGCGAGCGCAATGCTTCCATAGTGGCCCGCGAAGCGGAGGAGACACATATCGCGGCGCTGGCCGAACGCGCGCGCATTGCCCGTGATATGCATGATGTGGTGGCCCATACGCTGTCGACGATCATCGTGCAGTCGGATGGCGGCCGATATGCGGGCGCGCATGATCTGGCCGTCGCCAAGCATACGATGAGCACGATTCGCCATGAAGCGGAACGCGCGCAGCGTGATATGCAGCGACTGTTCGGCGTGTTCGGCACGGATGATGATGCCGGGTATGCGGACATCGATTCTCTGTTCGACGGTCATCTGGTCGTATCCCGGCATGTAACCGGCAAGTCACGGCCGGATCGTTTAACCTCCGATGCGGATGCCGCCGTGTTCCGCTTGGTACAGGAGGCGCTGACCAATACGCGCAAGCATGCGGGCGAGGGCGCGAAGGCCTCCATCGATGAGGTGTGGTCGGATGACGGGCTTGCGATTACCGTGTCCGACAACGGCCAGGGAGCGGCATCCGCCGCCGACGGGCACGCACCCGGCTATGGGCTGATGGGCATGCACGAGCGCATCGAATCGTTGGGCGGCAGCGTCTATGCCGGCCCTGGCCCGAACGGCGGGTTCATCGTGGCGGCCACGATTCCCCTCTCCCCCGAAATCGCACAGACCGCCATAGAACCGTCTGACGCTTTGTCCTCCACCATCACACGACTACGGAAACTCCTGGATTCGATACGCCCCAAGCCGCTCGATCAGGGAGATACCGGTGAGTCGAATTGGGTGGCCCGCTTCGCACAATGGACCGAACGGCATTATCTGCTGGTGGATATTCTCATCACCGTGGCGCTGATCGCGATGTTCAGTTCCGCGACGCGCAGCGAGCTGCAGATGATGACGGTCAGCAATGACCCAGTTCAGCCCAACACTGTGCTGAACATGACACTGACCATCATCATGCTTGCCCCTCTGGCTTTCCGACGTCGGTTCCCGGAGGGCAGCGCACTGGTCATGGCGATTCTGTCCACCGTGCAGCTGCTGTTTCTGCCATCCATCCTGACCGTCAACATGTTTGCATTGGTGTCCGTACACGCCGCCGCACTGTATGGACGGGAACAGGCATGGAAATGGGTCAGTGTGGCGCTGGTCGCGGATTCGTGGCTGGCCGGCATCAAGGTAATGTCCGGCTGGAACGGATATGACATGCTGATTCAGATGCTGCTGCCCCTCAACAGCGAATCGGCGATGTCCCGCTGGCTACTGGTGCTTTCCGGCCTGATACCGGGTGGCGTGGTGATGCTGTTTGGCTTTGCGTGCATTGCGATGGCCCGGTGGAGCCGTTCACGCGGCTCGAACGCGCTGGTGCTCATGCAACGCGAGGAGGCGCTCAAGGCCGAGCAGGAGCGGCAGAAGGTGCTGGCCGCCAATCTGGAGCGCAATCGCATCGGCACGGCCATGCAGGCCGAGGTATTGAATACGTTGGAATCGGTGATCACGCAAGCCGATGATGGGCTGGCCATGCTGAACTCCGAACCGGCTCCCGATGGCGAGCAGATCATCGCCGCGTTCACGGTCATCGGGGAACGCGGGCGTGCGGCTCTGGCGCACATGCGACAATTGCTGACGGTGCTGCGCGAAACCGGATTCAGCGACGAGATGCATGAAGGCGCACAACCCGACATGCAACTGCGACCGGCTGCTCCTCTGTCCAGCCAGATGAGGCAGGCGGAATCCACATCTCAGACGGATTCGTCCACGAACATGAACTCAGGGAACAATCAGGGTGTCCATGGAGCGGCACTCGAATAGGAATCGGATACAGTGGAGAGCATGAACGAGAGCAGAAGCATTCGCGTGATCATTGCGGACGACCAGGAGCTGGTGAGGGCCGGCTTCGCCATGGTAATCGGCTCGCAGCAAGATATGGAAGTGGTCGCTCAGGCGTCCGATGGCGCCGAGGCCGTGACGATGGCGGAGACCCTGCACCCCGATGTGGTGTTGATGGACGTGCGCATGCCGGGCATGGATGGCATCGAAGCCACCCGCCGTATTACTTCGCTGACCGCCGGCACGGATGGCACGCAGCCGACCCGTGTGATCATCCTGACCACATTCGATTTGGATGAATATGTGATGGCCGCCATCAATGCCGGCGCTTCGGGTTTTCTGCTCAAAGACACCGAACCGGAGACGCTGCTCAATTCGATTCGCACCGTGTTCCAGGGCAATGCGATCATCGCGCCTTCGGCCACCAAGCGTCTGATCGAGAAAATGATGCAAGACGGCTATGCGCAGCATGGGTCGTTGAGTGGCGGCGTTTCGAACGCAAGTCTCAATGGCAATGCTTGCGGCGTCGCCGACACTACTGGAACGGTCGGAGCTACGGGTGCCGATTCGACGAACGGCATTGGCACCGCACACCCCACATATACCGATCCCGAGCTGGAACTGCTCACAGATCGCGAACGTGAGGTGCTGGTGGAAATCGCCCATGGTCTAAGCAACCAGGAGATCGCGGACAAGCTCTTCATCTCCTTGCCCACGGTCAAAACCCATGTGGCGCATATTCTGGCCAAAATCAACGCCCGAGACCGCGTCCAGGCTGTGGTCTTTGCGTACGATAACGGGTTGGTGTGACCTCCCCAATACACACGATACGGCAGAACAAGTGGTATCCGCCTCGAAAGAGGTACATTCGCCTTTCTGCAGAAAGCTATCTGCTTTCAGAGAGATATCCGAGACCTGATAACACGAGTACGATCATTGCAATTCCAACGGTTGTACTCGCGTTTTCGTATATCCGGTACCCCTTTGAAAGCAGATAGCTTTCCGCAAAGGAACGAATGTACCTCTTTCAAGGCAGATAGGTCTATTCGCAGCACACGAATAGACCTATCTCTTCGCTCTTAGACTATGACCGGGCCACTAGGCCTCAGCCAAAGCCTCGACGGGCGGCGTCTTGACGGCTCTGCGGGCGGGGGCAACACTGGCGAGCAGCGCGGCAAGCGCCGCCACGCCAAGCACTGCACCATTGGTGGTCCACTCGAACGGGAACACAGTGTCACCATACAGGCTGAACACCATATAGGACCCAAGCCAGCCGAACAGGGTGCCCAGCGCCACACCCACCACGCCGGAGACGAGCGACAGCAGTAAAGCCTCCACTGCCAGCGAACGCCGCAGCTGGCCGCGCGTCATACCGATGGCACGCAGGGTGGCGGATTCGCGGGTGCGTTCGATCACCGATAGACTCAGCGTGTTCGCCACACCGACCAGTGCGATAAGCACAGCCACCGCAATCAAGCCGACAAGCAACGCCATCATGCCGTTGATCATGGTCTCCCACTGCGTGCGTGCGGCCACCGGACCAGACACGTCAATGTCTGCACTGGCGGAGAATGCATTCTGCACGTTGGTGAATACGTCGTTCAGCGTGGTGCCCGCGCTTTCGGCGTCGATACGCATAAGCATGATATGTCCGTTCGCTTTTACATCACCGTTGGTGAAGTGACCGGCATCCACGAAGGCGACTGCGGCATAGTTGGCTGAGATGCGACGATAATCCACCTTCTGCGGCGCGAGGGTCAGTGTCTGCACGCCATCGGATTGTCCGCCATCGTTCTCAGTATCACTCGCGGCAGCATCAGCTGTACCAGTCTGCGAGCCGGATACATCACTGGTGAAGGTGACGCTCTTACCTAGCGAAATGTCCTTGCCCGTGGCAGCGGAATACTTGGGCATAAGTACGGAGTCACCGCTGATGGTCACGCCGGACAGGTCGGCACGCACCACTTTGCGCAGCGCGTCAACACCATCCACGCCAACGATGAGTACGTTCAGATCCTTGCCATTGGCATCCTTCATGCTCATCATGCGAGTCGGCGCGTAGATACTATCCTTAATGCCCTTAATCTTGGCGACCTCATCGGCCTGTTTGCTGGTCATATCAGCACCGGCCGCGATCATGTCGACGCTGTAGCGCGTGGTCAGCGCCTCGTTCATGGTTTGCTTGGCGCTGGCGGCACCGGTGGCGATGGTGGAGACCAGCGTCACGCCGATAAGCAGTGCGGCACCGGTGGCGGCCACGCGGCGCGGATTCTTCTGGATGTTCGCATGCGCCACCTTGGCGGACGGCCCGGCAAACGCAACCAGCGCGCCCACACCGCGCATCAATACCGGCAGCCAGAATGTGGCGGAAAGCACCAGTCCGAGGAAGATCAGCGCGCAGCCGGCGATGGCGGCGAGCAGTACCATCGGATACTGCTTGTCGGCCAGCGAATCATGTCCGGCGATCTTTTCGTTCATCTGCCAGGCGGAGAATGCGGCCAGACCGATGCCGACGAGCACCAACAGACCCGCAAGTATGGCACGGATCTTACCGGCCCGACGGGTATCGTTCAGTTCGATGGGCCGCAGCGCTTCCAGTGGAGTCACGGCGGTGGCGGAATGTGCGGAGCCAAGCGAGGCGATCACGGTCATAGCGATGCCGAACGCAATCGGCACCACGAACGCCGGCCAGGACAACACCAATCGCATGGTCATGCCGGTGGCTTTCATCAGGCCGGATTGGCACAGCGCCGCCATCAGTCCGATGCCGAGGCCCACGCCCAGCATGGAGGCGATGAGTCCCAGCAGACCAGCCTCGAACAGTACGGAGACATACAGCTGGCCTTTGTTCGCGCCGATGGTGCGCAGCAAGGCAAGCGTGCGACGGCGTTGGGCGACGAGCACTTGGAAAGTGTTGGCGATGACGAGCGCCGCGACCAGCATGGCGAGGATGCCGAAGCTCAGCAGGAAGATGGTGGTGATACTCGTATCGCCCTTGCTCACGGATTTGATGGATTCCTCTTCCATCGCTGCGCGGGATTGCACGGTGAAATGTTTTGGCAGCAGCTTGTCGATTTGTTTCACGGTGGCGTCGGCGGACGGCTGATCGGCATCGTCGATATCGAGGTAGACAAGATAGACATTGAGTTTGCCGAAATCGTCGATACCGTTCATCGCGGTGATCACGTTATCGGAAAGCACTGAGGCTCCGCCGTAGTACGCATAGGCGCCGTTCGGGTCTTCGGTGATACCCACTACGCGAACAGTCATACCGGAATCAGCGGCAGTGTCGTTGCCGGCGGAACCGTAGCCCGTCGAAGCTACGGCCTGCGCGGTACGGGAGTTCACGGTCACGCTATCCCCCACCTTGACACCAAGCTGATCGGCCACGGACTTGGTCAATGCTATTTCGTTGCTATCGACCGGCTGGTCGCCTTGAATGATGCTGACCGGTAGCAGATCACGCTGTGCGGCGGTGGTGATGGCATAGCTGCTGGCATGCTTGTCGCCATTGGCCACGGTCACGGAACTCGAGGATTCGACGCGCACATCCTTGACACCTTCTGTGGCGCGGATACGGTCGAGTTGGAAGTCGTTCACCGTGCGAGTGTAGATGCCATTCCGCTCCTGCTCGTTCAGGCTCTCGCTGGAGTCCACGCTGATCACATAGTTCGCGCCGCCAAGCTGCGCGGTGGTCTGACGGGCCAGGGAATCGTTCATGGCGTTACCGAACAGGAATGTGGCCGCAATGAACGCGGTGCCGATCAGGATGGCGATGCCGGCCGGAATCAGCATTCTGGCGCTTTTCTTCATGAGTTTCACTGTGATGGAAAACATGGGTTCGTCCTACTCTCTTGCTTCCCGTGGGTCAGCGGGCGTGGCGTGCGGCGGCACGGGCGTGGCGCAGCGTTCCCTCACACCCAGAGGTGGGAACGGCCGGCGGCAGCGGCGCATCGGTGATGGGCAGATCCGGCACGTTGCGCACGCCTGCCATCTGTGCCATCTGGTCAGCAGGAGTATCGGTAAGAGTGGTGCGGGTGGTGCGCTCTCGCTCGGCCATAAGCAGTTCGTTCATGACTTCGGCGTTGGGATGCTGTTCGTCGGCCACGATCCGTCCGTCGGAGAACACGATGGCACGGTCCGCGTAGGAGGCTGCCACCGCATCATGCGTGACCATGACGATGGTCTGTCCGAGTTCGTTGACCGAACGCTTCAGGAAACCGAGCACTTCGGCGCTGGAAACGGAGTCGAGGTTGCCGGTCGGTTCGTCGGCGAACACCAGCTTCGGCTTGGTAATCAGCGCGCGGGCGATGGCCACGCGCTGCTGCTGGCCACCGGACAGTTCATTCGGTCGGTGGTTCAGGCGCTGCTTCAGTCCCAGGGTTTCGACGAGCAGGTCGAACCAGGCGCGGTCGGGCTTGTCTCCGGCGAGAGTCAGTGGCATGAGGATGTTCTGTTCGGCGGTGAACATGGGCAACAGGTTGAAGCTTTGGAAGATGAAGCCGATCTTGTGGCGGCGTAGCAGGGTGAGCTGCTTGTCGTTCATACGGGTCAGGTCTGCCCCGCCGAACAGGATATGGCCGGAAGTGGCGGAGTCGAGGCCGGCGAGCGTGTGCATAAGCGTGGATTTGCCGGAACCGGACGGGCCCATGATGGCGGTGAATTTGCCGCGTTCGAAACTCACGTTCACGCCGCGCAGGGCGTGAACCATATTGCTGCCGGTGCCGTAGTTCTTGACCAAGTCGATGGCCTGAATAGCGATGCCGCGCGATGCGGACGGGTTCTGCACGTTCATAATGTCTCTCCATATTTGGCCGGGCCTTATGCCCGGACGATGATTCCAACTTATGAAGAAATAACGGCGCGCCCCATCGTGCGCCAGACTGAATTGGGCTAGTGGCCGTGTGCCGGCCCTCATCCTTGAGGATTATGTCGTCTCAGGTCTCACTCTATTCGTGCCTCTGCGCAAACAGTGTGAGGCCGACCGAATATAAAACGGACAACGGCATCCGACAATCGGCGAAATATCGCGGATTGTCAACATGTGCAATTGGGTGATAATGTGCGTTTGCCTCACATACTTTATGGCGGCGGTCATGTCGTGTGAGGCATGCAGACGCAAGAAAGCCCGCACTGCATGACGTCAGTGCGAGCTTTCTACTCCTTGAGTCAAGTTATCGGACGGAAGGTCCCCCATGTGCCTTTGCATTGTGCGGCGCACCCCATAAGCGCCGCTCCCCTTCCTGCCTCAGCGCGCCTTCCTGCCGTCTCACTTGGCCAAGCCGGAAGCGCGAAGGGCTTCGAAGCCGCCCTTCAGATCGTCGAGGATGTCCTCGATGTTCTCGGTGCCGATGGACAGGCGGATGGTGCCCTGGTGGATGCCCTGGTCCTCCAGCTCTTCCAGGGTCTCCTGGGAGTGGGTGGTGGAAGCCGGGTGGATGACCAGCGACTTGGCGTCGGCCACGTTGGCCAGCAGGGAGAACAGGTGCAGGTTGTCGATGAACACGCGAGCCGCGTCCTTGCCACCCTTGATGTCGAAGGTGAAGATGGAGCCGGCTCCGTTCGGGAAGTACTTCTCGTACAGGGCGTGGTCCGGACGGCCCTCGATGGACGGGTGGGAGACGGACTCGACTTCCGGCACGGTCTGCAGGTACTCGACGACCTTCAGCGCGTTCTGAACGTGGCGCTCGACGCGCAGGGACAGGGTCTCGGTGCCCTGCAGCAGCAGGAAGGCAGCGAACGGAGACAGGGTGGCGCCGGTGTCGCGCAGCAGAATGGCACGGACGCGGGTCACAAAGGCGGCTCCGCCGAGGGCCTCGTAGAAGTTCAGGCCGTGATAGGAGGGATCAGGCTCGGTCAGAGTCGGGAACTTGCCCGGAACGGCGTTCCAGTCGAACTTGCCGCCTTCAACGATCACACCGCCGAGGGTGGTGCCGTGGCCGCCGATGAACTTGGTGGCGGACTCGACCACGACGTCAGCGCCGTGCTCCAGCGGGCGGAACAGGTACGGGGTGGCGAAGGTGTTGTCCACAATCACCGGCAGGTTGTGCTTGTGGGCGATTTCGGAGATGGCTTCGAAGTCCGGCAGGTCGGCGTTCGGGTTGCCGAAGGTCTCGAAGTAGACGAGCTTGGTATTCTCCTGGATGGCGTCCTCGAACTCCTGCGGGTTCTCGGCGGAGACGAAGGTGGTGGTGATGCCGTCGCGCGGCAGGGTGTGGCGCAGCAGGTTGAAGGTACCGCCGTAGATGTTCTTGGCGGCGACGATGTGGTCACCGGACTGGGTGATGTTGCGCACGGCGTATTCGACGGCGGCGGCGCCGGAAGCGACGGCCAGACCGGCGGTGCCACCTTCAAGGGCGGCGATGCGGTCCTCGAAGACGCCCTGGGTGGTGTTGGTCAGACGGCCGTAGATGTTGCCCGGGTCAGCGAGGCCGAAACGGGCCTCGGCGTGGTCGAAGTTGTGGAAGACGTAGCTGGTGGTGGCGTAGATCGGGACCGCGCGGGAGTCGGTGGCCGGGTCGGCCTGCTCCTGACCCACATGCAGCTGCAGGGTCTCAAAACGGTACTTCTTGTTGTTCTCGGCCATGGTATTCTCCTTGGTTGTGCTAGGTCGCGAGGATATTTTCCTTGCCACCCGCCTGCCGTGTTCGGGCGGTTGGCGAGGTGTTGGTTATGAAGTTACGACGCTCAAGGTGCATGTCGCAAGCTGAGCGTTATCGGGGTTGCCTATAGACCCTTATAAACCCTTGGAATCATTGGGATATGAGACGGTTACGTCGGGCAAAATAGTCATCAAAAATCTCACGACACGCCGAGACACTTCCACGTCTCTTCGCGACAGAAATCTAGGAAATCATCCTCAATCTCCTGAAATCCTGTCACTGAGGTGACGTCAGCGACAGAATTTCAGGACGAATGGGTTTATTCCCGAAATTTCTGTCACTGAGACGGATTCAACGACAGCAATTCAGGGGATCAGGGATGATTTCCGAAATTTCTGTCGCTCAGATGGAACCAGCAACGGAATTTTGGGGTGGATGGTTTTATTTCCAAGATTTCTGTCGCTAGGAGTTCGAGCTATCTGTTGAATTCGGCGACGGAACCTCACCAGATGAATACCGGTTAGCGTGTCCGTATCCCTACAGACTAGTGTCAACTGTGATTATGTGACATCCGTCTGATTGATTGGAGTTTTCTAGTGTCCGACGTTACGTTGTACGACCGCGATCCGAAGTACATCCCGCGCGTGGCCGCCGTGCATGACATGTGTGGCTATGGCAAGTGCTCGCTGACCGCCGCGATTCCGATTCTTTCGGCAGCCGGCTGCGATGTCTGCCCGGTGCCGACCGCCCTGTTCTCCGCACACACGAAGTACGCGGTGTTCACCTTCCATGACACCACGGATATCCTCTCCGGCTATCTGGATGCCTGGCAGAAGGAAGACGTTGAGCTTGACGGCGTGTACTCGGGATTCCTGGGCTCCCCCGATCAGGTGGCGATTATTCAGCGTCTCTACCGCGAATATCCGAATGCACTACGTTTGGTCGACCCGGTGATGGGCGACGCCGGTGAAATGTATCCCACGTATACGCCGGAACTGTGCGAGGCGATGGGTGCGCTGGCCGACGGCGCCGATGTGCTGATGCCGAACCTGACTGAAGCGAGCATTCTGACCAAGCGCGACTACCCCGGTCAGGATATCGATGAAGCCACGGTTGACGAGCTGTTGGGCGCGCTGCTGGAGCTTGGCGCGAAGAACGTGGTGTTGAAGGGCATCGACCATGGCGACGGCAAGATCATCAACTATGTGGCCAGCGCCTCCACTGGTGTTACCGGCAAGATCGAACTGGCACATGACAAGCTGCCGTACATGATTCACGGCACGGGCGATGCATTCGCTTCCGCCCTGTGCGGTGCGGTGATGGCCGGTCGCGGACTGGCCGAGTCTGCTGAGATTGCCGGCGAGTTCGTGCGTCATGCAATGGAAAGCACGCGCAACCAACCTCACTTCGAGGATCGCGGCGTCAGCTTCGAGCTCAATCTCGGAGAACTCACCAATTTGGTGAAGTGACCCACTTTGGCTCCCGCTGGCGGGAGCTGTCAACGAAGTTGACTGAGGGTGGTCTACTATCTGCACGCACCACCCTCAGTCTAGCGGGAGCATCCCAATCTACCGATTCTTGAAGTACTTGAGCAGGTGGCTTTCCCGCGTGCTGAGTACGGCAACTAACGCCCCAACCAGCACACCAACCACTACGCTTATCGGCACCCGAAGCAGCGTGTCGGTAAGCGCCATTGCCTCTGCATTCCCGTTCTCCAGCCGTACCCATACCAGTAACAGGCTTGATATCAGTATGCCGGCAAGTGCCCACACCCTGAGTTCTAAATAGAAGCGCAACACCCGCTCTATGGTTGGAAGTGTTCAAGTTCATAACCAGAGAGAAAGCGTCGCGCTCGATATGAAAGCCTATTCCCACCTGTCGGCAGAGGAACGCATCCGGATCGACGAGTTGAGGAACCGCGAGGGGCTCGGGGTCCGCCAGATCGCCCTGAGGATCAGCCACGGCAAGCCCACCGTCAGCCGCGAACCGAGGCGCGGCCCGTGGCTCGCGTCCAACGAGAACGAGTCCTACCGCCCCTACCGGCTGAAACGGCTGAAGACGGACGCATCCGCCGCTACCTGCCCAAGAGGACCAGTCTCGACGACCTCACGGACGAGGACCTGCAGGCCATCGTCCAGGAGATCAACGACACCCCCATGAAGGTCCCGGACTGGGAAACACCCAACGAGGCTTGGTACCGCAAACTCGGCAAGGTAATGTCGAAGACAAGCCACCCACAGACAAACGTTGCACTTACAAATAGGTAACGGGATCGCGAATGTCATCCGCTGGATGACATAGCGAAGCACATACTTTCTGAACTAATGGTGGATAACCGCACTTTCATCCACACGCTGTCCACAACACGCCAAGCCGCGTCATGGTATCCACATTTGCCGGTCGCCCTTGCGTCCCGATATCACCAACCCACACAGTGGAATCATGAATGATACAGCAACTTCCACGGAACACATCGCAGCCGCAATGGGCGACCGCAATTTGTCACCCAAGCAGTTCGGCGCTCTTGGCGAACGATATGCGGCTGTTTGGTTGGAGAAGAAAGGATGGACCACACTGAGCCATAACTGGCGTACTCGATACGGCGAACTGGATCTTGTGATGCTCAACGACGAGCACACTGTGGTGTTCGTCGAGGTGAAATCGCGCCGCACCATCCAGTACGGCTGCCCGCAGGAGGCCGTGACGCCGGCCAAGCAACAGAATATCAGGAAAGCTGCTTGCGATTGGCTGCTTGATTGCCGCAACCGTATCTCGCACAAAGCCGTCAGATTCGATGTCATCACCATCGTGTTGCGCGTGGGTAGACCGCTGGTGCATCACATTGAAAACGCGTTTTAGCGAAAGGATCAAGCATGGCCATTGGCAGCGCCCTCTCGGTCGGTCTGATCGGACTCAAGGCCTTCATTGTCCAGGTACAGGCTTTCATCAGTCCCGGCCTGCCATATTTCAGCATCATTGGACTGCCAGATACCTCACTGTCCGAAGCGCGCGAGCGAGTGAAATCGGCATGTCAAGCCAGTGGTTTCTCATGGCCACAAACCCGTGTGACCGTGAATATGAGCCCCGCTTCCCTACCCAAACGCGGCTCATCACATGATCTGGCCATTGCCGCCAGCGTTCTCTGCGCAGCTGGAGCCATTGGCCACGATTGTCTGGAAGACACTATTGTGCTTGGCGAAGTGAATCTTGACGGTTCGGTACTGCCTATCCATGGATTACTGCCAATCATGTTGCATGCGCAGGAACGCGGCATCCGAAAAGTAATCATTCCCTATCGCAATCTTGACGAGGCTTCGATGGTGGAAGACATGGATGCAATCGGCGTAAGACATGTGGGCGAGCTCATCGAGCTCATGGGAGGCAATGCCTCATATACAATCCCCGATCTGCAGCTCGCGGAGGATGCAAGTGCCTCCGAGCAAGCCGAAGTCAGTGAAAACGGATACGCAGACATGAATGAGGTGTTGGGCCAGGAACATGCCAAATGGGCGCTGCAGGTAGCGGCCGCCGGAGGCCATAACCTCATCATGACCGGACCTCCCGGCACGGGAAAAACCATGTTGGCTTCACGATTACCCGGCATCATGTGCCCATTGGAAGATACCGAACAGCTGGAAGTCGCTTCGATTCGCTCGCTGTGCGGCACCTTATCGCAATATGGCATCACCGATGTGCCTCCGTTTGAAGCGCCACATCATACCGCTTCCACAGCATCACTGGTCGGCGGCGGCAGTGGCATAGCAGCACCGGGCGCGATAACCCGCGCTCACCGTGGCATTCTGTTTTTGGACGAAGCACCGGAGTTCAGCGCCCGGGCCTTGCAAACGTTGCGCGAACCATTGGAATCCGGCTATGTGGCTCTCTCCCGCTCCAAAGGAAGCACGTATTACCCAGCTGCATTCCAACTGGTCATGGCGGCAAATCCTTGCCCATGCGGATATTATTACGGCACTGGCGAGCGCTGCAGGTGTCGGGAAAAAGATCGCATGAGGTATTTCTCCCGTTTATCGGGCCCGGTACTTGACCGAGTAGATATTCAGATGACAGTGCCGCCCGTCCCCCGCATCACCGTGCAGCATGAACCGCTCGGCGAATCCAGCGCCACAATTCGTGCACGCGTGATTCGTGCAAGAAACGCCGCCAAAGATAGGTTCCAGCAATTCGGGTGGACATGTAATGCTCAGGCATCCGGCACGTGGCTGCATGCGAACACCTCGCTCAAGGCTATGGAACTGGTCAATCGTGCCTTGTCCTCGCAGCAGCTGACGTTGCGTGGAGCTGATCGTGCCATGCGATTGGCCTGGACCCTCGCCGATCTGGCCGGCCGGATTTCCCCTACCGAACAGGATGTCCATCAAGGTATCGAAATGAGAACGAGAGTGTCATGAGTACCACCAATATGATTGCCGAGCCCGCTTCAGTTCACGGCTCCCCTCACACAATCGGAAAAGCCGAAGCGGCCGCACAGACCGTGCGCTCACGTATTATCGCCGCTCCTTCACTAGATGCCCTATACCGTGCCGCGCTCACGTTCTGCATCGATGGCGCGGATGCGATGATGTACGCCACACTCAAAGGAGCCGAACATGCTGAGGCATTATGGCAGGTCTTGTCACAATGTCACCCTGACCGGCCTTCCGATGTTCGCCAAAAAGCACTGACCTGCATTGATCGCATGTTCATCAATGGTCTGACCCGCTGGGGTCGCAAACCCACACCCAGCGCGATGAACGCTTTTCGCAATGCCCTGTCCGGCTGGCATCAGCGGATGGACGCCCTGCCCTCGCAAGACATCGTTTCCTTGGCCGACTGGTTCACCATGGATGGCACACAATGGATTATCGGCCCGGGACACCCATGCTGGCCTGCGCAATTGACCGACCTATCCATCCGCTCCGACTGGGCACCTCCCTTATGCCTTTGGGTCAAAGGCGATCCGCGGGCCCTAACCAGCTGCGCAAAACCGGTGGGTATTGTCGGCTCCCGAGACGTCAACGAGTACGGACGGTATGTGGCCCATACGGTTGCCGAGCAAGCCGCGGTGGATGGTCATCTGGTAGTTTCAGGAGGCGCGATGGGCACGGACGCGGCCGCTCATTGGGGTGCTCTGAACGCTCTGCACGGCCGCAAACCAGGATGCGTGGGCAGAACCGTCGCCGTATTCGCCGGCGGACTGAACCATATGGGGCCAGCTCGCAATCGCACACTGTTTGAACGCATCGAATCGCAGGGAGGCGCACTCATCAGCGAACTCTGTCCCGGCACCATTCCCGAGGCGCGCAGATTCCTGCTGCGCAACCGTATTATCGCGGCATTGTCTTCCACACTGGTTGTGGCACAGGCGAGATTGCGCTCAGGCGCACTGAATACTGCGGGCTGGGCCTGCGAGCTGATGCGCGAGGTGTATGCAGTGCCAGGAGACATCAATCAGCCATGCAATGCCGGCTGCAACAAAATGATTGGCGACCATCAGGCCACGATTCTATGCGCCGCCACCTCCACGAAAGACATCTGTCACAAGCGCCATCAGCCGATTATGGAACGATGCCCAGGCATGGCGGACAACGCACAGCGCGATGCCAGTGATCCAGCGCCTTCGTGTACGACCAAGGCGGTCCACAAGAAATCCGAGCAGCCCACGCTATCCCAGGCTGTCATCACGACTCCCTTGCCGTCTCGCACAGACTCCAAGGATTTCTCCTCATCCCACCACATGCCAGATTTGCGCGCCCAGGCATCGTTGCAACCCGATGCGGAAGCGCAACAGACGATACAGGTCAGCACATTGCCGGAAGCGGAACGCTTGATGGTCGGCCTTATCCGCGAATGCCGTACGCATCGCCTCGCCATCACACCGGACACCCTGCTGCGCGCGGCCAGAAACAACGACCTCGAGGAAATACCGGATATCGCCACCGTACTGGAACTGCTCGGAGCGCTGGAACTGCGAGGAGCGATTCACCGGGAGACCGGAACGGTCACGCTCAGTTGTCGCCTCATCTGAATCATGGAGACGCCAGTCTTACACACCGCTAGAACAAGAATTGTCAGCACCCTCATGACACGATGACGGCGCTGTTCGGCGGGTGTGCAAGAATCGAATCCATGAGTCCGAAACGTTTGGAAGATATGTATGATGCAGTGATCGTCGGTGCCGGTGCGGCTGGTTTGTCGGCGGCATTGGGACTGCTGCGATCCCCCGAAATCGCCAAACTCAAGGAACAAGGCGTGGACCCGAAGATCCTTGTGGTCTCCAAACTACAGCCGCTGCGTTCGCACACCGGTTCGGCTGAAGGAGGCATTGCCGCAAGCCTGGGCAATGTGGAGTCCGATGACTGGCATTGGCATTACTACGACACCATCAAGGGCGGCGACTGGCTTGTTGATCAGGACGCGGCCAAGCTGCTCGCCGAGTATGCGCCGCAGACCGTGATCAATCTGGAGCGTCAGGGCGTGGCCTTCTCCCGTACCGAGGACGGGCATATCGCACAGCGCCGATTCGGCGGCCATACGCGCGAGTTCGGTGGAGCCCCGGTCAAGCGCGCCGCCTATGCGGCCGACCGTATCGGCCACCAGATTCTGCACGCCTTGTGGCAGCAGTGTGTGGCCGCCGGCGTTGAGTTTGCCGAGGAATGGTATGTGACCGATCTGGTGCTCGCCGATGATGGCAAGCAGGCGGCCGGTATTGTGGCTTTTGATACGCATACGGGCAAGATTCAGGCCATTCACGCGCGCAATGTGCTACTGGCCACCGGAGGCGCGGGCCGACTGTTCCACACCACGTCGAACTCTTGGGACTTGACCGGCGACGGCATGGCGCTGACCCTAGCTGCCGGCCTGCAGCTTGAAGACATCGAATTCGTGCAGTTCCACCCCACCGGTCTCGCGCACACCGGCATCCTGCTTTCCGAAGCGGCACGCGCCGAGGGCGGCATCCTGCGCAATGCCGACGGCGAGCCGTTCATGGAACGTTATGCTCCAGAGCATAAGGATCTGGCCGCGCGCGACGTGGTCTCCCGCTCCATCATGGCGGAGATCGACGCCGGCCGCGGCGTTGCCGACCCGAAGGATCCGGATGGTCCGAAGGACTGCGTCTGGCTGGATATGACCGGCATCGACCCTGAACGTATGAAGGAAGTGCTGCCGCAGGTGGTCGAAACCATCGAACAGTACGCGAACCTCGATCCGGCCAAAGACCTGGTGCCCATCAAGCCCACCGCGCACTATACGATGGGCGGCATCCCCATCACCACCAATGGCGAGGTGTACCGTTGGACGGACGATGCCGTGCAAATCGTCGATGGCTTGTTCGCCGCTGGCGAATGCTCCTGCGTTTCCGTACACGGCGCGAATCGCTTGGGCGGCAATTCGCTGCTTGACGCATGTCTGTTCGGCACGCGCGCCGGCCAAACCATGGCCACGCGTATCGCCGAGAATCCGGTCGACTCCCCCATGGCCGATGATTCGGCCGATGACATGTTGACGACGGCCGCCGATCATGCCGCCGAATCCCGTAAGTCCGAACTTGACGAGCTGCTCGCCGGCCAAGCCGATGATGTCGATGAGGGTTCCACGGCCAATCCTTATCAGCTCATGGCCCAACTTGGATCAGTGATGGAACAGGCTCTGGCTGTACGCTGCACCGCTCAGACCATCGATACGGCTCTGGCCCAGCTCAACAGCGACATCAAGCCGGTTTCCGATATCTTACGGGCACATGACAAAACTGCCGCCTTCAACCAAGAGGTCACCGCCATCTGGGAGGTCCGGCATTTGATTGAGCTGGCCGAGGCCATGTTGCACGCTTCCGAGTCTCGTCAGGAATCTCGTGGGTCCCTGCAGCGTCTTGATTTCCCCGAACGCGATGATGAGCATTTCCTCGCTCACTCGTTGGTCGCCGATGCCGGCCCGGTGAGCTTCAAGCCGGTGCATATCACCGACTACCCGCCCAAGAAGCGTGAATACTAAGCCGCCCAGGGCTTGTGACACAATAGATTGTCGAATAATCGGACTGATATCCACGGTTTCTGGAGGCAGAACATGGTTGAGGCGAACAACACAACGGTTACCCTGCAGGTGCATCGTTTCACGCCGCGCCCCGAGCGCGCCGAACGTGCACGCGGCGGCAGCCCGTTCGCCAAGAAAAGCTCCCCGTTCGGTGGCGGCTCGGATTCAGCGGCACGCCGCCGCCCGCGTGGCAAGCAGTGGGTGCAGGAATACACCATTCCCGCGCGTCCATCGGACACCGTGCTCGACTGTCTGCTGACCATTAAACGCACCATCGACCCGACGCTGGCCTTCCGCTATTCATGCGGTCACGGCATGTGCGGCTCTGATGCCGCAGCCATCAACGGCACACCCACTCTGCTGTGTACGGCCACCGTCCGCGACTGGGCCAAGCAGCCTAGTACAGCTCCGGAAGTCGATGATGAGGGATTCCGACGCACCGGCGACGAAACCGCTAACGAACCCGACGTTCCCGCCGAAAACGTCGAAAACAACATCCCTGAAGGTTCTCTGGGTGTTATCGAACTGGCTTCCTTGCCTGGATTCCCGCCGCAACGTGATCTCATCGCCGACATCGACCCGATGCTCAACCAGATTCGTAAACTCACCCCGTATCTTCAGGCTGATGGCGTGCTTGCCACCACCGCCGAAGGCAAAGTGGACGTTTTCGAATACCTGCAGAACCCCGAGCAGCTCGCCAAGTATGAGACGCTGAGCAATTGCATCGCCTGCGGTGTGTGCGAGGGGGCCTGCCCGGTATACGCCGGCGGCGATGCATTCGTTGGCCCGGCCGCATTGATCTGGGCTTCCCGCTTCATCAACGATTCACGTGATACCAAGGCCATGGATCGCATGGATGCCATTGATACCGCTGACGGTGTGGCCGGATGCCAATCGGTGCGTGCCTGCTCCCGCCACTGCCCGCGCGGTATCGATGTGGGCGAGGAAATGTGGCAGATCGTGGCCAAAGTCCGCGAGCGCTGAATCATTGCCGGGTAGATACCGGAAAGTCATAGTCTGAGAGAACGAATATCGAAGGAACGGTTATGGACAGAACACAGTACACGAATCTCGCCAAGGCATGGGAATTCACCGAAGAACATGCTCGCGAACTTGAACCGTCCACACTGGCTGATGCCCGTACCGCCGCCGACGAATCCGGACAACTGCAAGGTCCAGCCGCACAAGCCCGACTCCTGGGCCTGCTGGTCCGTTTGACCGGAGCCTCCTCGGTAATCGCCGTGGGCACCGGCTCCTTGGTGGAGACTCTGCAACTCGCCTATGCCTTGGACAACAAGGGACAGTTGACCGCCGTCGATTCCACCGCACAGGGCATCACACTGATTCGCAAGGCGTTTGCCGAACTGCAGGACGAGACCGCTACCACGCTTCGTGCGGTGAATGCCCCGGCCAGTGTGTTTCTGCCCAGGCTCAATGCCAATGATTACGATTTGATTGTGGTGGCCGGCGATGCGGAGAATTATGCCGCCACATTCGCCCAGGCGTCCCGCCTGCTACGTGATCATGGTGCCATCGTATTCACGGACGCATTGGCTTTGGATACGGAGCAGGGCGGTGTGATCAACCCGGCCGACCGCAGCGGCAAGGCCACGGCCATGCGCGAGCTCATCACTACCGTCGAGCAGGATGAGGAATTTGAATCCACACTTACTCCGGATGGTACCGGACTGCTCATCGCATACAAGAAGTAATATTTCTTGGCTTCCCTTGACGGAGGGGAGCCAAATGCCCTCAGACAACCATACTCGTGGCCACGTCCACGGCTTCGTCGGCATCGTCAGTCACGGTAACCAGCTTGGGATCTATCTTCGAAATCATGCCACGCTCGGCGACCGGCCCATCCAACCAGTCGAATAGCCCCTGCCAATAATCCTTACCGTACAACACCACCGGAATGTTCGCCACCTTGTGGGTCTGAACCAGGGTCAACAGCTCGAACATCTCATCCAACGTGCCGAAGCCGCCCGGGCAGACGATCACACCGGAGGAATACTTGACGAACATCGTCTTCCTGACAAAGAAGTACCGGAAGCTCATGCCAAGGTTCACCCACTGGTTCAGCCCCTGTTCAAACGGAAGTTCGATGCCAAGCCCCACCGACTTGCCGCCAGCCAATGCCGCTCCCCGGTTCGCGGCTTCCATAATGCCCGGCCCGCCACCAGTGATGACGGCGATATTGCGCTTGGCGATCTGGCTGCCCATGCGACGAGCCGCCTTGTAGTCCGATTCGGTGCGTTGTGTGCGCGCGGAGCCGAAAATCGATACCGCAGGCCCCAGCTCGGCAAGCGCACCGAAGCCATCCACGAATTCGGATTGGATGCGCAGCACACGCCACGGATCCATATGCAGCCAATCGGTATCCTGATCCGGCTTGAGCAGGTTCGCGGTGGTGTTGTCCGAAGGAATCATCTGGCCGCGCAGAATCACTGGGCCTCGATGATAGGTGTCCCCCAGCGGCGCGGCGTCCTCCAAATCAACCGGATTCATCGGAATCTGTGCGACTTGAATGTTGGCTTGTTCTTCGGCAATTGTTCCGACGTTCGGATTCCCGTCAACACCGGTGTTTGTCGGCTGCTTTATACCGGATGCTTTTTTGCCATCGGCCTTTTGGGATTTTTTCTGCTTCTTCGCCATTTGGTACCTCCATGGGCTCTAGCAGTATCCTAGGCAGATTAACGACGGAAGTCGATTTCAACGCTTTCCGTGCCGTCCGCAAGGGTGATGGGATGCTCCGCCAGCTCGTCGGAATGCGTATTGACGTCGGACTCGGCGTCAGCCTCAGCAGCTGCAACGGCCACAGCCTGTTCAAATCGCTTGGATTGGCGGCTCAACAATACGCCGGAAATCGCGGCGGCGATCAGCGAGGCCACCAGCACACCGAATCGGGCTTCGGCGGACAGCTCCTGGTTCGTATAGGCCAGAGAGGCGATGAGGAACGACACCGTAAAACCGATTCCACAGGCGACGGCAGCGGGAATCATATCGCGAACGCGTAGCCCCTTGGCCATCTTGAGCCCTCCGACATGTGTGGCCAGCCAAGCGGTGACGATGATACCCAACGGCTTGCCGACCACCAGCGCCACAATCAGGGCGATGACCAGTGGCGAGAGCAGCAACAGCGGACTCAAGGATTCAAAATGCACGCCGGTGGCGAACAAGGCGAAAATCGGCAAAGCCAGCAGAGCGGAAAACGGCTTGAGCTTGTCCGCATATCGTTCGGCGCGCGGTGCGTATTCACCGTGCATCACACGTGCCGGGGTCAGCAAACCAACCAATACACCGGCCAACGTGGGATGGATGCCGGCTTCAAACATCATGATCCAGGCAAGGATGCCGACCACGCCCACCGCGATCCATGGCACTTTCTTAAGACGAACCAAATGTGCCCATACCACGGCACACACGGCGATGCCAATGAACCAGTACCAAGCATTGACCGAGGAGAAGAACACCGCTATCAAGATGATGGCCAGCAAATCGTCGACCGTGGCCAAAGTCATCAGGAATGCGCGGATCGAACCGGGCAGCGCCTTGGCAAACAGTGCGAGCACCGCCAACGAGAACGCGATATCCGTGGCTGTGGGCACCGCCCAGCCGTGGGACATCTCGGCGAACGGGATGCTGCTGCCAGTGGTGGCCAGGATCAATGAGCCAGGCTCCCCCGGGCCGAACTGCGAAAACAGTGCAGTGGTGGCCAGAAACAGGATGGGCGGGGTGATCATGCCCCCAACGGCACACAGCATCGGCACAGCGGCCGCCTTGGGATTAGCGAGCGAGCCGGTGGTGAGCTCCTGCTTCAGTTCGAGGCCAACAGTCAGGAAGAAGATAGTGAGCAAACCGTCCTGAGCCCAATGGCCGATCGGCAGATCAAGATTGGTATGCGGAATGAACACATGCGTTTCCGCTACGGCCTCAAATGCATGCGCGGTGAGGGGAAGATTCGCCAGAACCAGACCGGCAAGGGCAAAACCGAGCATAATCAGTCCAGATATGCGATCAGAGGCGGCTATCCGCCTGATCATGGGCCAAATGCCTCGTTTTGCGCCGGTGGTTGTGGCCATCGCGTCTCCTCGCTCGATAATGAATGATCTGCTGCTATGGTACGGAATATCTCAGGACGTTCAGCCCGGGGCGTACCCCCTACTGACGGTCAGCCAAAGCGGTCTCGATGTTGGCAAGCACCTGTTCAAGCAGCCTGGTCGGACAGGCAAGGTTGACACGCTCGAAGAAGTTTCCGGATTCGCCGAACATCGAGCCTTCATCAAACCACACACGGGCCTCATTGCGCAGAAAATCGCAAAGTTCTTCAGGAGTATCGAAGCCCAGGCCTCGGCAATCGAGCCAAGCCAAGTAAGTGCCTTCCGGCTCAATCAGACGAATGCCGCTTACACGTGCAGTGAAGTCGCGGATGAGCCCGAGATTGCGTTCCAGCACTTCCATCAGTGCGTCCAGCCACGGTTCGGCATGGTTGTAGGCGGCTTGGCATGCGACCATACCGAAATGGTTGACGGTCAGGCCGCCGATATTATCCGCCGCCGCATCGTAACGACGCTTGAGATGCGGGTTCGGGATGATGGTGTTGGAGCACAACAGACCAGCCAGATTGAAGGTTTTGGTAGGCGCGGTGAATTCAAAGACGATATTCGCGTACTCAGCCCCCAACGTGGAGAACATGGTGACCTTATGTCCAGGATAGGAAAAGTCGGCGTGAATCTCGTCGCACAGCAGACGCACACGGCGTTTGATACAGATATCGCCAATGCGCCGCAGTTCTTCAGGCGTCCAGACACGGCCCACCGGGTTGTGCGGATTGCACAGAATCATGGCCGTGCAGCGAGGATCGGCGGCCTTGGATTCGAGATCATCAAAATCAATGCCATAGTGGCCGTTCTCGTCCAGTACCAGCTCGTTGTCGAGAATGGTCAAACCATTGTGCTCGGCGGCAAAGGTGAACGGGTAATAGACAGGCCGCTGGATAATGACCTTATCTCCCGGTCGGGTGACGGATCGCAGGGCCGTGTTGACGGCAGGCATCACGCCGTCGGACAGGCTCACCCACGAAGGGTCGATATGGAAATTATGACGATGCTCCATCCAATTGAGAAAAGCTGTGAAGTAGTCTTCAGTGGCGTAATCGTAACCGAATACGTCATGGGTGGCAGATTGGATGAGAGCCTCGACTATTTCAGGAGCCGGTTTGAATTCCATGTCTGCCACGGACAAGGGCACCACATCTTTGCCGTCCTCACCCATCTGTTCCACGACCTCATGCCATTTGGCGGACGAAGAGCCATGACGCTCAAGAATCGTATCGAAATCGTAAGGGGCATGCTGTGCCAGAATCACTGTTTCTCCTTCTTCACTACCGGCGAAAACAAACCTGACCCATCGTAAAGGAGGTATGTAACGAGAATTGGAAAAGCCTCGAAGGCATTTCGCTTCCGAGGCTTTATCGTGCGCCAGACAGGATTCGAACCTGCGACCTGCTGATCCGTAGTCAGCTGCTCTAATCCGCTGGGCTACTGGCGCATATTGTCTTTCAGACAACTCGATACATATTACTCAAGGTTCGTGTTTGTGCAACCCATTGGTCACTCGGCGTGTCACAGGAACAGCGAGTCACAGTATCCAACAATCATGCTGTACGACGACGCTCCGCGGATTCCTGGATGACCGTTTCACGCAGCAGTTTCGGCGCACTGGTGCCTTCCACGGATGCCTTGTCGACAACCACCTGCTTGACATCCTCAAAACTGGGCAGCTGGAACATCGTGTCTTGCAGGGTGCGTTCGATAATCGAACGCAGACCTCGTGCGCCAATCCCCTGCTTGATAGCCGTATCGGCAATCGCTTGGACGGCCTGGTCGGTGAACTCCAGATCAACGCCGTCGACGGCAAACAGTTTGCGGTACTGCTTAATCAACGCATTGGCCGGCTGCGTAAGAATCTCCGTCAAATCATCCACCGTCAGCTCCTTGAGCACGCTGGTGACCGGCAGTCGACCGATGAATTCAGGCAGCAGACCGAATTCGGCTAAATCATCGGCATTGACTTGCTTAAGCAACTCCTCGTCTTTCAGGTCGGCGTCATGCCAATTGGCCCCAAAACCGGTTTCCCGGCGGCCCAGACGCTTGCGCACGATGTCCGTCAATCCTACGAATGCGCCGCCACAGATGAACAGGATGCCACACGTATCCATCTGCACCGTGTCCTGCTCTTTGTGCTTGCGAGTGCCTTCCAGTGGCACGGAAGCAATAGTGCCTTCAAGGATTTTCAATAGTGCCTGCTGTACTCCCTCACCGGATACGTCACGGGTAATCGAGGTGTTCTCGCCGGATTTGCGGGCGATTTTATCGATTTCGTCAATATAGATAATGCCGTGCTGGGCTCGGCTGACATCGCCGTCCGCGGCCTGCAGCAGACGCTGGAGCACGGTCTCCACGTCATCACCCACGTAGCCGGCTTCGGTGAGCGTGGTGGCATCGGTGATGACGAACGGCACGTTCATCACACGGGCCAGTGACTGGGCAAGATAGGTTTTGCCCACACCGGTGGGCCCCAGCAACAGAATGTTCGACTTGGCGACTTCCACATCCGATAGCGGATCATTAGCCCGCTGAGACTTGCGGGCTCGCCCGGCTGATTGGAGCGCGGCATTGCCGTTCGCGCCGTCAATTTGTTCGGCGGATTCCTGCAACTCCATATTGACGCGCTTGTAATGGTTGTACACGGCCACGGAAAGCGCCCGTTTGGCTTCTTCCTGGCCGATGACATATCGATTGAGATAATCGAAAATCTGCGTTGGTTTGGGCAGGCTCAGCGAGTTGACTTCGGCGTCTTTGCTACGCTCCTCGGAGATGATATCCACGCATAGGGCAATGCATTCGTCGCAGATGGAGGCATTGGGACCGGCCACCAGTTTGCGAACCTGACGCTCGGTTTTGCCGCAGAACGTGCAGCGGGGAATGTCCTCGTTGTAGCTCACCACACGCCCCATGAGATCTCCTTTGCCGATGAATACCGCACTGCCTGCTGTGCTTGTCTGTATGTTTACACGACGCACACATTGCCGTCGCCTTTCAACACAATACCCCCGGTCAGACCGACCGAGGGTATTGCAATGCCTAGTGTCCGGACGAATATCACTATTCGTCCACATGTTTGAGACCGTTACTGGCGGTGAGCCAGCACTTCGTCCACGATGCCGTAATCCTTGGCTTCGTCGGCGGTCAGGAAGGTGTCCACCTCGATGTCGCGGCGAATCTTCTCCACGTCCTGACCGGTGTGCTTGGCGAGGGTTTCCTCCAGCCATTCGCGCATGCGGAGCATTTCCTTGGCCTGGATTTCAATCTCCGTGGCCTTGCCGAAGCCCTGGTCGATGGCCGGCTGGTGGATGAGCACACGGGCGTTCGGCAGCATCAGACGCTTGCCCTTGGTGCCGGAAGCCAGCAGAATCGCCGCTGCGGAGGCGGCCTGACCGAGGCATACGGTCTGCACATCGGGCTTGATGTACTGCATGGTGTCGTAGATGGCGGTCATGGCCGTCATCGAACCGCCGGGCGAGTTGATGTACATCATCACATCGCGGTTTGGATCCTGGGATTCCAAGACCAGCAGCTGGGCCATCACATCGTCGGCGGAGGCGTCATCCACCTGCACGCCGAGGAAGATGATGCGATCCTCGAACAGGCGGGAGTAGGCGTCCTGGGTCTTCATGCCGTACGGGGTCTTCTCCACAAACTGCGGCATGATGTAGCGGTTGGTTGGGGCCGCGGCCGGCATGAAGCCGGCTACACCCTGGCGGCCGGCCAGTCGGTCGGCGCGGGCGGCAAACTTTGCTTCTTCACTTGCCATAAGTCTCACTCCCCCTGCTGGTTGTTGCCGATGGTGTCCGGCGTGGTCACGAGCTTATCCACGAAGCCATAATCGAGGGCTTCCTGAGCGGTGAACCAGTGATCGTATTCGTTGTCGCGGTAGATTTCCTCGACGGTATGGCCGGTCTGTTCGGCGGTCAGCTCGCTCATGGTCTTCTTCATGTCCATGATGAGCTCGGCGTTGATGCGCACGTCGGTGGCGGTGCCGCCAATGCCGCCGGAGGGCTGGTGCATGAGTACACGGGCGTGCGAGGTCAGGTAACGCTTGCCCTTGGTGCCGGAACTCAGCAGGAACTGGCCCATGGAGGCGCACATGCCCAGACCCACAGTCGCCACGTCGGGCTCGATGAGCTGCATGGTGTCGTAGATGGCCATACCGGCGGTGATGGAGCCGCCCGGCGAATTGATGTACAGCCAGATATCCTTCTTCGGGTCTTCGGCGGCCAGCATCAGCAGCTGGGCGCAGATGCGGTTGGCCATATCGTCCTTGACCTCTTCACCCATCCAGATGATGCGGTCTTTGAGCAGACGGTTGAAAATCGGGTCGACGGGGCCGGCCGGGACGTCATCGCCCGCCATGACCGGCAAGGTCGCAAAGGCATTGCTCACCTTGATTCTCCTTCTAAATTACTCGAACATTGTTCAGACTACCGCCTTGAAGCGACTGAAGACGGCTTTTCACGCGCTTTTTGGCGGCCAGTGTAGGATATCTCTCCCTCCGTCTCGACTTCGTCGAGCCACCTCCCTCGTCAGAGGGAGGTTATTCGAGAGTATCGAGGACGTCGTCGATGAGCAGGCGAGTCTGGGCTGAATCGTCTTTGAGGCGGGGAAACCGGCGCATTGCATTGGCTGGACTAGCCCCGGCGGCACGGGCCACATTCGACTTGCTGGCACCGCGCGAGACGGCCTTTTCCGCGAGTCTGTCAACCAGTGAGTCCGCGACTTGTCTCATCTGTTCGGCCACCCACAACTGGGCCATGTCCGTAGGCAAATCATAGTCTTCGGCCACACCGCTGGCGGCCTCCTGGATGGCGGCCCACAACACCATAAACGGCTTGCGGTAATAGTCGATCTGCTCAGACAATGGCTCGGCAGCAAGCGATTCCAGCGCCGCACGAATCTCAGTGTTTTCAGACATAGCTTATTCTTTCCGCTCCCGCCAGCGGGAGCCAAAACAACTTCCTACTTACGACGGCTCAACATCCACTTCGACACCAGTGACGATGCGGCCACGGCCAACCCGACCGGCATGAAGAACACACTGGGCGCTTCGGTCAGTTCCATCACCAAACACATGGCCATCAACGGCGCTTGCTGCGATGCCGAAAGCAATGCGGCGGCACCAATCAGCGCACAAGCAGTCACCGAGTCAGCCGGGAACAACAGTATCCAAATGAGCCCCAGCATTGCACCCAGCGTGGATCCCAACGCGATGCCCGGCTGCAATACGCCGCCTGAGGCACCCGAACGAATGGTCATTAGCGTAACCAGCGCTTTGGCAACAAACGTCAGCGCAAGCACACCCAGCAGCATGGCGATATTCGATTGAGACAACTGGAAACCGGCATTAACCGCCGTAGAAGCCGAACCGGAAACGTTGCCGCCGCCCGCCAACAGATTCCAAGGCGAGGCCGCCGCCGAAGAAGCCGATTGCGATGCGCCGGCAGCGGCAGAGCCCTCCGGCACGAATGTACTGAAACCAAGCTGCGCCGCAGCGCGCCCGTTGCCCATCACCTGCGGAACAACAATCGCCGCCAATCCAGTCACCGGACCAGCCAATGGCATCTGCCACAAAATATGCTTGTCATGCGATTGATGGGATTCCGCCCATTGCGAGCCTTTGCGAAACCATGCGCCAGCCACACCGCACGCTGCGCCGCACAGCACCGCAAACAGCATCAGGGTAGGCGTGGATTGCGGTTGCATGGCGGTGATGTCATAGAACGTGTGATGGCCCTTAATCGACGCCGCCACGAACGCGGCAATCGCGGACATGCCCAAACCGAAAGCGACCTTCTCAAGGGTCACGTCCACCAGCAGAATCTCCACGGCGAAGAACATGCCGGCAAGAGGGGCATTGTAGACGCCGCCCAAGCCGGCACCTGCCGCCACTGCTACCACCATACGGCGGTCAATGCCGTCGGCCCCTTCGATATGGAACAGGTCGCAGAAACGTTGCGCCAACATGGCGCCGAGTTCACGAGGAGCGACTTCTCGTCCAATGGACGCGCCCGAACCGACGATACCGATCTGCAGCACCACATGCACCAAGGTCTGCCTTACAGGCATCCGCTCCCCCGCCACGGCATTTTTGACCGAGGGTACCTTGGTGGTCTTGTTGCGCAGAAAATACCAGATAATGCCGGCTACGGCGAGACCGATGGTCACCGAAATCGCACGGCGTACAGCGGGCACACCGAATGGACCGGGCAATTCCGAACCCTCGACATAGCCGAGCATCACGTGCTCGACGCCGTAGAGCAGCAGCGTCAGCAGACCTGCGCCCGCGCCGATGATCACGCCAAGGATGATGGTTGTCGCTGCAAGCCAGCCAAGACGTTTGGCGGTAACTACTGGTTGCATGTCGACCTCCGCACTTTATGCAACGAGTATGCCCTTGGGAACTCCCCTCAGTCTCGCTACGCTCGACAGCTCACCTCAAGGAGGGGAGCCAATAGAACAATACTTCTTTAAGAATAGAAAGAGCCCGGAACCATGAAACACGGTTCCGGGCTTAACAGTTACGCTAACGCAAGCAAACTAGGCTCACTCAGCGTCCTTGTCCTTGGAGGACAGCTCGTCAGCCACGGCAGCGGCGGCGGAAGCGGCCTCGACGGACTCGGACTCCTCTTCCTCAGCGGCTTCACCGAGGAAGTTGGAGAGGTCGACAGCCTCGCCATCGGCGGTGAACTTGACGGCGCGCATGCCGGCGAGCAGGCCCTTGGAACGTCCGACTTCCTGCACGGCGGAGCCGAGCTGGCCGTTCTTGATGATGGCCTGAATGAAGTTGTTCGGATCCATGCCGTACTGCTGGGCGATGGAAGCGAGGAAGTTGAACACGTCGGACTGGGAGACCTGGACGTCCAGCTTCTCAGCCAGAGCGTCGAGCACCATCTGGTCGCGCAGTTCCTTCTCGACGGTTTCCTCAGCCTGAGCCTTCTGCTCCTTGGTGGCCTTCTCCGGATCCGGGGTCATGCCTTTGAGCTGCTCGGCGACCATGTTGGCCTTGACGCCCTTCGGCACCGGAATCTCGAGGCCTTCCTGCAGCTTGGCGATGAAGGCATCGCGAGCCTCGGTGGCCTGACGGCCTTCGGCGTCCTGAGCGGCGGCCTTGCGGATATCGGCCTTGAGCTCGTCCAGGGTGTCGAACTCGGAAGCTTCGGAAGCGAACTCGTCGTCCAGCTCCGGCAGCTCCTCAGCCTTAACGGAGTTGACCTTGACCTTCACAGTGGCCTTCTGACCTTCGTGGTCGCCAGCTTCCAACGTGCCTTCGAAGGTGGTCTCCTCGCCGGCGGACAGGCCATCAAGAGCCTCATCCAGACCGTCGAGCATGGTGTTGGAGCCGAGCTCGTAGCTCACGCCTTCCTGGGAGTCAACGGTCTCGCCGTCGATCTCGGCAGTCAGGTCGATGTTGGCAAAGTCACCCTTGGTGGCCGGGCGATCCACGCCGACCAGAGTGCCGAAGCGCTGGCGCAGCGCCTCAAGGCGCTTGTCGACGTCCTCATCCTTGACTTCCGGCTTGGCGATGGCGATCTCGAGGCCATCGATTTCCGGCAGCTCGATGTCGGGGCGACGCTCGACGGTGGCGGTGAACTTCAGCTTGGTGTCGTCGTTGGCGGCCTGCGGCACGTCCTGCACGTCGAACTCCGGCTGAGCCATCGGGCGAATCTTCTTCTCGTCCAGAGCCTTGGAGTACAGCTCCGGCACGGCGTCGTTCACGGCCTCGCCGGCGACGGCAGCGAAACCGATACGCTGATCGATGATCTTGCCGGGAACGTGGCCCTTACGGAAGCCGGGGACGTTCACCTGCTTGGCGATTTCCTTGCGGGCCGCATCCAGGTACGGGTTGAGCTCTTCCGGTTCAACAGTGACGGTGAGCTTCACCTTGGTGGGCTCGAGGTTACGAACGCTGATCTTCACGCTAATGACTCCTCAAAAGTCGTATTTTCTTACAGTTCTGCCGTAAGGCAACCTCTACATAATAACGCCACTTACGGACGGTGCAATGAGTTTCACCTGCCAGTTTCTTGCGCCCTGCGCGATCAGGAACTCCTCGACGTCCACTTCGGCCGGATTCTCCACCCAGCATAGGTTGCGCAGAATCTGCGGCTTGATAATCATCTCGGCCGGCGTACGCGTATCTTCGGCTATCGAAGTGATCACGCGGCGGACCCTTTGCAGTCGGTCATATCGGTCGGGGTGCCTTTGCTGCCAGAGTCGCATCGAACGCGGTGCATTCACTATGCCGTTCTCGTCCGGCGCGGGTGCCGGCATACTCGGCCATTGGGAGGGGTGCAGCGCCATGGCCCGATCAATGGCCTCTTTCCAAACCTTGGGTTTGACGGCACGCTGGATTGGGGCATAGCGTTCAAACATCTTGTCTTGCTCGGTGCCGGTGCGAATGCGCACACGCTCATTGAGCGAGCGCAGAGCCCGAAACTGGGCGGCATTATGCGGCTTGCGCGTCGCAGCCTCGATAATCGAGGAATCAGACAACAGCAGGCTGGGGGCAATGTCATGCTGCCGGGCCAGTTTGTCCCGCTCCTGCCACAGAGACTTGGCGATGGCCAATCCCTGCGGATCACGGCTCAGCTGGGTGATGCGGGAAATGCGCAGCCACGGAACCGGATGGGGTTTGCGAGGGGCGAGTCCTTCGGACAGTGCATGGGTAAATTCCTCTTCAGCCCACTCGTCCTTGCCGGCGGCTCTCAGATCACGGCGCATCAGGTTTTCGAGCTCGATCAGCACTTCCACGTCAAGCGCCGCATAGTTGCGCCAGTCTCGTGGCAGCGGGCGGTAGGACCAGTCAGCCGCAGAATGTTCCTTGGCCAAAGTGATGCCAAGATAATGTTCGGTGACGGCGGCTAATCCGAATCGATGCAAACCGAGCAGACGCGCGGCGATCTCCGTGTCGAACAGCGCCTTCGGCTGAAGTCCCAGATCAGCGAATCCCGGCAAATCCATCAGAGAATCATGCAAAATCCAAGTGGCATCGCCCACGGCATCATTGAATTCATTCCAGTCGGCACCAGATTGGGTCAAGGCGATGGGGTCGAGTAATGCGATGCCCGCACCTTCTCGTTTGCATTGAATCAGCCAATCCTCGTGGTCATAACGGAATCCAGATGCGCGTTCGGCATCGGCGGCCAAGGAGCCAGAAGCATCAGCCAACGCTTCGCAGACGTGATGATAGCCTTCAATCGTCGAGGTAACATCCGGCACTCCCCCGCGCGGCTCTTTCAGTAACCGTGGTTCGGTGTCATGGATGTCACTCAACTGGCATCATCCTCCTCACGACGGGTAGTTGATCTGATGAATGCGGCCCACGAGTTCACTTGTGCGCCGGCGTCCATAGTACCGTCTGGCCCGGTCCCGTCAAGTGGCGTCCATGAGACACGTATCTCGCAACCGGCGCTGGTGCTGCCGGCCATCAGGCCGAATGTGGTGTTCTGGGTGACGGTGACCGTTCCGGAAATCGAGTCCGGTTCGACTTCGCCAAGATAATCGCACATATCTTCCCAATACATGCCCGGGGCGAGGGAGTCGTTTTCGGAAGGTTCCAGCGGCAGGCGCGCGAACGCCACGCATCGCCAATTGGAATTCCAATCAGGGCGCAGCTCGTACGAATACAACGTCATTACCCATCCGGTGGCAACATGCGGCTCGGAAACACTGTCGACGGCAAAGGGATGGCTATCCATCCGCTTGCCTGCTTCAAGTTCCACGCCGATGCCATAGTCGGCAAGGGTGGAGGGAACGGGAATCTCCCGATAGCGCACGTCATACAGGCGCTTCATGGCGCTCACGGATTCAACGGCCGCCCATACATCATCCGGTACGCCCTGCGGGCGTTCGGGGTGCCCCTCATTGGGCGCACCCGTAGGGAATGCGTAAATATCGGCCATATCTCTAGGGTATGGGCGATTTGGCGCAATCGCGGTATAACGCGCGGCGTGGCGCGAGTTTTAGCCACTTTTAAGGGGAATTTTATGTCCCCTAAGTCGGCTCCGTTCGACAGCTCTCCTCAGAGAGGGGAGCCAGAGAGATATAACTTGGCTCCCCTCTCTGAGGAGAGCTTCATCGAGATTTAGTACACAGTGAAGCCATGATCTTTGAATTGCTTGGCCACACGTTCGCGAGTAGCGGCGTTGGGCCCCTTCTGGTTCTCCAACGGATATGGGATGCGCAGCTCATGCCACTTCGGGCGACCGAGCTGATGGAAGCCCAACACGTCGATATGTTCGACGGAATCACCGAAGGTCTCGCAGATCTTGGCTACGTTCTCCACGTTTTCCTCGGAGTCGGTCAGTCCCGGCACCAGCACGAATCGCACCCAAATCTTCTTGCCGGCCTTGGCGAGCCTCTGGCCGAAATCGATGGTGGGCTGCAACGTGCCGCCGGTCACCTTGTGATAAGTCTCCTCGTCGCCGGACTTGACATCGAGTAGACACAGGTCGATGTCCTCGAGCATCTCGTCAGTGTAGTTGGTGTTGAGGAAGCCGGATGTATCGAGGCAGGTATGTACGCCCATCTCCTTGGCCGCGTGGAACACACGCGAGACGAAGGCGGGCTGCATCATGGATTCGCCGCCGGAGAATGTGATGCCGCCATGCGTGGCCTTGAACAGGTCCTTGTAGCGGTCGACCTTCTTGATCATGGCATCGAGATAGACGGGCTTGCCGTCACGCATCTTCCAGGTGTCAGGGTTCTGGCAGTACTGGCAGCGCAGCGGGCAGCCAGACATGAACACGGTCATGCGGGTGCCCGGACCGTCCACGGAAGTGTTGATATCCCAGGAGTGCACGAAGCCGATATCGCCGGATTTGAGGGCGGAGAGGCGGTCACGTCGGTCGAGTCCGATTGGGGATTCAAAGCCGGAAAGGCCGCCCATCAAAGTCTGTGAGGCATAGGTCTTCGATTCCTTGAGCATATGCCTGGTAGTGGTGCGGAACGTGGGTGTTGCGGGCATCGTCGTCCTCCTGTCCCAAATGATGTGAAAGTCTATGTGGGGAAATAACGAAGGGGTGGAGCTGAGCCCCACCCCTTCGATTAGTCATTGCCGCGTATCGCGGGGTTGGTCATCAGTCGACGACGGCGCCCTGGTGGAAGGTACGGGAGATGACGTCGAGCTGCTGCTCCTTGGTGAGCTTGACGAAGTTCACCGCGTAGCCGGAGACGCGCACGGTCAGGTGCGGGTACTTTTCGGGGTGCTCGACGGCGTCCTCCATGGTCTCCTTGCGCAGAACGTTGATGTTCGCGTGGTAGAGGCCGTGGCCGTTGCCGGCATCCAGGATGCCGACCAGGTTGCCGATACGCTCGTCCTCATCGCGGCCCAGGCCATCAGGGGTGATGGTGTTGGTCAGCGAGATGCCGTCAAGAGCGTCGTTGTAGTCGATCTTGCCGACGGAGAACATGGACGGCAGCATGCCGTGGGAGTCCATGCCGTTCTCCGGGTTGGCGCCCGGAGCGTACGGAGTGCCCTTCTTGTGGCGGGACGGGAAGGAACCGGTGTTCTTGCCGTACTCCACGTTGGAGGTGATGGTCAGGATGGACTGGGTCGGGACGGCGCCACGGTAGACGGGCAGGCGCTTGACCTGGCCCATCACAGTGGAGACAACCCACTTGGCGATGTCATCGGCGCGATCGTCATCGTTGCCGTAGACCGGGAAGTCGCCCTCAGTGCGGTAGCCGACGACCAAATCGTCGTCAGCGCCCTCGACGTACTCGTACTCGTGGCCTTCGAGGTTCTTGGCATCCTTGTTGTAGATCGGGTAGACCTTGGCATACTTGATGGCAGCCAGGGAGTCGGCGGCGATGGACAGACCGGACATACCGCAACCAAGGGTACGGTATACTTCCTTGTCGTGCAGGGCCATCTCGATGGACTCGTAGGCGTACTTATCGTGCATGTAGTGGATGATGTTCAGAGCCTCGACGTAAGTCTCGGACAGCCACTCGAGAGCCTTCTCATAGTTGTCCTTGACCTTCGCGTAGTCCAGAGTGCCATCGGCTTCCGGGGTGATCGGGTCGATGATGCCCTTGTCGATGACCTGCATGCCGGTCATCTCATCGCGGCCGCCGTTGATGGCGTACAGCAGAGCCTTGGCGGAGTTCACACGAGCAGCGAAGAACTGCATCTGCTTGCCCACGCGCATCGGGGAGACGCAGCAGGCGATGGCGGCGTCGTCGCCCCAGTGGGAGCGGATTTCCTTGTCGGACTCGTACTGAATAGCCGAGGTGTCGATGGAGATCTTGGCGCAGAAGCGCTTGTAGCCTTCCGGCAGCTTCGGATCCCAGAAGATGGTGATGTTCGGCTCAGGGCCAGGTCCGAGGTGCTCAAGGGTCAGGGTGTTGAGCAGACGGAAAGAGGTCTTGGTGACCATCGGACGGCCGTCGTCGCCGAAGCCGGCGTCGGACCAGGTCGCCCAGTACGGGTCACCAGAGAAGATGTTGTCGTAATCCTTGGTGCGCAGGAAGCGGACGATGCGCAGCTTCATGACGATGTTGTCGATGAGCTCCTGAGCATCGGTCTCGGTGATCTTGCCGGCCTTGAGGTCGCGCTCGATGAAGACATCGAGGAACGCGGAGTTACGGCCGAAGGACATTGCGGCGCCGTCCTGGGACTTGATGGAGGCCAGGTAGCCCATGTAGGTCCACTGCACGGCTTCCTGGGCGGTCTGAGCCGGGCGGGTCAGATCCAGGCCATACTCGTTGCCGAGGTTGATCAGCTGCTTGAGGGCCTTGATCTGCTCGTCGTGCTCTTCACGGAAGCGGATCCAGTGCTCGATCTCCGGCTCGGTGAAGTCGTTGCGGTACGGGATGGAGTCCTTGTCGCGCTTCTTGAAGGCGATCAGCTTGTTGACACCGTACAGAGCCACACGACGGTAGTCGCCGATGATGCGGCCACGGCCGTAAGCATCCGGCAGACCGGTCAGAATCTTGTTGTGGCGGGCGATCTTGATGTTCTTGGTGTACACACCGAACACGCCGTCATTGTGGGTCTTGCGGTACTTGGTGAAGATCTTCTTGACCTCAGGATCCGGCTCCTTGCCGGCTTCCTTGATGGCCTGCTCGACCATACGCCAGCCGCCGTTCGGCATCATAGCGCGCTTGCAGGGCACGTCGGTCTGCAGACCAACGATCACATTGTCGACTTCCGGGGAGTCGATGTAGCCAGCCGGGAAGGCGTCGATGCCAGCCGGGGTGTGGGTGTCCACGTCGTAGACGCGCTGCTTGCGCTCTACAGCCAGGTAGTTGTCGTCGAGGTACTTCCACAGGTGCTTCGTCTTCTCAGTGGCAGGAGCCAGGAAGCTCTCATCACCCTCGTACGGGGTGTAGTTCTTCTGGATGAAGTCGCGGACATCGATATCCTTCTGCCAGTTGCCCTCGGTGAAGCCGGCCCACGCCTTGGCGTCGAGCTCCTCTTGGGAGACAGCTGCATTTTCTACTGCGGTCATGTCACTCCTTAATGGGGTTGTAGGTTTCGCATCTTCACGGAACCCTTGCTTCACTAGTGTAGTTTGCACAGTCTTGAGAAAAGCTGAAATTGGGAGTGAGCTATCTCACATTCTTCTGTGAGCGCTACCAATCCAGCGGTTTCCAGCATCCGCCGTCCGATTGTCACGGCCGATATTAGACAAAACCGCTCAACTCTCGATGTGAAGTTGAGCGGTGTAGCTATCTGTCATTCGTCATCGGCATGTTCGCCGATCGCGGTGAAAACACATATGGTCAGTCGGTATCCGACGATTTGCCGGCGGACGGTTTGACGCCGTAGTTATCCCAGCGGCGGTTTTCCTCATCCCATTTGGCGTTACGGTCCACCACTATATCCCACGCATGTTCGGCGTCTTCTTTGGTCTTGTACGGACCCATACGCTGTTCTATCGGCGAGATCTTGCCATATTCAGCCCGCTGCTTGACGGTGTTGTAATACCACTGATTCTTTTCATCATCTGCCATTGGTACCTTCTTTTGTAACTATTCACGGAATGCGTTGGTGATGGGCAGGCGACGATCGCGCCCGAAGGCAAGAGCTGTGACCTTGGGACCCAGCGGGTATTGTCGGCGCTTCCACTCTGCGCGATCGACCAAACGCATCACGGTGTCCACCGTGGCCTCATCGAATCCGTCGGCCAACAGGTCTGCACGGCCGTGGGCATGTTCGATATAGGCGGCCAGCACCTTGTCAAGCAATGCATATTCCGGCAACGAATCGGAATCCTTCTGGCCTGGGCGCAATTCGGCCGAGGGTGCCTTTTCGATGGACGAGACCGGAATCATCACGCCATTCTTCAAAGGAATGCCCGCATTGCCTTCCTCATTGCCTACAATCTTGAGCCCGCCGATGCCAACGCCCGCAGCTGCGGCCTTGTTGCGCCAACGGCTGATCTCCCAGACACGGGTCTTCAGCAAATCCTTTATTGGCGCATAGCCACCGACCGCATCGCCATAGATGGTCGAATAGCCGCACGCCAGTTCGGATTTGTTGCCGGTGGCCACGGCAAGCAGACCACGTGAATTGGAGCTTGCCATCACGATGACGCCGCGAATGCGAGCCTGCAGGTTTTCTGCGGCCACGCCATCGAGATCAAGCTGCTGCTGGTATGCGACGAACAGCGGCTCAATGGGCTGAACCTCATAGTGTGCACCGATGTTGGCGGCCAGATCTGCAGCATCGTCTTTGGAGCCATCAGAGGAGTACATGGACGGCATGGAGATGCCCCAGACGTTCTCGCCGCCGCAGGCATCGGCGGCCATAGCGGCCACCAACGCGGAATCGATGCCGCCGGAAAGTCCCAGCGTCACACCGTTGAAATGGTTCTTGGCCATGTAATCCTTGAGGCCAAGCACGCAAGCGGTGTACACCTCTTCGTCCGGGTCAAGTTCGGCCACGATGGTGGATTTGGTCTGATGGTCGGCAGCGGCGTCGAAATCCCAGAACGTGAGGTCTTCCATAAACATCGGGCTGCGCTCGAGCAACGTACCGTCCGCATCTACCACGAAGCTACCGCCGTCGAACACCAAATCATCCTGACCGCCCACCTGATTCAGATAAATAAGCGGCGCGTTGACCTCGGCAGCACGGCGTTGCGCCAGTTCAAAACGAGTGTTGGTCTTGCCTTCCTCATACGGAGAGCCATTAATGGTCAACAGCAAGTCGATGTTTTTGGTGGCGAGTTCAGCCACCGGGCCGCCGTCCTGCCAGATATCCTCGCAAATGGCCACGCCGATAGTGGTGCCATTCACCTCGAGGGTCACGGAACGGTTTCCTGCGGAGAAGATGCGGAACTCATCGAATACGCCGTAGTTTGGCAGGAAGTGCTTGTCATAGCCGGTCCAGACCACGCCCTCATGCAGCACCACCAGACGGTTACGCGGCTTGCTGGTCTCCCGATCGGTACCCACAGTGCCGACCACCACGAACAAATGGCCAAGACCTTCGTCCTGAAGCTGACCGGCCAGTTCATTGGCCTTGTCCCACGCAGCCTGGCGGAAGGTGCGGCGCAAAGCCAAATCCTCAATGGGATATCCGGTGAGCGTCATTTCCGGGAATACCGCTACTTGAGCGTCCCCAGCAGCGGCCTTGCGGGAATAGTCGAGCACTTTGGCGGCGTTGGCGTCGAGTGCACCGACGCAAGTGTCAATCTGGGCGAGTGCGAAGCGAAGCTGTGTCATAGCTTCTTAGTGTACTCACCGTTGATCTCCACCTGGCTCCCCTCAGTCGCCTGCGGCGACAGCTCCCCTCAGAGAGGGGAGCCAGAGAAGAATTTACCTCAATTCGTTGAGTACGCGCAGGGCGGCGTTGACATAGAAGTTGACGAACGTGGGGATGGATTCATCCAGACCCACGAAGTGCGGGCTGTGCCAGTCGGCGCAACCCTCTTGGCCGTTTGAGCCCACGAACGCAAACACCGGCAACGTGACTTTTGCAAACTCGCAGAAGTCCTCCCCCGCCATTGACGGACGAATCGGCTCGAGCTGCGCATAATCGTTGACGTCGGCGGCCACGGCCTTGGCGAGGGACGGATTGGAGACCAACGGATCCTGAAAGTCATTCCAGTCCACATCGGCCGTAATACCGTACGCCTCAGCCGTATGTTCAACGACCTCCTTGAATCGACGACCCACCAGATTGCCATCTTCCTTATGGAAGTAACGCACCGTGCCTTGGAAACCGGCTTCGGCGGGCACCACGTTCCACACGTCGCCGCCATGCACTTCCGTGACGGACAGCACCAGCGGATGGAAGGGCGTCACATTGCGGCTCACGATGGTCTGTAGGCTCAAAATCATGCTGGCAAGCGCCTCAAGCGGGCCGGTGCCTTTGTACGGGTAGGCGGCATGCGTCCCCTGAGCGTGGAGCGTCACATGGAATTTCACACAGCCAGCCATCATCGGTTCAGCACCGATGGCAAGCTGACCAGGGGCATAGTTCGGGTTGTTGTGGGTACCGATGATGGCATCGACGTCATCCACCAAGCCGGCGTCAATCATCGCACGGGCACCCTGCCCCGTCTCCTCACTGGGCTGGAACAGAATCTTGATGGAGCCGGCGAATTTGTCGCGGTGATTGGCAAGCCAGAAGGCGGCTCCGAGCAGACCGGTCATGTGCAGGTCATGTGCAGGTCATGGCCGCAGCCGTGCATCACGCCTTTGTTGACGGAGCTGAATTCCAACCCGGAATCCTCCACAATGGGCAAGCCGTCGATGTCCGCGCGCAATCCGATGCGTGGCCCGGGCCCGGCTTCCCCTTGGATAAGACCCACCACACCAGTTTCCATGGAGTTGGGCAGGATTTCGATGCCGTGCGCCTTGAGCTGGTCGGTCAGGTAGATACTGGTGTCGAATTCCTGAAAACTGCGCTCGGGGTGGGCGTGCAGATAGTGACGGATGGCAATGAGTTCGTGGTCGATATCGATATGTTCACTCATGGTTCTCGATTGTAGTAGAACGGACAATATGACGAAGCCCCCGCTTCATATTGGCGAGGGCTCGGCAGACATCATTGATCATTGCTGCCGCTTGAGTAGACGCTTGGCAATGGCGTTGGCGATGCCCTGCACCACCTGCACCAGCACGATCATGATGATCACTGCCGTCCATGTGACGGTCTGGTCGAACTTCTGATAACCGTAAGCGATGGCGAAGTTACCAAGTCCGCCGCCACCGATGTATCCGGCCATGGCAGACATGTCGAGCACGCCGATGAACAGGAACGCATAGGCCAGAATCAACGGGGCCAAGGCCTCGGGAATCAGCACGGTACGGATGATGGTGAATTTGCTGGCGCCCATCGAACGCGCCGCCTCAATGACGCCGGGATCGACCGGAACAAGATTCTGCTCAACCAGACGAGATGTGGCAAAAGTGCACATCACCACCATCGGGAAGATGGCGGCCACGGTACCGATGGAGGTGCCGACCACCACAATGGTCAACGGCTGCATGGCGGCCAGGAAGATGATGAACGGGATCGGGCGGACGATATTGACGATCACGTCGAGAATCCGGTAGACGATGGCGTTCTCAAACAAATTGCCTGGACGCGTGCCATAGAGCACCACACCAAGAATCAATCCAAGAAGTCCTCCTACGACAAGAGTGATAAGCACCATCGTCAGCGTCTGACCGATAGATTCAAACAGGAGCGGGCGCAGCACAGTCCAATCGCTACGGGGGTTGGCAAGGGTAATCATGCGTTGGCTCCTTCATGGCTGGCGGAGATTTCCGCCGACTCATCCTGGCTCACGGATTGCTGGTTGGCTATGGCTGCTTCGGCACCGGCAATATGATTGGCGACCGCATCAGCGTATGCCACTGGTTTCTCGGCGGTGCCGAAATCAATGACATCGCTGTGTTGCGCGAGTTCACGCAAAAACTCGTCCACATGCCATCCAGGGCCGTTGAATTCATAGGTGATTGCGCCGATAGCCGATCCCTTGACCGTATCGATGCCGCCATACAGCAGACTGGATTCCACACTATATTTGGCGATCAGCTCTGAAATGTTCTGCCCTGAGGCATGCAATGTGCGCCCATGGTCATCAGAGACATCCTTTTGCCGAATGAGTACGGTGACAATGCGTCCCGACCACTCGCCATGCAGACGTTCGACACGGCTTTCCTCAGGAAGCCCCGACAAAGCGGTGGCAATGAACCGTTTGGTGACTGGCTGGCGAGGCGCGGCGAATACATCGTACACGTCACCGGATTCGACCACGCGTCCGGAACTCATAACCGCCACACGGTTGGCAATCTGCTGGACCACGTTCATCTGGTGAGTGATCAGCACGATGGTGATGCCGAATTCCTCATTCACTCGCTTGAGCAACGCCAGTACCTCGGTGGTGGTTTCAGGGTCGAGCGCGCTGGTAGCCTCATCCGCGAGCAGGATTTCCGGATTGGTGGCTAGCGCGCGAGCAATGCCGACACGTTGTTTCTGACCACCGGACAGCTGTGAGGGGTACTTATCCGCATGTTCGGCCAATCCCACGAATTCCAGGAGCTCTTTGACGCGCCGATCCTGATAGTCCTTGCGCCAATGATCAAGCTGAAGCGGATAAGCGATGTTTTGCGACACCGTTTTGGTGGAGAACAGGTTGAACTGCTGGAAAATCATGCCGATTTTCTGCCTGATAGGGCGCAACTTGCTCTCGTTCAGTGCCGTGATGTCGGTACCGAGCACGGTCACCGTGCCGGAAGTGGGACGCTCCAGTGCGTTGATCAGCCTCACCAGAGTGGATTTGCCGGCACCGGAATAGCCGATGATGCCGAAAATGTCGCCACGGTCAATGCTCAGGCTGACATCATTCACGGCTCGCGCGGTCTCGGCCTTTCGTCCTCGTATCTTGAACTCTTTGACCACGTGATCAAAAGTGATGATGGGATCGCTCACTGTTGCTCCAATGTTGTATGGGCTGGAATACCGGCGATTGCGTCCGGTCTAGTTATGCCGTAACGGAGCGGGCCCTATGCAGGCGGCTCGCTCCGTTACGGTTCAGCAGGCTATGCGCATCGAATACTCGCTACTACAGCTCGGTGCGGAAACCAGCCGATGGTTCTCTTACTTCTGGGCCTTGGCGTCCTTCTCGATGTCGGACAGGAAGCCCTGCAGCTGCTTGGCGCTGAACTTGTCGGCAAACACCGCGGTGCCGCCGGAGTTCTCCTGGAGGGCGTCGAGCACGTCCTTCTGCTGGAAGATGGAGACGAGCTTCTTGTAGGTCTCGTTGTTCACGTCCGTCTTGCGGGCCACCCACACGTTGATGTATGGGCGGGCTTCCTCGGATTCGACGTCATCCTGATAGATGGCGTCTTTCGGGTTGAGGCCCGCGTCGGCCACGTAATCGTTGTTGATCACACCGGCGGCGATGGTCGGATCCTTGAGGGTGGTGGCCACCTGTTCGGCCTTCAGCGGGGTGACCTTGACCTTGCTCTTGGCTTCATCGATGTCGGCCGGGGTGGAGAAGGCGGTCCAGTCGCCCTTGAGCGTGACGAGACCTGCTGCCTTGAGCACGCCGATGGCGCGGGCCTGGTTGGTCTCATCGTTCGGAATGGTGACGGTGTCGCCCTGCTTGATGTCCTTGATGTCCTTGACCTTGGTGGAGTACACGCCGAGCGGGTAGATGGCGGTGCCGCCGATGGGCTGCAGATCCTTGTTGTTGCTCACGTTGTAGTTGGCGAGGTAGAGCAGGTGCTGGAACTCGTTGAGGTCCAGCTCGCCGGAATCAAGGGCCGGGTTCTCGGAAGTGTAGTCCTGGAAGTCCACGATATCGACATAGATGCCGGCCTTTTCGGCATTCTGCTTGAACTTGACCCATTCCGGGTTGGTGGCACCGACCACACCGATCTTGACCGGATTGTCTTTGCTGCCCTTGGCGCTGGATTCGTTAGCGCCGGCCACCGCGCGGTAGCCGAAGAACGCGGCCACGGCGATGATCGCCACGACCACGATGGTAATGATGATGTTACGGGCGGTGTGGTTCACGCGCACCGGTTCGTTGCTGTTGGGAGCGGCCGGAGTTGTCGGCTGGGTTGCTGCTGTCATGATGAATGATTCCTCTCTCTCATGGAAATTGCTGTTGCATCTTCTTACGGTGATTCGCTTCCCCAAGCGAACCCATCACGTTGATGACAGGTTTCACCGTAGCACCCAAAATCCCAGAAATGGTCAAAAATGGCGGATTGCCGTATAGGTGTCTTTTATGGCGCGCATGCAACACATTGCGTTGCCTGATGTTGATAGCACGCTATAAGCATGTCTGGCGCGTCGAGAGGAGCCTCGAAAATAGAAGCATGACTACCACCGACATTAAAGCTGTGTTTTTCGACATCGACGGCACGCTCACGAGTTTCGTCACGCACAAGGTTCCCGATTCCACCGTTGAGGCTATTCAGCGGCTTCAATCAGCAGGCATCAAGGTGCTTGTCTGCACCGGCCGCGCTCCTTCTCAGATGAAGGTGGTGCTGGACACCATGCCGATCTCATTCGACGGCATTGTGGCGTTCAATGGTCAATATTGTTTTGACGAACAGGGATATCTTGAATCACAGGCCTTGGATCAGTCTGATATCCGCGTGATTTTGGATTGGCTCGACCAGCATCCCGATGTGGTGTGTGATTTTGGTGAAAAGGATTACGTCTACTTCAACCATACCAACGAGGCATTGCAGCAGACCTGGAGTGGTCTTGGCAAAACCGCCCCCGTCCAATATTTCGAGAATCCTCGTTTGCGGGCGTTGACGCACGAGACCTTCCAGATCAGCCCGTTCATCAACCCCGAACTGGAAGACGAACTGGTGGGACTGTGCAGCAACATACGCGGCGTGCGCTGGCACCCGGACTTCACCGATCTGATTCCCGCCGATGGTGGCAAACCACGGGGCATTCAGCGTTTTATGAAGCATTATGGCATCACCCGCGAACAGGCCATGGCCTTTGGTGACGGCGGCAACGACACGGACATGCTGGCCTATGCCGGAATCGGGGTCGCCATGGGCAACGCCACGGACGAGCCCAAGGCCGCTGCCGACTATGTCACGGATGATGTGGATCATGACGGCGTATTACACGCCTTGCTGCACTTCGGAGTGCTGCACGACTAAGGTGCACGCCAAATACAGAAGGCCGGTGCATATTGCACCGGCCTTGTTTGTGGAGCTAGGGGGATTCGAACCCCCGACCCTCTCCATGCCATGGAGATGCGCTACCAGCTGCGCTATAGCCCCGTTTTCAATTGTCAGTCCATTTTTGAACCTTGTCTACATTACGACGGGTTCCTGTATCCTGCAAATCGGCGTGTCGCCAAATGACATTGGCGTGATTTGGCGACACCACAATCACCGGCTGTTCAGATCAACGTTCCCGTTCCCACTCGTCGGTATCGGCGACGGCTGGACCGTGGTTATAGTCCATGAGCCGCCAACGAATCGTGTCATCAGGCTCATCCATGGGAACCAAACGCACCCAGTGTGCATTGCGCATGGATATCACCGTCGAAAAAGTGGGATCGACTGCGGTGATGCCTAGCAGCGTCTGAAGCGTCTGTGCAATCCACGCACCATGGGAGAACACAAAGAGATCGGTGTCCGTGCCGGCACGCGTGGACCAGTCACGCAGGGCTTCGACGCCACGCTCCCCCACATGTTCTTTGGCCTCGGCACCATACTTCATCTCGCCGCCGCGATGCTCCATCCAGGAACGGAAGTCCTCAGGATATCGCTCAGCCAGTTCGGATACGGCGTGACCGTCCCAATCGCCAAAACTGCGTTCGCGTACGCGAGGATCATCGTGCACTTCGGCGCCATCCAGTACATCTGCAAAAGCCTGTGCGGTGGCATGCGCACGGCTCAGATCGGAACACACGATGATGCGTTCGTCGGTTTCCGGCCTGCGATCGACGTATAGGTCCTTCAGCGCTGCAGCAGTCTGACGCACCTGCCATTGGCCTACGGCATCCAGCGGAATGTCGACCTGCCCTTGCAACTTATGGGCCGCGTTATACGACGTACGTCCGTGCCGAACCAAGAATATGGAACGAACATGCTGAGCCGTCATACCGCCACGCTTTCAGGATGCTCGAGCTGAAGATCGATGTTCTCGCAATCCTTCCACAAACGCTCAAGACCGTAGAATTCACGGGCTTCATCATGCATGACGTGAATCACGAAGTCGCCATAGTCCAGCAATACCCACTGCCCCTCGGTCAGACCTTCGCGCGAACGCGGCTGACGGCCATCGCACTTGAGGAAGAGATCCTTCTCGATTTCCTCGGCCACGGCCAGCACCTGACGCTCGTTCGAGGCACCGGCAATCATCATGATGTCGGTGATGCCAAGCAGGTCGGCAACGTCGAAAGCCACGATATCAATGGCTTTGATACGGTCTGCCGCCTCGGCGGCCACGCGGATGGCGTTGATGGAATCCTGTACTGCGGGCATGATTCAGCGCTCCCAAGCGGGCTTCCAGCCCTCGACGTTATGCTGCGTGTTTTCGGAGTAGACCATCGTATCGTCGGGAACAGCATGACGGATCACGGAACCGGCGCCGGAGGTCACATTATTGCCGACTTCGACCGGGGCCACCAGCAGGTTGCCTGCACCGATGTGGCAATCGGAGCCGATCTTGGTACGGTTCTTGTGCACGCCGTCATAGTTGGCGGTGATGGTGCCGCCGCCGACGTTCGTGTGGTCGCCAAGCTGGGCGTCTCCCACATAGCTCAGGTGCGGCACCTTGGTGCCGTTACCGATGTGAGCCTTCTTCATCTCGACGAATGCACCGGCCTTGGCGTCCTCGCCGAATTCGTTGCCCGGACGCAGGTAGGTCCACGGTCCGATGTTCGTGCGCGCGCCGATGTGGGATTCCTGCACACGGGAACGCTCGACCACGGCACCGTCATCGACCGTCGCATCGATCAATGTGGTGTACGGGCCGACTGTAGCTTCCTGTCCGATGACCGTGTGGCCTTGCAGGAAGGAGCCAGGGAGGATGGTGGCGTCACGGCCGATTTCCACGTCGTCTTCAATCCACGTGGTCTCCGGGTCGAGAATGGTCACGCCATCGCGCATCCAGCGTTCGCAGATGCGGCGGTTATAGGCTTTGGACAGCGCGGCAAGCTGCACGCGGTCGTTCACACCTTCCACGGTGAGCGGATCTGGCGCGGCGAATGCGCCGACCTTGCCTGCGGACTTGGCGGTCTCCAACGCGTCGGTCAGATAGAACTCGCCTTGGGCGTTATTGGATTTGAGGCCGGCGATGGCCTCGACCAGCACGGAGGCCTCGAACACATAGACGGAGGTGTTCACTTCCTGCACGGCCAGTTCGCTGCGGTTGGCGTCTTTCTGCTCGACGATGCGCAGCACGTTGCCCTCACGGTCACGGATGATGCGGCCGTAGCCGGTCGGATCATCAAGCATGGTGGTGAGCACGGTGGCGCCGTTTCCGGATGCGGTGTGGAATTCGACCAGTTTGCGCAGCGTCTCACTATCCAGCAGCGGCATGTCCGAGGCGGCGATTAGCACCGGGCCGTCAAGTTCGGACTGGGCGGCGAGCTGGGCCATCGCGCACTGCACGGCACGGCCGGTTCCGGGGATATCGTCCTGGTTCACGATGGTGACGTGCTCGTCGTAGGATCGGGCTGCTTCGCTGACACGCTCGGCTTGGAAGTGCACCACTACTGCAAGAGTGCCGGGGTTCAGCGCGGAGACCGAATTCATGACCCTGTTGAGGAAGGTCTTGCCCGCGAAGGTGTGCAGGACTTTGGGCTTGTTGGAACGCATACGGGTGCCTTCACCGGCAGCGAGAACGATGGCTGCGGATAATGCCATAACTGACGTATTCCCTTCGATTGGAATGTCTTGAAGTAATCTTCAGTGTTCAGAACACTTCAACACAATAGACGGTTGCCCGGATGTCGGGTGGGAAGCCCCGGCAATCGGGGCAACGAAAAGGACCCGGGATGAATCCCGGGTCCTTCGTGTTAGCGAACTAACAACACCGAAGTGGTGTCATCACTCGTTGTCGCCAGCGGTGGCGGCAGTGGCGGTGACGGCGCCCTTCTTGTCGGTGTTCACGCCGGAGTACACCCAGTCGGTGTAGTCCGGGTGGTCGTAGCCCTTGTCGACGGCGAACTGGAAGGCCTCGTCACGGAACTTCTCGAGCTCGTCGATCTTGTCGGCGTACTTGTCAGCGTCAATCATGCGCAGAGCCTCGGCGGTCAGCTCGTAGCGGTCGATGCGGTTGACGCGAACCATGTCGTACGGGGTGGTGGTGGAGCCCTCCTCCTCGTAGCCGTGGACGTTGAAGTTGTCGTGGTTCGGACGATCGTAGATCAGACCGCGCACGTCGTGAGCGTAGGAGTGGTATGCGAACAGCACCGGCTTGTCGGCGGTGAAGATGTCAGCGAACTCCTCGTCGCTCAGAGCCTCGTCGTTCTCCTTGGCAGACTGCAGAGAGAGCAGGTCGGCAACGTTCACAACCTTGAACTTGACGCCCAGTTCCTTCAGCTTGTCAGAAGCAGCCATGATCTCCTGGGTCGGGACGTCGCCAGCGGCGGCGAGCACGACCTCGGCCTCATCGTTGTTCTTGGCGGTGGAAGCCCAATCCCAAGCGGCGGCACCCTTGGCGAGCTCGGCACGAGCCTCGTCCAGGGTCAGCCAGGTGGCAGCGGGCTGCTTGCCGGCGATGATGGCGTTGATCTTGTTGGTGGACTTGTAGCACTTCTCGGCGATGGCCAGCAGCATGTTCGCATCGGTGGCGAAGTAGATGCCGATGACGTGGTCGTTGTGGAAGCACTTGTTCAGCAGGACGGAGGTGACACCCGGGTCCTGGTGGGAGAAGCCGTTGTGGTCCTGACGCCAAACGTGGGAGGAGACCAGCAGGTTCATGGAGGCGATCGGCTTGCGCCACGGAATCTCGCGGACGGTAGCCTCAAGCCACTTGGCGTGCTGGTTGAGCATGGAGTCGATCACGTGGACGAAGGACTCGTAGGAGCTCCAGATACCGTGACGACCGGTCAGCAGGTAGGCCTCGAGGAAGCCTTCCATCTGGTGCTCGGACAGCTGCTCGACGACCTGGCCGGAGACGTGCATGTGCTCGTCGACCTCATCGGAGATGTAGCCAGCATCCCACTGCTTGTTGGTGACCTCGTAGGAAGCCTGCAGACGGTTGGAAGCGGTCTCATCCGGTCCGAAGATACGGAAGTCGCGCGGGTTGTTGCGGATGATGTCACGAGTGTAGGCACCCAGGGTACGGGTGGCCTCGAGCTGGCCCCAGCCGTGGCCGTACTCAGCCACTTCCTTGACCTCGTAGTCCTCGAGGTTCGGCAGCTTCAGGTCGTCGCGAATCACACCACCGTTGGCGTTCGGGTTGGCACCGATACGCAGCTCACCCTTCGGCATGAAGGCAAGGACGTCGTCCTTGACAGCGCCGTTGGCGTCGAACAGCTCTTCCGGCTTGTAGGACTCGAGCCAGTTCTTGAGGACCTCGAAGTGGGCCTCGGTGTCGCGGGCGGAAGCCAACGGCACCTGGTGAGCGCGCCAGGAGCCCTCGGTCTTCTTGCCGTCGATGTACTTCGGGCAGGTCCAACCCTTCGGGGTGCGGAAGATCAGCATCGGGTAGAACGGACGGTGCACGTTGTCGGTCTGAGCGGCGGCCTTGATGTCGCAGATCTCGTCCCAGATGGTCTCCCACAGCTCGGCGAAGCGGCGGTGGATGGACATGTGATCTTCATCGTCGAAGCCAGCGACGAACTCGTAGGGCTCGTAACCCATGCCGTGGAAGAACTCGTGGAGCTCTTCGTCGGAGATGCGGGACAGGATGGTCGGGTTGGCGATCTTGTAGCCGTTGAGGTGCAGGATCGGCAGCACGATACCGTCGGTGCGCGGGTTCACGAGCTTGTTGGACTGCCAGCCGGTAGCCAGCGGGCCGGTCTCAGCTTCGCCGTCGCCGACGATGGCCGGGACGAACAGGCTCGGGTTGTCCATGATGGCGCCGTAAGCGTGAGACAGAGCGTAGCCCAGCTCACCACCCTCGTGGATGGAGCCCGGGGTCTCCGGAGCGAAGTGGGACGGGATACCGCCCGGGTAGGAGAACTGACGGAAGAACTTCTGCAGACCAGCCTCATCCTTGGTAATCTTCGGGAAGGTCTCGGTATAGGTGCCGTCCAGGTAGGACTGGGAGGTACCAGCCGGGCCACCGTGGCCCGGGCCCATGATGATCACGGTGTTCTGGCCGTGGTCAGCGATGAAGCGGTTGATGTGGCCGATGAGGAAGTTCAGGCCAGGGGTAGTGCCCCAGTGGCCGACCAGACGGTGCTTCACATCTTCGCGGGTGAAGGGAGCCTTCATCAGCGGGTTGGAACGCAGATAAATCTGGCCGATGGAAAGGTAGTTGGCAACGCGCCAGTACTTGTCAACGCCTTCGAGGGACTCCTCGGAAACCGGAGCGTTGAGCTTCTTCCAAGGGGTGCCAATAACAGGACTCGTCATGTGTACTCCTGTACTCCTGCACGTGATCGTGCGATTGATTATTTCCGTTAGGTCGCGGGCCTTGGTTCCTTGCGGCGCCAAGGATTCCCGTTCCCAATCAATCGTCATGGTACGAGGACAACACGACTTTTGAACGATTTCTTGCGGGTGTGTTCGAAATTGTGCCGGAAATTTCAATATTTGTGCGATTCAACCATTGGTTTGTGAGCATTCGGTTTACATGTCAGAAATGCGCAAATGGGCGAGAATAAGCGGAAAACCTATTGTTCATGCCATTGTCGTACGTTCGATTTGCCATGTTCGAAACCGGCGTGTTGTTCCTGTGAAGACCAGAAATTTGTTCGTTTTCCGCACAGAGCCATCGCGTGTCGGGCTTGTCGTATTGACCGGTGATAATCGTTGATGTTCAACCCACGGTGAATCCCAATAAACGTTAGGGGAAAATCAATGGCAAACGGTCCTGTGCTTGTCGTCGACTTCGGCGCCCAGTACGCCCAGCTCATCGCCCGCCGCGTACGCGAGGCCGGCGTCTACTCTGAACTGGTCCCTCATTCCATGCCCGTTGACGAGATCCTGGCCAAGGATCCGAAGGCGATTATTCTGTCCGGTGGCCCGGCCTCCGTATTCGAGCCCGGTGCTCCGACCATAGATACTAAGGTATTCGAGTCCGGTGTTCCGGTGCTCGGCATCTGCTACGGCTTCCAGGTCATGGCCTACGAGCTCGGCGGCAAGGTGGATAAGGCCGCCCTGGGCGAATACGGCAAGACCGAGGCCGCGATTGATGATGCCGAGGGCATTCTTGCCGACTCCCCCGCCGAGCAGACCACGTGGATGAGCCATGGCGTGGCCGTTGAGCAGGCTCCGTCAGGCTTCACGGTGCTCGCGCATACCGAAGGCGCACCTGTTGCCGCCATGGCCGATGAGTCCCGCAAGCTGTATGGCGTGCAGTGGCATCCGGAAGTCAAGCATTCGCCGCTCGGCCAGAAGCTCATCGAGAACTTCCTGCACCGCTGCGCCGCGTTGCCCAACGATTGGGATGCCTCCTCCATTATTGAGGACCAGGTCAAGAAAATCCGCGAGAAGGTCGGCGATGCCGAAGTAATCTGCGGTCTGTCTGGTGGTGTGGATTCTGCCGTTGCCGCCGCTCTGGTACACAAGGCCATTGGAGACCAACTCACCTGCGTGTTCGTGGATCACGGTCTGCTGCGCAAGGGCGAGGTCGAGCAGGTCAAGCATGACTTCGTGGCCGCCACCGGCATCAAGCTCATCACCGTGGACGCGGCCGATGACTTCCTCAAGGCGCTGAAGGGCGTCTCCGAGCCGGAACGTAAGCGCAAGATCATCGGCGAGAAGTTCATTCGCACGTTTGAAAAGGCCCAGCGTCAGGTACTCGAAGAGGCCGGCGCCCGCGGCAAGGAAGTCAAGTTCCTCGTGCAGGGCACGCTCTACCCGGATGTCGTTGAATCCGGCGGTGGCGACGGCGCGGCCAACATCAAGTCTCACCACAATGTCGGCGGCCTGCCCAAGGACATCAAGTTCCAGCTCATCGAGCCGCTACGCACCCTGTTCAAGGATGAGGTGCGTGCCATCGGCACCGAACTTGGTCTGCCCGACGAAATCGTATGGCGTCAGCCCTTCCCAGGCCCCGGCTTGGGTATCCGTATCATCGGCGAAATCACCAAGGAACGTCTTGATCTGCTGCGTGAAGCCGATGCCATCGCCCGTGAGGAGCTTTCCAAGGCCGGCCTTGACCGTGACATCTGGCAGTGCCCGGTCGTGCTGCTGGCCGATGTCCATTCCGTCGGCGTGCAGGGAGACGAGCGTACATATGGCTCCCCCATCGTGCTGCGTCCGGTGTCTTCCGAAGACGCCATGACCGCTGACTGGTCTCGCGTGCCTTATGACGTGCTGGCCACGATTTCCACGCGCATCACCAACGAGTGCCGCCAGATCAATCGCGTCGTGCTGGATTGCACCTCCAAGCCGCCCGCCACTATTGAGTGGGAATAAAGCGATAGCAATATAGACAGATTGCTTAGAGGGGAACGATGTCATTCGATGTCGTTCCCCTCTACCATGCTTGACCCTGATTCTTTTGTGAGGTTCGAAGAGAAGAGAATCGTGAAATCGCAACAGCAAAGGGATGAAAAACTGTGAAGCGTTTTGTCGGACTTGACGGTATCAAAGGTCTGGCACTTATCGCCATCGTGCTATATCACTGCGTGCAGCAGAAGATGACAGGCGGATTCTACGGCGTTGACGTATTCTTCACGGTATCCGGCTTCCTTATCGCCATCAGCCTTTTCCGTTCGCTGTCCACCACTGGCTCGTTGAATCTTAGGCGGTATATTCCTCGACGCTTGGTTCGACTGTATCCGGCTTTGCTTTTGCTGATTCCCGTTATCGTCTCCGTCTGCTGGCTGACCGAACGGGATTTGCTGGTTGCCATCCGCAATCAGGTCATCACCGTGCTGTTCGGCTGTTACAACTGGTATGCCATTGCCGGCGGGCAAAGCTACTTCGAGCAGATGAATCCACAAATTCTACGGCACTTGTGGTTCATCGGTGTGCTGACGCAGTTCTATATCATCGTGCCGTTCATTGCATGGGCGATGTGGAGGATTCGCGATACCCGTTTTGCCTCGCTTATTCCTCTGGGTCTTGCTGCCCTCAGCGGCGCTTCCATGTGGCTGATGTACAAGCCGGGCGCAGATCCGACCCGCGTTTATTTCGGCACCGATACCCATAGCGTGGGTCTCATGCTCGGCGTGGCCCTGGCTTGGTGGCTGATTCGCCACAATCAGGCAACGCCGCAAGCTCCCCGAGTCGCCGGAGCGGCAGCGGACTCAGGTTCCGTGCATGTCAATATTCCCGCAATACCCAACAATATTCCCAACGACATTGCCGAAGTCGCAGCGAAAACCACACGGCAACGTCTCTGGGAAACGATTGCACCAGCGATGTCGCTGACAGCGCTGGTGGCACTCATTATCATGACGGTGAATGGGCAGCAAGATGACTTTGCATTCCGCGGCGGCATCATTATTGCCAGCGTGCTGTCTGTGGCACTGATTGCAGGCACCATCAGCGATGACTCGTGGATGCAGGACCTGATGAAGTTCAAGCCGCTAGCGGCATTGGGACGCTACTCATACGGTATCTACCTGTGGCACTGGCCAGTGTGGATTATCATCCAGTCCACGTTACCTCACATGATTCAAGGTCCGTCGTACAGCATCATTCTGGCTATCACCGCCATACTAACCGCCCTGGCTGTGGCGTTCTCCTGGCTGATGGTTGAAAAGACGGCCGCTGCTCAATCGGCACTGGAGGTTCTGGTGCCGTACCGTAACCCTGTTGCAAAGCAGATAGTCTGCGCGGTGGTAGTGGATATCGTTTGGGCCGTTGCTCTGGTTGGATGTGTGCAGGGCCTTGTGCATGCCCCGGAGAAAACCTCTGTGCAGATTCAGTTGGAGCAGCAAGCTCAGACCCTGCAGCAGCAGAAGCAGTCGCAACAGGCAAGTCAGGCGCAGCAGACAGCCAGCGATCTTATGCGATCCCCCACACCTCCGCCAGCCAAGCCACGACATGGCATGCCGACCGGTGACCAGATCACCGCAATCGGCGACTCCGTGATGCTGGCTTCCTCGCAGGGATTATCCGCTGTGTTTCCGGGAATTCAGATTGACGCCGCCGTGTCACGCTCTATTATGGTGGCCCCTGGCATGGTGAACAATGACTTGAATGCCGGAACGCTGCGCAGTTGGGTCATTCTCGGGCTTGCCACCAATTCCACAATAAGCACCGGTCAACTCGATCAGCTGCACAATCAGATTGGCCCTGACCGTGTGCTGGTGCTCGTCAACGGCCATGGCGACCGCAGCTGGATTCCCGTGGCCAACCAAGCGTTGTCCGACTATGCGAACACCCATCAAGACAACGTCGTGCTAGCAGACTGGGACTCCGCCGCACAGACGAATACGCAGCTGCTGGCCTCCGACGGTATTCATCCTTCCGCAGGAACCGACCTGTACGCGCAAACGGTGAAACAAGCCATAGAGCAATGGGTGCAGGCCGGCCACTAAACAGCCGCGATGCAGACAAAGCAAATCCGACCCGCCCTGCAAAGCCGTTAGGTGAACGCCAAGCAACGCAAGGGTGTCCTTACGGTCGTTAAGAACAGCTATGCTGGTGGGTGCATCAGCGAGACCACATGTTGGGAGTAATGGTGAGCGCAATCCTTGAAGGAAAGCCCGATAAGAACCTCATTCTCGTCACGGGAAGGGTTCATCCGAAGTTAGCGCAGGATGTCGCCGATCAGCTCGGTATCGATATCTTGGAAACCACCACATACGATTTCGCCAACGGCGAGATGTATGTGCGCTACACCGAATCGGTGCGTGGCGCCGACGTGTTCGTGCTGCAGAGCCATTACAAGCCGATTAACAAGGCGATCATGGAACAGCTCATCATGATCGACGCCTTGAAGCGCGCCTCCGCCCGCTCCATTACCGCCGTGTGCCCGCTGCTCGGTTATTCCAGGCAAGACAAAAAGCACCGCGGCCGCGAACCCATCTCCTGCCGTCTGGTCTTCGATTTGCTCAAAACCGCCGGCGCCGACCGCATCATGTCGGTCGATCTGCATGCTGCCCAGTCCCAAGGCTTCTTTGATGGTCCGGTCGACCACCTCATCGCCATGCCGGTACTGGTCGATTACATCCGCGATCGTTTCCAGGGGCATCTTGACAACGTCGCTGTCGTCTCCCCCGATGCCGGACGTATCCGTGTGGCCGAGCAGTGGGCCCAGCGACTCGGCGGCGGTCCTCTTGCCTTCGTGCATAAGACACGTGACATCACCCGTCCGAACCAGGCCGTGGCCAACCGTGTGGTCGGCGACGTGGCTGGCAAGGACTGCGTGCTGGTCGACGATTTGATTGACACCGCCGGCACTATCGCGGGCGCATGCCACGTGCTACAAGAAGCCGGTGCGAAGTCCGTGACCGTGGTCGCCACCCATGGCGTGCTGTCCGGCCCGGCAATCGATCGGCTGAAGGAAAGCGGCGCACGCGAGGTCGTGCTCACCGACACCGTGCCGATTCCGGAGGAGAAGCGCTGGGACGGTCTGACCGTACTGTCCATTGCCCCCTTGCTTGCCAGCGCCATTCGCGCGGTATTCGAGGATGGTTCGGTGGCTGAACTGTTCGACACTTACCCCGAACATCACGGTCAAGGATTCCTCTTTGCGTGAGTCCTGTTGCTTCTCATGAAGCGACGCGAACGACATGGTATGGGCTTTCAGTAATTCCAGCCGTGTGGTATAAATGAATACTTGTGGGTGCAAGCCCACTGCTCCCCCATGGTGTAATGGCAGCACACGGGTCTTTGGAACCCTTTGTCTTGGTTCGAGTCCAGGTGGGGGAACCCAATGGCGGTTCCTTGTATGAGGAATTGCCGCAAATCAAGAAGCGCGAGTCGTATCAAGGCTCGCGCTTCTTGTTTTCTCTGTTCACTGCGTTATTGCCGATTTCGTATGGTTTGCTGGATTCGATGGCAATGCTGGGCCTTGTCTTCGGGCATCCCGCCGCGACACAACACCGTGAACGATAACAACGACCACTACAATGAGATATGGTTCCACATATGTTGCACATCAAAGGAGACAGACACAGTGACCGTGACCCGTGTATATATCGCCAGCCCCGAAGGCGCTAATGGCCGCAACGTCGTTGCGTACGGCGTGCTCAATGCATTGACTTCCAAGTACAAGACCATGGTGTTCCGTCCGGCCGTGTCCAACCACGACGACTTCACCCCCATTCTGCTCGCCGCGTCCAATGCTGGCCTTGGCGTGGCTCTGTCTACCGGACTTGACGTGCACAAGGTGCGCACCGACAAGGGCACCGCCCGTGGTGACATCGTCGGTGCCTTCAACGACGCCATGGATGTGTCCCGTGCGGATGCCGCACTGATCGTCGGCACCGACAAGTCGCATGTCAATGATCCGACCAGCTACGAATTCAATGCGAATGTGGCCGCCGACCTGAAGGCCGGCGTGTTCCTGGCCGTGTGCACCATCGACCGCTGGCCGCACGAGCTGGACGAGACCGTGCATCTGTCCATCGAGGGCATGGAAGCCGCCGGCAACAAGGTGCTCGGCATTTTCGTGACCGGCTGTGAACCGCGCCACGCCTTCTCCGTCAAGGAAACCCTCGCCAAGTACGGTCTGCCCGTCTGGACGCTTCCCCAGATTCCGTTCACCGACGAATCCACCAAGGATCTGGCGCTGGCGACCTTCCGCAAGAACGCCCCCACCGATGAAGTGCTCGCAGCGCTCGATGTGGAGAACACCGCACCCATCACCCCGTATGCCTTCCAGTTCGACCTGCTCGGCAAGGCCAAGAGCAACAAGAAGACTATTGTGCTGCCTGAAGGTGAGGAAGACCGCATTATCAAGGCGGCTGACTACCTGCTCGAGCGTGAGATTGTGAATCTCATCATCGTGGGCGATAAGAATGCCATTCTGGCCCGCGGCGAGGAGCTCGGCCTCAAGTTCCTGGACCGCGCCCGTTTCCAGGCCATGGATGACGAGAACGTCTTGAAGCCCATGGTTGCCAAGCTGTGCGAGCTGCGCGCCAAGAAGGGCATGACCGAAGAGCAGGCCCGCAAGCAGCTGGCCGACGCCAGCTACTTCGGCACAATGCTCGTGGTGCTCGGCTACGCCGACGGCCTGGTCTCCGGTTCCATCAATTCCACGGCCAACACCGTGCGTCCGGCCCTGCAGGTCATCAAGACCAAGCCAGGTCAGAAGCTCGTTTCCGGCGCCTTCCTCATGTGCTTCAAGGATCACGTGGCCGTGTTTGCCGACTGTGCCATCAACCTGAACCCGGATGCGGAGCAGCTCTCCGAAATCGCGCTGCAGTCCGCCGAGACTGCACGCGCCTTCGGTATCGACCCGAAGGTCGGCATGCTCTCCTACTCCACGCTCGGCTCCGGCAAGGGCCCGGATGTGGATATTGTCGAGGAAGCCACCAAGCTGCTCAAGGAGAAGGCACCGGACCTGCCGATGGTTGGTTCCATCCAGTTCGATGCCGCCTGGTCGCCCGACGTGGCCGCCACCAAGGCCAAGGGCAACGATGTGGCCGGACACGTCAACGTGTTCGTGTTCCCGGATTTGTGCGCCGGCAACATCGGCTATAAGGCCGTGCAGCGCTCCTCGGGCGCGCTGGCCATCGGCCCGGTGCTGCAAGGCCTCAACAAGCCGGTGAATGACCTGTCCCGTGGTGCCCTGGTGCAGGACATCATCAACACCATCGCCCTCACCGCCATCGAAGCGCAGTGATTCCGACTCCGGCTCTCCTCTCTGAGGGGAGCCGCTGTAATGCCACATTTTGTAGCAAGCAACGAGTAATCTAATCAACGGTAACCCGTGTATCCACGGGAACATTCAATTCACAATGGAGGATGCCCACAATGGCGAAAACCGTCCTTGTCATCAATTCTGGCTCCAGCTCGATCAAGTACCAGCTGGTTGATCTCGAATCCGGCGAAGGCCTCGCTTCCGGTCTCGTCGAGAAGATCGGTGAGCCGGTCGACGGCCACTACAAGCACGAGTACAACGGCGAGAAGCACGAGCTTGAAGAGCCGATTCACGACCACGAGCAGGGCTTGAAGCGCGTGCTCGGCTTCTTTGAGGAGTACGGCCCCAAGCTGTCCGACGCCGGCATCGTTGCCGTCGGCCACCGTGTGGTGCAGGGCGGTTCCATCTTCCCGAAGCCGGCCCTCGTGACCGACAAGACCATCAACCAGGTCAAGGATCTGGCTGTGCTCGCCCCGCTGCACAACGGCCCGGAGGCCAAGGGCGCCGAAGTCATGCGCTCCCTGCTGCCGGACGTTCCGCAGATCTTCGTCTTCGATTCCTCCTTCTTCTTCCAGCTGCCGAAGGCCGCCAGCACCTACGCGCTGAACAAGGAAATCGCCGATCAGTACCACATCCGCCGCTACGGCGCCCACGGCACCTCCCACGAGTACATCTCCTCCGTGGTGCCGGACGTCATCGGCAAGCCGGCTGAAGGCCTGAAGCAGATCGTGCTGCACATCGGCAATGGTGCTTCCGCCTCCGCTGAAGTCTCCGGCAAGCCGGTTGAGACCTCCATGGGTCTGACCCCGCTCGAGGGCCTCATGATGGGTGGCCGTACCGGTGACATCGACCCGGCTGTGGTCTTCCACCTGATCCGCAACGCCCACATGAACGTGGACGAGCTCGACGCCCTGTTCAACAAGCGTTCCGGCATGATGGGCATGACCGGCTTCGGCGACCTGCGCGAAGTCCACCGTCTGGTGGGCGAAGGCAACGAGGACGCCAAGCTGGCTCTGGACGTCTACGTGCACCGCATCGTCAGCTACATCGGCAACTACACCTACCAGATGGGTGGCTGCGACGTGATCACCTTCACCGCTGGCGTGGGCGAAAACGACGACATCGTGCGCAAGATGGTGTGCGACAAGCTCGCTCCGTTCGGCGTCAAGCTGGACGAGGAGAAGAACGCCACCCGTTCCAAGGAACCGCGCATCATCTCCACTCCGGACTCCTCCGTGATCATCGCCGTGATTCCGACGAACGAAGAGCTGGCTATCGCCCGCAAGTCCGCCGCGATCGCCGAGGCCGGCACCGACACCTACGGCAACACGTTCGCCAAGTGAGTGGCCGCCGTTAGGGCATTAACTAGTCTCTAGTTGCAACACGAGTGTGGGGCTGATTCCAACCGGAATCAGCCCCACACTCATTTGTAATGCCGTGATTTGCCCGATGCGTCGCGCTCCCCTCGGCCGCCTCCGGCGACGGCTCCTCTTAAAGAGGGGCGCCGGACTCTTTAACTTGGCTCCTCCCTGAGGGTAGCTGTCCGCGCAGCGGACTGAAGGGAGCTGAATTATGCCAGCATCCCGTTCCACATACCAACGAAATCAGGCAGGGTCTTGCGCGTGGTGGCCACATTAATGACCTGAATATCGGGAATGCGCAGTCCCAGCATCGTGGCAAACGTGGCCATACGATGGTCGGCGTAGGTTTCCATATTCGCCTCATGCAGTGTCTCAGACGGCACTGGCTCGATGCGCAGTCCGTCGGGCAATTCCTCGGCCACTCCCCCGATGCGGCGAATCTCATTGACCAAGGCTTCCAGACGATTCGTCTCGTGGCCGCGCAGATGCCCTATACCGACCATATCGGTGGGCTTATCGGCGAATACCAGAATCGCCGCCAGCGAAGGCGCAATCTCTCCCGCTGCGGTCAGATCAAACGAGCCTAGGCCGCGTACAGTTCCATCGCCGGTCACTTCACAATAGCGCACGCCGTCAATCGTCGGGAACGATACCTTGGCACCCATTTGCTCCAAGTATCCAGGCAGCAGACCACCCGGCTGGGTGGTGGTTTCCGGCCAATGCGGTACACGGACCGTACCACCGGCAATCAAGGCCGCACCGAGGAATGGCACCGCATTCGACAAGTCAGGTTCGACAGTCACCTTATCCGACAGCTGTATCGCGCGAGGCTCGACCGTCCATGTGCGGGCGGACTCATCGGCTTCAATTGCACCGCCGGCACCGGTCACATCGACCACGGTCATGCGGATGTGCGGCAGACTCGGGGTCTTTTCTCCTGTGTGCGTCAGTCTCAATCCACCGGGCAGTTTGGAACCAATCAACAGCAAGCCGGAGATGAACTGGGAGGAACCGGACGAATCGATACTGACCCGAGCCTGAGCAGCCGGAAGCTCGGTTGGCGGTGTAATGGTAAACGGCAGTCGTCCGACTTCCCCGTGGTATTCGATCTTGGCACCAAGTTGCTTCAGACCGTCAAGCACCGGCCTCATCGGGCGTGCATAAGCCTGCTCATCGCCATCGAAATTCACTGGCCCATCGGCGAGCAGTGCCAGTCCCGGTACAAAACGCATCACCGTACCGGCCAAGCCGCAGAACACATCAACGTTGCCATTGAATCGGCCGGATGAAGGCGGTGTGACCGTTACGGTGGTGTCGGTTGTGGTATCGACATCGCATCGCACGCCCAATGCTTCAAGAGCGCCCATCATCAAGTCGGTGTCACGCGAACGCAGCAATCCGATCAAAGTGACGGGTTCATTGCCAAGTGCGGCAAGTATCAGATAACGATTGGATAACGACTTGCTGCCCGGTACCGTCACCGTGGCGTTCAACGGTCGTGTAGCAAGCGGCGCAGGCCAGAGATTCGAGAGTTGTTCAGTCATAAGGCCAAATCTAGCAAATGAATGGGCTCAGCGGTCGGCAGCGATGCGAGATTCAATTTGCTGTTCCGGTTCAGCAGCGGGCTGTTCCAGTCCACCTTCGATGGCTTGGGCATGCAAGAGCTGCGCGGCAATACGATCAGCTTCGATGGCAGCGATTTGACGAGAGAACACGATGAACCAACCGAGGAACGCCAGTCCAGCCAGAGCCTCCACATTGGTAAGCGTGTTGTGCCCCATCATCATATTGACCCAGAATGCGGCGCATACGAGTGCAGCCAAATCGGAGGCCACCATCACCGCTTTGGACAGTCGGGGCGCCAGCCATGGCAGGAGGACAAACAGCAGCAACATCACAAACGGCAGGCCTTTGGCGCAGATGTTGTGCAACAGATTGTGCGGTGTATAGCGGAACACGCCAATGCCGATGAACGCCAGGCCGGCCACGGTCAGCAGAATGGACAGGACGACTATACGGAACATGAAATGCGAAATCTCATAACCGCGGTTCGGGTCGGCTTTGGTGTGGTCATGCCACAGGCGCTGCAGCCGTTCGGTGGTCACCAGCTCGGAGATGGCGAAGTAGCTGACGATGATGATGCACGTGCCGGCCAGAATCAGCGTGGAGTTGAACATGCGTGCCGCGAATGTGGTGCGGTCGCCCAGCTGGGAGAAATTGTTGTGATACCAGTATGGATCGTCGGTGGTCATGCCGGCGGTAACCACGCCGGAGATGACGAAGAACGGCAACAGGCTGGCGATGGTTTTGGCATTCATCATCTCCGCCTGCACGAAGGTCATATACCCCACCACGCCGGCGAAGGCCGCGCAGACGCTGGAAAGATAGCCGGAGAACAGTGCCTTGCCCATCATGTCACTGGCCGCGCCGATCAGGGCGAACGAAGACAGGAAGATAGTCGAGGCGTATACCACCGACAAAGCGATGATTTCGAACATGCGACGAATCGGCGCGAGCCAACCGTGTTTGAGGTTCAGCGAGCGTGACTTGCTGGCGTATCCGATGATGAACGAGATGACACCGCACGCGGCCACGATGCCCGAACACACCATGAAACGGCGTTGGGTCAGCTGCCAGATGGCCGGCGCGAATTGCAGGTACAGGTTCATGGACACCGCGCCGACGACGGCACAAATCAGAAAGGAGATGAGGCCGGAGGTTTCCGCACGTTGGTGACATCCCATGCCGGTCCTCCCCTATCTATTCGATGCCGCGTTATCTTTCAACAACAAACAAAGCTCCCCCCGAGGACAACGCTTTACTAGCAAGCCAGCGGGATTTGGCTGTCGCCATTCTACTGAAAATCTGAAACACTACAAAAATCTTGTAATTCCCGTAATGATGTTCAGAATTGCTTGCGACGTAGAATCTTGAGATAGTTCTTGCGGAAGTCTCTCCGGTTCTTGAATATTTTCCGATCAGTAGCAGTTTCCGTGCCTTTATCGAACTTCAACGCAGTCAGTTCGACAGTACACATCAGATCTGCCGCCCGTTCAAGACGATAGTCCTTTGGCTGTGCATCACGGTATACAACGGCCTCCTTAGACAGCGCATAGCTGATAGAAGTCTTCAATGCATTTGCAACAATCTGCTGACCATTGTCGTAATACACCTTGATTATCTCGTACGACTGGAATTCGTCCAGATGCGACAGGAAGAAGTCAGCTAAGTCACGTTTGAGCTGAGCCTCAAATCGGATTTTGTTGCCATCAAACATGGTCTTGAGATGCGCGAATGTCACATATCGGAACGGAAGGTTACGAGCGAGCGTGAAGAACGCGAAGAACAACCGCTTACGGTCCGCAAATGAAATGTCTTCGTAACCGTCATGCCCATTAAACAATGGACCAGCATGGAATGGAATATCAGGCAAGCCTGAATCAGCCAGATGGCGTTCATACTTATCAATATGTTCCGCTACAGAATCGGACTGGACGTGAAGCACCAATGTGATGAGATAGCATTCGGACAGCTTACCCCACTCGCCAGATTCGTCCACGAAGATGCTCAATTCGCTCAAATGGGCTCCTGGCAACATTGGAGGAAAAGGAATGCCGGGGGAATACCCCCGGCGACTTGGAGCCTCGCCCTTGCGGGCCAAAGCACTGTTTATTATGCCAAAATACGTGACGACTCGCAACATCCTCATGAATGTTGTTACTGAATTTGATAGAAATAGCAGATGCAGATTCAAACCTAGTCGTTGTAGAGCATTATTGTATAAAGATGTCGCTCATACGCTATCAAGAGAATCCGGAACCTTTTTGAATTCATATGCTCGACACGCAATGTATCCAGCGTCGTTTATAATAATTCCTTGTGCCTTAATGGCGTATCGGGCTATAGCGCAGTTTGGTAGCGCGCCTGCTTTGGGAGCAGGATGTCGTGGGTTCAAATCCCGCTAGCCCGACAAACAAAAAAGCCTGGAATCTCAACGATTCTGGGCTTCTTCTTTTATCCGGCCGCTAAACGATTTATCCGATTTTATCCGATGACCGTAGAACCTATACGGCCTTGCGGTCTAAGGGACTTTTGTGATGTTGGGACCCCACCTGCTAGTCAGTTCGATTCCATGCGACATCGATTTCCGCTTCCCAATCTCAAATGACACCAAAATACCTGCAACGCATTCCGGGATATCCAGGCGTCATACGGCAGTTTCGACGACTATATTTGGCGGTTCACCGACCGTCACGTCATCTACGAGACAGGCATGACTACATCCCCTCTGTCCGACGCCATCGCAGCGGATCTCAAGACGTACGGCATGCGATTCATCGGTACCACCATCGTCTACGCCTATCTGCAATCCATCGGCGTCATCAATGCACACGAGCCTGGATGCTTCCTGCACCGGGAAAGATGACCTGTGCCGGATTCATAAGGTCGCTCGGGCAGAATCTCTCCGAGAGGAACCAGTGCTTCTAGTTATTTTGCTTATCGAGTTCTTGGTAGCGCTCTTTGACCACGGTGAGGATTCCGGCAGATTGTTCGCGCTACTGCGCGGTGAGCGCTTCGAGCAGTTCGCCGAAAGTCAACCCACCTTCACTACCGGATGACGGATGACGGTTTTGAGGTTTTCCGGTTTTGCTCGGCGCGGATCGGATATGTAGATTTCGTGATGTCGGCGGGCGTCGGAGAGGTCGAGCTCGTAGCCTTGCGAGCGCGCGTAGTCATCCAGAATCGCCACGGTTGCGGGCTCGTCGTCGTACGGGCCCTTGTGCATGACCTGCGCGACCACGCCTTCATCGAAATCGAAGAGATATGCGCGATTGACGTCGGATTCCGGGTGTTTGGCGGCAAACGATGTCTTGGCCCACGCAAAGACCTTATCGGTCACGAATTCCGGCAGACGAATCATCGAAGTCCAATGGAAGTCGGCTTTGTGCGCGTAATCGACGCCGGACACACCCTCCCCCATGCTCCATAAGCCCTCCAGCGGAGGCACGGTGTAGTCGAAGTACCCGTCGATATGCTCGGCCGGGTTCTTTGACTTCTTGCTCATTTTGACGGTGAACGAAATGCCGTAAAGCAGTTGCATCGCCTTGGCGTAATCGCCGCCTTCTTCGTTCGGGTCGCCCACACCGTCCACCGCGACGAACCGCATCGCCGGTACCATGACGATGGCCGGCATGGTCTTCGGCCAATACAGGTCCTTATACTCCTTCTTATAATCGAACGCCATCGCTCATTCCCCTTCCGCCACCGCATCGATCTCGTCCTGACGCCGCCACCGCTTGAGGTTTGGCAGCAGCGCCGACATGCAATCCTCGGCCTGTTCGACGCTGATATGGCAGGATTCCGCCATCATCGGCGCACACGCGGCGACCAATTCATCGCTATTGGCATAGTCCTGAAGAAAAACGCCGTCGTCATAGCAGTAGTTGCAATAATCTCCGCTTCGCGTTCCATCCGGTTCGGTGCCATGGTCTTCCGGGCGATAGAACGGCATGGCGCAACTTTGGCAAAAACCGTTGTCCGGCATCTCCATAAGCCTCGCCATCGGCACCTCAAAACGGGTGCTGATAAGCCGAATCATGTCGATGCTCGGCTCTGCCGTTCCCTTCTCCCAGCGGGAAAGCGCCTGTTGGGTGACGAACAGCTTGTGCGCGAACTGCGACTGCGTAAGACCTCGCTCCTCGCGAACGACTTTGATAACCTGACCGATCGACATGACTACCTCCCGACATCGGAAAACGATTCGAGCGCCTCGCTGTGCGCTTGCTGATTCCAGTCTAAGGGCATGGCCCGTTCGCCAAGCGCGGGTACAACAAACCGTTGTTCGCGCTTGCATCCCGGAGGAAGAAACGGCTCGGTCGAACCTATTTCCTCTCCGCACCCTTCAATTCTCCCGGTTCCTCTGACTCCTTTGCAAGCGCGGCGGACGGGATAAGCACGCTCACGTATGGGGTTGCGCCGGATAGGACGTTGTCGTAGAAGCGCTGTTTGGCGTCGATGAAGTCGATGGAATCCTGGATTTCCGCAAGCTGTTCGACCAGCCACGCCCGCTTGTCGGCAAGCATCCGCTTGCGCTCGGGGATGCTCGGCTCGTGGAGGAGCGTAAGGGGCGCGAGTAGAGGTTCGCGGCTTTGCTCCGGTCTCTCCCTCACCCGGCTACACCGGGAGCTCTATCGTCAGAGGGAGCTTAACTTCGGTCTGGTTATAGGCCCATGGGCTTCTTGGGCTTTTTGGCGCTCATGAGCATGAGGAAACTGCGGGACTGGGCAGTGATCATGAAGCCCGCCTCATAGCTCAGTTCCGGCCCATTCGGGTTGTGCGTATCCACGACCAGCTGCCACTTACGGCCGTAACGCTCATCCGGCAGAGTGAACATGATCGGCTCGTAATGCGCGTTGAAGATCAGGATGAAGTCGTTGTCGACCATCCGGTTGCCATACCAGTCGACCTCGGGAATATCCGATCCGTTCAGGTAGATCATCATGGAGAACGCATGGGTGTTCTGCCAATCGTCCATATCCATGATGGAACCGGTGTGGTCAAACCATTCGACCTGCGGAATCGTGTTGGAGTCGTCGCCCGGTTCGCGGCCGGTGAAGAAACGACGACGGTGCAGCACCGGATGTTCCAAACGCAAATGAATGAGCTTGGAGACGAACGCAAGAAGCTCTTCCTGGTTCTTGTCGAGATTCCAATCGGTCCACGAAATCTCATTATCCTGGCAGTACGCGTTATTGTTGCCCTGCTGGGTGCGGGCCACTTCGTCGCCACCGCAGATCATCGGAATGCCTTGGCTTAGCAGCAGAGTGGAGAACATGTTACGCATCTGACGCTGGCGCAATTCGTTGACGTCGCGAATGTTGGTGGGGCCTTCCACACCGCAGTTCCAGGAACGATTGTTGCTCTCACCGTCCCGGTTGCCTTCACCATTGGCTTCATTGTGCTTCTCGTTGTAGCTGACCAGATCGTTCATCGTGAAGCCGTCATGCGCGGTGATGAAGTTCACGGATGCCACCGGTCGGCGGCCATTGACCTGATACAGGTCGGAGCTGCCCATCAGGCGAGAAGCAAATTCAGGCAAAGTGGACGGTTGCGAGCGCCAGAAGTCGCGCACGGTATCGCGGTAGCGACCGTTCCACTCGGACCAGCTGGACGGGAAGCCACCCACCTGATAGCCACCTGAGCCCAAATCCCATGGCTCGGCGATCAGCTTGACGCGCGAGATGATCGGATCCTGTTCCACGATGTCGAAGAACGCGGACAGCTTGTCGACCTCCTGGAACTGGCGAGCCAGCGTGGCGGCCAGATCGAAGCGGAAGCCGTCAACATGCATTTCGGTGACCCAGTAGCGCAGCGAATCGGTGATCAGCTGCAGGGCATGCGGCGAGCGCATAAGCAGCGAGTTTCCGGTGCCGGTAGTGTCGAAGTAGTGCTGCTGATCACCTTCCACCAGTCGGTAGTAGGAGGCGTTGTCGATACCCTTGAAGCTCAGAGTGGGGCCCATATGGTTGCCCTCGGCGGTGTGGTTGTACACCACGTCAAGAATGACCTCCATGCCGGCATGATGATATGCCTTGACCATGGCCTTGAACTCGTTGACCTGTTCGCCGCGTTCCCCGGAAGAGGAATAGGCGTTGTGAGGTGCGAAGAAGCCGATGGTGTTGTATCCCCAGTAGTTCGACAGACCCTTTTCCTGCAGGAAGGAGTCGTTGACGAACTGGTGAATCGGCATCAGTTCAATGGCGGTGACGCCAAGCTTTTTCAAATATTCGATGACACTCGGATGAGCCAGACCCGCGTAGGTGCCGCGGATATCCGGCGGCACATCCATGTTGAGGTTGGTCATGCCGCGCACATGCGCCTCATAAATCACCGAATCATGGTACGGAATATACGGATGCTGATCATTGCCCCAATCGAAGTAGGGGTTGATGACCGCGGACTTCATGGTGTGAGCCGCCGAGTCGAGGTCGTTCATCACCGTGTTGTCGTCCGGACTCTTGAACCAGTACGAGAACAGGCTTTCATCGCCGTCGATATTGCCTTCGATGGCCTTGGCGTATGGGTCGAGCAACAGCTTGTTAGGATTGCACCGCAGACCGTTCGCCGGGTCGTACGGCCCGTAGACGCGGTAACCATAACGCTGCCCGGGCTGCAGTCCGGGAATATAGTTATGCCATACGTAGGAGTTCTGCTCGGTCATCTCGACACGCGTCTCCGCATCATCTTCGTCGAACAGACACAACTCCACCTTTTGCGCAACCTGCGAGTACAACGCGAAATTCACACCGGCGCCGTCATAGCTGGCACCCAGCGGATACATTGATCCTGGTCTGATCTGCATACTCTTCAGTATCCCACTTTCTTGTGTTACCGATGTTCGGGCACGGTGAACGTCAGGAGAATAACGTCGGCTTGTCTTTGTCGGAATTCTTGGCGAGGAGCCTGCGCAGCGCCTCGTGCTGGATGGCGATCATTGAATTGGAGGAGGTGATGCGCGTGGCGGCCAGATCGCTCCATGGAATCCATGCGGACTCCACATGCTCATCCGGGTCGAAATGCCGTGGCTCATGTTTGAACGGACCGAGATGCAGCACCATGATGTGAGCCAACTCGTCGGTCATGCCCTCAGAGGAATAGAAGTCACCGACATAGTCGACACCCATGGCATCACAGTCAGGAACCACTCCGGTTTCCTCACCCAATTCACGCAATGCGGCGTCAAGCACATCCTCGCCCTCGTCCATAAGACCCGCGGGCAGCCCATAGGCGAACATGTCCGAACCAGCACGATATTCACGTTCGATAAGGTATCGGTCATTGGACATGTCATGCACGAGCATTACTACGCAAGGCGCGTGGCGCAACACCTGACGGCTGATTTCATGTTCTTCGCCGCCTTTGTCGGTCAATGCAATACGCATATCGTCCACATGGAAGATGCGGCCGGTATACACGGTTTCACTGCTCACCACCTTGGCGGGCACATCCATGTCGATACCGTCAGAAGTAGCGTTCAGCTTATGGTCAAGCCGGCGCTCGAGTTGTTCCCGCTTGCTCTCGCCAAACATGCCTCTCCTTCGCAAACGTTTTCAACACCCTACTGTAGTGGCTCAGTCTTGACGGGAGGTGATGGACAGCGTCCATGGGTCAGTCGTGTCGCGGAACCATTCAACCTCGGGACGAGAACCTGTCGCCCGTTCGACGGCAACAGGCACATCCTCAAGCGCATAATTGAACCACATGGATTCGATGGCAGCATGCGGTGTGTTGATGAAATAAGGACGCACATGCCCATCACCGCTCTCCCCCTGCCCTAGGGCAATGCCTTGACCGCGCATTCGTGCCTCGTAACGCGCCTGTTCAATGGCATCAGTCACCGGATGATGCCGTAAATCGCTGGTCACGTATACATCCGCGCCTGTCGCGCGCACTTCATTGAACAAGGAATCACCGGAGCCTGGCAAGATGGCTATACGCCGCACCAGAGCCTCTGGATCGCCGCACATCTGGATACCGAGGGCAGTGACCATGCCATGGTCACTCACCTCATCGAATACGCGCTGAGCAAAATCCTTGAGCGTGATTGGCTCCGGCAAACGACCCACACGTCCAAGCCCGACCGGATGCGCGGCCGCCGTATCTTCGATGGGTACAAGCGGTTGCGAGCCAACAAGCCCGAAATAATCGGCTGCGGCCTGTCCCACGCCACGGTATGCGGCATCGGCATTCGTATGTCCCACCCATAATCCACAACCGTGCTGGTACAGGCGACGGACAATATCGCCGCGGAAACCAAGTCCGCTGGCCTCATGCACGGATCGGAAGAATAACGGATGATGGGTGACGAGTAGGTCGGCGCCGGTGGCAACGGCCTTATCCACTATGGCCGAGGTCGGGTCGGCCGCGAAGACAATCCGATTCACCTCATGGTTTAGATCGCCCACAATCAGGCCCGGCTCATCCCATTCCTCGGCGTAACGCAACGGATACAGGGTCTCGAGAACGTCGATAACTTGCTTGAGATTCGGCATAGGTCTCATTGTAGTGGAGATGACAGCGATTGCGGTTTGCGGGCACCCTTCATCAAATTTCCGCAGTCTGCTACGGTAATGGTTGCCCTCGGTGGGAGGGCAACTCATACTGCGCGGCAAAAGAAACCGTCAACGAATCAGTGGGCGGCGAGCTGCCAGTCCGATCCGATACCGCAGGACACATCCAGCGGTACGGCAAGATCGACGGCATGTTCCATGGCATTGCGAATCAGCTCGGTGACCTGCTCGCTTTCGCCCGGAGCAATCTCCACCACAAGTTCATCGTGAATCTGCAGAATAATGCGGCTCTTCACACCGGCCTCGTCCAGAGCCTGCCCGGCACGAATCATCGCGATTTTCATGATGTCTGCGGCGGAACCTTGAATCGGCGCGTTCAGCGCTGCGCGTTCGGCAGCGTCACGCGCCATGCGGTTCGTGGAACGCAGCGCCGGAAAATAGCGCCGACGACCGAAAATCGTTTCGGTATAGCCTTTCTCACGGGCAGTCGATACCAATGATTCAAGGTAGTCGTGTACCTTGCCGAAGGTGTCGAAATACCGGTTTTTCAGGGCCTCGGCTTCACGCTGCGCAATGTTGAGCTGCTGAGCCAATCCATAGGTGCTCAATCCGTAGGCAAGGCCATAGCTCATGGCTTTTACATGGCTGCGCTGGTCACCGGTAATCTGATCCACCGGCACGCCATAGACCATCGAGGCCACATATTTATGGAAGTCCGCACCGGAGCGGAATGCCTCGATCAGAGCCTCATCGCCAGACAAATCGGCCATAATACGCAATTCGACCTGCGAATAGTCGCAGCTCATCAGCGCCTCATAGCCTTCTCCCGGCACAAACACACTACGAATCTCACGTCCGACCGCATTACGGTTGGGAATATTCTGCAGATTCGGGTCCACCGAGCTCAATCGGCCGGTGGCGGCCACGGTCTGCTCGAATGTAGTGTGGATACGCTCGTCTGCCTTATTCGTGGCATCAATAAGCGTCTGCACGATCTGCTTAAGCTTATTGGTTTCCCGATGACGCAGCAGCGCCCCGAGGAATCCATTGGCCTGCTCATTATCCACGGAATGGATGTAGAGATTCTGCAATGCCGCCGCATTGGTGGTGTAAGAGCCATTCTTGGTGCGTTTGGTGGGCTTCAAACCCATATCTACAAACAGCACCTTCTGCAATTGCTTGGGGCTCTGCAGGTTGATCTCACCACCTGCATACTGCCATGCCATTTCCTGTGCCTGACGGGCATCGGTGGCAAACCGGTCACGCATGTCGGTGAGCCTGAAACGGTCGATTTTCGCCCCCGACTGCTCCATGCCGTGCAGCACCCGGGAAACCGGCAGCTCAATGGCACGCATCAGCCAGTATTGCCGACGCTCGTCGATGACCGGCCCCAAAGTAACGGCCAGTTCGCGGATAACAGCCAAATCATGCACACGCCGTTCGTTCAGGTCTTCCTCGGTGTGTTCGTCGTCGAAATCCAGCACACCTTGGGCCGGCTGCTCGGCATCGACAACATGAATATCCAGGAAGTGTTCGGCTGCCTGATTGAGATTGTCGGCATGGAAGTCAGGCTGGGCAAGGTATCCGCCCAGTTTGGTATCGAACATCGGCAATGCCATGCCCAATCCGGCGGCAGAAAGCAGGTGAAGCAGTTCCTTGTATCCATGGACGATGGTACGGAAATGCTCGGCTTTCAGGAACCGATCAAGAGCGGTCTGCACTGATGATGCCATCGGAGCCTCGATAATGGCTGCTGAGGATGCCGTAGCAACGGCGCATGCCTGCACATGGGCGCGCCCGGGCCGCGCGTCTCCCCATGCGGTCACTGTCCAGGCATGACCGACCGCGTCACCGCACATGATGTGACGTTCGGCCTCATTGCTGTAATCGGAAACCGGGAAATCAACAATGTCGTCAGGAACATTGATCTCATGACGATGGGCTTCGACCCACTGCTCGAACTGTGCCGCGGATTCAATAACCGTGATTTTCGGTGTGTCCAAACCGGAATCCAGCTTGTCTTCTGCAGGACCACCCGACTGTGCGGCCGCTGCTCCCTGGGCGGTTCCAGCTGGACTCACGCCACCATTGAAAATCTTCATCACGCGGGTCTTGGTACGCGGACCGAACTCAAGCTCTTTGAAGAGAGCATCAATCTGGGCCACATCCACTGAGCCGAACGTCAGATCCTCGATATCGACACCGAGATCCACGTCACGCACCAGCGCATTGACCTTGCGGTTCAGCTTGACCTGATCGATATTGGCGCGCAACGCCTCACCTTTTTTGCCGGTGACCTCGTCGGCGTGTTCGCAAATGGCATCCAGCGAGCCATACTGGTTGATCCATTTGGCCGCATATCCGTCGCCCACGCCGGGCACACCGGGAATATTATCGGCGGTCTCACCACGCAGAGCCGCCAAATCAGGGTATTGCGCCGGCGTGACCTTGTACTTGTCCACGATGGACTGAGGCGTCATATGCTTCAGGTCTTTGAAGTGATGGCCTGGGTAGAGCACGGTGACGTTGTCGTCCACAAGCTGGAAGGCATCTCTGTCGCCGGACAATACCAGCGTGTGATAGCCGGCGTCGTCTCCCATAGTGGCGAGAGTGGCGATGATGTCATCGCCCTCGTACCCCTGCTTTTCGATATACGTGACGCCCAGGGCCTTGAGCATGCGCTGAATCAAAGGCAGCTGGGTGAGCAGCTCCTCGGGCGCGGCCTCACGGGTGCCCTTGTACTGCGGAAGCATGTCGTTGCGGAACGTGCCGCCCTTCATATCGAAGGCTACACCTAGATGGTCTGGCTTCTCCGCTTCAATCACCTGAGACAGCATGGTGGCAAAGCCCCATACCGCGTTAGTGGCTTGCCCTGCTGCGGTACTGAAATTTTCAACCGGCAGGGCGTAAAACGCACGAAAGGCCAGCGAGTGGCCATCCACCACCAGCAAAGTTTCATTGGTGGGCTCGGTCACGCTGGCCTCTCCCCTAATTGGTTCATTTGTTTGTTGGCTCAGCGCTCGTCGGTCTCGGACGGCTTCGGATCGCCGTACTTGGCGATGATGGCCTGAGCAAGACGCTTCTTAGGAATGCGCTGATCCATGGATGTCTTCTGAATCCAACGGAAAGCACCCTGCTCGGAGAAGTCGGCCTTGTCCATCAATAGACCCTTGGCACGATCCACAAGCTTGCGTTCCTCAAGGGTGTCCTCAGCCTTCTTGAGCTTTTCCTCGGTCTCCTTGAGCTGATCGGTGGTTTCCTGAAGCTTGCGTTCGCTGCGCTCGACGTTGTCCAGAAGATCGTTGATTTCAGCGAAACGACCCATGGCGACTTCGAGGGTCGGCAAGAGCTTGGATTCCTCGTACGGCTTGGTGACATATGCCATGGCACCGGCACCGGTGGCCTTCTTGACCAAATCGGTCTGGGAGAAGGCGGTGAGCATGACCACGGGAGCGATGTTCTCGTCGCAGATGATGCCGGCGGCGGCGATGCCATCCATACGCGGCATCTTGACGTCCATGCACACCACGTCCGGGCGGAACTTGCGGGTCAGTTCGACGGCTTCCTCGCCATTGGCGGCCTGGCCTACGACCTCGTAACCATTGTCTTCGAGCATGGCCACCAAATCCATACGATTCACGGCCTCGTCCTCGGCCACGACAACGGTACGCGGGCCGTTCTCGGGCTTGGTTTTGCACTCAGCAGGCTCGCCGTCTTCCTCGGCCACAGCCTTGAGTTCTTCGTCGGTCAGCACCTCGTCGACGTCGATGCTCGGTTCCTCGGACATCTTCCTTGCAGCCATGCCACCCTCTTTTCCGATTGTGACCAAATACAAATGACCCCTCGCGATTCGCGAAGGTCGTTATTTGAGTCTGACCTTTTTGCGAAAGTGCCCTCGGTGGGACTCGAACCCACACTGCGCAGATTTTGAGGCTGCTTCCTCTACCAATTGGGATACGAGGGCGTGCCAAAGCACTCTTGCAGAGCTTAGCATATCAATTCGACTCTCCCGCCATAAGACACGCGATAGCCGTCATCATCGCTAACGGCGTACCCGAGTGTTGCCTATCGTCAGGCGTGTCGCCGCGGCCTACAATAGGCCATAGGTTGATGTTCCGCTTCTGTTAGGAGGGCATATGAGCAACGAAACCTACCGCCAGTTTGACCCGTGGCGTCCTTCTCCGGTCAAGGAGATTTCCCGCAGGCAAATCGTGGAGACGCATTATTTCAATGTCGATCATGTCTCGTACGAATCGAATCAGATCGGCTCGTTTGAACGCTATTTTGTCCAGGAACTCAACGGCGACACCGTCGCTGTGTTGGCCGTCACCGAAGATGGCATGATTCCGTTGGTTGAGCAGTACCGTATTGCCAACCATCGGTGGACATTGGAGATTCCGGCTGGGCACGCCAACAATCCTTCCGAACGCCCGACCGATGTGGCCAAGCGCAAGCTGGCCGAGGAAGCCGGATTCGACGCCAACAAATTCACGCAGTTCACCCGGTTCATGAATACGCCGAGCTATTCCACCCAGCACACCTCGATATTCTTTGCCACCGGTCTCAAGCCGGTGTCTCGTCAGGAGATCGGGCCGGAAACGCCTCGTTCCGACGTCCGACTGATCTCGGTGGACGAGGCCTATGAAATGGTGGTCAACGGCACGATTCTCGATGCCAAAACCGTGATCGCGATTCTGCGACTGAAGAGTGGCAGCCTGCAGCATCTCAATGACTAAGTGAGGAGACAAGAGCCGCAATTCGTCTCGAATGCGACTCCTCTCCCTACACAACAAAAAGTCCCATCCAATCGGATGGGACTTTCGTCTACTACTAGCGTGTGCTAGTCAGCGAGCGAATAATCAGTCGCAAGCGCCAACAGTGTGCACGTAGATGGAGTCGGTGCGGCCCGGCTGGTGATCGCCCTGAGCGGAGCTCAGAATGACGATCTTGTCGCCGTCAACAACCTTGCCGGCGTCCTTGAGGACCTTGTCGGTGAAGATCATGAGGTCCTTGCGGGACTTGTCGTGGTAGTCCTCCTTGAGCAGGAAGGCTTCGGTGCCCCAAGACAGAGCCAGCCAGTGGTAGGTGTGCTCGTTGTTGGTCAGGCCGTAGATCGGGGCGGCCGGACGCTCGCGGGACACGCGGTGCACGGTGGAACCGGTCTGGGTGTAAGCAACGATGGCCTTGGCGTTGAGCTTGTCAGCCAGATCCACAGCAGCGGAGGAAACAGCGCCAGTGGAAGACATGTCAAGGTTCTTGAGCTCCGGGATACGGTCGAAGCCGTGGTCGGTGGCGTAAGCGGAAATACGGGCCATGGTAGCCACGGTCACATCCGGGTACTTACCAACGGCGGTCTCGTTGGAGGTCATGGTAGCGTCGGAGCCGTCGAGAACGGCGTTGGCGCAGTCGGAGGCCTCTGCACGAGTCGGAACCGGGGAGTTCACCATGGAGCCGAGGACTTCGGTAGCCACGATGACCGGCTTGGCGTACTGGCGAGCCAGCTCGATGATGCGCTTAGTGGCCAGCGGGACCTCTTCCAGCGGGCACTCAACGGCCATGTCGCCACGAGCCGCCATAACGCCGTCGAAGGTCTTGACGATCTCTTCGAGGTTCTCCAGAGCCTGCGGCTTCTCGATCTTGGCAACGATCGGAATACGACGGCCTTCCTCATCCATAATCTCGTGGGCGCGGTCGATGTCGGTGGCAAAACGCACAAAGGACATGGCGATAATGTCGGCACCGGTGCGGATGGCCCAACGCAGGTCGGCCTCATCCTTCTCAGTCAGAGCCGGCAGAGAGACGGCGACGCCCGGCAGGTTGATGCCCTTGTGGGAGGACACGGGGCCAGCGACGACAACCTTGGTGTGCACGTTGTTGCCCTCGACCTTGGTGACCTCAAGGCGAACCTTGCCGTCATCGATCAGAATCGGGTCGCCCGGGTGGCAGTCACCCGGCAGGCCCTTGAACGTGGTGGAGGTGATGTGCTCGTCACCCTCAACGTCGTCGGTGGTGATGATGAATTCCTGGCCGAGCGTCAGCTGGACCTTGTCCTCGCCCTCGGCGTTCTTCTTGAACCAACCGCAGCGAATCTTCGGGCCCTGCAGATCAACGAGAGCGGCCACGTTGCGGCCGGTGGCCTCGCTGGCCTTGCGCACGTTGTTGTACACGTTGAGGTGATCTTCGGGGGTACCGTGGGAGCGGTTCAGACGAGCAACGTCCATACCGGCTTCGACGAGCTTGAGAAGGTTGTCGTAATCCTCGGTGGAAGGACCGATGGTGTCTACGATCTTGGCTTTACGCATGAATGCCTGCCTATTCTTGTTCTTTTTTGGTTCGAGGCGCGATTGCCTCACTTGCCGCAACCCAGTCTACTAGCGCAGACCGGCTCATGACAAGTTTATTCCCCGGTGTGTTGTGAGCGCTCACACTGTTGCGCCGATTGGGTTTTGAGGGGTTGATTTCCCTATGATTTCAGGCCTTCTCAGCGCTTTCCACTTGCTTCATCTTGACCACAGAAGCCAAAGCCGCTCCGCCGATTGCCAGGACAATCACAGCAAGGGAGAGCCATGTTGGCACTTCAGGCACCCAATGCACGCCTTCGCCGCCGTTGATGAACGGCAGAGTATTGCCGTGCAGCGCCTCCATAATGAGCTTGACACCGATGAAGCCCAGCACCACGGACAAGCCAATCGGCAGATAGACAAGCTTGTCGAGCAAGGCGCCAAGCAAGAAGTACAGCTGCTGCAGGCCAAGCAATGCGAACACATTGGAGGTGAACACCAGGAACGGGTCCTTGGTCAGACCGAAGATTGCGGGAATCGAGTCAAACGCGAACATAACATCGGTTGTGCCGATGGTCAGGAACACGATGAGCATCGGGGTCCAATAGCGCACGCCGTTCTTGGTGGTGCGCAGCTTCTCGCCGTCGTAATCGTCGGTAATCTTAATGACCTTACGCAACGCACGGATGATGCCGTTTTCGTGGTATTCCTCATCCTCATCGCCGCCAAGCACCAACTTGAGCGCGGTGTAGATCAGGAATGCGCCGAAGATAAAGAACACCCAGGTGAAACGGGTGATCAGTGCCGCACCAATCAGAATGAACAGGCCACGGAAAATCAACGCGATGGTGATACCGACCGACAGCACATACTTCTGAATCTGCTTAGGCACCGCGAAGTTCGACATGATGATGACGAACACGAAAAGATTGTCGATCGATAGCGAATACTCGGTCAGCCAGCCGGAATAGAACTCGATGGCCGGCTTGGAACCAGCGAAAAACCAGATGCATCCACCGAATATGAGCGCCATGACCACGAAGAACGCGATATGCTGCACGCATTCCTTGGTGGAAGGCACGTGCGGGCGACGGCCAATGACGAACAGGTCGACGATGAAGAACAGTGCGAGCACCACAAAGGTGATGATTTCAAATGCGAGTGGGGTTTCTGCCATGATTCCCTACACTAACTTATGTCTGTGACGGGTTTACTTATTCGCCTCAGTCATTTGACGCAGCTCTTTTTTGAGGTCGCGGATTTCGTCGCGTAGACGGGCGGCGAGCTCGAATTGGAGTTGCTCGGCGGCGGTGTGCATTTGTTCGGAAAGCTGGCGGATGAGATCAGCGAGGTCTTGGGCGGGCAGTCCGGCCTTGAGGATTTCCTCATGACGCTTGTCGGCTTCGTTGGGATCGAGCACGGGCACGCCCAGATGCGTGTTGCCGGCCTTGCCCGCATTGCGATAACCGCCCTCGAGCAGGGTCTGGGTGTCCACATCCTCTTTGGCCAGCATGTCGTTGACATCGCTGATTTTCTTAATCAACGGCTTCGGATCAATGCCGTGCTCCTTGTTATAGGCAATTTGCTTGGCGCGGCGACGATCGGTCTCGTCAATGGCCTTGCGCATGGCATCAGTGGTCTCATCGGCGTACATGATTACCGTGCCTGACACGTTTCGTGCGGCACGACCGATGGTCTGAATCAGTGAACGATAGGAACGTAGGAAACCTTCCTTATCGGCATCGAGAATCGCCACCAGGGAGACTTCCGGCAAGTCAAGGCCTTCTCGCAGCAGGTTGATGCCGACTATCACGTCGATTTTGCCCTCACGCAGCATGCGCAGCAGTTCGACACGACGCAGCGTGTCCACGTCGGAATGCAGGTATTCGACCTTGATGCCGCGTTCCAGCAGATAATCGGTCAGATCCTCGGCCATCTTCTTGGTCAATGTGGTGACCAGCGCACGCTCGTTCCTGTCTACGCGCACCTTGATCTCCCCAAGCAAGTCGTCAATCTGACCCTTGACCGGTCGCACATCGATTTTCGGATCCAGCAGGCCGGTCGGACGGATGATCTGCTCGACCACGCCATCCGAAAGTCCCAGCTCATAGTCACCTGGCGTGGCGGAGAGGTATACGGTCTGGCCCACGCGCTGCAGGAATTCCGGCCATTTCAACGGACGATTATCCATTGCGGAGGGCAGTCTGAAGCCGTGCTCGACCAGCGTGCGCTTACGGGAGGCGTCGCCCTCATACATGGCGCCGATCTGCGGCACGGTGACATGCGATTCGTCAATGACCAGCAGGAAATCATCAGGGAAAAAGTCAAGCAATGTGTGCGGCGGAGTACCGGCGGCACGACCGTCGAAATGACGCGAATAGTTCTCGACGCCGGAACAGACACCCACCTGGGTGAGCATTTCCAAATCATAGGTGGTACGCATGTTGAGGCGCTGGGCTTCCAGCTCCTTGCCCTGCTTGCGCAGCTCGGCCAGACGCTCGTCAAGTTCCTCGCGAATGGTTTTCAGGGCCCGTTCCATGCGTTCGGGACCGGCCACATAATGCGAGGCCGGGAAAATGTGAACCTCGTTTTCCTCATCGATTTCGTCTCCGGTCAACGGATGGAGCGTGGAAATGCGGTCGATCTCGTCACCAAAGAATTCGATACGCACCGCCAGTTCCTCGTAGACAGGGATGATTTCGACGGTGTCGCCCCGCACGCGGAACGTACCGCGGGTGAAGGCGATGTCGTTGCGTTTGTATTGCATGGCGACAAATTGACGCAGCAGGTCATCACGGTTGATCTCTTGACCCACCTTGAGGAAGAGCATACGGCCGGCATATTCTTCCGGCGTGCCCAAGCCGTAGATGCAGGATACCGTGGCCACCACCACGCAATCACGCCGGGTCAGCAGGTTTGCGGTGGCCTGATGACGAAGCCGTTCCACATCGTCATTGATATTGGAGTCTTTCTCTATATAGGTATCCGTCTGCGGGATATAGGCTTCCGGCTGGTAGTAGTCGTAGTAGCTCACGAAGTAGCTGACGGCGTTGTCCGGCATAAGTTCGCGGAATTCGGCGCACAGCTGCGCGGCCAGCGTCTTGTTGGGCTCAATGATGAGGGTCGGGCGCTGCAGTTTCTCTATCAGCCAGGCGGTGGTGGCGGTTTTACCAGTACCGGTGGCACCCATCAGAACCACGTCATTTTCACCGTTTTCGATGCGTTCAGACAGCTCGGTGATAGCCTGTGGCTGGTCGCCAGATGGTTGATAGGGCGATTTGACGACGAAAGGCTTGTCCGCACGCTCGATATTGAATCCCATGAGGCTTTATCTTAGCGGTCCCGGTTCACAGCAAATTATTCTCAATAAGAGAAGTGTGAGGATTTCGCTTTGACAATCGAACACAATTCCCCGAGAAACAGCTCATTCCCGCCATTCCTTCCAATGTGCGATTGAGCGATATTGTGCGTTTGCCTCACACTTTCTCTAGTGCCGTTCATTTTGTGTGAGCCATCCCACGTATATTTCATCCACTTGGGCCAGCATCTCAGGTATTGGATGGGTGGAGTCGATGACGATGTCAGAGATAGCCCGACGTTCCTCCTCGCTGGACTGGTGGCGGATGCGCGCTTCAGCCTGTTCGAGACTCATACCGCGTTCCTCGATCATACGGTCAAGCCGTATGCACACCGGTGCCTCGACGGTGACGATATGGTCGAAAGTGAAAGGAATGGTATCGATTACTTCGGCGAGCAGCGGGATGTCATGGACGATGACGATTGTTTCGGGATGCTTACGTTCCAGACGCGCCGCCTCGGCGTAAATCAGCGGATGCTCGATGGCATCAAGGCGTTCACGCGCGCCCGTTCTGGCATCCTTGCCAAAGATATGGTCGGCAATCCATTGGCGATTCATGGTGCCGTCAGCGTTAAGGGCATCAGAACCGAATTCGGCGACAATCTGCGGCAGCGCCACTCCCCCAGGTTCGACGATCTGGCGGGCCAGGGCATCGTAGTCGATATGCAACGCGCCCAGCTCACGCAACCGTGCGGCCACTGTGCTTTTGCCGGCTGCGATACCGCCAGTCAGTCCTATTCGCATCATGGTGCCTATCGTAGCTGCAACTCCCCTCAAGTCGACTATCGCCGACAGCTCCCCCTCAGGAAGGGGAGTCATTGGCGGATAACTCCCGAAACGCAAGAAACCCGGCCCACTCGGACCGGGTTTCTTCAGACGCTAAGCGTTAGCTTCGCGGCAAACTCACTTGCCGAGCAGCTGGTCGCGCAGGGCGGCGAGCTGATCGGAGTCGGCGAGGGTGCCGGTAGCCGGAGCAGCGGAAGAGTAGTTGGAGGTCTCCTCGACCGGCTTCTCTTCCTTCTGGTTCTGGCCGTCGGCGGCAGCGGACTCGGCCGCATTTGCCAGTTCCTTGGCCACGAACTCCTTGTGCTCTTCCCACAGGTCGTGAGCGGCGGCGTACTGGGCTTCCCACTCCTCGCGCTGCTTCTCGTAACCAGCGATCCACTCGTTGGTGTTCGGGTCGAAGCCTTCGGGGTACTTGTAATTGCCCTGCTCGTCGTACTCGGCCGGCATACCGTAGATGGCCGGATCGAAGTCCTCGGAAGCCGGGTCAACGGAGTCGTTGGCCTGCTTGAGGGACAGGGAGATGCGGCGACGATCGAGATCGACGTCGATCACCTTGACGAACACGGTCTCGCCCGGCTTGACCACGGTCTCCGGGTTCTCGACGTGACGGTTGGCGAGCTCGGAGATGTGCACCAGGCCCTCGATGCCGTCTTCGACGGAGATGAAGACACCGAACTGGACGATCTTGGTGACCTTGCCCTTGACAATCTGGCCGGGAACGTGGGTGCGAGCGAAACGCTGCCACGGATCCTCCTGGGTCGCCTTGAGGGACAGGGAGATACGCTCACGGTCGAGATCGACGTCGAGCACCTCGACGGTGACCTTGTCGCCAACCTTGACGACCTCAGACGGGTGGTCGATGTGCTTCCAGGACAGCTCGGAAACGTGGATCAGACCGTCAACACCGCCGAGATCGACGAAAGCGCCGAAGTTGACGATGGAGGACACCACGCCTTCACGGATCTGACCCTTCTTGAGCTGGGACAGGAAGGTCTCGCGGACCTCGGACTGGGTCTCCTCAAGGTACTGGCGGCGGGACAGAACCACGTTGTTACGGTTCTTGTCGAGCTCAAGGATCTTGGCCTTGATCTTCTGACCGATGTACGGGGAGAGGTCGCGGACACGACGCATCTCAACGAGGGAGGCAGGCAGGAAGCCACGCAGACCGATGTCGACGATGAGGCCGCCCTTGACGGCTTCAATGACGGTGCCCTCAACGACGCCGTCAGCTTCCTTGATCTTCTCAATGTCGCCCCAAGCACGCTCGTACTGAGCACGCTTCTTGGACAGAATCAGACGGCCTTCCTTGTCTTCCTTGGTGACGACAAGGGCCTCGATGGTGTCGCCGACCTCGACGACTTCGTCAGGATCAACGTCCTTCTTGATGGAAAGCTCGCGGGAGGGGATGACGCCCTCGGTCTTGTAGCCGATGTCCAGGAGGACCTCGTCGTGATCGATCTTGACGACGGTACCCTCAACCAGATCACCATCATCGAAGTTCTTGATGGTGGAATCGACTGCCTTGATGAAGTCCTCTTCGGTGCCGATGTCGTTGATGGCAACCTTGGTGACTTCAATGTTGTTCTCTGCCATGTAAATATATGGTTTCTAATAGTGGATGGATAATTTCTCGATATTCAGTTATACGTATGCCCTCGCAGACATACAGGTATTTACGATACAAGCAACTCTGCCCAAATTTCCTAGAAAAATTCGGGTGTGTCGCACGCTTTAATTTGCGTTGACCACAGATGGGCTAGGATGTTCTGTTGCCGGGACCGCTCCAGGCCGCTCAGGCCAAGCTTTACGCCCGGCAACAGAACATCCCGGCCCACCTGTTCCTCATCGGGAGGAACGCTCGGCCATTTCTACAACGTTGGCCAGAAGCATGGCTCGGGTCATGGGGCCTACGCCACCGGGGTTGGGGGTGTATGCGGACGCCTTGTCATAGCAGGCCTTGTCCACGTCGCCCTTGATACGGTAGCGACCGGCCTCTTCATCGAATACGCGGCTGACGCCCACATCCACCAGTACCGTCCCCTCCTTGATCTTGTCAGGGGTCACGAAGCCGGCGGAGCCCATTGCGGCGATGATGACATCGGCACGGCGCATATGGTCGGCCACGTCGCGCGTACCGGTGTGGCACAAGGTGACGGTGGCATTGACGGCATTGCGCGTGAGCAGCAGGCCGATGGTGCGGCCGATGGTAATGCCACGGCCCAACACGCACACTTCCTTGCCTTCCAGGTCAATGTTGTAGGCATCAAGCAATTCAAGCACGCCGCGTGGGGTGCAGGGCAACGGTGTTGCGATGTCTGCGCGTACATGCAGCACCAGTTCGCCAAGGTTGTACGGGTGCATGCCGTCCGCATCCTTGGCCGGATCGATCATGTTGATGATCGCGTTTTCATCAACGCCCTTGGGCAGCGGCAGCTGCACGATAAATCCGGTGCAAGCCGGGTCATCGTTAAGTTCACGCACGGCCTCGGCAATCTGGCCGAAACTGGCATCGGCAGGCAGTTCCTTCTTGACCGAGGTGATACCCACCTCCTGGCAATCGGCATGCTTGCCGGCCACGTACTTCATCGAGCCGGGATCCTCCCCCACCAGCAGCGTGCCCAGTCCAGGCACCACGCCTTGCGCCTTGAGCTTGTTCACACGTTCGGCGAGATCGGCTTTGATCGTGGCAGCAACCTGCTTGCCGTCGATTTTCGCGGACATCCATACCCTTCCATATTGTTCGGCGCATTCTATCGAAACGATAGGCTATCGTTGGAACAAATCAGGATTATATCGTTCGTCCATCTCAACGAAGAAGGCACGCCATGGGGATTCGGATTACACGACTCACGAAACTCGCCGCAGCCGGCCTAGGCGCCGTCATGCTGTTCGCTTCCGCGGCTTGCGGCTCGGCCACAACCCAAACCGAGCTGAACACCAAGCAGAACGTACCCGAGCCCACCGGTCCGATCAACGTGGTCGCCTCCATCAACCAATGGGGGTCGCTGGCCGCGGAACTTGGTGGAGATGACGTGACGGTCACCTCCATCATGAACTCCACCAATGTGGATGCCCATGATTTCGAGCCGAAAACCTCGGACGTCGCCAAACTATCCCAAGCACAGATCGTGGTGGCCAACGGCGCCGGCTATGATTCCTGGGCGACCAAGCCGTTGTCGAAAAGTTCCACCTTGGTTTCCGCCGCTTCCGTTATGGGCGCCATGGAAGGCGACAACCCTCACCTATGGTTCTCCAAGGACGCACGCTCGAGCATGGCCTCCGCCATCACCGAGGCATATGTCAAGGCTCTGCCCAGCAAGAAGAAAATATTCCAGAAGCGACTGAAGAATTGGCTGAACAGCGAAAAAACACTGGAAACCTGGGTCAACGACTTCACCAAAACCCATACCGATCTCACGTACGCGGCAACCGAACCCGTGGCCTACTATCTCATGGCCGACGTGGGGTTCAAGAACGCAACCCCCAAGGGCTATACGCAGTCGACGGCTTCCGGCGGCGAACCAGCACCGGCGGATCTGCAGGCTTTCCAGACGCTTATTGAAGACAAGGGCGCGGATGTATTGATCAACAACACGCAGGAAGCCAGCGATGCCACCAATATGATCACCGGCACCGCAGGCAAATCCGATGTGCCGGTCGTCGATGTCTCCGAGCAAATGCCCGCGGACGCCACCACGCTGAATGCTTGGATTAACCAGCTCATCAACACCATCATTGACGCGGTGGATCCGACTTACGGCTGTGATGCCGGCACCGGCGACAACACCGAAGGCGATGCGTCCGGAGAAAATTCCTCCGACACTGCCGCAAACCAGTCCGACTCCGCCAACGATGCAGGTACCACGTATATCCGCGAATGCAAGGCCACAAACGCCGACTCCGCCAGTGATTCAGCAAACTTCGGGACCGACAACTCCACCACCGATACAGAAGGCACCACTCCTTCGAACGAGGGCCAAACCGATCCGGGCAAATGATCGGGGTCCACGGCGGCGAGCTGTGACCATAGTATACATATGCGCGAAGGCCATGCTTCCGATATGACATCGGTTGCATGGCCTTTGTCATAACCGCATAACCGCATCATTCGATATTGAGAACGATTGTCAGCATCATTTGCCACAATCGAGCTCTATGAACGAATCTTCCGCATGCATCGTGTTCACGGATGCTGCCATCAAGCGTGGCGATCGCACGATATGGCAACATGGCAACTTCACCATCCCCACCGGTTCGGTCACCGCCATCGTTGGCACTAACGGCACCGGAAAAACCACGATGATGAAGGCCGAGTTGGGCCTGCTGCCTCTCTCGCACGGCTTCCTGACCGTATTGGGCAAGCCGGCCGGAGAGATGAACAAACGCATCGGCTATGTGCCGCAAAGCTATGTTTCCGACGTCGATTCCAATCTCACCGCCGAGCAGTCGGTGCTACTGGGACTGACCGGTACACGATTCGGCATTCATCCCGTCACCAAAGCACAGAAGGCCAAGGCACACGAAGCCATGGAATTCACCGGCATCGCGGACAAGGCCCATTACCGTCTGTCCGAGCTGTCCGGCGGCCTGCGTCAGCGTGTCGCCATCGCCCAGGCGCTGGTATGCGACCCACAGCTGCTCATGCTTGATGAGCCGTTGGCCAATCTGGATCTGGCCAGCCAACGATCCACCGTACATGTGCTTGCCAAACTCAATCGCGAACTTGGCATGACTATCCAAGTGGTGGCGCATGATCTCAACATGCTGTTGCCGATTCTGACCGGCGCCGTATATCTGCTGGACGGCCATCCGCATTACGCCGATATGCACAAGGTGCTTGATTCCGATCTGCTGACACATTTGTATGGCACACAGGTGCAGGTGGTCACCACCCCGCAGGGAGACATGTTCGTGACCCCCACTCCGGACGAGCCACGCGACCAGCCGCAGGATATGCATACCGCCGCCGAAGTGGCGCAGCTGCACCATCACGAACACGGCACCGATACCGCGACCGCGCACCAATAACGTCTAGCACAGCAGTCAGCACCGTACAGAATCGCCGCGCATACCAAGCCGCGGCATGAGGAAGCAAGAGACACAGAGATATCAAAGACCATGAGCACCATCAACTTCTCATATGATCCCGAATGGCTCAGCACGCTATCTGCCCCGTTCATGACCAATGCCTTCATCGCCGGCCTGTGCATCGCATTGGCCGCAGGCGTTATGGGCTACTTCACCATCGCACGACGATCCACCTTCGCCGCTCACGCATTGGCTCATATCGGACTGCCCGGTGCCACCGGCGCGGTGCTGTTCGGCCTGCCCGTCTCGCTGGGCATGGGCGTGTTCGCGCTCGGTGGCGCACTGGTCATCGGCGCATTGGGCAAGCGCGTCTCCGAACGTGAAATCGCCACCGGAACCGTACTGGCCTTTGCCACCGGTCTGGGTCTGTTCTTCGCCCGACTGTCCAGCTCGGCTTCCCAGCAGATGCAGTCCATTCTGTTCGGCTCAATCCTGACCATCACCACCGGCCAGATCATTGGCTTCACCGTGTTCGACGTGCTGCTGCTAGTCCTCTTGGCGATTATCTACCGTCCGCTGCTGTTCAGCTCGCTCGATGAGCAGGTGGCGCAAGCCAAAGGCGTGCCGATTGGCCTGATGAATGTGGCATTCATGGCGATTATGGCCGGTGTGATTACCATTGCCGTGCCGGCTGTGGGCACACTGCTGATTTTCGCTCTGGTAATCACGCCTGCGGCCACCGCCAATATTCTGGCCGGCTCGCCGTTCAAGGCCATGGTGATTGCCAGCGTGCTGTGCCTGGTGTCCATCTGGGCCGGACTGGTGCTTTCCGCGATGTTCCCCGCTCCCCCAAGCTTCATTATCGTGACGCTGTCCACCCTGTTCTGGGCACTTGCCAAAGCTGTGGAAACGTTGCGGAAGTAGCACTCCGCACTACTCTCAACGAGAGGAGCCCCTTTCCGCATGGGAAAGGGGCTCCTCTCTTATGGCTCCGTCATCAGCGACGCTCCACCAAAGCACTGGCGATGGCGGCTATGCCTTCGCCTCGACCGGTAAAACCCATATGGTCGGTGGTGGTGGCGGTGACCGATACCGGGCAACCGACGGCCGCGGATAACGCGGCTTCCGCCTCGGCGCGGCGGGTACCGATTTTCGGGCGATTGCCGACGATGGCCACGGACGCGGAGACGGGCCGATAGCCGCTATCCGCAAGATGGGCAACAGTTTCACGAAGCATATCCGAGCCGTGCATACCGGCACCATGCGCATGGGAGCCCACGCCGAACAGTGAACCAATATCGCCCAGACCGGCAGCGGCGAGCAACGCATCAATCAAGGCGTGAGCGGCCACATCACCATCGGAATCACCTTCGATGCCCTCATATCGGGCAGCCTCAGCCGGTACAGCGTTCTCTGGGACCGGCCAATACAGTCCGGCCAACCATAATTCACGTCCGGAACCGGAAGCGGCAAACCGATGGGCATCAAAGCCCTGGCCGACGCGCAGGATCACTTCTTCTTGGACTTCTTTTCGGCTTCGACGCGCGCCAGCGTGTCTGCGGCCGCTTCTTCAGGCTCAGCAGCGTGATGCTGGTCATCACCCACCTGGGCAGGTGCGTAGCCGAGGTTCACGTCAAGCAGACGCTGTGCTTCCGTCTCATCGATCTTCTCGGACAGCGCGATCTCGGAGGTCAGGATGGCGCGGGCCTTGGTCAGCATGCGCTTCTCGCCTGCGGACAAGCCGTGTTCGTCCACGTCGCGCTGCGCGAGATCGCGCACCACTTCGGCGATTTTATTGACATCACCGGTGGCGATCTTTTCGACATTCAGCTTGTAACGGCGGGACCAGTTCATTTCCTTTTCGATGATCGGGGTTCGCAGAATCTCGAACACCTTGGCTACCTCGGAACCGGAGACGATGTCACGCACACCGACTTTCTTGGCGTTTTCCACCGGCACATTGATGACCAGACCGTCGGAGGAAAGTACGGACAACTGCAGATATTCGCGCGTCACGCCCTTAACCGTCCGCTCGGTGATGGCCTCCACTTTTGCTGCACCATGACGTGGGTAGACGACCATATCGCCGACTTGATAAGACATGTATCCTCCGAGAACTGACGGATTACTCACAAAAACTCGAATAATTGTGCCATATGGTCTGGACTGGGACAATGAGAGCGCTCACAATCAGGCGACAACACTCTAAGCGGCATAAATTCGCCATTTTCGACGCGCCAATGTAGCGTTTCCGACACCAACGCACGTAGACTTTGGGGCATGGCTAATGAAACGAAGATCAAGGAAGATACCGTCACCGTGCCTGTTGCCCAAAGTGACCTCGACGCGGTGAGCAATGCTGAATTCTACAACCCCCACGGAGTTCTTGGCGGGCATCTCGGCATTGGCAAGCATGCCGATACCGCCACAATCCGTGTGCTGCGTCCACTTGCCAAATCCGTGACCATTCTCACCCAAGACGGCGAATATCCGATGACACACGAATACAACGGCGTATTCGTGACCACCGTTCCCGCCGCGGGGACCAAGAAGCAGCCCACCATTCCCGATTACCGCGTGAAAACCGAATGGAAAAGCGGCGACGTGCTCATCGAGGATGACCCCTACCGCTACATGCCCACACTTGGCGAAATGGACACCTACCTGTTCGGCGAAGGTCGCCACGAAAAGCTCTGGGAAGCCCTCGGCGCACATGTGCTGCGCTATGACGACCCAATGGGCGGTGCCGATGGCACGCCCGGCGAACAAGTGGTGGGCACCGCCTTCTCCGTATGGGCGCCAAACGCCCACGCCGTGCGCGTGGTCGGCAACTTCAACGCCTGGGACGGCCGCCGCCACGCCATGCGCGAGCTCGGTTCCTCCGGCGTGTGGGAAATCTTCATTCCCGGTCTTGGCGCAGGCGAGAACTACAAGTTCCAAATCCTCAATGCCAACTACGTGTGGGAGATGAAGGCCGACCCGATGGAGCGTCAGCACGAAATCCCGCCGAACACCGCATCCATCATCACCGAATCCTCCTACGAGTGGGCCGATGACGCCTGGATGCAGCACCGCCGCACCACCAACCCGCACAACGGCCCGGTCTCCATCTACGAGGTGCATGCCGGCAGTTGGAAGAAGGGCCTGAGCTACCGCGACCTAGCCACGGAATTGGTGGACTACGTCAAGCAGGAGGGCTACACCCACGTCGAGTTCATGCCGTTGGCCCAGCACCCGTTCTCCGGATCCTGGGGCTATCAGGTCACCGGTTACTACGCGGTGGATTCACGCCTCGGCTCCCCCGACGATTTCCGTTACCTGGTCGACAAGTTCCATCAGGCCGGCATCGGCGTGATCATGGACTGGGTGCCCGCTCACTTCCCGAAGGATGCCTTTGCGCTCGGCCGTTTCGATGGCACCCCGCTGTACGAGGATCCAGACCCGCTGCGCGGCGAACACCCCGATTGGGGCACCTATGTGTTCAACTTCGGACGCCGCGAGGTGCGCAACTTCCTGGTGGCCAACGCCCTGTTCTGGCTTGAGGACCTGCACGTCGACGCACTGCGCGTGGATGCCGTCAGCTCCATGCTCTACCTCGACTATAGCCGCGAACCCGGTCAGTGGCGCCCGAACATCTACGGAGGCCGCGAGAACCTGGAGGCCATCGACTTCCTCAAGGAGGCCACCGCCACCGCTTACAAGAACAACCCCGGCGTGATGATGATCGCCGAGGAATCCACCGCATGGCCGGGCATCACCGCCCCCACTTCCGCCGGCGGCATCGGCTTCGGCCTCAAGTGGAACATGGGCTGGATGCATGACACCCTTGAATATCTGCATGAGGAGCCCATCAACCGCAAGTGGCATCACAATGAAATCACCTTCTCGATGGTGTATGCCTACTCCGAGAACTATGTGCTGCCCATCAGCCACGACGAGGTCGTGTACGGCAAGGGATCCGTATATGGCAAGATGCCGGGCAACGGTTGGCAGAAGATGGCCGGAGTGCGTGAACTGTTCGCCTACCAGTGGGCTCACCCGGGCAAGAAGCTCTCCTTTATGGGCAACGAGCTGGCACAGTGGGGCGAGTGGGATCACGATGCCTCCATCGACTGGGATTGCCTGAACTGGCAGGATCATCGCCAGGTGCAGACCATGGTGGCCGACCTCAACGCCTTCTACAAGGCGAATCCGGCACTGTGGAGCCAGGACTTCGATCCGGCCGGTTTCCAGTGGCTCACCAGCGACGATGCCGATCACAACACGCTGAGCTTCCTGCGCATCGGAACCAAGGGCGAGACGCTGGCCGTGGTGGTCAACTTCTCCGGCGAGGCATGGTCCGACTACCAGGTGGCACTGCCCACCGGCGGCAAATGGACCGAAGTGTTCACCACCGATGATGCCAAGTATGGCGGTTCCGACATCCATAACGGCACGTTCGAGGCGGACGCCGGAGAATACCATTCAAGGCCTTTCTCGGCTAAAATCACCGTTCCAGCTCTCGCAGTTGTATTCTTGAAGCCAGAGAACTGAATTAGCCAACAGGCTGAAAGGTAACTATTCATGCTGAATTCCACAGCGCATCAGAACACGGCTCCGCGCACGGTGTTGGTAGTGGAGGACGAGCCGACACTCGCCACTGCCATCGCCCAGCGCATCACTGCTGAAGGATGGACCGCCCGTGTGGCTGGAGATGGCGCTTCCGCCGTTCAGGCCGCCTTGCAGCTCAAGCCCGATCTGGTCATCATGGATATCATGCTGCCGGTTATGGATGGTCTTGAAGCCACTAAGCGTATCGTTGCCGAGCGCCCGGTTCCTGTGCTGATCCTCACCGCCCGTGACGATGAAACAGACAAGGTCATTGGCCTGGGTGCCGGTGCTGACGATTACATGACCAAGCCGTTCTCCATGCGTGAGCTCATCGCCCGCTGCAAGGCGCTGCTGCGCCGCGTGGAACGCGCCAAGGTCATCGCCAAGAATTCCGAGAACGAGAAGATTCTTGATTTCGGTTCCATGGTCATCGATCCGGCCCAGCGCATCGTCACCGTCAACGGTGAGCAGGTGCACCTGACCCCGACCGAATTCGATTTGCTGGCCACGCTGGCACGTCGTCCGAAGTCGGTGCTCACTCGTGAGAAGCTGCTTGAAGAGGTGTGGGACTGGGTGGATGCCTCTGGCACCCGCACCGTCGATAGCCACGTCAAGGCCCTGCGCCATAAGCTTGGCGCCGATATGATTCGCACCGTGCATGGTGTGGGCTACGCCTTCGAACCGCCGACCGAGTAATGGCATCTCCGCAATCAACGAAATCCCGGATCGACAACGCTACCAAGCGTGTCAAGCCGGTTGATTTGTTCTCTTCGCTCAAGCTGGAGCTCAGTGCGCTTATCGTTTGCGCCACCGCCATCGCCTTCGCGATGTGCTGGTTTCTCCTGAAGTTCGGATGGTCCGGTTGGATTGCCATGCCACTGACTCTGGTAGTGGCGCTGGGCATTACCTATTTCTTTTCTCGAGGTATCACCGCACCTCTGCGCCAGATGCGTGACGTGGCTGAAGCCATGGCCGAGGGCGATTACACCGTGCGTGTGAACATCGATCAGGAACGTCATGATGAAGTGGGCCAGCTTGCACGCTCCTTCAACGAAATGGCCGAAGAGCTAGAGCATGCCGACAAAATGCGTCTGGACATGATTGCCAACGTTAGCCACGAACTGCGCACGCCGGTGTCTGCATTGCAGGCGATGGTCGAGAACATGGCTGATGGGGTCACTGAACCCACGCCAGCCAATCTTGAGGGCATTCTTACCCAGACGCAGCGCCTGAGCGATCTTATTGCCTTCCTGCTGGATCTGAGCCGTATGGAAGCTGGAGCCGCCAGTCTGAACATCGAGCAGTTCAACGTCGCCGAATTCCTGGACGAAACCGTTGAACCGTTGGAAATCGCCGATGGCGGGCATGCTCATGATATTCAGATGCGTGTGAGCGATGACATCACGATGGAAGGCGATCAGGATCGTCTCCGTCAGCTGTTCACCAACATCATCGCCAACGCGCTCAAGCACTCCCCCGATAACACCACGGTGCTGGTCGAAACGCATGAAGACAAAGACAACGGCACCATTGTGACCAATGTGGTCAATTTCGGCTCACAGATTGCGCCTTCCGATCGTTCCGATATTTTCCGTCGCTTCGTCAAAGGCAAGACGGGACCGGGTACTGAATCCGGGGGCACCGGCCTGGGCCTGTCCATCGCACGATGGGCCGCCCAATTGCACGGTGGCAGCGTAAGGGTCGTGGATGACACCCGTGGCGCCGATTTTGAGATCACCCTGCCCAAATATCACATTGCCAATGAGTGATCTAGGGCCGCACGGCCGCAAATGAATCCGCGTCGATCCGGCGAGGATTCTTTGTTGTTATACCACCCTTTTGGCTTCGGTAAGCGTCATTGCCCCTATGACCTCGGCGCCGGCCTGTCTGCAGGTTTGCGCGCATTGGCGCAACGTTGAGCCGGTGGTGATGATGTCATCGACCAGTACCACCTGTTGGCCTTGCATCACGGCATCAGAGACAAGTGCGATTCGTCCACCGATGCGTTGGGCGCGTTGAGCCGATGACGCCTGCTGCACCGATCGGCCGCCCGATGCAATACTGGCCAATACCCGATATGGTTTCGCATCGAAGCCGTAATCGCATAATGCGTTTGCCACGGCCTTGGATAACGGATCGATATGCCGTCTCCCTCTGCGCCGCATCGAAGCCGGCGATGAAGGTACCGGAACCACGAGCACGGCGGCCTGCCGATGGCAGGAGCGGTGAATGGCGCTGTGTTCCAGTAATGAGGCCATTACCTCGCCGAATATCGTATCGAGCTCGGTATCATCATGGTCTTTCCATGCAAGAATCGCATGCCTGACGACTCCCTGATATGTTGACGCGGACCATGTGTGCACAGCACCCTGAGTTTCTTGACCTGATACCAGTTCCCGGTTGCGCCAGTTGGCGAATAGGGAACGACAGTCGCCGCACAGTACCTCATCCGGTCTGTCACACCCGGCACAGCCACGAGGAAACAACGCGTCACGCATCATGCCCAGCAACGAATCACGGCGATCCCAGCTCAACACGCATCCCCTTTCGTCCAGGCAGGCCTCCCGACCGTTTAGGCCGATGCTCCCACACGTTGCAGCAATGCATCCATCAGGCCCAACGCATCCTGGGGGTTCTCGACCTTCATGCCCACGGCACCGGCTGCGACGGCCGGATAATCGTTGCCGTCAGGAGTCATGCGATCTCCTACGAATACGATGTTGCCAACCGGCACATCAAGTATCTCAGCAAGACGACGCACCGCATAGGCCTTGTCGATGCCATGCTTGCTGACATCCACGCTGGAATATCCGCCGGAGCGCACCCTCAAATCAGGCAAATCCGCTTTCACCGCTTCAACAAGCGTTCGTTTCTTGATATTGTCCGGATCCCATGACTGCTTGACGGCAACGGGCGCATACTGGCCAAGCGCCGAGAAGGTAATCTGGCTGCCGCGATTTTCAATCCGGCTTCCCCAGACATGTTCTTCCCACATGCCCAGTTCCTTGGCGCGCCGTTCCAGACTGGAGGTGATGGCGGCAACAGTGCGGTCATCCAAATCATGTGCGTAGATCAGCGCCCAGTGCTCCCCATCCCAGCGATAGTAGCGGGAGCCTGACGTAGGCATGACATGCAGATGGCCGCGATCGGCATCCGGACCCAATACATCCAGCACCTGTGAGGTGACGACGTCCATGCCGCCTCCGGAAATCAAAGCCACGGTCGCGTGCGCGGTCAACGCGCTGAATCGTGCGATCATCGCGGGTTCCATAGGTTGTTTGGAACTGGCCAGCGTGTTGTCCAAATCAAAGCCGAACACTCGTGCATGCGCGCATATGTCATCCAAATCAAGTTCGGCCCACGAACGTACCACCATTCGCCGTGTCCTCCTTGCTGATGAGATTCGATTCGATGAACCAATCCTAGCGCATGTTGCCGTCGCCTTGGCCTATGGTGGAACCATGCTTCAGCCACCTTGGAATGCCCGCGTGTACCGCAATCGTCACGGCAGGGGTACGCGCACCCCGATGTTCGGCACCCGACTGCCCCGCTACCGCACACGTACCGGCATGTTCGACGATATGGTGGCCGCTCAGGTGCGTCGCCTCGGCGATGCCTGGCCCGAACTGGTGCGCCCGTTACAATTCGCTGTGGAAGATGTGCCGCCGTCGGATCCGGTGCCGTGGCAGGTCGAGCCGAATATGACCTCGCAATGCTTCCCCGCAGGGCATGGCATTCCGGCACGCATCGTGCTGTACCGCATGCCGTTACAGACGCAAGCACCCACCAAAATCGAACTGCAACTGGCGATTCGTGACGAGCTGGTTTCCCGAATGGCGGAACTCTACGGCCGCAGACCCGAGGAAATCGACCCTGACTTTGGACTGTAAATAAACCCGGGGTCCACTCGCCTAGTGGACGATCGAGGGATTGCTGCGCGCCCAGACATGGGTGGTGGCAGGCATCAGCGGCGTGGCACCCAGCGATGCCAGACCGGCGACTTTGTCATCGCCAAGGTTGGCGTGGGTCAAGCGCACGCCCCAGCCAATCTGCTGAGACTGGTCCTCGAGCATCAACAGTACCGCCGATTCATTGTCTTTCGACAGATCCTTGATATCTATCGTCGTGGCGGCATTGGCGTCAATCTCCACTTCCTTGGAGGCGGTAGCCTTGCCGTCGGCGTCATAGGCGTGCAACGTGGCCTTACGTGACTGATTGGACGAGTTCGCCAACGATACCGTGGCATCCACATCATCAGGAATGGCAAGACCAGTAAACGAAGCCGGAGCCGCGGCATTGATCAGGGCGAAATCAGCCTGATCGTCATCACCGGACTGGGACGCCTTCACACTGAAAGCCACATCGTCTTCGGCAGTGGACATCACGCCCAATGCATCTTCGGGAGCCTCACCCAAATCGACGACGGTCACCCGATTGGCCTGCAATGTTGCATCCTTTGCCTGTACCAGACCATGCTCGGTGATCCACGACAACGTGACACCCGTCGCGGAAGCGGCATACAGGTAGGCATCCACCGCATCGCCCTTCGCGATCGACGTGGCCACTGAGGCATTGGACGCATCATGAAGCGGCAGCGCGAAATCCGAGCCTTTTGACGTCAGCCCATTCATGGACACCGTGCGGACAACAGCCGCAATCGGAGTCTCCTTGCTGGATACGGTGACGTACAGCCCCTGCTGATTCGGTGCGGCAGCTGCCAAGTCCAGTGCATTCTCGCCGCTGGCGGGAATGGCCAATGAGGATTGCGTGGACAATGCCATCTCGCCTGACTGCTTCGATCCCCAAATCTTTATCTCCACGGTAGTGGGCTTAGTGGAGGGATTGGCGATAATCAGCTGCTGCGTGGTGCCGGTCGCCGTACCGGACAGCAGGAATGATTGGCTTAAGGCCGTGGTCTCACATGATGATGCGGATACACCTTTGAGGTCACCGTCATCCGCCCAGGAGGCAATGGAGCCGACAGTGCCTGTGCCTTCAGCAGCCTGCAGCATGCGTGTATCGAGAAGGCGAGACCCGTTGTCGATTGACTGGGCACCTGTTTTGACGGCGTCGTTATCGGTCGGATCGGCATCCTTCAAGGTGATGTTGTCAGCGGAATCATCACCGAACGCGGATACCGTGGCGCTGTATACGGAGTCAAAAGCGGCATAACGCGCTTGTGTGCTGAGGTTACCGGTTGTCGCTTGGAAGGCGCTATCCCCGTAGCTGCCAGTATCGGCCAACCCCATAGGGGCAGGACAATAGGCCTCAGTCTGCGTGGGACTGACGGTCTGGTCGATGGCGTCGTCGGTGGCCGCCACCGCATCCACCCACTGCTTGGATCCAGGAAGCACCACCAAAACGGCCAGCAACGCAATCAGCACAATCATGGTGATCGCACCGATCACCACGCTGGTCACACGCCTAGACTTGGAAACTATCTCCTTGCTCATGCTTCCACCTCCAATCCGGCAAGCAACCGTCTGCGCGGCACTGCGACAAGGCAATACAGCACCAGAATCACCGATAGGCAAATCAGCCATGCATATCGCCAAGCGCTCTGCTGTGTACGCTGCTGCCAAGAGGTGTCAACATTCTGGGCATCGGCGTTCTGCAGCGTGAGTCGGTAATAGCTGCCGGCATCGGTGGAGACCAGCGACTGCGTGCCGTCCGAAGCGGCGATATTGGTGCTCAACTGTTCGTAAGGCACTGTATCGGCATCGGATTGCGTATCGGCGACCACATAGATGCCACCAAAACCAAGAGCGCTGATATCGGCAATCGCCTGCTCGTCCGGATTGGACAGCAAAGTCGCGCACGCCTTGGCCAGCACCTGATCGACGTCATCATGCTTGCCATCGAGCAAACGCACCCGTTCCACCGGCGAACTATCGATCAAATCGCCTCTGGAGGTGCGCATCACCGTGTAATTGACCGTATTGCGTGTCTGAGCGCTGACCGCCAGCACACGATGGTCCACTCCGGACTCCAGGTAATCGGTGACCACCATGGGCAGGCCGGAACCGGAAACATTAAGTCCCTCATCTTGATGGCGCACCAGTCCATACCAACATTGAATACCGATGCAGACAGCCAGCAACACCGCAAGAACGGCACGACCGAAGACAATCAACGGGTGAAGACGATTCTCCGTGGTCTGCTCGCCGGACGAAGAATGCAGCGGAAGGAACCGCTTGACGGCACCGCCGGCCACCAGACAGACACAGGCCAGGAAACCCATGATCATCATCAGCATGCCGGGCTGGGCGGAACCCGCCACCACGCCATCAGCATCGACTGAGATGGCAATACGGCTTGAAGACATGGCCAGCACACCGCCGCAGACGATGACCACCCACATCAGTCGTGATGTTCTCAGTGCAAAAGGCAACACCAACGAGGCAACCGCCAGGATGGTAATCGCTATGAAGACCACAGCCATTGCAATATCGACGGCCTGTCCGGACAAAGGATTCCAGCCCAACGCCCGTTGAGCCGATTCAAGCAGGCTCAATGAGGCCGGCGATCCGTTCTGCGCCGAGGAAGGCAACATGATATCGCCGAACAGCTGACGCCAAAATCCTTCGTCTGCGTATCGGATGGAGTTGAGAATGGTGGGGGCCACGGCAAAAGCTGCAGGCACGGGAATCAGCAATAATGCGGCGCGCTTGCGCTGCACGAACAGCAGGAAAATAAGGAATACCACAATCAACGCCAGCAGCAGTTGCGGCTCAGCGGCCACCACGGGAACAAAGCACAACGCGGAGATGGCCGCGGCTTGTACGGACGGGTGAGGCTTCAACGGATCCTCGGTGTGGTACATGCCCACTGCACGGAACACGAATGCAAAAGCGGCAGGCAAAAACACCAGAACAGTGAGCATGGGAAGATTCGCCTGTGCATACCAGCCAAACATCATGCCGGTTGAGGCCCATAGCAATCCGCCCAGCACACGGACGACATCCGAACGCGTAAAGATACCCGCCAGTGCCCAGAATGACAAGGCGCTCAACGGCGCAGCGGCAAACAAGATCAGTCCCAAGGCGGCAGGAACATGACCAGCAGTGACGATGGACGCGACCATCAATACCAACAGCCACGGCGTGGGGGGTGCGGGAAGGCCAACGCCGGATCCAAACACCCACGGCGTAGTGGCGGACTGCACCAATTGCTCGAAACTTGCGCCCGTGGGCAACAACGCATTGGAATACAACGATCCGTCAGAGAACAGCGAACGGAACACCGGCCAATACAGCAGCATCACCGCTACAAAGCACACCACGGCCAATCCCAAGGCCCCCGCCCAGCGGCGCATCAGACGAATCCTGAGATGGGCACGTTCCAGAGGGCTCAGCAATACCAGCCCCTTCTGGGCCATGAACGCGTCACGACGGTCATGGAATTGCTTGATTTGCTGGCGATCGGCAGTCAGCACCTGCAATGAGGACATGGACACTTTGGATTGCCGAGTCACCAGACTGCGCGATCGCATGGCACCGGCGATGGAGGTCAACGCCAACCACGGCAGACACAGCTGCACCCATGCCTCATATGGCTTTTTGCGGAACAACATCGCGATGGCCATGCCGAAACTACGCAATAAACGCCACAGCCATACCACCATCCATGCCGAGCGTGCAATGTCGGTGTACAGATACCGCTGCTGCGAACGAGCCACCGTCATGGCCGGATTGATGGCACTCTCCTCATTCAACGGTTCGCCGCCACGGGTACGGATGCCCTCATAGCGTGCGCGACGATGCGAGATTTCCGCCTGCGGCACAATAACCACGCGCCTGCCGCTTAAGCAGACACGGCGGCAGAAGTCAACCGATTCACTGTAGGTAGTGAACCAATGATTAATGCCCTTCAGTCGTCTGAGTTGCGATAACGGAACCAATGCTCCCGCAAGGGAAACCGCGAAAACATCCTGCCGACCATCATATTGCTCTTGATCGGGCTCACCGTCGACCACGAGGGAGTGCACGGCATGATTGCCGGCGTACATACCAACATCATGCAATTGGGTGCCTCCCCAATCGCACTGTTTGCATCCTAGGATGCCGGCTCCGGAAGCATTGCGCCACGCCTCGAGCAATCGCTCCAGGCACCAGTTATCCGAAGGACGGGAATCATCATGCAGCATCCACACCGCGCGCGTGGAAGAATCAAGATCGGCGGCGGCGAGCGCCTTGGATACGGCATCACCAAATGAACGCGCCCCCTTGGCACGCACCACTTGCACGCTCACCTGCTTTGCCTGCGGCACCTCCATTGCGGGACCTGCAGGTGAGTGGATCACCTCAAATGAAGTTTGCACCGATCGCGTTGTGAGCCCAGTGGCATCGGCTATGACGATAACGCCCGGCAATACGCTTTGCGTGAGCAGCGAGCGAAGCGTGGCATTGAGAAAACGCATATCCGCTTCAACGGTGACTACCGCCACTATGCCGGCATCCACATCCTGCCGGTGCGTGTATGGCCTTGCCGATATGGCATCGACCACAGCTTCATGGATATCGCTATTCGCTGTCGGATTCATAAACTCCCAGTGTACGCACTGACCTTGAAGTGGCCGTGCATATAGCTATGCCTGTTCCCTGTGGTCCTTCTTATACCGGCGGCGTTCACGCTCGCTCATACCGCCCCAGATACCAAAACGCTCGTCATGGTCAATAGCCCATTTCAGGCATTGCTCGCGGACTTCGCATTTGGCGCATACGCGCTTGGCGTCGCGTGTCGAACCACCTTTTTCCGGAAAGAACGCTTCGGGATCGGTCTGTGCGCACAATGCTTTGTGCTGCCAAGACACATCACCATCGGGCTTGAACAGTCCCCACAACTCATTCAAAGGCTCTTCGGCAGAATCGTCAATCGCACCCCACATGCGACCCTCCTTGCCTATGAGTTGTACTTGTACCCACAAATTACACACATGTGACTTGGAATTTGTCAAATCAAGTCTCGTGTCATTACAGTTTTTTCCGCCTCAATGTGCTATATGCCGTCCACCGAGCACTGCACTCCATAACCAATTGAGATGAATATTGTGCCGTTCCTGCACAGGAACAGCGCTCCCTAGGTATGGCACGGCACAGCATGTGCAAAAGTGTCATTCAGTAAATTGAGCAGTTTTGGGAGGATTGCATGACGCAGGAATCAGGTGGGGCAGATCCGCAGATCAATCCGCCGAGTTTTATTCCTTCGGCAGGCCGACGTTCACGAGCATCGTCACAGACACCACGTACCATCACTCCCTCATCATCGTCGCGAACACCCAGAGCCGCCGGCGGCAACGATAACGGCATACCGCCCAGCTTCTCCCCCAATGTGAACCGATCCGCTCGCAGAAGCACCTCGGCCTCCTCCCAGCCGCAAAGCATTCCACCGACGCAGGCACGCCGCTCGTCCGGCTCATCTCGCAATGCCAGCACGCCGGCATCATCCGTCATTCGCTCCGCCACCCCCTCCAGAACGCCCGTGGTAGCTATGACGTCCGGGCACAACAGCGCCATAGCGATACGCGGCCGTGGTCATAAAGTCCGCAATGGCGTCATCGGCGCAGTCATATTGCTTATCGCAGCACTGGTGCTCGCCGTGTTCGGCGCCTGGGGCTGGGTGGACGGCAAGCTCAACAAAGCGGATTGGCTGACCACCGCAGCCGACACGCCGGCTTCCACCTGGCTTATTCTCGGTTCCGATGAGCGTGACGGTTCCACTAACTTTGGTGGCGTAGACGATATCAGCGGATACCGAACCGACACGATTCTGGTGCTGACCAAGCCTAAATCCGGCCCCAGTTCACTGATTTCCATTCCGCGCGACTCCTTGATGAACGTGGACGACCAATACATGAAGATCAATGCCGTGGCTCAGCTGGTCGGCAAAAAGGCCTTGGTCGGCGAGATAGAGCAGTTGACCGGACAGAAAATCGATCATGTGGCACAGGTCAAGTTCGGAGGCTTGCAGAAGGTCGTAGACGCTTTGGGCGGCGTGGAATTGTGTTACGACCAGGACGTACAGGATGCTTATTCCGGCCTGAACTGGACAGCTGGATGCCATAACGCGGACGGTTCGACTGCATTGTCGTTCTCTCGTATGCGTTATGCCGATGCCACCGGCGATTTTGGCCGCAATGCCCGCCAGCGTCAGGTCATTTCCGCCATTGTCAAGAAGGCCTCCAGCAAGGAGACGTTGACCAATCCCAAGACGGTGACGACCATGGCTGAAGCCGGCTTGAGCGCGCTTACCGTCGATGGGAAAACCACGCCGCTAACCTTGGTGAATATGGCGTTGGCGTTCAAAGACGCCACAGGAAGCAAGGGCATATCCGGCAGCGTGTACTGGTCCAATCCCGATTATTACATGGATGGCGTCGGCTCCTCCGTACTGCTTGACGATGCCAAGAACACCGAACTGTTCAGCCAGCTGGCTGCGGGCACCCACGCCGCAGGAACCGTAGGTACACTCGCCGAAAGCTGATAATTCAGCCAATCAGCTTGCCGCGACGCACGCCCGGCAAGCTGGAACCACATATCCCGTTATCGCTTGCGCTACGCGCATCCTTCATTCACGCTGAAAGCATGACTCGTGAACGGCAACGCACAATACGATTTCATCGTTCATTACCGGCCCCTGCAAGAAAGGGCACCGCAGCCGCTCCGCGCGGCGCACGCTCCCGCGTGATGGTGCTCGCTGCGGCCGCCCCGATAGTGGCACAGATCATGATGCTGGCGATGATGACACTGCACGGGCAATGGATGTTTGCCCTAGTCATGGTTCCCGGCATCGTCGGTGGCCTTGCATCGATGCTCGTCACATTGCCGCTGCCATATGTCGAACCGTCCCAAAGCCCTGTTGAGTCCACTGAGACACACCACGCTCCCCGAGACCCCTCCCCTGACGCTGCCGACATGTTCTGCGCTTCCGATGCGCCCTCCATCGAATCCCTGCTGACGTTCGACCGCCTTGGCTGGCGAACCATAGTCCGCAACTGGCTTGAGCCTTCCGATTACGATGTGCCGCTTGGCGTCACCGCGTCCGGCCCGTTCATGCTCAACCTGCACAGGCAGGGCCCTCATGCTCTGGTGGCCGGCACCACCGGCTCCGGCAAATCGGTACTGCTGCAAAGCTGGTGCTTAGCTTTGGCGGCCATGAATGGTCCGGATCAGCTTAATTTCGTTTTTCTTGATTTCAAAGGCGGTGCCGCTTTCCGTAAACTCGAGCAACTGCCCCACACCATCGGAAGCGTCTGCGATCTCGATCTGGCCCATGCCGCACGGGCGCTCAAGGCCTTGGAAGCCGAACTGACCCGCCGTGAAAAGCTGTCTGCCGACCTGCATGTATCCGATATTGATGACATGCGCGACGCACCGCCTCGACTTGTCGTGGTCATCGACGAATTCCATGCGCTGAAAGACCAGCTGCCGGATTACATGCCGCGCTTGGTGCGTATCGCCTCGCTTGGCCGCTCCCTGGGCATGCATCTAATCGCCTGCACGCAGAATCCGCTTGGTCAGGTCAGCACCGATATGAAAGCGAATATGGCCATTAGCATCTGTCTGCGCGTGCGAGACGGATTACAATCCACCGAGCTGCTGGGCGATTCCAGAGCTGCGACCATAAGTCCCGCACTACCGGGTGCCGCCTACTGCAATGACGGCGAACACGTGACGGCATTCAGATGCGCGCCAGCCGACAATATCGATGTATATTGCCGGCAAATCGCGTTCGCTGCCCAATTCGTGGGGACACGTTCGCGACCATCACTGTTCACCTCTCCCCTGCCACGGAGCGTCCAAGACCATCCGGTATCCGGGCAGGTGGATCATATTCGGTTTGGCCTATCGGATAACGGCATCACACTCACCGATGCGGTTGTGCCCCTTGGCTGCGGCAATATCGCCATCATCGGACCTCAGGGACGGGGCAAAACCACGCTGCTCGAAGTCATTGCCCGCCAGGTAAGTGCCATGGACGGCCTGATGCTGCATATCAGCGGTCTATACAGGGGCCAACGACTCACGACGACCGAGCATCGTCCCCGGCTCAGTGCCGCATCAACGCGCATCGCACCGGCACCACCACGTTTGATATGGCTGGTTGACGACGCCGACGACCTGCTGGATCCGCTCTGCTGCGATACGCAGGCCGTACGGTTCAGGCAAGCCCTTGCCGATTCGTCCATTATCGTGGTATTCGCGGTGCGCTCACCCCGCCACATACGGGTCCCGGACCATTGCAGCACACGCATTGTGTTCCCCTGCGGAGATCGAACGGCAGATTTGGTAGCGGGCATACCATCATCACTGGTGAACACGATGAGTCAGGAGGATTTGGACACGCCTGGCCGCGCGGTTCTGATTGCGGGTGCCTCGGCATGCCTTGTGCAGTGCGCGTCATAAAATCTCCGCTTTTTTCTGGGCAAAACCTCTTGAAAAACGCACCGGTTCGTGGTTACCTTGTACAGGACTTAAGGAAAATCACATCAGCCACAGGGCTTTTAAGGGAGGCAAGCAATGAGCAACGCTTTTGATTGGCGAGCCAAGGCCGCATGTCGTGACAAGGATCCGGAACTGTTCTTCCCGGTGGGCAACACCGGTGCCGCATACAATCAGATTGAAGAGGCCAAGGCCGTATGCCGTACCTGCAAGGTGATTGATGCATGCCTCAAGTGCGCATTGGACACCAATCAGGATTATGGCGTCTGGGGCGGCCTGAGCGAAGACGAGCGCCGCGCTCTGAAGCGCCGCGCCATGCGCGCCCGCCGTTCGCAGGCTATGCAGATGCAGATCTGATATTTTTGCTTGTTTATGCAAAACCCTCCCGTTTGGGAGGGTTTTTGCGTTAGGGCTATTACTCGTCCTGTGCGGCACGCAGCTTCATATCCAGCACCACACGGGTACCGCCTTCGCGGCGAGGCTCCCAGTTCACGGAACCACCGAAGTCGTTGGTCACGAAGGTGTTGATGATTTGCGTACCCAAGCCGGAACCGGAGGAACGTGCCATGCCGCCCTGCTCTTCAGAGCCGAGGCCGGAACCGTCGTCCTCGACCACCACATTGAGGTTCGGACCGGAACGTCCCACGGAGATCGTGATATGTCCCTCCTTGCGCCCCTCGAATCCATGCTCCACGGAATTGGTGATGAGCTCGGTAAGCACCAAAGACAACGGCGTGGCGTCTTGGGCGGGCATCATGCCGAATTTGCCCATGTAATTGATTTCGATGTGCTGATCCTTCATGGTTGCCAGATCCACAGCCATGCGCAGCAGGTTGGCAATCACCTTGTCAAAGTCCACCACTTCATCGGCTGTCTGGCTCAGCCCCTCGTGCACCATGGCGATGGTCTGCACACGGCGCTGGGCCTCCTGCAGTTCCTTCTTGACCTCGTCGGACTGGGTTTTGCGCGCCTGCAGCCTGAGTAGCGCGGAAACCGCCTGAAGATTGTTCTTGACACGATGGTGAATCTCGGAAATCGTGGCGTTCTTGGTCTGCAGTTCCTGCTCGCGACGGCGCAGCTCGGTAACGTCACGACATAGGATAATCGCACCGACACGGCCGTTATTGTCGTACAGCGGCAGCGATCTCATGGAGACGGCGGAACGGTTGGCGTTGAGCTCGGAGTCAACGGCCGCCTTGCCAGCCAGCACCAGCGGCAAAGTATCCGGCACCGGATCGTTCTCCTTGAGTAGCTGGGTGCCCAGCTCGCTCAGGTATTGGCCGGGCATGGTATTGAGCAGGCCGAGACGGCGGAAACAGCTGATGGCGTTGGGAGCGGCATACCGCACCACGCCGTCCACGGTGAGGATGATGAAGCCGTCCGCCACGCGCGCGATATGACGCTGGCTCATCACCGAATCCTTGTAAGGGAATTGACCGCGCGGAATCATCTCATACAGTTGCTTTCCGGCATTGATGCTTTCGGATTCGTAGCGACCATTGGATTCACGCGTGGCCATGTTCGTCTCACGCACCACCAAGCCAAGCGTCTTGCCATTGTGCCGCACCGGAGCGTATACATTACACACCGTGGCCTTGCCTACGGTACGCAGCACAGTGGAACGGAACACCACGCTGGATTGCATGGCGGCGTCCAGCTCACCGGTCATATCATCGGGCATGGTGTCTCCCACCACATCATCACCGCGCAGGGTCATCACGGTGGAGGGGCGGCACTGTTCCGCAACCACGTACTTGCCGTCGCCGTTCTGCACGAGCAACAGCAGATCAGCGAAGCTCAGATCGGCGATGACCTGCCAGTCGGCAACGAGATGGTGCAGCCATTCGCGGTCGTCGTCGTCGAAATCGGGGCGCGTTGCGAGAATATGTGAAAAATCAGCCATGTGTCCATCATACGCAGATAGGTTCCGCTTATCGCCGAATTACGTGATGTGATCTGATGATAAATTACAGGTGAGTCGGTATTGACAATCCAGTAGGTTACGCTAACGTAAGTTACGGAAACGTAAGGAATGACCGTCAGCTCGCGCGTAACGAGGAATCATATGGCATCAGCAACCGACGACAAGATGGCAACGACCCAGCAGACCAATTCCAAGGCCGCCAACGAACCGTCCGACTCGTATGTCGAGACGAAGCGTCAGGCCGTCATAGAGGCACGCGAACAGGCGCTGCAGGCCAAAGCGGAAGCAGTACGCGTCAAGGCGCAGTTCAGGGCCGAAGCCATTCGAGTCAAAGCCGAAGAGAAGGCCAGCCGCACGCTGGCCAAGGCAGAGAACCGGGCACTGAAAATCGAGGGCATCGCCCCTGCGGAAGTGGAGCGCAAAATTCGTCTCGATGTTCACGGCCGTCCGAAGCCCGCTATGCGCGGCTGGATTCATGCGGTGGCCGCTCCCCTGTCTTTGGCCGCAGGCATCGTACTGATCTGCCTGGCACACGGAGCCAGTCTGAAATGGGCATGCGCCGTATTCATGACATCATCGTTGGTGCTGTTCACCAATTCAGCCTGCTACCATCTGGGTGATTGGAGCCCCCGCGTCACCGATGTACTGCGCCGCATCGACCATGTGAATATCTTTCTGCTCATCGCCGGCACATACACGCCGGTTTCATTCGCGCTGGAACCATTCTGGCGCAATATCATCATTATTTCGATGTGGGCATGCACGGTCATAGCCATCATCATCCACGTGATCTGGATCAATGCACCGCGATGGCTATATACGGTGGTGTACATCATCTTCGGCATTTATGGCCTGGCCTATATGGTGATGTTCTGGAATTCGCCGTATGCGGGCCCCGCCGTGGTGGTGCTGTTGTGCTCAGGCGGTGCCTGCTATATCCTCGGCGCCATCGTCTACGCGCTGCGCAAGCCGGATCCCTGGCCGCGCGTATTCGGATTCCATGAAATCTTCCACTGCGGCACCGTAGCCGGCTATGCCTGCCACATGGTGGCGATCTATATGGTAATCGTGGCACTGTGGCATTAATCGCAACGCGCGAGAGCCGATAGAGCAAGAGCCTGAAACCTCAATACGAGGTTTCAGGCTCTTGCTCTATGCGCTTCTGCCTACTCAGGCCAGCGGCTTGGCGGCCTTGACGGTCACGGACAGCTCACGGCCGTTCGGTGCGGTGTAGGAGACGGTGTCGCCCACCTTGGCCCCCTCGATGGCCTTGCCGATCGGGGAATCCGGGGTCATGATCTCGTAGTCGGTGCCGGCCACGATGTCACGGCTGCCGAGCACGTAGGTCATCTCGTTGCCGTTGAGCTCGATGGTCACCACGGAACCGTTGCCCACGGTACCCTCGGGAGCGTTTTCGATAATCTTGGAGTCGCGCAGCTTGACGGTGAGCTCGGTGATACGGCCTTCGTTCTTGCTCTGCGCCTCGCGGGCGGCCTGATAACCGCCATTCTCGGACAGATCCCCCTCGGCACGAGCCACGGCAATCTTGTGAGCGATTTCCTCACGCAGCTCGCCCTCACGATGGGCCAGCTCTTCCTTCATCTTGTTATATGCTTCCTGCGTCAGCAGGTAGACCTTGTCCTCAGCCATATCGTCCTCCTGAACCGTTTGATGCTGAATGAAGATACGTTATCTATAACAAAAACGCCGGCTGCGACCCCGGCGTTCGTCACATGCTGAACAGGCGTCAGCGGGTGGAAATGATGTCGATGACGAATACCAGCGTGTCCTCGCCGCCGATGCCGGCCTGCGGAACGCCGCGGGAACCGTATCCGTATTCCGGCGGGATGGACACCACGAGACGGGAACCCACATTGTGGCCCGGCACGGTCTGGTCCCAACCCTTGATGACCTGACCCACGCCGATGCCGAAGCTGGCAGGCTGGTGGCGGTCGAAGCTGGAGTCGAACGGGGTGTCCTTGCCCCACACCACGCCGTGGTAGTTCACGGTCACGGTGTCGCCGCGACGAACCATCGGGCCGTCGCCCTCAGCCAACTCAACGGCCTTGAGACCCTTCGGGGCCTCGGGCGCCGGAAACTCGATAACGGGCGTGGTGCCGAATTCGGCATTCACCTTGGGCATCTGATCTGCCATGAGTCCTCCTTCACAGACACAATGCGCCCTACAATAGCACTATTGGCAAACCTGCGGAAGTCAGCATTCAACGACGTTGACGGCAAGACCGCCTTTGGACGTCTCCTTGTATTTGGCCATCATGTCTTCGCCGGTCTGCTTCATCGTGGCTATGGCCTGATCCAAGGTCACGATATGCGAGCCATCGCCGAGCATGGCCATACGTACCGCATTGATGGCGGTGTTGGCGGCCATCGCATTGCGTTCGATGCAGGGAATCTGCACCAAACCACCCACCGGATCGCAGGTGAGCCCCAGATTATGCTCGATGCCGATCTCCGCTGCGTTCTCCACCTGTTCGGGCGTGCCGCCCATAACAGCGGCAAGACCTGCAGCGGCCATCGAGCATGCCGAGCCGACCTCGCCCTGGCATCCGACTTCAGCACCAGAAATCGAGGCATTACGTTTGAACAGGTAACCGATGGCTCCGGCGGTCAGCAGGAACGTGGCCACACCCTGATCATCGGCATCGTCCACGAAGTGCCAATAATAGTGGAGCACGGCGGGGATGATGCCTGCCGCGCCGTTGGTCGGCGCAGTGACGATACGGCCTCCCCCGGCGTTCTCCTCGGAAACAGCCAGAGCAAATAGATCCACCCATGCGGCATCCGAGGATTCCAGCACGGCATCCTTACGACGGCTGTTGCGGCGAAGCACATCGGAGTTGAAAGCAAGACGCTGATACATCTTGGGCGCGCGTCGGGGTACGTCAAGTCCGCCGGGCAGCACCGTCTCCTTGGATGTGCAGCCGTGGCTCACGCAGTCGCGCATCACCTGCCATATGCCATCTAGCTCGGCCTTGACAGCCTCTTCCGGGCGGAGCGCGGTTTCATTGGCCCATACGATATCGGCAATGCTCATATCGTGACGCCGGCATAGTGCCACCAATTCCGTACAGGAATGGAACGGATACGGCACCTCGGTTACGGGTTCCACAGCGGACTCGTCTTCATCGGCGAAGGACGTGCCGGCCGCAGGACGGTCATGGATGCCGATCATGGAATCATCGGGCGCACCCTGACGGATGAAACCGCCGCCGATGGAATACCAGACTTGTTCGTCGACCAAGTTGGCGGCATCATCGAATGCCTGGAATCGCATGCCGTTGGGATGGGCGGCCATGCGCTTCCACTGCTCGAAAATCACGTCATGGTCATAATCGAAATGAATACGCTTGGCCCCGGCGAGATTCAAGGTGTTATCCAGCGCGCAGGTCTCGCGAATATGCAGCATATGATCGGTATCCACTGTGGCCGGTACATTGCCTTCGAGTCCGGCCATAACGGCGCGATCGGTACCGTGGCCGAGCCCAGTCAAGGCCAATGAACCGTACAGCGTGGTTTTGACGCGCGTAACACGATCCAGCACATGCTTCTGCTGCAACGAGGAAGAGAACGCGTATGCTGCCGCCATAGGCCCCACGGTATGCGAGGAAGAGGGACCCACGCCGATGGTGAACATGTCAAGCACGCTGAACAATAGCTCTCCTTCTCCTGAACAAGCGTCGCCGTATAGCCATTAACGACATATACCAGCATACGTCCATGCCGCGAAGGAGACACGGCACTTCGGCTCTGTGCCAGTTTCAGTGCGGCACGGCCGAAAATGCTTTAGTGGGACAATGCCGAGAACATCATCACCAGCGCGATGATGCCGATGATGGCGAGCACGATCTGCACCACCATGAGCCCAACGGTCAAACCCTTTTTAGTGGCGATTTTCGGCGCATACGCCTGCGCCAGCAGGAACGCGATGAATCCGAACACCGCATAGTTGACGGTCAGGGCAATGACATCGCCATTAGCCAATACCACGCCGTTCAACGGCTGGTTGAGCGAGTTCATCATGGCGCTCATGACGAACATGCCCCAGATGCCATAGCCGAGCAGTCCCACGACGCCATAGGTCCACGGCTTGAAGGCGTCCTTCATGCGCATGGTCAGCGCTTCGGAGCACCATAGCAAAGCGAATCCGACGACGTAGGAAAAAGCCACGGCGATCAGCACCATGACGGTCACCCACGGCAGCAAAGCCACCACATTGCCGATCATGGACAGGTAGAAGCCGGAACAGGCGATGGCGCCGATGGTCAGCGAGGTGCCTGCGATGACGGCCTGGGCGAGCATGGTGGGCAAGGCGCCCTCATCGACCCGTTCGACGTCGGTCCAGCGTGAAGCCATGGCGTTCCCTCATTTCATCAGATTCATCGTCACAACATCACACAGACTAACGGCTGTTTGTTTCGGGAAGGCGACCGATACGAAAAATCCCCACGGCAGACAATGCTGACCGCAGTCCAGTGAAGGTGCCTCCGGTGGGACTCGAACCCACCGGAGAAAAGCACACAGCCTTACTCCCCGCTCAATCACGCGGCCCTCGAAACCTCTTTTGCCCACATTTTGCCCACATTCTCACGCGCCAGCATCTCGCCCATGCGCTCCGACAGCTCATCCAGATCATCGTCGAAAAGGTCGGCGTACACGTCCAACGTCATGGCCGCGCTCTTGTGCCCCAACTGCCGTTGCACGGCCTTCACGTTCGCTCCCGCTCTGACCCATGAGACTCGCGGCCGTGTGCCTCAGGTCATGAATGGTGAGGTGGCCGGGTATGCCGGCACGCCGCAGGCCGACCGACAGCCAACCGTCATCGCGGCTCGCATTACCCCACTCGCGTATCATCATGCCCTTGCGTCCCGGCTGCTCGAACAGCAGGTCGCCGGGCTCGCGCCCCTCGCACAGACTGCGCATGATCGGGTCCAGCACGACCAGGTACATGACGGCGCGCGCCTTGTAGGTCTTGGTGTCGTCAGGTATGATGACGCCGCCCACCATCGGCGCGCTCACTCCTATATATACGGTGCTTTTTGAGATCGACGTCCATCACCTTCAGGGGTATAAGCTCGCCCCATCTCATGCCGCACAGTCCGAGCACGAGCACGAGGTCTCGTCTCCATGGCGTGACGCTGCCAGACAGCCGGTCAAGCTGTTCGGCGGTGAGGTACACGTGCTTTTTCCTGCGCTTGCGTGGCAGTTCGATGCCCCGTGCGGGATTGTCCGGGATACGCCAGTCGGCTTTCGCGTCATCCAATATTCCGGCGAGCACGCCGTGGGCGCGGAGGACGACGCTGGCGCTCCGAGGCTTTGCGAGCACTATCTCGTTGCCTTGTTCATCTTTGGCGGTCTTGCCCTGGCTGATTCCGGTGACCCATCGTTGCGCGGCCTCGCGGGTGACGGCGGATACCGGGGTGTTTCCCCATTCGGGTTTCACCCATTTCTCCCATGCTCCTTCGAGGTTCCGGTAATGGCTGGGCTTGGCGCTGAGCTTCTTCTTGGCCAACCATGCCGGTGCCAACTCCCCCACCGTTATCTTCCCTGCAGTGGGATCGATGTACGTGCCTTCGGCCTTGGCCACGGTGACCCGTTTCGCCGCCCAGTTCTCCGCATCTATCTTGCGGCGAACTCCCCCGTGTCGGTTTGCGTGCCGTCTGGCTTGCGGTAACGGACGCGATAGCGCACTTCGCCTTTGCTGGTCTTGTATCTGGTGACGTTCGCCATGATTTTCACTCACTTGTACGGGTTTTTCCGGTTTTGATGTGTTTTAATGGGATCTGACAAGGGGCAGGAAAACACATAAGCTTATCCACTTACGCCAAAATCGAAAGGAGGCGGCCATGACCATGACGGATACCGGCGTACGCGCCGCCCAAGGACGGCAAGCCACGCAACGCCGTGGATGAGAAATGGATGCGACTGCACCGCGCGATGATGAACCGTCCGGCACGACTCGCGAAGAAGAAGGCATAGGGGCCTTTAATCGGAACCGGAAAACGTATAACATGATTTTGGAGGACTGATGAGCTATGAGGACATCAACGAAGCAAGCGATGATTCGCGGATTCAAAGCGGGGGTGACAGCGGGACTGACGGGCAGGACGCGAAAATCGGAGGCTCCGAAAATCATGACGTCTCTCGAACTGCAGACCAAGGCTTGGAATCTGACCGGCGATTCGATCCGGAAGGCGATGGATCGCCGATAGTCTCTGCCTCTCTGACTCATATGGAGGTGACGTCCGGCCCCTTGCCGTCCAGCAAGGAACTCGCCGAATACGAACAGACTCTTCCCGGCGCGGCGGACAGGATTCTTCGTATGGCCGAGGATTCTTTGCATTCCGAAATCGACAGTCAGAAACGTGTAGTCGAAATCTATGCCGATGACCGGAAAGCGGAGAACTGGGTCTACAAATTCACCGCCGTCGTATTCTCTTTGATTCCCGCTGCGGCGTTCATCTGCGCCGTGGTGTTCTTTGCTCTGAGCATGAACCCGGCCGCGTTCATCAGCTTCGCCGGAAGCGTCGGTTTCGTTATGCCGCGTATCATCGAGGCGTTCAAATCCGGGAAGGCATCGAAAGGCGATGACAAGCACAAGTCCGCAAATTGACATTTCGGGTATAGCTTCGCCCCGTGTAGGATAGTGGGCGAAGCGTCCTCCTTTCTTGAACTAGCTGGATTCTTCACTTGCCCTGTTGGCGCTGCAACGCCGGCAGGGCAACTCTTTTATTTCAAGGTTGTATCGCTTCCATCAACGGGACATGTCGCCACATCCCGGCCATCGATGGATAGCGTCGCGTTCCATTTGATGCCGGTGCCGCGAATATCCTGATTGAGCAGCATCGCGTAGAAAGTCCCGTCCTGCAGAGTCACCAGATCATTCCATGTCCCGAGATTGTTCTGCTTGCTTGTTCCCATGTCGAACACGAATACCGAGGTCTCGTTCGAGTTGACGACATTCTTGAAACCCGCCTGCCACATCTTGCCAGAATCATTGGTGAAATTGATGTAGTACCCGTAATAGTCGCTCGCCTGTATCGAACTGTTGTTCGGTATCTCGACTCGAATCTTGTATGAGCTGGTATCGATTTTCACCGACTGGAGCCTTGGGTCGGAGCCGGAGCATTCGCCGTGTAGTCCGTTATCGATTAACGGTTCCTGACTGCTTTGGGAATCGGTCCCTTTGATGGCGTCTTCAGCTTCCGACTGGATCTCGGCTTTGTCGTTGGCCGCCGTTTCCTTGTTTGAGCCACAGGCGGCAATAGAACCGAGCAGTAACACCGATGCCACTACTGCCATTGATTTTCTTATACCGTTCATTTTTGCACCGGCTCGTATGTGGGGTTGTCGTTGTGGCGGTTCTCGTATGCGGGGAGCTTTAGGTCAGGGAAATCGTTGCGCACTTTTTCCCAACGTTCCTTGTTGGCAAATAGGAGTGATTCGTTGATGCCGTTGCGTACCGCGCATTTGATGACGAAGTAGCTGATGCCGAGTCCTATCAGCAGAACGATGATCGCAAAAATGAGAGATGCCGAATCCATTGTTTTCTTCTTTCTTCTAGGCGGCCACGCTGTCGTGTAGCCAGTTCTTGTAATCTTCTATGACTTGGACGGTCACGTTGAGTTCAGCGGCAATCTGGTAAGGGTTGCTGTCATACATGCGTTCCGCCAAGGCGTATTCGGCTGGATCGATGAGCAGTATGGCGGTCTCGCGCCGGCAGCGTTGTTCGAGCTTGCCGCCGTTGCACCCGTTGCTGGTGTCGTCTCCGTGTCTCCAGTGGACAAGCTCATGCACGAGCGCGCAGCGTTTGCGTGTGTAGGTGATGCGCCGGTCGATGAGCACGGTGTTGGTGGCGAGGCAGTATATGCCGTCGAGTTTGCCGGGCAGTCGGGCGCTGGCCACGTGCAGGTCTGGCGCGACCTGATACAGGATCATGCGCATCTGCCCGTAGCTCATACGCGGCGACAACGGCAGGAGGGGCTCTTTCTGCCATCCGTAGTTCATTCGTCCCCTCCTCCAGTTATTCCGGCAAGCAGTCTCGCACAACTTTCATCGGTGAGTGAGTAGAAGGCCGGCCGGGTGCCCTTATGCGACACTGCACCGGTCTCCTCTAGAGAGCCGAGGCCTTGCGCGATTTTTTTTCTTCCCAGCCCCAGTCCCTCGCCCAGCTGCCTACGGGTCACCCTGTGCGGGGATTCCCCGAACAGTTCCTCCTGCACGAGCACCGCGATTATGTTGGCTTCGACGTCGTCCCACTGCCGTTCCTCTTTCAGGCTTTCGAGCCGGTTCACGGCGTGCAGGAGCATGGAGCCTTTCTCAGACAAGTCATCGATGAGTTTTTTCTGTGCGTCCGCGACGAATTTCATCATCCGGTATGCGAATATGCTGCCGTCACGCCGGTTCAACGGGTGCTGTGCGTCTTCGAAGGCCTTGTAGTAGCGGTCCTTGCCGTCGTAGATCACGGGGCTGAGGCTGATGGCGGTCGGTGCGCTCAGGTGCTGTCTGAGCTGCAGCGCGAACAGGAATCGTCCCGTGCGTCCGTTGCCGTCGTAGAACGGGTGTATGTATTCGAATGCGAAGTGACACATCGCCGCTCGGATCAGCGGTGGCACGTCCCGGTTGCGTGAGAGTGTCAGCCATTGCGTGAGCAGTACTTTGATTTCCGATTCGGGGGTGATGCCGGTGTGGATTCTTTTGCCGGTGGATGGGTTGTCGATGTAGACGGGCCCGTTGCGGAACAGTTCGCCGTCCGGCTTGTCCTTCTCGGCGAATTCGCCTGACATGACTTTGTCGTAGATGGCTCGGATCTCGTTGAGTGTTTCGGGCATGGGTTCGGGCTGTTCGTCGCTGAGTGTGAGGAAGAGTTTTGCGAATTCGCTGAATCGTTTGTGCGGCCCGTCGTTGAGTGCGGCTTCGAGGGCGTCGCTGATTTCCCTGCGTGTGGAGCGGACGCCTTCGATGTCATTGGTGCTTTGCATTTCCGTGCCGATGAGGTCGTGCAGGTAGGCGCGGCGTGCGATTGGGGGCAGCGCGTTCCATAGTTCGATTACTTTGTTTTCCTGGTCGCGTATGCTGTCGGCGATCGTGGCAAGTTCGCGGAAATTGACGACGAAGAGTTCGCTGCCGCGTAGTGTGATGCCGGATCGGAACGTGCTCCATCCGTTGAGGCGTTGCCGGTATTCATGTTCGGCTATGGTCTCCGGTGTTTCCGTGGACTGGCTCATATGCACGGTTTGCCGAATGCTTTTATAGTCCATCGTATTGTTCCAATCGTTCCAGAAAAGCATTTATATAAACGAAAATCATACTTCTAATGTTCCAAAACGCCGAAATGGAACATTAGAGACATGAAATATCACGCCGGATCGCCGCCGCCCCCGTCGAACTTGTGCTCGTCTTCCAAGGCGGCGATGTCGAGGTCACCACGTTTGAGCTTGCTGAGGGTCTCCGCCACACGAGCATTATCATCATCGATAGCAGATCGGACGATGGGTTCTGGAGTGTCGGCTGAGGACTGCTGCGTTCTTAGCATTTCGAATATTTCGTTAACTGAATCGCGTTCTTCCTGCGTCATAGACATATATTCTTCGTTTTCGAGCTCGTTTACTCGATCTATCACCATATGAAGTGCCTGTGCTGGAAGACAATGGCTCATTGCGCTAAGTCTGATGAATTCAGAAAGCCGGACGGGAGCTTTATTGCCCATCTTTATATCCCGAATACGGCTATAGGTTACTTCACCATATGTCAGGCTTTCCATTTCGCGGTAAGAAGCACCTAATTCGTCCAACAATTCAGACAGTACATCTCTTGCTGCGTAGTCGAAAATACCCCATTCAATCTTTGTTGCCATGTGCAAATGTTATCACCTGACAGCAGTTGGAAACGCCGTAGAAATACTGTTGGCATATGGCAACACGCCGTAGCGTTTGACTTCGTTTGTGGCAGGTGCCAATATACAAATCGCGATTGCATCAGCCAACAACACAGCAGCTTCGGCCGTGAAGAGCCTCCGAGTAAAAGTCCTGCTCGATGAGGTGCTGAAGACATATATCGCCTCCAAGGTCGGACTCAGCCGAATGACCGTCGGAAAGTATCTCAAATCGGATGTGTCTGTTCAATAGAAGTTAGGCCGATGCGGCATAACTTTCCGGTCCGAAAAGCGGTGGGAATTAGTCCGTTTCACCGAAATGGCGAGATGAAGGGCACCGGCCCGCCATAACCCGGCTATTTTCCCGAGTTGAAACGCACCCGGCCCGCACAGGGCCGCTCGGGAAAGGAAAGGAATGACGAAACCGGTGTCGATACAACAACGTATCAGGATTCTCGACGCCCAGGGCGTGTCATGGCGCGAAATCGCCAGACGGCTTGGCGTGTCGAGGGATACCGTCAGGAAATACGCGACCATGGAGGACTGCTCCCCCAAGCCCGCGGTCAGGAAGGGACGGCGTTCCCTGATCGACGCGTGTTCCGGCACGGTGGATTCGTGGCTGTCCGCGGACAGGCTCATGCCCCGCAAGCAGCGCCATACCGCCAGACGCGTGTACGCCAGGCTCGTGGAGGAGGAGGGATTCCGCGGCTCGTACTCGCCGATGCAGCGCTACGTGAGGAGGTGGCGCGAGGAGCACCGTCCCGATGGCGACAGGTACCTCGAGCTCGACTGGCGCGGCGGGGCCATGCAGGTCGATTTCGGCGAGGCCGTCGCCACAATCGGCGGCAACGACGCCAGGATCCACTGCCTGGTCGCCACGTTCCCGCATTCGAACATGCGGTACGTGACCGCGATGCCGGGCGAGAACGCGGAATGCGTGAGCGAGGGGCTGGCCCAGATCCTCGACCACATCGGCATGGCGCCCCGCGTGCTGGCGCTCGACAACGCCACCGGCGCGGGCCACCGCGTCGCGTGGGACAAGGTCACCGTGGTGCGCGTGTTCGCCATGTTCTGCGACCACTACCGGCTCGAGACGAGGTCCTGCAACCCGTATTCCGGAAACGAGAAGGGGTCCGTCGAGAACGCGGTCGGCTTCCTGCGCCGCAACCTCATGGCCCCAAGCCCAACGCGGAGAGCCACAGACAGCTGACGAGGCATCTGCCGTCGAGGCGCGACGCGATCGCGGATTCGGACCACTACCGTTCCGGCAGGCCGATACGCGAGCTGTTCGACGAGGAGCGCGGGGAACTGCAGCCGCTGCCGCGCGCGCGTTTCGACGCGGTCGAATGGGTCAAGCGCAAGGCCGACAAGGAGGGCAACATCCAGATCGGCTCGGTCCGTTACCTCGCGGGCCCGTCATGGCGCGGCTGGACGCTGCTCGCCGGCCTGCGCGCGTTCGAGGCGGAGATCCGCACCGCCGACGGCAGGCACGTGAACACCCTTCCCCGCTCCTACGGGAACGGCGGCCCGACGGTCAGGAACCCCGCCACGCTGCTGCCCGCGCTTGCCCGCAAACCCAACGCGTGGGGCGAGTCGCCGTTGCGCGGCGAGCTTCCCGACGGGCTCGCCGCCCACCTCGACGCCCTGGATCCCAGGGCGAGGCGGCGCGAGCTGACGATGCTGCACAGGGCCAGCCTGGCGATCGGGTTCGGGAACGCGGTCCGGGCCATGACGGCGATCGCGGAGGACGGCAGGACCCCGGACGAGGCCAGCCTGCTCGCACTGGCCAGACGGATCGCGCAGGGCGACCCGCCCGACCCGGACGACGGGCCATCCAATGGATCAACTCGATAACCGAACCGAAACAACACACCCAAACACTTGACAATGTATAGGAGCATCTAAATACAAGTGTTCCTCATCGCGCCGTCCGCGCGGGGCGGGCGTCTGGTCCGAGATCGGGCGTGACGTGATCGGATTGCCGGGAAAAGAGTTGGACGCGGCCCCGGGGATCCGGCCGGCCGCGGGAGGGCCATGCCCAGATTCCGGCTCGAGAACCGGGCATGACCGGTACGCCTTGGTTTCCCTGACGGTAATGATGGCTTCGAAGGCGCACGACGCCCGATCAGCGTTAGTTGGAGACGGCGGGCATGTTCCTGCCCGATATCGGAATGATGTAGGACATTTTCTCCAGTTTCTCGCCGTTTATTTTCTTCATGAGCACGTCGACCACGGTCTTGGCTATTTGGTCATATGGCTGCGCGACCGTAGGCAATGGCGGGAAAACGGCCTCGGCAAGGAACGTGCCGTCGTATCCGAACATGAAGATGTCGTCCGGGATCCTCATTCCTCGCGCAAGGGCCTGCCTCTGGATGGCGGTGGTGACCGGATCGGCCGAGAAAACACCGTCCAGGCCGGGATATGAATCTAGGATCTCATCCGCTGTTTTCAGATAGGTTTGGAATTCGAACTGGTTCAGCTGAAGTTCCTGCACGATGCAGGTGATGCCTGCCTCGCACATCCTTTTCATGAAGACCTCATGCCGTTTGCTTGAAGGTGTTTTGACGTATCCGGAAGACACCAGCTGGATCACCTTGTGGCAGCCGTGTTCGATGAAGGCGTCCGCGGCGATTTCGCCGCCTTTGGCATGGTCGGCGGCGACGACGGGTATGTCTTCGGACAGATTGCGGTCCAATGCGACGATCGGCGCGTCTATATCGGAGTAATTGATGTCGATGGAATGCGAGCCTATGATGATTCCGTCGACCTTGTTGGCGATTAGCAGATCGAGGTATTTGCGTTCCTTTTTGGAGGAATGCAGCGTGTTGCAGAGGATCATCTTGTACCCACGGGCGTCCAGCTCGTCTTCTATCTGGGCGGTTATGGCCGAGAAGAAGGGATGCTCCACGTCGGGTATGACAAGACCGATCAGATTGGTCTTGTGCGTGTACAGGCTCCGCGCAATCTGGTTGGGCTGGTAGTGTAGCTCGTCGATGGCCGCTTGTATCGCGGCTCTTGTCTTGTCCGATATGTATCCACGCTGGTTGAGGTAGCGCGAAACGGTGTTTTTGGAGACTCCAGCGGCTTGTGCCACATCGGTAATCGTCACCATGAGAAAGCTCCTTATTCAATCACACCACGACGCAGTATATGGGCTAAACATTATATATTGTTTAGCCCATATACCTTTAGTCCGGCCAAGCGATTCAGACCGAGTTCAACCCGTGTCCAATCAGGTCGCGGATTGAGGCGCCTCCCTCGGAAGAAGCGAAGGAGATGCCGTTGTGGTCATTGCCCGCGAATACGTTCATTGAATGAACAATACGTCCGCCATCGACAAATATCTCCACAGAGCTTTGGTCGCTGAGCACGACCACGTCAAGCCGTTCCTTCCCGTGAAGCGGGAGGGGGCTGCGGGACGTGCCTTTGCTCCACCCATCCGCGTTGTTCCGGTCGACACGCAGCTGCGCGGCCGTGAAATCGAACGTGACGGTCAGCGCGTGGTCGTCATGCTGCCTTAGTTTCAGCGTGAGACTGCTCGCGTCGGTCTTCGTCAGGTCGATGTCGAAGGCCAATTCGTAGGCCACGCCATCTCCGACCTGAATGGATGTCGGCTCTTCTCCGACTTCGAGCTCGCTCGGGATGGGCGCCTTTTCGCCGTATAGCAGCTTCACTTCGGAAACCGGTGTTGCGGATAGGGTCAGGCCGTCATTCAGGCGGATCTCTCGCGGAATGGCGAAGGAGCCGCACCAGCCTTCCCTCCAAGTCGGGCCCCAGTCTTTCCAGAACGGCATCCAATCCCATTCATTGGCCCATCCGACCATGATGCGGCGGTTCCGATGGTCCAGGAACGTCTGGGGGGCGTAGAAATCGAATCCCCAGTCAGCCTCTCCCGTGACGGTATAGGTGAAGCTTCCCGTCCGATAATCGAAATCACCCACGAAATAGACCGTGGTCCTTTCGCCGGCGCCCATGGGGGAGCAGAGGAACACCCATTGATCCCCAAGCGGGAAGAAATCGGGGCATTCCCACATGTATCCCCATTCGCCGCGTGATTCGAACAGGACATTGAAGAAATCCCAATGCAGCAGATCCGGCGAGTGATACAGCAGGGCTTGTGCTTTTCCGTCGCGTTGGGCGCCGCATACCAGGTAATAGGTCCCATCGTGTTCCCAGACCTTGGGATCGCGGAAGAAATCATGCGGGATGCCGCTGGGTGGTTCGATGACGGGATTGCCCTCATACTTTTTGAAATGAATCCCGTCCTCGCTTACGGCGACGTTCTGCGTCTGCTCGAAGCCGTTGCCGTTGTTGGCGGTGCCCGTATAGATCAGATACAGCTTCCCGTCCTTTTCGATCGCACTGCCGGAGAAGCATCCTCCCTGCGGGTGGTCGTCATAGCTTTCGCTCGGCGCAAGCGCGACGGGCAGCTGCTCCCAATGCATCAGGTCATCGCTGACCGCATGTCCCCAGTGCATTTGCGACCAGAAGCCGCTATAAGGGTTGAACTGGTAGAAGAAGTGGTATTTCCCCTTGAAATAGATCAGGCCGTTCGGATCGTTGATCCATCCGCAGGGGGCCATGAAATGGTATCTTTGACGGCTTGGCGCCGAGGATACCGTCGGGGCTTTCTCCGCGATGCATCTTTCCGCCCGCTCGATCGCGGCCTGCATGATTTTCTCACTCATCGTTCTGCTCCGAATCGAACCGTGCGCGCAGCTTCTTGGCGAATTCCGTGTTCAGCTTGGATTCGCGCCTTGCCTTGTCCTCCTTGATTCTGAATTGCTCGTCGCGAAGCGGCTTGTATTCCTTCCAACGCTTTTCGTAGGATTCGCGGGCGGCCTTCTGCTCGTCGGTGAGGGCCGGCGGGACCAGTTTCCGCTCCGGAGGCTGCGGGACTACCGGCAGACGGTCCTCGACGGGCGCGATGGTGATGGGCGTTGCCGTCGGCAACGCCTGATACCAATACGCTGTCGAGCTCCAATCGTCGGACAGCTGGTTCGCGTGGCCGTGCTCGATGGTCACCTTCAGATGCTTGTTGAAGCGGACCGGATCGGTGATGTGCCAACGGTACGAGACCTGGAATCCATCCGTATCCCCCTCGTGGACGATGGTCCCGAAGAACGGATACGCGTTGCGTTGCATTCCCCATGCGTGGTTGAAGTAGTCTTCGGTGCCGGTGCCGTTAAGGCTCGGGTATTCCTCGCCGTCGATGAAGAACATGTCGTTGCCTTCGCCCCACCAGCTTCCTTGGAAATGCTTCACGGTGAGGTTGCATCCCACGTAATGCCCCTTGCCCTCGACATCGAGTATCGTGTAGTTGTTCTCGCCCTTGAAGTTGGTGACGTTGTTGACCTCGGGCGAATTCACCTGCAGGTCCGGCCCCCAGCCGTTGCATGGGTTCTCGCGATGCCAAGCCGCGTGGAAGTAGGCGGTGTCTTCCGGAAGCGGCTTGTCGTACATTTCGTAATCGATGTTGAAGTACAGAATAAATGGCAGCTCGTTCTCGTTGATGATCTCGATCTTCGCCTTCTTGTTGAAGGGCATGGGGAAGTAGCAGGACACGGAGCACGGAGCGCCGTATTTTCCGGCTTCTTCGGGCTTGAGTGACACATTAAACGGCATCGAGGAGAAGTTGCCCGGATAGCTGTTGCCGATGCAGAAGAAGTCACCGAGCGGCGCCAGCACGCTCGGAATGTCCTGATCGTCCCAGGTGATTTTGATCAATGCCTTGCGGTAGTAGAACGGGTCGTAGGCGTCCCAAATGACGCCAAGCGCCGGGTGGATCTCCATGACCGGAGCGGCCGAGGCGTTGAGCACCGGATCGAGGATGCTTGGCGCCACGACCTTGCGGCACGAGGAGGTCATCCACATGTGCGTGATGCAGCCGGGGCCTTCGATTTCGCCCAGCGTGATGCTCTCGCCGGCGGGGATCTCCCAGTAGTCCTGGTTCTTCCCTCGTTGGTCCCAGCTCGCGAGCCGTCCGTTCCGGGCGTGCTTAATCTCGGTGAGGTCTTTGAAAAGACCGGTAATTTCACTCATGGTAATCTCCTTTGTTTTATTGGTTTTTATTAGCCCTTGACTGCGCCGGCGACCATGCCGCCGACGATCTTCTTCTGGAACAGCCCGTAGAAGATAAGCTCGGGGATTATGATCATCACGCTCGAGGCGACGATGCCGCCGTAATCAACCGTGTATGTTCCCTTGAAGAAGGACGCGCCCATCGACAGGGTGTATGCGCTTTGCTGCCTCAGCATGACGGATGCGAACGGGTACTCGTTCCAGATGTAGAGGACGTTGAAGATGACCACCGTCGCGATGACGGGTTTTGTCATCGGCAGGATGATTTTGATCATCAGATCCCATATGGAGCATCCGTCGATGACGGCCGCTTCGTCGATCTCGACGGGCAGGGCCTTCAGATAGCCGACGAAAAGCAGTGTGTTGAAGGAAATGGAGGATGCCACATACGGGAATATGAGCGCGAATTGCTCTTTCAGGCCGAAAAACAGGTTGATCTTGTAGACCGGGAACAGGAGAATGAACGGCGAGACGCATAGGCCGGTGATCAGGAAGGCGTAGACTGCCTTGGAGAGACCCGGGCGCTTGTACGTCATCCTCGCCAGAGCAAAAGAACTGAGGAAGGTGATCGTCAGCTCGATGACGATCGAGATCGCACATACGATGAACGTGTTCGCGTACAGTCTCGGATAATTCAACGTGTGCAGCGCGTTGGCGTAGTTCGAAAAATCCAGCGCCTTGGGCCATGCCAGAGGATTCGACATGATCTCGGAATTGCTCTTGAAGGACATCATGAGCATCCACAAGAACGGGAAAACCATGATTAGCGTAATCAACGCCATTAGCACGTAGAAAACCGTCTTTGTCTTCTTGGATAGCATGGGTTCAGCCCCTTTCCTTGCTGAAGAGGAAATAGATGCCAGTGATACCCAGTGAAATCAGGAACGTGACCGTGGCGATGGACATGCCGTATCCGTATTCACTGCTTTGGAATGTCATCGAGTAGCTGTACGTGACCAGCGTCTCGGACATATGGTTCGGACCGCCGCCGGTGGTCTGCTGCACGATTTCGAAGATTTTGAATATTCCGGTGATGATCAGCACAATCACCGTGGAGATGGACGAACGCATCATGGGGATGATCACGTAGAAGACACGCTGCACCGCGTTCGCGCCATCGACCTTCACCGCTTCGAGAACCTCCTCCGGGATCATCTTGAGTCCGGCGATGAAGATGGTGGTAAGGTATCCGAGCTGCTGCCAGAAATAGATGATCGCCATGCTGTATGGAGAAAGGACGGTGCCGCCGATCCATTGCTTCGCCAGCGATCCGGCGCCGATTGAACGCAGTATGTTATTGATCACGCCGATCTTCGGATCCAGGATGTAGACCCAGATGATGCCGACGATGATGGGGGCGATGATCGCGGGGGAGAAGACCAGTGCCTTGGAGGTGTCCGCGAACTTTAGCTTGTTGTTGAGTAGAAGCGCGAGCAGGAACGAGAGCACGAGCAGCAGCACCGAAGCCAATACGAAGATTATCGCGGTGTTCTGCAGTGATTTCCAGAACAATTGATCGTGGAACAGCCTTTTGTAATTATCCAGCCCGATGAAGCGTGCTTTTCCGATGCCGGAATATCTGGTGAAGCTGTAGCCAATGGCGATGAAAATAGGCAGGATGATGAACACGACATAGACGAGGAGTGTCGGGACCAAGAAGCCTATTTTATAGCGTGTCTTACTGAGCCAACGCATACTAATACACTTTCTGTTTTCAATTTCAATTGCCGCTGGGCCGGATGGGCGATTCTTGTGTCTGGTCCAGCCCAGCTGGCTGATTTAATTGATGGCCGGCGAATCACTTGCTGTTCGCAAGGGCCTCATCCATTTTCGTGAGGGCCTGCTGTGGCGTGTAGGTGCCCTGCATAACTCCGAACAGGCCGTCGTACAGAGACTGCTGGACCGCGGACGGGACGGTCAGGTCAGGTGCCGCGACGGGCGACTCGTATCCGTTGGACAGGGCGTCGGCCATGGCGGACATCGAATATTGCTTGGAGTCCGGGGTGAGGCCGACGTAGGAAGTCGCGGGGAACATGGAGTTTTCGTACGACAGTTCGGCTGCGTCCTTGCTGTAGTAGAACTTCAGGAACGCATAAGTCGCGTTTTTGATATCTTCATTGTCGGACACGGAAGCGCTCACCGCAATCGGAGCGGACGGGACCTTCATGTCGAGCTTCTGGTCGGCTTTCGAATCCTTGAAGGTCGGCCCCCACCAGAATCCGATTTTGTCTCCGAGATTCTTGTCGAACTCCGCGCAATCCCATTGGCCGCTGCCGAACATTGCGGCCTTGCCGGTATCGAACTGCTGCTTCGCGTCGAAGTACTCGATGGTCGACATGTTCTCGGGGAACGCTCCGGCTTTCGACAGGCCCTGTATCTTGGAGAACGCCTTGACCAATTCGGGATTGTTGAACTTCTGCTTTCCGTTCAGGATGTCCTGAACGGAATCGGACCATCCATATCTGGCCAGCCACAGATTGAATTCCCACATGGCGAAGGAACTGTTCTTGCTGCCGATGGCCAGTGGGGTGACGCCGCTTGCCTTCAGCTTGTCGACCATCTGGATGAACTCGTCATATGTCGTGTCGTCGTTCGGATATTCCACACCGGCCTTGTCGAACAACTCCTTGTTGTAGAAAATGCCCTGCACGTTGCTCTGGTACGGCAGCCCGTACTGGACCCCGGAGTCGTCCTGGAACGCTTTCTCGGAACCGTTCAAGGCCTTTTTGACATTCGGATTCTGCTTCAGGAAGTCCTTGAGGTCCAACAGGACCCCGGATTCGTTGAAACCGGTGACCTGGCTTCCCTCGACCCAGAACACCTGGGGAAGCGTTCCGTCGGACGCCTCCAGTTTCATGTTCTTGTTATGCGATTCGGTGTCGGCCGCCTCGAACTGTACTTTGTATTTTCCTTTGTTCTCTTTATTGAAGGCCTCGACGATCGCGTTCGTTGCCGGCTCCTGCTTGGCCGGGTTCGCCACATTGATGCCGAATTTGATCACGGTGGCGCCGTCGGCGTCCTTCGTGGCACTGGTTTTCCCTCCGCATCCGGCAAGCATTCCGACGATCATCGTCGCGGCCGCCGTCGCCGACAACACTGTCATTAACGCGTTCTTTTTCATGATGCTCCTTCGCCATTCAATGCCCGCAAAACAGGCATTTCCTCCTGTGTCTCCGTGGACAAGGGATATTTCAACCGATTAACATTCTTTTATGCCGCACAGCAATGTCCGAGCGTAAAAGAATAAATCTACAAGTTAACGTTAAACGTATAACCTTTGTTTGGAATCTCCTCTGTTCATCGTTGACGATTCTCATGATACTTGCGAACGAACGATATGTCAACCGGATAACATATTTCTTTTCAAGACTGCAGAATTGGCTCCATATAGCCATTCTCTCCGCGTGTTTCCACCTCGGTTGAGGGTGATGTCGGGAAATTTGCTTGTTTTCGGATTCTGATGTGACGTACATGTTCCATGTACATGTTTGGTATGCGGCCGTGTTTCCCAAATAGCTTCGACCGAAATCCGAAGTGGCGAGACGAGATTCCTCGAACGTCGCATGGATCCGTCGCTCCATCGTCCTTGGTGTTGCGCCAACGCATCATTGTCATCGAAAATGAATTCCGGACGGGGGTGACCTATCGTTCCGCGGTTCGAACGACCTCATATGTGCATCATTTGCCTGAGGACGCTCTGGCGTGACTGGCATGCCAACAGTGCCGAGGTGACCGTCACGCCATAAAACGGTAAGCCATGTCGATTGAATAACCGGAATCATGATGTTTTCTAGTCTGCTGCTCCCGGCTGAAAGATTTTTCGCAATGTGGGCGGTTCGATCCACTCCCTAAAACGGAGGTTTCCGGAACGGATGGCGGATCGGTCGCCGTGTCCACGACACTCCGACGAATAATGTTCCGAAACCCGTCCCGTAATCAACGTTCCGAAACTCCATGCCATTGACGGGTAGTGGCATGGTCGGACACATGGCGAGCATGATTTACGGATACGCGAGGATCTCCACCAACGACCAGACCACCAGCCTGCAGAAGGACGCACTCGAAAAAGCCGGCTGCGACCGGATCTTCACCGACGTGGCCTCCGGCGCGAAGGCCCATCGTCCTGAGCTTGACCACATGCTCGACCTCCTGCGCGAGGGCGACATGGTCGTGGTGTGGAAGCTGGACCGTCTCGGAAGGAGCATGCAGAACCTGGTCGACCTGATGACCACGTTCGACGAGAGGGGAATGCAGTTCAGATCCCTGACCGAGTCGATCGATACGAGCACTCCAGGAGGCACGCTCGTATTCAACATCTTCGGCAGTCTCGCGCAGTTCGAACGTGATTTAATCCGAGAACGCACGCGCCCGCGGACTCGAGGCCGCTCGTGCCCGCGGGCGGAAGGGCGGATGACCCGCCAAACTTGACGAGAAGCAGGTCAAAGAGGTGCGGCGTCTGTACAAATCCAAGACGGTGACGGTGGACCAGATTGCCGCGATGATGGGCGTCGGACGATCCACCATCTACCGTTGTTTGAATTGATGAGAGCTTTATTCCAAGAGTGCCGAATAATTTAATCAACAATATGCCATCGGCATTATTCACTGTCATCTTCGACGAGGACTAATGCATTGATGCCAATTTCAGCTGACAGGGCATCGAAGAACCAGCAGAAAACTTTTGCTTAGAGTTGTAAGGCCGATCCCCGAGCGAGAGGACTGGCCTATTGTCTATCTTCCTACTGGAAGAATGAGGAACGAATCATCATTCATTTGGACTCGAACAGTGTTGGTGGATTTGTTCACGACATAAGGGATGCTTATACGTTTCGTCTCACCGATTTGTACGTCGGATTCCGGGTATACGCCGAATGCCGCGCCGCCACCGCACTCATATCCCGGATATTTCAAAGATGAGTCGGAACTTGTGCGCTGAACGCCTTCTTCGTCTGAAATGGTTCCGATTTCGTCGAATCTTATATGACCTGAATAGTCATCGGACACGGGATGAGAAATATTTTTGACGATCAACAGGAGGTATCCGCATTCTTGATCGTCGCCGGCTTCTCCGAACTGCTGCAAAGCGACCGTGTCTTCTGGACGAATTGCGAAACCTTCGACGGTGACTTCCACTTGGCCCTTGGATGTATCAATTTTCACGGCTTTGCCCAAGGAATCCATTTTCCCTAGAAATTGTTGGCTTGTCTGCTCTAGCGTTACGAGCGCGTACTCCTTGGCTTCTTCTGTTATCAGCTTGTTCTGTATCTTCAACCCGGAATCGATAAATTTGCTGTTATAGGCATCTGCGTCGTCAGGGTAACGGCCAAGACCGTCTTGCTGCGACTGTAGGGAAGAATCGTAAGATTTGAGAAATTCCCTGAACGAGGCGTCTACGAATTCGGAAGCATCGTGATTTGAAAGGGTTTCTTTTTCGTCGGAAACTGCCTGCAGTGTCCGCTTGGCCCAGTTTTGTGCGGAACCGGTTGTTTCCTCCATTACGGAATTTTTCTTGTCGAAGGCATCAATCAGATTTTTGACGCATCTCTGCTCCTTGATAAGTCCTTCATATCTTCGGCTAGCCTTTTTCAAGGTGCCGGCATTGCTGACCTTCTGCTTGTCTTCGCTGGATAGGGTGTCGTATTTCTGTCTTGCTAGCGCAATTGCCTTTTTAGAGGAGAGGGATACTTTGCCAATAGAGGAGATGGCTTCTGTTGTTTCCTTTACTTGGCTTCCCTCACAGGCGGCTGTCCCCGCAATTAAGGCTAGTCCGATTATGCTTGCTAATAGTCGTTTGCAGCGGTGCATCTCTTCTTCTCCTGTCTCAGCTCGGATGGTGAGGTTTCCTTAGATTTTCTAAGTATTCCTGGCCTTTCGCTGTTTGGTGTGGGTAAAGCGGGTCAGGTGGCGACGGTTCGCAGGTCGAGTCTGCCGCAGGTCAGGTAGATCATCGTGCTGAAATAGTCCATGTTCCTGAAGCCCCTCGCGCGGGTCTTGACGTTCTGGATGATGCTGTTCAGGCCCTTGAGGACCGCGTTGGTGCGCCGGTGGTCGAAGTAGGCCAGGATGTCGTCCCAATGGCGGCGGAGCTGTCGGGCGAGGGCCTTCATGGGCTCCAGCCTCGATTGCATCATCCACGAGCACAGGCGTTTGAGCCCCGTTTCGGCCTCGGTCCTGTTCGCGCTGGTGTCGTAGATGTGTATTTAGTCAAGTCGGTGTTTTGGGTTCGAGGTGGTGACGTTTTCTTGGACTCCCCGACCGGGAGGAGAACCCCCTTATGGCAAGGTACGGCAGGGAGCAGCGCGGCAGGGCCGTGGACCTGTACGTCAGATACGAGCGCTGCGCCGCCGACGTGATCCGCGAGCTCGGCCATCCCGGCAAGGGCGCGTTGCTGTCGTGGTACGCGGACCGGCTCGAGGAGGAGCGCACCCGTGGCGGAGACGCCCAGGAGGAAGCCCCCGACGGCCGGAGAGAGGAAAGCCGGCGTGGCGACTATGGCGTCGGGAAACATGCCGACGTCCGCATCCGGGCCTCGGGACACGGCGGATCCGGTGGACACGCTGGCGTCCATGGAAGCCAGACTCGCGCGCTTGCAGGCCCGTCTGGACGAACTGGACGCCGATGTCGAACGGCAGCGGCGGGAGAAGAAGGAGCCGGACATCGAGATCGCGATCCGGAAGGGCACGTTGGAGCTGTTGGGAAAAGAGCCAGGCACAGACCCGGAAAACCCGGCCGGCCACGAGAAGACGCTCCTCGTCAAACAGACCAGTGAGAAGCTCGGCGTGACCGCCGGAAGCCTGTTGCCCGTGGTGGGCGTCGCGCGCGGCACGTACCACTACCAGCCCGACGCCATGAAACGCCCCGACAAGGACTCCGGTCTACTGGAGCTCGTGCGCGAGGCGTTCGAGAACAGCAAGCGCAGGTACGGGTACAAGCGGGTCCACCTGGAGCTGAGGGGCATGGGAATCGTGGCCAGCGCGAAGCAGATCATGGGGCTCATGACCAGGCACGGCCTGGTGCCCCCTGTCCAGGAGCGCGAAGCGGCACGGCTCGTACAAGGGCGAGCTGACCAAGGCCCCGGCGAACCTGGCGGACGGGGATTTCCACGCCGAGCGTCCGAACATGCCGTGGGTCACGGACCTGACCGAGTTCTCGATCCCCGCGGGCAAGGCCTGCCCGTCGCCCGTGATCGACTGCCATGACGGCATGCCGGTCGCGTGGACGATCGGCACCAGCCCGGACTCGGCATTGGCCAACGGCATGCTCGCCGACGCGTGCTCCACGCTCAAGGACGGGGAGAAACCAATCATCCATTCCGACCATGGCTGCCACTACCGGTGGCCCGGGTGGATCCGCATCCGCAAGGACGACGACCTGACGCGTTCGACGGACGCGAAGGGATGCAGTCCGGACAACGCCGCCGCGGAGGGGTTCCTCGGCCGTCTCAGGCAGGAGTTCTTCCACAAGCGCAGCTTCGCGGGCGTCTCGATGGACGGGTTCATCAACATGCTCGACGACTACATGGTCCGGTACCGGGACAAGAGGATCAAGACGGAGTCCGGACACGGGCATCATGGACCGTCGACGCAGACTCGGTCTTGTGGCATGATCGGTGGTGATGGAATCAATGACGAGTCCAACAAAACGGCACCATCCCCGTCTAGCGAGGGTGCCTCCAACGGGACTCGAACCCGTAAGCCGAAGCGGTCGATTTTAAGTCGACTGCGTATACCAATTTCGCCATGGAGGCCTGCCGGATTTTCACCGGCTTAGTTATTGTACGCTACCGAGCGAGAAGACGGCGCCCATAATCGAGCACAATGCCATCCAGCAGACCATGTTCACTCGCGACGAACGAGTCGATGGCCTCGCCGTGATCGGCTTGGGCCGCCTCGCTCACTTTGGCGAGCACGCGGCTCCAGACCACAGCGCCACCACCGACCACATCGATACGGCCCGGATGAATGGTCTTGTATGCGCTGCGTTCGGCTCGGGTCATGCGCAGGAATCGGTCATCCACTGCGTACGCATCTTCAAGGCTCAGTCGATGGCCATCGACCACGGTGTGATCGTATTCCTTCAATCCCATGGCCAGGGCGGTCATGGTGGTCACCGTACCGGACACGCCGATGATGGTACGTGCCTTGCCAGCGTCCACAGTACGGAACGCCTCATCGATATGCTCGTCGATATCGGCTATCGCCTCATCAATCTCCGCTTGTGTGGGAGGATCGGTGACGAGATGGCGTTCGGTCATGCGCACGGATCCGATATTCATGGAAAATGCACCCTGCACCTGTGTGGTGGGGGTGTTCACGCCATCACCGCCGATCACCAGTTCAGTGGAGCCGCCTCCCAAATCAACCACCAGATAGGGTGCCGGCAAATCATCTCGGTTGACTACGGAAGTGGCACCCAAGAAGCTGAGATCGGCTTCTTCGGTACCGGGAATGACTTCAGGACGGACACCAAGGATGCTCTCGATGCCATCCTCGAATTCCTCACGATTCTCGGCATCGCGCGTGGCAGAGGTGGCCACGAATCGCAGGCCGTCGACCGGATGCTCGGCGAGTACGCCGGCGAACTCACGGGCGGCTTCATACGCGCGTTCCAATGCTTCGTCGGCAAAACGATGGGTTTTGTCCACGTTCTGACCGAGTCGGATTACCCGCAGGATGCGGGGTACGACTTCATGCATGCCGTCGGCGTCCACGCGCGCGACTTTCAATCGGATGGAGTTCGTGCCGCAATCAATACCGGCAACGGTTACGGATTCCTTGCTCATCGCTTTCCTCTTCTTCTTGTACGGACAATGGCACACGTGCCATGCGCGGAATCGTTGCTCAGTCCTCCAGCGAGCAGCGACAGAGGGCGGGGTCGAACTCATCCTTGATTCGTTCGAGTACCATGTCTCCGATTGGATTGGCTCCCGGCCCCATGACCAGCGATTGGGCCAGTAGCGCATGCAGGCATTTGACACGTACAGGCATGCCGCCGGCCGAGGTCCCCTCAATGTGCTCCTCGCTGTCGTCCAAACGGGTTGCCAGTTCATGGCGGAAGGCCAGATACAGTTCATGTGCCTGCCTATAGGCGGCCTGCAGTTCCTCGTCGGCGCCCAGCATGTCGTTGTATTGCTGCATGATGCCGGCCGCTTCCACGTGGGAGGCGGCCTTGACCGCCTCAGGCCCCGTCAGGTAGCAGGTGGTGGGAAATGGTATGCCGCCGGGCAGCACGGGCCGGGTGATGACGGCGAGCGGACGCCCGCATACGCATCGGGCACCCACAGCAACCATGCCGCGCGGATAACGTCCAAGCTGGCGTTGCACCACATCGATGTCATGGTCGGTCGCGGGTTCGGCAAGAATCGCGTCAACGAGAGCCTTGGCCTTGGCGTCGATATCGATGGTCACTGCTGGGTTCCCTCCCCTGTGTTGGTCTGATTGCTGTCTTGCGTGTTGTTCCGTTCATCCTGCGTATTGCCGGAATCAGAGCCGCCCGAGCTGTCATCTTTTGATTGAGACACAGGCTCGTCGGCTTTCTTGAACGAGTAGGCGAGCTCGCTGTACCATGGCAGCACTTTCTTGTTGGATTCCGAGGACGAGGACGAATCAGACTTGGAATCCTCGCTACCGGTCACGGCTTCCGGATGAAGCACATGAACTGCGGTCTCCCCGGGAAACACAAAGCCGAGACGCTCACGAGCTTGGGCGGTGACGTAGGCTTTGTCATCCCAACGTTTGATGTCGTTTTCCAATTCCTGTTTTTGGGCCACCAACGAGGCTTCCTCTCGTTTGAGGCCATTGAGTTCGGCAAGGTTCAGCGCATAGGTGTGAAACGTGGAAACCAATTGAATGGTGCCAAGAGCCACGATAAACAGGGATACGAAAAATGCGATTGGTCCCGCACTGTTTTTCTTTCTGGCCGTTGCTTTGCCGGGTTTACCGACTTTGCCAGATTTACCGGACTTGCCGGTGCGGAACGACTTGCTCATGACACACGAAAATACCCGCCGCATTCGACTTGACGAATGCGACGGGTAGTAAGCTTTAGCTGAATATCACGCCTTTACGGGCGTTTCAATTCACTTGGCCAGGTACTTCTTGCAGGCCTTGAAAGCGCTGTAGCCGGCGTACTGAGCGGTGGAGCCGAGCTCCTCCTCGATCTCGAGCAGGCGGTTGTACTTGGCAACGCGCTCGCCACGGGCCGGGGCACCGGTCTTGATCTGGCGGGTGTTCTTAGCGACAGCCAGGTCGGAGATGGTGGTGTCCGGGGTCTCACCGGAGCGGTGGGAAACCATGGAGGTGTAGCCGTTGGCGGTGGCCAGCTCGATGGCGTCGAGGGTCTCGGTGACGGAACCGATCTGGTTCAGCTTGACCAGCAGGGAGTTGGCGGCGCCGAGGTCGATGGCCTTCTGCAGACGAGCCGGGTTGGTGACCAGCAGGTCGTCGCCAACGAACTGCAGACGATCGCCGAGGCGAGCGGTAATGGCAGCCCAGTCTTCCCAGCCTTCCTCGTTGAACGGGTCCTCGATGGAGACGATCGGGTACTCGTTGATGAGGTTCTCGTAGTAGTCGAGCATGTAGGCGGAGTCGCGCTCTTCACCGTCGAAGCGGTACTTGCCGGTCTCCTTGTTGTAGAACTCGGAGGAGGCGACATCCAGGCAGATGCCGATCTGCTTGCCGGGCTCGTAGCCGGCAGCGGAGATGGCGTCCATGATGTACTTGAGGGAGTCCTCGTTGGACTTCATCTTCGGGGCGAAGCCGCCCTCGTCGCCGAGGCCGGTGTTCAGGCCTTCCTTCTTCAGGACGTTCTTCAGGGTGTGGTAGACCTCAACGCCAGCGCGCAGAGCCTCGGAGTAGGTGTCGAAGCCGTACGGGGAAATCATGTACTCCTGAATGTCGGTGGCGAAGTCAGCGTGAGCGCCACCGTTCATGATGTTCATGTTCGGGACCGGCAGGATGTGGCCGTTGGTGCCGCCGATGTAGCGATACAGCGGCAGGCCTGCGGACTCAGCGGAGGCGTACAGAGCGGCCAGGGAAACGCCGAGGATGGCGTTGGCGCCCAGCTTGCCCTTGTTCGGGGTGCCGTCGAGCTCGATCATCAGGTCGTCGAGGGCGCGCTGATCAGCGGCATCCATGCCGATGATCTTCGGAGCGATGACCTCGTTCACGGCCTTGACCGCGTTGAGAACACCCTTGCCGCCGTAGACGGACTTGTCGCCATCGCGACGCTCCCAAGCCTCGGCCTCACCGGTGGAAGCACCAGAGGGAACCAGACCCTTGCCCTGAGCACCGTCTTCGGTCTCCAGGTAGACCTCAACGGTCGGGTTGCCACGAGAATCCAGAATCTGACGTGCGTACACGCTTTCAATTGCTGCCACAACTACTCCTTAAAACGGTTGTGTATCTTGAATGACATTCATAAGAGTAGTGCGATTTGTGGACGTTGTGAACAACACGCCCAAAATTTGATGTGAGCGCTCACAATGTCGGTGTGCCGCGTGATTGCAGTCAACTTTGGAGGAAAACGCTTAGGCGCTGATTACATCATTGAGATAGTCGATTTCGCTATCGGACAATTCAAGAGTGACCGCTTTGAACGAGTCCTGAATCTCCTGTGGGTTTCTAGCGGAGGGAATCGTAAACAGATTGCCATATTGTGCAAGCTCCCAAGCAAGCGTGACACGCTGGTAGGAGCAGCCGTGATTGTCGGCGACTTCCTTGAATCGGTCGAACAGATGCTCATTGAAGGGATCGAGGAAGCCACCAAGCGGCGACCAGCAGACGAAAGCCAGTCCAAGCTGTTCGCAGGTTTCCATCGTGTGGTCGGGATCGCGGTGGACCGGCGAGAACTGGTTTTGGACGGCGACCAGCCTGTCTCCCAGAATGGTATGGGCAATTTCGATGTCCTTGTTGTCGATGCGCGAGATGCCGACCGCTCTGACCACGCCCTCATCCACGAGCTGCTTGAGCGCACCCATCTGGTCCTCGTAGGGCACCTGCGGATCGTTGCAATGCGAGTACAGCAGATCAAGCGTTTCTACACCGAGGCGCCGTGCGGATTCCTTGGCGTTGGCAATCATGGTTTCAGGGCGGGCATCGGCCTGCCAGCTATAGTTTCCATGGTTGTCGAGTGTGCGCAACCAGCCGGTTTTGGTGGCCACGAGCACCTCGTCCTTCGGGCCGTGCCACGAGTTCAACGCGTCACGAACCAAGTATTCGCCATATCCCATGTCCTCCGGCTCGCCGGTTCCTGGCTTGCTGGGCAGGTAATAGGACCACGCCGTGTCAAGGTAACGGACCCCGGCATCCAGCGCGGCATGGATGGTCTCGATCGCCTGATTACGATTGGTCGGCCGCCCCTCGATGGCGAGCGCCATCGTGCCCATGCCGAGTCGAGGAATTTCGTAGCCGGCAAGTGTTGCCGTGTGTTGGTTTTTCATCGTTGTGGCCTCCATGCCAAGTCATCGAGGAGCTGATTGGTCCAAAGAACTACTTGATCGGAACTCATGGGACCTTGGCCCAGGGAGCCGGTGAACGGGGTGGGGACGATGAGCTGGTGAGTGACCGGGCGGTATTGGGTGCCCTTGTAGATTCTCGTCATGCGCATCTGAATGGATTCGGGCGGGTCAATGCGTCCGATACGCACGCGGTTGGATTGCGCCAGAATCTCCGAAACGCCGAGCTTGCGCGCCTTGAACTTCAAGCGAGCCACGTCGAAGAGGGTTTCGAATTCGACCGGAGGCTTGCCGTAACGGTCGGTGAGTTCTTCTTTCAAATCCTTGAGGTCGGCTTCATTGCGTGCGGAAGCGAGCTTGCGGTATGCCTCCAAACGCAGCTTGTCGGAATCGATGTAGTCAATCGGAATCGACGCCTCGATAGGCAGATCGATGGACACGGACACCGGCTCGACGTCCTCATCGGGTTCCTTGTATTTTTCAACGGCTTCGGAGACCATGCGCACATACAGGTCGAAGCCGACGCCCTCGATATGGCCGGACTGCTCGTCACCCAGCAGGTTGCCGGTGCCACGCAGTTCCAAATCCTTCATGGCCACGTCGAAGCCGGAGCCGAGCGCCGTGTTCTGCGCAATGGTGGCGAGTCGGTCGTGCGACTGCTCGGTCATCGGCTTGGACGGGTCATACAGGAAGTAGGCGTACGCACGCTCGCGGCCACGACCAACGCGGCCACGCAACTGATGAAGCTGGCTCAGACCGAAACGGTCGGCATGGTCCACGATCAGCGTGTTCGCATTGGAGATATCAAGACCGGTTTCGATGATCGTGGTGCATACGAGCACATCGATGTCGCGATGCCAGAAGTCGCGGATAATCTGGTCGAGCTGCTTCTCCCCCATCTTGCCGTGGGCGATGCCGACGCGCGACTCGGGCACCAGCGTGTGAATCTTGTCAGCGATGGACGAGATGTCCTGCACGCGGTTGTGCACATAGAACACCTGGCCGCCGCGCAGCAGTTCCCGGCGTACGGCCGCGGTGACCTGCGCGTCCTCGTAGGCACCCACATAGGTCAGCACCGGCAGGCGGTCTTCGGGCGGTGTGGCGAGCGTGGACATCTCACGAATGCCGGTCACGGCCATTTCCAACGTACGCGGAATAGGCGTGGCGGACAGGGATAGCACGTCCACGTTGGTGCGCAGGGCTTTCAGCGTTTCCTTGTGTTCCACGCCGAAACGCTGCTCCTCGTCGATGATGACGAGTCCCAAATCCTTGAACTTGATTTTCGGGTTCAGCAGTTTGTGTGTGCCGATGACCACGTCCACCGTGCCGTTTTCCAGGCCTTCGATGGTCGCGTTGATCTCCTTGGTGGTTTGGAAGCGGCTCATGGCGGCCACATTCACCGGGAATCCTTCAAAGCGGTCGGTGAAGGTTTCCTGATGCTGTTGAACGAGCAAAGTGGTGGGCACGAGCACCGCCACCTGCTTGCCGTCCTGTACGGCTTTGAATGCGGCACGTACGGCGATTTCGGTTTTGCCGAAGCCCACATCACCGCAGATAAGACGGTCCATGGGCACGGGCTTTTCCATGTCGGACTTGACTTCGTCAATAGTGGTGAGCTGGTCGGCGGTTTCCTGATAGGGGAAGGCGTCTTCCAGTTCTTTCTGCCACGGGGTGTCTGGGCTGAATGCAAAGCCTTTGGCGCGCTGGCGGGCGGAGTACAGCTTGATTAGGTCGTCGGCGATCTCATGGACGTGCTTGCGGGCCTTGGCCTTGGTGGCCGCCCAGTCGGAGCCGCCGAGTTTGTTGAGCTTAGGGGCCTCGGCACCGATGTATTTGCTGACCTGGTCGAGCTGGTCGGTGGGGATGAACAGTTTGTCCGCCGGTGCACCACGCTTGGAAGGCGCGTATTCGATGACCAGGTATTCACGGGTGGTCTTGTTGGAGCCGGTGCCAATGGTGCGCTGGCGCATTTCCACGAATCGGCCGATGCCGTGCTGCTCATGCACCACGTAATCGCCTTTTTTGAGTTCCACCAAATCGATGGCCTTACGCCGACGCTTCGGCGTTTTGGCCACAGCAACCGCAGAGCTTCGACCGGTCAAGTCGCGTTCGGTGAGCAGGGCGATTTTGGCGGCCTTGCCCACGAATCCGTCAACGGCCTGGGAACGGATGGCATCGAACGTGGTGATGCCGGTGGTGTTGAGTGCACGCTTCAGACGGGCCAGGGTGCCGGCAGCAGCGGCGGTGATAGTGACATGGAACCCGGCTTCCAACAGACCGTCAATGCCCTGCGAAGCTTTAGCCTCGTCTCCTCGGAATTCCGCTGGATTCTGCGCGTCGAGCTGCACATGGCCGGCCAGTGTGGTGTCCACACCGAAACTGGTGAGACGAACTACCGGATGCTCTGAATATTCAAGCGAACTGACGGTCTCCGCATAGTCAAGGAAACTGGCTTCGTCGAAGCTGATGGGCGCGCCGGCGCCGTGGCCGGATGCGGCCACATGCCAGCTGGCGGCCAAGAACTCGTTGGCGGTTTTGGCCAGATCTTCAGCGGAACGGCGTAGTTTTTCAGGGTCGCTAAGCAGCACCACAGCATGCTTGGGCAGCATGGAGCCCACCGGTTCCAAGTGATCCACAAGCGCGGGCATCAGAGATTCCATACCTTCGACCGGAATGGCGTTGGCGATGGATTCGAGCATGTCTTCGGCGTTGGGAATCGAACCGATCAGGGCCTTGGCACGGGTGCGCACGGCATCGGTCAATTGCAGTTCGCGGCAAGCGGTGGCCCAGATGGTTTTGAGCCCCTCGCCATAGGTGCGCTGGTCGGAAGCGTGGAATTCCTTGATAGTGTCGATTTCGTCACCGAAGAATTCGATACGCACCGGGTGCGGCGCGGTAGGTGGGAACACGTCGAGAATGCCACCACGCACGGCGAATTCGCCGCGATCCATGACCAGTTCCACGCGCGTGTAGGCGTTTTCGATGAGTCGTTTGGCTGCCTCGTCAAGCGGTAGATCCTCCCCTACCGTGAATACGAGTGGTTCGACGTCGCCAAGGCCTTGGACCACCGGCTGAATCAACGAGCGAATCGGCATGACAAGGATGCGAATCGGCCCGAACATCGCATTGCCTGTGTCCGGGTGCTTCAGTCTGCGGAACACGGCCATACGGCTGGCCACGGTGTCCGCACGCGGGCTCAGGCGCTCGTGAGGCAGGGTTTCCCACGCCTCAAGCTGGGCGATATCGTTCGGGTCGCCGTCATACCAGGAGCGCAGCGATCCCACGGTTTCCTCGGCTTCGCGGCCGGAAGCCACAACCAGCACGACCGGCTTGCCTGCCCCACCGTTCACGCCTTGGGCGATTGCGGCGGCCAATGCCGGACGCAATCCTTCGGGAACACCGGCCAAAATGGAATTGTCGACATCATCCGACACTTCGATGTCGCCAACCGCCAGTTGATGAAAAACCTTGTCCTGCTCGAGCTTGGACAGGACGCCCACGAGCGAGCCGTTGATCAGATCCGGATGCACGGTCCGGCTGTCTGCCGCTTGTCCACGGGAAGACTGCGTGTCGGAAGTTTTCGCCTTAGCGGCCATTGAACTTCTCCTGGGTCTTGGCAAGACCATGGAAGATGATTCCTTCGGCGGCATCGGCACCATCAGCCAGGAATTCAGGCAGTTGCTTGCGCTGATCCGGACCAAAGCCACCCAGCACCCAGTTCACCGTGTTGTCATGCGCATGTGCACCACGCTTGGAGTGGCCGACACCCATACGTACACGTGCATATTTCGGTGTGCCAAGCGAACGGTCAATGGATTTGATGCCGTTATGTCCGCCCGCGGAGCCACCAGCCTTGACCTTGATGCGTCCGAATTCCAAGTCCATATCGTCGTGAATCACCACGATGTGGTCGGACTCGATCTGATAGTAGGCGCTGATGGAGGCCACGGCATTGCCCGAGTCGTTCATGTAGGTCAACGGCTTGGCCAGAAAGAACTTGATGGTGCGACCGTCAAGATTCATCGTGCTCTTACCGAGCATGGCAAGACCCTTGTGATCGGCGAAGTTCACGCTCCAGCGTTCGGCGAGCACGTCGGCTGTCATGAAGCCCATGTTGTGTCGCGTGTCCTCATATTTCTTGCCCGGGTTGCCCAGTCCCGCAATCAGCCAAAAATCCGATGCCATATCCGTTCCTCGTCTTGTCTCGCCAGCCTACAAACGCAACGATTGTACTTAGAGGTCGAGATACCAGTAGGACATATCACGCATGGTGCCGGTGGAGTCGGTGGCGGCGGCGGGCATGAGGCCGAACTGGGTGAAGCCGAATCGTCGCATGAGGGCGATTGAGCCGGCGTTGTCGGCAAAGATGATGCCGCAGGCTTTGCGCATGTGACGGGCGCGGGCCTCGCGTAGGAGATTGTCCAGCATGAACGTGCCCGCTCCCCTGCCTTGCCATGCGGGGGCGATGTAGTAGGCGAGATCGGTGACGCCGTCATAGCCGGCACGATCGTAGAACACGGAGAGCGAACCAAAGCCGATGACTTGCCCGTCCTCTGATTCCGCCACGAATACGCCATATGGAGGTTTATGGGATTCGACCCACGCACGGCGCTGGTCGAGGGTGCGCGGAGTCAGGTCCGCGGTGGCTCCGCCGACCACCACCGAGGCGTTATAGATGTCGGTGATGGCTTGGATATCAGACTCGACGGCTGGACGGAAAGTGTATGGCATGACTCCAGACAATAGCATGGCTCCCGCTGGCGGGAGCTGTCGCGGTTTATCCGCGACTGAGGGTGATAGCATTAGTCACTCTTGACCACCCTCAGTCAGCTGCGCCGACAGCTCCCGCCAGCGGGAGCCACCTTGTTTCGGTGAACTACTTGTCGAGCTCTATGGCCTTGTTGAGGGCTTCTTCGAGCTGCTGTTGGGCCTTGCCGTAGGCGGTCCAATCGCCGTTCTTCATGGCGGACTGGCTGTCTTTCATGGCTTGGGCGGCATCGTTCAATGCCTGCTGGAGTTCGGGACTGCGAGCGGTGCCGAACTGCCCGGATGACGTGCCAGAATCCGACTTGCCGTCCGTGGTGCCGGACTGGCCATCAGACTGGGACTGGTCGCCGGAGGTGTCGGAACCGGACTGATTGCTGGCATCCTGTCCGCCGGTGTTCGAGGAGTCGGATGATCCGTCGCCAGACACATTCTCGGCATCGCCGGCCGCTGCACCGGAGTCACCACCGAACACCTGATCGAGCGCCTCATCAAGCGTGTCGGCAAAGCCGACCTGATCGCCGAATGCCACCAGCGTCTTCTTCAGCAGCGGGAACGACGTGGCACCCGAAGACTTGACGTACACGGGCTGCACATACACCAGGCCACCACCGAGCGGCAGGGTGAGCAGGTTGCCTCGCACCACCTGCGTGTCACCGGACTGCAACAAGTTCAGTTCCTTGGACACATCGGCATTGGCGTTGAAATTGTTCTGCGCCTGGCCGGGGCCCGGCACATTCGAATCCTTGGGCAGCTCCTGCAATCGGATGGTGCCGTAATTCGGTCCGATCTTGCCCTTCTCGCCGCCGGCATCCGAGTCGACCGAAAGGAATCCGGTCAGAATCTCTCGAGTGGACTGACCGGCCGGAATATAGGTGGAGGTCAGCGAGAACACCGGCTCCTTGGTGCCACCGGTCTGCAAGGTCAGGTAGTAGGGCGGCTGCAGGATGTCCTGATCCTGCTGGGACTGTGATTCGGTGGGGTCGACCGGCGTCTGCCAGAAGTCCTCGCCCGAGTAGTACTGGTTGGCGGAAGTCACATGGTACTTGGAGAGCAGTTCGCGCTGCACCTTGAACAGGCTTTCCGGGTAACGCAGGTGACTCATCAGGTCACCGGAGATTTCGGACAACTGGTGATACTGGCCGGGGAAGATCTTCTCCCACGCCTTGATCACCGGGTCGGATTGATCCCACACATACAGGTCCACGGAACCGTCGTATGCGTCCACAGTGGCCTTGACCGAATTACGGATATAGTTGGCCTGCTGCGAACCCAGGCTGGACACCGTCGACGAAGACACCGTGGTGGAGTCCTTGGTGGCATTGCCGAGATCGGTCATCTGCGAATACGGGTAGGCGTCGGAGGTGGTGTAGCCATCGACGACCCACTTGACGCGGCCATCGACCACAGCTGGGTACACACGGCCGTCAAGCGTCAGGTACGGCGCGACCTTGGCCACACGTTCCTTTGGGGAACGGTCGTAGAGAATCTGGGATTCGCTGGTCACACGGTCGGAGAACAGAATCTGGTCCGAACCGAAGCGGATTGCATAGAGAATCCGAGAGAACAGGTTGCCGACCGACGGTCCGCCATCGCCCTTGAACGTGGTCAAAGCGCCTTCGGAACCGGTCGGGTAATTGAACTCCCAAGCCTGCGTGCCTTCAGGTGCGCCGACAATCGAGTATTCGGTGGTGTTCGGCGAGAAGTAGATGCGTGGCTCGTACTTTTCGGACTCGGTGAGCTTGCCTTGGGTGGGGATGCCCGATTCGAAGAATTCGGGCTGGCCGTCGGCAGTCACCTTGTTGCCGTAAGCGGCCACCACGCCATAACCATGGGTGTACACGGTGTGGTCGTTGACCCAGTTGCGGTTGTCGTTGCCAGCCAGGTCAAGCTCACGCGCGGCGATCACGGTGTCTTGGGAGACGCCATCAATCTCATACTTATCGACGGCAAGCGTGTCGGCGAAGGTGTAGTACTGCTTGGACTGCTGCAGCTGCTTGAACGTGGGGCTGACGACCTGCGGGTCGAGCAGACGAATCTGCGCGGTGGTGTCGGCCTCCTTGGCCAGTGCACCTTGCTCGCCCTTGTCGGTCACCTTGTACTGCTCGGTTTTGAGCTTGTCGAGACCGTAAGCGGCGCGAGTGGCATCGATGTTGCGCTGGATATAGGTGGATTCCATCTCCTGCGCATTCGGGTTGACGCGGAAGCGCTGCAGCAGCATGGGCCAAGCGATGGTGAGCACCATGCCGACCACCACGGTGACGGCGATGGCAGTTACCGGCACGCGCCAGGCCTTGAGAGCAGCAGAGGCACGCACACCGATGGACGCCTGGCCTTCAAGCGCATGGGACTGCATCAGCCATACGCCCAGCACCACGCCGAGGATGGCGGTCAATGCGGCCATGATGAAGGTGACGGGAATGTTGGCATGCACTGCGGTGTAGGAAGCGCCAGTGATACGCGAGCCCTGCACGGTGAGCTGTTCGAAAACACCCAGCACCTGACGTACGGACCACGCAAGCATGTTAAGAATCAGCCAGATGCCGAGCTGACGGCGAGCGCGCTTGGTGATGGAGAACAGGCCACGACCGTTGACCGGCATGGTGATGCGGATGCCGCCCATCAGCACATGCGTGACCAATGAGAACACGAGGCCTACGCCCAGCAGCATGGCCACGGCTGCGAGCACGAGCTTCAGGCCAGGCAGCACGAACACGTAGAAGCCGTTGTCGAGTCCGAACTGCGGGTCTGTGGTACCGAACTTCTGCGCGTTGAACATAAGCAGGATCTCGCTCCAGTTCGCGTTGAACTGGGAGCCGAAAATCACGCCGACAATCAGCGAAATCACCACGGCCACGCGACGTGCGGTCTTGGAGCTCGCCGATTTGCCGACTTCCACCACATCACCATTGATGCGAATCGTGGAGCCATCCGCGGAGTCCGGGCGGGCGCGAATGGCCAGCCATGCGGCGATAAAACCGGTCAAGGCCATCAGCAATGCGTATGCCACCCATAGACCGATTTTCACGCCGAGCTGGGTCCACACCACGGATTGGAAGCCGAGCTGTCCGTACCACATCAGATCGGTGATGAATCGGGACAGACCGAAGAACAGTGCGACGATGATGACCAGTGCCAGCACCACGCCGATGAATATTTTGGTGCCTCGGCTGTTGCCATGGCTGCCGGAGGGTCTGCGGGGCAAGCGCGGACCGGCCGTACCTCGCCCTGAGGGGTTGGAGCCATTCCTGTTGGGGGTGTCTCCATCGGCCTCAACATTAAGAATGATCGGATCATCATCATTCGAGTTATTGCGCCGGGAACCGCCGCCATTGCCGAACAGTATTGAGAAAGGGCCATTAAAAGACATGATTCAAGCGTAGCGAAAGGTCGGGAAAGTAGGTTATGCCCTGAGCACAGCGCACTGGATTTCGGCTTGTATTCAGCTTGGCGGGTTCCTCACAAACCCTGAACACATACTGCCAGCGGATTGCCAGCAAGCTGTATGAGATTCCCCTATGCTGGAAGATTATGAGCAATCGTCCTGAGCAACCGTCGGCACGTCCCTATCGGGATGGCCATAGGACTTCGCATTGGGGCGTGTTGGTCGGATCCGTATTGTGCGTACTAGCGCTGGTAGTCACGGCGCTGTATGGATGGCGCATCGGCTGGTTTGCATCGATGACTGGAAATGATGCCGCGGCAAGTTCCGCTACAGCAGACGCTGCACGGAACACTCCGCAGCAGTTGGCACGTTCGGCGACCCCCAAGCCGGATCCCTCCCCTGCCAGCAAAGCTCATCGCATGGTCAATGCCATGGATATGGACACTCGAATTGGTCAGTTGGTGATGGCACCGCTGTATGCCGGCAACGACCCGGCCTCACTGGCTTCACTCATCGCCGACCGCCATGTGGGATCGGTGCTCATCATCGGCAAATGGACCGGAGGGGTTGCTTCGGTGCGGGCTGCGGACGACCAGTTGCAGGGGTATGCCCCGGTGATAACCGCCTGATTATCTCCACCGATCAAGAGGGAGGCTGGGTACAGCATCTGACCGGCCCTGGTTTTGATCGGATGCCCACGGCAGTGGATCAGGGAACCATGTCGACCAATCAGTTGCGTCAATCGGCCAGCGTATGGGGCTCACAGCTGGCAGCCGCCGGCATTAACGTCGATCTTGCACCCGTGCTGGGCACGGTAGTGGTGAATCGGGCCGCCAACGCCCCCATTGGTGCGCTCTATCGCGATTTCGGACTGGACGCGGCAGGCAACGCAGCTCATGGCACAGCGTTTGTGCAGGGCATGGCCAATGCCGGAGTACAGTCCGCCATCAAACATTATCCGGGATTGGGCGCAGTGACCGGCAACACGGATTTCACCACCGACGACATCCTAGATACGACCACCACCTTGGATGGCACGGAAATCAAGGCGTTTGACACCACCATCGATCAGGCTGACCCTGCCATGGTGATGATGGCATTGGCCACCTATCAGACCATTGACCCCAATGATCCCGCAGTGTTTTCCTCAATCATCATTGACGGGCATCTTCGCGGCGATCTGGGATATGACGGCGTAGTGATTTCGGATTCGATGTCGGCAGCGGCTGTGAGCGCCTATGACACCACTCAATTGGGAGTCAAACTCGTGGAAGCCGGCGGCGATTTGGCCTGCATCGGAGACACCAACTATGTCGCGCCGATTCTGGATGGATTGTCTACGCGGGCGGCATCAGATCCCGCCTTCGCCAATAAGGTCACTCAGTCGGCGATTCGTGTGATGACGTTGAAAATCAAGATGGGGTTGGCTTAAATAATCCGTTACGGTTGCCGTCAGTGCTGCTTGGAATACAGGCCATGCTTGCCGATGTACTGCACCACGCCATCCGGGACCAGATACCAGACCGGTTCGTCGTGCTCGGCACGACGGCGCACATCGGTTGAGGAGATGGCCAAAGCCGGTATTTCCAAGGTATCGACCTTACCTTCGGGCAGCGTGACGCCATCCAGGCTGGAATATCCGGGACGCGTGACGGCCACGAAGTGGGCAAGATCCCACATCAAGTCGGCGTCCTTCCACTGCATGATCTCAGCCACGGCATCAGCGCCGGTGATGAAGAACAACTCTGCATCGGGATGCTGGGCGCGAATGTCTTTAAGCGTATCGATGGTGTAGGTGACACCTGGACGGTCGATATCCACGCGGGACACGGTGAACTTGGGGTTGGACGCCGTGGCAATCACCGTCATCAGATAGCGGTCCTCGGCGTTGGTGACTTCCTTATCAAGCTTGAATACAGGCCGACCCGTGGGCACGAAAATCACTTCATCAAGGTCGTACACCCATGCGACTTCGGACGCCGCGACCAAGTGGCCGTTGTGAATCGGGTCGAATGTGCCGCCCATAATGCCGATGCGCAGACGCGTGTGCCAATTGCCGCGCGCGGAAAGGCGACCTTTGCCATGGCTATTCGCGCCGCCCGGCACAGACAGATCAGACATACGCCGTTCGGCTTCGCCCTGTGCGACAGCAATGATTTCAGCCGGATCGCTGCTGCTCATGCTTTGCCACCTTCGCCGCCTTCGTTGGCACTTTCGGTTTCCTGCTCGATTTCATTGGCGGTGGGATTGTCTTCCTTGGGATCGATCTTACCCATGTCTTCGTCCCACTCATCCTGCACCACGCGGCGAATCTCAGCGAACGTAGGCAGAGGGAAGTCCGGCTGATACAGTCGACGGACCTCGGCCACGCGTTCGGTGATGCGAATCAGCGTGTCCGTCATGCCATCGATATCGCCATCATGCTCCATCTGCGTGTATTTGGCGATGTAACTTTCCATCAGTTCCATATGCTCACGCACGGTTTTGAGCTGGGAATCAGTCAAATCCGCAACCTCCGGCGATTCATTCTCCGGCCAACCGATAAGCACTGCATCCGCGTACTCGAGCGACGCTCGCTGCGCCGCCGAAGCGATGCCATCCTCAATCTGCACGAGAAACACGTAGCGCACAATGCTCAGGCGCTCAGCCGCAATCTTGAGATTGAGTTTGGGATCGTTGAGATCAATATCCGGCCGTAGCTCAACTGCGGCGTTGCCCTCGCTCTTCACATTCTCGCTCATGCGCGCACCTGCCCCGTTCCGTAGCCAATCCACTTCGTGGTGGTCATTTCCCTCAAGCCCATAGGTCCGCGCGCGTGCATCTTTTGGGTGGAGATGCCGAGCTCGGCGCCGAATCCGAACACACCGCCATCAGTGAAACGGGTGGAGGCGTTGACCATGACCACGGCCGAGTCGATGCGCTTGGTGAATTCCTCGATGGCCGCATAGTCCTCGGCAATGATGGATTCGGTGTGACCGGTGGAATGGATGTTGATATGGTCAATGGCCGATTCAAGGCTTGGCACCACCTTAATACCCATCTTGAGCGCCAGGTATTCGGTATCCCAGTCCTCCTCGGTGGCTTGATTCAGTTCAAGCCCTTCAATGGCGGCGCCTTCGAGGATGTCGTACGAAGTTTCATCCGCTTGCAGCACGACGTTCGCCTGCGTCAACGCTGCGGCGATCTGAGGCAGGAATTCAGCGGCGACGTCCTCATGCACCAGCAGTTTCTCGGCCGCATTGCACACTCCCACACGCTGGGTTTTGGCGTTCAACACAATCGGAATGGCCTTGACGAGGTCTGCGGACCTGTCGATATAGATATGAACGTTGCCGGCACCAGTCTCAATAACCGGCACCTTGGAATTGCGCACCACGGCTTGGATAAGCCCCGCACCGCCGCGCGGCACCAACACATCGATATGGCCACGGGCCTCCATCATGGCGGTGGCGCCGGCACGGCCGTACTGGTCGACGGACTGCACCAGAGCCGGATCAAAACCGTGAGCTTCCAGCACTGGGGCGATAACGCTCAAGGTGGCGGCATTGGTACGTTCGGCGGCATGCCCACCTCGCAGCAGCGCAGCATTACCGGACTTCAGGCACAGGCTGGCCACGTCAACAGTGACGTTGGGGCGAGCTTCGTAAATCATGCCGATGACGCCCACGGGCACGCGCGTTTGGGTGAGGCGCAATCCGTTAGGCAGGTTATAGCCACGCACGATTTCACCAACCGGATCGGGCAACGTTGCCACATGGCGCACGCCTTGGGCTGCGGCGGCCACGCGCGGCGTATCGAAAAGCAGGCGATCGAGCTTGCCCGCGTCCATGCCGTTTTCCTTGGATTCAAGCATGTCCAGCGCATTGGCGGCCTCGATATCGGCGGCATGCTCGTCCAGCGCATCCGCAATGGCCAGCAGCAGCTCGTTCTTGGCTTCGGTGTTCGCCTGGGCAAGGCGTTGCTGTGCGCTCGCGGCCTGATCGGCCTGACGGCACACCGCGTCGAATACCTCAGGACTCAGTTCATCACTCATAACATTCAAGCCTAACTCACCAAATGGTCTAACGCCGTGTAATTTCCGCGGTTGTTGCGCCCCACGGCTATATTTTCTGACCTTTTGCCCTCATCACTATCCCTCCAGCATCCTTCAGCGACAGAATTTCAGGAAATGACCCCTATACTTCTAAATTTCTGTCGCTCAGCTCCGCTCAGCGTCAGAATTCTCGGAAATAAACCCATTAATCCTAAATTTCTGTCACTGAGTACTTCTTAGCGACAGAAATTTAGGAGCATAGGACGAATTTCCTGAATTTCTGTCGCTAGACAATCAAAACGAGACGTCCGCGACGTCTGACCGAGGCAGACGATAGAATAATGAAGATTTGTAGTATCTTTCATTCCCGAGAATAAGGATTCAACCGTGGCTACCACCTTCCATTCCACTCGCAGCACCACCGATTCGCTGACCGCCAAGCAGGCGATTCGTAAGGGCATTGCCGACGACGGCGGCCTGTTCGTCTCGGACGCATTGGGCGAGACCAAGGTGGATGTCGCCTCGCTGCCGTGCAAGACCTACCAGCAGATCGCCGCCGAAGTGCTGGGCGCGCTACTGCCGGACTTCACCGCCGAGGAACTGGGCCAGTGCATCGCCGATGCCTATGGCGAGCAGTGGTCCGACGAGCGTATCACTCCATTGAAGCCTCTGGGTGACGATTACGTGCTCGAACTGTTCAACGGTCCAACCTCCGCATTCAAGGATGTGGCCCTGCAAATTCTGCCGCGTTTCATGGCGCACACCACGCCAGCCGACGGCGACGCGGACGAGAAGATCATGATTCTCACCGCCACCTCCGGCGACACCGGCAAGGCCGCGCTGGCCGGCTTCGCGGACGCCCCGGGCACCGCCATCACCGTCTTCTACCCGGAAGGCAAGGTCTCTCAGGTCCAGGAGCTGCAGATGACCACGCAGACCGGCGCCAACGTACAGGTGGCCGCCGTGGAAGGCAACTTCGATGACGCCCAGTCCGCGGTCAAGCGCATTTTCGGCGACCGAGCCCTGGCCGAGCGTCTCGCCGGCAATGCTCACGTGGTGCTTTCCTCCGCCAACTCCATCAATGTGGGCCGTCTGGTGCCGCAGGTCGTCTACTACTTCTCCGCCTATGCCCAGCTGCTAGCCGATCAGGTGATCAACGTTGGCGATGAGGTCGAGTTCGTGGTCCCGACCGGCAACTTCGGCGATATCCTCGCCGGCTACTACGCCAAGCTGCTCGGCCTGCCGGTCAAGCACCTCGTGGTGGCTTCCGACAAGAACAACGTTCTGTTCGACTTCCTGACCACCGGTACCTACAACCGTCAGCGCCCGTTCTTCCAGACCATCTCCCCCTCGATGGACATCCTCATCTCCTCCAACCTGGAGCGCATGCTGTACTACTTGTCCGAGGGCGACACCCGCCTGATCTCCATGCTGATGAACGACCTCAACCAGTGGGGCACGTACGAGATTCCGGAAGAGCTGCTGGCCAAGATTCGCCAGATCTTCGGCACCGGCTGGGCCGACGAGGGCCAGGTGCGCGAATCCATCAAGCACTGCTGGGATGAAAACCATTACGTAATCGACCCGCACACCGCCTGCGGCTACTACCTGCTTGAGCAGATGCCGCGCGATCCGCTGACCCCACGCGTGCTGCTCTCCACCGCCAGCCCCTACAAGTTCCCGCGCGTGGTGAACGAGGCTCTGGGCTTCGACGCTACCGGCACCGACTTCGAGTGCATGGACGTGCTGGCCCGTGAGACCGGTACCACTGCCCCGGCCGCCCTGCGTGGCCTCGAGACCGCCGACGTGCGTTTCAAGGACGTCGTGGCCATCGACGGCATGGAGGACTACGTAGAAAAGGCCGCCCAGTCACTGTAATAGTCCACGTGACGTTTGTATAACGGTCATTTTTTGAAACCGATACGTGCTTTACCGGCGCGTATCGGTTTTTTGATGCCGCAAGCCAAGCGTCCGAGTATGCACGGGCATTGTCAGGCATGTGTCAGGCGTTGTTTTCTTGTGAGCTTCCGTTAATTAGTACCGAATTACCTGCAACGAATATTCAGTTCGGTCAATTGTCGAGTCATTGCAGGTATAAAGGGTCGAATTAGATCCGCCAGAACGTCCAATTCTCGTATCTCTCATATATTGCAGGTATTTCGGTACCAATTACGGAGCATTTTTGCAGGTAGAAAGGGCTCATTTAGCCAATTGCAGGTATAAGGGTGCGAGTTACGGCGCAAAATCGCCCATAACTCACACCCTTATACCTGCAACCTCAATAACGTAAAAAAATACGCTTACAAAAGCACGGGCAATCCTTATCCCGGAGGTAAAGATAGAGAAACGGCTATATGTCCATATTGTGGAGCGGAAGGTCCGTCCGGGTTTATAAGTGGTTTTATTTATACATATAAACTTGATGAAGAAGGAAACATTATTTACTGATTTCAGAAAAATAGCCTCAGGCCAAAACGGTCTGAGGCTATTAATTTTATGCAAATATAATCTCCTTGTTTACCACTTCGATAGCTGCGTTGCGGATTGAGTTCATTTTACCCACCCACACCATTTGGTTCTTTGTCTTTAATTGCTCAGTTACACCCTGCATTTTCGCCATTTCTTTTACCAGCGAGAAAACATATTTTCTGCTTGCTCGTTAATATCGGCAAGATAAGCGTTCAAATTTCCGCTTGTAAGCAAGTTTGTATAAGTCACTCGCTTATGGTCTTGTAGATAGCGTTTATGCCGCTGTCCTCATATGCCAATAGGTTGTGTTTCTTCTTCGGTTGGTAGGGCAAGGTCGGGTAGATAGTAATCGCCTTGTAGGGTATAAGTGCCTCCGAGTTGTTCAGATAATGATTTCATTGCAGTCTCCTCCAAATTTAAGTTTTAGATTTTCTGCAATATACCGTACCGATTGTCTTTACCACTTGTTTTCAAAACCTTCGTTACGGCACCTCATCATTCCTGTCGGTCTCTTTTCATTCGCGGTCGGACAAATGCGTGGCTAGAGTTCTTTGGCTCGGTAGATGCGGATGGCTATAAGCATGGAGCCAAAATATGCGAGCAGACACAACACGGCGAGAACAAGCGCCGTATGCCACCAGATCGTCAGGAAATCGGTAATATTCAGCAAAAGCCATTGCCAGTCAACAGGCAATCGGGCCAGCAGCGCAATGACGGCATACAAGCCAACCATGACCGCGACAGAGGCCACCATCATCTTGCGGAAGGTGAACCGGTATGCACAGGCCAGCAGCACCGACCCAAGAATGATAGCCAAAGCGAAGATGGAGGCACCTGCTGCCAAGGTACCAATCCAACCCATATCTGCTATATCGCCAAAGACAATGAAGACGCCGCCGCATATCACCACGTCCAAAGCCCAGAGCAGACCAACCACCAACAGAAAAAGGTACCGACCTACAACTTGTGCAGTGCGTGAAACAGGAATCAGCCCTCGCATGGCACTGTGCCCTGCAGATTCCTCGGATGACGCAGGCCCCAATGCACTCATACATGCCATCGTCGATGCCAAACCTCCAAGTCCGCCCATCAGACCACTGGCAACGTGTTCATCGACGTGGGTCGATATCATCGCCAGCGATACCACGATAGACAGCACCGGGAGAACCAGCAGAAATACCATATTCGCCACGCTAAACAGACCCATCCCGACACAATCGAATCGACATTGCTTTACTACGGATTTCCAGTTCATCGTCACCATTCCCTTGAAGCAAATATGCGAGAGGCAATTACATACGAGATTCCATATGCCACAACCGTCGTTGTCAATACCGCAATAACCAGCCACAATCGTTGCGCGATGATGGCATTCGCGGCATGGGCCAATCCTCTGGTCACCGAAGCAGGCAAAATAGATAGCAGTATGGATACAGCCAATGCAACGACATAGATCACCATCATCGTGACTTGAAGACCGCCTAGTTTGGTCCACAGATAACCCGTGGGCACGATAAGCGCGACCATCAGCGCGGTGCAGAAACCTCCCAACGGCGCCGCCCACAGATTGCCCGCGAATGACCAATCTGGATTGACCAACACTTGCAACCCGTCAATCAGAACAATCATCGCTATCGACAATACGGAAATCACCAATCCAACCACATATCGCGCGGCCACCTGACTCTTCCTCGAAGCCGGAATAATGCCACGAAGTCGATATCCGTTCTGTAAGTCAGCAACCGCCATGGTTAGCACCCACATGGCGCAGGTGAATACCGTCATGATGACACCCATGCGATAGCCGAAGCCATCACCATAAGCTTCACCTTGAAAGATGACGGAGAACAACGGTGCCAACAACAACGAGAGCACAGTCCGTACGTCGACGCACAGGTAGGCCATATCGACGCGCAATGCAGTGGTCAATGCATGTTGCCGAGACCGCGACACCCTCAGTATTGCCTCCATGGCCGCTCACCTCCCGCTCAAGTCACGATTGGAATCATGGGCATTGGTCAGTCGAATGATGTCATCAATGGAAGCCGATTCAACGACAAGCCCCGAAACCACCGACGCAACAGCATCAAGCCTGTCTGACCGGACCAGCGCATCGAATCCGGTGGCATACGTATGTGAGCCCAGCACTACGTCCGCAGGCAGTTGTGCCAGTTCGTCTGGACCGCCCTTAATCAGGCGGAACGATTCCTCAAACTCGTCTTTCGGACCGGTGTAGTAGAGACGGCCATCGGTGATGTAGGTAATGAAGTCAGCAGCACGTTCGAGGTCGGCAGTGATATGGGCGCTGAACAGTACCGAATGCTCGCCATCCTCAATGTAGGCATGCAGGATATCCATGAGTTCGTCGCGGGCAAGCACATCGAGTCCGCTGGTCGGCTCGTCGAGAATCAGCAGCTTGGCATCATGACTCAATGCGATGGCCAGCATCAGCTTCATCTGCATGCCGCGGGAAAGATCCTTGATATGTTTCTTGCCGTTCTGTGCGTCACCAAGGCCAAAAGTATCCAGATACTTGTGATAGCATCCACCGTCCCATGATGGATACAGTGGCGCAACGATACGTTCAATGTTCTTGACTTGCCACTGTTCATGCATGTAGCTGAAGTCAAACACCACGCCGAGTTGTTCTTTGACGGGCTCCTCGTTGGCGATGTTGTCGAGGCCGAGCACGTGAATCGAACCGGCGTCGCGGTGGATCATGTTGAGGATGAGTTTGATGAGGGTGGATTTGCCGGCGCCGTTCGGGCCGATCAGTCCCATGATGTAGCCCTTGGGCAGGTCGAAGGTCACGTCGTCCAGCGTGAAGCCGGAATCATAGTGTTTGGTGACGTCGGTGACCTGCAACGCCATCGCGTCGGATTCGGATATGGCGGTCATGTCCATGGTCCTTTCTTGAGGTTATTCCTTGCGGTATTCCTCTTCGAGCATGCGGTCTAATGCGTTCAGCGGAATGCCGGCGGCTTTGGCGCCCCGGCTTGCCTCGGCCAGGCTTTCACGAATCTGGGTTTCGAGCTGACGTTGCATCAGTTCGTTGCCCTTGTCCATCACGAAAGTGCCTTTGCCTTGAATGTTCTGTACCACGCCCTCATCGGCCAGTTCGTTGTACGCCCTGGTGACGGTGAGTACGGAGATGCGCAGCTCCTTGGCGAGTTTCCTCAAGGAAGGCAGGGCCTCGCCCGCCTTCAACTCGCCGCTGAGCACCGCCGAACGGATTTGGGTTTTGATTTGCTCGTAGATGGGTTCACCGGACACGGATGAGATGATCAGTTTCACCTATGCCCCTTTCGATTGTGGTTGACTAGCACCCCAGCTGTTTAGCTGTTATACAACACAGTATAACTGTTCTGCTTAACTGTCAAGGTGTGTTACATAACAGCTAAACAGTGAACAAACACCTCGCCAACATACAGTGTCGAAATATGGACCGCGCCTACAATGGCCTCGGAAAGGGGTACCTATACCGAACAACGCCGTTACGCTACGCCATACCGAACCGAACGATTATCCGGAACTTGAGATCTAGTGGAACGATCACGCCATCGCCGACGATTGCCGTCATACGATGGAGAAAGTGCCGGACAAGACCATCGACCAGATGTTCCATACGTGGAGCGACGAGGATGACGATCGGCGCTTCGGCCGCACGACCCTCGGCCCGGACGGGCATCCGGTGGGCCATATCATCGCCAAGGACTGCACCGCGCCCGACCACAACGCCACGATGACTATTCTCATCGGCCCGTACTACCAGAACCACGGGTACGGCAGCTTGGCGATGAAGCTCGGCATCAAGCCGGCCGCCGAGCAGCTTGGCGCGAAGACCATCACGCTGAAGGCGTGGTCGTTCAACCTGCGGGCACGTCATATGTATGAGTCATTGAGATTCAAAGAGACGGGTCGCGCGGAGCACGCGGTGGAGCGTGACGGTCATTGGTTCGATGAGATGGTGTACGAAGCGCCGGTCAGCATGCTGCTGGAGCGTATCGTCGCTGAGGAGTCCGCGCGTGCGGAGGGTGAGAAGCTGGAAGAGCAACGGCTTGAGGCCGAAAAGCAGTCTGACAGGACTACTCGACGGTGGGGACTGAGTAAGCGCAAGTGGAATCGGGCTGTGCCCGATATTGAATCGCACGGCTCATGCCACGACTTTTCTCCCCCACCCGCTTCGCGGGAGTCCCTCATCAGAGGGGCTTATTGTATGTGCTTACAACGGACATGGGGCGTCGTGAAAATCGAAGAGGACGCCGTCCGCGATATCGCAGATTTCTGGCCAGTCGGCATCGGATGAATCATCATGCATGGCCCAGACCTTCATACCGACCGACTTGGCTGATTTGATACCGACCAAAAGGTCTTCAAACACCGTGCAATCAACGGGCTTGACACCCAGCCGCTCAGCGGCGAGCAGATAAACGTCAGGCTGGTCCTTGCCGACATCATTGGCGTCATCAACGGAGACGATGTCATCAAACAGGTCGAGCATGCCGACATGTCGCAACGCCGGCTCTCGCAGCTGCGGCGGCAACGATGTGGCAACACCCATCTTCACCCCGGCACTCTTGAGATCACGCAGATAGTCGAGCGCGCCGGGCTTGGCCTCCACTGTGGTGGAATAGGCCACGCGGGCCATATCGTCCCATTCCTGCATCAGCCCCTCAGGCGTGTCCTTGAGGCCGAAACGCGCAATGGTGTATTCCGCGATCTGCTGGAACTGCATGGAGGAGACCTTGATCATGTAATCCGGCGGCACCTCAATGCCCCTCTTGCCGAGAAAGTCGATGTCTACCTGGTCCCAGACGCCCATGGAGTCGAGCAGGGTTCCGTCGAGGTCGAATATGGCTGCTTTGGTCATAGTGCGGAATCCTTCAGCAATTCGCGGGCATGGTCCAAGGACGCTTCGGATTCACTGCCGGAGAGCATACGGGCGATTTCATGAACACGTTGATCGTCGCGCACTTCGCAGACGGTGGTCGCAACACCAGCCGCCTCATCGCCCGAGTCCTGCGATTCCTTGGACACCACGAACTGAGCGTCCGCCCAAGAAGCCACCTGTGCCAGATGGGTGACCACAATGACCTGTGCGTTGCGAGCCAATCGCGCGAGCCTTTTGCCCAATTCGACCGCGGCTTTGCCTCCCACGCCAGCATCGACCTCATCGAAGATGAAGGTCTGATCGTTGCCGCCACGGACGTCCGCCGCCACAAGTTCCAGAGCCAGCATCAGACGGCTGAGCTCGCCGCCCGAAGCGCTTTTGCCCATCGGCAACTGTGCGGAACCCTCAAACGGGGTGAACAGGAAAGCGATGTCGTCGCGACCGTACGGCTCGAGAGGCCCAGTGTCCCCCGCTGAATCACCAGCCGCCGCTTCACGGTCGTTGTCATGGCCGTCACTTAATTCTCGAGGGGTGACACGAACCTCAAGGGACGCACCAGACATAGCCAATGAGCTCAACTCATCGGTCACACGAGCACCCAACGATGCGGCAGCCTTGGTACGGGCGGCGCTCAGCGTATCGGCGGCGGCCAAAGCCGCACTGTACAGCGACTGTCGTTCGGCCTCCAGTTCGGCTACTTTCTCCGGCGAGGCGTCCAGGTCCTCCAAGTTGAACGTGGCCTTGTCGCGCCACGCAATCACATCCGCCAAGGTCGGCCCCCAACGGCGAGTGAGTTCGTTCAGCTCGTGAATCCGCCCGTTGATCTGGTCAAGGTCTTCGACACTGCCCTCATCGCCCAATTCTTGAGTGAGCGAGAACACTACGTCACCCAAATCGGCATTGATGGATTCCAATCGATCTGCCTGCTCGGCGAACTCGCCGCCGACGCGAATCGCACGCAACGAAGTCACCGCATGGTTAATGAGATCTACGGCCGACGCACCACCCGCATCGGCATCCACCTGTGAGGCATCCAACGCGCCCAACGCCGCGCCCACTCCTTGGGCGATATCGGCCGCGTTCTCGATACGCTCGCGACGCGACTTCAGTTCTTCGTCCTCCCCCAGCTGCGGATTGGTACGGTTGATACGGTCGATGGATTCACGCAAATAGTCCGCCTGCTGACGAGCGGAGGACTCCTGCGAGCGCAGTCGCCCCAACCGCTCATCCATGGCGGTCAGCTCATTCCATGCCTGCCGGTAAGCATCAAGCTCAGCCTCGTCGCTGGCCACACGATCAAGGAATTCTCGTTGACGTGCGGCGGAGGCAATTTTCAGCTGATCGGCCTGCCCGTGAATGGTCACCAATTCTCCGGCAATGGAACCGAGCACAGATCGCGGCACGGATTTGCCGCCAAGTACGGCACGAGATCGGCCGGAAGCCGGCACAGTGCGAGAGAGGAACAGCTCACCGTCTTCGGGTTCGACGCCCGCATCGCGAGCTCGGGCAACAGCCGCCGCGACCCCAATGAGGGCCGCAGGATCGCCGTCATCGGCATCACGTGAAGAATCGTCCTGACCATGGTTCCCGGAGTCTGCGGCTAGAGCATCATCGTCCAGCGCAAAAATCGCCTGCGCCCATGCCTCGTCTGCTCCTGCGGCGACCCGCGAGGATTCGGCCGTATCGCCGGACACCAGACGAATGGCGGACAGCAGCATGGATTTGCCCGCACCGGTTTCGCCGGTGATGGCCGTCATGCCACGGGCGGGCGCGATGGAGGCTTCCCGAATCGGCCCTAGGTTACGAATATCGAGTTCTTCGAGCATCAGCCCTCCGCCTTGCCGTTATGCTCGTCCGTCCTATCAGACACGGCATCAGCGGCAGTCGGGAATGTGTGTCCGTGATGCAGTGGCTGCCCCGAGGCCTCATTGCGTGCATGTTCACGCCAACCAACCACAGGAAGATCGAACTTGGATACCAGACGGTTGGTGAACGGCACACCGGAGAGTCGGGCGAGGCGCAACGTATCGCGCGACTCACGCACCATGATGCGAGTGCCTTGCGTCAGGGCGCGCTGGCGGCGGCCATCGCAGCAGATCCAGCCTTCGGACATGGAATCGTCCAGAATATCGATGGTGAAGGTCGAACCGGAGCCGATGATCAGCGGCCTGGCGAACAACGCATGCGCGGCCAACGGAATCAGCTGCAAAGCCTTGACGTTCGGCCAAATCACAGGACCGCCGGCGGAAAAGGCATAGGCCGTGGAACCGGTGGGCGTGGAGACGATGACGCCATCGGCGCCGAAAGAGTTCATTTCCACATCGTCCACGCGAATGGAAAGCTCCACCATCTTGCCACGATCGGCACGTTCCAAAGTGATGTCGTTCAGCGCCCAATCCTCGATAGGCGTGGTGGCACCGGGTAGCCAGACATCAACATGGGCGATCATGCGCTCGTCAATGGAATAGTCATGTTCGGCCACGCGCCGAATCGCCTCGTCAATCTGGAAGCTCTCGAATTCGGCCAGAAAGCCGACATGCCCCATGTTCACGCCGAGAATCGGTACCTGGGTGCAATGCACGAGCTCAGCCGCCCGAAGAATCGTGCCGTCGCCGCCCAGCACCACGACGATTTCCGTATCGTCCGTCACGCATGCGGGACTTACGCCGAAATCCGGAGCTTCGGTGTTATCGATAATCGTGACTTCAAAGCCGGCGCTGCGCAGCTGGCTCACCGCCTCGGACACCACTGTGCCGGACTGCCTGAGCCTGGCATGCGTCACCACAACCGCATTGCGCTTGGCCATGGACATCCTCCTATTGAATCGGTCGCACTGATGACTATCCTAATCATCGCCTGAGCCATCGGCCACATCACGTCACCGGCCCTCGGACATCAGACAAGGCCAACATATGGGCGTCGATACTATTGCACACCGCATGCTGTTCCGCGGAGTCGATTATCGTAAGGCTTCGGCTTACAATTACAGCCATACACCATTACGCCATCAGTATGGCGGGAAGCAGGAACCATATCCAACGACTTTGACGAGTCCTCCTCAAACAAGGAGACCTCGAAAGGCCTGTCATGGTGGTACTCGACCGACGTAATCAGCCAAGACAAGGACGACCGGGCCTCCAAGCGCATCCGGCGCATGACGCTCACGGATCGCCTCATCAGGCATCCGGGCCGCCTGTCCATTCTGCATTTTTCCGTATTGATATTGCTGTCGACCGGATTATTGATGCTGCCCATCTCCACTACGAATCACGATGGCTTCAGCAACTTTCCGGTGTCGTTCTTCACCGCGGTTTCCGCCCTGTCCACCTGCGGCATTCCGGTGGTGAACACCGGCGAGTACTGGTCGATGTTCGGCCAGTTGGTCATTCTGTTTTCCATCCAGTTCGGTGGACTTGGCGTGATGACCTTTGCTTCGATAGTCGCATTGGGTGGTTATTCCGCAGGCGTGGCCAGCGCCGGCAACCCAGCATGCCTGTTCATTCTTGCGGCCGCAATGATTGTCGGTCGAGGCTTCCGTAACCATCACCGGCAACCTGTTGGATGCCGGCATCTCCGACCTGTGGGCCAAATCGGTCTCTCAGAAGCACGCCCGCATTCTGCAGCGCATTGGTGCCCACCATATCATCAATGCGGAAACCGATGCCGGCAAGCGCGTGGGTCATCTGGTGGCTGGCAACTATCTGGATTACATCGAAATCGACGGCCCATACAACGTCGTGAAGATTCACACCCCGCTGTACGCGGTGGGTCGCAACATCGAGGATGTGCAGGTGCATGACAAGTACGGTGTGACCGTGGTCGGCATCAAGGCCCCCGGCAAGGAATTCCAGTACGGTTCCAAGGAACTGATCATGCATCGCAACGATGAGCTCATCATCATGGGCAAGCAGGATCAGATCGACCGCTTTATCCAAGGCTGATTCTCGCGATACCCCCGTCCTGTTACTATATACCCACAATGCAAACGTTAGCATTAGCTCATCAACGATGATGACACTTGCGGTACGCAAAGCACAGGAGGTATCTTGCATCACCACACCGGCAACACAGGGCACGTACGTAACGGAAATTATGGGCTCATTACCGTGACGACCCGTACCACATTCGCCGACGATGTACGTTTTCGCACCACCATGGTCACCGGCACGCTTGAGGCAAACACCATTACCGGCAATCAGCTGATTGTCGACAATGGTACAGTGAGATGTTCCGGCGATGTTCATGTCGAGCGCATTGCCGGCAGAGGCAGAATCATCACCGATGGCAGCATCATCTGCGGCGGCATCGAGCTCACCGGCGACCTGCACTCCGGCGGAGATATTACGTGTAACGATGATTTGCTCGTTAAGGGATCGCTGACCAGCCGTCATATCCGCGCGCGCAACATTCTGCTCCACGGCGTGCTTCAGGGGCATCGCATCAACGGCAGCAGTCTGGAGATCCGGCCATTGCGCAGCGCGATGTTCACCAGATTCGACATGCTGAAATATGAGGGAGGCAGCTCAGCCTCGCATATAGACGTCAACAAGATCGAGGCTCATCGGCTGACGTGCCGTACGTTACAAGCCGGCACTGCCATATTGTGTGATAACAGCATGGTGGAGCATGCTATTTGCTCGACTTCAATAGGTCTTGACCGAACATCCTGTGTGATGCTGGTCAACCGAGAATGCCGAAGATATCATTTGAAAACCGCATAAAGCAGATATTCCGCATTACCGTGCATGCCTTCAATGGGACTGTCGGCCGTATTGACGACGTGCAGCCCGTGCTGCCGCGCACAGGCGACGACATCGGCAAGGGTCTGCTCGCGCAATGCCGGATCGTCCACAATGCCATGCTTGCCGAGTCCTTGCCGACCGACTTCAAACTGCGGCTTGACCAGCAGCACCACCTGAGCGCCGGGAGCGGCGATGCGCGCAATCACCGGAATCACATAGGTCAGTGAAATGAACGAGACATCGGACACGATCATCGCCGGGCGATATGGCAAATCATCGGCCGTGACTTCACGGATATTGACGCCGCTCATTTCGATGACGCGGCTATCTCCTGCAATACGCGGGTCAAGCTGCCCATGCCCCACATCGAGGGCCACGATTCTGGCCGCTCCCCCGCGCAGTAGCACATCGGTAAATCCACCGGTGGATGCGCCGATATCCAAACATTCCAGACTTTGCGGCCCGGTCAGCCCATCGTCGGCAAAGGCCTTGAACGCGCCAAGCAGCTTGTAAGCGCCACGAGAGACATAATCATCACCCTTATCCACGGCAAGCTCACAATGACCGGCTTTGACCATGAATGACGGCTTGGTGATGGTCTCTCCGTCAACACGCACATGTCCGGCCTTAATAAGGCGCTGCGCCTTGGATCGGGACTCAACGAGATCGGAGGCCACAAGCATCATGTCAAGACGGTCAAGCGGCATTGCGGGATCAATCGGATGTTCTGACATCAATCAGTCACGGCTCTCGTCGAGCTCACTGTGCAATGAGTCAAGCACATTGCGGTAAATCTCGAGCTTGCGGTCATTGTCCTGATTGTCAATATCCACAAGATCCGGGTACCGTTGCGACACCGGCGTACGGCCGGCTGACTGAGGTTCGCTGTTCATCGCTGCTCTCCAAGGACAAAGTTCGGTACCATGGATTCATCCATCTGCGCGCCTTTGTCGGCGGCTTCCCAAGCGGCACATACCGCAGCACGAAGACCATCCATACTCGTGGGATCACTGACCTGAACCCGTCCGTTTTCAAACCATGCGCTGGCCTTGCGGCACTCCCAAGTACCGTCCTCGCAACGCACCGGTTCGCTCTGAATCTCGCCAAGCTCGCGCAGATCACGGGCGATGAACGTGGGGCGCAAGTGTTCAGGAGCCAGCATAAGCTCGGTCGGGTTGGTCACGCCGGTCAACACAGCCAGCGAATCATAGCCGCCACGGTTGCCTGCCTCGATATCCGTGTCGAGACGATCGCCGATGGCGATGGACGACTCTTTGGGCACCAAGTCATGACCTTCGGCGGCGTTGAGTTCACGCGCTTCATCGTACATATAGGCTTCCGGCTTACCTGCGGAGGCCACTGGTTCGACGCCAGTGGCGGTGATCACGGCTCGAATCATCGAGCCGCAGCCGGGCGCTATGCCCATTTCACGCGGAATGGTCAGATCACGGTTAGTCACGAAATATGTGGCTCCGGCTTCGACCGCATAGGAGACTTCAGCCATCATCTGCCACGTCATCTCGGGATACCATCCCTGAATAACCGCCTGCGGATGGTCTTCCGGGCCATTCACGATGGTCAAACCGTTTCGCGTGACCTCATCACGAAGATGATCGGCACCCAATACCTGCACGCGCGCACCGGCCGGCAACGCTTTGGCTACCATACGGGCCGCCACCACCGAGGAGGTGATGACCTGCCACGGTTCCACATCCAGGCCAAAACCCTTGAGCTGATCGGCCACCACATGCTGGAATCGTGAGGAATTGTTGGTGGTGTACTCGATAGTCATGCCGGCCTGTTCGGCAGCGCGGATGGAATCAGCCGCATAGTCGACCGGGTTCTTGCCGCGGTACACCACACCGTCGAGGTCCAGCAGCGCAAGCTGATAGGCCTCGGCAAGCGGACGATCGGTGCCTTTGAGAAAACGGGTCATTACGCCGCTCACTCCTCGGTTTCTTCAGATTCGGCTTCGGCGGGAGCATCATCAGCCGACTCTTCGGATTCGGCCGGTTCGTCGCTCTCCTCGGACTCCTCAGTGGCATCAGATTCAGCTACGTCGGATTCCTCCGCAGCTTCATCATCTTCCGGTTCCTCGGCGTCTTCTGATTCCTCAGGCTCCTCAGACTCTTCAGGCTCAAGCTCCGGAGCATACTGTGCTTCGGACGGGTCGATACCGAGGGTTTCCATCACTTCGGAGTCGTCGGTGATGTCCTCAAGATCATGGTCAACGACCACGTCATCGCTATCCTCGTCGATGTCTTCGTCGGCGTACTGGTCTTCAAGGCGGTCAAGCAAATCGTTAAGCTGCTCGGCTTCCTTGTTGCGGCCGGCTTCCTCGAGGAAATACTGTTCGGCTTGTACCGCACGCATGCGGTACTCCCCCGGCAGACCCTGCGAACGTCCGACGGCGTGAACCACATCAATGGCCTTATCCCACATTTCCAAATCGCCGAGAGCGCCAGCGTACACCAGGAACATCTCGACCTTCGGAGAGCCATGCAGTGCCTTGCCCTCGTCGGACAGTGCCAGTTCCACGGCCTTCTTCGGGTTGCCAAGACCACGCTCGCAGTCGGCGATGAACGGCAGGTAGTCCTGGAATCCGTTCATGCGGTAAGCGGTGCGGAATTCGCGCAAGGCGAGCTTGTAGTCGCCTTGACGGTAGGCGATGAATGCCAACGTTTCACGGGCGAAGTCAATTCGGGAAGCCTGACGAGCCACCCACTTGGCATGCTCGAGAGCATTCTGAGGATCGTCCTCCTCCTGCGCAAAGGCGGCGAGAATATGCAGACCGATGTTCTCCGCGTGCTCCTTGGACAGGCCGCGCAGACGCTCCCTCTCATCCGAGGACAGCATCGACCATTCCATACCCTTGGGCATCTTCGGCTCGTCAGGGCGACGATCGGTGTACGGGTTCTGCGAGGGGAAGCTCATCGTGCCGTCGGAATTGCGGCGCGGACGGTTCATGTATTCAGAGCGCTTCTCCTCACGGTACTGGCGCTTCTCCTCCTGAGAGAACTCGCGGTAGCCGTCACGGCGGTCATTGTCACGACGGTCATCGCGACGGAAGTTGCGGCGATCGCCATCCCTATGGAAGTCACGACGATCATTGCGGCGATCGTCACGATGGAAATCACGACGGTCTCCATCCCTATGGAAGTCACGACGATCGCCATCGCGACGGAAATCACGGCGATCATTGTCGCGGTGCTGGTAGCGCGGGTTCTCGCCGTTCTCGCCTTCGTGGGAACGGTAGCCACCCTCGCGGCGCGGCTTGAAACCGTCGTCGTCGCGGCGCGGACCATTGCCGCGGTAGCCGCCCTTGTGGAAGCCTCCGGACTTGCCGTAGGACTTGCGGTAGCCGCCGCGACCTTCACCATCACCATCGCGACGCGGCGCGTAACCCTCGCCATCCTCGCGGCGACGCGGCTTGAAACCCTCACCATCATGGTCGCGACGCGGGCGGAAGCCTTCGCCGTCACGACGCGGACCATTGCCGCGGTAGCCGGAACGACCACCTTTGTGGAAGTCGCCGCCCTTGCCGTACGACTTGCGGTAGCCGCCGCGACCTTCACCATCACCATCGCGACGCGGCGCATAACCCTCGCCATCCTCGCGGCGACGCGGCTTGAAACCCTCACCATCATGACGCGGCTTGAAACCGCCCTTGCCGCGCGGCTTGAAACCCTTGCCACCGCGGTTGCCCGGTCGGCGATCGCCATACCCCTTATGGCCGCCGCCGTAGGACTTGCCGGAACGCTCGTTACCTTCTGCCATTACTTGTTTTCCTTAATTCGTTGTTGATTAACGGTTTTCCACGGCGCCGAGCGCCTTCTTGCCACGACGGATGAGCGCGAAGCGGCCGGCCAGGAAGTCAGCTTCGGCCAGCACCTGCTCCTCATCCTCGATACGGTTGTTGTTGAGATACACGCCACCGGACTTGATGGCGCGGCGTGCCTCGGAAGCGGACTTGAACAGTCCGGTAGCCTGGGCGGCGTCGATTACGCGATCACCGGGCTTGGAGACGGGGAAGACGTGCTCGCCGTTCTCGTCGACCACCTTGAAACCGTCGAGCACGGATTCCAGCGTTTCCTCATCGATGTCTTCGAGGTTGCCACCGCGTCCGAACAGCGCACCGGAAGCGTCAATGGCGGCCTGGGTAGCGGCCTCGCCATGCACGAAGCTGGTGACCTCCCAGGCGAGGGTCTTCTGGGCCTCGCGCTTGCCGGGGTTGGTCTTGGATTCCTCGACCAGTCGTTCGATTTCGGCCTTGGGCAGGAAGGTGAACGCCTTCAGCAGGCTTTCCATCTCCACATCCGGGCGGTTGATCCAGAACTGGTAGAACTTGTACGGGCTGAGCATCGTGGCATCGAGCCAGACGGCGTTGCCCTCGGACTTGCCGAACTTCTTGCCGGAAGCATCAGTGATGATCGGGCTGGTGAACACATTGACGTCCACACCGCGCACCTTGTGAATCAGGTCCAGGCCGGAGGTGAGGTTGCCCCACTGGTCGGAGCCGCCGAGTTCCAACGTGCAGTGGTATTCGTCAAACAGGTGGAGGAAGTCGTTGCCCTGCAGCACCTGATAGCTGAACTCGGTGAAGGAGATGCCTTCCTCGGAGTTCAGGCGGCGAGCCACGGTGTCTTTGGCCAGCATGGTGCCCAAGCGGAAGTTCTTGCCGACATCGCGCAGGAAGTCGATGACGGTCATCGAAGCGGTCCAATCGTAGTTGGACACGAAACGCACCGGGTTGGCGCCTTCAGTCTCCAAAATGCCGCCGATCTGGTTCTTGAGGCGGTCGGCCCAGCCGGCCACCACGTCCTTCGGATTGAGCGTGCGTTCACCTGACTGGCGCGGATCGCCGATCAGACCGGTGGCGCCACCGACCAGGGCGATTGGATGATGGCCTGCCAACTGCAGATGACGCATGTTGATGAGCTGCACCAGATTGCCGATATGCAGGGATGCAGCAGTGGGATCGAAGCCGCAATAATAGGTGATGGGCTCGCCGTTCAGTGCTTCCGCAAGTCGATCCCTGTCCGTGGACTGAGAAATCAACCCGCGCCATTCCAGTTCCTCAAGCAGGGTGTTGAAACCCGCTTCCTTGAAGTCGGTGACGTGAGCCATAGCCTGTCGCTTCTCCCTATCGAATTGTGTATAAAACCGCCCAATTGGGCACAGTCAAGTTTCGCAGGACATGGCGACAGTGCATAACTTGTCAATGCGCCACAATCTGTCACATTTCCACTAGAGTTGGGAGTGGCTACTAAGCAGGGGAGCAACGATAGAGAGAAAAGCACTCAAGGCACAGGCGCGGAAGACTCTAAAGCGAAGTTATTGGCTGATTGTTATCGCGTGTCTGTTCGCGGCGTTTCTGGGTGCGGAATACGGCTCCTCGCTGATTGCCATCCACACCAATTCCGGCACGGCTCAGACTTCCGTACAAACCGATGCACAGACCACCGCCGAGGCCCCTGGCGAGGGCTACTATGCATCCGGCCCGCTGGACATTCTGATGGAGATAACGTCGGGGCAGGGAAGCGACGCACGCGACCAAGTCAACAGCAACGAGAAAGCCATCGCCGCGCTCGGCCGCTCCCGCGGCGTACTTTCCGCGGCACTCAACTCATTTTCCTCCGGATCGTTCATCCTGTCCGTGGCGGATGCGGCCACGTCCGTCATTCATGCGCAGAACATCGTCATATCCATTCTGGTGATCGTGGCACTGCTGGGTACTGTGGCATTCCCCCTGTTCGTAGTGCAGGTCTTCCGCGTGGTGCTGCGGCGCATCATGCTGGAGGCCCGAATCTACGAGAAAGTGCCGTTGCGCCGGTTCCTATACCCGCTGCAATCCAAGCGTTGGGTGCGCATGGCATGGACGATGATGGTCGAGAACGCGTACCTGATGCTGTGGTGGTTGACTTTCGTGGGCGGCATCATCAAAACCTATTCGTACTTCCTCGTGCCGTACATCGTGGCGGAGAACCCGAACATCAGTGCCAATCAGGCTATCAGCCTCTCCCGGCGCATAATGAAGGGCCACAAATGGGAGTGCTTCGTGGCGCAGGTCAGCTTCCTCGTCTGGTATCTGCTCAATGGTGCCACAGTCGGCCTGAGCGGAATCTTCTATTCCAATGGTTACAACGCGGCGTTCTTCGCCGAATACTATGCGTATCTGCGCGCTGTGGCCAAGGAGAACGGCATTGAGGGCGCGGGGTCATAGTTCATGCAAAAACCCTGCAATCAGCGGCGCGGGCCCATAAGTTCGCGCAAAGAGTCGATGATGTCCTGACGATCCGGCACCTGGAACTTCGGGAAGGACTTGAGCATACGCTTCTGCTGCGCGTTGATAACACCGTTGACTGCCCAACGTAGACGCTCAATCGTATCCCGCGAAAGCTCGCGCATCTTATCGGATACCGCACTGGAACCCCATTGCCACGTGTCGCCTGCTCGTGCAGCCACATCCTGCACCGTTTGAGTAACGGAGTCGAGCACCTGCTCGAATTCGAGCATGCCTGCCACCGTGACCGCTAAATCAATGATGGTGACCAGAGCCAGTACCGTGACCAATGTGTGCAGCATTGGCACAGGAATCAGGTCAGTGAACTGTGCCACGTATGGTTGGGCGCCGAGCACAATCACCACACCGGCAATACCGAAAATCACCGCCCCTAAAAGGCACACACGCCCTTGGACATTGAAACGGAAATTCGAGTAATCCCACCAACGTGCGTGGAAGAGCTCCTCCATAACCCACGAGGTCGTGTATTCAAGAATCGTGGCGCCGACCATCGAAATCAGAAAGATGATGATTGGATTATGGAGATTGCCGAGCACGGCGATGCCCAGTACCGCACCGGTGCCGTAAATCGGGCACAGCGGACCGTTGAGGAATCCACGGTTTATCAAGCGACGTTCTTGGCAAGAAACAAGGATGGATTCATAGACCCAGCCCACAAAGCTGTAGAACAGGAACCAGAGGAAGTAGTGTTCAAGCGCAATCATCATCGGCGGTAATCACCTTGTAACGCGGTGTTTGATGTGTGCCTCCAACGAGGGCAGATGTGGCTTGTTGAACCGGTCGAACGAGAACGTTTCGGCGGTGGCCGAAAGCTTATCCGACAACGTGACAAGGTATCCTTCGATATAGGCGGGCGGCACAGGGGTCATCGGGAACATATGGTTTTCGATGCTGTTGCGTTCGATGTCGTTGAGGTTAAAATCCTTCAAAGCGTTCATCAAGGCCGCATGGCCATGGGTGAAGCCGTGCCAACGGTGCTGCCCGTTGTCCCAGTCGTGCCAGTCGTACAGGAAGTAGTCGTGCAGGAGAGCCGCACGAATCAGAGACCTGAGATTCACGTGGTACCAGAGATGTGCGCGATCCGCCAGCCAAACGGCGAGGCACGCCACACGTATGGAATGCTCGAATGTGGTGACATTGCCGTGCTGATAGCAGCAACGTTCGATCTGCATGTGCTGATGTTCGATGACTTCACGGCCATGCTTGGCGACCAAGCGTTGAATCTGCGCTCGAGTGAGCAGGCGTCCCACGGTTTCGTCCTTCCCGTTCGGGCTGGTTCGGTTCATTCCATGTGATTACCCGACAACATTCAAGTATTTATCGGGTAACACCGTGACCGATTGTAGGGCACGCACATTACCGTGCACACTCATCCAAAAGAACGACAATAGGAACTGTTCGAGAGATCTTTGCGTTTAGCACGAGTCAGTGCAAAGATCTCTCGAAATCAGGGATTATTACGAGAATTCCTTGCGCCGAGAGGTCAGAGATACGTTGCGGCCAATCGGCTGTTGAGCTGTTAATCGTGGTGGGATTCGAGATAATCAAGATAGCCTTGAAAGCCTCCATAGAGGCTGGCCACATCGTAACCGCGATCGGCGAGAATTTCGGCCACTTCCTCGCTCCACCAACCTTGGGCGCAATAGACCACAACAGTTCGATCCTTGGGCACGGTTTTGAGTACATGAGCCAATGGATCAAGAGGAGCATTGATGGCACCTTCGACCGGGTGAGCGGCGAAATCGGCCGGTTCCCTCAAATCGAGCAGCGTAACCGTATTCGGGTCGAGCTCGGCGAATTCTTCCGGCGTGATGTGACGATACGCACACTCACCGCTCTCATCGGCATCAACCATATTATGCAAAGCAATAGGCATGTTCTTCCCCTCTCGTTCTGATCTTGGCTCCCCTCTGGAGGGGGAACTGTCCGCGTAGCGGACTGAGGGGAGGCTTGCTCAACCGTAGCAACTCCCCTCAGTCACCTACGGTGACAGCTCCCCTCAGAGAGGGAGCCATATAGCTCTAAATCGCGCAGGCCGGCTGAATATAGTTGGCCGAGTCAATGGCGGTGATGGTCGGTTGCTCACCACACACCGGGCAATCCGGCACATGCTCCGGCAATGGCACCCGTCGAATATTCATGTTCAACGCATCCACGGTGAGCATGCGGCCCACCAACGGCTCCCCCACGCCAACTATCAGCTTGACGGCTTCAGTGGCTTCCAGACTGCCGATCACGCCGACCACCGCACCCAAGACGCCAGCTTCCTTGCAAGTCGGAATCTCGCCAGCGGCAGGCATGTCGCGGAAAATACAGCGATAGCACGGGCCTTCACCGGGAATGACGGTCATCACCTGACCTGCGAATCCGACCACACCCGCATGAATATACGGTTTATTGGCCAATACACAAGCGTCATTGATAAGGAACTTCGCGGCGAAATTGTCGGTGGCCTCTATCACCAGATCGTATGCCTCGATGAGGCCGGCGATATTGTTGGCATCAACAAGCTCATAGTAAGTGTCGACCGTCACGTCCGGGTTGAGTTCGCGGATGGCCGCAGCCGCTGACTCCACCTTGGGCTCGTTCACCCGTGCAGTGGTGTGGATAATCTGGCGTTGCAGATTGCTCAAATCCACCATATCGCCATCCACGAGTCCGATGCGACCGACTCCGGCTGCCGTCAGATACAGAGCAACCGGCGAACCGAGCCCGCCCGCGCCGATAATCAGCACACTGGAAGCCAGCAGACGCTTCTGCCCTTTGACACCCACGCCCTTCAAAATCAGATGACGCGCGTACCGCTCCACCTGTTCATCCGTCAATGCCATGTTTTCTCCATGTTTCTGCCCTCTCCGGAGGGACGCTGTCATCACAGGTAACTGAGAGGAAGTTTTAACGCTGTCTCGCGAATTCCTCTCAGTCCGCTGCACGGCCAGCTCCCCTCAGAAAGGGGAGCCAATACCCAATCAGTGCAAATACCCCGTGGTCGGACTGGACGGCACGGCTTGTCCCTCGGTCACCTTGCCAAGGCCAGACAGATACGCGGCACGACCCGCATTGATGGCGTGCTTGAACGCCTCAGCCATCAACGGAATATTGCCAGCGGAGGCCACAGCCGTGTACGCCATCACCGCATCCGCACCCATTTCCATGGCATCGCAAGCCTGGCTCGGGCGTCCGATGCCGGCGTCGATGATGACCGGCACGTGCGCGTTGGCGATGATGATTTCGATAAAATCACGCATACGCAAACCCATGTTGGAACCAATCAGCGAGCCGAGCGGCATGACGGCGGCCGCACCAGCTTCTTCCAGCTGACGGGCTGCGATCGGGTCCGGGAACATGTAGGGCATGACCACGAAGCCTTCTTTGGCCAGCATTTCAGTGGCACGAATGGTTTCGGCGTTGTCCGGCAGAAGGTACTTGGTTTCATGCTCGATTTCGACCTTGACGAAATCAGTGTGGCATACTTCGCGGGCCAGTCGTGCAATGCGCACGGCCTCCTCGGCATTGCGCGCGCCAGAAGTATTCGGCAGCAGCGTAATGCCCTCAGGAATGTAATCAAGCACGCTGTTCTCGGTGGTCTGCGCGCGACGCAATGCCATGGTGACAATCTGCGTACCGGCGTGCTCGACCGTGGCCTTGATGAGGTTCAGGTCATAGCGGCCGGAGCCCAAGATGAATCGCGACTGGAATTCGTGGCCTCCCAGATTCAGCGGCTTGTCTTCCACCGGCAGAATCGGCGCAGCGGTACCGACCGGATTGGTGACGGCGGGCTGCGGCGGCAGCGACGTCGCCTCAACGGATGCTTCAGTAACCAGATTGATATTGCTCATAGCTCTTCCTTTCAGCCACCCTGAACAAACTGTACAATTTCCATAACGCACTGGTCGTCAAGCATGGCATCGGCACGCTTGTCGCGCGGAATAATCTCACCGTTAAGTTCGATGGCCACGCGTTCGGCGCGGAATCCGTGTGCTTCGAGATAGTCGGCAACGCTGACCGGCGTATCGAGCTTGACTTGCTCTCCGTTGACCTGCATAACAACCTTTCCGAATAGTAAAAAAGGGTGCACGAAACGAACCGTACCTTAAGTGGTGCGCCCATTCATGAACCCAATCATGCGACCGTGTGGCCGCCGCGATGCATTGGCTACACCACGACCCGTCATACGGCTAAATTATGCAAACGGAATGAAAGACTGTTGCAGGAAACCTAACAAATCAAGAACAACGATTCCTTACGGCGGCATGACCCGCGTCAAGTTCCCCGGTCGAAGTCTGGCGACTTCCTCTCAGCCTTACGGCTCCCGTTCGTTACGGTTATTCAGTGTAGGCCGTTGCGATGACAACGCAAAACCTAACTCCCGCTGGCGGGAGCTGGCTCGCGGAGCGAGACTGAGGGTGGTCATGTGGACGAAGACCTTCGCGACCACCCCCAGTCGGCTTCGCCGACAGCCCCCGCCAACGGGAGCGCAGTTTAAAACGTGCCGGGGGCCTTATACGCGGAACCGTCAGAAGTGGAGGCCGGGAACAACTTGAGCTCTTCGACACTGGCCTTGGCGTCGGCAATCTGCTCGCGCACACGACCATAGGCGGTGCCGCCCTTGCCGTTGCGGGAGTCGACCGAACCGTGGCTGGAGAGCACTTCACGCACGCCCGGAGCCTTTCCGGCCGGCAGGAATGCGGCGAAGGTCTCGATGAAGTCCTCGTCGGTCAGATCCCAGAGTTCCTGGCCACGGCCTTCGGCGAGCTTGACGCAGGCGCCGGAGAGCTCGTGAGCATGGCGGAATGGCACGCCGTTCTTGACAAGCCATTCGGCGATGTCAGTGGCCAAGGCGAAGCCGGTCGGGGCTTCAGCTTCCAAACGGTCGGCATCGAAGCGCATGGTTCTGACCATGCCGGTGAACGCGGGTAGCAGCACTTCGAGCGTGTCGACCTGATCGAACACCGCTTCCTTGTCTTCCTGCAGGTCGCGTGCGTAGGCGGTGGGCAGACCCTTCAGAGTGGCCAGCAGACCGGTCAGGTCGCCAATGAGACGGCCGGACTTGCCACGGGCGAGCTCGGCGATATCCGGGTTCTTCTTCTGCGGCATGATGGAGGATCCGGTGGAGTAGCCGTCATCGAGCTTGACGAAGGCGAACTCTTGGGTGTTCCAGATAATGATTTCCTCGGACAGACGGGAGATGTCCACGCCGGTCATGGCGGCCACGAATGCGAATTCGGCGACCAGGTCACGGGCTGCGGTGCCGTCGATGGAGTTGTCGGTCACACGGGAGAAGCCGAGCTCGCGAGCCACCGCTTCCGGGTCAAGGCCGAGTGTATTGCCGACCAGCGCGCCGGAGCCGTACGGAGAGGCATTGATGCGCTTGTCCCAATCAATCAGGCGCTGCACGTCGCGAATCAGCGGCCAAGCGTGAGCCATAAGCTGGTGAGCAAGCAGCACCGGCTGGGCATGCTGCATGTGCGTACGGCCCGGCATCACGGTGCGACCGGCCTTTTCGCTCTGCTCAATCAGGGCATTAACCAAGTCAAGCAGCAATCCGGCAATCACACGGGAGTGACGGCGCAGCCACATGCGAATCAGGCAAGCGATCTGGTCGTTGCGGGAACGGCCGGCACGCAACTTGCCGCCGAGCTCATCGCCGGCAATATCGATCAAGCCACGTTCGAGGGCAGTGGCCTCATCCTCATCGTCTTCGATAGGAGCAAAGGAACCGTCATCCACATGGCGCTGGAGAGTGTCGAGCGCATCTTCCATGCGCTGCAGCTCGTCGGCAGTCAGGAGTCCCGCACGGCCGAGAGCACGGGCGTGGGCACGGGAACCGGCGATATCGTCGTCGGCCAGACGCCAGTCGAACTGCGTGGACTTGGACAGTCGGGCCAGTTCCGGCGACGGGCCGGATGTAAAGCGACCACCCCACAGGGCCAGATGTTCGTTGTTCTCAGTCATGAAGGCTCCTTGAAACCATGGATTGCAAACAAATCAGACTGCTTGTCAGACTATCAGCGTTGGGCTACATACCGGTGGATTCAAGTTGTTCGTATTCCATGTCGGGAATATCAGACGCATTGCCAACTGTCCGCTCATTATAGAGATGCACTGATGCGGCACTATTGTGCAAAAGACCGCACAGATATATATTGAATATATACGCAAACGATATACAGGGAGCGCAACATGACATCAACATTAGTCAACGTTCGACTTGACGAAAACACCAAGAAGGGCATGAGTGAAGTATGCAGCGAACTTGGCATCAGCATGAGCGCCGCATTCAATATCTTTGCCAAAACCGTTGTCCGGGAACGCCGTATTCCATTCGAGGTAACCGCTGATCCGTTCTATTCGGCGGAAAACATGAGCAGGGTACGTCACGCCGCCGCGCAACTTGACGCAGGAAAAGGCACTGAACACCAACTGATTGAGAACTAATATGCTCTTAATTTGGACCGACGAAGCATGGGACGATTACCTGTATTGGCAGTCACAAGACAAAAAGACATTGAAACGCATCAATAAAATAATCAAGGATATCCAACGCAATGGCGCGTCAGACGGCATCGGCATGCCGGAACCTTTGCGCGGCAATCTCACCGGATACTGGTCACGTCGCATTGATGAAAAGAACCGCATCGTATACCGCATTACGGGTAACGACGTTCAAAACCTAGAAATAGCCGTCTGCCGAACTCATTACGGAGAGCACTAAACCGCAGGCCTTTCACTCCGCCGACGCTTGATGAGACCAGTGCGGCGTACGCATACGTGAGCGCCGCACCACCGCATATGCCAATATTTCGAATTAGGTTATTTCCCCAATCTCTGGCATATTCAGATAAGCCTTGGGATAAGGGGCGGCGGGCGTTTTCTTGGAGATGATCACGCGGCCGTTCCCTGGCTCTGGCGGTATTGTACCGGGCTCATCCAACCGAGCGACCGTTTGATGCGCCCGTGGTCGTGCCAGCGGATGCAGTCGCCGACCAAGGCGAGTACCTCGCCGCGGGGTCGTTCCTCCCAATGCCCGGGGTAGACCGCCTCGGTCTTCATCCTGCCGAAGAACCCCTCCGCGGCGGCGTTGTCCGGCGAACGGCCCTTCGCGCCCGTCGACCGCGCCGGGCCGTACCGTTCCATGAGGTCCGGCCATCCGGGCCACCGGCAGTGGCAAGCCGCGGTCGGAATGCACCAAGGGCCTCGCCCCCTCCGGCAGCGTCTCCGCGGCCTTGACGGGCATCCCGTCGGCGAGCCCGGCGTCGGGACCGGAACCGGCGGTGTACGCGACGATCCCGCCGTCATGGCAGTCGACCGGCGGCGGGAGGCACGCCCTTCCCGTCCCCGGCCTTGATCCCGGGTGATGTCCGCGGGCCGCTTCTCGTTCGGGGGCTTGGCGGTGAAGTCGCGGTCGGCGAGGTTGCCGGGCGCGGGCGTGGTCTCGCCCTCGTGGGAGCCGTAGCGCCGACGTCTCGGCACGTGCGCGACGAGATCGCCCTCCGCCATGATCCCGCGGACCGCCTTCTCCGATACGCCGGTCCCGAGCATGGCCCTGATCCCGCGGTACCCGTACCTGCCCTTGGACGCGGCGAACGCCTCCTCCGCCTCCGTCCCGAGCCCGGCGTATCCGTCAACGCTCAGCCCGGCGTGGCGGCAGTGGTGGCCGCCCGGCGCGATGCCGGGCAGGCATGTCATCGAGCCGGGCGAACACGCCGGCCTCAGACGGTCGGCCGGCAGGGTCTTCTCCCTGTTCGACAGGCGCCGCGGATCGGCGCCTGGGTCTTTTTCTGAGACCTCCGACACCTCCCGCATCAACGCGTTCTCCGGCCCCGACTCCTCGACCCCGCGACGCGACGCCTCCGCGTCATCGCAGACGGCTCCGGCGTTCCGGCTTCGCCGTGGCGCTGGCTTGTCGGCCTGGCCGGCGTTCCCGTTCCCGGCCCGCAGCGCGGCCATTCCACCCTGTACGCCCCGGCCCGGTCGTGGACCGCTCCGACGCCCGCGCCGAGCCGTTCGGCGGCCCGCTTCCGCCGCCCGGCACCGGTTCCGATCGCCTTGGCCCTTGTCTCCAGCGGGATGATGGGTTCCGCCATACGACCGGCATACCGGGGATCCTTCGCCAACCGGCGTGCCGAGCACTGCCTGGTCGGACAGCCCAGGCGCCTCACCCACCTGGGCCGTGGTCATCGGCGTGGTGAAATACAGGCCCACCGCGCGCTCCCGTTCTTCGGGACCGGACATACGAAAAACCTTTCGCTCAGTCTCCAAGAAAACATCCGCAGCCCCAGCTCCGAATGGCTCATCGAACAGCAGGATGTCTTTACCTGTCAAAATCGTTCTGACGAATGATGCACGTTGCCGCATACCTCCAGACATGGCATATGGCGGCTTGTTCGAATACTCTCCCAAACCGAAACGCTCAAGATAAGGAATAGCCTCCTTCAGGGCCTTACGTTTCGAGAGATGCTGGTTCATCAACGATAGAGCCGTGTTCTCAGCGAAAGACCAAAAACACCGCTTTGTTTCCCACCCGTTAAACCAAACGGCTAGGAACGTAACATGTCAGGATCTCGTTCTTCCCTTTCCGATACAAAAAAGGGGGAGCACAAGCATATTTTGCTTGAACTCCCCTCAGTCGCCTGCGGCGACAGCTGCCCGTGATTACGGGCAGCCGGACGGCTGCTGATTGTTGGCTCACTGTCGTTCGCGCCTCACCTACAAGCAGCCCACTGGACTGTTTGCTTTACGGTTCGGCCCCTCAAAGAGGAGAGCCAAGATAAGTGATTACTCGACGGTGTTCTTCGGGACCTCGATGCCGTTGCCGAACTTGACATCGCGGGCGGCAGCCACGCGGGACGGCAGGCCGTAGATGTCGATGAAGCCGTTGGAGGACTTCTGATCGAAGGTATCGCCGGAATCGTAGGTGGCGAGCTTGTAGTCGTACAGCGAGGAGTCGGAACGACGGCCGGTCACCACAGCGCGACCGCCATGCAGGACCATGCGAATCTCACCGGACACGTACTTCTGGGTGTCCTCGATGAAAGCGTTGAGCGACTGGGTAGCCGGGGAGAACCACTGCGCATCGTAAACCAGCTCGCCCCAGCGCTTGTCGATATCGCGCTTGATGCGGTGCTGTTCGCGCTCGAGGCAGCAGTTTTCGAGTTCCTGATGAGCGGTGATCAGGGCCACGGCGCCCGGAGCCTCGTACAGCTCGCGGGACTTGATGCCGACCAGGCGATCCTCGATGAGGTCGATACGACCGATGCCCTGGGCGCCAGCACGTCGGTTCATCTCTTCGATGGCCTGCAGCGGAGTGACGTCGCGGCCGTCGATCTTGACCGGGATACCGTCCTTGAACTCGATGACAACCTCATCTTCGACCGGCGGGAAGGCCGGGTCGTCGGTGTAGGAGTAGCAGTCCTTGGTCGGACCGTTCCACGGATCCTCGAGGAAGCCGGTCTCGATGGCGCGGCCCCACACGTTCTGATCGATGGAGTACGGGGACTTCTCGGTCTGGGTGATCGGCAACTTGTGCTCCTTGGCGAACGCAATCTCGACGTCACGGGTCAGGGAGAGATCACGAATCGGGCTGATGGCCTTGAGCGTCGGGTCGATGGAGGCGATGGAGACCTCGAAACGAACCTGATCGTTACCCTTGCCGGTGCAGCCGTGGGAGATGGTGTCGGCGCCGAACTGGTGGGCGGCGCGCACGAGGTGCTTGGAGATCAGCGGGCGGGAGATGGCGGAGACCAGCGGGTAGACGCCTTCGTACATGGCGTTGGCCTTGAGGGCCTTCATGCAGTATTCGTTGGCGAATTCGTCACGGGCGTCGACCACGTAGGATTCGATGGCGCCGCAGGCGAGGGCGCGCTCCTTGATGGTCTCAAGGCTTTCACCGCCCTGACCTACATCGAGGGACACGGCCACGACGTCCTTGCCGGTGCGCTCCTTCAGGTACGAGATGGCGACGGAGGTATCAAGACCACCGGAGTAGGCCAGAACAAGGCGATTGTTATCTGCCATGAGTTCCCTTTCATTCAAGGTCCAAAAAACAAACTGATGTAAGTATATACAGAGGATTGTATATTTATGCACGGCGTGTTGGGGAGGATTGGGCAACTCTCCTCAGTCGCCTACGGTGACAGCTCCCCTCACCTTGGGGGGGCAAGAAAAAACACTATTTGGAGGCGAGGCCGAGCAGCCAGTCAGAGCGGGAGACGGCGGTGCCGTCGTCAGCGCAGATCACCATGACGGTATCGTCTCCAGCGATGGTGCCAAGCACGCCGTCGATGGGCTGACGGTCAATCACGGAAGCCACATATTGTGCGGCTCCGGACGGGGTATGCACCACAACGAGGTTGCGGGCAGCGGCCACCGAAGTGACCAGACCATTGAGCACACGAGCCATCTGAGCCTCGGTGCGCTCCCCCACGTCCTCAACATCGGCAACCGCCGAACCACGTCCAACCGTATAGGCCACCGTACCGTCCTTCAGCCGGGTTTTCACCGCATGCATCTCATCCAGGTCGCGGCTCAACGTGGCCTGCGTAACCGCGATGCCTTCGTCCAATAGGATTTTCGACAGCTGCGATTGTGACGTGATGACATGCGTGGCCAGCGCCTGTTCAATGGCACTGAGTCGCGCGGCCCTGGTGGCAGGGCGCTGCAGGGACGGCAGGACCTCACTCATGCGAGCAGGCTTTCGTCTCCACGGGCCTTGCCGGTCAGCCAGGTGAGCAACGCCTTCTGCGCGTGCAGACGGTTCTCCGCCTCATCCCACACCACGGACTGCGGGCCATCAATTACCTCGGCAGTGACTTCCTTACCGCGATAGGCGGGCAGGCAGTGCTGGAATAGCGCATCCGGCTTAGCCAGAGCCATGAGCTCGGCATTGACCTGATAATCCCAGAACGGCTTGGATCGGATGGCGTATTCAGCTTCCTCACCCATCGAAACCCAGGTGTCAGTAAACACGCAATCGGCACCGGCGACGGCCTCACGGGCATCAGTGGTCACCAGAATGGAACCGCCGTTCTCAGCGGCAATGCGTTCGGCATCGGCCACGATATCCGGACGCGGCAGGTAGCCCTGAGGTCCGGCCACACGCACGTTCATACCGGCAACGGCACCGCCGAGCAGATACGAGTTGGACATGTTGTTGGCGGCATCACCGAGGTAGGCGATGGTCTGGTTCTTCAGATTGTCCACGCCGCCGCGGTGTTCGGCGATGGTCTGGAAGTCGGCAAGAATCTGGCAGGGGTGGAAGTCATCGGTCAGCGCGTTGACCACCGGGTGGGTGGAATACTTGGCCATTTCCTCCACGCGATCCTGACCAAAGGTGCGCCAGACCACGCCATAGGCCATACGGTCGAGCACACGGGCGGTATCGGCCACAGGCTCGCCACGGCCCAGCTGGGAGCCGGACTTGTCAATGACCAGCGGGTAGCCGCCAAGCTCGGCAACACCAATGGAGAAACTGGAGCGGGTACGGGTGGAAGGCTTGTCGAACAGCACGGCGACGGCCTGCGGACCGGCAAACGGCTGCTTGTAGAAACGGTTCTTGCTGAACTTGATGGCAAGCTCAAGCACCTGCTTCTGCTCCTCATGGTTGAGGTCGTCATCACGCAGCATATGGCGCAGTTCTGGGGTCATGGTGATCTCCTTATATAGGTCAGGTAAGTCAGTCGTTCGGCAGATCAGCGGGCACGTCCTTGAGAACGGCGAGCGCCTGGTCAACGTCTTCGGCGGTTACAATCAGCGGCGGTGCGAAACGCAGCGCATTGGGGGCCACCGCATTGACGATGAGCCCGTGTTCGAGGCAGTAGTTCATGACGGCGTGGGCGCAGGGATGCTTGAGCTCTACGGCATCGAGCAGGCCACGACCGCGCACGGATACGTAGAGCGGATTGCCGGTGGCCATAATGCCATCGCGCAGCTGCTGGCCGCGAGCCTCGGCATTGGCAATGAGGTTATCGTCCTCAATGACACCGAGTGTGGCAAGTCCAGCCGCCGCGCCCAACGGGTTGCCGGCAAAGGTTGATCCATGAGAGCCCGGAGTGAACAGGGCTGCAAGCTTCTCGCCGAAGGCAATCATGCCACCCATCGGGAATCCGCCGGCCACTCCCTTGGCAAAGGTCACCATATCCGGGGTCACGCCGCCGGAAAGATCCTCACGCTGAAATGCAAACCACTTGCCGGTACGGCCGATGCCGGTCTGCACCTCATCGATGATGAGCAGCGCATGGTTGATGTCACACAGCTCACGCACGAACTTGACGTAATCGGCACCCAACGGCTGCACGCCGGCCTCACCCTGAATGAGTTCCAGAATCACCGCCGCTACCGGCCCCTTGCCATAGTGGCCAAGACCGGTCTGGGAGAACGCCTCGTACAGGGCGACATTGTCGCCGGCGCGCACGAATTCGATGTTGGGCACCAACGGGTCGTAGGGCTTGCGGATGTTCGGCTTCCAAGTTGCGGAGAGCGCACCCATCGTACGGCCATGGAAGCCGTGCGTCATGGCAAGAATACGGGCGGGCTTACCGCCGATGGACGGCAGTGCGCCGGGCAGGGTGCGACCATACAGCTTGGCCAGCTTCAATGCCGCTTCATTACCCTCGGCACCGGAATTGCCGAAGTAGACCTTGGAGCCTTCCGGGGCACCGGCCAGTTTGACCAGCTTCGCGGCGAGCTCGATCTGCGGCTCGGAAGCGAAATAATTGCTGATGTGAGCCACCTTGGCCGCCTGCTCAGACACGGCTTTCACCCACTTGGGATGGGCATAGCCCAGCGAATTGACGGCGATGCCAGCCAGGAAGTCAAGGTATTCGTTGCCATCAACGTCCCAAATATGCGCGCCCTGACCGTGATCCATAACACGCAGCGGCGTGCCGAACACGTTCATGTGCACCTGGGAGTACTCCCCCAGCCACTTGCTGTCTTCAGCGCCCAGCGTCTCGTTCTGCTCAGTGCTCATAGGAACTCCTCATTTCCATACCGCCTTCGGGCACGACCATGGTGCCGATACCGGCGGAGGTGAATATCTCGTTCAGGATCGAATGTGGTTTACGACCGTCGATGATGTGGGCTTGGGGCACGCCACCATCGATGGCGCGCACGCATGCTTCCATCTTGGGGCGCATGCCGGATTCCAGATCGGGCAGCATGTCGCGCAGATCCTCCACGCCGATACGCCCGATAAGTGAATTCTTATCCGGCCAGTCGGCATAGAGACCGTCCACGTCGGTCAGAATGACCAGCTTGTGCGCGCCCACGGCTGCGGCAAGGGCCGCGGCCGCGGAATCGGCGTTCACATTCAGTACCTCGGTGGCGTCCTCCTCATTCGGAGCCACAGAGGAAACAACCGGAATACGACCGGCCGCGACCAAATCCTCGACCGCGGAGGCATCGACGGACACCACATCGCCGACCAGACCGACATCCATGGGCTTGCCATCGATAATGGGCTTGCGTTGCATGGCGGAGAACAAGCCTCCATCCTCACCGGACAGACCGACCGCCATCGGGCCGTGCGCATTGATCATGCCGACCAGTTCGCGCGAGACCTTGCCGGTGAGTACCATGCGCACCACATCCATTGCCTCGGGTGTGGTGACGCGCAGGCCGCCCTTGAATTCGGACTTGATACCGAGGGCCTTGAGCATGTGCGAGATCTGCGGGCCGCCGCCATGCACGACAATCGGATGCAAACCGACCTGACGCAGGAACACCATATCCTCGGCGAAGCACTGCTTCAAGTGATCGTCGATCATGGCATTGCCGCCATACTTGACCACGATGCGCTGGCCGGCGAATTCCTCCAGCCACGGCAGCGCCTCAATCAGCACCTCCGCCTTCTGATCGGCGCGCAAATCGGTATGCACGTCGAAATGGAACCCAGGTCCCTTCAATTCAGTAGCCATGTTCTTCTTTCCGTAACTTTGCCCCCGCTGACGGGGGCTGTCATGCTGCGCATGACTGGGGGTGGTTTGGCGAGACCACCCTCAGTCCGGTTCCACCGGACAGCGTCCTGCAATTACAGTAGGCATTGCCTACGTTTTGTCAGTTCGCCTGTCGGCGAACACATCGCCTACAAACGCCTCTCGGCATTTGCTTCACGGCGACATCCGCCAGCGAGAGCATGGTGGATGTCAGCTTTCGTAGTCGGCGTTGATGTGGACGTATTCGTGGGTCAGATCGTCGGTCCAGACGGTGGCCTCGGCGTTCGATCCGGTGTTGAGGTCGATGTCAATGTGGACTTCGCGCGGGGTCATGTCGACTTCGCTACGGTCCCGTCCGGCACCACCGTTCTCGCAGATGCGCACGCCGTTGACGTCGACGGTCACCTTCTCGGAATCATAAGGTGCAACTTCAGGGGAAACGGTGCCTAGGGAGCTGACGATACGGCCCCAGTTCGGGTCATTGCCGGAGATCGCGCATTTCAGCAGATTCGAGGCCGCGACCGCACGGCCGCAGGCAAGGGCCGCGTCTTCGCTGGTGGCACCGGTAACGGTGATGCGAATGTCATGGGAAGCGCCTTCACCGTCGCCGATAATCTGACGGGACAGGGAGGCGCAGGCCTCGCGCACGAGCTTGTTGAACTCGTCCTTGTCGGGCTCCACGCCGGAGGCTCCGGAGGCGAGCAGCAGCACTGTGTCATTGGTGGACATGCAGCCATCCACGTCGATTCGGTTGAACGAATGCTCGGCGGCCACGGTAAGCGCGGCCTGCATTTGACCGGCACTGACCACGGCATCGGTAGTGATAACGCACAGCATGGTGGCCAGCTGCGGGGCGATCATGCCCGACCCCTTGACCATGCCGCCGATCTTCCAGCCGTTGGAACCGGTCAGTTCGACCGTCTTCGGCTTGGTATCCGTGGTCATGATGGCGTGGGATGCATCAGCTCCGGCCTCGGCGGTGCTGGCAAGAGCAGCATAAGCGGCTTTGGCACCGGCCAAAACGTTATCCAAGGGCAACAGCTCGCCGATCAGACCAGTGGAGCACACAGCAACATCCTCTGCTTGTGCGCCGACGAGTTCGGCGACCGCCTCGGCGGTGAACACGGACTGTTGATATCCCGCCTCACCGGTGCAGGCGTTGGCACCGCCGGAGTTGAGAATCACGGCTTTGGCGTGGCCGTCCGCCACGGCTTTGCGGCTCCACTGCACAGGGGCTGCACAGAATCGGTTCGACGTGAACACGCCGGCCACCGCGTCAAGCGGGCCGTTGTTGACCACGAGAGCGAGATCCTTCTTGCCTTCAACCGATGAAATGCCCGCCACCACGCCGGCAGCGGAGAATCCTTGCGCGAATGTGACGCTCACGGTGCTACTCCGATCTTGGTCAGGCCTGCATCTTCCGGCAGGCCAAGTGCGATATTCAATGATTGGACCGCTTGTCCGGCGGTACCACGGTTGAGGTTGTCGATGGCGGCGAAGGCATAAATGCGCCCGGACTTGCGGTCGGTGACAACCTGCAGGTGAGCGGCGTTGGAACCGATGATGTTGCCGGTGGCGGGCAATGCGCCCTCAGGCAGCAGCACCATGAAGTCCTGGCCTTCGTAGGCTTTTGCCCATACGTCTCGGATTGCTTCGTCACTCATCGCCTTGGCCTTGTCGGTCATGCGAGCCGACACGGTGGCGAGAATGCCTCGGGACATGGGCGCCAGTATCGGGGTGAAGCCAAGCGTGAACTTGCCGGCATCAGCTGCGGTCTCACCGGCCGCATGGGCGAAATTCTGCAGGATTTCAGGAATATGACGGTGCGTGCCGCCCACCGAGTACGGCAGCGCGGATTGCAATGCCTCGGCGGCCAACAGGTTGGTGCGTTTGAGGTTCTTGCCTGCGCCGGAGTAGCCGACGACCAAATTAGCCACGATGTCCTTCGGCTCGACCAACCCTTCCGCTATGCCGGGTTGCAGAGCCAGAGTCGTGGCAGTCACATTGCAGCCAGGGCCCGCAATTCGCTTGGCACCAGGCAGCGCCTCACGTTGACGGGTGTATGCGCCATCGGCAGTCTTGCCGGTGATGAGCTCAGGCATGCCGTAAGTCCAGTGCTCGTAGAAATCGCCGCCATAGAATTCATCCCATGCGGCCTGTTCTTCGAGACGATGATCGGCACCGAGATCCACGACCACGGCATTCGGGTCGAGCTGGGATGCGAGCTTGCCGGAAGCGCCATGAGGCAAGGCAAGGATAATGACATCGTGGCCGTTGAGCACCTCAGGCGTGGTGTCTTCAACAACAAGATTGGCCAGTTGCGGAATATGCGGCATATGCCTGGCCATCGATTCCCCCACGGAGGAATGGCCTGCCACACATGTGATTGCAAAGTCGGGGTGTGCCGCAAGAATGCGCAGCGCCTCACCGCCGGCATAGCCTGTAGCACCGGCTACGGCCACTGTATATTTCGCCATACTCATCTCTTTTCCGCTGACGTACTTCGCATGAGTATACGCGATTATGCAGACTATTGCATAGTTATACAGTGGGTGTGTTGCAGCAAATCAGCCCTATGCAGAGATGGAATCAGATGAGGGACCAGTGCCGCTGCCGGTGAACTGCTGAAGGATGTCCTGATACAGAGTCATGGCATCATAGCCATTCAATGCCATCCAAATAACCGCAAGGGTGTAGAACACGTTGATGACCACGGCTGCAAGAGCCAGGCCAAAGCCCTTCATATGGAACGTGCGCGTCCGCCACATCGCCACGCCGCCCATCAGAGCGGAGAGCACCGGTACGGGAAAGAACACGGCGAGCACGAAGGAAATGATTGCATAGGAATCCCAATGCCCATACAGAGGATTCTGATTGGGGTCATTGAGATCGATACCGTTGTAGTAGTGAGGCTGCTGGGACTGGCCATTCGGCTGATTGCTGCCAAACCGGGAGCCCGGCCCGTACTGGGGTCCAAACGGATTGCCCTGCTGGGGCTGCCCATACTGCTGATTGCCACCAGACGAATTACCGGAAGAAGAGGGCCGTCCATTGTTCGGCTGCCCGGCTCCGACTCCGTTGTTATCGGCAGCGGAGCCGTTATTGGCATCGGGTTCGGGAGCGCCATAAATGTACGGGTTGTAGTTTGGCCCATATTGGCCCGACATCGCACCATATGCGGGCTTCTGGTATTGCCCGTATTCCGGTGTGCTATGTTCCGGTTCACTCATGGCGCTCCTCATGCTTTCGTACAGTGATCAGGCACGCAGCTGGGCGCCGAGATCGGCAGCCTTGGCCACGATAGCCTGACGAATGGCGTCGCTGTCATCGGCGGACAAGGTCTTGTCCGGGGAACGGAACACCACAGCGTAGGCCAGGGACTTCTTGCCCTCACCCACCTGCTCGCCGGTAAACACGTCGAACAATTCGATGGACTCGAGGTTGGCACCAGCCGCCTCACGAATCACTGCTTCCAGCTGATCGGCAGTCACCGACGCATCCACGGTAAAGGCCAAATCCTGCTTGACTGGCGGGAAGCTGGAAATCGGCTTGGCCTGCACCGGCTTGCCGGTCAGGGTGCCGAACAGCGCGGTAAGGTTCAGCTCAAACGCCGCGGAATGCGCCGGGAAGCCAAGTGCCTCGTTGACGCGCGGATGCAGTTCGCCGACCCAACCGGTGAACACGTCGCCCACCATGACGCGGGCAGCACGGCCCGGATGCCACTGTGCAGGCACATCTTCGGCCGCAGGCTGATCAAGCACGATCTTCGCACCGATGCGATCCGCAAGACGATGCACGGCTTCAACGGCGTCCGACCAATCGACCGGACGCTTGCCGCCCAGCCAGCCATCGTCTTCAGCCAGACCGGTCAGGATGCCGGCCACGTGGTCGGGCTGATCCGGCAGACCGGCGTCCAGCGCTGCCAGCTGCTCATCGGTCGGGCGCACGCCACCGGGCAGAGCCGGGATTGCGGGCGCGTTCGGATCCCACAGATAGACATGGCCGAGTTCATACAGGGACACGTTTTCAATGCCTCGGCGAATATTGCGCTGCACGGTGGTGGCCAAGGTCGGCAGAATGTCACGACGCAGGTACGGGCGATCGCCGTAGAGCGGGTTGGCGATCTCGACGCTGACCTTCTTGGTGGCTTCAGGGTCGAAGCCGAAAGCGCGGTAATCGTCGTCACCGACGAACGGGTAGCTCAGCGCCTCGACCATGCCGTATTCGGCCAGCTCGTCCGCCACGCGACGGCGGCGAGTCTGATCCGGGGTCAGGCCCACAAGGCCCTCGACCGGTGCAGGCGGCACGGTGACCGGAATCTGGTCGTAGCCGACCAGTCGGGCGATTTCCTCGACCAGATCACACGGTCCACCCAGATCTGGACGCCAGCTCGGCGCGGTGACGGAGAATTCGCCGTTGCCGCCGCCGGCCACAACGCAGCCGACGTCGGTGAGAATGTCGGAGATGCGGTTGATGTCCACATCGAGACCGGCCACACGGGCCACTTCGGAAGCCTTGAAGTGAATGACTTTCGGACGCGGCGTGTTATCCACATCGTTCGGATGCTCGCTGGGCTCGCCGTTACCGTACTTGGCCATGAGCTCGGCGGCCATCTGAGCCGCAGCAGGCTGCAGCTCGGTGTCGACGCCACGCTCGAAACGACGGGATGCTTCAGACGGAATCTTGTGGCGACGAGCGGAACGGGCGATGGTCACCTGATCGAAGTGCGCGGCCTCCAGCAGGATGTTCTTAGTGTCGGCGGTCACCTCGCCGTACAGTCCACCCATCACACCGGCAAGGCCGAGGATACGTGAGCCGCGTTCGCCATTCGGCGAATCAGTGATGAGCAAATCTTCAGTGCTCAGGTCATGTTCCTTGCCGTCCAGCGTGGTGAGCTTCTCACCCTCGTTGGCACGACGCACAACGATTGGGCCCTCGAGCTTATCGAGGTCGTAGGCGTGCATCGGCTGACCAAGATCGAGCATCACGTAGTTGGTCACGTCCACGGCCAGCGAGATGGAGCGCATGCCAGCACGAATCAGGCGGCGACGCATCCAGCTGGGCGTGTGGGCGTTGGGGTCGAAGCCCTTGACGACGCGAGCGTAGTAACGATCGCAACCGGGAACGCCATGAATCGGGTTGTTGTCATCAATCTCAATGTCGATGTCCACCGGAGTGCCGGGCTGGTAATCAGCAGGCTCCGGAGCCTTCTCGTTCAGCGCGATGGCCGGATCGGTGTAGACGGCACCGGTGGAGTGATGGTACTCGCGGGCAACGCCACGGTAAGACAGCGTGTAGCCACGGTCCGGGGTGATGTTGATCTCGAGCAGCGGCTGGTCGAGATGTAGCAGGTGCATGGCGTCCTGGCCGGGTTTCAGAGCTTCGTATTCGGCCTCAGAGAAGCCGTACTCACGTAGCAGGATGATGCCGTTGTGGTTGTCGCCAAGACCCAGTTCACGCTCGGATGCGCACATGCCGTTAGAGATATGGCCGTAGGTCTTGCGCGGCTCAATCTTGAAGTCGCCGGGCAGCACGGCGCCAGGCAGGGTGACGACGACCTTCTCGCCGGCCTTCATATTGGGTGCGCCGCAGATGATGCCGCGCGGCACCTTGTTGCCGTTCTCGTCGGTCTCGTTCCATTCGTCGCCGCAGTCCACGTGGCACCAGTTGATGACCTTGCCGTTCTTCTGCGGTTCGGGAGTGGCGTCCACCACATAGCCGACCACGATCGGGCCGGTCACCTGGGAGGAGTGAATCTCCTCTTCTTCAAGGCCCACCTTGACGAGGTCCTTGGCAAGCTGTTCATAGGTCAGGCCTTCGGGGACCTCGACGTGGTCCTTGAGCCAATCGATGTCGATCATAGGCATGGGTAATTCACTCCCCCATCACAAACTGTTCGGCGAAACGCACGTCGCCTTCAACCAAATCATGCATATCGTTGATGTCGCTGCGCAGCAGAAGCGTACGCTCCATGCCCACGCCGAACGCGAAGCCGGTGTAGACCTCCGGGTCGATGCCCGCGGACTTCAGCACGTTCGGATTCACCATGCCGCAGCCACCCCATTCGAGCCAGCCGGGGCCGCCCTTCTTATCGGGGAACCACAGGTCGAGCTCGGCGCTCGGCTCGGTGAACGGGAAGTAGCTCGGACGCAGTCGGGTCTTGGCCTCGGGACCGAACATGGCGACGGCGAGCTTGTCCAGCACGCCTTTCAGGTCAGCCATGGTCAGGTGCTTGTCGACGGCGAGGGCCTCGCACTGGTGGAACACCGGAGTGTGGGTGGCGTCCAGCTCATCGGTACGGAACACGCGGCCCGGGCTGGCGATGTACAGAGGCACGCCGCGGGTCAGCAGGGCGCGAACCTGATCGGAGGAAGTCTGGGTACGCACCACCATGTTGGAGCCGACGAAGCCGGCAGCGTCCTTGGCCTGGTTGCCCTTGACGTAGAACGTGTCTTGCATCTGGCGGGCCGGGTGATCCGGGCCGAAGTTCAGGGAATCGAAGTTGTACCATTCCGCTTCGATTTCCGGGCCGGAGGAAATCTGCCAGCCCATGGAGATGAAGAAGTCCTCGACGTCCTCCATCAACTTGGCCAGCGGATGACGGGCGCCCAAAGGCTTACGGTTCACAGGCAGCGTCATGTCCACGGTTTCGGCGGCAAGGGCGGCCTGTTCGGCAGCTTCCTTGAGTTCCTTCTCCTTGGGGCCAAAGGCGCGTCCGAAATCGGCGCGTAGCTTGCCCATCAGCTTGCCGGCTTCCTTCTTCTGATCGGCCGGCAGGGAACCGATGGCCTTGCTGGCCTGGGTCATCGCCGAATCGGCGCCTGCGTACTGTGTTTTGATGGCCTTGAGTTCCTCCAGGTTGGAGGCGTGCTGGATCTTCTCGATGCCCTCGGCGACCGCTGCGGTCACCTGGTCGGCGTCGAACACCATTTGTTCTGCCACGAGAACCCTTTCATCTGATGATTTCTCAGCATTTCTAGCGTTTTTTACCGATTTCACATTCTTTCAATATGACCCGACATAGCCAGCGACATCAGCATCACCGCGGCCGAAGTACCAAGGTTCAGCGATTCGGCCTTTCCATAGAGCGGAATGGAGACGATGCGGCCACATCGTTCAAGGATCTCCGGCTCCAATCCACGCGCCTCATTGCCGAACAGCACAGCCTGAGACATGCTTACCGCTGCCTTGTCCGCCAATACCGCGGGCAGGCTTTCCGGCTTGCGTTTCTCGGTACCGTATACGTCAGCGGCCCACACGTCCACATGATGGTCGGAAGTCCAATCAAAGAATTCATTCGTACGCATGGTGAACACCGGTAGGTGGAACAAGGATCCCGCAGTGGAGCGGATGACCTTGGGATTGAGCACATCCACGCAATCATCCACGAATATGACGGCATCGCAGCCTGCGGCATCAGCCGCGCGAATCACCGTACCCGCATTGCCCGGATCACGCACCTGCCAGAATGCGGCAATCCGCGGAGCATAATCTGCGGTATCCAAGGCGAGGTCATCGACATCCGACTGCATGGCCTGCGCATTGCCCACCGCCAGAATGCCTTGGGCATCCGCACTGATACGACGAATCACATCGCCAGTGCACTGATGAACATAAATGGTGGCATCCTGTGACGCTTCGACGATTCTCTCCAGCGTGGAGGAAACGATGCGCGGATGATCCAGCGCTTGTGCGACTTCCACATACAAATCCTGCACTACGTCAGGCCGCCATGTGACGGCTTCGCGTACGGACTGAGGGCCTTCGATAAGAAAGCGGCCCGAACGTTCCCGGCCTTTGGCGCGGGCCAAATCGGTGATACGGCGCACACGGTCGGACTTCGGATTATCAAGAATCTTAGGCGTGATGGGCATGGTCACTACCCTACTGCCGGGTCATTACGTTGTCTTTCAGACACCCTGAAAAGCGAAGTGCCAATTCCCGGTACCAATGGCAACGCCTAGGGAGACCAACGGGACGGCTAGGCAGATGGCGTAGAAGAGCCAGTCGATGGGCTTCAAGCGGGAGATGCGCGCTTGCGAGCGCGGGGCATTGGAGCCGAAGCCGCGTGCTTCCATAGCGGTGGCAAGCTTGGTGGCACGGCGAATGGAGAGCACCAGCAGACCGAACGCCTGGGAAAGCGCACGCGCTATAGCGTTACCGTCACCGAGACCGCGCGAACGCTGGGACAGACCAAGCGCGCGCCAGTCCTCCTGCAGCAGGGTGAACATGCGCAGTCCGGCCAGACCTCCATATACGAATCGCGGCGAGAAATGCAGAATCTCCACCAGTCCGTCAGCCAGATCGGTGGGGTCAAGTCCCAACGCCAGAATCACGCCCGGTACAGCGATCGCCGCCACCCTGATGGCAGTAACGATGGCGAGATATATGGATCCTTCACTGATGACGATCCAGCCGCTTTGCCACAGAATCTCACCTGAAGTACGGCCATAGAGGAACACGGAGATGAAGCTGCCCGCTGCCGCAACCCACACCGGCCAGGTTTTGCGGCATACGGTCCAAGGCGCCACGCCGCCAATCCACAGCAGCACGAATTCGATGCCCAGCGCCACCGATGCGGACACCACGTCCAGACTGATGAACATCGGAATGCACAGTAGCAACGCGCCGATAATGCGACTGACCGCGTTGATACGCGCCACAAACCAGGAAGGTGAAGAGGCTCTGACCGGTTCCACGCGCATCTCCTGCGCACTGACCGTCACCACATCGCTTACCGCGACAGTGACCGCCGCACTTGCCGGCTTTGCCGCGGCATTCCCGGACATCGTATCCCCAGAGGCTCCGGCACCGGCATCATCAGTAACGAATCGAATCACGTCGCTCATGCCCGTGTCTCCTCGAACATCACCCGTCGCGCACCCAGCGCATCAACCAGCGCCTCATCGTGCGTCACCATGATCACGCATGATCCCTGATCGCGAATCGCGGCAATCAGCTTCACCATTTCGGTCCAAGTACTGAAATCCTGCCCGAATGTCGGCTCATCCATCACCAGTACCTTGGGAGCGGCGGCTAGCATAGACGCCACAGACAGACGCCTCTTTTCTCCGCCGGACAACGTGTACGGATTCGCCTTGGCAAAGCGGGTGAGATTCATCTGGTCGAGCATACGATCCGCGGTCTGGTTAGCCTCGTCTTCACTGTGTCCCATCGATTTGGGTCCGATGGCCACCTCATCGCGCACGAAATTAGATGCGAATTGGTGTTCGGGCTCTTGGAACACCATGCCGATACGGCCCAGCAGTTCCTTGCTTTTCCAGTTGATGGGTTCTTGACCGGCGTGCGGCGGTTTCAGACTATCCGCAATCAGCACTCTGCCATCAATCGGCTTCAGCAGCCCTGCCAAGGTCAACGCCATGGTTGATTTGCCCGCACCATTCGACCCCATCAGTGCCGTGACTTCGCCGGCGTGGAAATCCAGATTGATGCCGGCACCCAGCGCCGTGCCGCGTCCAAAGCTGAGGTTCTCGGTACTGAGCACCGTTTCTCCGCGGGTTTCATCATCGGGACGACAATCGGGAATCGCACGTCCCGGCACCCACGCGCCGCCGGCGGCCAGAACGTCGCCCATCTGCGCAAATACCTCATCGGGCTTGCCGTCCGCGATAACCGCTCCAGCCGGAGAATCGGCATCGGATCGACCGAGCACGATCACTCGGTCCACCAAATCCAGCCATACGTCGATATGGTGTTCGACCACCACCATGGTCTGGCCGGTGGTCTCGATGACCTTTTTGACCGCGTCATGCACTTCGACCACACCTTCGGGATCGAGGTTGGCGGTCGGTTCGTCCAGCAACAACAGGCCGGGCTTCATGGCCAGTACGCCGGCCAGAGCGAGTCGCTGCCGTTGTCCGCCGGACAAATGACGGGTGGAGCGGCCCAGTTCGAGCCCTCCGAGACCGACCATATCCAGCGATTCGCGCACACGCTGCCAGATTTCCTCACGTGGCACGTTGAGGTTTTCGCAGCCGAACGCCGCGTCATCGCCCAGTCGTTCAAGAATGATCTGCGAGTCCGGGTCCTGAAGCACCAGTCCCACGCGGCCTCGCGCCTCGCGCGCGTCAACACCGTCGATGGTGAGCGAGCCTTCCTGCTCGCCTTCCTCATCGCCGCCCAGCACACCCGCGAGACCGGCCATCATCGTGCTTTTGCCCGCGCCTGAAGCACCGAGCAAGAGCACACGTTCACCTGGCCGGATGGTGAAATCGACGGCACGCAACGCGAAATCCTTACGCGTGGCGTGCCGCCAGCCCCAGCCGCTAGCCTCTACCGCAGCCGGATCGACCTGCATCAGACGCGTGCCTTGCTACGTCCGGATTCAAAACGCTCAAGCGCGCCAGTGGCGGCGAGCGCACGGGACAGGTACCAGACCACCACGCCGGCAATCACGATGCCGGAGATGATGGAACCCACCAGGTACCAGGTGACACGCATGGCGTTCCAGCCCGGGTTGGTGGCCCAGTAGTAGGCCCAGCAGCCAACGCCGGCAAGCGCACCGGAAAGGATGGTGGTGCCGAGGTTCCACTTCTTCCAAGCGAAAACGGCGAAGCCGATCTCGGCGCCCAGACCCTGGATGATGCCGACGATCAGCGAGCCGCCGACGCCCCACTGGTTGCCCAGGGTGAGTTCGAGGAATGCGGCGAGAGTTTCGGCGAACAGGGCGGCGCCGGGCTTGCGCACGATGATGGCGGCAAGCGGGCCAGCGAACAGCCAGAAGCCGTTGAGCAGACCTTCAAAACCGGGGGTCACGCCTTCGAACAAAGTCAGCGGGGCGGTGCAAACGATGTCCCAGCCCCAGAAGATGACGCCGGATGCAACGGCGAGAATAGCGGCGACGACGATATCGACAACGCGCCACTTGTAATTAGCCTTGGCCACAGCTTCAGCCATGATGTGCCTTTCTTCTCTTCTCACGCAAACCACAGCAGCTTGCACGATTGGTTCAGGCACGGGTAAATAAGAGCGACAATTCCGTGCACCAGCATTATCCGGTCACGTTCCATCGGTCGAGACTATGCGTCTCCTCTCAGCCGCCTGTCGGCAGCTCCCGTGTCAACTCCCCGACTATAAAGCAAACCACCGTCAAAGGCAATAGATTCGGTAAGCAATGTGGCGAGGCTCTCAGTGAAGACACGATGCCGCTCTTTGGCAAATCAGCGCCGCTGTGGAGTGATGAGCCAAGGTTCAAAGTACAAAACTACTTACCGAGCTTATCGAGCAGCAGGGCCTCGGTAATCACGTTGTTCTTCAAGCCCGGCAAGGAGATGGACTCGTTGGGGCTGTGTGCGTTGGCCTTCGGGTCTTCGGGGCCAGTGACCAACACCTGAGCAGACGGGAAGATGCGCTGCAGTTCGGGAATGAACGGGATGGAGCCGCCCTCACCCTTATTAATGGGTTCCACCCCGAACGCCTCGGTCATGGCTTCCAGCGCATCCTTGGTGGCGATGGCGGTCGGGTCCATGGCCCAACCCATGCCGTTTTCGCCACGCTCGACAGTGACCTTGGCACCGAACGGCGCGTGGGATTCAAGGAACGCGGCCAAGGCTTCCTGTGCTTCTTCAGGGCGCTGGGTGGGCGCGGTACGCAGAGACAGACGGAAACGAGTCTCCGGGGAAATCACATTGAAGGAGCCTTCGACCGGGTGCGCGTCGAAGCCGATCACGGTCACGGACGGCTTGGTCCACAGGCGGGAAGCCAGGGAACCGGTGCCGGCGAACTCGTAGCTGGAAACCACACCGGAATCCTCACGCACGGTGGTCTCGTCGAGGTCGCGCTGCAGGCCGCCGATCGGCTCTTCGGCAGCCACGCCGGGCACAGCCAGATCGCCGTTCTCGTCATACATGGAGGCGATAAGCAGGGCGGCCAGCGTATTGGAATCGAAGATCGGACCACCATATTGGCCGGAGTGCACTGGGTGTTCAAGACCCTTGACGGTCACATCCACGCAGGTATTGCCGCGAAGAGAGGTGGTCAGGGAGGGAATATCGGCCGACCAGTTGCCGGAATCGGCCACGATGATGACGTCGGCGGCAAACTCGTCCTTGTGGGCTTCGATGAACGGGATGAAGCTCGGCGAGCCCATCTCTTCTTCGCCTTCGATGAACACCTTGATATTGACCTTGAGGTCATTGCCGAGGGCCTTCAGCGCGCCGGAATGGATGGCAATGCCGCCGCCATCATCGGCGGAACCACGGCCATAGAGGCGGCCATCGATCTCAGTGGCCACGAACGGGTCGGTGTTCCATTCGGCCGGATCCGGCACGGGCTGCACGTCATGGTGTGCGTACAGCAGCACGGTGGGCGCATCCGGGTTCACGATGTGTGAGCCGATGACTTCCCACGCGCCTGGAGTACCGTCCGCATTGGAGGCTTGCACCACCTTGGCATCCACACCGACCAGTCGTAGTTCATCGGCCACGAATTGCGCGGAACGCCTCATGTGCTCGGCGGTAATGCCGTTGGCGGAAATCGACTGCAGCGCCACTTTCTCGCTCAACACCTTGACGATGCGATTCCAGTCGGATTCCACACGAGAACGAATCTCGTTGGCAGTCAATGCGACCATGGTAGTTCTCCTCTATATATGTTGTAAGTGGCGTTATTGCAATAGCTACGCCTATGGTCGGGTGTCTGAACGTCACCGTAACCTCAAAGCATGACATGGAATCCGTTCAAGAAACAAGAAGAGGCTCAGGTTCCCGTTGAGGAAGCCACGAAGAAGGCCACACCCAACGAGAAGAAAGGCCGTCCCACTCCAAAGATGAAGCAGGCTCAGGCCGCCGGCATCCGTCCGCTGGTTCCGGTGGACCGCAAAGCCAGCGCAAAAGCCGCCAAGGCTCGTCTACGCGAGAAGGAAAACGCCGAATACGAGGCAATGCAGAAGGGCGACATCAATCACATGCCCAAGGCCGAACGGTTGCCTTGGCGCATTTACATCCGTGATTACGTGGACGCCCGTTTTAACCTTGGCGAATGGTTTATTCCCGTGGCATTTGCGATCCTGATTGCGTCCATGCTTGTCACGTCTCTCGTGCAGAACCAGTGGGTATCCATCATCATGATGCTGTGCATGTATGGCTACCTGATTGCCGTAATCATCGACGTGTGGCTGATGTGGCGCAAGCTTAAGGCCAAGCTCATTGCCAAGTATGGCGAGTCGTCTGTGTCGAAGGGATCTCGCTCCTTCTCCTACGCGTGGAGCCGTGCCATTCAGATGCGCCGCTGGAGGCTCCCCAAGCCGCGTTACCCAAAACGCGGTCACTGGCCTGCGGACTGATACTCATCTTCTGGCTTCCTTGCGAGGAAGCCTTTTTTTATGCAATGCTGACAGCGCAAACCAGTATGGCTTCCTATGATGGGAGCCATACTGGTTTGCGAAACATACTGCCGAGGAGGTCAATATGAACGAACAATTCGATTTGGCAATCATCGGTGCCGGCCCCGGCGGCTATTCCACCGCATTGCGCGCAGCTGAGCTTGGCATGAGTGTGGCCCTTATCGAGCGCGACGCCACCGTGGGCGGCACCTGTCTGAACCGCGGCTGCATTCCTTCCAAGGCACTGATTACCGCCACGCACACCATCGACACCGTCCATCGGGCGGCCGAACTCGGCGTCAACGCCTCGGTGAACGGCATAGACTTCGGCACTTTGCGCGATTATCGGCTGCGCGTGGTGGACACCATGGTCAAAGGTTTGGCGGGGCTGTTAGCGCACCGTAATATCACTGTGCTGCGCGCCGACGCATCCTTCAATGCGGAAGAAACCGATGCAGCAGACAACGCCCGGCATATTGTTCATCTCGCCCCTTCCCCTGGGCAAACCGAGATTCTCACTTATCACAAGGCGGACGTCCCCGAGCCGACCGGCGCTAGTCTCGATCTGGCGGCCGGCAACGTTGTCATAGCCACCGGCGCCAAGCCTCGTCCGCTGCCCGGCAATCCGTTCGCCGGCGCGCTCATCGATTCCACGCAGGCATTGGAAGTCAACGAGTTCCCCTCATCCGCTGTGATTATCGGCGCTGGAGCGATCGCTCTCGAATTTGCCTCGATGTGGAACGCGGCCGGTTCACAGGTAACGTTGTTGATTCGCAAGAATCGCGTACTCTCCACGTGGGATCGTCGCGCCGGCACAACGTTGACCCGAGAGCTCAAGCGTCGCGGCGTGAACGTCATCACTCATACCATCGTCACCCATGTGGATACCGGCGCTAATCTGGGTGCCACCGTGCATTACACACGTGAAGGGCAGGATAGCGAACAATCCGTATGGGGCGAGATTGCACTGGCGGCCATTGGACGTACACCAGTTGCTGACCCATCATGGGGCGTCGCACTTACGGAGAGCGGCCATGTTGCCACAGATGCGTTTGGCCGCACCAACAAATCGGGCATATGGGCGGTAGGAGATGTGACGCCGGGCCATGCACTGGCTCACCGCGCATTCGAACAGGGCATCGTCATCGCCGAAACCATCGCGGGTCTCAATCCCAAGCCGGTTGACGAGAACACCGTTCCGCAAATCGTGTTCTCCTCACCCGAGGCGGCATCGGTGGGGCTGACGATCGAGCAGGCGCAGGCACGTGAGAATCTCCTCGAGGTCAAGGAGACTATCTACCCAATGCTGGCGAATGCCCGCATGTTGATGAGCGGCACAGCCGGTTCACTGACTATCGTCTCCGGCTGCGATGCTGCCGACCCTGACACTCCACGGGTACTTGGCGTGCACATGGTTTCTCCCGTGGCCTCCGACATCATCTCCGAAGCCGAGCAATTGGTTGGTAACCGATTGCCGCTGGCTGACGCGGCCCGGCTCATCCATCCTCACCCCACATTCAGCGAAACGCTCGGCGAGGCGCTGCTGAAGGCCGACGACCGGCCGCTGCACACGCGCTGAGCCAGACCAGCGCACCTGATAAGATATTGCCCAGTGTGTTTCGTCCCAGCAAAAGGAAGAAGTGATGGCGGAAAAGGACGCTAAGCCCAAGAAGCAGAGCACAATCAAGCAGATCATCCAGATTTACAAGTACACGGCCAAGGAAGACAAGGCCCTGCCGTGGCTCGAGGCCGGTGCTTTCCTGCTGCCCGTGGTTGTCATGGTCATTATCGGCCTGATTGCCAAGTGGACCTGGCTGACCTGGATTTTCACCATGATCACCGCCGTGATGCTCGGCATCCTGCTGGCCACGATGCTGCTCACCCGCCGTGCGGACAAGGTCGGCTACAAGCAGATCGACGGCAAGCCCGGCGCCGCAATCGGTGTGCTGAGCAACATGCAGAAGGCCGGTTTCGACTTCCCGCAGGAGCCGGTGTGGATCGACCCGAAGACCAAGGACGCCATCTGGCGCGGTACTTCGATGAACGGCATCTACCTCATCGGCGAAGGCGAGTACGGCCGCGTGATGAAGGCCATGGACCGCCAGGAGCATGAAATCAAGGGAGTCACTGCTGGTTCCACCATTCCCGTGTACCGCATTGCCGTGGGACACGGCCCCAAGCAGGTTCCGCTGGACAAGCTGCGCAGCACGGTGACCAAAGCCAAGAGCTACGAGCCCACCAATCACAAGAACGCGCTGGTAGCCAAGATTCACCCGCGCCGCCGCTTCCTGCTGACCAGGGCCGAGACGACAACGCTGAACGAGCGCCTGCACACGCTGCAGTCCAAGAAGGGCTATTCCATCCCCAAGGGCATGGATCCGAACCGCCCGCAGAAGATCTCCCGCCGCGCAATGCGTGGCCGCTGATAGACTGCCGCATATTCCGTAACGAATCCCCGCTGACTTTCCTGGGTTGGCGGGGATTCTCTTATATTCGTCCCTATAAGCATCATCTCCATCTGTCAATACCCACTGTCCACGTTGCGGACGTCCGTATTCATTCACCCGATTGGTCACGTTTCCTTTCCGTAATGACGTTTCCTTGGAATACCGCGCTTTGCCGGCTGCTGTCCATAGTCACGAAACATTCTCGTAACCCAAGTTTCGAGCCGGCGAAACGCGCGATTTTACGATGGATACCGTTATATTCCACATGAAAGGAGCGGTCCCGTGACCGAACTCAAGTCCAAGGAAGACGCCGAGGCCCTTATCAACAAGGAAGGCATCGAGTATGTCTCCGTCCGTTTCACCGATCTTATCGGCGTTCAGCAGCACTTCACTGTGCCGGCTAGCGAATTCCTGAAGGACGCCTTCACCGACGGCATGCCGTTCGATGGTTCCTCCGTTCAGGGCTTCCAGGCCATCAACGAATCCGACATGAAGCTGGTCCCGGATGTTGAGACCGCTTTCGTTGACCCGTTCCGCAAGCACAAGACCCTCGACGTGGCCTTCTCCATCGTCGACCCGCTGACCGACGAGCCGTACTCCCGCGATCCTCGTCAGGTCGCCGGCAAGGCCGAGGCTTACCTGAAGTCTACCGGCATCGCCGACACCGCTTCCTTCGCCCCTGAGGCCGAGTTCTTCATCTTCGACAAGGTTCGCTTCGAGAACTCCATGCAGCGTTCCTTCTACGAGGTTGACTCCATCGAGGCTCCGTGGAACTCCGGCGTTGACACCGAAGAGGACGGCACCCCGAACATCGCTTTCAAGAACCGCGTCAAGAAGGGTTACTTCCCGGTTCCTCCGATCGACCACACCCAGGACCTGCGCGACGACATGGTCGCCAACCTGCAGAAGGTCGGTCTGATCCTCGAGCGTTCCCACCACGAGGTGGCCGCCGCTGGTCAGCAGGAGATCAACTATCGCTTCAACACCCTGCAGCACGCAGGCGATGACCTGATGAAGTACAAGTACGTTGTCCACGAGACCGCTGCTCTGGCTGGCAAGGCTGCAACCTTCATGCCGAAGCCGATTGCCGACGACAACGGCACTGGTATGCACTGCCACCAGTCCCTGTGGAAGGACGGCAAGCCGCTGTTCTACGACGAGAAGGGCTACGCTGGCCTGTCCGACCTGGCTCGCTGGTACATCGGTGGTCTGATCAAGCACTCCTCCTCCGTGCTGGCCTTCACCAACCCATCCCTGAACTCCTACCACCGTCTGGTTCCGGGCTTCGAGGCTCCGGTCAACCTGGTGTACTCCGCTCGTAACCGTTCTGCAGCCATCCGTATTCCGCTGGCTGGTACCTCCCCGGCTGCCAAGCGTATTGAGTTCCGCGCTCCGGACCCATCCTGCAACCCGTTCCTGGCCTTCTCCGCTCAGCTGATGGCTGGCCTGGACGGCATCCTGAACCACATCGAGCCTCCGGAGCCGGTCGACAAGGACCTCTACGAGCTGCCGCCGGAAGAGCACGCTGGCATCAAGCAGGTGCCGAGCTCCTTGGCCGAGGCTATGGACGCCCTGGAAGAGGACCACGACTTCCTGACCGCCGGCGACGTGTTCAACGACGACCTGATCGAGACCTGGATTGGCCTCAAGCGCGACGAGATCGACCAGGCTCGCCTGGCTCCGACCCCGCTCGAGTACGAGCTCTACTTCCACATCTGAGTTCTACTACTCATCAAGAAGACCCCCAACCGCTTCTGCGGTCGGGGGTCTTCCCATATGCACTCACACAAAATGGTTCGGTTCGCTGCGGGAAAAGTGTGAGCCAAATGCACATTATCGCCCAAACGCACATGAGGATAACAAGCATCCCTCTGACGTAATTGGACATAAGCGCAAGAATTTCTCGAAAAAGCCCATTGCTCGAGAATTTCTTGTGCTAAGCGTCTGTCAGTGCAAAAAAATCTCGAAATGGCGGTTTTGTTCGAGAAATTTTTGCGCTCAGGCAGCGTCAGTGCAAAGATTTCTCGAAAACAAGGATTATTTCGAGAAATTGTTGCGCAGGAAATTCATCGGAATGTATGTCACCTGACATCGACGATGTCTGAAATCCACCAATAGATGATTCGCACAATTCAATGTGCGATTACAAGTATGTGAGGCTCACACTTTTCTTATCGAGAATCATTCGCTGCGCAGATCAGAGCGCCATAAGGCGCTCGGCGAGGCTGCGGAAGGTCTGGCCGATGCCATCAGTGCGCAGAGCGCCCTCGGAGGTCAGGACCGCCGGGCGTCCGGCCTCACCGGTCTCGCGTACCTCGGGCTCCAGCGGGAGCTGGGCCATCAGCGGCACGTCATAGCCCAAGGCCTCAGTCAGCTGCTCGGCCACGCGCTGGCCGCCGCCTGCGCCGAAAATCTCCAACTTCTCACCTTTATGCTCGTAGTAGCTCATGTTCTCCACCACACCGCGCACCTTCATCGGCACCTGCAACGCAACCAACCCGGAACGCACGGCGATGTCGGAGGCAGAGGGCTGCGGGGTGGTGACCACCACGAGCTCGGCATTGGGCAGCGCCTGAGCCACCGAGATGGCCATGTCGCCGGTTCCGGGAGCCAGATCAAGCAAAAGCACGTCGGGCTCGCCCCACCATACATCGGAGAGGAACTGTTCCAAAGATCGCTGCAGACGCGGTCCACGCCAGAGAATCGCGCGATCGGCACCGGCGAACATGCCGATGGAAATCAGCTTTACACCCCATGCGGTGACCGGCATAAGCATGCCGTTCAGGTTGGTGGGCTGGGTGTGCACGCCGAACAGACGCGGCAGGGAGAATCCATAGATATCCGCGTCAATGGCGGCCGTGTCATAGCCAAGTGCCGCAAAAGTGGCGGCGAGGTTCGCCGTGACCGAGGACTTGCCAACGCCGCCTTTGCCAGAGGCGATGGCGAAAATGCGGGTTTTGACTCCGGGCTTGCTGAACGGGTTCTGTCTACGTTCGGCCTTGAGATCAGCAACAAGGTCAGCCAGCTTATCGCGGCTCATCGAGCCGACTTCGATATGGGTGTTGAGCTGTGCACCAGGATAGGAGCTCACTGCGCCGTTGATCTGGTTGGTAATGGTTTCGCTCAGCGGACAGCCAGGAACGGTCAGTTCGACATGCACGGTGACATCATAGGCATCAGTGTCAACGTTGGCATCAGCAGGCGTGGCCTCGATGGCGGCAATCATGCCGAGGTCGGTGACCGAACGGCCAAGCTCAGGGTCGATGACCTTGCTCAGGCGTTCATAGATCTCGGCTTCGATCTGACGTGCGTCGCTCATAAATCCGTATCCTCCTTAAGAACCTGTACTACCCTAGCGTGTGTTGCGGCGGCATGCCAGAGAGAGTGGAGTAAGTCACACTGGGGCAGGATTGAGTTGAGAATTCACTCCTTGGCTCGCAATGGTTACTCTCCTCAGTCGTCTGATGCGACAGCTCATCCGCAATTATGAACAAACTGCGTTCGCATCCTCTGGCTCGCTGTCGTTCGCTCTTCATCTACAAACAGCCCAGCCTCAGAGAAGGGAGCCAAGAAATCAGATGCTACCGTTTTCGAGGAGTTGGGCGAATTGAGCCTCATTGAGCATGGGGATGCCGAGTTCCTCAGCCTTGGCGGCCTTGGAGCCGGCGTTTTCGCCGACCACCACGTAATCCGTCTTCTTGCTCACCGAACCGGCTGCCTTACCGCCACGCTCAATGATTGCCTCCTTGGCGGAGTCGCGAGAATAGCCCTCCAAGGAACCGGTGACCACCACGGTTTTACCTGCCAAGGTTTGTGGCAGCGTACTGGTCTCCGCTACGTCAACGCCCACGCCGGCGGCCTGCCACGCACGCAACGTCTCGCCACGCCAGTCTCCGGGTTCACGGGCCGCGGCGAACCAGTTCACCACCGATTCGGCGATTTCCGGACCGACGCCATCGATGGCGGTCAAATCCTCGACCGTGGCGTTTTCAATGGCGCCCAACGAACCCATAGCGGAGGCAATCAGACGCGCGGTGGGAGGCCCGAGCCGTCGAATGGACAATGCCACCAGCACACGCCACAAGTCCGCGTGACGGGCTTTGTCCATCTCATCGAACATCTTGCGCGTATTCTCGCCGGGCCTGATATACACCGGCACATCGGTGACGCCCGTGCGCGTGGTTTTGTGGTCGACGCGAACGATAACCGCATCAGCCGGCACGTCATATTCCGGGTAGCGCGATGCGACAAAGGCCGGCTTCGCATCAGGCAAAACCGCGGCCTCGCCAGATGAGCCGGGCCTGATGCCTGACGCACTCCCCTGTGCCGACTGCACTACAGCCGGTTCGATTCCCTCCTCAGCAGCCGTAGCAGTCGCCACCTGCGCACGCTCAGCCAACTGCTTGGCGGTAAGTCTCTTGGCCACCGTAGGAGCCGTCCAGAAAGCGGGCACCTGATGCCACAGGCCAGAGCCGCCCACGCGCTTGCGCACTTTCTTCTTCTTGCCATTGGCATCGACCACTTCATGCACTTCGACAATCGCAGCCTCACGCCACACCTGCACGTCACGCAAATCGACGGCAGTCAAGGCGAACAGTCCGGATTCGTTCGAAAGCACCGGCCGCTGCACTGCCGGCAATGCCAATCCCGGAGCCGGCTCGTAAGGGTCCGGTTCCTCACCGGGAGCTACCAGAATCTCCGTGATATTCGGCGCATAGGTCGCCACAGAATCGGGACGGTTTTCCTCAGGATTGGTCAGCGCGATGGCCGACTGCTCGCCCAGATGCTCGATATCGAAGGCCTTGCGGGAGCCCAACGAAATCACACGCTCGGTGAGCTGCGCTGGGCAGCTTTCCACGTTCGGGCAGCGAATATCCTTATCGCCCTCCTTGGCGGGAGCCAGTTTCGCGCCGCATGACGGGCAGAACTCGGGCATGACGAATTCTCTCAGTTCGCTCTCACGCCCCTTGCGACGCTCCAGCACCGGCCCGACCAGTTCGGGAATCACATCACCGGCCTTGCGCACCACGACCGTGTCACCAATGAGAATGCCCTTGCGCTTGACCTCGAAACCATTGTGCAACGTGGTGCGAGCCACAGTGGAACCGGCCACATACACCGGTTTCAACACCGCAACCGGCGTCACACGACCAGTACGCCCCACCTGCACGGTGATGTTGAGCAGCTCAGTATTGACCTCTTCCGGCGGGTACTTATAGGCGATGGCCCAACGCGGCGCCCGCGAAGTGGCGCCAAGGGTGCGTTGCAGGCCAAGGTCATCGACCTTGACGACGATGCCGTCAAGCGCATGTTCGATATCACCGCGGTGCTCGCCGTAGTAATCGATCATGTCGAGAATCTCATGGAAGGACGTGACCGAACGATTGTGAGGAGAGACCGGCACGCCCCACTTGGCATACAAATCATAGGCTTGCGATTGGTCGGCTATCACGTCATGGGTGCCACGAGGATGATCAGGTCCCCAAGTGAGCTGCCCTAAACCATGCGCATAGAAGCTCAGCCGGCGAGTGGCGGTGATGCGCGGATCCTTCTGCCTCAACGAACCGGCTGCGGCGTTGCGCGGATTGGCGAAAAGCGCTCGGCCTGCATCCTCCTGCTCGTTATTGAGTGTATGAAAATCATCCCAACGCATGAACACTTCGCCGCGGATTTCCACGAAGTCCGGAATATCCTCTTTAGGCCCACCAAGCTGCGCCGGGATGGAGCCGATAGTGCGCACGTTCAGTGTGATGTCTTCACCGGTGACGCCATCGCCACGAGTCAGCCCCTGCTCCAGCACGCCGCCTCGATAGATGAGATTCAATGCCAGACCATCGATTTTGACCTCGCAGCTCATTGGCAACGGCTTGCCGTCCGGCCAATCGAGATCGCGAATCACCGAATCGTACCAGTCCTTGAGTTCCTCGATAGAAAAGACATCATCAAGGCTCATCATGCGGCTTGGATGCCGCACGGAAGTGAAATCGTTGGAGAACGAGCCGCCAACTCGATGGGTGGGCGACTGTGGATTGTCCAGCGAGGGGAACGCCGCCTCAAGCTTTTGCAGGCAACGCAGGCGCGCATCATAGGCGGCATCGGAGCTGACGGGCGCATCATCGATGTAGTAGGCGATCTGGTCGGCCTCCACCCAAGCGGCCACACGAGCCCACAGACGCGCCGCGACCTCGGCATTGAGCGTATTGACGTCAAGACGATCGAGCCGCATCGCGTCATCATCGGTGGCGTCAAGCGCGGCCACCCACTGCTCGGAACCGGGGGCAAAGCGAGTAACGCCTTCGTCGGGCCGGATCTCGGCCGCATCCCCATCGTCGAAATCCCATGCCAACTGTTCGTTCGTGCTCATGATTGTCTATCCTAGCGGGCGAACTCCCCCTGAAACGGCTACGCAGAAAGGGAACGAAGGAATTGGGCCTGGATAACGTCGATATTGTCGCCTTCGCCATCATTCATACGGGCAACAGCCACCGAAAGCGTGCGGGCAGGCACAAACATGCCCTCATCGACGCATACACGAGCGGCATCACGCACGATATCGGCCACTTCAATGTGCGGCCAGACCGGCAGATCATGCGAAGACAACACTTGCGCCGCGCTCTCCACCGATTCCGGCACACGGATGCATTGCGAATCGGCTCGGGAGACCAGCTCCTGTAACTCGCTCTCCAGCGATCCGATTGCTCCAGGTGCAATATGGTCGCTCATGATGTAGGCTGCGGCAGCCGTATCGAATCGGTCCAGCATCCACTCCGCATAGGCGAAACGGTAATAGGCGAACGCCGCATCATCACGATCCAGAGCCACTCGCAAGGCATTCAGGCATGCGGCGCGCGCCGAATCCCAATCCTCATTGCGGGCCAGTTGAATGGCCAATTTCAGGTGCGACAGCGGATAGGCGGGCGCGTAGGCCACCATACGATTCAGGTGTGGAATCGCGGCTTTGGCGCCTTTGAGCTGTCCCAGCACATCAGCTAGTTCCATATGTGCATAGAACAGATTGTCCGGAATCAGAACCGTGCGCTCATCCAATGTGGCGAACAGGCGATTATACACCACTCGTTCGGCATAGGAATTGAAGTATCGTGGCACTCCAGGCCCCATGGCAAAGGTCTGGTCCATACGGGCCGCAGCCGCTTCGGCCATCTCAATGGCCTGATCGGCCTGTCCGGAGAACAGCAGATCGCGAGCGCGCAGACGTTCCTTATCCAGCTCGTCGGCAAGAGTGAAGGCAAAGTCCGGCGTATCGTTGCCATCAATCAGCGCACTGGTGACCTGCGAGGCCAGACCCGTCAGTTCAGGATCGCTGATGGATTCGATGATCTGCATGGCCCGCTGCGCTTTCTCCACGGAATCAAGTTCCGTATTACGGGCGATGTCGTGGAACGCATTGACGCCATGCTGCAGCAGGTCCACACGCTGAATCGCCAGACCAGCGCTATTCTGCGCACCCAGTACTCGCGCGGTCGACGCGTTGAACTGACGGTCGGCAAGTTCCGGCTCCTCTTGGGAGCCGACGGGCGAGAACCGGCTATCGGCCAAGTCGAAGTCGGCGTTGATGGGCTTGAGTCCGCCCTCGCCGTCGACATCCATCACCGCACCAAACATCCGGTAGGTTTCTTCAGGGTGGTCAAGACCATCGGTGTCGAGACGTTGCAGGAAGGCATCCCTGGCGAATGTGACGGTGACCATGTTGCGCACGGTGGGGTTACGGCGCAGCACGCTCATCGGATCATCACCCGCACCCGCATTCTCGGTTTCGTTGCCGTCATCCGACGCCATGCCGAAAGCCATCTCGTCAATATCTATGCCCCGCATAAGGTCTTCGAACTGGGAGTCGATGGATGCGCTGTCGTCGCTGTCTTCGGCATTCTGCTGAGACGGGTCCGCCCCATCCGTCTCCGCGTCCGTTGCAGGCTGCTCATCACCGGTGCCAGTGGGCGGCTGCCCAAAGGTCTCCTCATGCGTGATCGGTCGGGTCGGATCGCCATGGAAATCGCCATCCTTGGGATCAGCCTTGGAACTGACACGTCCCAAATCGCCGCTGCGCAAATGCTCGAAAGCGCTTAACGCCTCGCTCATCATCTCTTCGATGGCCGAGTCCTGCTCGGCAATCGCCTCTTCCAAACCGATGGAATCGATGTGCAGAGACACCTGATGCACGGCTTGACTGGTGCCGAAGCTCAGCGCCGCCATCATCAGGCCGACGCGCAAGTTGTAGGAGGCGCTCATCGATGCGCGCTCGACGCTGCTCAGCGTTCTCCACGTGCGCCGTTCGGTGTCATATCTGCTATCCGGCATCATCGACGTGCCCGCCGTGGTGAAGCCGATGGCCACTTCCCCCGAATCCAGTCGGGAACGAAACTCGACATCAAACCGATACGGTAGACGCAATCTGCGCAGCAGGGACGACAATGTCTGTCGATACACCCATTCGTCCGCTTTCGGCGCCGCATTCCTTGGGTCGGGGAACTCCTCACGAATCCGGTCTGCGGCGTGCTCGGCCGCATTGACCAGGCTCAGCACCGCACGGCGTTCATCGGATCCGTCATACGGGTTGAGCGCCATAATCGCGGGGTTTTCGATGAGCTTCATATCGATCTGCGCGGCCTCGGCACGGGTTACCGTGTCTTCCGTGGGATTGAGCCCACGCGAGGAATTGCGCTCCAGCCAGGCGCTCACCGCGGCAAAACGATTGAGATTGCCCTCGATTTTCAGGGACTTCAATGCCTGATTGAAGGCCAATGACTTATCCCACGTGAAGAAATAGCCGCTCGAGTACGTCGAAGTATACAAATGCAGCGGCTCGGCGCCATGCACGGCTTCCAAGCCCGGCGTGTTATCAAGCGCCCCGGCTTCACGCATCAGATCCGCAAAATGATCCTCCAGGCCAGAGGCACGCATGCCGTGCGCACGAGCCTCCATCGTGTCGCGAATCGAACGCCTGATCGCACCGATGGGAGCCTCGCGATTGAGACGGCGGAAAATATTGCCGGAACCAAAACCTATCAACAGCCCATTGATTTGCGGCAGCATGTAGGCGGCGAAGAACGCAATGGCCACGGCATCACGGTATTCCAGATCATGACGCATATCAGCCGGCAGATTGGCGCGCATCTGCTCCAAGGTGTACCGGTTGCCGGCCTTAAGCCACGAGGCGAGCCACGTCATACGACCGGTGTCGTCACGCCCAATCACGCCTCCGGTGATGGCCTTCACCTCGCCATTCGGCAGGGTCACTTCCTTTTCCTTGCCGAACATGAAGCGCGGCTGCATATCCTGGATATCCATATCCAAATCGGCGCCCACAAACACGCGACCATGGGTATCGGCAAACGCCACCTGCGCAAAGTGATCCCGATCAGGGAAGATACCCAAGGAGAATCCGCGCCCCCGCGTGGAAGGCAGTTGCGCCCATCCCAGCACCAGTCCCTCGGGAACATTTTCCAAGGCGGGAAACGAACGCCTCTTGACCACCGGGCTCAGCGACACCGCATGCTTGGTCAGTTCATCGATGATGCCGCCCTTGCGCTCGCTGGCCTCGCTCAACGCATCGCCAAACGGGTTGGTGCTGGCCTGACGAGGCTTGGATAAGCCCAGATCGGAGGCAAGCGCGTTCATCGAATCCTTCAGCCCGCTCAAGAAGGACGGGCCGGACCGTTCACTGTGATTCGACATACGTTTTGGCATGATTCACATTCTCTACTGTTTGCCCGACATAAAGCCTATAGAATAATGGGGTGCATTCCGAAGACAGTCATCTCACCAGTCGTGTACACCGCCGATTGTCGTGGCGCCCGCTTGCGGCGCTACTAGCTGTTGCGGCCATTATCGCCGGCATGGAGTGCATTGTCTTCAACCTGCCATTCTGGCGCACACTGGGGGCCAGCACCGACACCAACGCCGTGCATAACACCTTGGGCCCGGGCCTGGTGCGCACCGATGACGATATGCTGACCGTCACCGATCCGACCAAGGCATATCTCGAACTGGCCGCAGACGGCACTTCAGCATATCTGCGCATCGACTCCCCCTCGCACGACACCATCGATGCGGTTCACGAACAGGCCGAGGCCGAATCACGGGCCAATGGGGACAAGGCGGTGTTCAAGCCACTGGACACCATCCATGTGCGCGTGGATGTGAACGGCAGTACCGGCCAAGCCATTTCGATGAATCCCGGCACCTCACGCAGCCATTATGTCAAAGCTGTGGGTGCAGGCACCGTACGCATCTGGATCCAGGAGGAACGCGGCGCAATTGTGCCGATCGCCGACGCACGCGCGAACGTGCACGTGCCTTTTGCCATCGATTGGATCCGCGTCGCGGCAATGGCCGCGCTGGCGTTGCTGGTCGCCATATGGAGGCCCGGCTCTCGATTGTGGCGTATCACGTTTGATCCCTCCAGCACACGCCAGCGGCTGGCGTTCGCGGCCATTGCGGCGATTCCGACACTGGCCATCGGCGCTTCCATCATCTGGCAGCTCACGCATGCCATGCCGCTCGCCTTCCATACCGCAGGCGGCTACACCTATGATTTCGACCAGTACGGTCATGTGGCCGATTCCCTAATCGCAGGCCGTCCATGGCTTGACCTTGACGTACCCGGACAACTGGCCCAAAGCACTCACCCCTATGATGTGCCGACTCGTCTCAAACTGTTGGAGGATGGGGTCAGCCCGATGTATTGGGATTACGCCTACTACGAAGGCCACTGGTACTCCTACTTCGGCGTGCTGCCTGCCGTGTTGCTGTTCGTGCCGTATCGTCTGATTACCGGGCATATGTTGCCGACCGCCGCAGCCGAACAGTTCCTGGTGCTGCTGTTCATCATCTTCTTTTCGCTGCTCGTACTGCGTGTGATTCACCGCGTGATGTCAAAAACATCATTGGCCGCCGCCTCGCTCATCACCGTCAGTGCGCTGCTCGGGGCGCAAATGGGATATCTGGCTTACCGCACCAACTTCTACCAAGTGCCCTTCGCCGCTTCTCTGGCGTTGACTTCACTGGGATTATGGTTCTGGCTGGGTGCGGATACATCCAGTCGCCCACTAATGCCATCCGACCGCTGGCAAGCCGGCAACACACAGCCACTGTCTTTGCCGCGACTGGCCGTCGGCGCCCTATGCATCGCGGCGAACTTCGGTTGCCGGCCGACCTTTGCGCTCACGGCCCTGCTGGCCATCGCCCTGTTCTGGCCGCAGATCCGCGCTATGATCAGCGATCTTGCGCATCGACGCATTACCATGCTCAAAGCGTTGCGCGCGCCGCTTGCCATGGTGATACCTGCATTGGTTGTGGTCATTCCGCTGATGTTGTGGAACAAAGTGCGCTTCGGCAGTCTGACCGACTTCGGCAACGCCTACCAATTCACCGTCTCCGACATGACCCGTTATGCCACCCCGATTGCCGACATGCCGGCCACCGTCTGGTATTACCTGTTCCTGCCGGTGCGATTTGTACGAAACTTCCCGTGGCTGGCGGTCTCCCCCGCGCCAATGCCGGTTTGGGGCTATTACGAGGTGATGGTCGGCGCACTGTTCACCGCCACGCCGCTGATGCTGCTTGCATTAGCGCTGCCGTTCCTGCATAAGCTGGAGATGCATGGCATGCGTCGTTGGCTCATGTCTTGTTTGGCTCTGGCCGGCGTACTGATGGTGTTCGACAGTTATGTGGGCGGTCTGGGCTGGCGATATTTGGCTGATTTCGGCTGGCTGGTAGCGCTCGCTTCGATTCCGGGACTGCTGTGGCTGGTCAACGGCCGAGAGCCCAGCACCTCGTTGGCCGGCGCGAACGACGCCGCATCCGGCGACGGCATCGCCCGTGTCACTCCATGGCGTTGGCTGATGCGATGGACCGTACTCATCATGCTGATCTGGACGTTGGCCGTCGCCATACTAGGGTGCTTTGCTCCTGCCCGCGATGACTCCATGCTGACGAATAATGCCGCACTGTGGCACCAGGTTCAGTCCTGGTTTACGCTGCTGTAGCCAGGCCACGGTCGCACCCTACCGGCCGTCCAGCATATTCCCAGTATTTCAGGCAGTTTTCTCCAAGACCCGCGGCATAGTGTATGTGATGTAATTCACTGTTGTTCATCTGTAGTACCATGAGGATTCCTTGTGTCTACTGCCGTCCGAAGTCGTGTTTTCAAAATATCCGCAGCAGCCATCGCCATTGGCCTATGCCTGTTCTCGCAGGATGATGTCAGCGACTCCATCAAGGAACGTCGTGTAGATCGGCTCAACGCGCAAATCTACCGCGTCTATGAGTACGGCTTCCGGGGGTTCTACTTCGCGTAGCGACATCGGCCTGCGACCGAGCGACACACCCTTGGCTCCCCTCTCTGAGGGGAGCTGTCACCGCAGGTGGCTGAGGGGAGCATTACCGCTTGGAGGCCTCGTACTTGCGTCGAATCAGATCCTCATAAAACGTCACGGCTGCGGCCGGCGAGTCATCACACACGACCGCGTGCTCGTCCAGTACGAGTACGCGGTCGATTGCGTATTCGGGCCGGCGAATCATATCCGTGTCATGCGTGGCGAAGATGACCTGCTTGTTGTAGCTGAACAATGCCTTGGCCACGTGTGCGGTGCCAATCTCATCCAAACCCTTGCTGGGCTCGTCAGCCACGATTGCACTGGGCTCAAAGCTCAATGCGGCGGCAATGGCCAGCAGATGTCGTTTCTCGGAGTCAAGCTCGCTGGCCTTGGCCTTGGAGACCTGTGCCAGATTGAAATGCGCGAACAGATTGCCGATGCGCGCATGGCGTTCGGACTCCGGCACCTTGTGCTTTTTCAGTGCCTCGGACACCGCTTCGGAGATATTCGCGGCCCGGTAGAAGCTGTTCGGAATCTCCTCGCGACGCACTTTACCGACAAGGTCGTCAATGCGCTTCAGGTCTTTTTTCACGGCTGGGTTCAGTTGTTCGCTGCCGCCGGACACCGTAACCGTGCCGATATTGGCTTTACGAGAGCCATCGAGCAATCCCAACAATGTGGATTTGCCAGCTCCATTCAGGCCGATCACAGCCACGCGCTGTTCGCTGATGGTCAGCATGGTGGGCGCAAGGCCAACATGCCCATCATCATAGGTATGGCCGGCTTCTTTCAAGGTGAACGTCAGCGAAGCCGGGCACGGCAGCTCTTTGGACTGAAAAAAGAATCCCATGCCGCCCATTATGCCAGCAACGCCTCCACAGTGGCGAGCACGGCGCAAATGCCTTGTCTAAACACTTCCGGCTCAGGCAGCAGCGAAACCGCCAAATAGCCGTTGGAGGTCATATCAAAGAAATATCCAGGCTGTCCGGTCAGGCCATGCTCGGCGATGAGCTTCAGCACCATCTCGTTCTCGTCAATCACGGACGGCACGCGCAGCAGCACGTTCCAGCCGCCCTCGGCTCGCAGCACGCTGACCAACCCATTCGGGTCCGCATCCAGCAGCTCGTGCAAAATCGCGAGATTGCCGCGCACTCGTTCCTCCACACGCGCGGTTTGCTCAGTCGCGGCCTCCAACAGCGCCGGAATCCGCTGTGCGATGATGTCACTCATCGGCAGGTAATCGTCGGCTATGACATCAAGTCGGCGCTGGGCTTGCGCAACATCCTCGGCCGGCCCGGACACCTGAATCCACCCGACTTTGGCATGAGGCGCCGCCAGCATTTTGGAGAACCCGTCAAGCGCAAAGGTAAGCACACCCTGCTCTCCGGCCAAACGCGCGTTGCTGGCAAATGGCTCAAGGGCATAATCAAAGAACACTTCATCGGCAATAAGGGCGATGCCTCGCTCCCGGCACATCGTCACGATACGTTCCCGCTCGGCCGGCTTGACATAGGATCCGGTCGGATTATTCGGATTAATCAGTACCAATGCACGAATACGAGCGCCGCTCGGTCCGTCAAGCAATTGCTCCAGCTCGGCCACGTCAATGAACCAAGAGCCGTCGAACCGCAACTGGTATTCGACGGTATCCACGCATTCAAGCCGGGCGATCGACTCGATCAGCGGGTATCCCGGCTTGGGGGCCAGCACTGCATCTCCGGCATCACATAACAATTTGATCAGCCATGAGTATGCCTCGGATGTGGAGCTCAACACATACAATTGCTCCGGCTTCACGCCCCTGCTGGCGGTATTCGCTGATGCGTTCATCTGGGAGCGGTCCGCATTGGCTTCGTTCAGGAATGCAGCCAGAGCTTCACGAACCGCGTACGATCCGCGCGGATCGGCCGTATATACGTTCGGCACCAGTGCGGGAGCCAGTCCATGCCGCGTCGGATTGGAATCATTGAGCTTGCCCAGCGCAGTACCGTTTGCCCTGGCCGCAGCCTCGGCGGCCGCAATCGGATTCGGATCGGAAATATCCACTCGGGAGGAGAAATGCACGCTCATATCTCCCTACGATAGAGCGTGGCAACCCCGACCCTTGCCGCGGTTCGAAACCAAAGCAGCATGCTTGCGCTTCCAGCCATACGGCTATACTGGTGAGTCGTTCGCGCGGTTGGTGGCAGCAACCGTGCCGATATCATTTGGAATACACGCCCTCGCTTATGCGCGTGGCGTACGGTTTGATGTTTCGCGCGGGCTCCTCACCTTTCCGCTTTACGATGCATCAGACCTTGAGCGCATTATGCGCAGAAGGCAAGGTGACATGAAGATGAGGATTGAAGTCAAGAAGGGTCTGGTCAGGATGGTGGCCGTGTTGGGAGCCGCCACGCTCGGACTGTCCGTTGCGGCATGCGGCAACGCCAACACCGCCGATTCCAGCAATTCCAGTACACCCACCGTTTCGTTCATGCTTGATTGGACGCCGAACACGAACCATATCGGCCTGTACGTAGCCCAGAAGCTCGGCTACTTCAAGGACGCAGGAGTCAACGTGAAGATTCTGCCGACCGCTCAGGCCGGCGCGGAAACCAGTGTGGAGAACGGTGTGGCAAACGTCGGTTTCACCACGCTGAGCAATGTGGCCGCATTCAACTCGCAAGGCTCCGATCTGAAATTCGTCTTTGATCTGACGCAAAAGCCCGTGGCCCGCTGGTGCGCATTGGCCTCCCGTACCGACATCAAGACGCCGGCAGACCTGTCCGGCAAAACCTTCGTGAGCTTCGGCTCGGCAGAGCAGAACGCCGTGGTGCGTGAGATGATTAAGGATGCAGGCGGCACCGGCGAATTCAAGACCGCCACCGCCGGCACGAACACCTTCGAGACCCTTACTAGCGGCAAGGGTGACTTCGGCGGCTTCTACGTGACTTGGGAGGGTGTGGAAAGCGAGCTGAACGGCCCGGCGCTCAACTGCTTCGTTGCCTCCGATTGGGGCGTTCCCGGCAACCCGGACCAGCTCGGCTTTGCGGTCAAGGGCTCTTGGCTTAAGGATTCCGCCAACGCCGACGCATTGAAGAAGTTCCTCTCCGCCACCAAGAAGGGCTACGACTACGCCCTGTCCAACCCGGACAAGGCCGCCGATATTCTCGTGGCGCAGGCCAAGGAAGCCCAGCTGGATTCCAAGCTGACCCGTACCTCGATGGAAGAGATCGTCAAGAACGGCTACTGGACCACCGATGATGCCAAGTCGCTGCCCGGCACCGTGAACTTCGATGACGCCCAGCCTTACCTTGACTTCCAGTACAAGGCCGGCACCTACCAGGACAAGGACGGCAAGAACCCCAAGCAGGCTCCGCAGGCCAAGGAACTCGCCACTAACGACTACGTGGACTGAGCGACTGTAGGGAGGCCGGCTCCCCTCATTCTTGAGGGGAGCCATTTATATTTTTCGAAGGCAAATGATGAACAATCTCAAGTCGTGGTTGGTGCGTATAGCGCCACCGGCCATTACCATCGGTCTTTTGCTGGTGGTGTGGGAGGCGGCCGTACGCGCGGGACATGTCTCGGAACGTGTACTTGCTTCCCCCACCCAGATCATCGCCTCCATGGTGCGCACTTGGCCGGATTTGATGGATGCCGCCGCCATCACCACATATGAGGCTCTCACTGGATTTGCCATCGCCATCGTAGCGGGCGTGCTCATTGGCATCGGGCTGTACCTATCCAAAACCCTGCACCGTGCGTTCTATCCGCTGCTGGTGGCCGCACAGACCATTCCATTGATTACTGTGGCTCCGTTGTTCATGATTTGGTTCGGATTCGAGACACTGGGCAAAATCGTTATTGTCGCCGTGTTCGGCGTATTTCCCATCGCCGTGCAGACAGCCCGTGGACTGACCGCCGTGCCGCAATTTTACGAAGACGTGGCACTGACCTGCGGAGCCACACGTGCATGGGCACTCTGGCACGTTAAGCTGCGTGTAGCCGCACGCCAGATCTTTGGCGGCATTCGCATCTCGGCCGCCTACATTTTCGGAACGGCGGCCACCGCCGAATATCTGGGCGCAATGAACGGCCTGGGCATTTGGCTGCAAGCTGCGTTCAATTCGTTCCGTACTCCGTTGATCTTCTCCGCCACTGTAGTGGTGATCGCCGAAACCGCAATACTGCTAGGGCTGATTTCACTGGTCGAATGGCTGCTGCTCGGCAATGGAGCCGACGCGGATATCAGCGAGTAGCTCGTTCCTTACTTCACGCCCCAGCAATTAAGGACCGGCTTCGCCGGACTCAACACACCGAGCCGCACACTACCGCGCCCGGCTCGGCGGCGTGAAGTAAAGAACAGCCCACAGGGCTGTTCTTTACTTCACGCCGCCAAATCGACGATCGCGGTGAATGTAGTTATCAATGGCGCGCCAGAGCACCTCACGGCCGCAGTCGGGGAACAGTTCAGGTACAAAGTCCAGCTCGGCGTACGCGGCCTGCCACGGCAGGAAGTTGGAGGTACGCTGCTCGCCGGAAGTGCGAATCACCAAGTCGCAATCAGGGATATCCGGATTATAGAGATGATCGGCAACCATCTTCTCGGTGACGCGGTCTCCGGAAATTCGGCCGTCACGCACCTCTCGTGCAATGGCTGCACAGGCATCGGCAATCTCGGCACGACCACCATAGTTGATGCAGAACACCACATCGATGACCTTGTTGTTCTTGGTGCGTTCCATTGCCACTTCAAGCTCGTCAATCACCGACTTCCACAGCTTCGGACGGCGGCCCGACCAGCGCACACGCACGCCCCATTCATCCATCTGCGCCACTCGGCGATGGATAATCTCGCGGGAGAAGCCCATCAGGAAACGCACCTCTTGCGGCGATCGTTTCCAGTTTTCAGTGGAGAACGTATACAGGCTTAGATAGCGCACACCGGCCTCTATGGCACCGGCAATGGTGTCGAACACCACCGGCTCAGCCGCTTGATGGCCATTGGTGCGGATCATGCCGCGCTGCTTGGCCCAACGGCCATTGCCGTCCATAATCACACCCACATGCCGGGGCACTTTGTTTTTGGGGAAATCAGGGATACGGGAGGGGTCGCTGAACGGAGCTGCGGGGATGTCCAACGACGTGTAATCAACGTTCTCAAAAGCCATACTCATGAATCTATCAAGCGCATCGAACGAATCGGCCGTTCGAGGTAATACTCCCCCCAATCTTCAACCAACTCTTGCACAATACGCTCCAATGGCGCGTTATCAAGCACCGACCAGTCGCCTCGAATCAGGGCATCAAGCTGACTCAATACAAGCGGCGCGATACGTCGGGCATCGGTGGTGTGGTCGGCCTCGCACATCACACCGCCTGACGCGATGGAGAAGTAACGGCGCTCGGGCTTGCCGCACACCACGCAAGTGGCGAGACGCGGCGTCCAGCCGGCCAGCGCCAGGGCCCTCATCACGTAGGACTCGCTGATGGTCTGCGATGCATGAGCATGTTTGGCGAGCGCATTCAATGCACCGATAAGCAGCCGATACTGGTTCGGCAATTGCTCATGCTCGGTGCTGACGAGCTTATCAATGGTCTCCACAATGACGTTGGCAGCCTCGTACGCCGCATAATCGGCAGCTATTGCGGCACCATACGAAGCGACGGATTCAGCTTGTGAAACGACGTCCAGAGAACGGCCCTCAGCAATAAGCAGATCCACGCGCATGAACGGTTCAAGGCGTGCCCCGAACCGTGATTTAGTACGTCGTACGCCTTTGGCCACGGCTCGAATCTTGCCATGCTCGCGCGTCAGCAGGGTGATGATGCGATCGGCCTCACCAAGTTTGGCGGTTCTCAACACCACGCCTTCATCTCGGTACAGCGGCATCATCCCTCCTTTCGCAACGTTTGCGCCATATGTCAGTAAACGAACAGACCCCAGAACGCGAAGAACAACAACACGTTCAGCATAGTGAACGCCACCAGCCAGAACAGTACGCGGCCAAGTCGAGTGGAGGCGAGCACCGGTTCGGCACCGGTGACGATATTACGAACCGCCTCGCGCCTGGGCGGCAACTGGATAAGGCCACGATGCCAGGCCACCTCTATAAGCCTCATGAACACGCGAGACCATGCCCAGACCACCAGCACAGACACCACTTGGATCACCGGCCAGCTCCAATACATCACCCCGGGCGTTTCCGTGGGCGCGCCACCCCAGGCAAGTTTGACCACGCCCATAATCACTTGGCCTAGTCCGGCAAAGAAGATCAGCATCGCGGCCAGCGTGGTAAGGGTAAGCGTCAGCAACGATCCGCCGAAACCATGGGCGAAACCCAATACCACGGGCTTGGCAGGCAGGAGCATGCCAGCCCGCTTTGCCTCCCTCCGATTGCGCCGCCACTGTGCGTTCAACGCGATCTTGCGGCCAAGCGCTACCAATCCCAATATCGTTGAGGCCATAAGCAGCAGCACAACGGCGACATGCACGATCACGCCGTATATGGTTCCCACCCGACGGGCTTTCAACGCTCCCGGCAACCCAATCGACTGGTACAGGCCAGCGCCGGCCACGCGTTCACTGGTTTGCGTATAGCCTGCCGTGGTACCTACCGCCCAGTCGATCAGGTCATTCACATAGGCATCCGCGAATGGAGTTCCGGCCTCCGACTCGTCCCCCAAGCGGAGCACGTGGTTGGCCACGGGATAACTGCGTACGGTCACATCCCAGTTGTTGGCCTGGTGCGCGTTGTGCAGAATCGCGCGCACACCATCGACCTGTGCGGTCATCACATCCTTCGACCCATAGGCCACAAAAGTGGGAACGGCGTAGGCGGCAGGTTTGAGCGTATCAAGATCGAAATTCGTCAGCGAGAACAAATCGGTGTCCGCGCTGAACACACGCTGGACAATGGACTGATAGCCATCATTCGCACCGGCAAGCGTAAAGTCCTGGGTGACGAAGAAGCCCAACGACTGGCGTGGGCTGAATACCATCGGACTCAAGAGAATCTGGAAAGCGACATCCGGGTCATCCTGCAGCAGGTATGAGGATATCCAAGTGGATTCGGACGTGGCGTAAATGCCGACCTTGGCATTGTCGACGTTCTCAAGCTGCCGCAAATATGCAATCACCTGATCATAGGCTTTGGCGGAGGCCATGTAGTCGCGGTTGACGTCGGTGGTGTTCCAAACTGGTTTATCGAGTACTGCGGTCACAAAACCGGCTGAAGCCATGTCGGAGGCCACATCGCCAAATGAGTTATCACAAGTGCCGTAACCGGCACCGTGCATGAACACCACACCCGGTCGTTTGCCGGCAGCTCCCTGCGGCTCGCGAATAAGCACCTTGATGGTCTGCACGCCGTTCTTGTTGGCCTTGCCGCGCACTCCGGTCTCTTGAGTCAGGTTGCCGTCGCTGGTCATATTCAGGGTGATATACCGTTCACTGACCTGATAGGTGCCTTTACTGGGCAATGCTTCGCCGGTCGGATTGGCAAAAGTGACGTCCGTATCATCGGTAAGCGTGGCCATGGATTGGCCGGTGGGCTCGATATTCCATGGCACGGTAGTGAGATTGGAGATAGAGACCAGCACGCCCATCAGCATGATGAAGATGGGCAGACTGACCATGAGCCGGTGGAGGCTGGTCCACGGCTTGGCCTTCACGGTCAGACGCTGCTCTTCTTGTGGCACGAAAGGTTATTGTAGCCGTTCCACGGTAATTATGCCGTGGGGCGCATTCAGCGATTGGGATGCTGAATGGGAACCACCACCGGACCAGTGGCGTTGACGGGAACCAGGCCATCGGCCTCCATTTGGGCGGCGATTTCCTGCGCCTTGGTAAGCAACGTGTCTACGATCTGGTCTTCGGGCACGGTCTCAATGACCTTGCCCTTGATGAAGATCTGTCCCTTGCCGTTGCCGGAAGCCACGCCGAGGTCGGCCTCGCGGGCTTCGCCGGGGCCGTTGACGATGCAACCCATAACGGCCACGCGAATCGGAGCGGTCACGTCCTTCAGCCCCTCGGTCACGGCCGAGGCAAGCTGAATCACATCCACCTGGGCTCGTCCGCAGCTCGGGCAGGAGATAATGTCGAACTTGCGCGGGCGCAATCCCATGTATTCAAGGAGCTTGCAGCCCACCTTGACCTCTTCGACCGGCGGGGCGGACAGCGAGACGCGAATCGTATCTCCGATGCCTTCGGCGAGTAGTGCGCCGAACGCCAGGCAGGATTTGATGGTGCCCTGCCAGGCCGGACCGGCTTCGGTGACGCCGAGGTGCAGCGGCCAGTCACCCTTGGAGGCAAGCAGACGATAGGTTTCGACCATGGTAATCACGTCATGGTGCTTGACGGAAATCTTGAAATCATGGAAGCCGACGTCCTCGAACATGTGAGCTTCCTTCAATGCGGAGGCCACCAATGCTTCAGGAGTGGGGCCGCCGTATTTGGCGTAGAGTTCCTTGTCCAACGAACCGGCGTTCACACCGATACGCAGAGAGATGCCGGCATCAGTGGCTGCTTTGCAGATCGAGGGGCCGACTTCATTGAATTTACGGATGTTGCCGGGGTTCACGCGTACGGCTGCGCAGCCGGCATCGATGGCCTGGAACACGTACTTGGACTGGAAGTGAATATCCGCGATGATCGGCACCGGCGACTTCCTGCAGATCTCCGGCAATGCGTCCGCATCGTCCTGACTCGGCACAGCCACGCGCACGATATCGCAACCAGCTGCGGTCAGCTCGGCAATCTGCTGCAATGTGGCAGGAACATTGGCCGTAAGCGTGTTGGTCATCGACTGCACGGAGATGGGGGCTCCCCCACCGACCGGCACCGAGCCGACCATGATGCGGTGAGACTTGCGACGCGGGTGCAGCGGCGATTCGCTGGTCAATTCGACCGGATTACCGGTTTTGCGGAACGGTTTTTCGGCAGATTTTTCCGTATTCAAGGTATTCATCATTGTTTGTTTATCAAATCATCGGCACGGTGACGAGCTTCAAGCTCAATCTGTCCCATTTCCTCCACGTCCGTGAACAGCGGGTTGCCACGCAGTTCGGCATCCATCTGGTCGAGCACGGCCTTCACCGTGTCCACGATGCCAAGGTACGGCAGACGATGGTCGAGGAAGGCGTGCACGGCCTGCTCATTGGCCGCGTTGAGCACGGCCGTATGCTTTTCGGATGCACCCAGGCAATGGCGGGCGAGCTGGACGGCGGGGAACGCCTCATTATCCAGCGGCTCGAACGTCCAGGTTGCAGCCTGCGTCCAGTCACATGCGGCAGCCACATTGTCCATGCGGTCAGGCGCGGACAAGCCGAGCGCGATGGGCAGGCGCATGTCCGGCGGTGAAGCCTGGCAGATAGTGGCGCCATCCACGAATTCGACCATGGAATGGACAATGGATTGCGGGTGCACCGTTACGTCAATACGGTCCGGCGGCACATCGAACAGTCGGGAAGCCTCAATAACCTCGAGTCCCTTGTTCATCAGGGTCGAGGAGTTGATGGTCACGACCGGGCCCATGTTCCATGTCGGATGATGCAATGCCTGCTCGGGCGTGATGTTCGCCATATCGGCACGTTTCCAGCCTCGGAACGGACCACCGGAGGCTGTGACCACCAGCTTGGAGATCTCGGCATGGGTGCCGGAACGCAACGACTGCCAGATGGCGGAATGTTCGGAGTCGACCGGATTGATCTGATCGTCGCGCACTTGCGCGCTGAACAGCAGATGACCGCCGGCCACCACTGATTCCTTATTGGCCAGGGCAAGCTGTGAATCGGCTTTCAGCGCGGCGATGGACGGCTCGAGACCGATGGAACCGGTAATGCCGTTCAGCACGACGTTCGCGCCGGAACCTGCCAATGCGATCACGGCATCCGGTCCACCGGTCACGCAGGTGTCGCGGGCGCCGGCCTGTTGCAGCGCCTCTTTCAGCGCGGGAATCTTGGTGCTGTCGAATACCGCGACTTCCGGCACGCGGAATTGTGCGGCCTGACGAGCCAGCAATTCGATATGAGCGCCGCCGGCGGCCAAACCCGTAACAGTGAAACGCTCAGGATGGCGTGCAATGACATCAAGGCCTTGTGTGCCGATGGATCCGGTAGATCCAAGAATTACGACGGTGGAGTTGGAGACTACGCTCACTGTTCCTTCTTCGTATCATCATGATCCAGCGTCGGGAAAGACAGATCCGGGATGCTTGAATTGAAATCATCGCTGGTTGGGAACAGCGAGGGGAACGGCATGTCGGAAATCTGTTCCGGACGCTTTGTCTCGGCATCCTTGCTGGGCTGGGCTGCCGGCTTCGGTGTGCTCACGGGCTCGGCCGGCACATCATCAGAATGGTCGGCAACCGGAATCGGAACGGATCCGGTGGTGCGCACCGGCTTGTTGGCCGGCGCAAAGGAGACCGGCATGGTCTCAGGCGCAGGCTGATGACGCGTCTGCGCGTGCGGCGGCTCCGGTGTTGCAGGGGCTTCGCTCGGCGCTGCAGGAGCGGCGGATGCGGCAGTAACCGGTGCGGCAGCCGGAGTAACAGGAGCCGGCATATCGTTCAATTTCAGTTCTTCCGGCGTGCCCAGACTCGGCATCTTGGGTTCAAAAGACGGCGCGCTCACCGCAGGGATATCCTGTGAGGCTTGCGCCATATGGGCCAAGGCGGCCAGCGAGGAATCGCTCTCAGCCGTCGGAGGGATCGCAGGAGCTACCGGGGTCACCGGAGCTGCCGGAGCCACAGGAACTGCAGGCACCGCCGGAGTAGACGGGGCCGCGGGGGCAGATTTTGCTCCGAACGACGGTGCATCGGAGACCACAGGCTGCGGTGCTGCGGACGAAGCAGGTGCGTATGACGCCGGCTGATATGCCGCTGGAGCAGACGCGTTATCGGCCTGCTCAGCTGCAGGACGAGCCACAAACAGATTCTGTTCGGCCTGATGCAAAGCATCGAACGCATCATCAGAGGCGGCGGCCTGAGGTGCGAAACGTGCGTCGGCAGCCGGGCGCTGCGCATTGGCAGCGAACAGCGGCGAAACGGCTTCCGCCGGGGCTGCCACCGCTGCTGCGGGAGCCGGGGCCACAGCAACGGCTGGCTCGTTGGCGGAAGCGCCACCGACTCGAGCGTAGGACTCAATACGGCTGAGCAACTGGACGCACGCGTTTAGGAAATAGTCGACCTGACGCTCGTCATAGCCCTTCTTGCCCTTGCGCTGGGTGAAGATGACATTGCTCACCGAAACGGCGTTGAGATCAGCCAAGTCACGGACATCGTCTTCGGTGACACCGTCGACGCCGAGGGATGCAGCGACTTTATCCACAATCTGATCGGTAAGACGGTCGACCTGCTTCTTGTCATACGACGGCCGCTTGGCCTCACCGGGCTTGAAGCGCTCGCCCTGCTCACGTTCCACATGCTCGAGAATCTGCTGGTACAGGTTCTCAGTCTGTGCCTTCCACGTCACACGACCATGCTGGGCGATCTCCCATGCGGTCTGCTTGTCGACCACCGCACGCTCGAGACGATTAAGCGCTGCGTCGACCTGGGCAATCACATAGCCGTCCTTGGTCAGGTCGAACGACACCGACTGAATATCACGCTGGGTGAGTCTGATTCCCTCACTGTCGTACAAAGTGTGGGCCCGCTCTAGAAAAGCGTCGACCTGAGCAGGATCATATCCCCACTTACGCTTGCCTGCACGTGCAATGCCTGCCTTGCCGTCCCCTTCGCGAAGTTCCTGCGCCATCGGCTAATCGACCTCCTGCTGGATAAACAAATCTATCCACAACTGTACGTGATTGTTGCGACGCGCGCGTGTATTTAGGCGGAAATTCACAGTTTTTGGCCTTCTCGACACTGGTCGGCCTCATTTCGGAAGCGCAGTGAAAGTGGGCAATAAGGGACTCGAACCCCTGACATCCACCGTGTAAAGGTGGCGCTCTAACCAACTGAGCTAATTGCCCGCGAGTATCAACAATAGCGTAAGGACGGCACAGCCGTCACTTGCACACGCCGGACGCCGCAATCATGACCTTTCGCCAAGGCCATGGCTTCCGCCCGTCGTTCCGATTCAGCGGCCCTTGCCGAAAGCGCGCAGACGGATACCATTCCAGTCCGGGCTGACAGTCAGCGGAGTGGCGGCGTTCATGCCTGCGGTCTGGGCGGCGGACTGCACGGTGGAAGAGCTGGCGGCTCCCGGACGACCGGGCTTCGGCGTCAACACCCACAATGGGCCGTCATTGCCGAGCACCGCGTAGGCATCGACGATGGTATCGGACAGTTCGTCCTCGTCGTCGCCATCGCGCCACCACAGAATGACACCATCCACGGCGGAGTCATAATCCTCGTCTACAAGCTCCTCACCCGTGAGCTCCTCGATCTTGGCGCGTACGGAGTCGTCCACGTCGTCGTCCCAGAGCCACTCCTGGACGATGTCGCCGGGCTTGAAACCAAATTCTTCAGCGTTCTGCGATGCCGTTTGATTCACAGGGGCTACATTAGCAAGTCATGGCGAACAAATACGTTAACGCGACCAAAAATCTCGCTTTGTGACCGTTTCACCGCAAAATTCCAAGCGCTCACGCCGTGCAATGCGGCAAGTCGTCGGCCTGTCCTTTACCGATGGCCACCAGTGCCTGATAGGCCTCGTCCAAGGTGGCGACCTTGACATCGCGCAGCCCGTCGGGCACATGGCCTGCCACCGCGCTGCAATTATCCGCAGGAGCCAAGAACCATGTGGCACCGTCGCGTTTGGCACCAAGCATCTTCAGCTGAATGCCGCCGATTTTGCCGACATTGCCCTTCTTGTCGATAGTGCCCGTGCCGGCGATGGTCTTGCCGCCACTTTCACTCTCGGGAGTCAGCTTGTCGATAAGGCCCAGCGTGTACATCATGCCGGCGGACGGCCCGCCGATGCTATCCACATGCATCGTCACCTTGGCATGGGCGAGCGATGCGGCATCAATGCCCAACTCATCGGCGTGTGCTTTGGCATACGCCAATCCCACTTCGCTGGCCGAGGACTGGGAACCGGCCATGTCCTTGTCGACCGTCTTCTGATATTCGTCGGCCGTCTGCCCCACTGGCACCGTCGCTTCCCTTGGCATGATCTCCATCTTCGGGTTCGCCCATGCCCACACGGCCTGTGCATTGATAATCGTGTAGCCGGGCACGCCGGAAGCGTTGACCGTGGTCAACAGCAATGAGCCGGAATCTTGGTACGTGGAAACGCCTTTGCCGGATACATCAATGACTGCGCCGTCCTCGACGCTACCGAGCACATTCTGGGTCGGCCCCGGCCCCTCGATGACATACGGGCTGGGCAGCAGTAGTATCACCACACCGAGCAATACGGCAAACGCGCCGATGAAATGACGCGGAGAACGAGCCGCCAGGTATCGCCTCACCCTCTGCGCGGCGCGCGAAAAACGCGATTGTCCGGTTTCCTTGGATGAGTTGGAAGATGACGCGGCCGAATCATCGTGTTCTGGATGGGCTTCCATAGCGGCCAAAGACCCGGATTGCCGATTCGTGTGACGTACAGACATATGCAACAGTGTATGCGAGTGACCGAAATGAACACACAACACACATATTCCTCGGCCTCCAGCGAACGGGCGCGGGCACAACCTACACTTGGGATAACACACCGCGGCAAAGAAGGATACGCATGGACGACAACGCGATTCACGAATGGCTGATCAAGTGCTTCGGCCCGATTCAGGGAGAAATGGCTTGGCAACAGATCGGCCAGCTGCCAGAGGAGATTCGCGCGCAGATGATGAGCCAGGATCCGAGCCGTCTGCCAGATCCTGCGGAAGTCCAGCAGATGATGGCAGCGTTCAGTGCCGGCGGCCTGAACACCATGGGCGATATGCAGCGCACGGTCGAAGAGGGACCGATCAACGTCAAGCTCGCCAAATCAATCGCATTGCAGCAGGCCAACGCTTCCGGCTCTCAGCCCAGCGTGTCCGCAGTGGACGGTGAAGCCGCTCGACGTGCTATGAGCGAGGCGAATCTGTGGCTGGACACGGCATGCGAGTTCGATCCCGCTCCCGGAGAGCCCGATGTGCTCACCCGCGCCGGATGGGTGGAAGGCACCATCGACCAATGGGCCAAATTCGCCGCTCCCGTGGCCGAGTCGATGAACGACGCTTTGGCCTCGGTGATTTCCGAGCGCCTCGGCGGCATGCTTGGCAACGGCGAAGTGGCCGGCATGTTCGCAGGCCCAGTGCCGATTCCGATTCCTGACGGCATGAAGGATCCCGGCCAACTCATGAAATTGCTGGGCAACACGTCCTTTGCCATGCAGCTGGGTCATGCGGCTGGCAATCTGAGCCATGAAGTGCATGGCAGCTTCGATCAGGGCATCTCTCTGCTGAAGAACCCTGCCGGTGGCCTGATAGCCCAGAACGCCACCGAATACGCCAAATTGCTGAATGGCGAGGCACCTGAGGAAGCCACTGACGAGACAAGTGAAACAACCAATCCCATTGGCTTCACTTCGGCCGCAACCAGTGCTGGCACGATTGACAATTCCGATTCGAGCGAAACCAGCACAACCGTCGAGTCCTCGGATGACGCAAACGCCGCAGACACCGCCGCATTCGAGGAAGCATTCGCCGGATTCGACTCCAACGAAAAGATTCCCGAGTCCGAGGTGCTGTCTTTCCTTGCGCTGCAGGAAATGGCCCATGCCCGCCTCTATGCTTCGGTTCCTTGGCTGATGCCCCGGTTTGAAGCACTCATCGGCAAGTATGCGCGTGGCATCTCCATTGATTTGGATGCCATGGAAGAACAACTGCGCGATGCCACTTCCATGGATCCTGAATCGATTTCCGGAGCGGTGAATCTCACCAAAGTAGGCATCCCCGATACGCCTGAACAGCGTGAAGCGCTGGCATCGTTGGAATCATTGCTGGCCATGGTTGAAGGCTGGGTGGATTGCGTGGTGTGGCGTGCCGGCATGGCTCACCTTCCGCATATCGAGCAGCTGCGCGAAATGATGCGCCGCGAGCGTGCAATGGGAGGCCCAGCGGAACGCACTTTCGAGAGCCTGCTCGGCCTGCAACTACGCCCTAAGCGCATGCGTGAAGCCGCCGGCCTGTGGGAGATGATCACGCTGGCCGAGGGGCCGGACGGACGTGATGCCAAATGGTCGCACCCGGATTTGCTGCCGGCCTTGCCTGGTGACAAGCCCGCGGATGGCGTTGCGACCGAATCGAGTGATTCGTCTCAATCCTCCGTCAATGCCGGTAGCTCTACTTCGCACCCTGCAGCGGATGGCAAGACCGACAACATCGACTGGGATGCCGAACTGTCCAAACTGCTCGGCGAAGATGGCAACGACGGCCCGGATACCCCGGACCAGCCCGACAATCCTCAACAGCCGAACGAGTGACGGCATCGCCATCGCTTAGGGCACATTATTTACACCGAGCGAGCCGAAGAAAAGCTGCTTGAAGCAATGTTCACAAGAAGCGGGAAGGGCGGCGCTGCTGCGCCCCATACCCATCCTTGGTCCGCGCATATGACAGATGCAGCGAGTCCTCGGCTCGTGTGACGCCCACGTACATAAGCCGTCGCTCCTCTTCCAACGTCTCCCCCGGTTCCGGTGACCCGTACGGCAATAGCCCTTCGGAGCAGCCTACCAGAAAGACGTGTTTGAATTCCAGACCTTTGGCCGCATGGATGGTGGAAATCATGACGCCGGGGTCGGTGCTCTGCTGGCTGCCTGTGGCGTCCAATCCCATGGCTTCCAACAGGGCCCTGCGTGTCGTGGCATCATCCGCGAGCGACGAAGACTGCCATCCGGAATCCTTACGCACGCGGAATTTCAGCCTTGCCGCGCGCAATGCCGCACCAAAAACCGGCTGCTGCGCGTTGATGCGCGTCAGAATCGCGCAATCGGAGGGCTTCGCACCCTGCGCAACAAGTCGTGCGATGCGAGCCGCCACACCTTGTGCTTCCAGGTCATCGGTGTCATAGGCCGTTCGGCTGATGCGCACCCCCTTCTCCCTGGCGGAAACCAGCTTCAAATAATCCTCACGATTGGGGGCCGCGGCAAGCACCCGATTGGCGAGACCCACCACTTCAGGAGTCGAACGGTAGTCGGTGTTGAGGTTGATGTCTGCAGACAGAGGGCCGAACTCATCGGCGAACTGCAACAGATGCCAGCTGGATGCACCCGCGAACGAGTAGATGGTCTGTGCAGGGTCGCCGACCACACATACATTGCGGTTCATAGCGGCCTTGCCATTCGGCCCGTCTCCCCCAAGCCATAAGTTCAGCAAACGATGCTGCAGCGGAGAAACATCCTGATACTCATCAACGGTGAGCCAGCCGATGGAGGAACGAATCTGCGCCGCCGCTTCGGGAAAATCATCCATGATGTGGCATACCAGCAGCAGGATGTCGTCAAAATCGATTTCTCCTTGCGATGTTTTCTCTTGCTCATACGCATCATAGATAGCGGCGAATCGAGCGGCATCGAACCCTGCGGGCGGCTGACGATTGGCCTCTACGCTGATACGCGCGTAATCATCGATGGGTACCAGAGAAATTTTGGCCCAATTGATTTCAGCCAGTACATCGCGCACGGTCAGTGCATCAATATCTCGTGCAGCGGTAGCACGAGTGATGGCACGAGATACGGTGTCACGCTGATTTTCGATGAGATGCGGGAATGGCGCTTCACAGACGTCGGCCCACACACTGTTGAGCTGGCGCAATGCCGCAGAGTGAAAAGTAGCGGCGGTAACACCGGATGTACCGCCTTGCAGCCCCAGCTGCTCAAGTCGAGCACGCATTTCGGCAGCGGCTTTCACCGAAAACGTAACGGCAAGCGCCCGCTCGGGCTTCCATGCTCCCGTCGCGCAGGCATAGGCGATGCGTCGCGTAACGGTACGGGTCTTGCCTGCGCCTGCACCGGCGATGATGCGCACCGGGCCATTCAGCGTAGTCGCCGCCCGGCGCTGCTGCTCATCGAGCCCTTCAAGAATCTGCTGCGCTTGTTCCATGACCTCCATTGTGGCACGAAACCGAAAACCAGTGCGAAAACTACGTCATGAAGAGCCGGACATGTATTAGTGTGGAAGAGTGATGAAACGTAGCAACTATATGCTGGCAGCGCTTACCTCGGCTGTCCTGCCGAATCTGGCCATCGCGGGCGTGCGCGGAAGCACGCAGCCCAGCGCAACCGATGAGGGCAAGGGCATCGATCAGGCAGTGGTGCAGGATGCCTCAGGCAAACTGTATGACGTATATGCCACTAACACCAAAGAGGGACGCGCTCGTCTGACACGGCGTGTGCAAGCGGCTCAGACGCTTGCCTTGGCCCGCGAGCCGGGTGGCCTTGGATTCGATTTGGATCATGTCATTGCATTCACTCCCGGCGACGAGCCTCAGATCGGGCAGACGACGACCACACAGTCCGCTGATCAGCCCGAGGCTCAGAGCGCCCGTAAGCCCGGCCCGACAGGGGAAACTGCAGTGATGATTGCGGTTCATCGCGAGGGACAGGCGCGCTCGCTTGACCTGCTTACTCTTGATGACTGCGCTTCGGTCGGCACTGCATTGGGTGCTATTCATCGCCTGCCAACGGCATTTCTCTCGACCGCCAAATATCCGGTGTTCACCACCGGCCAGATTCGTTCGCAACTGACCGCCTGGATTAAGCGTCTGCGCTCGGCAGGACATGTGCCGCAGGAAATCACCAATAGTTGGGCGCGAATCATAGAGACCGAGGGATTATGGTCGTTCTCCACATGCATGGTGCATGGCGGCTTCTCAGACGGCGACTTCCTGTTCTCGGGTTCGGCTATTACGGCCGTGACCAATTGGCAGGATATGCAGGTCAATGATCCTGCGCGCGATCTTGCCTGGATTTTCGGCAAACTTGACGAATCCCACCGCAATGCGGTGCTTTCCGCATACGGCCGCATGATGGGCTCCCGCCTTGATGACCTGATCATGCTGCGCGCCAACCTATGGTTGCAGATGGAGCAGGTCGGCGACTTTATCCAAGCATTGAATCGTGCGGATAATAATCGCATCATGCAGTTTAAGGCTCAGGTTGAGCGTCTCGCTCATCAGCTGGGCGTTATCAGCCGTGATACTACGCCGTCTACGGCCGCTCCGGCCGCTGGCGCAACCGCCAAGTCCGCTTCCCCATCCACCATTACCGTCGGCACTTTGCTGCGGGAGGATGACCGCCGCTACGCCGAGGCTGACGACACTACCAACGAGACCACGGAACCGTCCGACGAAACCCCCGATCCGGATCGTACCGGCTCGGCCGAGGTCGTTGCCGCGGGAGAAGCAGACGTGACCCCGGCTGTGCCTGCCGCCGCTGAGGATAACGATCAAACCGCCGGCAGTCCGGTGACCGGCACTGGCTCAACCAAGCCGCAGCCCGCCAATGCCGAGCAAGGTGACGACGCGGTAACCATCACGCTCAAAGAGCTCATTGAGATGAACGATCAGCAGGCGGCGTCGGCACCTTCCGCCAACGTGGAGGATGCCGGCAAGGGCGAGGCTGATGACGATACCAATGATCGCCTGTCGCAGTCTGGTGCTGAGACCACGGTTATTCCCTTGCTTGAGCGCGAGGAAAGGGCGTTGCGTGACGCTCGCGCAGGACTGGCTGGGTACGATGACGAGGGCAATCCCTTGCATGACGGTCAGGACGACACACCTTCACGTGGAGTTCCGGAAACCACGCCGAGCGCGTAACCGGTCATCTCATGCCGACGTTACGCGGCACAATAGAACCAACGGATATGGCTGGAAACAGCCAACAATCAACCGCCCGGCGACGGGCACCATCGAGGAGCATTCATGGACATCGAACTGGGCATCCAAAACGTGGCACGACCGGTGAACTTCAGTACCGAGGAATCGGCCGACAGCGTCGGCAAGGCTATCGCACAGGCCGTAGCCAACGGCGAAACCATCAATCTGACCGATGATAAGGGTCGTCACATCATCGTGCCCGCCAAGGCACTGGGCTATGCCATCATCGGTTCCGAGACCAAGCACGCCGTCGGTTTCGGCGCTCTGTGACGATACGGATTGTTCAAGGGCTTACAGCAAGCCTCCGCGAGAGCGGAGGCTTTGTGCTATCGGTATAACGGCAGCGCGCCGCGTCGGACGATTTCGGCCACGGTGGCCTCATCGGTCAGGTTCTCTCCCAACAGATTCGGTTTGCCCTTACCATGCCAGTCCGATCCGCCTGTGACCAGCAGATGGTAACGTGCGCAAATGCCCAGCAATCGTTCGCGCTGTTCGGGAAGGTTGCCACGATGCCACACTTCCAGGCCATCCAGCCCTTCCGCAATCAACGCTTCAATCTGCTCATCAGAAAGCAGTCTCCGGTTTCGGCTCAAATCACCGGCATGAGCAATCAGAATCACACCGTCAGCCCCCTTCACGGCAGCAACCACCTCGCGCGCGGTCGGCGACGGCGTGGGAATGTAATATTTGGAGGACGCGCTGACCGCATCGGCAAACGCCTCAGAACGATTTTGATACACCCCGGCGGCAACCAGCGCATCGGCGATATGCGGGCGTCCTATAGTGGTGTTCCCGCCTTCCTTGACCTGGGCGAGCACGGACTCCCATGAAATCGGAAGGTCCTTGGACATAAGTTCCACCATACGTTGCGTACGCCGCAATCGCGCCTGGCGAGTACGCGCGAACAGATCCACGATGCATTGATTCGTGGGATCATATTGGAATCCGAGCATATGCACGGAAACACCGTCATCGGTGGCCGTGATTTCAGTGCCGCGCAGTAGCGGCAGCCCTACCTTGCGTGCCGCGGCCTCGGCCTGAGGCCAACCGGCAGTAGTGTCATGATCGGAAATGGATACACCTTTAAGCCCCACAGCCTTGGATTGCTCGGCCAACACAGCCGGCGTCTCCGTGCCGTCGGAGAAAGCGGTGTGGCAATGGATGTCCCACCCGGTTGTGGGCGGTTCCAGAGGCATCACGTATCCAGTCATACTGTCCATCGTAACCTCATTTCGCCCCTCCCATGTCTGCAACTCGATTCGCTACCAGGCAAAACCGAACATTCTCTTCCTATCTGACAACCACAGCGGTTAATCTTGAGCGCAGTACCCACACCGGAGGATTCCATGACGCACACGAACAGCACAAACGGCGCACGTAACGATACCAGTACTGCCTCAATTCCCCGGCTCACTGGCTGGAGGCACAGCGCCACATGGACTTATCTCATCATGCTGATTGCTTCGGCAGTGGCATTGGGAGCCTCGTTCATACTTTCGGCCGAGACGCTGCAGCTGGCACGCCATCCTGAGTCCTCATTGGGATGTGATGTAAATGCCGTGGTCTCTTGTTCCACGGTGGCTCAATCATGGCAGGCGGAACTCGTGAAATTCGGCGGGCTCTCCTATCCGAATGCGTTCTTCGGCATCGCCGCCGAATCAGTGTTCATTACCATTGCCGTGATTGGTATGGCGCGCGTGCGCGTGCCGCGATGGTTTGCCACTTGCACATGGTTTGGCGGCTTGGCAGCATTGGCCTACTCATACTGGTTGAGCACGCAGTCGCTGTTCGTGATTCACGCGCTATGCCCGTGGTGCTTGACGCTGATGTTCTCCACCACCATCCAGTTCATGGCGTTGAGCCACGCAACCGTGGCCGTGCAGGGATTGCCGTCTCGCAAGGTCACTGACGAAGAGAACGGCATCGCTTCCGATATGCCGCAGATACCGGCCGGGTTGAACAAGTATTACCGCCTCAACATCGACCTTATGGTTGACGTGCTGTGGATTGTGGCGATTGCAGTGCTGATTATCGTCACCGAGGGCGCAGCACTGTTCGCCGCATAAGCAGCTAATAACAACGTATCTCTCCCTCCATCAGCCTCACGGCTGGCGCTTCTCTCACCAGAGGGAGGTCAGGAACGGAGCAAATCGATATCGGCAACCAGCGTGGCCGAGCCGGTGAGTTTGACGTCCTCGTCGGTCACGTCCACTCGCAGAGTGCCGCCGCGCACGGTGATGTCCCAGTGTGAGATGCCGGTCTTGGCGCGTAGCACAATGCCTGTGGCGCACAAGCCCGTACCGCAGGAGAGGGTCTCTCCGCAGCCTCGTTCGTTGACACGCATCGTCGCCTCACCCACTGCGGTGTTGTGGTCGATATCATCAATACGCACGAATTCCACGTTCTGATCGGATTCGATAGTTGGGTTGACCACCGGCTTGGTGACCAAATCCAGATCCTCGACCACTGGCAGCGTGGAGAAGGCATCTTCAATCACCGCCACCACATGCGGGTTGCCCATGTCGACGAACGTGCCACGTGCCGAGCCATCGTTGCCGGGAATAGTGACTTCATAGGCGTCGGTCTCGCCGATTTTCCACTCCCCCATTTCCACCTGGAACACATTGGCACCATACGGCTTCACGTTGCCACGAGGGGTCAGAATCTTGACGCCGGCTCGGGTTCCAAGGCGGAACGGCTCGGTGGAGTCAGCCACGCCTTCACGCTGGGCGAATAAAGTGATGGCGCGTGTGCCGTTGCCGCACATCTCAGCCAACGACCCGTCTGCATTGCGATAGTCCATGAACCATTCAGCGTCACCTGCCTGCACAGCCATGATTTGCTCATCGCTCAGATCAGACACGAACTCAGGCTTGGTCAGGCGAATCAGTCCATCGCCGCCGATGCCGAAATGACGGTCGCACAGGAACCGTATCTCATCGGCAGTGGGCTCGAAATCGCCGGTTTTGTCGAGGTACACCACGAAATCATTGCCGGTTGCGTGTGTCTTAGTTACTCGTTGCGGAAGACTCATGGCTTTCAGAGTACTCTAGGGAACGAAACAATACCGTTCACAGACTGTTTCCGTGAACAGTGTGGGACTGGCCGCACGGCCGGCCTCGGGCATTTCGTACCGTCACGCAGTCTTGTAGGAGGATTCTGGCATGAGCTCATCAGCGCCCATCGGCGTCTTTGATTCAGGGCTTGGAGGCATTTCCGTTGCCCGAGAAATCGCCAAGGACATGCCGGCTGAGCACGTGCTGTATTTCGGCGATTCCGCCAACGCCCCGTACGGCGTCAAGACCCCGGAGCAAGTGAAGGCCTTAAGTTTTGACATCGTGGAACGATTCGTTGAACACGGTGTCAAGGCCGTGGTCATTGCCTGCAATACCGCTACCTCCGCCGCGGTGAACGATTTGCGCGAGCATTATGACATTCCGATCATCGGCATGGAGCCGGCATTGAAAGTGGCTTGCGACCGCGGGGACGCCCCTCTCGGCCAGCAGCATATTCCACAGCGGGTGATTGTGGCAGCTACTCCCCTGACCTTGCGTGAGCGGAAATTCGCCGAGCTTATGAAGCGTTTCGACTCCGATAACACGATTTTCAAGGAACCCTGCCCGGATCTGGTGGAGATTGTGGAGTCCGGTCAGCTTGGCAATCATGATCTGGTGATGCGCACGCTGCACCACTACTTTGACCGATATGACCTGGACCGCATTGATTCTGTGGTGTTGGGGTGCACGCATTTCGTGTTCTACCGCGACTATTTCCGTGAACTGCTGCCCAAGCATGCCGCAATCATCGATGGCAACGAGGGGACGGTTCGTCACCTTGGCGTGGTATTGGAATCATTGGGCAAGCTGGCACCGAAGGATGCACTTGGCCGCGTGGAGATTTCCAATTCCGACCCATCTGAGCGCATTGCCAAGCTGTCGCATGACCTGCTGAGTGCCTGACCTTGGCCACCCTCTTTGAGGGGAGCCAAGGCAAACAAACAGACATTTCGTGGGTCCATTGCCCACATCTTTGTCCAAACAGCGCGCGTAAGCTCATGACTACTTGAACAAAATAGGGGGTTTGGTATGGCAAAGACCGCAATGATTGATGTAGGCGGCGGCTTTCGTGCTATTTTCGGCTGCGGCGTGATGGATCGCATGCTCGAAGATGGCATTGATGTGGACATGTGTTACGGCGTGTCCGCGGGGGCAGCCAATATGACCTCGTTCATCGCCCGCCAGCATGGGCGCAACCACACTTTCTATACCAAGTACGCGTTCCGTAAGGAATACGCGAGCGCGGAAAGTTATTTCAAAAATCACAACTTTGCCAACCTGGACTATATCTACGGCACGCTGAGCAACCACGATGGCGAGAACCCGGTGGATTACGCGGCTTTCGAGGCCAATCCCACCGGCTTTACCGTGGTAGCGTGCAACGCCGAAGACGGTTCGACCAAGTATTTCGACAAGTCGCGTGCGCGATTCGATGACTTCGATGTCATCAAGGCCTCGTCGGCTGTGCCAGTGGCATGCGAACCGTATGTAGTGGACGGTGTGCCGTATTTCGACGGCGGCATCGCCGATCCAGTCCCGGTGCAGAAGGCATTGGATGATGGCTACGACAAGGTGATTCTGATTCTCTCCCGTCTGCGCAACGAGGTGCGCAAACAGCAGAAGGATCTGGCTCCAGCCCGTATCCTCGAACGCTCTTACCCCGCCGCGGCTGAAAAGCTGCGCATGCGGTACAAGACCTATAACGACGAAATCGAGATGGCCAAACAGTATGAGGCAGAAGGCCGCGTGCTGATTCTCGCCCCGGAAGACCTCTATGGTCTCAACACCCTAAAAAAGAACTTCGAGGGTCTGGAAATGATGTACCGCAAAGGCTATGCGGCGGCCGAGGCCATCCCCGAGTTCCTCAGCAAGTAAGTTTTGCGGATTTTTCTCACTGAGCAACCGTCAGCGAGAAAGTTTGCAAGGCAAGGTGGCAATTACTCATTAATCAGCATTGAGAGCATATACATTGGCAGATAGGTGATTCCTTTCTCTTGGAATACGTTGGTTTCCGCGAGTACTATCGCCCTGTCAATGGCGTAGCCGTCAGTGTTCAGCGCATTGTCAAGGGCTGCATGAGAACGGTAGTATTTGCTCGACTTAATCTCCAGGGCCAACACATCACCGTCATCGGTCTCTATCAGGAAATCCAGCTCACCAATCCCTTTTTCGTGAAGTAATAGAGATTGGTAAATCCATGCGCGGTGAGTTCCTGCGCCACGACATTCCCGTAGACTCCGCCCATGTTCATTGCAGCCTGACCATCCAGTATGCCCAGTGCTGACTTCTTGCCATACGAGCTGGTCAGCAATCCCACATCGGAATAGAACAGTTTCAGCAATCGACGTTCTTTACTGGCTCTCAGCGGAGCCACGGGGGCAGCAACACTAAATGCCGGCAGCGCAACATTAGCACGAGTAAGCCAAAGGAATTCATCTCCTGAGTTCTAAATAGAAGTGCAACACCTTGTCTAAGGTTGGAAGTGTTCAGTTTCTAACTTAAGAAGGTGTTGCACTTCTATTTAGAACTCAGGGTCTTTATGCACTCGTCGCAATCTATAGGTGAGTAATTCGCGCACTCGTTACAATCTGCATACAGTCATTTTTCGCACTCGTTGAAATCTAAACCGGTCGCAACGATATCAATTCATATGGAATCAGAGCTGAAACGCAGTGAAGCCCCTCGCTTGGAGGGGCTTCACTAACGATGGATGCGGTTGCAAATGGGCCGATTACTTCGTTTCGTTGGCGGTGAGCATGGCCTTGGTGACCTGTTCGTAGAGATCCTGATAGCCGCCAGGCGTGGAGGCGGGCAGCACCACGGTCTTGGCGTTGCCGGACTCGGACAGCGAACGCATCACATCGAGGTACTGGTTGAACAGCACCACGTTGTTCACGTCGTTGATGTTCATACCCACGGCCTGCAGACTCTTGATCTGGTCGACGATACCGTTGGCGATTTCGCGGCGGTAGTTGGCCTGGCCCTCACCCTGCAGCCGGGTCTTCTCCGCCTCGGCGGCGGCCTGGGTCTCGATCTGGATGCGCTGGGCCTCGGCGCGCTGGCGGGTGGCTTCCTTCTCGCGCTGGGCGGCGTTGATGGAATCCATGGCGTTCTTGACCTGCGGGCTCGGATCGATGGCGGTAATCAGGGTCTTGACCACAGTGAAGCCGAACCGGCTCATCTCGTTGCCCACGGTCTTCTGCACATCGAAAGCCACGTCATCCTTGCGGGCAAAGGCATCGTCCAAAGAAAGTGCAGGGATAGCGGAACGCAGCGCGTCCTCCATGTAGGAGCGCAGCTGACCGGCCGGGTCACGCAGCTCGTAGTAAGCGGTGGCCACATCGTTCGGGTTCACGCGGAACTGAGTGGAGGCCACCACGGTGACGAACACGTTGTCAAGAGTCTTGGTTTCCAGCTGCACGTTAAGCTGGTTGACACGCATGTTGGTTTTCATAGCGATACGGTCCACAAACGGAATGCGGATATGAATACCTGCGAACTGCACCTTAAGGAACTTGCCGAATCGCTCAATGATGTAGGCCTGCTGCTGCGGCACGACGAAGAGTGCGGCACTCAGCAGAACAATGAGTAGCACGATGATAATGAGCAATGCAATCAGCCGGCCAGCAAAGAATACGGCCATGATGTTTTCCCTTCATCCACGTCGAAACCACCCTCGGCCTCGACTCGTGATTTCCATCGTATCAGCGTCCAAACAAAGCGGTAGACATCGTACGCATATGTGTACAACTGTTCACTATGTGTGCATGCTGGCTTCTTATAAAAGATGTGCGGCATCCAATCAGTATGCTGCGGCGATGGCCTGATCAAGGTCTGCGATCAGGTCGTTGACATCTTCCAAACCTATGGATAGGCGAATCAGGTTGTCACTGACGCCGGCGGCTATACGCCCGTTAACCAGCGGATCGTATCCGGCGTGGATGGCTTGTGTTTGGAAACTTTCGCTCATCAATTCTCTCCCCTACCGCCATAAATTCTATTTCCGAACTTAGCAAGCCTTGACGCGTGACACCGGCACGAAGATATTGCAATTGCTGATGTGTTCTTATAAGAATTGGCTATATACGCAAAAACAGCAATCCCATTTTCGCAAGTCCATTTTTTTAGAGTCTTCGCCAGTTTGTGTGTGTGGGAAAAAGCCCCGGCGTCCGTTGCCGGGGCTTTCCCACCACACAAACTGGCGAAGACTCATTTATTTCCTGCGTTTGATAACCGGTTATTATGTCGATAACGCATTAGTGATGTTCAAAAAAGAGACGGTGTCACAGCAGACACAGAACTCAGAATGAAGACAACTGCGCAAGATGGAACGAATCGTTGTCCACCTAATCGACGAAAGATCCAAACGTCTTAGAACGTCAGGCCCTTTCTGCACATAATTCGAGGTCAAAGGTAAACCTCGACGGTCAGATCCAACGAAATGAAAGTCAGTAATGCTGTCAAGAGAATCGCTCCGAAGATAGCACGATCTTTCCGCTGGCATACAATGTACCAGCTTCCACCAGATCCGACCCGCATTGCACAAACAGCCGGAGCCCGCGTGAGTCCCGAACACTCATCCAACATTCATAAGCAGGCGAACGTGCATCCCATGCAATTCTTGGACCGAGCCCTAGTCGGTCAGCTCCCCCAACTCCTGCAGCTTGTTCTTGATATCCACTGCGGAGGGCTCCACCTGGAACGAGCCGTCACCGTACAACACAACCGGAATGTGCTGCTGGCCGCTGATGGCCACGGCACGGTCGGCAGCGCCTTCCTCTTCCTCAATGTTGTGCCAAGTGTATGCCGCCCCCAGCTTGTCGAGCGTGTTCTTGGCTTGACGGCAGTCACCGCACCATGTAGCACCGTAGATATCAATGGCCATGTCGGGTCCTTTCCTCTGTTTCGCCGCGTACAGCTCTCACGCGGCCTGTTTTGCTAGATCGTGTCCATCATAACGGGAGACGTGATGGATACGCGTCTGGCATAATGCATACGCAGTCTTGCCCTGATGACGGTTTGCCACATAACACGGAAAAACGTGATTCCCTTCTTACATGGCACGAAATCCGCGAGTTGCAGGGAGATACCACCACGAGTCGATTTTTCTCTCTGCATCTGCACCATAAAAGCCAAGTCCCACCGAGGGACGGAACCAAAAACCACATTCAGCTCGCATAATCCCGACAGCATCCCCGGCCCAACAAGAACAAAGGCATAAAAAAGCGGCGCCGGTGTGGCACAACCGACGCCGCTCCCCAGGAGTAGAAATAGGCAGGAAAAGTATCAGATCAGGCGAACACCCCCGAAGTCAGTTGTTGGAACACGTCAGTATCGGCATGTCGATCGATGTAACGGGCGTAGGCGGTATCGAAAGCCTGACCAAGATCCTCAATCAAATCGTTGGCGTCTTCGATGCCAACGGCAAGGCGCACCAGCTCATCGGTGATGCCGATCTTCAGGCGCTCCTCACGGGGCAGCTCGAAATGCGTCATGCGACAGGGCAGCTCGGCAAGCGACTCCACAGCCCCCAACGATACCGCAAGCCGGAACAAATGCAGGTTGTTGAGCACATCCGCAGGGTCAACGCCGGGCACCACCTCGAAACTCAGCACGCCGCCGGCACCCTTGAGTCCCTTGGCGGCCAGATGCTGATCGCCGGCACCGGGCAGTCCCGGGTAATGCACCGACTTGACCAGCGGGTGCACCAGCAGGTAGCAGGCAATGGCATTGGCGTTCTCCTGCTGACGGTCCATGCGCAGGGCCAGAGTCTGAATGCCGCGGCGTACCGCGTCGCACTCAGCGGGAGCCAACACACCACCCAAACGGTTCTGCGCAAAGTACACGCGGTTCGCCAGATCCTCACCGGAAACGACCACCAGACCGGCGTTCACATCAGAATGACCGGCCAGATACTTGGTGGCGGAGTGAATCACCACATCCGCACCCAGCGCAAGCGGCTTTTGCAGGTACGGGGTCACGAACGTGTTGTCCACAATCGAAAGCGCCCCGAAACGGTGGGCCACCGTGGAGATGGCGCGTACGTCGTTCACCTTGAGCAGTGGATTGGTCAGGGTTTCAAAGTAGACGGCTTGGGCAGGCGCGATGCCGTTCGCGCGGTCGCCTTTGACGGCGGCCTCCAATGCTGCAATGTCCTGAGTGTCGACGGCCTCGACGATGATTCCCCAGCGAGTGAAGAACTCATTGAGCTGGGAATACGATCCGCCATAAATATTGTCACCGACCACGATGCGGTCACCGGGCTTGAAAATGCTCAGTACCGCATGAATCGCCGCCAGCCCCGAGGCGAACGCAAAACCACGCGTTCCCTGCTCGAGCTGAGCGATCTGCTGTTCCAGGAAGTCGCGTGTGGGATTGCCGCTGCGCGCATAGTCATAACGGGGCATCGCGTCGATCCTCTCGAAAGCATATGTCGTCGAGTTGTAGATCGGCGGGTTCACGGCTCCGGTGTTGTTGTCTCCAACCGGCAGTCCGTGGACGAGCTGAGTGTTGAACCTGGTCATTGCGCACCCCCTTTATTGTCGCGTTATCTGCGCGAGGCCACTCCCCGCGCGGCTTGGTTATGACCATAACGCAAATGGGCAGCGAATTGAACGGCGTGGCTATATGGGTTGCTTATGGATGGTTCAAACGCCCGTTCCGACACTCGCGATGGCTACACTGGGAGGCATGGAAATCACCAAGGCTTTGACCCGATTGAAGGGCCTGGAAAACGACCCGGTATTCATGCTACTGCATGGCTGGGGCTCCAATGAATACGACCTGCCCGACTTGCTGAACTACTGTGGGGCCGGTTCCGCCGACTATGCCAGTCTGCAGGCTCCCATCGCCTATGGCATGGGATACACATGGTTTGGCTCATGGGCGCATGAGGGCGTGCCGGAAGGCAAATCATTGGACGAACAGGCACTTGCCGCGGCGCAGGCTATCGATGCATGGGTCGGGGCAAACATTCCCGCAACCCGGCCGATAGTCATGATGGGCTTTTCGCAGGGCGGATTGCTGGCCACCCATATACTGCGATTCAACCCAAACCGGTACGCTGCAGCCGTATCCTGTTCAGGCTGGCTGGCGCCGGGCACCGTTGACGGAGATGCACAGCTCGCTTCGCTGCAGCCGCCGGTGTTCTATGGGCATGGCGCGATTGACGATATCTTCCCCAAAGCCGATGTTGCGGCGATGGGCACATTCTGGCGTGAGCACGGCACGCTGACCGAAGAAGTGTATCCGGGCATGGCCCATTCAATCAATATGCCTGAGATGCGTGATATCCAACGTTTTCTGGAGAAGAACGGGTTTATTAGGCCGCAGATTTGGTAGTGGCATAATCCAAGTGGGCGAATTCCGGGACTTTATACCATTTGACGGGATAGCCGGCACCGTGGGCGCAGAACACCGAATCCGGGGTGTTGTCCAGATCCGATTCGGGGTCATAGCCGGCTATCTTGATGACCTGTTCCGCGTCATGGCACGGCTTATAACCGCCGAAAGTGGCGGAGAACCGGCCATGACCATGGGCGTACTGATTCACTTCCATCGCATAGTCACGCATTTCAGAAACCGGCGCTTCACCTTCAATCACTGCGTAGCCACCGTCGGTGGACGGCGAATCGAACGTGCCAGACATGCGTTGAACATCACTCATCGCCCGGCCGATCATATCGGCGGGCACTTCAAGTCGGAATCGATACCACGGCTCAAGTAGTCGACAGTTGCCCTGGCCCGTGGTATCGGGGCGTTCCTCAACCGGAGAGCCGGGACGTCCGCTGACTCCGGCTCTGGCTTCCATCAGACCCTGACGAATCGCACGATAGGTGGCCTGACGGAAGTCACCGCCTTCGGTATGTTTCAGATGCGCCTTGCCTGCCACCAGTGTCATCTTGATATCGGTCAGCGGTGCACCAACTAGCACGCCGAGATGCTCACGCTCGGTCAGATGCGTAAGAATCAGACGCTGCCAGTTACGATCCAAATCGTTTTCGGACAAAGCAGATGCCACGCTGATGCCGCTTCCGGGCTTCCCCGGTTCGAGCAGAATATGCGCTTCGGCATAATGCCTGAGCGGCTCAAAATGGCCGATGCCCTCGATTGGCTCGGTGATGGTTTCACGATACAGAATCGAGCCCGGACCGAACGACACATCAAGACCGAAACGATCATGCAGGGTCTGCTGAATGATTTCCAACTGCACTGCGCCCATCAGCTGCACATGGACCTCGGCTAGCCGTTCCACCCACACCACATGCAGCAACGGATTCTCGTCCTCCAGCTCACGCAATGCGGTGATGACCTTATGCAAAGTCAGATCATCGAATCGGGGGCGTGCCACGAATCCGCTGTCTTCCTGAGCGTCATCTGAATTGTCGGGATCCACTCCATGCTGTCCGGTATTTCGCTGAGCAGCATCTCGGCCGACGTTTTCGGCATCGCCCGATCCCGCATCTGCAGGAAGCACCGTGTATGTCAATACCGGCTGCAGCGACGGTGATTCGGCATCCGGCTCATAGCCCAATCCCTCACCTGGGAAAGTCTGCGTCAACCCTGTCACCGCACATACCGCGCCGGCTGGCACTTCGGTGACCGTATCGAATTTGGCACCGTTGTATACACGCACCTGGTCGACTTTCTCGGACCATGCCGGCTCGGCGGTCTTCCGCGTTGACGACGATACGATTTCCTTGGCCTTCAACATGCCACCGGTAACCCTCAGCCATGTCATGCGATTGTGCTGCCCGTCATGGGCCACCTTGAACACGCGCGCGGCAAACCGTTCCGGCCACTGCGTTTCGGCGGTGAAAGATTCCACTCCATCCAAGAACTCCTCGACGCCTTCCAACTTCAACGCCGAGCCGAAGTACACGGGAAACAGTTCGCGTGCGGCGATCATTGCGCGCAACCGGACTACGGACAGCCCGCCATGCTCCAGATAGTCGTTCATCGCGGTCTCATCCAGTGTGGCGATATCCTCGGCAGACTCCCCTAACGGCACCTCATCGTCATCGGACAATCCATCGACTGCAGGCAACGGATACGCCGCATCACTCAGTCGTTTGCGCAGCTGGGCCAGCACGGCTTCACCGTTGAATCCGTCTGCATCGCACTTGTTGACAAAGATGAACGTCGGCACACTATATCTTGCCAGCAAACGCCATAGGGTTTCCGTGTGCCCTTGCACCCCATCGGTACCGGAGACCACCAGAATTGCGTAGTCAAGCACACGCAGCACACGTTCGGTTTCGGCCGCAAAATCCACATGCCCCGGCGTGTCCAGCAAGGTCAATCGCAGATCACCATGCTCCACCAGTGCCTGATGCGCGAAAATCGTGATGCCTCGCGCCTTTTCCAGCGAATTCGTATCCAGAAAGGCATCGCCATGGTCAACGCGGCCCAACTTGCGAATCTCACCAGTGCGATACAGCAACGCCTCGGATAGTGTGGTCTTGCCTGCATCCACATGTGCCACGATGCCTGCCACTATCCGTTTCATATGTCACCTTTCCCGACAGCCCGATTATTCGTTACCAAATATATCCGTTATTTCCCCCGATATCGGCAATCCGACGAAGGATTACCCCTAGTGCAACCAGACCGAACAATGTTAGGATCCTGCTTGGCATCTGGCTTGTTGGGGGCTTATCGTGATGCTATTCAATGGTTGAGGAACTCGTAATGAGCGACGAACATACCACTGACGATGACGCCAGCAAACGGTCAGGTACCATTCGATCAGCTGGTAAAGCCACAGCACAACAACCTACGCCAGGTAATGCACCGCAACCCGCAGTGCCATTCCAGCCAGTGCAGCCAGGACAGCCCTATGCTCCACAGGGCCAGCCGAATCAACCGTTTCAACCCGCTTACACGGGTCAACCGGGCCAGCCAGGCGCACCGTTACGCCTTGGTTACCCCGCACAGCCCGGCTACCCCAACAACATCGAGTACGGCACCGATGCCTATAACCAGTACCACAATCTCTTGGATCAGTACTATGACATCGAATATCCGTACGATGCCTCAACGGAGCTGAACGACGCACTCACGAGTTTGGACGAAACGGCCAGCCCGTCTAAAGAGCTGAATGGCCTCGACAAGTTGATACAAGACAAACTTGACGATATACAGCAGTAACCGAATCGGCTGTATCAGCTGATTTCCCGCCCCTGTACCCGGTTCGCAGATACGGGGCTTTTTCGTCAGGTTGGGCTGCCACTACAATAAATCACCGAACATCGACCGATAGGAGGAGCACCCAGTGACCGTTCCCGGCATTACCGTTTTTGGCCAGCAGTCCCATCCCGACTGGACCGCCGGCACCCCGATTGCCGAAGACGCCACCGGATTCCCCACCGATTATGTGGCGCTTGATTTGGAGACCACCGGGTTTTATCCGAGCCGTTGCGCCATCACCGAAATAGGTGCCGTACGCGTGCGCGGCGGCCGTGTCGTTGACCAGTTCCAGCGACTTATCAACCCGCTATGCCCGATTCCTCGTCAAATCACCGCGTTGACCGGCATTACCGACGCGATGGTCGCCGACCATGATCCCATTGACGGGGTGCTCCCCCAATTCATTTCCTGGCTCGCCGATTCCAACGCCGCGGCTGAGACCGAGCCCATCGTCGGTCATAATGTCAACTTTGATCTGCGATTCCTGGACTATAACACCCGCCATATTGCGGGATGCGGATTCGCCTGCGCCGACTATGACACCATGCAAATCAGCCGTGCCCTGTTCCCCAAGCAGAGCCATCACCGGCTCGCCGACCTGATTGTACGATTCGGCATTGCCGATAACGAGGAACACCGCGCATTAAGCGATGCCATCCAAACCCAGCAGTGCCTCGAATGGATGCGGCATTATGTCAGCGAGCACCATGAATCCAGCACGATCCGATGGAAGCAGGCACCAGCCAAGAACAGCACCAAAATTCTGCACCAGCAGTTGGTGGTACAGCGGTAAGGCTCGTTCTCGGCTCCCCAACTACAAGCCGTATTCCTGGGCGATGACGTTCCACAGGTCGGCTGCGGCCTGATCGACGGTCTCGTTGACAATAGTCACATCGAATTCGCTTTCGGCGGCCAGCTCCACCTTGGCGGTTTCCAAACGGCGAGCCTGCTGTTCGGCGGTTTCAGTGCCGCGGCCAATCAGACGACACTTCAGCTCCTCGAAGCTCGGCGGTGCAATGAACACGTACACCACCTCAAGATCAAGCTCAGAGGCGCGCTGCTTGACGCGGCGGGCACCCTGCAAATCGATCTCCAGAATCGTGGGTGTACCAGCAGCCAGATGCTCTTCGACAGGCTTTAACAACGTGCCGTAATGGGCCATTCCATGCACCACTGCGGTTTCCAAGAACTCCCCCGCCTGTTCCTTGGCCAGGAACTCGTCTTCTGACAGGAACCAGTAGTTCACGCCATTGACCTCACCAGGACGCGGATCGCGCGTGGTGGCGGAAACGGACACCCACACTTCCGGGTGATCGGCGCGCAGCTTGGCCTCCACAGTGCCTTTGCCTACGGCGGTCGGCCCGGTCAGGACGATCAGACGACCAGCGTGAGTGTTCTCGGTCATGAATTCCTCCAATGTGCAGTAGCAGATTCCTGTGGGTTACTGGTTTTCGTCGCCCTCAGCGGTGGCTTCCATCAGCGCCTGGCGCACGTCGAGCGCAATCGACTCGGTGGCCTGGCTCAGCGAAGCGATATCCGGCCCGTGCGAGGCGATGAGACGGGATACGGTGACCAGCACGTTGCTGCGCGTGCCGCGGAACACGGTTTTCAGGTCCTTGGCTTCGGCACCCTGCCAGCCGTAGCCGGGAGAGAGAATAGGGCCGGTGAATTCGGAAGGGTTCACACCGGAGTCTTTCATCCACTGGCCAATGGTCGCACCGATGATAAGCCCGACCGAGCCCATACCGTCGATGTCTGCATTGTGCTGCTGCGCGTTGGACGCGATACCGAATGCCACGGTACGTCCCCGGTAATCGCCGGACTGCCGGATGGCGGTTTGCAGACTCATGCCCTCCGGGTTGGACGTCAACGAGGCGATGAACACGCCGCGTCCGTTTTCCAACGCTTCGGTAATCAATCCATTCAGTGAACGCACGCCATAATACGGCAGCAGGGTGATGGCGTCCGCCAATAGCGGCGCACCAGGCTTGAAGTAGGCATCCGCAATGGCGGAGATGGTAGTGGAGAGCCCTCCACGCAGGCAATCCACGATAGTGATGACACCCATCTGACGGGCAGCGTAGAGCACACGCTCGAGCGCTTCAAAGCCCTTGGCTCCATAGCGCTCGAACATCGGCGTCTGGAATTTGACGGCTGCGGCCCGACCGTTGGCGGCCTGCAGCATGCGCATGGAGAACAGCTCGGCACCTTCGGCGTCGACGTTGTACCCCCAGTCGGTGAGGAGTTTGCGGTGCGGGTCTATGCCGACGCACAATGGCCCGTATTTGGCCATCGAATTGCTCAAACGCAGACCGAAATCGGAACGCTGGGCCTGCAACTCCTCATCGCTGGGTGCAACCATCAGAACTCCTGTTTCTCCAATTCGAACAGCTGCTTCGAATGCTCCTGGATGCTCATGATCTGATAATCATTATGCTTCACGGCCTCGATGGCGAGCAGTGCGGCTTGGAACTCGGTAATGGTGGTGAACTGCGGCAAATCGGCGGCGATGGCGGCGGCGCGGATGGAGTAGCCATCGGAGCGGGAGCCGCGGGAGTTCGGCGTGTTGAGAATCATGTCGATCTTGCCCTCTTCGATGAGCTGAACCACATTCTTGCCCACGGATCCGGCGGCATGATGCACCTCAACCGGAGCTTCCGGATCGGTGTCCACACGGGTGCTGATCTTGTCCACGATGTTTGAGTCGATGCCGTAACGGCGCAGCACGGAAGCGGTGCCCTCAGTGGCCCAAAGCTTGAAGCCAAGCTCTTCGAGGCGCACTGCGAGCAGCGGCAGCTGTCGCTTGTCAGTGTCGTTCACGGAGATGAACACGTTGCCGTGGGTCGGCAGGCCACCGTCATAGGCGGCGAGCTGGCTCTTGGCGAAGGCGTGCGGGAAGTCACGGTCGAAGCCCATGACCTCACCGGTGGAACGCATCTCAGGTCCAAGCAGAATGTCGACAGTCTTGCCCACCGGAGTGCGGAAACGCTTGAACGGCAGCACGGATTCCTTGACCGCGACCTGCTGGCCGGGGTGGATGTCGCCACCGTCGCCCTTGGGTAGCAGCAGACCGTTAGCGCGCTGGTCGGCAATGGTCTCGCCGGCCATAATGCGAGCGGCGGCCTTGGCCAGAGCCACACCGGTGGCCTTGGATGCGAACGGCACGGTACGGGAAGCACGCGGGTTGGCTTCGATGACGTACAGCGTGTTGGCCATGAAGGCGTACTGCACGTTGATCAGACCCTGCACGTGGCAGCCGGCGGCGATGGCGTAGGTGCCTTCGCGCAGACGGCGAATCTGGTCGTCGGACAGCGTAGACGGCGGCAGGGTGCAGGCGGCGTCGCCGGAATGGACGCCGGCTTCCTCGACGTGTTCCATAATGCCGCCGATGTACAGCTCCTTGCCGTCGAACAGCGCATCGACATCGATTTCGATGGCATCCTGCAGGAACTTATCGATCAGCAACGGGGAGGGCAGACGGCCAGAGACCACCGTATCGGCCTGGGCCTCGGCAAGCGCGCGATCCACGTACTTGTTGAGCTGCTTGTCGTCATAAACGATTTCCATGCCGCGGCCACCGAGAACGTAGCTCGGGCGCACCAGCACCGGATAGCCGATGCGATGTGCGGCTTCCTTGGCCTCTTCGAGGCTCAGGGCAGTGCCGTAACGCGGGGCATTCATCTCCGCCTTCTTAAGGACCTCGCCGAACAGCTCACGGTTCTCGGCCAAGTCGATGGACTCCGGGGTGGTGCCGAGAATCGGCACACCGGCGGCCTTCAGACGCGCGGCCAGCGAGAGCGGGGTCTGGCCACCGAGCTGGACGATAACGCCCTTGACCGGGCCCATCTTCTTCTCGGCCTCGTAAATCTCGAGCACGTCTTCGAAGGTGAGCGGCTCAAAGTAGAGGCGGTCGGACATGTCGTAATCGGTGGACACGGTTTCCGGGTTGCAGTTGACCATGATGGTGTCATAGTCCTTGCCGAGCTCCTGCACGGCGTGCACGCACGTGTAGTCGAACTCGATGCCCTGACCGATGCGGTTCGGGCCGGAACCCAGGATGATGACCGCCTCGCGCTCACGCGGACGAAGTTCGGTCTCATCGGCGTAGCAGCTGTAGTAGTACGGCGTGGCCGCATCAAACTCTGCGGCACAGGTGTCGACGGTCTTGTAGACGGGCTTGAGGCCATAGTTCCAGCGCAATTCGCGGATGGTGTTCTCGCCTTCGTCGCCGAGGCTGCGAAGATGGGCGATCTGCACGTCGGACAGGCCGGCGAGCTTCGCCTTCTTGAGCAGCTTCGGGGTCAGAGTCTCGGCCTCGCGCACGGCCTGTGCAGTCTCGTTGATGAGCAGCAGCTGCTTCAGGAACCACGGGTCGATCTTGGTGGCCGCATACAGCTGATCCAGCGTTGCGCCACCCCAGATGGCACGCATGAGCTGCAGGTAGCGGTGTTCGGTCGGCGTATGAATGGCCTTGAGCAACTCAGCTACCTCATCTGCGGACGGCTTGTCGCCGTCCCAGTTGAAGCCCATGTGACGCTTGTCAATGGAGCGCATGGCCTTGCCGAGGGACTCCTGGAAGTTGCCGGCCAGAGCCATGGCCTCGCCCACGGACTTCATGGAGGTGGTCAGGGTGGGGTCGGCACCCGGGAACTTCTCGAATGCGAAGCGCGGCACCTTGGTGACCACGTAGTCGATGGTCGGCTCGAAGGAGGCCGGCGTGGACTGGGTGATGTCGTTGCGAATCTCGTCCAGCGTGTAGCCGAGAGCCAGCTTGGTGGCGATCTTGGCGATCGGGAAGCCGGTGGCCTTGGACGCCAGAGCGGAGGAACGGGAAACACGCGGGTTCATCTCGATGACGATGATGCGACCGGTCTTCGGATGGATGGCGAACTGGATGTTGCAGCCGCCGGTGTCCACGCCCACGCCGCGGATGATGGCGATGCCGATGTCACGCAGCTTCTGGTATTCGCGATCGGTCAGGGTGAAGCAAGGGGCCACGGTGATGGAGTCACCGGTGTGCACGCCGACCGGGTCGACGTTTTCAATCGGGCAGACGACCACGACGTTGTCGTTGCGGTCGCGCATGAGCTCGAGCTCGAATTCCTTCCAGCCTTCGATGCCCTCTTCGATCAGGACTTCGTCGGTGGGTGAGTAATGGATGCCGGCGCCGGCGATGCGGTGCAGCTCCTCTTCGTCGTGGGCGATGCCGGAGCCCAGGCCACCCATGGTGAAGCTCGGGCGTACGACCAGCGGATAGCCGAGTTCTTCGGCGATCTTGTCGCATTCCTCAAGGCTGTGCGCGATGCGGGAACGGGCGGATTCGGCACCGGCCTCGTCCACGACCTTCTTGAACAGCTCACGGTCCTCGCCGCGGTCGATGGCTTCCAGGCAGGCCCCGATCAGCTCGACATTGTACTTCTTGAGCACGCCTGCCTCGCCCAACGCCATGGCGGCATTCAGCGCGGTCTGGCCACCGAGGGTGGGCAGCAGCGCGTCGGGGCGTTCCTTGGCGATGATCTGCTCGAGGATCGGGGTGGCGATCGGCTCGATGTAGGTGGCGTCGGCCATCTCCGGGTCAGTCATGATGGTGGCCGGGTTGGAGTTGACGAGGATGACGCGGATGCCTTCCTCACGAAGGACGCGGCATGCCTGGGTGCCCGAGTAATCGAACTCAGCAGCCTGACCGATCACGATCGGGCCGGAGCCGATGACCATCACGGATTTGATGTCGGTGCGCTTCGGCATATCACTTACCTTCCTTGGGGTTGTTCTTCATAAGTTCGCAGAAACGGTCGAACAGGTAGGCCGCATCGTGCGGACCGGCTGCGGCCTCCGGGTGGTACTGCACGGAGAACGCGGGAATGTCCACGCACTGCAGGCCTTCGACCACGTCATCGTTCAGATCGATGTGGGAGACGAACACCTTGCCGTACTTGCCGTTTTCGAATGGTGCATCGACCTGCTTGCCAATCGGGGCGTCGACCGCGAAGCCGTGGTTGTGGGCGGTGACCTCGACCTTGCCGGTGGTCAGATCCTTGACCGGCTGGTTGATGCCACGATGGCCGAACTTCAGCTTGTAAGTGCCAAAGCCGAGCGCACGGCCCAGCAACTGGTTACCGAAGCAGATGCCGAAGAACGGGTAGCCGGCATCGAGCACCTGACGCAACAGTTCGATTTCGGGGCCGGCCTGTTCCGGATCGCCCGGGCCATTGGAGAAGAAGACACCGTCCGGGTTCAGGGCTTCGAGTTCGGCAAAGGTGATGGTGGAGGGCACCACGTGCACGCGGCATCCGCGCTCGGCCATACGATGCGGGGTCATGCCCTTGATGCCAAGGTCCACGGCGGCCACGGTGTACAGCGGCTCCTTGCCTTCGTATTCGCCGCACGGCTCGATGGTGTAAGTCTCCTTGGTGGAGACTTCGTCGTACAGGCTCAGGCCCTGCATCTGCGGGGTGTTCTTGACATCCTCAAGCAGTTGCTCGATGGTCTTGAGCTTGCCGGTAGCGGCATCGACCAAAGCCTCGCCGGAGAAGATGCCGGCGCGCATCACGCCTGCGGAACGCAGGTGGCGTACCAGCTTACGGGTGTCGATATGGCTCAGGCCAACGATGCCGTTCTTGACCAGGTCATCGTCCAAGCTGCCCTCAGCACGCCAGTTGCTCACGTTCGGGGAGGGATCACGCACGATGTAGCCGGCCACCCAGATGCGCGAGGATTCGGGATCCTCGCCGTTCACGCCGGTATCGCCGATGTGAGGGAAGGTCTGCACGACGATCTGGCGATCGTAGCTCGGATCGGTGAGCGTCTCCTGGTATCCGGTCATGCCGGTGGCGAAGACGATCTCACCGGTCGTCTCGCCCAGGGCGCCATACGGCTCCCCCACATATACCTGTCCGTCTTCCAAAACGAGGACTGCATCGTCCTCCTTGTCATACATCGGAATTGCGATGGTTCCGGACTCGTTCTGGCTCACCAAAACCCCCTTATGTTTTTCGGGTATTCGTACCAAGGTTAACGGCCAGCGCAGACTCACACGCCGGTGCGCGCGAAGTCTCGCCCCGCTGGCGGGGCAGCCGGCTCACAACCGGCTTGGACAATCACAGCGGAAAGTTGTTCCGCCCATAAAAAAGCCTCCCGGAGGGAGGCTTGAAAACAAATGACTAATCGACCGTCGGCTGGGTCTCAGCGGACGGGGCGGCGGGCTCGGATGCAGGAAAATCGGTTTGACCGGACTGGTCCGGTTCGTTCGATTCCTCGGCGGGCTCATCGTCCACCGATCCCGCGGGCTCGGTGTTCTTCGCATTGCACACCGCGGAAAGCAGGCCGTGGATAAAGGCAGGTGAATCGTCATCGCACAGGGTCTTGGCCAATGCCAGGGCCTCGTCGATGGCCACCTTGTCCGGCACCTCGTCGTTGAACAGGATCTCCCAAGCAGCGATACGCAGGATGTTGCGATCGACCACGCCCATGCGCCTGACCTTCCAACCCGCGGAGTGATCGTCCAGGGTCATGTCGATCTGGCGGCGGTGTTCGGCCACACCCTTGACGATGTCGATGGCGTAGTCGGGAAGCGGGGTCTGAGCACCCGGATGCGCGATGCGCTCATCAAGCAGGGAAAGGATGTCCTGCCCCTTTTCGTCGGCCTCGTACAGGGTGTTCAACGCCCTTTTGCGCGCGGTGGAACGTGCCATACTGCTGCTGGTCCTTTGGTTCGACTGTCGACTAGGTATGTTGCGTGGAGAAGATCAGTTCTCGCGGCCGGTGTAGGAGCCATCCTCGGTGTTGATCTTGACGCGGTCGCCCTCGTTGATGAACAGCGGCACCTGAATCTCGGCGCCGGTCTCCACGGTGGCGGGCTTGGTGCCGGCGTTGGAGCGGTTGCCCTGCAGGCCCGGCTCGGTGTGGGTGATGGTCAGGATCACGGAGCCCGGCAGGTCGACGTTCAGCGGAGTGCCGTCGTGGAAGGAGATGAGGCAGTCGGTGCCTTCGAGCAGGAACTTGGCCTTGTCACCCACGAGGGTCTTCGGAATCATGATCTGATCGTAGGTGGTCATGTCCATGAACACGAAGTTGTCGCCGTCCTCGTAGGAGTACTGGAGGGTACGGTTGTCCACGGTCTCGAATTCCATCTTCATGCCAGCGTTGAAGGTCTTGTCGACGATTTTGCCGGAGAGCACGTTCTTGATGGTGGTGCGCACGAAGGCAGGGCCTTTGCCCGGCTTGACGTGCTGGAACTTCATGACGGTCCACAGCTGGCCGTCGAGGTTCAGGACGGATCCGTTCTTGATGTCGTTAGTAGTCTGTGCCACGTTATTCACCTATTTCAAATTCAAACTAGCTTAGGCAAAGCCCAAAAATTGCCTTGGTTATTATGCCACACCGGGTATACAGGAAGTGAACGCTGGGGTTTCCCACGTGAACCCTTGACTAGACTGGATGAATATGCGACCCTTCTTCGAAGCCATGTCCGCGTCCTGCGTCGTCCCCGCGCAATCGCCGGCGGACGACGAACGCACGGTGTTCGACAACCTGTCCTTCGGCATGGAGCGCGGCGACATCATCGACCTGGTGGGCCCATCCGGCTCCGGCAAATCGAGTCTGCTGACCGCATGCGCCCGACTCAACCCGCACGCGCACGGCACGTTCGTCCTCGACGGCGTGGGCAGTGACGAATTCAGCGCGCAGCAATGGCGGCGGGACGTCTCCTACCTGCCGCAAAAACCGATCCTGACCGGCAAGGACGTGGCCGAGGCGATCCGGCTGCCCTGGACGCTCGCGATTCGAGGCAAGGGGGGCAAGGCCGCGCGGCTGCTGCCCGACGAACGCATCCGCACGACCCTGGACGCGATGGGGTGCGAGGACATCGACCTGACGCGCGCGCCGCATGACCTGTCGGGCGGCCAGGCGGCGCGCGTGGCGTTGGCCCGCACGCTGCTCACCGACCCGAAAGTGCTGCTGGCCGATGAGGTGGACGCCGGACTCGACGACGACAACGCATCCAAAGTGGCCGCGATCATGGTGGACGCGGCCGCACACGGCATGGCGATCATCCGCATCCGACACCGTCCGCCGGACGGACGCGCCACCCGCACGCTGATGCTCGATGCGGGACGGCTCACCGATCTGACGCGGGATAAGGAGGTGCGCCCATGAACGGCGCCTACGACATCGACGTCTGGGGTCTCGTCCTGGCGTTGGGCATGGTGGCCGCGGCGGCCATCATCAGCGAACTCATGCACATGGGCATCGGCAGGACCCTGATGTGGTCGGCATGCCGCGCCCTCGTGCAGCTGTGCGCCATGGGATTCATCATCAGCTATGTGATTCGCTCGAACAGCGTGTGGATGGTGTTCGCGCTGATGGCGGTCATGCTGATCGCGGCGGTGCAGATCGTGATGTCCCGCGCGCACGGCATCCCCAAGGGCCTTGCCGGACCGATCTTCCTGAGCTTGGTCATCACGATGCTGCTCATGCTGGCGCTGGTCACCGAACTCATCGTGCGCCCGCACCCGTGGTATGCACCCCAATTGGTGGTGCCCCTGACCGGCATGCTGCTGGGCAACACCGTTTCCGCGCTTGCTGTCGGACTGAGCCGATTCTATGAAAGCATGGAGGAACGCCGCGACGAGGTGGATATGATGCTGGCCCTGGGGGCGACGGCATGGGAGTCCGCCCGCCCATCCGTCATCTCATCGATTCGGCTGGGACTGCTGCCCACCACCGCTTCGCTGGCCTCCAGCGGCATCGTGACCATCCCGGGCATGATGGCGGGTCAGGTGATCGCCGGCGGAGATCCGCTGAACGCCGCCAAATACCAGTTCGTGGTCTTCGGCGCCATCGCCGCGCTGACCTTGCTGGCCGACGGCCTGATCATGGCCATGGTCTATCGCACCTGCTTCACCGCCGACGATCAATACCAACCACCGAAAGCGCGATAGCTGGGTTCTGCTCACGATGCTATTTTTGTTTTCAGTCTTGCAACGGTGAAGCTGTCGCGTGCGACGAGACTGGTGGAGATTCGCATATGCTGGCTGATTTTGCGGTCATTGGCTAAACGGGCTTACTCATTGATTTAGCACATATGATTCCATCCTGCCATATTTCCTCCAAGCATTTCCCGAGATAAAGCAATCGTGATATAACCGAGAATCGTCTCTACTCAGCTTGCCTCGGGGCGGCTTCGGGCAATGAAGTGCCCATGGTTTCGAGACGCATGAGGAACTCGTTGGCGTTCATGGCGTTACTCAACAGCGTGCCCTCCGCAAGCGTGCCTCCGATGGAACGGATGAACTCAACCTGATCCAAAGTCTCCACGCCATCGAACACCACATGGAACGCATCATTATCGCGCGAAATATCGAGCGTTCGCTTCATGATCTGCTTCGCGCGAGGCGTACGGAAATCGCGTACCACCGTCTTGTCGAATCGTGCGAAATCCAAAGGCAAATGCGCGAACGCAGCAACCTCCGAATACGTTGTGCCAACATTGGTCAAACCCAACTTGACATTCGGCAAAGCGACAAGATCGGCAACCTCATCATCAACTTCATCATGCGCCACATGAATGGCATGCGACCCCAACTGCAGACCGAAACGCAGCTGTGGCTGTTCATGAGTCAACTGCTCCAAGCGCTCGTGGAAGATGGACGCGCCTAATTCCGAACCATTCATGCAAATGTCCACAATATCCAATTCGGGCGCCACCTGGCGGAATGCAGTCATGTCTTTCACGCAGGTTTCCAGCACGTCGAGCGTCAGCTGCACGCTCATGTTGAGGCGATGCGCTTCGGCCGTTACGAAATACGGTGCCAGCGTGCGGCCCTTCGCGTCATGCACGCGCACAATCGTATCCAGCGAAGTGATGCGTTTCGTATTCACATCAAAAATCGGCTGGTAGAGCACGGAAATCGTATTGTCTTCGATCGCATGGCGAAGCACATCGGACACGTTGACGTAATCGTCTGAACCATTTTGCGCGGCGAGCGTGGCCGTCGTGCCGTCGACCGCCGGCAGATTGGAACTTTCCGATTCGTAAATATGCGCGCTCGCATCGGCAAGCAGCACGGCGAAACCGTCCGTCGCATTCGAGAACGAAATACTGCTCGACACGTCCACGGAAACCTCGCCCTCTTCGGTATGCACCGGCATGACGGCAAGGTTGCGCATGCGCGTGGCCAACTCCTCCACATCACTGGTTGACGTCACATCGGTTACGAGCATGGCGAATTCCGCGCCGTTCACGCGAGACAATGTGGCATTGTCCGGTAGCAGCTGGCTTAAACGCATACCCACTGATCGCAGCACGGCATTGCCGATTTTGCGTCCATAATGTTCGTTGACGGTGCGCAAATGCTCCACGCCGAAATACACCACGGCAACCAGATTATGCACATTTTCGGTCTGCAAACTCTTCAGATGCCCGATGAACGCACGATACGTGAGTGCTCCGGTCAGCGCATCCGTTTCCGATTCGGTGCGCAGCAGCGTCACTTCCTTGTTCACGCGCAACGATTCAGTAAGCACTTCACCGCAAGTGAGCAATATCGTTTCGTCGGTCGACGTGAACGGACGATTCCAAATGCTGCGTTCCATCGCAAGATAATACTGTCGCGAGCCGGTGGAAATAGGCGCGGAATATCGGTAGGAATATCCTCTTTTATCAAGATTGTTTGCATCGCTGACGAAACAGCGCATGCGGGTGAGGCCACGATTGATACGCCTCACCACGGTCTCCTCCGGCACTTGATTCGGCAACGGCAGTGCGTCGCTCACATTCGCAATGCATTTCAGCGCACTTCGGGATCGCGCGAGCCGGCTCATCGTATCGACCGTCATCAGTAACAGTGAGTAGGCGATCAGTGCCAGCATGAACACGGAAAGCACGGTGGCGGTATCCGAACCAATATTGGCGAACTCCAGAATTTCAGGAATCCACACAATCGCCAGCAAATCAGCCAAAGCCATGGCAAGAATGTGGGACAGCGAATACTCGTGCATGGCTTTACGAATCGGAATTTGCGCAAAAAAGAACGTTACAATATCGCAAATCAATCGAACAATCAGCACTGCAACAGTCATAATCAGCAATGGCAGCAACCAATTCCGAAATTGATAAGGATTAAATGCAGCATTGACAGAATGCTGGTTGATAGTAATCGACAGTACGTGAGAAGTATTCGCAAATAGTATTTTGATTAATGGAATTGGCACAAGTGTTGTTCCGGCGCGAAGAATGCCGATTTTCAGGCTGCGTGCGGTGATGATCGACGTGATGATGGTGACGATGATCAGGAACATGGCCACGTCGGGAAAATAGCCGGTTACCAGCAGTATGACGGTCAACGGCGGCAGCACGGTGTGTTCGGCGGCAACGCGATACGACGAACGCTTTTTGTGGTAGACCAGGCACAGCAGAAAACACAGCGACCATATGCAGATGCGCGCGGGGCCTTCCATAAGTCGCTGCACGCCTTCCTGTGCATGGAATGCGATTGCGGCTGCGAGAAACAGCGTGTAAATAATGGCCAGAATGGTGAGTCTGACCGGCTTTCCGATGCCATCTTTTGACTGGCTGCCGGTGGTTGCCTGATGTTTCGATTGCTTCGATGCCATGATTGCCTGATTTCGTTCCCTTGTTTCACGGTTTCACGGTTTGCGCTGCTTTTGTTGGGAAATAGCGCCTGCCTGTGTGTCTGCTTGCCTATAGCACCGGTCCGATGATGCGCCACGGTGCGTTGGGGCCTTCCTCGGCGCTGTCTGGCTGCTTGTTTTCGTTGTTGCCCAACGATTCGTAGATATTGCCGTTCCAGATCACCTTGTCGCCTTGCTTGTACAGTACGTCTGGCTCCCATGTGGGGTAGGCCTGCTGCGAGGAATTCCAGCGTGCATTATCGAAATCGACGAGCGTGCCCGGTGTGCCTCGGAATCCTGATCCTAGGGTGGTGGCAAATTCGCCGTCCGTCTGTTTCATGCCACTGCAGAACGTTTTGAGCGTGTTGGTGTTCGTATAGTTTTCGCCGCATTGCTGGTCGCGGTTCAACGACCACATGCTTAAGTGGCCCAGGCTTGTTTCCAGTGCGAACGTGTTGATTTCGCGCGCATTGTCGAGCGTGAAATACTCGTTTTTGGTGTCGTTCTGGCCGATGAGCACGGTAGCTCCCAGCAGTTCCCAGATCTGATGGTCGCTGAAGAGTTTGCCACGACTGTACAGCAAGGTTTTGTATTGCGCGTGGGCCGCGTTCAACGAGCTTTTAATCAGGGTTGATTGTGTGATCGACGTGGATGCCACGTTGAAATCCATGGTCATGAGATTCACGGTGGAGAGCGTCACGCCAGCGTCCAGAAACGCATTCACGGTTTGCATTCCTTGCGTTGTAAGGCCTTTCGCGTCGGCTGGAAGCGTTAGGCTGATTGTCAGATCGTGACTGGTATCGTCTTTTCCATTGTTTTTCGCTTTTTCATTGGCGATGAGTTTTGCCACGGCTTGCGCTCGCCGGGTTGCGGTTTCACTGTAGCCGTCGAGATTCGTGTTTTCGATATCGAAGTCGAGCGAGGTGACATGATAGCGGTCGACCACCTGCTGGTATGCGTCGGCAAGCGCGTCGACGTCAGTGCATGCGGAGGCCAGTTCGGTGCCGTTCTGTCCTCCGAAGCTGACGGTTACCGTACGGTCGGTTTTGTAGGTTTGCGCGATGCGGCTGTCAAGATCAAGCGTGGAGGCCGCTTCGTCGAGCGTGTAGTAGCCGCCCCAGCTTGGCTGGCAGCCGTCGCCGGCGGTGACGAATCCGAGAATCACATTCCGGTAGACGTTGCCTACCTTGGATTCGAACTCGTATGAGGGAGTTGCGGTCACGTCTACATAGCCACCGAACCAGGGTTCGGGCAATTTCTTAGCCGCCGTTCGCGTGAACGTGATCCACGACCATGTGCCGGCAGCAACGAGCGCGATGCACAGTATCGCTATGAACAATCGGAGGAAGGAAAAACGCCTTCCCGGAAACAAGGGTTTCATCATTCCCTTTCAAAAATCGTCCAGTCGTCATGCCGATGGGGTCATCGGGTGGCCGAGCAGGCTGTGCCCCCCCGCTTGGCTTCAGTGCACAGGCGGGGGATTTTACGGGGGATTGGGTGTTCCTCTCGTGCGCTGGCTTTCTTATATCTCGCTTACATCAAGGGAGTGTAGTATGTGGCTGGTACGACGATTTAGGCAGTGACGCGTATGTTTTTTGCGCCGGTGAGGCGTTGTTGACGATGCAAAGGGGGTTTGAGGTGGCAAAAACGGGGGGTAATAAAGGCGGCGATCGCAAGCATCAATGGGGAGCGGAAACCTCCACGCAACCACTTGCGATTATGCATGACAAGCCTTCGCCGACGCGAGTTGTGCTCGGCTATGTTGCGATTGCATGCACGGTTATTTCATGGCTTGTCTACATGATCACGATGATTCTGTCATTGTTCGTCAACAATCCCTCACTCACATTACGTTTCGTGGTTGAAGGCGTGCTGTATATGACGATTGTGACCACGCTGATTTTCAGTGCGCTCGTCTACTTGACCACACGGCAAGGGGCGCTATACCGCTTCATCCGGCATGAGCGTGTGCCTCGAGCGATGCTCGATGACCATTTCGCACACAACTACGGCAAAGGCATCACCGTACTCATCCCATCGTATGTGGAGCAGCCGAAAGTCGTCGAAAAAACGATCTGGTCAGCCGCATTGCAAGAATTTCCCGATTTGGCAGTCGTGCTCTTAATCGACGATCCTCCACATCCCAAAAATGACGAAGCGCGTGCGATCCTCAAAGCAAGCCGTGAACTCATGCCAAAAGTGCTCGCCGAATTGGCGGCGCCAGCCGAACGCTTCACGAAAGTGCGAGATGAAACCGCTGCGGCGCTCGCCAACCAGGTGAGCGCAAGACGTAGTGTGGTCGCACACTGTGCGGAAGACTATCGTGCGGCCGCGCAATGGCTGGAACATAAGGCCGATACTTGGCTGATCGAAGATCATACCGACGATTTCTTCTGCGATCAGGTATTGCGCGGTCTTGCGCGAGACTTGCGTTTGACAGAACAGGCGTTGAACGAATCAATCACTTTGCAGCAGCATGTCGACGCGAATCGCATTCTGCAACTGTACGAACGTTTGGTGCGTATCTTCACCGCAAAAGGATGGTCTTTCGAACGCAAACTGTACGCATCGACTTCTCGCGAAGGCAACAAGGCCATGAATCTGAATTCGTTCATCGGGTTGATGGGCCACTCGTTGAAGCGTGTGGAAACGTCGGATGGCGTGATTTTGCGTGACGTGCGCGAGGACGAATCTCCGGATTTCGTGATGCGCGATTCCGAATATGTGCTGACATTGGATGCCGATTCCATGCTGCTGCGCGATTACTGCCTGCGTTTGGTGTACCAGATGGAACAGCCGGGCAACGAGCGTATGGCCGTGATTCAAACCCCGTATTCCTCGTATCGTGGTGCGCCGACGCGAATCGAACGCATAGCGGCCGCCACCACCGACATTCAGCACATGCTGCATCAGGGCATGACGTACTATGATGCCACGTTCTGGGTGGGCGCGAACGCGGTGATTCGCAAGGCCGCGCTTGACGACATTTGCGTGGTCTCAACTGAGGGCACGCGCACGGTGAAAACGTATATTCAGGATCGCACGGTGATTGAAGACACCGAATCCAGCATTGATTTGGGCTATTTCGGCTGGCATTTGGTTAATTATCCGGAGCGGTTGAGTTATAGTGCCACGCCTCCGGATTTCGGCTCGCTAGTGGTGCAGCGGCGACGTTGGGCGAACGGTGGTCTGCTAATCATCGGCAAATTCTTCCGCATTGTGCATGCCCGGCATCAGCAGGGCAATGATGTGAAGCTGGGCGAGTGGGCGTTGCGCGTGAACTACATGGCATCCATCGCATGGTCGAGTTTCGGCTTGATGTTCCTGTTGGCGTATCCGTTCGATCAGCGGTTGCTGAGCCCGTGGGTGGTGCTCGCTTCGTTGCCGTATTTTGCCACCATGTCGAGTGATTTGAAACGTAACGGGTATAAGCGTTCTGATATTTTCCGTATTTACGGTTTCAATATCGTGCTGTTGACGGTGAATCTTTCCGGTACGCTCAAGTCGATTCAGCAGGGCATGACGAACACGAAGATTCCGTTCGCGCGTACGCCGAAGGTCAATAATCGTACTGCGTCTCCGGCATTGTATGTGACGATGCCGTGGGTGATCATTATTTATTCGTGCATGGTGTTCTATACCGATACGTTTTCGCATAATTGGGGTAACGCGGTGTTCGCCGGATTCAATGCGATCGTGACATTCTGGGCGCTGACCGCATATATCGGCATCTGGCATTCCGTGCAAGACATGGTGCTCGGCCTGATTCGCTGGTTTTTCGTGCCGATCAAGGAGCCGCAGCAGGAGGCGGCCCACAAGAGGGCCTCCTGGCGTGACGCCCTCTATTTCGGCGATCGCCAAATGATTTACGAGTCCCGCCCGTTATAGCATGCTCCCCGCGGCTGTCTGCACAATCCGTGATTTGCGGTCTTTTTTTCGGGTTGTGCAGACGGGTTTAGATATCACGGCGTTGCCACGCCGATTATCGCGCGAACGTTCTGCGCATCCGCTCAACAGCCGGTTGCTTCGAAAAGCAGATAATTGCGGATCATTTCGTCGATATATCCGCTGACGGTGGTTGGAGAGATGCGCCGGACGCTTGCGGCGGAATTCGCATTTGTGCATGTCTGCTTACATGTCCGATACATTTTTCCCAGCGAATTGACAGGAACACGCATCATTCCTCCATGACTTGGGCGGTTATATGGAGCATGTCAGCGGTTACGGCGGCTGGCGAGGTTCCTGATGAACCCCATAACTGAACCCTTCTTCTCTCTGCTGTGGGCGGGCGCGGCTACTACCAGTAGTGGGGGCAAGGAGCCGGTCGAGCTCAACCCCGGCGACGTGGTGTACGTGGTGCCGGAGACCAAGCACTGGCACGGGGCTGCGCCGGATTCCGATTTCGCGCATATCGCCATTATGAATGTGGTGGACGGCGCTTCGAACGAATAGCTAGAGCCGGTCGAAGCCGAATACGACGCGCTGCGCTGCATTGATGAGGCCGCAAAGAGTATGTGATGAAAGCTGTTATGCGCCTATGCGCGGCGCACTAGAACACGACCGCCGACACGATCGTCAGCGAGGCCAGCGAGAACAGCGTGCTTACGAGCACGAAGCCGACCGCATAGTCGGGTATGTTGTTCTTGCGGCCGGTGAACATGGCGATGGTGGTCATGGTCGGCAGGCCGGCGATCACGGTAATCATCAGAATCATGTCGTGAGTGATGGGCAGCTGCGGCAGCACGCTGGCCAACGCGGTCAGCAGCGCATAGAAAGCGAGCGGGAATGCGATCATCTTGGCGACTAGGCCAACATAGAGTTCGTAGCGTTTGAGGACGCCCCACCACTTGGTCAGCGCGAACAGGCCACCCAAGTAGATCAGCGACATCGGCGTGGCCATATTGCCGATGGTGTGCAGCGGCTTGAGGATGATGTCCGGCACCTTGACGCCAAGCAGAATCAGAATCAGGGCGAGCATCACGCCGATGAAGGCGGGGTTGACGAATCGTTTAAGCAGGCCGAGGACGCGGGTGCCTAGCGAGGGGCGGGCGGCCACCGGAGAACCGCTGTTCGCAGCCTCCCCCACCGAACCGGCGCCGTTCACCGAACCGTTCGCGACCGCACCTCGCGCGACAATCGCGTTGCCGCCAGTCGTTTCAGCGACCGGCTCGCACAGCCATACGCCGTACGTCCAGAGCAGCATCTGGTCGATGATCGACATCAGCGCCACGTAAATCGCGCCGTTCTGCGGCCAAAGTGCCATAATCAACGGAATGCCGATAAATCCGGCGTTGCCGAAAATCAGCGACGCCTGAAACACATGGCCACGCGAACCTTTGAGCCGCAACAGCTTGGCGATCAGCCAGAACACCAGGATGAGCAGCGCATACATCACGGCGGTCAGCAGCATCACACCCCAGTTGGCGGCAAGCTGCGCACGGTCCGCGCCGTCGACGGCGTTCGAGAACACGAGCACTGGGATGAGCACATTGAGCAGCAGCGAGCACATACCGTCCAGCGCCGTCTGGCCATAGAACCGGAGTCTCACACATCCATACCCGACCATCAGCATGATCAGGAATCCGACCAACTGGCCAATCATGACGCCAAACTGCCCCATGCACGCTCCTCTCGCTCGTTCCCTCCCCGTGATTTCCTGTCACTGGTTCATATAGGCAACCATCTGGACAGGCTCGGCGGCACACGCATCAGTATGTTCGATACCACCACATGTCAATCCACTTCTCGTTCAACCGTTCCCCGTGCTAATGAGCCGCCGGCCACCCCGTGTTGCCTGTGCTGCGCGAGCACCATTACACGTATTGCATTCCGGTGACACTCGGGCGCAACGTGTAGGTCGGCGCCAATGTGTCGATTCTGCCGGGAGTCACCATCGGCGACAATTGCGTGATCGGCGCCGGTTCAGTCGCGGCGCATTCCATCCCCGCCAACTCGGTCGCTTACGGCGCACCTTGCGAAGTCGCACGCGAAATCGGCGACAAGGACCGCGAGTGTTTCTACAAAGACCGCAAGCTCGACGTGTGGGAGTGAGCTTGCGCGCTACTGCTCTTTGACCTTAAAACGCTCACTGAATTGACGGTCGCGCCAGTAGTAGACGTCGTCGCGTTCGTTGATTTCGCGAATTACCTTGCACGGGCTGCCGTAGGCGACCGTGTTGGCGGGTATGTCCTTGGTGACCAGCGAGTTGGCGCCAATGACCGCGTTGTCTCCAATAGTGGCTCCGGGCAGTACGGTCACGTTCGCGCCAATCCAGACGTTTTCACCGATGTGGACTGGCAGCGAATACTGGGCACCCTGATAGCGCAGGTCCGGACGCACGGGATGGCCGGTGGCCACAAGCGTGACGTTGGGGCCGATCATGGTGTGGGATCCGATGAAGATCTCACCATCGTCCACCAGCGTCAGGTTGAAGTTGGCGTAGCAACGCTCACCCCAATAGGTATTGCAGCCCCAGTTCGCATACACCGGGCATTCGAGGTACAGGCCCTCCCCCGCGGCGCCGAAGAACACCTGCATGAGTTCGGTGCGGCGTTTCGGATTGGTCAGCGGTGTGGCGTTGAGTTCAAGCTGGAGATCGCGTTGGGCGGCCTGCAGATCAAAAAAGCCGTCCACATCATCCGGCAGGTAGACCTCGCCGGAGAACATAAGCGCCATTTTTTCGCGCGTCGCATCATCGATAATCGGCTTGGCGATCGGCTTGTCTTCGGTCATCATTGGCTCCTGTTCGGCGTTTTGGCGATTGTGTCGGTCGAACTATTCTGTCACAGACTCGTTTTCAACACCCAGCATTGAGCGCAGCCAGTCGAGCTCGGCGGCAATTTCGGCATCGTGCACGGCGATGATGCCGCGGCGATAGGGGTCGTCGATCTGCTCGATGGAGAGCGGATTGCCGGCATCACAGGCATCACCGTCAAGTCTGGCGTCACCGTGCAGGTCATCGACCGCAACCCGGACAAGGCCGCAGCAGCAGCGGCTGAAGGCGTCACCAATCAGACCCCATGGGCCGGCGGTTTTAAGGTGTCAAGTAAGCGGCATATCGCAGCGAATCATTCTCAATAAGAAAAGTGTGAGGCAAACGCACAATATCAATCAATCGCACATTCGCGGGAATAGCATCAAACAGCCATTTCTTGGATTCAGATGTGCGATTGGCACCGTGCGGGCCTCACACTTTTCTTATTGAGAACGATTCGCCGTGCAGTCAAGCCCTCCATCCGCCCAAAAAGGACTCGCTTTTGGCCGCGTCGTCGCGGTAGGCCTTGCCGAACTCGTCAATGAGCCCATGGAATTCCTGCAAATCCTTGACACTGAGGCTCGTATCCAGCACCACGGGCGAATAGGCCCTGTGGAATGCCGGATAGCCGGCCGGCACGTCGAATCCAAGGAAGGCGAATAGTCGGCGAGCATAAGTATCGGCCACGAATGTGCGGCGCGAAAACACATATAGCATCAGGTCGTCGGCCGTTTCGCCCCCGATACCGAATAATCCGAGCAATTCGGTCCGCAATTCGGCGTCGGGAATATCTGCCGCGCCCTCAGGTGAGGCTCCACAACGCTCCACATACCATCGGCTCAGTGACTGTACCGTCTTGGATTTGTTGACATAAAAGCCGGACGGGCGAATAAGTTCCTGCAGATGCGCTGGCCCCATAATCGCCAGCTTATGGGGTTCGAGCACACCCTCCGCGTTCAACGCCGCAAGCGAACGATTCACATTGCCCCACGCCGTATTCTGCGTCAGCACCGCGCCCACCATAATCTCGAATGTGGTTTCAGCCGGCCACCATCCGGTCGGGCCAAGGGCGGCAGCCATGGTGCGGTACAGCGATTCGATATACGCGGGAGAAGGAACGCTCGGCACCCGCTTTGCACTTCGATTATTCATAGTTGCCATCTACCATTCACCGCAATTCATGCAGGATTCGCCGCATGAACGGGATAGTGACTAGGAATGTCAGCACGTCGGACACCGATTGTGCCATTTCCACGCCGAGCACGCCGAACATCATCGGCAGAATCAGTACGACCGGTGCCAAAAACAGACCTTGTCGGCACAGGGCCAGGAATGAGGCGATGCCAGTGCGACCCATGGTCTGGGTCATCATATTGCCCATCATGTTGAAGCCGTTGAGAATCACCGTGCAGCATTGGATATGCAGCGCGGCCACACCCACCGCGACCACGGCCGGGTCGGAGCGGAAAATCTCGACCAGTTGCGGTGCGAACACCCACAGCAACACCGCCAACGCCACGAGCACGCAGGTGGCGAGCCGCACGCAGAACCAGTACCCTTCTTTGACGCGCGCGAACAGGCCGGCACCGTAGTTGTAGCCGCACACCGGTTGGAAACCTTGGCCGAGGCCGACGATCACCGAGTTGGCGCCCAACATAATGCGCATCACAATGGCCATGCCGGCGATGGCCGCGTCGCCGAACGGATTGGCGGCGATGTTCACGCAGGTCACGGAAATCGAGCCGGCGCCTTGGCGGATCAGCGAGGGCAGGCCGCCACCGACCATTTCGCGCATGAGCAGCACATCCGGCTTGCAATTGCGCAGGGACAGTTTCATCACGCCGAATTTGCGGCTCATTGTGGTCAGAATCGCGAAACTCACCGTCTGGCAGATGGCGGTGGCGAGGCCGGCACCGAAAATACCCAGGCCGGCCACGAAAATGAATAATGGCGCGAGCAGGAAATTCAGCAGTGCGCCCGACACCAGCCCGATCATGCCGAATGCCGACTGGCCTTGGTATCGCAGCAATCCGTTGAGCGCAAACGAACCGCATACGCAGGGTGCGGCGACCAGCAGCGGTGTCAGATATTGCACGGCGTATGGGGCGATCGTGGAGGTCGAACCCAGCATGACGACCAACGGCCGCAGGATCAGCAGCCCGATCGTGGCAATTACCAAACCGGAAATCACCGCGCCCGCGAAGCCCACGGCCAACAGTCGGGAGGCACGTTCGTTGTTCTGCTTGCCAAGTTCGCGACTCATCGAATTGCCCGCGCCGTTGCCGAAGAAGAAGCCGAGCGCCTGCATCACGGTCATGATGGAGAACGCGATGCCGATGGCACCGGACTGCGCGGTGCCAAGCTGACCAATAAAGAACGTGTCCGTGAGATTGTAGGCAGTGGTCACCAGATTGGAGATGACGGCCGGCAGGCATAGTTTGAGGATCAGCGGTTTGACCGGCTGCCCGGTCATCTGCTGATATTTCGCGTCCGCGCTTGCGCGTCTCATGCCATGAACCTGAACCACGGACGGTTATCCTACTCGCGCCTTGCCCTATGCGAATGCGCGTGACCGCCATACGGGTTAACATGTCATTCTCGGGAGTGAGCCAAAGAAAAGATAAAGCCACAGACCGTGCCGCGCCCACACCGGCTCATGCCATATTCCTAAAAAGCGCCGTGGTAAAGATGTCCGTTGAGCCTTACCCTAAATACCGCCCAGTAATGCTGCTTGGGTTGGCCGCGACCTGTTCCGGCGTTCCGGTGGCGACGATGCGTCCGCCGCTTTCGCCGCCGCCCGGACCCATGTCGATGATCCAGTCCGCATTGGCGATCACGTCAAGGTCATGTTCGATGACCACGACTGTTGCGCCGCTCGCCACAAGCCGGTCGAACACGCCCAGCAGCACACGCACGTCGAGCGGGTGGAGACCGATGGTCGGCTCATCGAACACGAATACCGCGTCCGATTGGGCTTTGCCCATTTCGCTGGCGAGCTTCAACCGCTGGGCTTCGCCGCCCGAAAGCGCCGGCGTCGGTTCGCCGAGTGTCAGATACCCAAGACCCAAATCATGCAAGGTGGTCAGACGTGCGTGGACCTTCTTGAGGTCGTGGGTCACGGCCAATGCCTGATCCACGCTCATTGCCATGAGTTGGGGCAGACTCAGTGAAAGGTGAGATTCTCCCTTAACCGCACGCCGAATCGCGCCGGCTTCAGACGCATACCGGGAACCGCCGCAGTCCGGGCATTCGATGGTCACGTCCGGCAGGAACTGCACGTCGAGTGAGATCGAACCGGTGCCGTCGCACGTGGGGCAACGCAGCCGTCCAGTGTTGTACGAGAAATCGCCGGCCTTCCAGCCGCCCGTCTTGGCCGCATCGCATCGGGCGAAGGCGCGGCGCAGTTCGTCGTGAATATCGGCATAGGTGGCCACGGTGGAGCGCACGTTTGCGCCAATCGGCGTGGCGTCGATGAGATTCGCACGATGGATGCCCTCGGCCTCAAGTTCACGCACATGTTCCGGCAACCGCTCCCCCATCGCCTGCGCTTTGAGTGCGGGAATCAGCGATTCGAGCACCATCGTGGTTTTACCGGAGCCGGAGACGCCTGTCACCGCCACGAGCCGGCCGCGCGGAATATCAACGTCCAGCGGCTTGACCGTATGCAACTGGCTGGTTGTCATGCGGATGTGGCCAAGGTCGAACACCTGCGGTTCCGCCACGCGCTCACGAATACGCGCGTTTGCCTGATCTGACAGGAACGGTGCAATGCGGCTGCCTGGATTCGCCGCCACCTCGCCGACCGTCCCTTGCGCGATCACATGCCCTCCTTCGGCGCCGGCAACCGGTCCCATTTCGATAAGATGGTCGGCGGCCTTGAGCACGCGCACGTCATGGTCCACGACCACCACGGAATTGCCGTCCGCCACCAAGTCATGCATCACGCCGAGCAGTCCATCCACGTTCGAGGGATGCAGGCCAATGGACGGCTCGTCGAGCACATACAGCACGCCGGTGGTGCGGTTGCGCACGGCACGGGCGAGCTGCACACGCTGGCGTTCACCGGTTGAAAGCGTGGCACCGGCGCGGTCAAGCGCCAGATAGCCGAGGCCCAAATCCAACAGTCGGCGGGCCGCGTCCAGGAATGATTCGCAGATGTTGGTGGCCATCGGCCGCATGTCGGCGGGCAGAGATTCCGGCACGCCGCGCACCCAATCCACCGCCGCATCCAAGGTCATCGCGCTGGCTTCGGCCAGGTTCAGCCCGCGCACATGCGGGGCCCGGGCTGCGGCGCTCAGTCGGGTACCTCCGCAGTCGGCGCATGGTCCCTCCTTGAGAAATCGAGCCACGCGCTTCAGGCCTTTCTCGTCCTTGGCTTTGGCGAGCGCGTTCTCCACCGTGTATACGGCGTTGAAGTAGGTGAAATCGAGTTCGGCGAAATCGTCGCCTTTCTTCGGCTTGTAAAAAATATGCTTTTTGACGGCCGGCCCGTTGAATACGATGTCACGCTCTTCGGGCGTGAGCTCGCTGAACGGCACGTTGGTGCGCACGCCCATCGCGCCGCACACCTGCTTCATAAGGTCCCACATGAGCGAGCCCCATGGCATCACCGCACCGTCGTCGATACTTTTCGACTCATCCGGCACCAGGGCCGCACGGTTCACTTCGCGCACAATGCCGGTTCCGGAGCAGGTCGGGCAGGCGCCGGCCGAGTTGAAAGCGAGCGATTCGGCTCCGGGCGCGTGGAATTCCTTGCCACAGCCAGCACAGGTGATGGGCAGTCCGGCCGCCACGTTCAGCGTCGACTCGTTGCGCGCCCCGCAATGCGGGCACACGTGCGAGGCGACGCGGGAGAACAGGAGCCGCAGACTGTTGAGCAGTTCGGTCATCGTGCCGAACGTCGAACGGATGCCAGGCACCGTGGGCCGCTGGTGCAGGGCCAGCGCGGCCGGCACGTGCAGTACTTCGTCCACTTGGGCGCGACTGGCCTGGGTCAGGCGGCGTCGCGTGTACGTGGACAGCGCCTCCAAGTAGCGCCGCGAACCTTCCGCATACAGCACGCCGAGCGCCAGCGAGCTCTTGCCCGAACCGGAGACGCCGGCCACGCCCACCAGTTCGCCCAGCGGAATGTCGATGTCAATGTTCTTCAGGTTATGCACGCGCGCCCCGCGCACTTCGATCGCCTGCGGCCGCTGATCGTTGCTCATGCTCGGCACTGCTCCGCCGCCACTCTACTGTCTGACCTATTATCAAGCGTCACGCCGTTACCTCTTTCTCGACCTCGCCCTAGACCGCCGCCGCACGAGCTTCATGGTCTCCAGTATCATCACGACCAACGACGGCAGCCGAGAGGCTTTCGCTATTGAGCACCGCTTCTCGCATGCTGTTCGCCGCGTCATTACCGAGACTATCCGCGTTTAGCATAATGAGTTCACGGACGGCGGGCATAATGGCAATAGAAGTCCGTCCACACCGAAGGAGCCCCGAGGATGGAACTGCGCGTCCTGCGATATTTTCTGGCGGTTGCCGAGGAAGGCAATATCACGTGGGCCGCGCAGTTGCTGCGTATTTCCCAGCCGACGCTCTCCCGTCAGCTCAAACAGTTGGAAGGGGAATTGGGCGTCACGCTGTTTGAACGCGGCAGTCACACCATCACGCTCACCGAGGAAGGCCGGCTGCTGCGCGAACGTGCGCAGACCATCGTTTCGCTGGCGGACAAAACCGAATTCGAATTGAAGCAATCCGGCAATGACCTCAGCGGTGAAATCGCCGTGGGATGCGGCGAAGTGCGCGGCATGACATTGCTGTCCCAGTGCATGGCTGCTTTTCGCGAGCAGCATCCCAACGTGCGATTCCGGGTCACCAGCACCACATCGGACATTATTCAGGAACAGATTGAGCAAGGTCTCATGGACTTCGGCCTGCTTACCGATCCGGTGGATGTCAGCCAATACGAGTTCCTGCGCACCGGCATCACAGAGCACTGGTCAGCGATGGTTCCCGGAAACCACCCGCTGGCGGAACGAGAATCGTTGACCCCGCAGAATCTCAAGGATGTGCCGCTGCTGTTCCCGGTGCGCACGCCCGTACACAATCTGCTACTGAACTGGTTCGGGCAATACGCCGATCAAGGCGGAGCTCAACGCCGGGTATCACACGCCGGAACGTACCCATGAGCTTTTCGAGGAACCGGTGAGCCATCCTGTTGACCCCACGTTCCGGTTGAACGCGCCATTCCGCACCGACTTCGGCCGCAACGAACACGACACACAGGGAGCCGTCAAGCGAGGGCGTGAAGGTGGCGACCACACCGAATACGGCCACGCCGATCGCGCCGCCGCACAGACCGGCAGCTTCGCTAAGGCCGGCCATCGTCTGCACATTTCCACACCGGCGGTGGCCAAACAAATCAATACGTTCGAAAAGGAATACGGTCTGACGCTGTTCGACCGATCACGCAGCGGCGTGCAACTCACCAAAGCCGGCAAGGAGTTCGTCGAGGACGCGCAGATGATCGTGCGCCAATGTGAGGAGAGTCTACGTCGTGCGCAACGGCGCAGCACCGACGGCATCGCCACCGTCCGCCTTGGCGTTTCCATACTGCGCCCCGGCCACCGCATCCTCGACCTATGGCAGCGCGACGCCGGCAAGCACACCGACATCCGCCTCGAACTGGTGTCGATGCCCGACGACTCCGAAGCCATCAACGACATCATCACCCACCTCGGCGAGGACGTCGATCTGATATCCACGGCCTTCGACACCGGCTATTGGAACGACACCTGCAACACCCTCGCCCTCGATTCCGAGCCACTATGCGTGGCCGTGCCACGCAATCACGCACTGGCGAGACATGCACTACTCACATTGAAAGACCTCGAAGGCACACGCATCCGCATTCTCAAACGTCATCGCGGCGCCAACGACACGGCCCGGGACCTGCTAGAACAATGCCCCGCCATCGATTTGATCGACATCGACCACTACGACCTCGACACGTTCAATGACTGCGCCGAATCCGGCGACCTGCTCATCCCCAAACCCATGTGGGCCAGCGTACGCCCACAGCTCGTCAACGTGGCCGTGGACTGGCCCGAACCGGTCGTCATGCACCACGGACTGCTCTACCCGCTCGACGCAAGCCCGGTGATTCACACATTATGGAATTTTTCGCCGCAGACGGAGATCTCGAACCGTGACCGTCCAACGAAACCGCGCCGATGCTCCGGCGTGAAGTGCGGTAATCTCTAAGAAAAGGCCATTGTGTCGAGATGGCGGGGCAACGGGCAGCGTTGCGGATTTGGGCTGAGGCCCCGTCGCTTGCGGTGTTACATATTGTGACGATGAGGAGGGCATCATGGAGGCCGCAGAGAGCAGGCAGCCGACGATTTTCGATGTCGCTGCGGAGGCCGGCGTCTCCAAGTCCATGGTTTCCCGCGTGATGCGCGGCGAAGGGGGCGTGCGTCAGGAGAAGGTAGACCGTGTGCTCGCCGCGGCGGAGAAGCTCGGATACGTGCCGAGCGCCATGGCCAGCGGGCTCGCCTCGAAGCGCACGAAAACGCTGGGAGTGGTGGTCAGGAACGCGAAGCTGCCTTTCTATGGGTTCCTTCAGGGCGCCATGCAGAAGCGGGCGCGTGAGCGCGGCTATCAGATGGTGTCCATCAGCGGCGTGGAGGAACTGTCCGCGGATGATGCGCGCCAGGCGCTGCGCGATTTGATCGCCCTGCGCGTCGAGGGGCTGATCGTATGCTCCGCCATGCTTGCGGTGGAGGATTTCATGCCGTTCATCGACCGGATCCCGTTCGTGATGGCCGGGCACGAGGACACGACGCGCACCGTGTCCTCGGTGTTTTGCGATGAGGAGGACGGCGGCCGCAGGCTCGCGCAATACGTCCACGACTTCGGGCACCGGGAGGTGGCGGTGTTTCTGGTGCCCAGGGAATACTCGGTCAGCCAGTACGGCCGCGGCATGGCCATGATCGAGCTGCTCGGGCAGCTCGGCATCCGCGTGAAGGTGATGGATATGAAAGGGGCCGAAGAGGTTGGAACGCTGGTGGACGAGGTGCTGTGCCATCCCAGGATCACCGCGTATATGTGCCCGTCCGACGTGGTCATGCTCAATGTGATGGACGAGTTGCGCCGGCGCGACGTTTCCGTGCCGCAGGATGTGTCCGTCACCGGCTATGACGGGTTTGGCCCGCTCGCGTCGCCGTACCTTGGATTCACCACATATCGGCAGCCTTTGGAGGAGATCGGTTCCCGCGCTGTAGATCTGGTGCTCGAGCGTCTGGATGGCGGTGACCACGCCGTGGAGGCGCTGCCAGTAAAGGGGGAATTCATCCACGGGCGCACCGTGGCGCTGCCACGTTGGAAAGACGGGCGATAGACGGGCAATAGGCGGAACGGAAGCCGCATCCCGCGCCGCAATCCCATGCACCCGCGCGTGGTGGCGACGGAGCGATAGCACCCGTCGCCCGAGGATGCATCACAGTGGCAGCAGATCGAGCCCGTTGGCTGCGGCATAGCCCAGGATCCAGGCCATGGGCAGGGTTGCCGCCCATGCGATGAGGATCCTGCGTGCCTCGCCCCAGCGGACCTTGCGCCAGTCGTTCGTCTGGCAGGTGCCGATGAGCGCGCCCGATATGGACTGGGTCATGCTGACCGGGCTTCCCAGCGCCGAGCTGACGAGCACGGCGGCGGAGGCCGCCCACAGGGTGACCCAGATCTGCCGGGAATCCGGCACGATGGTGCCGCGCTGCAGTGCGGCTGCTCCCTTGGGCATGCCGGTGAGCACGCCGGTCAGGAACGTCGCGGCGACGATTGCGGTGATGGCGGCGCTGTGCGTGGCGGTTCCCAAATCGACTCCCATGGCGGTGCCGAACAGGGCGATCATCTTCTGCCCGTCATTGCTGCCATAGGCGATGCAGGTGAGCAGGAATCCGAGGAAGACCATGGTGGTCGAGGACTGCGGGGTTCTGGATTGGAACAGCAGGTAGATGGTGCGGGAGATGGCGAACGCCACCAGAGGCGAAAGTATCGCTATCCCGAGGACGCGCAGCACCAGATGCCATTGGGGATGTCCGCCGGCGAAGCCGGCTCCGGAGGATGCTCCGACCAGGGCGAGCGTGATCGAGGTGGGCACGCCGCCTCCGTTGAGCGCCAGCAGGGTGGCCGATGCGGCGACGAGCACCGTCGCCAGCAGGAGCGGACTTTGTCCGCCGGATCCTTCGGAGGAGACCATGGCGACGATGGTTCCTCCGACGCGGCTGTTGGCGGCCGGCAGCAAGGCCACCGCCGTCGCCAGCATCAGGAAGGGGGCCGCCGTGACGCGGCGCGCGGCCTTGAGGTTGATGGCCACCAGGGGAGACCCGTCGTTCCTTCCTCCAAGCAGGCAGAACACCAATGCCAACATGGGAATAACCCACATATCTCACCCTCCTTGCTGAGAACGCTCCCAATACTGTAATTATTGAGTTTATAAATATTAGCACTGAATTCAGCGAACGTTCATCTTTAGCCTGAAAATGGCTGTATATCGTCGATTAGACTTTCTTATGTCGAAAGGATATACTATGAATCACTGGGAGCGCTCCGAAGATGGAGTGACCCCATACAACAACGGATATAGATAGCAGCAAATCAGCAACTCGATACGCCGCGTCCGTCATCGGAACGGCTGCGGCTCACAACCAAAAGACGTAAAAGGGTATTACCCATGGCTCTCGGCAAGGCAATGCCGGAGCCGGAGAAAGAAAGGAAGCGCGAGATGGCGTCATCAACCCATTTGTCGCAATCCCCGCACGGCGCCAAGACGCACGGCGGACGCACGGCGAACGTTCTCGTTGCGAAGAATCGCCTGACCGGTGCGGTCATGCTGGTTCCGGCATTGGCATTGCTGGTCGTGTTCGTGTTCGGCCCGCTGGTGCGCGTAGTGATGATGAGCATGCAGGGCACGGACATCTTCGGTTCGCCCTCAGGCTTCATCGGGCTGGAGAACTACAGGACGGTCTTCACGGACCCGGCGTTTGTCAAGGTGCTTATCCAGACGTTCCTCTACGCCGTGCTGGTCGTGGCGGGGCGCATCGCCTTGGGCGTGCTGCTGGCGATTCTGCTGACGAGGCACATCATGGGCATCAAGATACTGCGCGTGGCCATGACCTCGATCGTCAGCGTCTCGGTGGCGGCCGCATCGCTGGGCTTCCTGGCGTTGTTCGGCTCGAGCGGCGTGATCAATTCGATCATCGAGAAACTGGGCATCCGGCCGGTCGGGTTCCTCACCGACGCGAAGTGGGCGTTCTTCACGGTCACCTTGGTGACCATCTGGACCGGTCTCGGATTCGCGCTGATCCTGTTGTGCGCCGCGATCGACGGCGTGGACCAGGAGATCCTGGAGGCCGCGCGCATCGACGGCGCGAACGAAGCCCGCATCCAGTGGTCCATCGTGCTGCCGCTGATCACACCGACGCTGTTCTACATCGCCGTGACCACATGCATCGAGGCCCTGCAGGCGTTCGCCCAGATCAACATCCTGACCAAGGGCGGACCGGGCCAGGCGACCACGACCATCACCTACAACATCTACACCACCGCGTTCAACGCGGGCAGCGCGAATTTCGGCATCGCGTCCGCGCTGGGCATCGTGCTGTTCCTGTTCGTGTTCGTCCTGACATTGCTGCAGTTCCGCTTCCTGGAAGGCAAGGTGAACTACTGATGATCCGCAAGACTTCCCCCGTGAGCCAGGGCCTGTGGGCCGTGCTGGCCCTGATCGTGACCGTGCTGGTCATGCTGCCGGTTCTGTACATCTACGTCGGCGCGTTCTTCTTCGACGCCAACGGCCTGTTCAGGGGCTTCACCCTGGGCAATTTCATGCGCGCCATGTCCCAGATGCCCCTGACCCAGCAGCTGGGCAACAGCATCGTCGTGACCGTCTGCCAGACCGCGGGCCAGATCGTGACCGCGTTCCTCGCCGCCTACGCCATCGTGTTCTGCAATCTGAGGCGGCCCGGAATGTGGATGATGGTCTTCCTCATGAGCATGATGGTGCCTGGCGAGACCACCCTGCTGTCGAACTACCTGAACATCGCCAACTGGGGACTCATGGACACGATCCCGGCGATTTTCCTGCCGTTCCTGGTGCAGGGCTTCACCGTGTTCCTGTTCCGCCAGGCGTTCCGTTCCTTCCCCAAGGAGCTGCGCGAGGCGTCGTTGATCGACGGCGCCGGCCATCTGCGGTTCATGATCGACGTGCTCCTGCCCATCGTCAAGCCGACCATCATCGCCGCGACGATCAACGCCATGGTCGCCGCGTGGAACGGCTACTTCTGGCCCCTGCTCGTGACCAACAAGCCCGAGCACCGCACCATTCAGGTCGGCATCACCCAACTGAGCGGCACCGACGGCTCCAACATCGGCGTGGTCCTGGCCGGCGCGGCCATCGCGGTCGTCCCGGCGATGATCCTCACGCTCCTGTTCAACCGGTCCCTGCGCGGCATGAGCGTCGCCGGAAGCATCAAGTAGCCCATCCGCCGCCCCTCGCGGGCGGTCCGAGAATCCAACGTCAACCCGGACCGGGGCATCCGGTCCAAAGCACGCATGGCGCCATCCGGGCGCCAACGAACAGATTTTTCTGTCGGAGGCCAGAACGGCCCATCCGGCGCAACAAGAAAGGAAATCACCATGAGGAAGTCAACGCTGCTGAAGGCCGCCGCCATCGCGGTCCTACCCATGCTCGCACTGTCCGCCTGCGGCTCCTCGTCGAACACGAACGCCGATGCGAACGGCGGCGAGCAGAACGTCACGTTCTGGTACTCGAACTCCGGCCCGGCCGTGGACGCCATCAACCAGCTCGTCTCCGAGTTCAACGACGCCAACAAGGGCAAGATCAAGGTCGAGGCCTCCTATCAGGGCTCCTACACGGACGTGCAGCAGAAGTTCTCCGCCGCCGTCCAGGCCAAGTCCACGCCCTCGATCCTGCAGATGAACGACACCTCGACCGGCTACATGATCGACAGCAAGATGACCACCCCGGTCTACAAGTTCGCTGAGGGCGACTCCGACTTCGATACGGCCGACCTGCAGCCGGTCGCGCTGAAGTACTACAGCGACGACAACGGCCTGCTGTCCCTGCCGTTCGCCATCAGCCAGCCCGTGACCTACATCAACAACAAACTCGCCCAGCAGGCCGGCCTGGACGTGTCCAACCCGCCGACCACCTTCGCCGAGGTCGTCGACTGGGCCAACACCATCCATGAGAAGACCGGCGCCTACGGCTTCTCGATGAACATGGTCGACTCGTGGATCCTGGAGGAACTCTCCGCCAGCCACGGCGAGCTCATCGCCACCCCCGACAACGGACGCGGCGGCAAGGCCGTCACCGGCGTGAACATGACCTCCGCGACCCAGCTCGACATGTTTCAGAAGATCGCCGACATGTTCAAGGACGGCGTCGCGCTCAACCCCGGCACCGATTCCAGTTCGATGACGACCGCCTTCACCTCCAACAAGGTCGGCGTCGTGCTGACCTCCTCCGCCTCCTACACCTCCATGCTGCCCGACAGCTCCTCCAAGAACGTGACCATTGCCCAGTTCCCGCACGACGACGCGAACAAGGACGCCGGCACCCCGATCGGCGGCAACTCGCTGTGGATCGTGGCCGCCGAGCACTCCGAGGCCGAGCAGAAGGCCACCTGGGAGTTCGGCAAGTACATGATGACCCCGCACGCCCAGGCCGTGTTCGCCAAGGCCTCCGGCAACCTGTTCGCCAACACCAAGGCCGCCGACGAGGCCGAAGGCAAGGAGATCCTTCAGGATCCGAACGTCAAGGTCTTCTACGACCAGCTTGCCACCAACCCGTCCACCAGCGTGTCGCTGGGAGCCCGTACCGGCGCCTACCCGTCCATCCGCAAGGACGTGATGGCCTCCTTCAACGAGGTCGTCGGCGGCTCCAAGGATCTCAAGACCGCCATGCAGGAGGCCCAGACCCAGTCCGCCAAGGACATCGCCACCTACAACAAGGCCGCGGGCAAGTGATCCCGCGCCGGTAAACAGTCCCTTTCGCCGTCCCTCCCCGGTTGTCTATACCGGGGCGGGATGGCCCGAATTCCCCCCCCCAGACAGCAACAAAGGAGCCGACATGAGCACCAAGACGGCCGCGCCGCGATTCGGCCGCGAACGGTACGCGGACATCAACATCGATCTCAACCGGGCGTGCGACCAATCGCCGTTCGTCATCGCCGCGCACCGCGGCACGCCGCGTGGCGATATCCGCGAGAACACACTCAACGGCGTCATCGCCACCACAAAGGTCAACGCCGACATCGCCGAGATCGACGTGATCCGCTCCACCGACGGCGAATACTTCGCCTTCCACGACGGCACCGAGATGGCCCGCCTGCGCATCACTGACGACATCCTGTCCAAGACCGCCGCCGAGCTCGACGAACTGCGCTACACCGAATATCCCGGCGCCTACTACGGCAACGTCGAGAGGGTCGCGCACATCCTGTCGAACGCGCCGGACATCCTCATCAACATCGATCGCTCCTGGCGCTACTGGAGCACCGGGTTCCTCGACTGGCTCGACCAGTTCCACCTCGAACGCAAACTCATCCTCAAATGCCCCGTCGCGGAGGGGTTCCAGCAGGCCCTTCACGATCATGAGACCAAATACATGTTCATGGGCATGATCCAGAGCCCCGACGAGCTCGATCTGTTCGTCGGCGACGAGCAGATCAACACCGTCGGCGTGGAACTCGTAGCCACCACCGAGGACACCCCACTCGCCGACCCCGCGGTCTTCCGCACGATCAGCGAGCACGGCCTGTACAGCTTCGTCAACGCCCTCGACCTCGGCAACGGATACTGCGGTCTCAAGGGCATGGACGACACCCGCTCCATCCTCGAAGGACCCCAGCATGGGTGGGGCGCGCTCCTCACCCTCGGCGCCAACGTCATCCAGACCGACTGGCCCGAGAAACTCGACGAGTATCGCCGGGTCATCGCCTGATTCCGGCGGTTCTCCGCGATTTCCCCTCAGCGGCCCCTCTGCGTTTCCGGATCAGCCTGAAACGGCGCCCGTTCCGGGCCGGTCCGGAAACGCAGAGGCCGCTGCCTTCGCCGCGACAATGAACGAAAGAAGGTGCCACAATGCCGTGGTTCAGCGCCAAGAACGCGCTCGCAGAGGATCCCGTCATGGGGCTGCTCCGGGAACAGGTGATGACAACCCGCAAAGGAGTGTCCATCGCGTTGGACGCCGTCGAGGGGCATCTGAGCGTCGATGAATCCAGAAAGAGCGTCAACGATATCGAGCACGAGGGGGACGAGGTCCGTTCCAAGGTCGTTCACGCGTTGGCCAAGGCCTGGACCACGCCGTTGGACCGTGAGGATCTGTTCCGTTTCTCCCGATCCATCGACGACGTGCTCGACAACACCCGCGATTTCATACGCGAGATCCATCTTTGGAAAGGATATGCCGGCGAACACGCCAATGTCGCGTTGACCCACGTGAACGTCGCCCTGCACGATCTGGAACTCGCCGTGACCGCGGAAGGCGCCGACATGCGCCGGTACTGCCTCGAGGCCAGCAAAGAATCCGCCCGCGTGCGGCGCGCCTACGAATCGGGGCTTGCAGCCGTCTACACCGGCGAAATGAGCATGGACACCCTGAAAACCCGAGATCTGCTGCGCCGCGTCGACGTCATAGGCCTGAGGCTTGGGGAGCCCTCCGACGCCATCCTCGACGGGCTCGTCAAACGCGGGCTGTGACTCACCGGAATACCGCAAAGGGAAAGGCGCGAATATGCGCAGGAAACTGATTCTTGATTTGGATACGGGCATCGACGACGCGCTGGCAATCGGATCCATCTTCTCGCGTCACAGACAGTGGGCCATATACAACGGCAGCTTGATGCGTTCTCCATTCACTTCGAGTTGGCGGGGATGCAGAACGTATTCCTCGCCCAATCGTTGGGCATACCTTTTGCGGAATTTGTCGAGCGAAGACACACCGTATCGTTTCGTGGATTTCACTTCGATCGGGCTGATGCGAGGTTTCATCGCGGCATTATCGTATTCCCGAACGATGAGGAAGTCTATCTCCATGGTTTTCGAGGCATCCGTTCTATCCGAGCGCGAGAAGAAATACAGTTTGCGCCCATTAGCCCGGAATTGCTGAGCCACCGCATTCTCCACCAGCATTCCTTCGTTGAGCGAAAGCTTATCGAACAGAATATCCCGGTACACATCATCCGGCGTTGTCTCTCGATCGGCAAACGCCTGCGACACCAGCAAACCGGTATCCGCCATATAGCATTTGAATGAATCGTTATCTTCGTACAATCCCAGCCCCACCAAAGGGTCAGTCGAATTACGGCACAGGTTCACCAAGCGGGCGTCTTCCAACCAGAAGAACGCCGAATCGTATTCACGAGATCGAGCCCCCTTATCGACCGATGCCAGAGTGAATCGTTTCTCATGCTTGGACAGCTGCCCTGGAATCTGAGCGAAAATGCCCCGCACGTGGCCGGCATCGCCATTGGCGAACTTGCCGATATCATCACTGTACAGTTGCAGGATGCCACGTTTAATCGAATCCACCTCGCCAAAATCGCGATGCTCGACATAATCGGCAACCGCCTGCGGCATACCGCCCACCAGCAGATATTCGCGCCACAGCCTCATCGCTCGTTTGTGCAGCGCATCGGGCAACGGGACCAGACGCTCGAACGATTTGCGAATCGTTTCAGCAAGCAGCTCCTCCCCCATGGCCCAGCAGAACTCCTCAAAATCGAGCGGCCCCATGTCCATTTTCCGTTCCTCGGAGGGGATGACGATATTCGCCACATTCCTCTTGATGGAGATCAGCGAACCAATTTCCACATAGTCATACCGGCCATCCGCAACCAGATATTTGATGAGCTCCCTCGCCGCCGGATACCGCTGCACCTCGTCGAAAATAATCAACGATTCACGCTCGTACAGTCGCTTGCGGTAATACGCAGACAACAGCATGAAAAATGTGTCAAAGTCATCACGCTGGTTTTCGAAGATGTCGCGAACGTCGCGCGGCAAACGCGCGAAATCGATGAGAATATATGACTTGTACTGAATGCGGCCGAATTCCTCAACAATGGTGCTTTTGCCCACACGGCGAGCGCCTTCGACGAGAAGAGCCTCACGCCCACCCGCTTTTTGTTTCCATGCGATCAGCTTATCCAGCATCTTGCGCTTCAACATGAGCAATCACCTCATTACACGAAAACAACAGTATAGGCATATGCTATTCTACACGAAAACAGAGGTATAGAGGTGGCCGATTCTACACGAAAACAACGGTATAAGGACGCAAGCCGAACCGGCTCACCCCCAATCCCCCCCCCATCACACCGGCGGCCTGTTTGATTGTGCGATTTTGTGCGAATGGCTCACACGGTTCTTAGTGAGAACCGTTCGCTGCGTACCTGACCCTAGAACCCGATCAGCGCCTTGATGACCTTGCGCTGGTCCATCGCCTCGTAGGCGTCTTGGATATGGTCGAGGTCGTACTCGGCGGTGAACACGCGGCCGGGGTTGATCTCGCCCTTGAGCACCGCGTCCAGCAGACCCTCATCAAGGTCATAGTGGCGCACGGGAGCCGGGCCGCCCTTGATGCCGATGTTGCCGTAGAACGTGCCTTCGGCGCTGATCTCCACATCGTGCGGCAGGCCCACACGGCCGATCACGCCGCCGCGTCGGATCAGGCCAATCGCCGTATCGAACGACTGCTTGGAGCCCACGCATTCGAGCACAGCGTCGGCGCCGTAGCCATCGGTCATCCCCAGCACCTTGTCAATGGCAGCCTGATCACGCTCCGGCACGATATCAGTCGCACCAAATTCGCGGGCGAGCGCCGCGCGATCCTCGTGACGGCTCATGGCAATAATGCGCGTGGCACCGCGCATCTTGGCGGCAATCACACCGCACAGGCCGACTGCACCATCGCCCATGACCACGGCGGTGTCACCGGGCTTGACCTCGGCAGAAGCCGCCGCGTGATAACCGGTGGACATCACATCGGAAATGGTCAGCAGCGATGCGAGCTGTTCATCGGAATAATCTTCCGGTGAACCGGGCACCTTGACCACGGTGCCGTCCGCCTCGGGCACACGCAGGTATTCGGCCTGACAAGCGGAGAAGTAGCCGCCGTGCGGGCACACGGATTCGAAGCCGGCCTTGCATACCGGGCACTTGCCGCAGCTGTACGGGAATGGCACGACCACGAAATCACCTGGCTTAACGGATTCGACCGCCGCGCCAACCTCTTCGACCACACCGATGGACTCGTGACCCACCTGGCTGTGCGCGGCCTGTCCGCTCAGCCCACGGAAGAACCACAAATCAGAGCCACACACGCACGTGCGCACCACGCGGATCACAATGTCATCATCCTGTTCAAGCGTCGCCCTCGGCACTTCTTCCACGGCCATCTTGCCAGGCTCCACGAAAATCGCGGCTTTCATCATTTCGGTCATGTCAATCACTCCTTTGTTGGGAATATCTGTCTATTGTCGTTTATTGTTTGACGTCGGTTTGCAGGCGCTTCACCTGTTCGATGATGTTCCGGTTTTCTTCGATGAGCTGCTGCGCCTCCTCGTCGCGCCCCTCAGCCTTAGCCCGCCAGTACAGTGTCTTGAACGATACGTACGCCTGCTGCATTCGAATGGATTCGGCTTTGGCAGCGAGACACAGGGCCTGCGCGTCGAGCAGTTCCATCTGGCGGCGTGCACCTTCTCGCCCGCCCTGCGAGTTGGCGAGGTATGTGCGCATCGATTCGAGCGGCATGCCCGTGGCTGCGAGACAGGATACTGTGGTCAGCCGTTCGAGATCGACGTCCGAATAGGCGCGATGCCCCGAACTCGGGTCGCGAGTGATAGGAGCGATAATGCCGATCTGCTCGTAGTAGCGCAGCGTGGACTCCGGAAGCCCGGAAATCATCGATGCCTCGCGAATCGTATGCCATGCGGTCGTTGTGCTCATATCGACAACTCTAAAAACCTCAAGTACTTGAAGTAAAACGGCGACACACCCATGGATGTCTTCTGCACGAGTAGGCTGGGATTCGGCGATGGGACCCGCCTGAACTTGTTTCGAACCGCACACTGCTGATAGTTCCTACACACGATTTGACATTGCATGAAATCGTTGTGTCTTCAGCAGGATTCAGCGGTTTCAGGAAAGGCTACTATGGGTTCGCAATCCCCATCCGCAGGTGCCCGGCCGATTACGCACACGACCACTCCCCCGGCGCGCAAGCTCCCCGATATTCATCTTGATATTGTGTTGGTCGTCTTCTGCGGCGGCACTATTGGCACCGCGATTCGCTATGCGTTCGCGCAGATTTCCGCTGCTGGCAGCTTCCACACCGGCACGTTTGTGGCCAACATGCTGGCTTGCTTCTGCTATGCAGGGCTGACCGCTTACTTGGCCGGCGCTTCCCGGTTCGGTGCACGTTCCAAAGAACTTGCCAGTCGCGGACTCGGCATGGGCGTATGCGGTGGTTTGTCTACGATGTCGACACTCGCGCTGGAAGGTTTTACCGCAATCCGCGACGGTCAGGTGGCGGCCGGCATTGCCTATCTACTGGTGACGTTCGCGCTGGGTCTGGTTTGTGCGTCTGCCGGCGCGTGGGCAGGAACGCATCTGGCCGGCTCCTCGAACGTATCCGCCGAAGCGTCCGCTGATACGAATGCCGCTACGACCAGCAAGGGAGGTAAGGCGTGATGACCGTATTCCTACCAATCTTGGTCTGCCTGTGCGGCGGCGTAGGCGCCTCCTGCCGCTATCTGCTTGACGTGACCATCAAAACGTACTGGCGGCGCGCATTCCCACTTTCCACGTTCACCATCAATCTCATCGCCGGATTCCTAGCCGGTTTGGTCGCGGCGCTGGCCCTCGGCGGGACACTTGATGAACCATGGCGGCTAGTGCTGGCCACCGGTTTCCTCGGCGGCTTCTCCACGTTCTCGACCGCAATCAACGAAATGGTGACGCTCTTCCGCAAACACCGCTACCCCACCGCAGCGGCCTATCTGGTGCTGTCGCTGAGTGTGCCGGTCGTTGCTGCGGCCTGCGGTTTTCTCGTCTGACCGCCACGCCGATTCCCGACGCGGTCAGCGGTATCATTGCGAGGTCGAACGTCACAGGTACATCCGGGAGGTATATGGGCATGGCGAACAATGGAGCGGATGTGAAGCCGAATCAAGGTGTGGGCGCCACAAATACCTCGACCACAACGAATACTGCGGAAAATACCGTGGGCACGGCAACCCCGAAGCAAAATGGACTCGCCGTGTTGAGCAAGTATGTGGTGTTTCCGCCACGCAGACCATTGTGGAGTATGCGACGTTCGCCATTCTGCACTTGATCGGCGTACCCTCACAGATCGCCAACGGCATCGCCGTGGTGTGTTCGGCGACCTACAACTTCGTGATGAACCGCAACGTGACATTCAAATCGTCCAGCAACTTCACCCGTTCCGTGGCGCTGTTCGTGCTGCTATGAGGCTGGTTCGCTGTGGCGTTCGTAATCATGGTGGTAATCGCCTTCGCCATCATCGGCATGCAACGTGCGATGGCCTCAACGACTAGGCAGAACACTCATGGCAATCATCACGACAACATCCTCAGTCAACGCGGATACCATCGCGCCGACTGATTGCACCGACATATCACGACAACGAATAGGAGGCATATGACTCATTCATATGCCGCTTATTCGTATTTCAGAGCACTTATCAGATCAGAAGAACAGCACCGCGACGCCTGCCGCGAAGCACATGAGCAGAATCGAGGTCAGGAAGCTGGCGAGCATCGGCTTCTTACCCTTGGAAGCGATGGCCTTGAAGTTCACGTTGATGCCGAGCGCGGCCATGGCCATGCCGAGCACGATGTACGCGAAGTCCACGAGCTGCGGGGTGATGAAGGCGATGAACGGCACGAAAGTGCCGATGATCGAAGCGCCGATAAAGCCGAGCATGAACCACGGGAAGGCCACGGTCTTCTTGCCGGTGTTCTCCACCTCAGAGTGCTTCTTCTCCCACCAGATAGCGATAATGATGGCGGCAAACACGAGCATGAGCACGCGGGAGAGCTTCATGATGGTGGCGATGTCCACCGCGCCGAAAGCGTCGCCGGCGGCGACCGCGTGGGCGATTTCGTGCAGGGAAGCACCGGCGGTGATGCCCAGCTGGTCCTTGGTCATGCCGGTCAGCGGGCCGAGCGCGATCTCCAGCAACGCGAACACAGTACCCATAATGGCTACGATGGCCACGGCCATGGTCACGTCGTTGTCCTTCTCGTCCTGCTTGTCCTCAGACACCTTGATGGAACCGGCCAGACCCATGACGGCGGCCGCACCGCAGATGCCGGTGCCACCGGCGGTCAGGATGGCGAGCATCGGGTCGACACCGAGCTTGCGGGCGATGGCATAGCACACGATGATGGTCAGCGTGACGACCACAGCGGCGATCGGCAGACACTTGATGCCCTGCGTGAACAGCACGGCGAGGTTGAGCTTGAAACCAAGCAGGATGATGCCGAGGCGCAGCAACTTGTTGGAAATCAGGCCAGCGGCGTCCTTGACGCCTGCCTTGCGGCCATCATTGGAACCGACGTAGGCACTGCGGATCGGGAACTGGATGATCATACCGATGAGCAGCGCGATGATAAGCGCGCCGAACAGGCTGAATCCGGGGAACTGCTTGAGCCAGGAGGCGAACAGCGAAGCCAGCAGAGTCAGAACGCCAATGAACAACATGTCAACGGCGGCAATGCGCTTCCACCATTTTGTACAGAACTCTCTCATGGTGTCTATTGAATCTCAAGTGTTTACATCGGTCAAATCATTGCCACCAATACATATCATTGATTTTGCCGATACCACATTCTGGCTCCCCTCTGACGGGAGACAAGGCACCGACTATCCGCGCAACACAGCGATAATCGCTTCCACCAGCTCTCGCTGATCGTGCGTCAGGCCGGATCTCGGCACCAAGGCATAGAAACGGCGCACGAATTCGTCTCCGAGCTTTCGCGCTGGCACTCCAGAAGGCACTGCGGCTTCCGAAATCAGCGACTGCCCAAAGCCGGAAGACAACGCCGCCGCAATCGCGGCATTGCTGGACACCTCCATGGTGCGAGGCGGCAAACCCTGCATAGTCTTGAAATACAAATCCGTGTAATACCGCACACCGGAACCGTGCTCGCGCACCATCCATACGCCGTCTGGTTCTCCCGCCAAGACCAGCCGGTCCTCGCACAGGGTGACACGATCCACCGAATCATTGACGATCGGCTTTTCCACCACGCCCAAATGCACGGCTTTCATGCTTGCCTGGTCAAGAATGGCGTCCGAGTTCATCATCTGCACGGCAAAATCGAACCCATCCATGTTCCGGGCCATGACCGGCAATGCCTTGGGAAGCAATATTGCGGCGGTCGTATGCGAGAACGAGACCGCCAATGGCTCGCGATCCTCCTGCACGCGGGCAATCTGCTCGCGCGTATCACGCCATAATCCATCAATACCAATGGCAGTCTGATACAGCATCCGCCCGGCCTGCGTAGGCGTCACATCGCTTTTCGCATTGCGCACGAACAGCGGAGCCCCGACCATCTGTTCCAATTGGGCGATGCGCGACGACACCGTCGACTGCGACACTTTCAGCTCGTCAGCAGCCAACGTGAACTGACCCACCTCATATACGGCGACCAGGGTCTCAAGCAATGGGAACATGGTTCAACTGTAACGCCTTATACTTCGCGCATCTGCGCTAATTGCGTCTTTGCCTTGTGGAGTTTGGCGTAAATTTCGTTACGCTGTGCCGGATTCTTAGCACGCTGATGATCTCGCGTAAGTTTGTCAACATCGGCTTCGAGTCGCGCGATCTCGCCATGCTGCACGATGCGTGCATCCAGATTCTCGAAGTCCGTGGTTCCCAAAATCGCTTGCGAGCACAAGGAAGCCCACAGTTCATCAATGGTGGAGCCGGTCAACTCAAGCTGGCACTCCCCTGCCGGCTGCCAGTCGCCTGCATACACGTGATAAATAAGCGTGTGTCCGGCACGCCCCGGCTGTGCACGACGCACCGCGAACGCGCATTCCTCGCGCGTTCTGCCTTCGAACGGCACCTCGCGCACACATGCAAACACAATGCCCGACTTGCGTTGTCCGGCAATAAGTTCGATGACTTCAGAAGGTATTTCAGTGGCTTTAGCCGTAAGTTTAAGACCGATAATCAACACTTCTGGAATCAGTTTGCCATCCGCAAGTCCAGTGTTGGCAGAACGAGCCAGGGCCAGCATGGTGATGGATTCAATCTCATTCACAAACCGCTGCTTAAGCTTGCCGGAAATCGGTGCTTTGCCCACGAACAGAGCCTTCGGCAATATGCCCTTGGCCTCCGGAATCGCCGTGGAAACAGGCAGTCCCAGTGAAATTGCGGATACGGAACCACAGTGAGAAGCCTGTGCACCAGTCATCATCGACCTTCTTTCCCGGCCTGCCATCAGTGTCATACCCTCGCAGTGCAGCAGTCCGTTTATCTATTGGAAAGCAACACTAGCGCATCCAGGCCGGAAGTCGTGGTACATATCCATATCCTGCTGCGGTTATAGGAAATCCCCTCCGAGTTTCCTCGAAGGGGATTTTCTATAACGCTAGTTCAAGCGAAGATTCTTGTCTGATGAAAATCAGGCGAGGATCTTGGTCACACGACCGGAGCCAACGGTGTGGCCACCTTCACGCACAGCGAAGGTCAGGCCTTCCTCCATAGCGATGGGCTGAATCAGCTCAACGGTGAAGGTAGCGTGGTCGCCCGGCTGAACCATCTCGACGCCTTCCGGCAGCTCGATGACGCCGGTGACGTCGGTGGTGCGGAAATAGAACTGCGGACGGTAGTTGGAGAAGAACGGCGAGTGACGGCCGCCCTCGTCCTTGGTCAGCACGTAGACTTCGCCCTCGAACTTGGTGTGCGGGGTGACGGAGCCCGGCTTGGCCACAACCTGGCCACGCTCGACATCTTCACGGCCAAGACCACGCAGCAGCAGACCGGTGTTGTCGCCAGCCTCGCAGGCGTCCATGGTCTTGTGGAAGGTCTCGATGGAGGTGACGGTGGTGGTCTGGGTCGGACGGATACCAACGATCTCGACCGGAGTGTTGACGGCCAGCTGGCCACGCTCAACACGACCGGTGACAACGGTACCACGGCCGGAGATGGTGAAGACGTCCTCGATCGGCATCAGGAACGGCTTGTCGAGGTCGTGGACCGGGGTCGGGATGTAGTCGTCGACGGCGTCCATGAGGTCCTTAACGGACTGGACCCACTTCTCGTGGTCCGGAGCGTCGTCGTGCAGAGCACCGTAAGCGGAGGTGTGGATGACCGGGCAGTCGCGGTCGAAGCCGTTCTCGTCGAGGAGGTCGCGGACCTCTTCTTCGACGAGCTCGATGAGCTCCTCATCCTCAACCATGTCGCACTTGTTCAGGGCGACAAGGATCTTCGGGACGCCCACCTGACGAGCGAGCAGCACGTGCTCGCGGGTCTGAGCCATCGGGCCGTCGGTGGCGGCCACAACGAGGATGGCGCCATCCATCTGGGCAGCACCGGTGATCATGTTCTTCACGAAGTCGGCGTGGCCCGGGCAGTCGACGTGAGCGTAGTGACGCTTCTCGGTCTGGTACTCGATGTGGGCGATGTTGATGGTGATACCGCGGGCGGCCTCTTCCGGAGCAGAATCGATCTGGTTGAAGTCGTACTCCGGGTTGACATCCGGGAACTCCTCGTGCAGCACCTTGGAGATGGCAGCAGTCAGGGTAGTCTTACCGTGATCGACGTGGCCGATGGTACCAATGTTAACGTGCGGCTTAGTACGCTCGTACTTTTCCTTTGCCATTACTTTTGTCCTCCTGGACGTCTCGTGAGTTTCCTGCACCCTTTCGCGCAGGCACTCGCTCTATTCTACTGGGTTTCTGGGTTATGTGCCACTTTGAAGAGCCAGAACCCAGTCAGCGGTACAGAATGTTACCGCTGACTGGCGACACTGGCTACTTCATCGTGAGGCGCGTGTCACTCGCCGCGCTGAGCCTTGATGATCTCCTCGGAGACGCTCTTCGGCACCTCGTCGTAGGAGTCCATCTCCATGGTGAACATGGCGCGGCCCTGGGTCTTGGAACGCAGGTCGCCGATGTAGCCGAACATCTCGGACAGCGGGACCTTGGCGTCGATGACCTTGACGCCGACACCGTCGGTCATGGACTGGATGTTGCCACGACGCTGGTTCAGATCGCCGATGACATCGCCCATGTACTCTTCCGGCGTACGAACTTCGACCTTCATGATCGGTTCGAGGATGACCGGCTTAGCCTTCGGGGCAGCTTCCTTGAAGCACATGGAACCTGCGAGCTTGAAGGCCATTTCGGAGGAATCGACCGGGTGCATCTGACCATCGGTGACGGTGGCCTTGACGCCCACGACCGGGAAGCCGGCGAGGATACCGGACTCCATGGCCTCCTTGACACCAGCCTCGATGGGGCCGATGAATTCGCCGGAGATGTGGCCGCCGGTGACCTTGTTCTCGAACTCGAAGGTCTTGCCCTCGGTGGTGTCGAGCGGCTCGAAGTTCATCAGGACCTTTGCGAACTGGCCGGAACCACCGGTCTGCTTCTTGTGGGTGTAGCCCTGGTCCATGACGGCCTTGCGGATGGTCTCGCGGTAAGCAACCTGCGGCTTGCCCTGGTTGCACTCCACCTTGAACTCGCGACGCATACGGTCGACGATGATGTCGAGCTGGAGCTCGCCCATGCCGGCGATCAGGGTCTGGCCGGACTCTTCGTCGGTCGTGACCTGGAAGGTCGGATCCTCTTCGGCCAGCTTGGACAGGGCGATGCCCATCTTCTCCTGGTCGGCCTTGGTCTTCGGCTCGACGGCCACCTGGATCACAGGATCCGGGAAGGTCATGGAGTCGAGGGTAATCGGATCGTCGATGGCGCACAGGGTGTCACCGGTGGTGACGTTCTTGAGGCCCACGAAGGTGTAGATGTTGCCGGCGTCAGCCTGCTCCATCGGGTTTTCCTTATCGGCGTGCATCTGGAAGATCTTGCCGATACGTTCCTTCTTCTCGCGGGTGGAGTCGAGCACGGAATCGCCGGGCTTGACGGAACCGGAGTACACACGCACGAACACGAGCTTGCCGTAGAACGGGTGGGTGGAGATCTTGAAGACCAGAGCCGAGAACGGATCGGTCTTGACCGGCTTGCGGTCGATCTCGACGGACTCATCGCCAGGCTTGTAGCCCTTGATGGCCGGCACGTCCTCCGGGGACGGCAGGTAATCGACGACGCCGTCCAGCATCGGCTGAACGCCCTTGTCCTTGAAGGCGGAACCGCAGAAGATCGGGAAGGCTTCCTTGGCGATGGTGAGCTTGCGCACGCCAGCGCGGATGTCTTCCTTGGACAGGTCGCCGTCCTCGAAGAACTTGTTCATGAGCTCGTCGTCGGCTTCGGCAGCGGCTTCCACGAGCTTCTCGTGGTATTCCTGGGCCTTGTCCTTGAGGTCGTCCGGGATCTCGGTGGTGTCGTACTTGGCGCCGAGCTCCTCGGTGCCGTTCCACACGTAGGCCTGCATCTCAACCAGGTCGACAACGCCAGTGAAGTCGTTCTCGGAACCGATCGGCAGCTGCATCACGATCGGAGTAGCGCCCAGCTTCTCCTTGATGGTGTCGACGGAGTAGTAGAAGTTCGCGCCGAGCTTGTCCATCTTGTTGATGAAGCAGATACGCGGAACGCCGTACTTGTCAGCCTGACGCCACACGGTCTCGGACTGCGGCTCCACGCCTTCCTTGCCGTCGAACACGGCAACGGCGCCATCGAGCACACGCAGGGAGCGCTCCACCTCGGCCGTGAAGTCCACGTGGCCAGGGGTATCGATGATGTTGATCTGGAACTTGCCCTTGGTGTCGTGGGACTGACGGCTCCAGAAGCAGGTGGTAGCAGCGGACTGGATGGTGATACCACGTTCCTGCTCCTGCGCCATGAAGTCCATGGTGGAGGCGCCGTCGTGGGTCTCGCCGATCTTGTAGTTCTTACCGGTGTAGAACAGAATACGCTCGGTAGTGGTGGTCTTGCCGGCATCGATGTGGGCCATGATGCCGATATTGCGGACGTCGTGGAGGTCCGAAATCTCTTCAGCCATCGTTTTTCCTTAGCTTTCTTAGGGGGCTTAAGACTACCAGCGGTAGTGAGCGAAGGCCTTGTTGGCCTCAGCCATCTTGTGGGTGTCCTCGCGACGCTTGACGGAAGCGCCGAGACCGTTGGAGGCATCGAGGATCTCGTTGGCGAGACGCTCGGCCATGGTCTTCTCACGACGGGCGCGGGAGAAATCGGTCAGCCAGCGAAGCGACAGGGTGTTGGCGCGGTTCGGCTTGACCTCGACCGGCACCTGGTAGGTAGCGCCACCGACACGGCGGGAGCGAACCTCGAGGGACGGACGGATGTTGTCCAGGGCGCGCTTGAGCACAGCCACCGGCTCCTGGTCGGACTTCTCCTTGACCATATCGAGCGCGGAGTACACGATGTCCTCGGCGATCGACTTCTTGCCGTCAAGCAGAATCTTGTTGATGAGCTGCGCCACCACGGTGGAACCGTAGATCGGATCGGGCAGCACGACGTGCTTCTTGGAAGGTCCCTTACGTGACATATCTCTTACTTCGCCTTCTTTGCTCCATACAGGGAACGACCCTGCTTACGGTCCTTGACACCCTGGGTATCGAGCGCACCACGCACGATGTGGTAACGCACACCCGGCAGATCCTTCACACGGCCGCCGCGCACGAGCACGATGGAGTGCTCCTGCAGGTTGTGGCCCTCGCCCGGAATGTAGGCGGTGACTTCGATGCCCGAGGACAGGCGCACACGGGCGACCTTACGCAGAGCCGAGTTCGGCTTCTTCGGGGTGGTGGTGTAAACACGGGTGCACACGCCACGACGCAGCGGGCTTCCCTTCAGGGCCAAAGTCTTGGACTTCTTCGGCTTTGCCTGACGTCCCTTACGGACGAGCTGTTCAATAGTAGGCAACTTGAATTCTCCGATTCAGTGGTTTCTCTTGCTTTCGTGTGACCGCCGCACTGCGCCACACTTCTCAGCTCTCCGAACGCTCGTCTGCTGACGGCATCCGACGAATCGGAAAAGATAGCCCAGTCCACCGGCCCGATGGCCTTCTCCCCTCCCGTCGGCGCATTGCTGCGTGCGATCAGCGGTTTGAAGGATATCCCAGCGCGCACACCTATTACATAAGGCATGCCGTTGGCACACACAAATATCAATACTACGATTTCGTCGGACAACGACGCGCCGGAGAGTATTTGCCCCACACTCTGCCTCACACAGCAGGTGCCCCCGCGGAGACTATGTCGCACGGGGGCACCGCCAAGGAGGTTCAGCTATCCATCATTCACCACATACCAACTGTGTTATCTAGCACGTCCATGTGCTCTTCCATATCCAATGGGAACATCCATTTGCGGCCCGGCCTCTTTGCCGTATCACCTTGCCGTTTCCTCACTTATAGTATAGCAAAACCGCCCCTGCGAAACGCCCAAAACAGTAATCGGGAGTAGGTGGGAGCGGTTATTGCGCAGTCGGTTTTCAGCTGAGAAAATCAGCCTTCGACCTTGGCATCAGCGGTTGCCTTCTTGTCAGCATCGAACGGGTGATCACCGGTCGCGACGTTCTTGGCAGAGCCCTTCTCGCCATTGTCGGAATCCCAGTGGATCTCGTGCTTGTCATCGTGGTTGCGCCACCAGCTGGACAGGATGGAACCAGAGATGTTGTGCCACACGGAGAAGAAGGTGGACGGCACGGCGGCAATCGGGTTGGAGGCAAAGGAGGTCAGAGCCAGGGTTGCACCCAGAGCGGAATCCTGCATGCCGACTTCGAAGGTGATGGCCTTCTGCTGTGCGTAGCGGAAGCCCTTCGGGTAGATCTTGTACATCAGCTTGGAGAAGCCGAAGCCCAGCGAGTAGCCGCACAGGTTGTGCAGGATGACCACCGGGATGGCCATCAGGGAGCTGGCCACGAACAACTTTGGGCCGTTGGCGGCAACGACCACGCCGATGATCAGCAGGATGGCCACCTGGGAGACGATCGGCAGGGCCACGGTAATCTTTTCGATCTTCTTGCCGAAGATCATGTGGCAGATCACACCGAGGGCGATCGGGAAGAGCACCACCTTGACGGCGTTGAGGAACAGGGACTCGACCGGCACGGACACGTACTGGGAGGCCAGCAGCTGCATCAGCAGCGGAATCATGAACGGAGCGCACAGGGTGGAAAGGATACCGATGGAGACATCGAGCGCCACGTCACCGCGGGAGAGGTAGCTCATCACGTTGGAGGAGGTACCGGACGGGCAGCAGCCAACCAGAATCACGCCGACGGCCAGCGGACCGGACAGGTGGAAGATGGCGCACAGGGCCACAGCGATAAGCGGCATGATGATGAAGTGGGCAATGGTACCGACGATGACCATCAGCGGCTGAGTGAGAATGCGCTTGAAGTCATCCAGCGTCAGCGTCAGGCCCATGCCGAACAACACAATACCCAGCATGTAACCGGTGTATGCCTTGCCCCACAGGCTGGCAGCCGGCACGAAGTAGTTGAATACGGCCCACACGATAACGATGACGGTGAACCATTTGGTCAGCCAATCAGCGAAAGCCTTGACCTTCTCCATGATGTCTCTCTTCTATGTTTGGTGAAGTAACATCGCAAGAAACTAAACGGAATTGACCAAGAATGGACAATTCTGTTCGCATCGTGAACGCTCGCATGTCCACACCCAAGGCATGAGATGCAAAAGAACAATGCCTTCGACGGGCGAGAACGCGATGAGCCACAATCGCAACACACCGGCACGCACATTTTCCACAGGATTGTGTATAGTGTTCACCTGTTGTGCTAATTCAGCGCTTTGCGCGCCGAGTCAAACACCATGGTGGCCATAGCTCAGTTGGTAGAGCATCTGATTGTGGTTCAGAAGGTCGCGCGTTCGAGCCGCGTTGGCCACCCCAGCAAGACCCTTCCGTTCATGGAAGGGTCTTTTGTTTTTTCTGCGCACCCCCACGTTGTACACTCGGGGCTGTCCACTTCACCAAACCCAAGGACATAAAGGTCCATCATGCTGTCTTTTGAGAACGATTACTCCCGCGCTGCCCACCCTGCCGTACTGGAGGCCGTGGCCGAAGCCAACAATCATCTGTATTCGGGTTATGGCTCCGACGAGCTTACCGAACAGGCCAAGGCGAAGATTCGCGAGGCTTGCGGCCAGCCGGATGCGGACGTGTGGTTCCTGGTAGGTGGCACACAGACCAACCAGGTCGTCATCGATACCATCACACCGGCGTATGCAGGCGTGATCACGGTCGCGTCCGGCCATCCGAACGTGCATGAGGCCAGCGCCATCGAGTTCTCCGGCCATAAGGTACTCACGATTCCCCACCACAACGGCAAGATGGATCCGGCCGAATTGGACGAATTCTGCAAGACCTTCTATGCGGACGGCAACTACGAGCACATGGTGTTCCCCGGTTCCGTATACGTCTCGCAAAGCACCGAATACGGCACCATCTACTCCAAGGCCGAATTGCAGGCCATTGCCGACGTGGCGCATACGTACGACATGCCGCTGTTCGTGGACGGCGCACGTCTTGGCTATGCACTGACCGTCACCGGCAGCGATATGACGCTGGAAGATATGGCAAACATCGCCGATGTGTTCTATATCGGCGGCACCAAGGTAGGTGCCCTGTTTGGCGAGGCTATTGTGTTCACCAAGCACAACACGCCGAAGCATTTCCTGACCCGTATCAAGCAGCATGGCGCGCTGCTGGCCAAGGGCTTCGTGCTGGGTGCGCAGTTCGATGCACTATTCACTGACGACTTGTACTTCAAGATCGCCCGCAATGCCAATGAGGCGGCCGACCGCATTCGTGAGGCACTGCACGCCAAGGGATACACGCTCACCTTCGAAGCACCGACCAATCAGATCTTCGTGACGATGGACCAGCCGACCATCGACCGGCTCGAACGTGACGTGAAACTTGGATTCACTGAAAAGGCTGATGATACGCATACCGTGATGCGCATCTGCACGAGCTGGGCCACCACGCCCGAAGAGGTCGACCAGCTTATTGAGTTGCTGTGACCGTTGAGCTCCAGGTCTCTCCCTCCGCCATCGCTTCGCGATGCCAGCTCCCTCGTCAGAGGGAGGTTTTTTAAGCTCGCTCTGACGAGGGAGCTGGCCGCCGAAGGCGGACTGAGGGAGAGACCCCGGTGAAAACGAACCTACTCCCCTATGGCTTCGCGTTCCATGTCCACGAACTTGTGAACCGAGGCTTCCACGGAATAGTGCGCCTTGGTGTATTCGGCGTACTTCTCACCCCATTCTGCACGCTCAACCTGATGTTCGATCCACCAATCGATACGCCGTGCCAGCATCGCCGCATTCTGCACCGGGAACAACGATTCGCCCAGCAGCGCAAACTGGCTGGCCGCCGATAATTCGGACGCGGCAATCACCGGTACCAAGCCGCAAGCCATCGCCTCAATTACACTCACCGATTCGATGTCGGCAATCGAACAGTGCACGAACAGATCGCCCGAACGCAGCAGATCCGGCATATCGGCATGCTTGTGAAAGCCGATGTCGGCCTTGCGTGCCAGCAAACGACCGGCACGGAACCTGAGATACTGTTTGAGCGGCCCGGTACCGGCGATGATGAGCTGAATGCCCCCAGCATGCTTCGACATCGAAACTGCCTTAATCAGCGTAATCTGATCTTTCTCGCTGGCGAGCCTGCCGGACGCAATAACGCGGAACGGTACCGGAGCGGACGCCTCAGGATCAACCGGCTTCTTGGGTGAGTAGACAGGCGAATAACCGTTGGAAATCACATGCAGTTTCGCCTTGTATCCGTGCGCGCGTAGCAAGCTGGCGGTCATCTCGGTGGGCACATGAATATGATCGATGCGCTTGTACAGCCAATGTTTGAATAACCAGTACAGGAAGCTGGAGATGCCGGGAATATGGCGTAACGGACCGGCGGAATACAGCACGTTTTCAGGCTGCAGATGGAATCCGGCAGTGACCGGAATACCCATTTGGTGGGCGACCTTTGCGGCACGACGGCCGAACTTGAACGGCATATAGACATGCACCACATCCACACCTTGGAACGCGGTGCGGAACAACGTGTCACTGGGCTCGGCGAACTGCATGAGCTGTTTAGCCGCCACCCAGGAAACGAGCGGAACCTTGTTCACTCGTGCGGGATATTCAGGGGCGCCAACACCTACGAGCCGCACATGATGCCCTTGTCTCTCCAATTCAGCAGCCCACTGCAAGGCCGAATTGGACGTGCCATTGCCCTGGCTGCCCACGGTATCCACCACCAGAGCGATGGTCAGCGGGCGGTCAATGCTCTTTTCAATCCCGTTTTCGCGCATTGCTTCATCGTAGCCGTCACATCTGGCGGCTGAGTCCGGACCAATAGGAAATGGTATGGTTCAGCGACGTTTGCCCAATAAGGTGACCTATCGTTGCCGCACTACAGGAATAGCAATCACTTGTCTTGCAGAGCCCTCGAAACCCGCGCTGCAGCCTGAAACAGATCAGCGGTGTGTTTGAGCAAACTGATACGCACCCAGCCTTCGCCTGCTTTGCCGAAGCACGAGCCCGGCATCAATGCGACACCCGCGGTCTTCAGCAACCAATCCACGAATGCCGAGGAATTATTTGCCGAGTCTGCCGAGCCATCCGCAACCCTAACCTCACTCACTGTGCCATCGTGCACGCCCGCGCTGCCCCACCGCTCAGGTACTTTGGCCCATGCGAACAGTCCACCTTGCGCTTCAGATACCGGCAGGCCGGCTTGGGTAAAACCGTCTCGCACCACTTCGAAGCGATGCTGGTATTGCACGGCGAGCGCCGCCACAGTGCTCTGATCGGATTCCAGTGCCACTGCACCGGCCTGCTGGATGACGCTGGACGCCAGTACCGCGGTCTGCCTGTGCACGGCCTTGACCGCAGCCAACACTTCTGCATTCCCCGCCACAAATCCACCGCGCCAGCCGGCCACCATATACATTTTGGAGAGTGACCCAAGTTCCAGAGCCACATCAAGCGCACCGGGTGTCTCCAATAGGCTCAGCGAGCGCGTACTTCCGAATTCAAGCCCAGCATAGGCAAAATCATTAAGCACGATGAACCCATACTGCTGAGCTAGGCGTACAGCGGTTTCATACAGTTCCGGCGCGGCCACAGCGCCGGTCGGATTGTTGGGATAGTTGAGAATCAGCAGCTTCGCACGTTCCCACACAGCCGGATCAACAGCATCCAAATCAGGCAGGAAACCACGCGCCGGATCGGCGGGAATAGTCTCGAATCGACCTCCGGCAACCGCCGTGGAACCTTCATATTGCGGGTAATAAGGATTGACAGCAACAACCGTCTCACCTGGATCGATAAGCGCCTGAATAACAGTGGCAATGCCTACTGACGAGCCGGAAGTCGCCAGCAGTTGAGTGGCCGGGTCCACGGAGACACCGTGCTTGCTCTCGTACCAACCGGCAATAGCATTCAGGTATTCCGGCAAACCATCAAATGACGGATAGCGAAACAGGGAAGGATCATGGGCGGCATGAGCGAGCGCATCCTGCACAAATGCAGGTGGCTGACCATCCGGATTGCCTTTGCTTAAGTCGATGACATCTTCGCCGGCGGCGATGGCTGCTGCAGCTCGGGCATCCGCCTTGGCAAAAGGATTGCCCGGCAGCCCTGCCGCCCGCTGAGAAATCAAAGCCGCGTTCGACATCGGTATGCCGGCCTCCCCTGTATCCAGCCAGCGGCGTACTGGTTTTGGAACACCGCCGTCATCCCCAAAACGTTGGCCCGACCGTACTACAAACCTCATCGGCCGGTGATTGCTAAGGTACGGCAGCTCTGTTACGCGCGCAATGGCGTGTCTATACGCAGTATTTATGGCAGGTTACGGGCAGGACAACTTTTTCAATGGCATGCGGTGCTGTATCGACCACTCTCAGGCTTCCCTCAGGCGGCCAAAGTTCCCATTATTCCTTGGGACGGTGAAACCTCCATGGGAATGTGCTTTCTGTCCTGAATCGCAACCCCATCATGTGGTAAACGTCACACCGTGCGGTAAAAAACGCACCGTGCGGTAACACGATTTTAGCAAACTGCGGAATTAAGCCATTTTGCATTACTGCACCGTGCGGATTTCACTGCACCGTGGGTCATTCACCGCACCGTGGAGCGCTCGCCTATTCCATGCAACATGGCAGAATGTGGGTATGACTGAGAACGCCGTGAATACTGCCGTGACTTCCCCCTCCCCCGCAATTCCTGCCGTGAACCGCCCGCTCGGCACACCGCTGGGCAAACATCCCACCCGCGTGCTGTTTCTGGGTGCAGGCGAGCTAGGCAAGGAAGTGGCCATTGAGCTGATGCGGCTGGGCGCATGGGTGTGCGCAGCCGACTCCTATGCCGGTGCTCCAGCCCAGCAAGTGGCGCATGAATATCGCGTGCTGGATATGGCGAATGCCGCCGAGTTGCAGGTGTTGTTCGATGAAGTCAAGCCGGACATTATCGTGCCCGAAGTGGAGGCCATCGCCACCGACATGTTGGCCGGAGCTGCAGCTGCCCAAGTAGTGCCAAGTGCCGAGATTGCTGCGATCTGCATGGATCGCGAACGCCTACGCGTGCTGGCTCACGAGGAGCTGGGCTTGCCGACCACGCCGTATCGTTTCGCTGGTTCACTGGAAGAGCTGCGCGCCGAGGCTTTGGAAGTTGGCTATCCATGCGTGGTCAAGCCGGTGATGAGCTCGTCTGGTCACGGTCAGTCGGTGGTACGTTCCGCCGATGCCATCGATGCCGCTTGGACCGAGGCTCAAAAAGGCCGCCGTGCCGCCGATGAAGGTGATGTGTCGCGCGTAATCGTGGAAGCGTTGGCCCCATTGGAACGTGAGTTGACGGTACTGACTGTTTCTTCGTCCGCCGGTATTGTAACATGCGCGCCGATTGGCCAGCGTCAGGAGTCCGGCGATTATCGCGAGTCTTGGCAGCCGGCCGCTGAGCCAGGCGGCGAATCTGAGCGGGCTCAAGACATTGCACGCACCGTCGTTGAAGGCTTGGTGGCCAAGGCACAGGCAGCCGGTGAAACCGGTTGGGGCGTGTTCGGCGTGGAACTGTTCGTGCTCACCGATGGTTCGATTCTGTTCAACGAGGTTTCTCCCCGCCCGCACGATACCGGCATGGTGACGATGGCTTCCCAGCGCCTGAGCGAGTTCGCGCTGCACGCTCGCGCGATTCTAGGTCTGACGATTACTGCTGAGCATGTGGCACTTACAATTCCGAGCGGCTCGGTGGCTGCCAGCCACGCCATCGTGGTGGCCGGCGATGGCGAAGCCGAATTCACCGACGTGGCCGCCGCACTGGCCGAGCCCAGCACTGATCTGCGTATTTTCGCCAAGCCCGAAGTGCATGGCCACCGCCGCATGGCCGTGGCACTGGCGGTCGGCGAATCCGAAGCCGATGCCCGCGCCAAGGCCGCCCACGTGGCCGATGCGCTGACTATTACCGTGAAGTAATCCGTGAGTGTTGTTGTAGCCCTCGATTGGTACCCTTTTACCGTTAGTTCACCTAGAAATTTCACTCCTGAAAGGTGAGTCATGGAGAAGCTGGAAAAGCTCTACGAGGGCAAGGCCAAGCAACTGTACGCAACCGATGATCCCGAGGTTCTGTGGGTCGAATACAAGAACACCGCCACTGCTGGCGATGGTGAGAAGAAGGAAGACTTCACCGGCAAGGGCCGTCTGAACAACCTCATCACCACCATCATCTTCGACCTGCTCAAGAAGCGCGGCATCGACAGCCACCTCGTCAAGCGCGTGAATGACACCGGCCAGCTGGTACGCAAGGTGAACATGTTCCCGTTGGAGATCGTGCTGCGTAACGTGGCCGCCGGTCACTTCTGCTCCCGCTTGGGCGTGGAGGAAGGCCTGCCGCTCAAGGAGCCGGTGCTCGAGTACTTCCTGAAGAACGACGATCTGCATGATCCGTTCGTCAACGATGATGACCTCGTGGCCCTTGACGTGTGCACCCGTGAGGATCTGGCTGAGATCGCCCCGCTGGCTCGTAAGATCAACGAGGCCCTGATCGAGATCTTCGCCAAGATCGACGTCAAGCTGGTTGACTTCAAGATTGAGATGGGTCGCGCCACCGACGGCACGCTGCTGCTGGCCGACGAAATCACCCCGGATTCCTGCCGTCTGTGGGATCAGAAGAACCACTCCGGCAAGGTCGAGCACCTCGACAAGGACCTGTTCCGCCGTGGTCTGGGCAGCATCATCCCGGCCTACGAGGAGATCGAGGAACGTCTGGCCGAGCTCGCCAAGGCCGAAGGCATCGAAGTCGCCGAGTAAGTCGTTTAGGTGCAGGTAGCAGAACATATAGCTGGCTCCCCTCTCTGAGGGGAGCTGTCGCCGATAGGCGACTGAGGGGAGGTCAAGACGTTCACCGCCATGACAACTCCCCTCAGTCAGCTTCGCTGACAGCTCCCCTCAGAGAGGGGAGCCAAGTTCTTTTACCGTACTTCTTCAATTTTTCAATAATTTCAAGAAAGGATTTCCATGGTTTTTCGCGTGTACGTGGAAAAGAAGCCCGGCTTTGATGTCGAAGCCCAGCAGCTTGCGGGCGAACTGCGCACGATCCTCGGACTGACCGGCCTCAAGGCCCTGCGCATCGTGAACCGCTACGACGTCGAAGGCATCTCCCAGGAGCTGTTCGACCAGACCGTGCCCACCGTGTTCAGCGAGCCTCAGGTGGACAATGTGGCCTACGACCTGCCCGACTTCGCCAGCGCCAAGGTCTTCGCCACCGAGTTCCTGCCCGGCCAGTTCGACCAGCGCGCCGACTCCGCCGCCGAATGCATCCAGCTCATCTCCCAGGGCGAGCGCCCGACGGTCCGCTCCGCCAAGCTGTACGCGCTGGAAGGCGAACTGACCGACGCCGACGTGGACACCATCAAGCATTACGTGATCAACCCGGTCGAGGCCCGCGAGGCCAGCCTGGAGACCAAGGAAACACTGAAGACCCAGGTGCCGGTGCCCGGCAAGGTCGAGACCATCGCCGGTTTCAACGAGATGGACGCCGAAGCCGGCCAGAAGTTCATTGACGAGCGCGGTCTGGCCATGGATCTGGCCGACCTCGAATTCTGCCAGAAGTACTTCAGCGAGGAGGGCCGCGAGCCCACCATCACTGAGATCAAGGTGATCGACACCTACTGGTCCGACCACTGCCGCCACACCACGTTCGGCACTGAGCTGGACGAAGTGGATATTGACGACGCCACCGTCAAGGCCGCATTCGAGCGCTACCTTGAGATGCGCCACGAGCTCGGCCGCGATGCCAAGCCCGTCTGCCTCATGGACATGGGCACTATCGGCGCCAAATGGCTCAAGAAGAACGGCATCCTTACCGGTCTCGATGAGTCCGAGGAAATCAACGCCTGCACCGTCAAGGTCAAGGTTGATGTGAACGGCGAGAATCAGGACTGGCTGTTCCTGTTCAAGAACGAGACCCACAACCACCCCACCGAAATCGAGCCGTTCGGCGGCGCGGCCACCTGCATCGGCGGCTGCATCCGCGATCCTCTGTCTGGCCGTTCCTACGTGTATCAGGCGATGCGCGTCACCGGCGCCGCAGACCCGACCGTGCCGGTGTCCGAGACACTCGAGGGCAAGCTACCCCAGCGCAAGCTCGTGACCACCGCTGCCGCCGGCTACAGCTCCTATGGCAACCAGATCGGTCTGGCCACCGGCCAGGTCGATGAGATCTACCACCCCGGTTACGTGGCCAAGCGCATGGAGGTGGGTGCGGTCGTAGCCGCCACCCCGGCCGACCACGTGCGCCGCGAGACCCCGGCCCCCGGCGACAAGATCATCCTGCTGGGCGGTCGTACCGGTCGTGACGGTATCGGCGGTGCTACCGGTGCTTCCAAGGCTCACAATGTAGAGTCCCTGGAACTCGACGGCGCTGAGGTACAGAAGGGCAACGCTCCTGTGGAGCGCAAGCTGCAGCGTCTGTTCCGCCGTGGCGATGCCTGCCGTCTGATCAAGCGCTGCAACGACTTTGGCGCGGGCGGAGTGTCCGTGGCGGTCGGCGAGCTGGCTGACGGCCTGTTCGTGGACCTCAACACCGTGCCCAAGAAGTACGAGGGCCTGGACGGCACCGAACTGGCCATCTCCGAATCTCAGGAGCGTATGGCCGTGGACGTGGCCGCCGAGGATGTGGACGAGTTCCTCACCTACGCTCGCGAAGAGAACCTCGAAGCCACGGTGATTGCCACTGTGACCGAGGATCCGCGCATGGTGATGACCTGGAACGGCGACGAAATCGTGAACCTGTCCCGTGGATTCCTGGCCTCCAACGGTGCCTCCAAGCACCAGACCGTGCACGTCGAAGCCCAGCAGGGCTACGAGACCCCGTGGGGCGAGGGCACGTTGGCCGAGCGCATGAACAAGATGGTCACCGATCTCAACGTGGCCTCCAACAAGGGTCTGTCGGAGCGCTTCGACTCCACCATCGGCGCGGGCACCGTGCTTATGCCGTTCGGCGGCAAGCGTCAGCTCACCCCGAACATGGCCATGGTCGCCAAGCTGCCGGTGTTCGGCGAGACCACCACCGCTTCGGCTATGGCGTGGGGCTTCAACCCATACATTATGTCCAAGAACCAGTTCACCGGTGCATACCTGTCTGTGGTCGAGTCGCTGGCCAAGCTGGTCGCGGCAGGCTTCGAGCATGAGAAGGCCTACCTGAGCTTCCAAGAGTACTTCGAGAAGCTGCGCGACGAGCCGGAACGCTGGGGCAAGCCGACGGCCGCCGTGCTCGGTGCGCTGATGGCCCAAGTTGATCTGGGCGCCGGTGCTATCGGCGGTAAGGACTCCATGTCCGGCTCGTTCGAGGATCTCGACGTGCCGCCAACGCTGATTTCCTTCGCCGTGGCCGTGGGCAACATGAAGCGCGCCACCTCCCCCGAGTTCAAGGGTGCCGACCACCGTATCGTGCGTATCGCACCGCGTTACCTGGCCGACGGCCTGACTCCGGACAAGGACGCGCTGCTTGAGGCATTCTCCGTGATCGAGGAGCTCACCGACTTCCACGATGCCTTGGCCGTCTCCACGCCGGGCTATGGCGCCACCGCCGAAGCCCTGTTCAAGATGACGCTCGGCAACCGCATTGGCGTGACCCTGAACGACAGCATCGCCGTGGATGACCTGTTCACCCCGGCATACGGCTCGTTCATCGTCGAGCTGGCAGACAACGCCAAGCTTCCGGCCGTCTCCAACCTGGTCGAAATCGGCGAAATCGGCACCACCACCTCTGAATACGCGTTCAAGGCCGCCGGTGAGACGCTGGACTTGAACGCCGTGCAGGAAGCTTGGGAGTCCGGCATCGAATCCGTGTTCCCATACCGCTCCAAGGGCGAGGATAAGGGCAAGACCGTCGAGACCATCGACTTCCACGCACCGAAGAAGACCGCGTACACAGGTTCTTCCGTTGCCAAGCCGCACGTGGTGATCCCGGTGTTCCCGGGCAACAACTGCGAGTACGATTCCGCCGCCGCCTTCGAGCGCGCCGGTGCCGACGTGACCACGCTGATTGTCAACAACCTGACGCCGGCCGCCGTCGCCGAATCCACGCAGGCACTGGTCAAGGAAATCAACAAGAGCCAGATCGTGATGATTCCGGGCGGCTTCTCCGGCGGCGATGAGCCGGACGGTTCCGCCAAGTTCATCACCGCGTTCTTCCGTGCGCCGGCCGTCACCGAGGCCGTGCGTGACCTGTTGAAGAACCGCGATGGCCTGATGCTCGGCATCTGCAATGGTTTCCAGGCGCTCGTCAAGCTGGGTCTGGTGCCGTACGGCGACATCGTGCCGATGACCGACACCTGCCCGACGCTGACCTTCAACACCATCGGCCGTCACCAGAGCCGACTGGTCCGCACGCGCGTGGCCTCCGACCTCTCCCCGTGGCTGGCCAAGACTTCGGTGGGCGACATCCACACCGTGGCCATCTCCCACGGCGAGGGCCGCTTTGTGGCCTCCGACGAGGTGCTCGCCCAGCTCAAGGCCAACGGCCAGATCGCCACGCAGTACGTGGACGAGACCGGCACCCCCGGCATGGATCTGGACGTGAACCCGAACGGCTCGCTGCTCGCCATCGAGGGCATCACCAGCCCGGACGGCCGCGTGTTCGGCAAGATGGGCCACTCGGAGCGTTCCGGCAACGGCCTGTACGTCAACGTGCCCGGCAACAAGTACCAGCCGATCTTCGAGGCCGGCGTGGAATACTTCGCCGCCTGATAATCGGCGCACATCGCGCCTGATACGGCACACAGGGAAGGAACTCTCGGGTTCCTTCCCTTTTTTGTTCATGCCGGTCATGGGCTAAGGTTGGGGTGTTCGCACTACCGAATCCGCCGCTGAAAGGACCTGTCGTCATGCCGATCAACGAGGCATTGTTCGCCGCGATGAAGGCCGCCAGCTACATCAAGCCCAACGCGGGCAAGTCGTACAAATTGCAGCGCGTGGCGGAAGAGCTTATCGCCAAGCAGGCACCCGCCAATCCGAAATGCCGTGTCGAGGATATTTCGGCGCCTATGGCGGATGGATATGCCGTACCATTGCGAGTGTTCACGCCGCTGGTCGCCTATGGAGCGCCCCTGCCCGAAGCCCTGGAGGAATCTTCCGCCAATGACACGCCAGTGGCCTCGGCAATATCCGCGATTCTGCCCGCCGTATTACCCAAAGTCCTACCCAAAATACCCATCAAGGAAAGCACGTCGAGCGGCAACACCGGCAGCATTCCCGACGACTCCGGCACGGAAATCCCCGTGATTACGCCACATGGCACTATCCTGTTTTTCCACGGCGGCGGTTGGGCCACGGGCGGCATCAACCTGTACACGCAGGCTTGCGCGCATATGGCCGTGCGATTGCAGCGCCGTGTGATTGCGGTCGAGTACCGGCTGGCTCCTGAATACCGCTTCCCTACTGCCGTTGAGGATTGCTATGAGGCGGCCCGGCAGTTGTTTGCCGGGGAGTTGCCGATTTCTGGGGTGGGTGGAGGTTCTGCCGCTGATGGCCACCCCCAGTCGGCTTTGCCGACAGCCCCTGCCGGCGGGAGCGATATTCCTGCGGACCAGAGAGACATTCCCGCCAGCGGGGGCGATATGTCTGACCCCGCTCCCGATCCCGACAGCATCGTGCTGTTTGGCGACAGCGCGGGCGGCAATCTTGCGGCCGCCGTCTCGCTCATGGCCCGCGACCGCGGCGAGTTCATGCCGCGCACGCAGATGCTGCTTTACCCGGTAGTCGGCAACGACTACAACCCGGAGACCAGTCCGTTCGAATCGGTGCGGACCAACGGCACCGACTACATCCTCACCGCACAGGACATGGCCGACTACATCGACATGTACCGTTCGTCCGTGGCCGACCTGACCAATCCGTATTTCGCGCCGCTCACCGCGCATGACCTGAGCAATCAACCGCGCACGCTGGTGTTGTCCGCCGAATACTGCCCGCTCAGAGACGAGGACGAAGCGTACGCCCGTCGTCTGCAATTGGTGAACGACAACGTCTCCTGTTACCGGATTCACGACGGCATCCACGGTTATCTGCTCAACACGTCGGCCGTAGGGCTGGTGTCCACCACTTACCGGATCATCGAGCATTTCCTCGACGACACACCGCTGGAGCCGGCTCCCGGCACCGGCACCACCGCCAACGCACCGGAAGGAGGCGACGCATGGCAAGACGTACTTGGTACCGATTAGACAACATCGGCAAGTTCTACTCCTCCCAGGCTGGCCGCTCCTCGCAGACCGTGTTCCGCTATTCGGCCGAGCTGGCGGACGACATCGCCCCGGACATCCTGCAGCACGCGCTCGACCATGCCATCGCCCGGTTCCCGAGCTTCAACGTGCACCTGCTCAACGGCATGTTCTGGCATTACCTCGAACAGTCGGATGATAAGCCTCGAGTGGAGCCGGAACATCTGCCGATATGCTCGCGACTGCATTACGGGCCCAAAAGCATGCTGTTCCGCGTGAGTTATTTCCGCAATCGTGTCAATCTCGAGGTCTCGCACATCATTTCGGACGGTCGCGGCGCCATCAACCTGTTCAAGTCACTGTTGCACGCCTACATTGCCGAGCGATATGACGTGCCGGATGTGCCTTCGGATTACGACGGCTCGGACAGCGACAAAGCCGAAAACAGCTTCGACAAATATTACGAACGGGACAAAGCCGGCGCCGCGCCAGGCACGAAGATCTACCGGCTGGCCGGCCCCATCGACCGGGCCGCGCCCACGTTCATGGAATATCACGTCAGCGCCAGCAAGGTGCTTGGTGCAGCACGTCAGTGCGGAGTGAGCCTCACCTCCTACCTCATCGCCGCGATACTGTGCGCGATTCGCGACGTCATGCCCTCGCGCGCCCGCAATCGCGCGATTCGCGTGGATATTCCGGTCGACTTGCGCGCCTTCTTCAAGTCGGAGACCGTGCGCAACTTCTACGGCATGACTTACGTGGCGTACACGCCGGCCGATATCGAAGCCGATGAGGACTCCGCGAAAACTTCCGCAACGAGCCCAGACGCGACCGGCGACGATCGGCAGTCCGCCACCCGCACCGCGCACGGCAACGGTATGGGTGGATTGCTGACCGATGAGCCGTTGGCCGACATCGCCCGCCATGTGCAGGAGCAGCTCGGCCATGCCACCAGTCGCGAGCGCGTCGAATCGCATATGAACCGCATGATTGCGCTGGAAAAGAATCCGGCGCTGCGTCTCGCGCCCTCCCCTGCCAAGGACTGGGTGCTGGAGCTGGCCCGGTTCATCGCCGACCGCGAGACCACGACCACCGTCTCGAACCTTGGCCGAGTCACCTTGGATGAACGACTCGCGCGCCATGTGCGTTCGGTGAGCTTCCTCACCACACCGGCCAGCCTGAATTTCACGGTCTGCTCGTTCGGCGACGACCTGAGTATCGGCATCTCCACCATCTACCATGATCTGAACGTCATCAAGAATCTGTGCCGGATCCTCGCCACGCAGGGCATCAGCGGCCGTATGAGCATCGCCGGAGTGCATGTGGAGAAGGGAGCGTCGGCATGAAGCATTGTGACGCCTGCAACGTTGATTTCACCGGCGATATGGTCCGTTGCCCGCTGTGCCAGAACGAATTGCACGGCGAGGCCTCTCCCGCCACGTTCCCCACACAGCAGATCTACTTGCGCCCAAGGCGTTTGGCGGTGAAGATCATCACGTTCGTGACCGGCGCGATCCTATTGCTGCACGGCTTCTTCAGCTACCTGTTTTCGTGGCCGATACCGATTGCCAGCGCTTCGGCGGCTGCGCTGATCATCAGCGTACTGTTCATCAACAGTGCGATTCTGCACGTACCACGACCTCTGCGTATCATGTTCCGCTATTTCTATATCATGCTGGCGATTGCACTGATATGGTTCGCGGCCACGGGGAGCCATATCGTCACGATGTTTGTCATTCCCATCATGTGTCTGGTCTCACTTGTCTTCGACGTGGTACTGCTTATCGTGCTGCGGGCCAAGGCCATCGACCAATACGCCAAATATCTGGCATTCGACATCGTCGCTGGCCTACTGCCGCTGACGTTCATTCCGCTCGGCTGGGCTCCGTGGGATGTGCTGGTGATGGTCAGCGGGCTGGTCTCCCTGCTGGTGCTGCTCGGCCTGCTCGTCTTCGCCCGCCGCCAGCTCTTCTCGGAATTCGGCAAACAGTTCTCGGCGTAAGTTGACTGATATTGACGTTTAATAGTGATGGCCCACAGGAAGATTCCCTGTGGGCCATCACTATCTGTTGTGTATGGATACGCTTAATCGTCTACTTCATAGTGGTCGACAGATGCCTTCACCTGCGCCGCATCGGCATCGCTACCGGTTTCGAATTTTACCTTTTCTCCTGCAGGCCAAGCATTAGTACTGGCGTATACTTCGGCAGCCTTCACGCCATCGGCATCGTATAGAGCCAATATCAAGTTGACGGTACCGAAATCGATTCCGCTGATGTTTTCGATGACGGCTGAGTATGCGTAGTAGCCATATCCGTCATCAGTTTTCTCAAAAGTCGCAGAGGCAATCAGATTATTCAGCGCGTCTTCCGTTTCCGTCTTTTTCTTGACGGACGAACCGTTGGCAACAATATCATTCAATGGATCTTGATATTTACTGTCTACCGTGAGCTTGTAATTATCGACAAAATCCTTGAGCAATGCCGAACGCTTATCGTATACCTTAGTCCATTCGGTGCTGTAATCCGAGCTGAGATAGGAATAATCCTCGTTCACTTTTTGTGAATCCTCAAGCAGGTTGATATAAGTAATGACTTTCTCCTGCAACTTCGAATCCTTGAACTGCCGCTCTTTCAAAGGCTCATCGTTATCGATTTCAGCCTGAACAGCATCTTTGACATGCTTGACGGAATCGGTATCTTTCTTCTGCTCGTACTGGTCGAGAACATCCGAACGCTTCTGATACGCTTTTGCGATTATGGACATCGCCTCATCATCCGCATAGTCTGGACCGTCATCCTTTTGAGTGTTACCGCAGCCTGCAGCGCCAACGATGAACACCAAACTAACGACCGCTGCAAGTACCGTCTTACCCACGTTTCGTACATAGGAAATCATAAGAGTCCTCTCAATTCCTCGTTTTTCCTATGACGCGACTGCATAACCGCCAAGAATAAATCAGTTCCCAACTGATTTTTGACGATAAATAATTGACCTTGCTATACCATAAAAAAGCGCTGTTACTCATGCCTCATAGCATGAGTAACAGCGCTTGGCAACAATGTAGACTATTTTTTTCGGCTCTGTTGTGTGGATATTCACCGTATACGAGTCCATTTCTGCAATAGATGAATACATCTTTTCAATCACCGTTTTTGCCTGCTCATTAGCATTCTTCAACAAATCCCCCTTATTCAGTTTCTTTTCCGACTGCGTTTTGGCGTCTTTCAAGGCATCTGCTGTATCTGAAACTTCATTGCCGTTAAATAGTGAAGATTCTTCATCAAAGAATCTCAATGAATCCGGGTCCACCGAAACTGACTAGATAGTAGGTGCTGGCAGCGTGATGTCGATGGTTCGATTATGCTTATTGACATCAATCTCAGCCTTACTCAGATCGACGCCGGCACGGGCCTCAAACGTATAGAACATCACAAATGATTTTTTTTATTGAGGAGAGACATGGTGGTGATTAACGCAATTTACAAAAAGCTTTACGCGCAAGACTGTGGCAGCCGACTAAGTGGGGTAAGAAGCTTCTGAAAATCGCGGATTCCATAAGCTACTAAGTGACGGAAGCGAGTGGACAATGCAAACGCGGGAGCATGTGTTGGATACTTTGAATCATGACGGCGCGAAAGTCTTTGCCAAGGGGATGATAAGGCAGGGATGGAATGCTCTAGGTGAGGGAATGCATAACACCGTAGTCGGTATCCAGCATTCGTTGAAGAACAGTGGCAGGGCATGGAATCGTTTCGTCTCCGGATGGCAGGATGCGAAACAGGCCGCGAATGCCGCTCATTCTAACCCAAACAACACGGTGATGAGGGATTTCTGGGATGGTCAGTTCAAGAGATTCGGAGATTGGAGCAAAGGCCATGGGTGGTCCATCGGCGACACAATTATGAATGCCCGAACCGGGTATACCGATTTTCGGGGTATCCACGACATGAAGAATATCGCGGCTGTCGACGCCCGTCGGACGGTGTGGGACACCATGAATTTTGGTCAGCATGTTGTGTCGTATGCCAACGCGACGTATGACACGTTGGCATACGGCGAAAGTGGTGAAGCCTTTCGTGAATCCGACTGCGGATGGTGGTCTGCAGTGGAAGCATTCGCCACAGGATTATTTCAAGACGCTCGTTCCGGATCCAGATCAGTTATGGAATTTCAAGACCATATATCAGGCACCGGGAAAGTTGTCCGATGGGGCGGCTGAGGCATCTAATGCCATTCGAGTTGGTATCAGTGATCTATAAAGGATGGATGATTGACGATGAGTAAGCATTCTAGAAATGATGGTCGGCAACCGGAGCAATATGCACGTTTATCGGAGTCTCCTTCGGAGGATGAGTCTGATGAGGAGTTCCGTCAGTTTCTGCTTGCTAAGGGAGACCAGAACGATCCTGCGGTCAGGGATATGTTAAAGACCATTGATAGAGACGGGTATGAACGGTCTGCGGCGAATGGTGGTCCGACTCTGGAGTATGAGAGTCATGGCTTGTTGGCGTTGACGGTTCCTCATCTGCATGGTCCGCGTCCGGGGCATCGTGCGTTCGGAATGCGTGGCGTGGTGTTGAAGTCTTTGTGGTTCCTGTCTGTTTTTGTGGTGTCCGTGGTGGTGCAGGTAGTGTTCATGGATGCGGCAAAGGCGAATGGGGCGGGTGATTGGTGGCCGTTGGCGGCCGTCCCCAATGTTGGGGTGTTCGTCATTGTGTTTGCGTCGATAGCGTTGTCTCCGTTCATCGTTTACGCGATTGGCAGTTTGTGGCCTCGTCTGACCGTGCCTTTCGTGATGTTCGCCTCCTTGGCGATGCTTGCGGCTGGTTCGTTTGTGGGCCAGGAGGTTGGTCGTAGGTGGTTGTGGGACCGGTATGTGGCGACTGGCTTGTTGAAGCCGGGGGATTTCGTGGACTGGTCGTCTGATCGTCTGCCTGCGCCTTTGGCACAACCCGCGTCGGGTGGTTGGTGGGTGACCGGCTTGGTGGCCGGTGTACTGCTGGTGTCGGGTTCCCTGTTCCTGTACCGGGAGGATCGGCATCGTGGGTCGAACATTCTTCCTCGCTATATATCGTATGGTGGCGGCGTGGTTGGTCTGGTCGCGGCCATCGGCATCGCGTTGACCCGTCATGTGAGCGGTTTCGCGTTGGTGGCGGCCCCGCTGGTTGCGTTGTTCGTTGGGTTCCTGTGGTTCCCGTTGGATTTGGCGGCTGCCTGTTTTTGTGTGGATAATCGTCGTGAGTCGTGTGGCGAGTGGCCGGCCGCGTTCTGGCTCACCGCCGAGGCGTTGTTCGTCATTGGCGTGTGTACGGCGCTGCCCATGACGTGACGTCTGGTTGTGTGCTGGGATGGTAGTGCAAAGGAGGGTGAGTGGGGATGTCCATTCGGTTGGATGAGCGACGGTATGTCGAGGAGTTGAAGCGGCTGGTTGCGGATTTCCGGATGTGGAAGAATCCGCTGGTTCCGTTGCCGGATGGCTTCGAGGACGATCTGGCGTGGAGCAATGTTGCCTTCCTTATACTCTTCAAAACCAAAATCGGTTTCCTTGGCCGTAGTAAGATCCTGAATCTTTTCCAACTGCCTGGCCACAACCGAATTGGTCAGAGTCGCCTGAGGATGCAGCATATTGTCAACTGACCTATATCCAAATACCGCAGCAATTGCGCAAACGACGACTAAAACACCAATAAGAATGGCTTGTGCCTTCACTGGCAATTTCTTCCACCTTTTTTCATTGTAAATCCTTCTTCTCTTTGAGGGAATATGACATTAACTGTCCGCCCCCGAACTATTTTCAAGACCAAACGGCATAATATGGGGCTTATGAGCGAACATGTGGAGCATGGGTTTGGGCCGGTGTGGGATGGTGAGTCCCGGGCTTTGATTTTGGGATCGATGCCGAGTCCGAAATCCCGAGCGGCGGCGTTTTACTATATGCATCCACAGAACCGGTTTTGGCCGGTGATGCAGGCGCTGTTTGCCAACTCCGCTGATCCTACTGACGCTGTCGGCGATTTACCTGAGTCCCGTCGTGCGTTTGCTCTGCGCCACCACATTGCGTTATGGGATGTCATTGCTTCTTGCGATATCACCGGAGCCAGCGATGCCAGCATCCGCAATGCCGTGCCCAACGACTTGACACCAATCTTGCGCGGCGCTCCAATCGCCCACATCTTCGCAACCGGCGCGAAATCAGCGCAACTTTACCGCAAACTTATCGAGCCGCGCCTGACCGAAGCCGGCATCGCCATCGGTATGACCCAACTGCCCTCCACCAGCCCGGCCAACGCCTCAATGCGTTTGCCGGACCTTATCACCGCCTATCGCGAAGCGTTTCAAAAGGCAAACGTACTAGAGAATGCGTATTGGAAAAACTAAAAGTAGATACCTAAAAGTATGGCGAAACCATCAATCTCGGATGGCAAACCCAGCATCACGAATCCTATCTTGCATCTCATTGGCAATAGCAATACAGCGCGTCCGCGGAATATCAGCCTTCACATCAACACCAGTCAAATCCGCAACAGTGACGCTCTTCCCCCTTCCGTTCACCGAAGTCGCTTCCAAGCCCAGCCAGCTGGAGAACAACATGAAGGCCGCCGGCTCCAAGATTCCAGCCGATGCGATGGCCGAGATCGACAAGATCACTGGCTTCCACCGCTTTGAGCGTCACGTGGGCTGACGAATCTGAGACTTCCTCCAACGGGAGCGATTGTTAAGCGCCGAAATCGGTATCGCCTTGGGCCTCGGCCTGAGCGATGGCGGTTTCGGCATTTTTTGCTGCCTGCTCGATGACTTGGCCGTAACCGGTCAGAGCCGCGAACGGCATGAATTGGGCAGCCCGCTGGCGGCGAGACATGTGTGGATGCTTGTGCGACTGGTGATGGGGCAGGTTGATGATGTCGTCGTATGCGTGAGTTTCTTGCAAGGTCATGCGCGATGACCTCCAATCTGACGGTTGCGAGCCTGACCGGTGGCACCGTCTTCCATATCCATGGCTTTGATGACGGCGTTGCGGCCGAATTTACGTTTCACATCCAGCAGCGCACGCTGGATATCATGCTCACCATCTCTGTCATCAGCGGGCTCGGACCCATACGATTGAGCCTCGTCATCACCGAACAGGTCGAGCTGCTCATAGCGTTTGCCGGCGGCAAGCTCCTCCGGCGTGGCCACATCATCGGCGATGACGGTCAGGCGTCTCACGAGCAGGCGTGAATCCACAATGCGCTCGTACAGCATCGTCATGGCCTCACGGATACGCGCCGAAGATGACGTGAAATCACCCAAACCAATCGACCCGACCGCGCTCTTGGGCACTTTACGCCCAAACCGGTCGACGGTCACCGGCCCCTGATAACTTTTCGCCGCACGCTCAGCGGCACGTTTCATCGCATAATCAGCGCATGAATCGAGCTTCGACGCGTCCAAACTGCCGATGTCATAGCCAACGGCAAGCGTGAGTCGATTCGTCAGCACGCCTTTATCAACCAAATCGAGGGCGAGCGCATCGGCCATCTCCTTGGTAATCAGTCGGGCCGTGGCATAGTCGGCGGGACCGGTGAGCACCTGCCCACTGCTGATGCTGTGCGCATCCGGCTCATAGGATTGAATGTCTTCCTCGCACGGTTCCCAGCCCCATGCATGATCGATCAGCAATTCGGCATTCACGCCGAACATGCGGTACAGCAGGTCTTCGTTGTAGTAATCCGAGGCGCGGCCTACCGAGCATCGGGCGATATCGCCCATGGTCATCAGGCCGGCATGCTCGAGCTTCTTGGCATAGCCACGCCCAACCCGCCAGAAATCGGTGAGCGGACGATGATCCCAGAGCAGCCGCCGGTATGACATCTCATTCAGTTCGGCCACGCGCACGCCATCCGCGTCGGCCGGCATATGTTTGGCGACGATGTCCATAGCGACTTTTGCCAGATACATATTGGTGCCGATACCGGCAGTGGCGGTGATGCCGGTTTCGGCAAGGATTTCGCGCACGATGGTTCGCGCCATCGCATGTGGCCCCATGCCCAGCGAGCGCAGATATGGCGTGGCGTCGATAAACACCTCATCAATCGAATACACATGGATGTGTTCGGGAGCGGCGTACCTGAGATAGATACCGTAGATCTGCCCGCTGACTTCCAAATAATGTGCCATGCGCGGCTTGGCGATGACCATCGAGGCCTTGAGTCTTGGCGAGTGTTCCAGATCGCGTGCGTCACAGGACTCCCCGATCAATCGGCCTCCAGGAGCATGGACCGCGCGCTCGATGTTGACCCCGCTCAAGCGTTGTTTTACCTCGAACAGCCGTGCACGACCAGGAATGCCATAGGCCTTGAGCGACGGTGAGACCGCCAGGCAGATGGTTTTGTCGGTGCGGGTCTCGTCGGCCACCACCAGATGCGTGGTCAACGGGTCGAGCCCGCGCGCCGCACACTCCACCGAGGCGTAGAAGGACTTGAGGTCTATGGCGATATAGACATGCTCGCGTTGCATGTCTCGGGCCATCGCCATCACCTCCTTATCCACTACCAGCAGCTTGACCAGCATAGCAAAGCAATCGAACATTTGTTCGACAGTGCGCAGCGAATCATTCTCAATAAGAAAAGTGCGAGCAATCCAAACATCTCGGCACAATCGAACATTTCCACAATTGACGGAATATCAGGGCCTCTCGGTGACCAATGTTCATTTCGCCGCCTTTCACCCGCACACTTTTCTTATTGAGAATGATTCGCTGTGAGACAACACGCGATGTAGCCGCCGATTGGTAGGGTTGACAGATAGTTAATCCCCTGTTTGGAAAAAGGAGCTTTGGCTTGTCGGCTGAACTCGAAGACATTCACGAGGAATGTGGCATCTTCGGCGTGTGGGGCCACCCCGACGCCGCCCGACTTACCTATTTCGGCCTGCACGCGCTGCAGCATCGCGGTCAGGAAGGTGCCGGCATCGTCTCCAACGATCACGGCCATCTGACCGGCCACCGCGGACTCGGACTGCTCACCCAGGTGTTCAGCGATGAGCGCGAAATCGAACGGCTCAAAGGCGACCGAGCCATCGGCCACGTGCGTTACGCCACGGCCGGCTCCGGCACCACGGACAACATCCAGCCGTTCATCTTCCGCTTCCATGATGGCGACGTGGCTCTGTGCCACAACGGCAACCTAACGAACTGCCCGTCACTGCGCCGCAAGCTGGAAGACGAAGGCGCGATCTTCCACTCGAACTCCGACACCGAGGTGCTCATGCACCTCATCCGCCGCTCCCTGCAACGCACCTTTATGGACAAGCTCAAGGAAGCGCTCAACACCGTGCACGGCGGCTTCGCCTATCTGCTCATGACCGAGAACGCCATGATCGGCGCGCTCGACCCGAACGGCTTCCGCCCGCTTTCCCTCGGCAAGATGAAGAACGGCGCTTACGTGCTCGCTTCCGAAACCTGTGCCCTCGATGTGGTCGGCGCCGAGCTGGTGCGCGACATCCGCCCCGGTGAAATCGTGGTGGTAGATGACCACGGCTACAAGATCGTGCAGTACACCAACAACACGCAGCTGGCCATCTGCTCGATGGAGTACATCTACTTCGCCCGCCCGGATTCCAACATCTACGGCATCAACGTGCACTCCGCCCGCAAGCGCATGGGCGCACGCCTGGCACAGGAATCTCCGGTCGATGCCGACATGGTCATCGGCGTGCCGAACTCCTCCCTGTCCGCGGCCTCCGGCTACGCGGAAGCGGCTGGGCTGCCCAACGAGATGGGTCTGATCAAGAACCAGTACGTGGCCCGCACCTTCATTCAGCCCACGCAGGAACTGCGCGAGCAGGGCGTGCGCATGAAACTGTCCGCCGTACGTGGCGTGGTCAAAGGCAAGCGCGTCATCGTCATCGATGACTCCATCGTGCGTGGCACCACTTCCCGCCGCATCGTCCAGCTTCTGAAGGAGGCCGGCGCCGCCGAAGTGCACATGCGCATCAGCTCGCCGCCGCTCAAGTACCCGTGCTTCTACGGCATCGACATCTCCACCACCAAGGAACTCATCGCAGCCAAGATGAGCGTGGAAGAGATTCGCGACTACATCGGCGCCGATTCGCTGGCCTACCTATCTCTGGACGGCCTGGTCGAATCCATCGGACTGAACGCCGACGCCCCGTACGGCGGCCTGTGCGTCGCCTACTTCAATGGCGACTACCCCACCGCTCTGGACGACTATGAGGCCGACTTCCTGAAGTCCCTCACCCCCGAGGATCGCGTGCGACTGCCTGAGTTCGCGCTGTACAAGAGCAAGTACGTCGGCAACGAGTACAATACCGTGCAGCCGGATGCCCAGTAACTTATCATCAACCCATCCAACAACTCCTTGACCAGAGGCGCTTGCCTCCCCTCAGTCGGCTTCGCCGACAGCTCCCCTCCAGAGGGGAGCCAGAATAAGTAGAAAGGCCCAACCAAATGCCACAAGCATATGAGAACGCCGGCGTGAGCGTCGAAGCCGGGTACGAAGTCGTCAAGCGCATCAAGTCGCACGTGGCTCGCACGAACCGCCCCGGTGTGGTCGGCGGTATCGGCGGCTTCGGCGGCCTTTTTGACCTGGCTTCCCTTGGATACAAAGAGCCGGTTCTCATCTCCGGCACCGACGGCGTGGGCACCAAGCTCATGGTCGCCAAGATGGCAAATAAGCACAACACCATCGGCATCGATTGCGTGGCCATGTGCGTCAACGACATCGCCGCTCAGGGTGCCGAACCGCTGTTCTTCCTTGACTACATCGCCTGCGGCAAGAACGATCCGGCTCTGCTCGAGCAGGTCGTAGCCGGCGTGGCCGACGGCTGCGTGCAGGCCGGTTCTGCACTGGTCGGCGGTGAAACCGCTGAAATGCCGGGCATGTACGACGAGGACGAATACGATCTCGCTGGTTTCTCGGTCGGCGTCGCCGAAAAGTCCGCCATCGTGGACGGCTCCACCATTGCCGAGGGCGATGTGCTCATCGGCTTGCCCTCCACCGGCGTACACTCCAACGGCTTCTCTCTGGTGCGCAAGGCCCTGTTCGAGCAAGCTGGCTACACCGTGGACACCGAACTTGACGAGCTGGACGGCGAAAAGCTCGGCGACGTGCTGCTCACCCCCACCAAGATCTACGTCAAGGTTCTCTCCCCGCTGTTCAAGGCAGGCGTGGTCAAGGGCGTGGCCCACATCACCGGTGGCGGCTTCATCGAGAACATCCCGCGCATGATTCCGGACGGCCTGGCCGCTGAGATCGAGCTCGGCACCTGGCCTGTGCTCCCGATTTTCGATGTGCTGGAGAAGGCCGGCAACATCGATCACAAGGAGATGTACAACATCTTCAACATGGGCATCGGCATGGTACTCGCCATCGACCCCGCCCGCAAGGACGAGGCGCTGAAGCTGCTCACCGACAACAACGAGCCCGCTTACGTGCTCGGCTCCATCACCGCCGACACCACCGGCACGCAAATCGTACTGAAGTAACTCGCTTTCCGCAGGAAAGGAACAACATGGGTCAGAAAGTATTGGTCATCGGCTCCGGAGCGCGTGAGCACACCATCGCCTACACGCTGCTCAAGGCACCGAGCGTTGACGAAGTCACCGTGGCCCCCGGCAACCCGGGCATGCTCAAGGACGGCATCCACACCACGCAGCTCAGCCAGTCGAACCACGCCGCACTCATCGACTTCGTGAAGGACAACGACTACGACTGGGTGTTCGTCGGCCCGGAAGTCCCGCTGATCGAAGGCATTGTGAACGATTTCGCCGCCGCCGGCATCAAGGCGTTCGGCCCATCCAAGGCCGCCGCCCAGATTGAAGGCTCCAAGGATTTCGCCAAGCAGCTCATGGACCGTCACAACATTCCGACCGCCCAGTACAAGACCTTCAGCGATCTTGAGCTGGCTCAGGACTACGTACACGAGCATGGTGCTCCGATCGTTATCAAGGCTGATGGCCTGGCCGCCGGCAAGGGCGTGACCGTGGCCATGGACGAGCTCACCGCTCAGCGTGCTCTCGAAGACATCTTTATCGACCACCGCTTTGGCTCTGCCGGCGCCAAGGTCGTTATCGAGGACTTCCTGGACGGTCAGGAATTCTCCCTGATGAGCTTCGTCAACGGCACCGATTTCTGGCCGATGCCAATCTCCCAGGATCACAAGCGCGCCCATGACGGCGACGAAGGCCCGAACACCGGCGGCATGGGTGCCTACAGCCCGGTTCCGCAGATTCCGCAGTCCGTGGTTGACGAAGCCATCGAAACTATCGTGCGCCCCACCGTTGAGGGCATGGCTGAAGAAGGCACGCCGTTCACCGGCATTCTGTACGCCGGCCTGATTGCCACTGCCGACGGCCCGAAGGTCATTGAATTCAACGCTCGTTTTGGCGATCCGGAAACCGAAGTCGTGCTCCCCAAGCTCACTTCCGACCTTGGCGCTGGCATCTCCGCCATTCTCGACGGCGAAACCCCTGAGTTCACGTGGAACGAGTCCAACGCCACCCTTGGTGTGGTGATTGCCTCCAACGGCTACCCGGAGAACGTTATCAAGGGTGCTCACGTGCCCGAAATCGACGTTGACGAGGATTCTCACGTCTACTACGCCGGTGTCGCCTCTGACGAGCACGGTAACCTTGTGGCCAACTCTGGCCGCGTGCTGCTCGTTGAGACCTCCGCTCCGGATATCAAATCCGCGCAGGACAAGGTCTACGCAATCATCGATAAATTCGAACTGCGGGGAATGTTCTATCGCCACGACATCGGCTTCAAAGCCCTGAAGTAGCAGAAGCGGCGCATCTGCCGCGTTGCTGTCTCGTCGACGTACCTGTTGCGCTACGCGCAACCGTTGCGGTACAGCCGCTCCCCTCACCTGAGGACAGCCCACTGGGCTGTCCTCTATATGGTTCGGCACCTTCCTCGACACGCCTTGCAGCTGCACCACTTCTGCTACTTCAGGAAACCTGAACGCGTGATGATGGAGCGTTAGCCGCGTATTTTGGCCCGGTAGTCAGATCACACGATTGACGTGACTACCGGGCCAAATTTTTCTGTCCCGATAGTCGATTTTGACTCTTTTTTACGAACCGGGACAGCAAACATTCGCCGTATCAGAGTAACCACCGGTGAATAGCAGAAAATTTCACCGAAAACATCATCATTCAACTCAGCTTTGAGATGAGATCCATCAGCTTGGCTTTGGCCTCGTTGAATGGCGGATATACCAACCATAGGGTGTCGGGGAACTGCGGCTTGCTGACCACGGTTTTGATGTGACTGAACGTGCGGAAGCCCTCTTTGCCGTGATACGCACCGATACCGGAACCGCCCACACCACCAAATGGCAGTCGGCTGGAAAGCAGATGGCCCAGCGGCAATGAGTATCCAAGAGCACCGGAACTGGTCTGGCGCTCGAAGGCAAGCCGCACTTCATGGTCGCGCGAAAACACATATGCTGCCAACGGGCGAGATCGCCGATTGATGAAACGAATTGCAGCCTCGGCATCTTCGACCACCACGATCGGTAGAATCGGGCCGAAAATCTCCTCCCCCATCACCGGCGCATCCGGCTGCGTGCCGTACAGCACGGTAGGAGCAACGTAGCGAGCAGCCCGGTCGACCTTACCACCGCACATCACACGGCCGGCCGGATCCACCACGCCAGGCACCGCAACAATACCGGTCTCAGTGGTATCAGGACGGGCCTCAGTTGCCGTATTTCCAGACGCAGCAGCATTAATGCGTTTCCCGACCATGTCCACCGCAGCACCAACCGCAGACGCCACCTGAATCAGCGGAGAGCTCGGCTCATCAGAGGGCACGGTACCGACCGGCAGCAGCTTGCAGAGTCTGTCAAAGTGCCGTTCGTTGATGATACGGCCAAAGTTCGGCGAATCCTGTGGGTTCTTGCCATAGAACTCGGTAACTGCCACGGCAATACGTTTGGCCAACGCTTCAGCCACATCCGGCGTGGCAAGCACATAGTCAGGCGCCACACAGGTCTGCCCGGCATTGGTGAATTTGCCCCACACAATGCGGCGTGCAGCCACGTTGATGTCCGCAGTACGATCCACAAAACATGGCGACTTGCCGCCAAGTTCCAATGTGACCGGCGTCAGGTTCTCGGCCGCCGCCCTCATCACGATTTTGCCGACGCGCCCGCCACCGGTATAGAAGATATGGTTGAACGGATTCTTCAGCAGATCACCGGTTTCCTTAGGTCCGCCTTCAACCACACGCACCGCCTCGGCATCGAGGTATTGCGGCACGAGTTCAGCAAGCAGTTTGGATGTATTCGGTGAGAGCTCGGACGGCTTCAGACAGACGGCATTGCCTGCGGCGAGCGCGTCGGCCATCGGCTCCAAAGCCAGCAATACCGGATAATTCCACGGTGAAATGATAAGCACCACGCCTTTGGGCTCGGCGATCGTCCATCCGGCGGCAGGCTGCAGCATCCAATGCATCGCCTTAGGATGCCGGGCAGTCCACAGGCCCAGACGATTGCGTACAAACTGCGCCTCGCCAGCCACCAGGTTCAGTTCCATAAGCACTGTTTCAGCCGCGGGCTTGCCCAAGTCGGCCATGGCCGAGGAGATGAAAGCATCACGGTTCTCCATAACCAGACGGCGCAATGCGTTCAACTGTGCACGTCGCCATGCCAGCGGCCGCGTGAGCCCGGATTCGTAGGCAACTTTAAGTTGTTCGAAAGTCTCGTTCGTCATGGAAGCCCCCTTACTTTACGGCAGTGCTACTGCAATTTCAGACGGGCTGCACCCGCGCCTTGCTGGCTCGCCTGTCGGCTCGTACGCTGCCTACAGACAGCCTACTAGGCCGTCTGCTTTACGGCAGCGTCATAAAATCAGTATCTTTCAGATAGTTTTTGCCGGCGGTGATGTCGTATTGGATGAGTTTGTAGTCGGCAAGCAGCTGCTTGGTTTCGGCGTCAAAATCATCCTCGGACATCGGGTTGCCGTTTTGGTCGAGATAGATGTTCTGGCCTTCGGGAATACGATCCCAGCCCTGAATCTTGTTGACCACGGGCGGTTCCATGGCGGCAATCTTGGCATGCATTTCGGTCAGGAATGCCAGATACGGACTCACCTCGGTGTCCATATGTTCGGCAGCCTGCGCCACGAAGAAGTTCGGCGACGAGTAGGCCGCATCGCTGGCCTTGTTACCTTGGGTGCTTGAGGCCTTGTTCGACCAGATGAAGTAGTCGGTCAAATGCAGCGCCAGGGAGTTGTTTGCATCCTCGCTGGCAGAAGAATAGATGCCGGGCAAGTGGTCACCGTAGAACACCACGGTGACGGGCTTATCGAGTGCATCCAGCTCGTCCAGGAACTCCTGCGTGGCCTGATCGGTAATCTCTACGCCCTTCTGGTAGGTCTCGATTGACTGCTGCTCGTCGTCGCCCAGCGGCGTACCAGTGGTGGATTCGGCGGTGTAGTCGTTGTTCTCATACCATTCGTGGTAGGGCATGTGGTTCTGCATGGTGATGATCTGGATGAACTTGCTCGCAGAACCGTCCTTGATGCCTTCCAAAGCGGAATCATAAGATGACTTATCAGAAACGTACGGCGACTCGTCGATTTTGTCCTGATACTTGATCACGTCCGGTCCGGTCAATGTGTAGAAGTGCGAGAAGCCGAACTTCTTGTAGTTCGTGGCTCGTGAGTACATGCTGGACTCATACGGATGGTAACCAAGCGAGTTGGCGGGCGCACCCCACAGCTGATTGATGGTGGGGGTCCAATGCTGGCTGGACACCAGCTGCTGGTATGGGCTGGATAGCGAGGAATCGAAGTTGGCCATGCTCAGGCCGGACAATCCCATGTATTCCAGGTTGGCCGTACCACCGCCGTAGCCGGAGGAGAGCATCAGACCGGAAGTGGTGCTTGCCTTGATTTTGCGGATGTTGGGCATTGAATCCTTGTTGACTTTCAGCCCTGGCACACGCGACGGGTCGGAGAAGGATTCGGAAAGCACGTACACCACGGTGGAATCATTGAGGTTGTTGGTACGGGAAGCGTTGATGGTTTCGGCTTCCTGCTGATACCGTGCCGCAACCTTCTTCATGGTTTCCTCGGAATAGTCACTTGGCTTGTCCATGATTTTCGGGTTGAGCTGGCGGGTGAACGCCACCAGCGGACCGTTGCGCTGCGCGTCATATACGGAATCCCACATGGACGGAATGTCACCCATGGTACGAGAAAACTTGTTGGCCACGGAGTCGGTGGTGCTCACCTGAATGCAATACAGTGCGAATACCAGAACCGGCAGCAGCAGCAAAATCAGTCGGGAGGTGAGATTCAAGCTCAAATTGTCCGTACGAATCATGCGGCCTTTGCGCCCGTCAAAGTGCCGCATCACCAGAATCGCGGCAAGCAGTACGGCGAACGCGCCGAGTGCCACAAGAATCGTTACATGCGCGCCGGCAGGGATGAATGTCAACATATTGCCGGTGTTTGAACCGAGGAAGCCAAGGTCGGCGGGCAGAATCGCCTCGTAGCGGATCTCGACTTTGAAGTGCTCGATGGCAGCCACGATAATGCCCACGCCAAGAATCACGATGCTGGCTGTCCAGAATCGATTGAACAGCATAAGCAGCATGAGATACAGCAGCGCCACAAGCAGTACGTTGAGCACGAATACGAAGTTGCCATCGGTCCACATCTTGCTCACAAAGCCAAATCCGACCGTGGGGCTGGATAACTGCACGCGGGTGGAGCTGGAAGAGACGCCCACTTCGAGCGCGGCCACGACAATGATGTCAAAAATAACGAACAGCACGCCGTATACCCAGCTGGGGAAAGGCTTGTACGTGCGCTTGGGCGTGACTTCGTCGGCTTCGGCCCGCTTGGACCAAAGCTTGAAACGGGGTTTCACTGTGGTAGTACTGCTAGTGTTTTCGCTCATTCGTCTGTTTCCGTATGTGACTGTTCAAGGGCATATTGTTGCCGCCGAACCTTGGAAAATCCATAGTCCCACTATTTTTCTTACTGTTGCCTAACTATTTACCCTAACGCAAAGGGTGCCTCGGGGTACCCCCAAAGCACCCTGATTGATAAGGAGCCTTCCCTGATATCGCATCTATTGCCGCGTAATATCAGGCCATTCGAATTGCCTTAAGGCGTGTCCCCACACAATCCTTTCAGACGCCCCATTATCGAGTTGGCCTGCATGCATATGCGGCAACATATGCGGTTCGGGCTACTTCACAGCGGCGGCGAACTGGTCGACCAGTGCGCTCATCCAGTCAAGCAGGTTGGTGTACTGCTTTGGCATCTGCTCGGTGAGCTCCACGATCGGCACGTTGGCATCCTTGGCGGCGCCGGTGATCTGGTCGGTGGTGGAGTTGGCTTCCTGGCTGTTGAAGACCAGCATCTTGATGGAGCCGACCTTCAGCGTGTCCTGGAAGTCCTTGATGTCGGCCGGGGTCGGCTCGCTCTCGTTGGCGGAGGCCTGGGCGTAGCCCTTCGGAGTGGCGTCGGTCATCTTGAGGTCGTCGGCCAGGTACCAAGCCACGGATTCAGTGGCGGCGTAGGGCAGGTTCTCGGTCTTGGAGGAAGTGTCCTTGATCTTGGATTCGAGCTGGTCTTCCTTGGCATGCCAGTCCTTGTTGAACTTGGCGTAGTCGTCCTTGTGGCTCGGATCGGCCTTCTGGTAGGCGGCGGTGATGGCGTCCGCGGTGTTGGAGCGCACCTTGGCGGAGAACCAGACGTGCGGGTTGTCGCCTTCCCTGATGCCAGCGGTTTCGGCGGCGGTGACCAGCGTGGCCTTGGTGGACTGCGCGGCCTTGGTGGCCCACGGGTCGTAGTCGGCTCCGTTGACCACGGCAACCTTGGCGGTGCCGAACTTGGCGACATCCTGACTGGTGGGTTCGTAATCATGTGCTTCGACGTTGGTCTTGGTCATGATGTTGGTGACTTCGACGTTGCTACCGCCGAGGTCCTTGGCCACGGAACCCCACTGGTTGATGGAGGCGACGACCTCGATCTTGCCGGAAGACGCGGCGCTGCTGGAATCGGACTTGCTGCCGGCGGCATTGCTGGAACCGCAGGCGGCCATCGAGAACAGGGTCGCCGAGGCGGCCGCGATGGCGAGCGCGCGCTTGGCGTTGGACATGATGGACATGATTGGTTTTTCCTCTCTAATTCAGCTGTTTGGCTGGGCGATGTTGCTGTTGCTGCATCATCGCTCGGCCACCCACACGACAGAATAACATATATTGAGAATTATTATCATTTGCATTTATATCGGCGCGTTGCACGCGCACACCCGCGCTGCCGGCGGAAATCCCGCGCCCCGACGACGGCAACGCGGGATCCCGCCGTTTTCGGCAGACGAAACGGCAGTATCCCCGCGTCCGAACGATACCCGCGCGGGGGTTCTGCCATTTAAGGCCTCGGAAACGACAGAAATCCCGCGCCACCTTCGTTCGGACGCGGGGGGTTCTGCCGTTTGCCGCACATGTCACAACGGCATCGCGGCACAGACCGACGCCTGCACCAGGTCGACGAGCCCCACGGTGTGGGCATCCTCACAGACCAGCGCATCACGCAAGGCGATTGCACGGATGATGTCGCGGCAGGCGCACTCCCCGTCTGTACCCAAATGGCGTGCCAGGCAACCGGCACCAATGACCGGCAATTCGAGCACGCACGAGGCCTCACGGATCAGGCGGGAGACCACTACGCCGGTCGAACGCTCGTCATAGACGCCGTTCTCCTCGCCCATGCCGTACAGGCACAAACGGTCGTCGTCAAAGAATCGCTCTTCGAATTCGTCAAGGCCTACGGCATTGGCCACCGCACCCACGAACATCGACTCACCCCACTCGTTGAGACGGAAGGAATCGGCCAGATACTGCGCGACCGGCGTGGCCTCAAGGCCCACAGGCAGCGAGACCAGAAACGCGCCGGCCCGACCTTGCAGCGATCCGAGCGTCCGTTCAAGGTCATGTTTGACCGCGCAGCTCATGCAGCACCCCTCGAGCCCGAACGAATCGGACTCGCCGAACACCACCCCGCTTGCCTGGGGCTTCGCGACGTTGCGCACGATATCGAGACCGGATTCCACGGCTTCGTTCGGGCGCACGTCATAAGCAATCGAGCATACGGACGGGAAGGAATCGACCAACGAGAACGCCACGGAGTCCAGGCTCAGGCGGTCGGCGCCGGTGAGCAGCACCACGGGCGTGCGCCCCTCCGCGTTTCCCTGTGATTGCAATGCCGGATGAATCATGACAGCCTTTCTGATTTGATAATGGTTATCATTATGATATAGTTGCAGGCATGTCCAAAACATGTCAAATTCTGGGAACACGCGCCGGGGTCGGCAACCGCGTCTCCCACTCGCACAGGAAAACACGCCGAACCTTCGCCCCGAACCTGCAGTCCAAGCGGTACTGGGTGCCGTCCTTGCAGCGGCACGTCACGCTTACCGTGAGCGCCAAGGGCATCAAGACCATCGACCGCATCGGCATCGAGGCGGCGATCGCCCGCATCCGCCGCGATCAGAACGTCAACTGAACCGGCCACGGCATCACCCCCATGCTCGGGCAGTCAGTAGGCCCGCCACTGTGCCGGCGCGTAACCGCGCAACAAACCGCGCTAACGAGCTGCATCACCCACATGGCACCGCGACGTACGCGACATACGTGACATAACAGCGTGACACCCACACATAGAAAGCACCACTCATGGCAAGCAAATCCTCCGCAATCCGCCCGGTCATCACCCTGAAGTCCACGGCCGGCACCGGATTCACCTACACCACCACCAAGAATCGTCGTAATACGCCGGACCGTCTTGAGCTCACCAAGTTCGATCCGGTAGTCCGCAAACGGGTGCTCTTCCGAGAGACCCGCTAATCCATCTGTTCGTTCATTGGACACCAGTCGCGAGGCGAGGAAGAGGCTTAAGCACCCGCCGAAATCGTTTCCTTGTTGGCATTCCGGCGGTTTCCTCTATCACCATTTCATGAACTCATCTTCCGAACCTTGCGGCATGCGCCCAATGAACGAATGCACTCGTCCCAGCTCCGGCCGGCGCGATTCCCGCGCCCCGGAGCCTTATCAAGGAGCCGGACATGGCCAAAACCAGTAAGATCAACCGACAATTGCAGCGCGAACGCATGGTCGCCAAGTATGCCGAACGCCGCGCCGAATACAAGCGCGACAGCGTCAACCCTCATCTGACCGCCGAAGAACGCGCCGAGGCGATGCGCAAGCTGCAGGCCCTCCCCCGCGACGCCAGCCCCACCCGTCTGCGCAACCGCGATTCCATCGACGGCCGCCCGCGCGCCTACAACCGCAAGTTCGGCCTGTCACGTATCAATCTGCGTGAGAAGGCACACAAGGGCAAACTGCCCGGCGTGGTGAAATCCAGCTGGTGATCGGGCCGGCACAACCGGCCGTCAGGCCGTCTCAGGCCATCTCAATTCACCGGATTCCACCCGCGCGTCCGACGCCATTCTCATCCATATCACCACACAACACCACACAACCAAAGGTCCATAACCATGCAAGAGGGCATCCACCCCGAATACGGCCCCGTGGTCTTCTATGACCGCTCCGCCGACAAGTACTTCCTCACCAAGTCCACACTGGTGGCCAAGGCCGTAAACCTGCCGACCATCGACTGGGAGGACGGCAACACCTACCCGCTCGTCAATGTGGAGGTGTCCAGCTACAGCCACCCGTTCTACACCGGCAAGAATGTGGTGATCGACGCCGCCGGTCAGGTGCAGAAGTTCAACGCTCGTTACGGGCGCAAGTGATTCGCCGCACATTCCGCAAAGACCGTAAGACAAGAAGAAAGGAACGGACATGAAGGTCAAGGCATCGGTCCGCTCATTGGCCCGCAAGGATGGCTCCTATGTCGTCCGCCGGCGCGGCCATCTGTATGTAATCAACAAGAAGAACCCCCACTGGAAGGCGAGGCAAGGCTGATGGCACTGCCCAAGTACAAGGCGTCCCGAGCAAACACGCATTCGCGCCGAGCCAACTGGAAGGCCAAGGTGCCTCAGCTGGCCACGGCCAGAACGCCTGAAGGCGAAGTGGTTCAGGTTCCGCAGAATCTGGCCGCAGCCGTACGAAAGGGGTATATGAAGCCATAACCAACATCGTGGATTCCGCAATCCATCAAGTCTCGTAACAACAACTCGACGGTCCGCTCCACAGGCCGGCGGCGTACGTTCTTTCTCCCATTTCCTTCCGTATGCCGTCACCTGCCGGGGCGAACCGCCGTTTTATGAGGCCACCGCATCCGATCTGGCCAAGCTCGCCAAGGCAGACATCGTGGTGCCCAACGGCGCCGGCTACGACGGCTGGGCGGAAAAGGCGCAGCTTGACAAGAAACGCCAGACCATCGTGAACGTGGGCGGCCTCATGGGCGTCACCGCCACCGACGAGCACGAGCATTCCCACGACCACGCCGAGGGCGAAGAAGGCCGCCATCACCACCATGGTGCTACGAACCCGCACCTGTGGTTCAGCCCGGAAGCCGTGCTGAAGGCCGCCGAAGCCATCAACGCCGTCTACGCGGACAAGGCCGGGGCCGGTTCTGCCACCGCCGCCACCGTGCAACGTCACTTCAACGACAGGAAGAAACCCTCAAGGAAATGGACAACTGGCCCACGTATTACCCGGCATCCATGAGCAAGGAGGAAGTGGCCACCGAGATGCTGGCCCACTGATTCGCCATCGGCCCAGGCAACCATGTGCAAAGTTCCCCGCATATCGATGTGTACCATCGGTATGCGGGGAACTCGCATATTATCTCGACCACTATCATGCGTACGGTGCTAATATGACGGCGATATGGCAGGTGATATTCGCATGAAAGAACCTCGCATGCAGCGCACGGAACAGGTGAACACCGCGCAACAGGACCATTCGGCGAACTATCTGTTTCTGATTATCGGCACGCCGCTGGTGGCGTTCCTGATTGCGGCTTCCGCGATGCTCGAGTCGCGTGGGTTTCCGGTTCCGCTGGTGCGTATCGGCACCGGTGCCGCGGGGCTTATCCTGCAGGCGATTCCGTTCATGCTGCTGGGCGCGATGATGTCGGCCGCGGTCAGCACGTTCGTCAGCGCCGATTTTCTGACCCGCCACATACCGAAATCGTTGGCCGGCGGACTGGCCGCGGCATTGGTGGCCGGTCTGTGCCTACCGGTGTGCGATTGCATGGTGGTGCCTACGTTCGCGAATCTGATGCGCAAACGCCTGCCGCTGCCGTGTGCGGTGACGTTTCTGTGCGCGATGCCGGTGATGAACCCGATGGCGATATGGTCCACATGGTTCGCATTCACCGACAAACCATGGATGGTGGCGGCCCGCATGGGGTTGGGCATGGTAGTGGCGATAGTCGCGGGGGTGTCGTTCGCGGTGTGGCCGCTCCGCTCCCCTGCGGTGCGTGAGAGGCCGCTGACGATTGGGCGGTCGTTGATTTGCGAGGATTGTGCAGGGGCGACGGGTGATTCGCCTGAGAGCCACCCCCAGTCGGCTTTGCCGACAGCCCCCGCCGGCGGGGGCACGGGGCGCGGATTGGAGCGGTTCACGCATTTCATTCGGCATACGCATGACGACTTTATGCGGATGATGCCGATTCTGCTGTTCGGCACGATCATTGCCTCCATCATGCGCACCGCATTGTCGTCGTTGACCAACGGTTCAAGCACGCTCGATGACGCTGGTGCCATCGTACTGATTCTGACGGCGATGGGACTGGCGTTCCTGTGTTCGCTGTGCTCTACGTCCGATGCGGTGATCGCCGCCAGCATGATTGGCGCGCTGCCGGTCTCCGCCATGCTTGCCTTCCTGGTCTTCGGCCCGATGCTCGACCTCAAGAACACGCTGATGCTGGCCACGGAATGCCGGCCACGGTTCATCATCCGGTTCATCGCGACCGTGGCGGCGGCCTGCTTCCTCGCCGCGATTGCCGCCCATCTGGTGATGGGAGCGTAGCCATGAAACGCAAAGTCACACTCCCCGACCGCGTGGAGGCGCTGTGTTTCGCGGCGCTGGGCGCGGCCATCGCCTATGCAGCGGTGGGCGGATCATACACCACGCTGACCACGCCGCGTTCGCTGCCGTATCTCATCATCGGTGCGGTACTGCTGTTCGTGCTGGCGACCGCAGCATGGCTCGGACTGTTCCATGCCACGGAGCGTTCGGTTTTACGGTTCCTGATCGCCTTGATTATTCCGGCGCTGCTGATCGCCGTGCCGTTCCAGCCCAGCAGCGGCAGCGGCGGCTTCGACGAGTACGCCGGTGGCCGCGCTATCGTCATTCCCCGCAGCTCGCACAAGCCTGATGGCTCCTCGCAGCTGCACGGACTCGACACGGCGAACAAGACCCTGACCATCAGCGACGACGAATTCGGCTCATGGTTCGAGCAGATCGACCATAATCCGCAGCGTTACGTCGGTTACCATGTGCAGGTCACCGGGTTTGTGAGCAAGTCGCGTACGTTCGACGCGGACGAGTTCGAGCTGTCCCGCCAGTTCATGTCCTGCTGCATTCTCGACATGACCCCATTCGGGTTCATAGCCAGCTCCGGCAAGGCCGGCACCCCGCACAATCACGACTGGGTCACCGTCGACGCCGTCATCAAGCAGGGCGCCTACGGCTCCGCCGGCCACGAGCGCCAAGGCCTGATACTGCAGGTCCGGTCGGCCAGCAAAGCCGCAGCCGCCCCGACCGGCTACTTCTACTGGCAGTAAATGACGCGTCTCCCGAAATGGAAAGCACTGCGCTGCGCCATGACTCGCCCCATATCGGCAGAAATCCCGCGTTACAACGAAAGATACGCGGGGGCTCTGCCTTTATAGGGCTCAAAACTGGCAGAAATCCCGCGCAGGCCTCGTTGAAACGCGGGATTTCTGCCAGTTGATTCAAATCATATGACAACATGCCGGGCATCTGATTTGCTTTAATAACGATAATGAATATCATTTGTTAACGGAAAGGGGCATAACGTCATGAGCATCGAGCAAACCGCGACCACTCGGCGCGTGACGCGACCCCGACTCCTCATCACCCAGGTCCTGGCGGAACTATCCCGATTCGCCACGGCCCAGGAAATCACCGACATCCTGCGCGAGCGCGGCACGCGCATCGGCACGGCCACCGCCTACCGCAATGTGCAGATGATGGCCTCCCAAGGCGAGTTCGACGTAATCCACGTCAACGGCGAGGCCCTCTACCGCGAGTGCTCGGACCAGCATCACCACCATCACATCGTATGCCACGAATGCGGGCGGACCATCGAAATCGAGATTCCCGGACTTGAGCAGTGGATCGACAAAGCCGCCAAGCAGTTGAAGTACCAGACCATCGCCCACGAACTGGAGATTTTCGACCTGTGCCCCAAGTGTGCGGCGAAGCATGCCATCGAACCGCCTCTCAGCGTCGGCACCTCACCAAAGGATGGACCACTGACGACGCCAGACGATACTGGCCGTCGGCGCTCGAACAAATAATGGCGCAGTCCCGACGCTACTGGCCTTCAGCATCGGTGCCCTTCCAATCCTTGGCGCAATAGCGACGATATAAGCTCCACTCGCATCGTTAGATTGCCAACGCTTGGCGCAGCACCGACGCCAGACACGCTCATCGTCGTCGTTCCACCAATATTTGGATTGGTACCGCCACCACCTATACCAGGCGTCGACACTCGGCCAACAATCGGCCCGTTACCGACACAAAACTGCATGAGGTCTCATTGCTCTTAATAGCAGCAATGGGCCTGATAATCACTTTCACCAACTTTCGCCGCTGCCGTCTGCCGCCCTACAGTCACAGACGAACAAACGCTGAAAGGAACAACAATGACTATCAAGACCATCGATGAGCATGCTTACGAGATCGTTACCGAAGAGGGCACCTTCGCCGTCTGCAAGGACACGCTGGCCAAGTTCGACGCCACCAAGCACGAGCACGGCGTGGCCGCCTGTGGCCGCTGCGGCTGCTGCTTCACCGGCGACTGCTGCGACGACACCGGCTGCGAGCACAACCACACCGAAGAGTACGGGGGCAAGGCTTGCCTGCACGCTTGCCACGAGAACCGCGAAGGCCACGAGTGCGCCTTCTGCCACCTTGCCTTCGACACCAACGAGAAGTGCCACGATGAGATACTGGCCGACCTCAAGGAACTCAAGGCCGAGCTGGCTGTCTGAGTTTTAGGTTTCCGATTTCTCCTGCGGATTGACCCCTCTCAGGGAGGGGGGCCAAATTCCGACACGAACCACCGCGCTTACCGTATGATGTATACGGGCGCGGTGGTTTTGTTTTTCTCGATGATGGCGCAGATTTGCTCGGGCGCCTCCTTGCAGCCGCGCCGGATCCATAGCCAGATAATCGATGAGACGGCGGAGACCAGAATTTCCAGCGCATAGTCGTGCGGAATGCCGCTGTAGCTCAGCTCGGCACCCACACGGGCCGCCTGCCCAAGCAGCATCTGCTTCAACACATCCTTGACCCGGTCATACATCTGCATATCGTTGCCCGAACGGGACAGTGCGTCGAAGAACGCATACTCACGCTTGACATAGCGCAACGCCTCGGCTTCGTGTTCCAGTTCTACAATCTGGTGGCCAACCTCACGGCCAAGGAGAACGTGGAGCTCGCCTCCGAAATCATGAAAGACGCGCAGGAACCGACCCAAGCGCTTATCGACGTGGGGCTTCAGGACCGTATCAACAACTTCCCCGCGCAGCTTTCGGGCGGCGGACAGCGGCGCGTGGCCATCGCCCGAGCGGTGGCCACGAACCCGAAGATTCTGCTGTGCGACGAGCCGACTGGCGCTCTGGACTACAACACCGGCAAGCAGGTGCTGCAGATTCTGCAGGATCAGAGCCGTAAGAAGGGTGCGACCGTGGTCATTGTGACGCACAATTCCGCCATCGCGCCGATTGCCGACCGCGTGATCCACATGCATGACGCGCGCGTCAAATCGATCGAAGTGAACGAGCACCCGATGGATATCAAGGATCTGGAGTGGTAAGCAGTATGACCGATCTCAACGATTTCACCGAAACGACCAACCTTACGCCCGCGACCGACTCCGCAGCCGATTCCGCCGCAAATTCAGCAAACGACTCCTATACCGCGCCCGGCAGAACGCCCCACGCGCACAAGGCCAAGCGCAACCGCCGACGCAACGGGTCATTCCATAAGCGCATGCTATGGAAAGACATCCGCGTCACCATGGCCAAATCCAAGGGTCGATTCGCCTCCATCGTGAGCCTGATGACGCTTGGCTCCTTTGCGCTCGTAGGCCTGTTCGTCACCGGCCCGGACATGCAAATAACCGGCACCGACTTCTTTAATCAGAACAATCTCGCTGACATAACCGTCATCAGCGATTATGGCCTGACCAAAGCTGACGAAAACATTATTCGCAGCGCGCCGAAGTGGCCAAGGCGACGAAGGGCGGGGCCGTCTCCGAGTCCGCGCCGATCTACTACGAGGAGATGTCGAAAGTGGCCGGCACGGAGAACGACAAACAGTCGATTACCCTGATCGCCACTGATGACGCCTACAATTTCGGCGACTACATCACCCTGCGTTCGCGCACCGGGCACAAGCCGCAGGTGCTCACCGACCGTGGTGCGATCATCTCCGAACGTATGGCGGAGATGATGGACGCCAAGATAGGCGACACGATTACCGTCACCGATTCGAGCGGCACCGAGCGCAAGGTGCGCGTGGACGGCATCACCGAAATGCATATCGGGCATTTCATGTTCATGACTTCGGGTGGCTATAAGCACGTGTTCAGCGAACAGTACCAGTCGAACGCCTATATGGTGAGGCTCAAGAACCATGAGACCTCCAATGTGGAGTCGCGTAGCGCCAAGCTCATAAAGTTGGACGGCGCGAAGGGCATTGTGCAGAACACGACTTCGAAGAAACAGGTGGCCACAATCGTCGACTTGCCGGATCAGATCATGGAAGTGCTGATTCTCGCGGCTGAGCTGCTGGCCGTGGTGATCCTCTACAATCTGACGAATCTCAACGTCTCCGAACGTATCCGCGAACTGCCGACCATCAAGGTGCTCGGCGGACTCGGCGTGCTGGTCTACCGGCGGTTGAAGACGGTCGACATGCTCGGCGCCCTGAAGTCGGTGGAATAGCAGCGGAATAACAAATGGGATCGGCTTTGAAGCCGATCCCATTCAATTATTCGCTCACTGCTTTCTGAGCCTTCTGCGCTTTCTGCTCCTTTTGACAATCAGGGCATAGTCCGAAGACCTCCAGGGTGTGGGATTCGACGGTGAAGCCGTGGCCGTCGGCCACTTTGCGCAGCCAAGCCTCGCTGGGCGGGTCGATTTCCACGGTTTTGCCGCACCGCTTGCACACCAAGTGGTGGTGATGTCCGTCGTCGCCGCATAGGCGGAACAGCTGCTGGCCGTCCAGGCGGATCGTGTCGGCGGCACCGGCATCGGCCAAGGCGTTGAGCTGGCGGTACACGGTGGCCAAGCCGATTTTCGAGCCTTCGTCCTCCAGCCTGCGGTGCAGGTCCTGAGCGGAGATGAACTCCTCACAGTCGGCCAAGGCGGCGCGAATCGCGTCCTTCTGCTTGGTCTGGCGTTCGATATGTTCAACCATCGATAAGGTCACGCCTTCTTTTTCAGGTCGTCCCAGCAGCCGGTGGCCTCAAGGTCAGCAACCGTGGCATCAGGGTTGTCGGTGAGCACGGTGATGTGGCCCATCTTGCGGTCGTGGCGCACTTCGGCCTTGCCGTAGTCGTGCACATTCCACTCCGGGTGGGTGGCGATCAGCGCGCGTGTCGGCTCCACATGCTGGCCGAGTACGTTGACCATCACGGCCGGCGAGAGCAGCTTGGGCTTGGGCATGGGCCAGCCGGCGATGCCGCGGATGTGGGCGTCGAACTGGTCCATCGAGCAGGCCTCGATGGTGTAGTGGCCGGAGTTGTGCGGGCGCGGGGCGAGCTCGTTGACGATGACCTGATCGTCCTTGGTGATAAACAGTTCGATGGCCAGCGTGCCAGCCAGTTCGAAGCCCTTGGCCAAGCGAATCGCCAGTTCATGCGCTTCGCGAGCCACATGTTCGGACACTTCGGCGGGGGCGATGGTCATGTGCAGGATGTTGTTACGATGCTCGTTGCGCACGATCGGGAAGGTGACGAAGTCCTTGCCGTTGCCGGACACCAGAATCGAGGCCTCGAACGCGAAGTCCACAAAGCCTTCCAGAATGCTCGGGGGGAAACCGCCGCCGCGATCACCTCGCGCGCGAATCTTCTCGAGGTCGGCATCGGAGCGCAACACCATCTGGCCGTGACCATCGTAGCCGCCCGAAACGGTTTTCAACACGGCCGGGTAATGAATCTCATCCAATGCGGCGTCAAGCTCATCGAAGTTGTTGACGGCGCACCACGGTGCGGTGGCGGTGCCGTGATCGTTAATGAACTGCTTCTCGTGCACACGGTGCTGGGTGACGCGCAGCAAATCGGTGCCCTGCGGGGTGGCGGTGATGCCGCGCACCTCATCGATGGCGTCGGCATCCACATTCTCGAACTCGTAGGTGAGCACGTCGGACTGCACGGCCAAATCATGGATGGCGGTCTTGTCGTCGTATTCGGCGGTGATCTGGAAATCGGCCACCTGACCGGTTGGGCAGTTTGGCGTCGGGTCAAGCACGCCAACGCGGAATCCCATATAACGGGCGGATAAAGCCATCATGCGACCGAGCTGACCACCTCCGATGATGCCGATGGTCGAGCCCGGCATCAGCATGGAGACGCGGCCGCCAGTTTCTTCAGACAAGCTGGGCATTGGATTCGGCCACCTTTTCCTTCAGTTCGTTACGGTAATCCTCGAGCTTGGTCGCCAGCTCCGGCTCAAAGGCGGAGAGCATCTGCACGGCGAGCAGACCAGCGTTGGTGGCGCCGGAGTTGCCCACGGCAGTGGTGGCCACCGGGATGCCGCCGGGCATCTGCACGATGGACAGCAGTGAATCCCAGCCGGAGAGCGCATGGGAACGCACGGGCACGCCGATTACGGGCAGCGTGGTCTGGGCGGCAATCATGCCCGGCAAGTGGGCAGCGCCGCCTGCACCGGCGATGATGACCTTGAGACCGTTGGCACGAGCATTATGCGCGAACTCGGCCATGAGCTCAGGCGTGCGGTGTGCGGAGATGACCTGCTTGTGGTAGGCGACGCCAAACTGATCGAGAATATCGCAGGCGCGCTTCATAGTCTCCCAGTCGCTGGAAGATCCCATGACCACCGCGACTTCAGGCTTGGATTCATTTGCCATTATCATTTACTCCCTAGTTATTGAGAATACGTCCACTGTACGCCCGGGCGCTTACTTCGACATGCCTTACAGCTCAATGGCGATTTTGCCGAACACATTGCCTTCTATCATCTTGGCAAAAGCCTCAGGAGCGGCATCCAGACCGGAGAATACGGAATCAATCGCCGGATGCAGATTGGCACGTTCCACAAAGCGCAGCAAACGAGCAAAATCCTCACGCGAACCCATGGTGCTGCCCTGCACGCGGATGTCCTGGAAGAACAAACGGGTCAGCTCAGCGCCGGGCTGATCTCCAGTGGTAGCGCCGCAGATGGCAATGGTGCCGCCTGGTCGTACGGATTTCATCGAATGACTCCATGTGGCCGCTCCTACAGATTCAATCACCGCGTCCACCTTGCTGGGCAGGCGGGCACCAATCTCAAATGCGGCATGAGCGCCGAGCTTCAACGCCTTGGCTCGCTTGTCCGCTTCACGTGAGGTGACGAACACCTCAAGGCCGGCTGCCTGCGCAAGCTGAATCGCCGCGGTGGATACGCCGCCGCCGGCGCCTTGAATCAGCACGGAGTCGCCAGGCTTCACACCGGCCGCGTCGAACAGCAATGAATATGCGGTCAGCCAGCTGGTGCCCAATGCCGCAGTCTCAATCTCGGTGAGATTGGACGGCTTGGCAAACACATTGGCGGAAGGTACGGCGGTTTTCTCGGCCATGGTACCGGGATACTTCTCCGAAAGAATCGTGCGACGCTCCCCCGGAGCCACACCGGCACCATCAGTACCGACGAACGTGTACAGCACTACCTCTCTACCGGCCTTCAGCCCATGCTTGCCGGGAATGTCCTCGTCCAGAATGCCCACGGCATCGGTGCCCAGGATCATCGGCGTCTGTTCGGCCGACAACCCCACGCCCTGCAGAGACCAGACATCATGATGATTCACGGTTACGGCACGTACCAAGACGGTCGACCAGAATGGCCGGCTCTGCGGCTCGGGCTGGTCTCCCACCGCCAGCACGGATAACGGGTCATCATGATTGACGGCAGACGCATATACGGCCTTCATTGCACGCTCCTTGAAGATCGGCCGGTCACCACAAGGTCCGGCAAATTACCTCCTTTATTTTCCCACACAACACTCTGTGAACACCGCCCACCCATGCTGCATGCTGTATCAAATCCGCTATCCCTCCTCATCGCCGCAGTATTTGCAGCATTTACGGAGATGTTGAGGGTATTGCCTTCATCCGCGCACGTTGCCGCCTGCGCAGCGCTAGCATGTCGATTTCGGTATGAATTGTGGAGGGAGATTCGAGGATATGCATAGCATGCCGGGAAACGGAATCAGTGCACACGATGCCAGCGGCGCAATCGACAACACTCATTCCACCGACTCAGGCAATCTCGCTGATGTCACCCTGCTGCGTCGCATTACCAGCCCTGCCGACGTCAAAGCACTCTCCCCCAATACACTGAATGAGCTATGCCGCGAAATTCGCACCACCCTACTGCATTACGGCCATATTCACGGCGGGCATATAGGCTCCAATCTGGGCATGGTGGAAGCCACCGTCGCACTGCATCGCGTGTTTGATTCACCGCATGACCGCATTGTATTCGATGTCTCCCACCAAAGTTACGTGCATAAAATGCTCACCGGCCGCGCTGCCGCCTATCTGGACACAAACCGATTCGGCGACGTGACCGGATTCACGAACCCGGACGAGAGCGACCATGACCAGTTCGTGCTGGGGCATACCGGTACCTCAATTTCATTGGCCTGCGGATTGGCGAAAACCCGCAATATGGAGGGGCCCGATAGCGGCATCGGCAATGTAGTTGCCGTTATCGGCGATGGTTCGCTAAGCTCGGGCGTGGCATTTGAAGGCTTGAATAACGCCGCTGAGCAAGGCGGCAATCTCATTATTATTCTCAACGACAATGAGATGTCGATCGCCGGTGATTTCGGCGGCATGTACGGGACACTCGCCCGGTTGCGCGCCTCGGGTGGCACTGCACAACCGAACCTATTCAACGCATTCGGACTGGATTACCGTTATGTGGAGCATGGCAATGATGTGGATGCGCTGGTAGCGGCATTTGAGGAAGTACGCAATATCGACCACCCTGTTGTGGTGCATATCCACACGTTGAAGGGTGCCGGCTACGACGGCGAGCCCACCAGCTCCGCCACCGGAATCCACCCGTCCAGCAATCTATCGCACCGTGAACCGTGGCATTCGGATCATTGTAATCTGTCCGACCATGAACCGCATGAGGGTCAGTGCGAAGCCTCCCATTGGCAGAACCCGGATTCCGCCATCGGCAAGCCTGATGATCCGCGCAAATATTATGGCAAGATGGTAATGGCCGCGCTCGAACCGCGATTTGCCAGCGAACCGGGATTGGTGGTCATCTCCCCCGCCACGCCAGGGTCGAACGGCATCACCCATGAATTCCGCGAACGCGCAGGCTCGCATTATGTGGATACGGGCATCACCGAATCGCATGCCGTGGCTTTCGCAGCTGGCATCGCACGGGCTGGCGGCACACCAGTGGTGGCCACTACGGCCTCATTCTTCCAACGCGCCTATGACCAGTTCTTCCAGGAGATGAGCCTGAACCGGTCTCGGGTGACGGTGCTTGATTTCCTAGGCGGCCTATCCGGTTCCGACAACACGCATTCCGGCGCGTATGACGTGGCGATGTTCGCCAATATTCCTGGTATCACGATGCTGGTGCCCACTTCGGCAGATGAGTGTCTGGCCGATTTGGCATGGGCGACGCTGCCGGCTGGAGCCGATGGAGCTCCCGATGGACCGGTGGTGATTCGGGTGCCGGGTGAGGCGATTCTGGCTGCGGAACGGGAGCCGAGTTTGTTGCCGGTGACGGGTGGACGGGTTCAGGTTGGCCACCCTCAGTCGACTGTGTCGACAGCTCCCGCCAGCGGGAGCAAATCCGCAGCACACCGAGTTGCTGGCGTAACGGCTCAGCCCACCAGCGGGAGCGACCCCTTGGCTTGGCGTATTAATCAGACTGGTTCGCGGGTTGCGATCGCCGGATTGGGCAACGCATATCCGCTTGCGGAGCAGGTGGCTGCCGCGTTGACCGCCGAACATAGCATGAAGGCAACGGTCATCGACCCGCGCCAGTGCACGTCGTTGGATGCGGATGCGCTGGAATCGTTGCGCGACGGCCACGAGCTGGTCGTCACGCTTGAAGACGGGCAGCTGGAAGGCGGCTGGGGTGAGAAGGTGACCGCATACTATGCGAATCATCATGTCTCGGACAGCAGCCGTAATCCTCGTGTGCTGAACTTCGGCGCAGCCAAGGAATTTACCGACCGCGTGCCGCTGGACGAACTGAACGAACGTTATGGACTGACGGTGGAGCAGGTGACAGAGGCGATCACTCGTTGTTTTTGATGGCATCCAGGGCCGGGATTTTGACGGCTTTGTTGGCCGGACCGAAGCCGAACAGCAGGCCGATTAACGTGGAGAACAGCACTGCAAACAGGAACAGCCACCACGGAATCACCGAATAGCGGGTCACGTCCTCACCTCCGACCAATGCCTGCCACATAATCATCCATATGGATGTGCCACCAGCACCATCGCCGGAACTTCCGTTTGAGCTGCCGACCATGCCGCCCGCATACATCCTGCCGGCCACATTGATGCCCAACGATATCAATCCACTCAGCATGCATCCGATCAATCCGCCAAAGAATCCGATTGCGCCGGCTTCAGTCAAAAACATGACGCGGATATCACGCACGTAGCAGCCGAGCGCCTTCATAATGCCGATCTCGCGCGTGCGCTCGGTCACGGACATGACCATCGTATTGGCGATGCCGATGGCCGCCACCAACAGAGAGACCGCGCCGATGCCGCCCAGAATCAGCTGAATCGCTCGCGACTGCTCCTCCAACGACTTGCGCATGTCCTCATAGGACGAAGTCTCGTAGCCAAGCGCCTTGATCTGCGATTCCACTTCGGGCACGGAGGAAAGATCCGCAGCCTTGACCAACACCTGATCGTAGGTGACGGTTTTTTTGGCGGCGGCCGGATCGACTTTGGCGCGCAAATCCTTGAGCGCCTGCAAATCCATGACCAGACCGTCCGCCGTGGCATATCCCTTGTTGTAATCGCCGCCGATAATGCCGGACGCACGCAGATCGATGGTGACGTTGTCGGATTGGTCGCTTCCAACAGTCGTTCCGCCTCCCCCGCCGTACATGTTCTGCACATATGGGTCGCCCTGATAGTTGGTTCCGGTGGTCAGGCTGATTTGCGTGGTGAGCGGGTCGAAGAACGGGTCCTCATCCTGATCCGGCTCGCATTCGCCGGTGGCCGAATTGAATGTGCAAGACGAATAGCCGCTGCCACGGGTGCCGGTACGCATCTCACCGTTTTTCAACGTGTCCATGAACCCGTAAGCAAACCATTCACCGGCAAGAACCTGGTCTTTGGTGGTTGGCTTGCTGCCATCGACCATTTTGTAGCCCATCTGTTCGAACTGGCTCATATCGATGCCCATGATCTGCACGTGATCGTAGATGTACCGTCCACCTGCGCCAGCCTTGGCCGTGACGTTGTAGGGGAAGTTCATTATCGGAGTCACGCCGGATACGCCGCTCATCGAGCGGAACGATTCGAGCGCTTTGTCATCGAGCTTGGCATCGCTGGATGCCGACGATGATCCGTTCCCGCCGCCCATCGGCCCGGCATAGCCGCCACTGGTGTAGACGGTGACGATGGATAGGTCGCCCATCGATTTGAGCATTTTTTCATTCTGCTCGTTGATGCCCTGCCCGAGGGAGATCATGAGCACAATCGAGCAGCATCCGACGATGACGCCCAGCACGGTCAGTATTGTGCGGGATTTACGTCGCCATAGGTTCTGTCTGCACAGTCGCAGAATGTCGCTGAATCGCATGGCCGGAACTTTCAGACTGTTTGAGCGGAACCGTCAGATTGGCCCGAGTCATCGGGCACAATCTGGTTCGGCTCGGCGGCGGCGTTCACCGGCTCGATCACCGTGGTCGGCGTGGCATCGGTGGACGGGCTGATTGCGGACGTACTTGTTGCGCCGCCGCTTGCAGTGGCGTTATTCGCGGTGGTGCTATCCGCAGCATCGCCCACAGTCTTGCCGCTTGCAATATCGCCGCCGGACTGAGTGTCTAATTTGCCGTCGGCATTGCCGCCAGCCCAGTCATCCCACTCTTCATCAATCTCGCTCTTGGCTTTCTTCTTGCGATGGCGACGCACCAGCAGAACGATACCTACGATTACCGCAACCGCAACGGCTGCCGCTGCCGCCCATACCCACCATGGCAAACCCTGGCTGGCATTCTGATTCATATCGGAATCGACCCTGCTTGGATCATCCATCGGCGCCGCATCAGCCACCGAGAGTTTGACTGGGAACTCTTTGGTTTTGCTCTGTCCATCGGAATCCTCATAGGACACTTTGAGTGTGGCGTTGAGTTCACCGGAAGCGGTGGGAGTGAAGGCATAGCCAATAGAGCCGGTGGCCCCGGAAGCCACATTGCCCACATACTGGGTCTTCATTGTCGCGTCAAAACCCTCTCCCTCCATCGTGGTCTCAACGTTGGCGATGTCGCCCTTGCCCTTATTCACATATTCCAGCGTGACCGTGGTCTCCTGACCGGCCACAATCTGGTCTGACGGCACCGGATCGCCAACCTCGAAGCGATCGGGCTGGCTGATTGGCACGGCTATCTTCACGTCGGACTGGTTCGAGGAGCGTGCGCCGGAGTCCAGATATTCATACCTGAAACTGACAGTCACCGGCTGGGCACCGCTTTTGGCCGAGGCGAGCGCCTGCATCGGCACAGTCTGGCTCAACGAATAGCCGGCCCACAGCGCATCGAAATAGAAGGTGTTCGTGCCGCCCGCAATGGCGAAGCTTTCGCCGCCGTCCACTGTGACCACCATGTTCGCGACGGCCACCTGCCCCATGTTCTGGAAGGTGAAGTTCAAGTCGAATTTGGCACCGGCAGCCACGGAATCGCCGCCGTAGGTGAAGTTGGTGACGATGATGTTCGGCACCGGTCCGGCCACCGGCGTGGGAGCCACGCTCTGATCGGCCCCCTGCGCGCTGCCGTCATCCGCGCCTACGGCGTATGCCAGATGAGGCAGGGAAACGATGGCGAGCATCATGGATAGCGAGGCAAGCAGGGCAACGATGATGGCAAGCATACGTGTGGTGAGGTGTTTCATCGGGCATCTCCTTAGACGGTTTGTACGGACGGCACGGATGCGGACGGCACTGCAGTAGGTTGAACGGATTGAACGAACTGGTCGGATTGAGCCGACTGAATGGACTGAGCTGAAATCGATTGAACAGTGACGCCTTGGTTGATCTGGTCGCTGACGATACGTCCATCAAGCAGCGTGACGATGCGATCGGCGTAGGCGGCCATCTGCGGGTCATGGGTGACCAACACGATGGTCTGGTTGAAGTCGCGAGCGAAGGAACAGATCATGGTCATGACTTCGGTCTTGGTCTTGGAATCGAGATTGCCGGTGGGTTCATCGGCGAATACCACTTCAGGCTTGGTCACGAATGCGCGGGCGATGCCAACACGCTGCTGCTGTCCGCCGGACATCTGCCTCGGATAATGGCCGAGTCGATGCCCGAGCCCGACTCGTTTGAGCACACTGCGAGCCACGCGGTCGCGACGTTCCTTTGACACTCCGCGGAACATCAACGGCATCGCCACATTTTCCAGCGCCGTCAAATTGGGCAACAGGTTGTACGACTGAAACACAAAACCGATGTGCTTCTGCCGAAATGCCGCAAGTTCACGCTCATTGAGCTTGCTGACCGGCACCCCGCCGATTCGCACCACGCCGCGCGTGGGCTTCTCCATACCGGCGAGTTGGTTGAGCAGCGTGGACTTGCCGGAACCGGACTCGCCGAAGATACAGCAAATCTGTCCTTGCGGAATCGCCAAAGTAACGCGGTCAAGCGCCACCACGGTCTCATCCTCGACCGGATACTCTTTGCGCAGGTTTCTCACTTCGATAATGGCTCGCGCCACGGGCCCTTCTTCCCTCGTTCGTCGCCATTGGCGGACTTTTCGGCAACAGCCGTTTTTCAGCACATCTGCTGCCAGTGTATAGCTAAAGCACAGCCGCCGCATCCCTTAAGGGTGTTCCCGGGTATGAGAAGGAGGTGGAGGTGGACGTTTCAGAACAAGCGGCGCCGGTATTCGCGCGAAGGCAGGCGTGATACGGGCCAACGCCGCCCGCTGCCCGATATCGGCGCAGTGCGGGATACCGGGCGTTCCCCGCTCCACCTACTACTGGATGATCGAGCATCCCGAGACGGAGCGTGCGGATCCAATCGCCGGCGACGTGCGCGCGGCCTGGCGCGACGGCCGCGAACGCTACGGCGCCAGGAAGATCAAGGCCGCCCCGGAAAGGAGGGGCGTCACCGCGTCCAGCAGACGCATCGGCAACATCATGCGCGAACACGAACAGGCCGCCGAAGAAGGAGCTCGCGTACCGGAACCACTGCACCACGATCGAGCAGCTGAGGCGCGACCTCAACGACTACGTGTGGCGGTCCGACAACCAGCGGCTCCACTCCACCCCCGCACAAACACCCGAAGAGCCATTTTTCAGCATTTCCATGTCCCATGCAGTCGACTACACCTTGGCTGTACCCTCATCAATAACTAATCGTTGTAGGGCCGCGATGGACACAAGCGATTTGACTGCAGTGACACTGCTCTAAATCGAGAGCTCCTTCTGGTATTTCCCGACCTCATTCAGTAAGGTGAGCGGTATATGGCATTCGGCTCCCGGATGGGATGCGAGATAGTGCTGTTGTTCCTCGGAAGACTCCTCAAATCGAGTGAGCTGTTCGATGGTCACATCAGCAAGGTTTCGCTCACGAATGGCGGCTTCGAATGCATCCCTCTGTTCTGAATCAGTCCAATAGAAACCGGCATGCTCTGAAATGGGTGTTTTTTCATCGGCCGGAGTCTCCTGAATGAGCAGGGCATGCAATCTAGCCAGTGTTTGCAGTGAGACCTGCTGCGAATCGTAGGCGACGGCCACAGTCTCCACGGCGCCAGCTTCACCGGAAGCAATCTGCTCCCCTGTGGGTCGCGGGATTCTCGATTGTGCGAATCCCGCGACTGTGCTTGTCACACCTTGCACCCGGTCATAGTAGGTCTGGACGCCCCAATAGCATCCCCCTGCCAGATAGACGGTGGGCATATCATTTCTCCAAATCAGCATACATCGGATAGTTGTTATAGGTGAACGCAGCTTTCTTAATGTCCTTGGAACCAACTGCCGTGATGTTCTGATACCACAACGGAATCTGTGGCAAATCGTTCAGCAGAATCTCTTCGGCTTCCTGATACTTGGCGTTGGCATCATCGGTCGTGGGGGCCGCGGAACCTTCGGCGAGAATTTTGTCGACATTGTCATTGTGGTAGTCGTATTCGTTGTATCCGCCATCGGAGCTGAAGCGCAGCGTCAGATAGTTTTCGATGTTCGGATAGTCCGGGGCCCAACCCGACTGGTATGGAGTGGGCAGAGTCTTGTCGACGGCGGCGGTGCGCAGCTCCTTCTTTGTCGGATATGACTGCGGCTGCACATCGACACCCAGATTGTCCTGCAACTGATGCAAGACGGCTTCAATCCACTGCTTGTCACTGGAATCGGCGTTGTAGGCGATGCTCAATGTTCCATCCCACGGGGAGATGGCATCCGCCTTCTTCCAGAGTTCCTTCCCCTTCTGTGGATTGTATTCGAGGATGGTCTTGTTCTTCAGATTATCGGTGTATCCGGTGATGGAAGGCGCCGAATAATCAACTGCCTTGACACGGGTGCCATAGAAGAGCTTCTTGATGATCAGGTCTCGATCGATGGACAGGCTGATGGCCTGACGGCGAAGTATGCCTTCCTCCCCGCTGAAATGCTTCAGGCGTTCGGGAATGCTGATGCCCTGTGTCTGGGAACCGGCCGCGGTGAACACTTTCACATTCTTATTCTTCTGATAGGAAGAGTAGGAGGTGGCGGGAATCTGATCCAGAAGATCGAGGTTACCGGCCTGAACATCAGCGTATGCCGAGTCCAAGGTCGTATAGAACCGGAAGTCGATGCCACCGTTCTTCGCGGGGAAGTTGCCTTTGTAATCGTCGTTACGAATGACCTTCGCACCCTGTCCATGCTTCCAGGAAACGAGCTTATAGGCACCGTTGCCAATCGGCTTCTCGCCATACGCTTTAGGATCCTTATAGAATGCTTCCGGAACTGGCAGGAAGCTGACGGAACCCAATTGGCTGGGCAGTGCGGAGTCCGGCGCGTTCAGATTGATCTGGAACGTGTGGTCATCCTCGACGACCAGCCCTGACAGCTGAGCGTCTGAGGGCGTGCCTTCCTTCTGCAGTTCGTCGTATCCCTTGACGATGGAGAAGTACGAGGAGTTCAGCTGGGCGTTGGTCACGTTCGCCGCATAGCTCCAGGCCTTGGTGAACGACTCCGACGTGACCGGCGTGCCATCCGTGAACTTCCAACCGTCCTTGATCTTCACTGTGAACTGGGTTGCGTCCGAATTCGGTGTGATGCTTTCGGCCACTTCATTCACCGGCTTGCCGGACGGGTCATAAGCGACCAGACCAGCGAGGATGGCGCTGAGTATGCGGTCTCCGCCGACTTCACCGGTGTTCATCGGCACCAAGGAAACCTGCGGTTCGGTGCCGTTTACGCTGATGACAGCGTTTGGACCCGCTGACGAATCGTTGGCGGACGATGCCGACTGGGTGCTGCCGCATGCCGAAAGCAGCAGGACTGGTGCCAGAATCGCGGCTATCTTCTTCCATCGAACCATGAATCTTCTCTCCTGTTAATGTTCACTTTTCGATAAGAAACATTATTACCTAATGGAACAGCCAAGGAAGGCAGATTCGATATATCCAATTCTTATAGGAAGCTATCACTCCGTTGATCCGCTGTTGCGTATCCCCTGCACCCAACGCTGCAGCGTGGAGCGCTGGATGCCGTACTCCTCCCTGATCCGCGACGACGGCTTGCCGTTCTCGTACGACTGCACGATCTGCCGCTTGGACTCCTCCTCGTAATGACGCGGATGATTCTGATCGGCCGCGATGATCAACTCCTTCGTTGCCCTGTCCCACACGAGACCGTCCAATACATTGCAGCCAATCCATCGTCATGGTGGTTCGTCTCCTTGGCTCTTATCCCCTGTCCCAGTGGTCACACGACCGGTGTCGGGTATCGACCCGACAGCCGTGATACGGCGTGAGGGCCCCGTGCCGCGCATGGTGTTGGTTCATGCGTGGCGCGGGGCCCTCTTGTCGGTTCGGCGGCGGTTGGGTCCGGTTTATTCCGGATCGGTTTCCATGGCGAACGCCTCCCATGGTCCGAGTGTTCCTGTGGTTTTCAGGTTTCCTACGGGATCGTCCGTGTTGGCGATGAGGATCGTGCCGTCGGGCATCGTTTCCAGTTCTCCGGCCGGTGCGGCCTGTGTGGGCGAGAGGTTGATGACGGTGAGGATGGTTCGCTCGTCGAGGGTTCTGGTGAAGGCGATGATCCGGTCGTTTCCGGTTTCCACGCGTCGGTAGTCGCCGGCGGCGACCACGGGGTCGGTGTGGCGCAGGGCGATGAGCCATTTGTGGAACGAGTACACGGAGTCGGGGTCGTCGGTCTCGTCGGCGGCGTTGATCTCCGTGTGGTTCGGGTTGACGGCGATCCAGGGTTCGACCGGGGCGTCGGGCATGGTGAAGCCGGCGTAGGTGGAGTCGTCCCATTGCATCGGGGTGCGCGCGTTGTCCCTGCCGTATCGGGCGAGGGATCGCATCATGGTCTCCGATGTCCGTATCCCGGTTTCCTCGACGCGTTGATGGTAGGCGTTGATGGATTCGAGGTCGCGGTACTGGTCGAGCGAGGTGAAGTGCGCATTGGTCATGCCGAGCTCCTCGCCCTGGTAGACATACGGAGTGCCGCGGTGCATGTGCAGCAGCAGCGCGAGCGCCTTGGCGGAGCGGATGCGGCCGGTCTTGCTGGTGTCGTCGCCCCAACGGGAGACGACACGCGGCTGGTCGTGGTTGTCGAGGAACAGGCTGGCCCAGCCGTGTCGGGCGATGGCGTCCTGTTGTTCGGCGAGCTTGGTTTCGAGGTCGGCCGGCGTCCATGGTTTGTCATCCCATTTCGATTCGGGGGTTTGGTCGACGCCCATGTGTTCGAACAGGAAGAGCATGTCGAGTTCGCCGTTGGCGGGGTCGGTGATGTGCTCGTTGCGTTCGGCGGTGATGCCGGGGGCCTCGCCGACGGTGAGGAAGCCGTCACGCCCGTCGAACACCTCGCGGCGCATCTCGGCGAGGAACTCGTCCTGACGCGGACCATCGGCACAGAACGGGTTGGGATTGGAATAGCCTTCCTCGCCCACAGGAAGATCGTCCAGCTCGGAACCGGTCTCGCCGGGCAGCCTGCCGTTTGCATCCGTACGCTTGGAGATCAGGGTGATGACATCCATGCGGAAGCCGTCGATGCCGCGATCGAGCCACCAGTTCATCATGTCGTACACGGCTCGGCGTACGGCCGGGTTCTCCCAGTTGAGGTCCGGCTGCTTCTTCGAGAACTGGTGCAGGTAGTACTCGCCGCGCTCCGGGCTGTACTCCCATGCGGAACCGCCGAAGTAGGAGCCCCACTGGTTCGGCTCGGCGCCAGGCGTGCCCGGCTCGTGGCCGGGGCGGGCGGGACGCCACCAGTACCAGTCGGCGTGCGGGTCGTCCTTGTCCTTCGACGCCTCGAACCACGCGTGCTCGTCGGAGGTGTGGTTGACCACCAGGTCCATCACGATCTTGAGTCCGCGCCTGTGCGCTTCGGCGAGCAGCTCGTCCATGTCGTCGAGCGTGCCGAACAGCGGGTCGATGTCCCGGTAGTCGGAGATGTCGTAGCCGTTGTCGTCTTGCGGGGACCTGTAGACCGGAGAGAGCCACAGCACATCCACGCCGAGGTCGGCGAGATAGTCGAGCCGTGATGTGATGCCCTTCAGGTCGCCGAGACCATCGCCGTTCGTGTCCTGGAACGACCGCGGGTAAATCTGGTAGACGACGGCGTTCGACCACCACGGGTTGGGCGTGGCTCCGTTGGTGCGGACGGCGTCGGGCAGGGGTTCACGGTTGAAAGAGGTCATCATCGGCTCCTTTGTTATCGTTCGATGATCGCATGGTCGTTGTGGGATCGTACGGGTGCGCCTGTGGGGTTGTCGCGGAGCGTGAATTCGCTGCCGTCGGAGCTGGAGGCGGTGATGCCTCCAGCGATCCTGCGCGTCGTGTATTCCACGGTGGTGCCGTCGCCGCGAGTGATGCGGGTCCGGGCGTCGTCGCGGAGCGGGTTTCAGGCTCGCGGGGTGCGCCGAGCGATCCGCGGCGTTGGTAGACGGGCGGGATGAGCGTGACGCGGTCGCCGCGCCATGGTTCGCCGTCCATGAGACGGACGATCATGTCGACGCCCATGCGGCACAGGTCCGCGGGCAAGAGCGGGTATTCGTCGATGCGCAGCCGCCTGCCGATCGGGTCGGTGAAGGTTCCCGCGGAGATCACGGACAGGTCCGCGGGGAAGCGGATTCCGTTCTTGCGGGCCACGGCGACGAGGCTGTTGAGGAACATGGGGCCGCCTTGGGACACGATCGCGGTGTCCCCGTTGAGCATGGCCATGTCGAGGATGGTTTCGATGGCGTCGAAGTCGTCCTCGTCGGTGTATTGTTCGTCGACCCGGATGTTCCGGCGTCGCGCGTTGTCGAGGAGGGCGGACCGCAGGCGAACCAGGTAGTTCGCTCCCCCGCCGCGTTCGTAGTCGACGTGTTTGCCGCCGATGAACATGATACGGGAGTGTCCGAGCCGGTCGAGCCGGTCGATGATGCCGCCGCCCATGAGGGTGAAGTCGATGTCGACGCACGGGATGCCCGTGTCCGCGCCGGGCAGTCCGATCGACACAAACGGCACTCCCGTGGCGGCGGCCACGGCGAGACGGCTGTCATCCATGTTGACGTCCATGAGCACGACCCCGTCCACGAGTCCGGTGTCGATGAGCCGTGCGAGTTGCTCCCCGCCGTTCTCCTCGGTCAGCAGGAGGGTTTCGTAGCCGTGGAATCGTGCCTGTCTGAGGAAGTGAAGGAAGTAGGTGAAGTAGTTCGTGTAGCTGGTCGAATCGTGGACGGGCGAGCTCAGGGCCACGAAGTGGGTCCTCGTCGCGCGGGCGGCGTGTTCGTCGGGCGCGGGCACGTAGCCGATCTCCCTCGCCGCGGCGAGGACCCTGCGTCTCGTGGCCGGGGAGATGGGTCGTTTCCCCGACATCACGTACGAGACGGTGCTGATCGACACGCCGGCCTTGCCCGCCACGTCCTTGATTCCGACCATGTCTTGCGTTCCTATCCTTCCTTGACGGTGAAGCCCTGGCTCCTACCCTGCTCGACGAGCTTGGCCTGCCATGCCTTGACGCCGTCCATCAGCGTGCCCTGGCCCATGTAGGCCGCGCCCACTGTGTCGGTGAAGATGCTGCGAGCGTACACGTCGTACGGGAGGAATTCGAATCCGGTGACCACGTTCTTGGCGGCCTCGGCGAACACGGCGTTGAATTTCTGGCCGCCGAAGTATTCGACGGTCTCGCCTTTGGTGTTGACCATGGTGGTCTGGTTGAGGAACTTGTCGTTCTTCATGGATTCGAGATCGGCGGGGAAGCCTCCCTGGTCGACCCTGGACATGACCGCGTCCTTGTTGTGGAGCGCGTACGCCATGAACTTGTACGCGGCGTCGGCCTTCTTGGACGAGGAGAGGATCGCGAGGGAGCTGCCGCCGCTCTCGGAGACCTCGTGTCCGCCGGCCGACCATGCGGGCATCTGGGCGATGCGCCACTTGCCGGCGCCTTCGGACGCCTGGTTGAGGAACATGCCGGGCGCCCATGCGGCGGTGATCACGCCGGCGAACTCGCCGGAGCCGACGGCGCGGTACCAGTCGTCGCTGGTGCCCTTGGTCTTCGTTTCGATGAGGTCCTCGTCGATCATCTTCTGCCAGAGCTTGGTGAATTTCCTCACGCCGGGGTCCCCGGTGAGGTTCACGGTCACGGTCTTGCCGTCCTTGGACGTGGAGTAGGGGTGGCCTCCGGCCTGCCAGACCATGGCATTGAAGAATCCGGCGTCGCCGGGGTCGTTGGTGATGTAGGATCCGACCGCGCGGATCTTCTTGGCGTCCTCGTAGAACTCGTCCCATGTGGCGGGCGGTTCGTCGATGCCGGCCTTGTCGAAGACCTCCTTGTCGTAGAAGAACGCCATGGGGCCGGAGTCCATGGGCAGCCCGTAGATGCCGCCCGCGTAGTTGACCGAACTCCACGTGCCCGGCGTGTAGAAGTCCTTGAACTTGCCGGCCCCGTTGTCGGTGAGGTCCTTCAACGCGCCTTTGATGGCGTATTCGGGGATGGCGTAGTATTCGATCTGCGCGATGTCGGGGGCTCCGCTGCCCGCCTCGATCGCGTTGGACAGGGCCACGTACTCGTCCTTGCCACTGCCGGCGTTGGCGAACGTGACCTTGATGTCCGGATTGTCCTTCATGAACTGTTTCGCATTGGCCTTGAGATTGTTGTCCCACGCCCATACGGTGATCTCGGTCTTGCCGTCCGAGGATGCGTTGTCGGTGCCGCATGCCGCCGTGGGGGCGATCATGGCGATCATGGCGATCACGGCCGTGGCCGTCTTGGAAAACCTCATTGTCTCCTCCTATGGGTCCCTTTTCGGAAATCGTCGGCGTCATCTTCGGTGTCGTCGACAGCTCAACATCATACGGACTGGCTCCCAAGCCCGCCAATTTATTTCGATGATTTCGACGATATCGGACGAAGGATTGCGAACCGGTTCGACGAGGTGTTCCAGCCCGCCGCACACGTCCGCCAAGATTATTCCTTACGCTATGGAGGCCGGACCATCGAAAACCTGACCGATATCGGAGATTGCGTGTGCCGTGATGTGTCATGGCGGAACAATCGAACTGGACCGTGTTCCTGTACGATCCGAAGACCCTGCCCATCGACGAGTCCGGATTGCCCGTAGAGGGACTGTGTTCCATGGCCGTGTACCACATCCACGTCGCCGCGACGGCCGCCGATGCGAACCGGTGCCATATCCTGCGTCCCGACACCATCTGCGTGGTCCGGTAGTCGTAGGGGTACATGTACCAGTAGCCGCCGTATCCGGCCAATCGTATACGTTCCGGCAGCATGATCAGTTCGAGTGCGAACACGCATAGCCACATGAGCGAGAACGGTATGGTCACGGGCGGTGCCGTGATTGTCTGCCATATGCTCTGCATCAGGATCTCCCGTCTTTGCCGATTCCATCGTTTCCCGGTTCGTTGTCCTGTCGTGCACCCAGTAATCTCGAAGCTCGCTAATACATAAAGCCCTTGGAATCATAACGATTCCAAGGGCTTTTTCGTGACCCCGGACGGGCTCGAACCGTCGACCTTGAGATTAGAAGTCACATGCTCTATCCAGCTGAGCTACGGGGCCAAACTCGCATCAGTCTAATCGTAGGGGTGTAAAAGCTCCGCGGTATATCGCCCTAGAGCTAACGGCTCAGCCCTCGAACACGCGGTCACGAATCATGCGGCCTGACTCATCCAGCGCCGCGGAGAAACGGCCGTAATTAGACAAAATCACTCCCACGTAGAGCATATCCACAAGCGCGGCATCTGCCACGCAGGAGAAAATGGCATTGCCATAGATCGCGCGCGAACCACGTCCGGTCAGCAACACCACATCGGCCCAACTGGCCAAAGGCACGCCCACGGCATTGGTAATCGCAATGGTTTTTGCGCCATGCGATTTTGCCAATCGCAGCGCCTTGACCGTATCCGACGAACTTCCGGAGTGAGAGAACGCTATGGCAACATCGCCATGGCTCATATGCCCGGCGCCGATCTGCTGCATGTAAGCATCGGTGCTGAGACGGCAAGTGAGTCCCAGATAGCCGAGCTTGGTGAACAGATCGGTCGCAGGCGTCAGCGAATTCTCCACACCGAAAATATCAATAAAACCGGCTTCGGCAATCAGCGCGATTGCTTTACGGTAAGCCTTGACATCCAAGGCATCACACATCTCGCCAATGAGCGTTTTCGCGCCTTCGGCGGCCTTGGCGGGAATCTCCTCCACATTGTCCCATGGATTCAAATCGAACCCGGACAGTGGGTCGAACGTCACCTGATGTTCGGCGGCCGGATGCCGCAATACATAGCGCAGTTCACGGTATCCGCCGAAGCCGAGCTTGCGGGCAAACCGGATTACCGTGGGCTGGCTGACATGGGCGATATCCGCCATCTGGCCGACAGTCAGATCGGCGGCTTCTTCGGCATGCTCACGAATGTACTGTGCCACGGCGCGCTCCGCCGGGCGCAACGACGGATACACATGGTCGATGCGCTCGAGTATTCCCACCGAGGACTGCACAGCAATACTCCCGTCTTCTAACGTTAACCTCTGTTTTCGAGCGTACCGGCCGTATAACGGCGATTTGGCATTAAGGACTGACCGGAATATGAACTGTGCCTGAACTCTTCCGCCGCATTTCGCACATCAGACACGTAAGATTGAGTTATGGTGCGGATTTCGGTGGGGAGCTCCACCCATCAAGTGAGCGAACGACTGTACGGCGTGTTCTTCGAGGACATCAACCACAGCGCAGACGGTGGATTGAACGCCAACATGGTGAACAACTATAGTTTCGACGGCGTCTACCTCGATCACCACACTTGGCGCGCCGCAGGCTCTGACCGCTGGCGCACCCAAGCAGACCCACTGCGATTCTGGGATTTCAACAATTGCTCGGCCGTCAGCTATGGCACCGAAATCCGTGGGGCACATGGCCAGAGAATGACCACCGATTGCCCCGAACCACCGGTGCACGCCAACAGCCGTTACGTACGTATCACCGCCCCGCGTCCCCTCTGGCTCCATCATCGTGACCACGGAAGGCTGGTATCGATTCGTCACCAAAGTCAGCGGAAAAACCACCGATTACGGCAAATTGCGCATCACCGTGGAATCCAGCAGTAACACCGACGACCACACCGTCGTCATTGTTCGCGATGAAGATTGAACCATATAGCGTTACGCTGGTCACTTCACGGTAATACACCGCTTCATCGGGCATGCAGATTCTCGCGTGCCCGCTATCGCATGCTTTCCCCGCACATTTTCGAAAGAATCACCCTTAAGGATGAGGGGAAATTGTGTGAAATAAGGGAATAATGGGGGATATCCCCCATAGCGGATGCCGATATGGGCAGCCATGATGGAAATCACGACGGTCACCAGACCGTCGGCCAACGATGAAGGAGTGTGCGGCATGTTTATGAATCTGTTCCGCAGGCAGCGTCCTGCATTGGCGCGTCTGGCTCGCAACTCCAACTCCTATCAGCACCCGATGGCCAAAGCCGTCAACTCATCCCCCATGACGTCAGCGACTTCCGCGACTTCCACTCTGGACGCGGCCATCAGCCAGGTTCACAACATCCCGGTTTCAGCCATGAGCAGGATGTCCGGCTCTCCCACCGTGTATGCCCGATAGGCTCTATTCGATAATCCAGCTCAAGGTCAGCAGCACCACCAAGAACAGCACGTTCACCGCCGAATAGACGGCGAGGTAACGCCCCTTCTTATCCGGGTATTGGCGCGTGACATTCTTATAAGCCACCAGCGAGGCCATGGATGCGATAAGCGTGCCCATACCACCCAGATTGGTGCCGATGATCAGCGCCCGCCATTGATTGCAGAAGCTGGACAGCAGAATGGTGGTAGGCACATTGCTGATTACCTGGCTGGACGCCACCGCCACTTCCAACGGATGGGAACCGACCAGGGTGCGTGCCAGCTCATAGAATTCAGGCACACGGCGCATGTTACCGATGAAAATGAAGAACATGCAGAAGGTCAGCGGCAGTCCCCAGTCCACATATTTGAACACGCGGCGGTCGGTGAACAGGAACGATACGACCACAATCACGCACATGGCCCATAACGGGATGGTGCCGGAAACAGCCAGCAGACAGACGATGAACAGCAGTGAATAGATGACCGTGCGCCAGCCGCCGTAACCGGCGCCGTAACCGGTGATGCGGATCTCATCGGGCTGATGTTTGCTGCGTTCGGGAGCGAGCACACCGGTTTCGAGATCGCCCAAATCGCCCACTGGTTTGCTGCCGAACACCACGGATATCACAATGACCAGCAGTATCGCTGCGGTGAAGGAATACGGCGCCATGATGCTGATAAATCGCTTCGTCGACATTTCGGTGAGCGCTTTGAGGTACAGATTGTGCGCGTTGCCGACCGGCGTCAGCATACTGCCCACATTCGCGCCGATGGTCATCAGCGTGGCCACCAGTATGGTCTTATCCTCTTGGCCCGCCATGATAAGCACCGCAATAGCGAATGGCACGAACGTGACCAGGGCGACATCGTTGGTGATGAGCATCGCGGAGAAGAACGTCAATGCCACCAAGGTGAGCACCAGCCCGCGCATGGTGGAAGTACGTTGCAGCAGACGGGAGCCAATGATGCGGAAGATGCCGATGAGCTGAAATCCGCAGACTACAATCATCAGGCAAATCAACTGGCTGATGGTGCTGGCATGGATGTACATGGTGTATTCATCATCCGGAGGTACTACAAAACACGAAATCAGTGCAAGTATTGCGGCAACGACAAGAATCGTTTCATTTTTGGCCACATTGACCAGCCAACGCCGCATTCATTCCTCCATGAACATTCCCGTTACCGCACCTGTTTTATTCTACGCGCAGATTGGCATAAGGTACGTAGTCTCGTCGCTCAGCTGGCCTGAATCGTCCGCTCTAATGCTTCGCAGATGACTCGGATGCCGTCGGTGATATCGGCGGCATCCGGGCGCACGAAGTTGAGACGGATATGGGAATCATCCATTTCGTCAACATCGAACACACTGCCCGGCATGAATGTGACGCCTTGTGAACGGCAGGATTCCAGCACGTCAAGCGAGCGTACGCCCTCCGTCAGGGATAGCCAGATGTAATAGCCTCCGGCCGGCACAGTCCAACGCACGCCATCTGGGGCGAATCGTTGCAATGCCGCGATTGCGGTGTCTCGCCGCCGCCGATAGGAATCAGTCAGCGTTTGAATATGCTCGGCGATGCGACCTTCCTTAAGCAGCTCCAAGCAAATACGCTGCGATGACGTGCTCGTATGCTGGTCGACCATGCGGCGTAGAGCCGCCAGGCGGTTGATGACGTGCGGGTCGGCCACAATCCACCCTGTGCGCAGGCCCGACGTAACAGTCTTCGAGAACGTGGACAAGTACATCACGTATCCCGCGTTCTCCATGCCCTTGAGCGGTATGGGGCGACGCGAATCGGATGACTTCCCGCCATACCACAGGTCGCCGTAGGCGTCGTCCTCCACGATTAGGCACTGGTAGCGTCGTGCCACGTCGATGAGTTCACTGCGGCGTTCGGGCGGCAGCGTGGTGCCGGTGGGGTTTTGGAACGTGGGAACTGTGTAGATGAGTTTGGGGCGGAATCGCGCGCAATAGCCTTCCAGCAGGTCGGTGCGCATGCCGTGTTCATCGACCGGCACGCCGATGGTGCGAGCATCGGCCGAGCGGAACGTTTGCAATGCGGGGAAGAACGTGGATTGTTCGACCAGTACGCAGTCACCAGGATTGACGAATGCGCGCACGATAAGATCGATGCCTTGCTCGGAACCGGAAAGCACCATCACGTTTCGTACATCGCACTGCACGCCGCGTGTGCTCATATGCTCGGCAAGTAATGCGCGGAGTTCATCGAATCCTTCGATAGGCGATTCTGGCTGACCGTCGAATTCGCGCGATTCGAACGCTTCAATGCTCACTGAACGCAACAAATCGTCGGGAATATCCGCCGGATTAGGCGAGCCGGTGGCAAAGTCGATGATGGTATCGCCGCGTTGCGCCCGCTCAGCCGAGGCAATGTCGTGGTAGGTGAATCGGTTGGAATAGTCGGAGAACAACACCGACCACGGCGGCCGCACAACGCTCGGTTTCGGCTCCTCGTCAATCGGCTTATGTCTCACTACAGGAATCCGGGCAGTCTCAGTATGCTGCAACGGCAGCACGAACGTGCCTTTGCCTACTTTGGAGGCGATGAGTCCCTCATCTTTGAGTTGCTGATAGGCCTGTAATACCGTGGTGCGATTGACCTCGAGGCGTGAGGCTAACTCGCGTTCAGGCGGCAAACGATAGCCCTCAGCCATTGCGCCGGAGACAATCTGTTCACGCAGCTCAGCAGCCAGCTGCCGGTACATCGGCACCGTGCTGCGCCGGTTCAGCGTGAACTGCATGGCAGATCGTCTCCTTGATTCGTCGGTCGAATACCAGTCTAACGGCAGATGAATCGGCTACAGCGACAGGAAGAGCTCGTGGATGCGGATGTCGTCCGTGAGTTCGGGATGGAAGGCGGTGGCGAGGATGTTGCCTTGGCGCAGGCCCACCACGTGACCATCGACTTCGGTTTCGACCGTAGCCTCGGGGCCGACCGACACCACGTAGGGTCCACGGATGAACACCAGTGGAAAGTCCGCGATGCGCTGCGGGTCGTCGGCTTGGCCAAAATCAGCGATGGCTTGGAAGCTGCCGAGCTGACGACCGTAAGCATTGCGGCGCACTACAGCGTCGAGCGCACCGAAGTAGACGTTCTCATCATTGTCGAGCTTCTTGGCCAGCAGAATCATGCCAGCACAGGTGCCAAGCACCGGTTTGCCGGCCTTGATGTGCGCGGCAAACGGTTCGAACAGGCCGGTGGAACGCAGGAGTTTGCCTTGCGTGCTGGATTCACCGCCAGGCAGGATGACCCGGTCGATGGATTCATCGAAATCCTCGGCCGCGCGCAACAGCTTCCACGGGGCGCCGAGCTTGTCGAGCACCGCCGCATGTTCGGCGAATGCGCCTTGTACGGCCAGGATGCCGGTCACGCCGTGCTTGACGTTTTCGACGTCCGCGGACTCTTCTTTGGAAATATATTCAACAGCTACAACCATGTTGTCTCCTTGGGCCTTGACTCCCGCTGGCGGGAGCGTCACCCTTTCTTGGCTCCCCTCAAAGAGGGGAGCCAAGGTAATGCACTCACTCGCCGCGAGCGGCCATGATGGTCTGAATCTCGTCCTCGTTGATGCCGACCATGGCTTCGCCTAGGTTTTCGGACAGCTTGGCGAGCAGGTCGGCATCCTGCCAGTTGGCGGTGGCCTTGACGATGGCGGCGGCGCGCTTGGCCGGATCGCCGGACTTGAAGATGCCGGAGCCCACGAACACACCTTCAGCACCGAGTTCCATCATCAGGGCGGCGTCGGCCGGGGTGGCCACACCACCGGCGGCGAAGTTCACGACGGGCAGACGGCCGTTGTCATGCACGTACTTGGCCAGGTCGTAGGGCACGGCCAGCTGCTTGGCGGCCTCGTACACCTCGTCGTCGCGCAAGGCCACGAGCTCGCGGATCTGCTTGTTCATGGTGCGCATGTGGCGTACGGCCTGAATCACGTCACCTGTGCCAGGCTCGCCCTTGGTGCGAATCATGGCAGCACCCTCGGCGATGCGGCGCAGCGCCTCGCCCAGGTTCTTCGCGCCGCACACGAACGGCACGTCGAACTGGTTCTTGTCGATGTGGTACACGTCGTCGGCCGGAGAAAGCACCTCGGATTCGTCAATGTAATCGATTTCGATGGCCTGCAGAATGCGGGCCTCGGCGATGTGGCCGATGCGCACCTTGGCCATAACCGGAATCGAGACGGCTTCCTGAATGCCCTTGATCATGGCCGGGTCGCTCATACGGGAGACGCCGCCGGCGGCGCGAATATCAGCGGGGATGCGCTCCAGCGCCATCACCGCGCACGCGCCGGCATCCTGCGCGATTTTCGCCTGTTCGGGCGTGGTGACGTCCATGATCACGCCGCCCTTGAGCATTTGGGCCAGATTACGGTTGAGTTCCGCACGATTCTGCGTCATGAGTTTCCCTTCGTTTCGACGCTGCTAGGTATCGCGCTTCATTATTGAACGGATCGGATTGGCCCCACCCAAACCAGTCCAATTTGGATGGGACCAATCCGCAACTTCTGCACCCATCCAATCCAACTTACATCTGACCTTGATTGCCCCTCGAACCGATATACGTATATAATGAAAAAACTATACGTACAGCGACTAGGGGTAGGGGCCATGACCAAACTCACACTCAGCATTGACGAACATACCATCGAGAGGGGCAAACTATACGCCCGTCGACAAGGCCGCACATTGTCTTCCATCGTGGAGGACTACCTTGAATCATTAACGCGAGAGGATTCAACGGCACAGCTATCACCGTCGATTCGCGCGCTCATGGGCATCGGGCAAGGCCCCGCCGACGAAAATGACTACCGACGGCACCTCATGGAGAAGAACTCATGAACAAACTCGTCGTTGACACCAACGTATTTCTTGACGTCATACTGGCTCGACAGCCTATGTGCGAGGCCTCCGCAAGTGTACTCGACCTATCGTCGCACCCCGAATACGACATTCTTATGCCGGCACATTCCGCACCTACTATCGCGTATATCGTAGAGGCAAACGCAAATCGAGCCAAAGCGCGTCAGGCACTATCTCTATGTCTCGGCATCGCCCATGTCGCCGCGTTGGATGAAGCCACAATATTGCGAGGGCTGTCATACGACTTCAAAGACACCGAGGATTCCTTCGTTGCCGCCATCGCGGAACGAGAACGCGCCGACTTCATTATTACCAACAACATAAAGGATTTCGCGCTCTCCCCCATCGCCGCAGTCACACCAATCGAATATCTCAGCCGTCTCGCATCCAAGAAGTAAGCGCACAGAACAAGTAAGCCCCTATGTGAGAGCCGCCGAAAACGCCAATTAGCCAACGGTGTTGCCATAGATTTGGGCTTGGAGGTCTTTGCGGGCGGTTTCCATGCGGGTGATTTGGCCAAGGAGGGTGATTTTCTCTTCGCCGTCGGGCAGTTGGGCCATGCGGCGTTTGGCTAGACCGATCTGGCGCATGAAGCCCATGTCCAATAGTCGGGTGAGCAGTTCGGTGGCGTATCGCTGCTCCTCCGCAGTGGCGGGTCGTAGCTGCATGGCGGCGGCACCAGGCGCACCAGCGCCACCGGGCGCGTTCGGCTGCACGGGTTGCGCACCGTTGCCGCTGTCATCTCCGGGCAAAGGCAGCGGCATGACGGCCAGCTCGTTGATGACCTGATTCAACATAGGCCCGCCGGCCTTGGTGAGGTTGTGCATCCACAGACCCTGCGGGGTGTTGTCGGATGGCAGTCCGCCGGCGGCCGCAATCACCTGAAACAGGGTGCGGAACACCGAAGTCATGAAATGGTCGATGGTCAGCTGGCCGAACATGGTACGGTCGATGGCGCGCGGCACCTGAATCAGTGTGGCCATGAACTGTTGCTCGGCGATGAACACGGCATCATCAATCTTGAAGTATGCCTGCTCGGCGGCATCGCGACGCTCCAGAGTCTTGCGGGCGGCCGGATTGGCATATGGATTAGTGCCGGGTTCCACCCGACGCTCCTCACGGTCGAACCGGCGCTTGGGCGCATAGGCGTCCTCGTCGCGCACGTGCATCTGACGGCGGGCCGCCATCACCTCGCGGCGCATCACCTCGAGATCCACGCCGATACGGCCAGCAGCCTTGCGCGCATAGGCATCCCACAGGGAACGGTCGCGAATCTGTGCCACCAGCGGAGCCACGGCTTTCATTGCCCCCACTTGACCGGGAGTATACGTTAAGTCAAACCGGCCGATGGCGGCATCGATCACGAAGTCATAGAGCGGCTTGGCATTGGCAATCAACGAGCGCACCGCCTCATTGCCTCGTTCGATACGCAGATCGCAGGGGTCAAGATTGTTGTCGGCCACAGCCACAAAGGTCTGGGAAAGGAATGCCGAATCGAGACCAAAGGCGTGCAGTGCGGCTTTCTGGCCAGCGGCATCGCCATCGAACGTGAATACGATACGTGAACTCAATGGCTGGTCTTTGATCTTCAGCGGACCGACCAATTGCACCGCACCCAGCGAATCGTCGGCAATAAGGCGGCGTACGATCTTGGCATGTTCGGCACCGAATGCGGTACCACACGTAGCAATGGCGGTGTCAATGCCGGCCAGATGCATGGCCATCACGTCCGTATAGCCTTCGACGATTACCACCTGCCGTTTTTTGACGATGGCGGATTTGGCCAAATCGATTCCGTAGAGCACCTGGGTTTTGCGGTAAAGCTGCGTATCCGGCGTATTGATGTATTTGGCGGCGATCTGGTCGTCCTCATACAGCTTGCGCGCGCCGAAGCCGAGCGTGCGTCCGGTCGAATCGCGGATGGGCCAGGTCACGCGGCCGCGGAAATAGTCGTAGATGCCACGCTGGCCTTGGCGGGCCAGGCCGGCGTCGAAGATCTCCTTCTGTGTAAACCCCTTGGATGCCAAATGACGCACGAGATTATCCCAGCCTTGGGGCGCGTAGCCGCAGCCGAAACGTTCGCAGTCGGCTTGGGAGAAGTTGCGACCGCCGAGCAGTTTGCGGGCGGGCAATGCCTCCTTGGTCAGGATTTGGGAGACGAAGAAACGCTGGGCTTCCTCGCAGGCTTCCAGCAGTCGGGTGCGCTTGGAGCCGGCGTTTTCGCGGTTCGGCCCGTTGCCGCTGTTCTCGTAGTGCAGCTCGATGTGGTACTTGTCGGCGAGTAGTTCCACGGCTTCACGGAAGTCGATGTTCTCGGATTGTTCGACGTATTTGAACACGTCGCCGCCCAAACCGCAACCGAAGCAGTGCCACACGCCGAGCGAGGGGCGCACGTTGAAGCTGCCGGTTTTCTCGTCGTGGAACGGGCACAGGCCGACGAATGTGCCTGTTCCGGAGGGCTTAAGCGTTACGGTCGCGGATACGATGTCATACAGGTCCGCGGCGGCGCGCACCTTCTCGACATCTTCTTTCTTAATCATTCCGACCATAAGTCTCTAGAGTAGCGCCACGTGTGAGACACGGTAGATATGTACCGTTACTTTCTTGGCTCCCCTCACTCGCCTATGGAGACAGCTCTCCTCACCCGAGGGAAGCCAAGGGATAGGTCATAGCTCTCTCAGGGAGGAAAGCTGTCAGCGCAACTGACTGAGGGTGCCCGCCACGGAACAGCCTCAGCACAGGATGGAATGGAGAGCCAAGGCGGAATTGTCGGTTAGGGACGCCACTTGATCGATGGCCACGCGCAAACGTTCATTGTCGTTGGTGGACTCATTCCAATCGGCCAGGAACTGGCTTTCCAGCGCGTCGGAGGGCTGCGGTGAATCGGCCATCAGCACGTCGATCAGGTCCTCGACGATTTTCAGTTCCTCCTGGTGGAACGGCTCCCTCTCACGCGGCGCCATGACGAAATACACGGCGATGCCTTTTAATGCCACAATCTCGTAATTCGTATCCTCGGGAATCACGATATTGGCGGAGTAACGCGTCAACGGTCCCGGTCCGTATGTATCGCGAGTGGCGGTTTCCACCGACCAGCAAAACCGCCCAATCAAGTCGGAGGTGATGTTCTTCAACTGCGCCAAAGCTTGACGTGATCCGTTGAAATGCGCAGGGAACATATGCTCACGCCTGAGTCTCATGAATGCTGCCAACAGCTTATCCGCATCCCACTTGGTCCCATACCAGCCGCGCGTCTGCTCGATGATGTGGTCCAAAATCTGTGAATCGGCGAGCACAATCGGGTCGAAGGCACCAGTGGCGATGGAATCCTCAACATCATGCACCGAATAGGCGATGTCATCCGAAAGATCCATGATCTGGCATTCCATCGGCTTGGTAGCCACAGGTGCGCCGATTTTCAACCATCGGAACACGGGCTCATCATCCGGGTAGACGCAGAACTTCTTGGACCGCTCCCCCTTGGGATGCTGGTCGGCCTCAGCCAAAGTCCACGGATATTTGACCGCCGCATCAAGAGCTGCACGGGTCAGGTTCACACCGGCGGAACGGCCGTCCGGATGGAAGATTTTGGGTTCGAGACGGGTCAGAATGCGCATGGTCTGCGCGTTACCCTCGAATCCGCCAATATTGCGCGCGATTTCGGCGAGCGCCCGCTCCCCGTTGTGCCCGAACGGCGGATGGCCAAGATCATGGGCCAGGCAAGCGCAGTCGACCACATCAGGATCGCAGCCAAGCATTGCGCCTATTTGTCGACCGATTTGGGCGACTTCCAGCGTGTGGGTGAGGCGGGTGCGAGCGAAATCATCGGTACCAGCAATCAGAATCTGGCTTTTCGCGCCGAGACGCCGCAGGGCGGACGAATGTATCAGCCTTGCGCGGTCACGCTCAAAAGCGGTACGGGCTTTGGACTTCGGCGGTTCAGGTGCCCAACGCTCTTCATCAAAGGCACTGTAGCCCTCATCGCTCAGCACCCGTTCCCCATCTTGCGTTGTTTCCATAGTCCAAGCATAGGCCCATATATCGGCTGCCGTACAGTGTTACAGCAGCGTGGCTGGATCGAGCTTGGCGAGGTCGTCAGCGGGCAGCACCTCGGCGGCGTGCTCGTAGAGACGCGGAATGCGATTGCGCAGGCAAGTGAAGACCTCATAGCTGATGGTATCGGCGGCACGGGCCCAGTCGTCGGCAGTGGGCTCCACAAACTGCTCACCACGACCCGGGCCGAACAGTTCGACCGTGTCGCCCTCGTGAACTCCGAGTTCGGCGGCGGAACCGTGCAAATCCACGATGAACTGGTCCATGCACACGCGGCCGCAGACGCGGTAGAGCTTCGGGCCCTCGGTGGTCATAATGCGCACTGGCCCGCCCGGCTTCTCCACATGCTTGGCACCTTCCATATCGAATCCGGAGGCGGAGCGGTGGATGCCGTCGGCGTAGCCCAATGGCACGATGGCAGTGGACGTGTTGTCTGGAGTCAGGTACGTGCGGCCGTAGGAGATGCCATGGCCGGCCTCCACATCCTTGACCGTGCCGAGCTGCGCCTGCAGGCGCATGGCCGGGGTCAGATGCCAATCGCGCGGGGTGCCCATGGCCGGATCAGGCTCGTAGCCGTATAGCCCGATGCCGGGGCGGGTGAGCTCGAAATGAATTTCCGGGCGATCCAGAGTGGCCGCAGTGTTGGCCAGATGACGAATCTCCGGCGGAATTCCAGCCTTTTCCATACGTGCGGTGAAGTCCTTAAACGTTTCGATCTGGCGGTCGGTGGAGGCCACGAACTCAGGCACGTCAGGCGAATCGGCCACGGCAAGGTGACTCCACTGGCCGACGATATGCAACACGCCTTCCTTGGCAAGTGGCACCAGCTCGGCAAGCGCGGCGGCGAACCCTGCAGGCGTGAAGCCGTTGCGGCCAAAGCCGGAATCGACCTTAACGTGCACGCGAGCGGGCTTGCCGAGTTTGCGCGCGGCGGCGGCCACGGCATCGATACCCGGCAGGGAGCCGACGGACACGTCGATGTCGGCAGCAATCAGCTCGTCAAACGGGACTTCGGTGCCGTTGTAAACCCAGGTCAGAATGTGGCAGCGGTCGGGGCCGATGCCGAGTTTGCGTAACAGCAGAGCTTCGTGCGATTGCGCAGTGCCGAGCCAGGTGGCACCGCCGGCGAGCGCTGCCAGCGCAGAAGGCAGCAGGCCGTGGCCGTAGGCATCGGCCTTGACCACGCCCATCACCGCGGTGCCGGAGTTCGGACCGCCGACCACGGAGACCAAATGGGCCATGTTGTCACGCATGGTTTTGAGGTTCACGATGGCCTGTGCGGGGTATTGGCGGCGGGCGGCCGCATAGTTGGCCTTGCCCTGCTCGGACGAGAATGCGATTTCAGGTGTTGCGTTCATGCTCATAGGCACCTATTGTTGCGCAGGAATGTGACGTATTGGCGAAATCGTCTGTTTTCGCGTGGCAGTCGTACACTAATGACCGATATACGGTTTTGTATAAGAAACCGCCTTTGATTCCCGGCGTTGAGGCGTGCCGGGATCCCGGAAATCCATCCGGTTCGGCCCCATAATCCTAGATTTCATGAGAGAAGAACATGGATCTGTTTCGCAAGAAAAGCGTGGATCAGCTTGTCGCCGAATCCACTCCCCTGAAGCGCACGATGCGCACCTTCGATCTGACGATGCTCGGCATCGGCGCGATCATCGGCACTGGTATCTTCGTGCTCACCGGTAAGGGCGCGCTGACCGCCGGCCCGGCCTTGTCCGTATCGTTCCTGCTGGCCGCCGTCTGCTGCGGTTTTGCCGGCCTGTGCTACGCCGAGTTCGCCGCCATGGCGCCGGTTTCCGGCTCGGCCTACTCCTATGCCTATCTGGCGTTCGGCGAGCTCATCGCCTTCGTCATCGGCTGGGACCTGATTCTGGAGTACGCCCTGCAGGCGGCCACCGTGTCCGCCGGCTGGTCGGGCTACTTCAACAAGCTGTTGGAAGGCTTCGGCCTGCATCTGCCGGTCGAACTGACCGCCGCCTACGGCACCACGCCGGGCGTCACCACCTACTTCAACCTGCCCGGCTTCGTCATCGTGCTGATCATCACGTGGGTGCTGTCCATCGGCATCAACCAGACCAAGAAAACCAACGATATTATGGTGATGATCAAACTGGCCATCATCGTGCTGTTCATCGTGTGCGCCTTGTGGTATGTCAAGCCGTCCAACTGGCAGCCGTTCTCCCCGTATGGCATCTACACGTTCCAGCCCGGCTCCACCCAGCCGTACGGCATCGTGCCGGCCGCGTCGATCGTGTTCTTCAGCTTCATCGGCTTCGACGCCGTCTCCTCCTCCGCCGAGGAGACCGTCAACCCGAACAAGACGCTGCCGCGCGGTATCCTGCTCTCGCTGGCCATCTCCACTGTGCTCTACGTCATCATGACCATGATCATGACCGGTGTGGTGCCGTACAAGGAGTTCGCCAAGTACATCGACGCCCCGGTCGCCGGCGTGATCCTGGAAACCGGCATGAACTGGCTCGCGGTGATCGTGAACCTCGGCGCGCTGATCGGCATGACCACGGTGATGCTCGTGCAGCTGTACGGCCAGTCCCGCATCTGCTACGCCATGAGCCGCGACGGCCTGTTCCCGGAGTTCTTCGGCCACGTGCACGAGAAGTACCGTACCCCGTTCAAAGGTACATGGTTCTTCGGTATTCTAACGGCCATCGCCGGCGGTTTCATCAACATCAACGTGCTGTTCGAGCTGGTGAACATCGGCACCCTGTCCGCGTTCATCATCGTGTCGGCCGGTATTCTGTGGATGCGCAAGACCCAGCCGGACGCGCACCGCGGCTTCCGCGCCCCGGGTGTACCGGTCACGCCGATTCTGGCCATCGTGTTCTGCTTCATTCTCATCGCCGGCCTCAACTGGGAGACCTGGGTGCGTTTCGCCGTCTGGTTCGGTTTGGGCCTGGTAGTCTACTTCGGCTACAGCCGCAAGCGCTCCAAGCTTGGGCTGGAAGACAAAGCCAAGGCTGAGGCTACGGCTGCCGCCAAGGACTGAAGTCAGTAAGCGATTCACTAAGTGATTATGATTGGCCCCTTCGGGGGCCAATTTTGTTACCACTCGTGGCGCTGATAGGCGATTCTGGTGGTGTCCACCGGGCGATCAATCAATTGAATCAGGCCGCATCGGGCGAAGCCGGAACTCTCCAGCACATGCTGCATAGCCTTGTTGTTGGGGTGAGTATCAGCCCGGACGTTGCCATAATGCTTCAGAGCCCACTTGATGCAGTCACGGGCCGCATGCCGCACCAGACCGGATGATGCGATGCGGTGAATGGTCACATAGGTATCATTATCCAGCCAAGCCCCATCGATGTGGGCGTAAGTGGGATCCTCACCAGGGCACAATGCGAACTGAGCCAGAATACGCTCATGGCCGTTGCAGGTGTCCACCAGCAGCACTGTGCGCTGGTTGGCAATATCGTCTTCAATCACGGATTCACGGGGGAACTCATTGCCCCATTGGGTGGGATTGCCATTGGCCGCCATCAGCTCACGGGCACGCGCGTAAATCTTCTGCATATGCGGCAAATCACGCATGGTGGCGTGGCGGAAACGACGAGACGTCGCCTTGTTCGCAGCGTTCGGCTGAGTCATTCCCACCTCTCTCATAGGGCAATCACCAGTACAGGAACTGACGGTAAACCTACCATGCCATAGGCACAAGAACCCCCGTCCGCGTTACATGGCGGACAGGGGTTCGTATAACACCTAATAAGGTCAGACGACCTTGCGCTCAAACGGGTCGGAGCTGATGCCTTCCTCGAGAATCTGCTTGGCCCATTCCTTGGCGGTGAACAGGCTGTGGTCGCGGTAGTTGCCGCAGCTCTTCTCGGTGGTAGCGGGAACATCATCCCACGTGGCCTTGTAGGCGATGAATTCCAGCGATTCCTTGAGCGCCTTGGCCACATCCTCAGTGGAGTGCGTACCCCAGGTCAGCAAGTGAAAGCCGGTGCGGCAGCCGAACGGCGAGCAGTCGATGTAGCCGGGGATGCGCTCACGCAGCAACACGGCGATAGTGTGCTCGATGGTGTGCAGGCCGCCGGTGGGAATCGCCTGCTTGTTCGGCTGGGTCAGACGAAGATCATAGTTGGAGATCACGTCGCCGTGAGGACCCGTTTCCATGTCAATGTAACGCACGTACGGCGCCTTGACCTTGGTGTGATCCAGCTGGAATGATTCAACGATGGGCTTCTCAGCCTTTTCCTCTGCCATGCTCGGCTTCCTTTCTACACATTTGCATGTTCACATGCCGTATCGCTTAGCAAGCGTAGTCGCGCCCACACGGGAATACACGGAAATACCCCATGATTCGCTATAGGCAATGGTTATTGCGCATTCCCGGCGTTAAACGAGGCGACGGCTTCCATAAAGCGCTTGCCGTAAAGGTCGAGCTTGTGCTGGCCCACACCGTTGACAGCCAAAAACTGCGCATTGGTAATCGGCTTGATACGGGCCATGTCTCGCAATGTCTTGTCGGAAAAGACGATGTACGGCGGTTTGCCGATTTCCTGGGCGATGGTGCGACGCAGTTCGCGCAGCTTCTGGAACAGCGCCTCCTCGTCATCGTCAGGAACATAGGATTCCATTGCAGCGGAAGCACTGGCTGATTCGCTGGCCACTCCCCCATGTCGACTACTTACCGAAGCCGACTTACGCTCCACACGTTTGATTTCATAATGGAAATCCGACGCGGCGGTTTCAGCAGCACGCGCGCCAAACATGACAATCGGCATACGCCCTTCGGCGATGAATAGGTAGCCATCGGTGGCCATCTGACTCAGCACATCGCGCACGCGAGCCTCGTTCACATCCTTGAGCATGCCAAACGTAGGCATCTGTTCCGGATTGAGCCATGCCAGGTCCTGCGCTTTGGAGCCGCGTAGAATCTTGACGATTTTGCCGGAACCGACCCGCTGATTCACATCATGCACGCACCGGCTGATCGCCTGGGCAACGCTGGTGACGTCGATGGTCTCGAAAGTACTTTCGCAGTTCGAGCAGGCACCACACTTGCCCTCATGCGTATCCGAGGGCGCATCCGTCGGCGTGATTTCCTGTCCGAAATACCGCGTCATGTACCGGTGCAGACAATCGGCGGTGCGGCAATAGCCCACCATGCCATCCAGCAGGCGTCGTTTGGACTGCCGCACGATTTCCTGATCTTCGGGGGTCATGCGCTCGTTCTCATAATCGCTGTCGAGTAGCCGGCGCCGGGTCACGATATCCGATTCGTTCCACAGCAGCGTGCAGCGGCTGGGCTCGCCGTCACGTCCGGCGCGGCCGGCCTCCTGATAATAGGCCTCGATGGATTCCGGCAAGTTGTGGTGGATGACGTATCGCACATCGGACTTGTCGATCCCCATGCCGAACGCATTGGTGGCCACGACCACCGGCACCTTGTCGGTGATGAAGTCGTGCTGCGCCGCTTCACGCGCGTCCGACGACATGCCGCCATGGTAGGCGACCGCCGCGTGCCCCATCTGGTTCAGCGTAGCTGCGAGCGCCTCGGTGGTCTTGCGGGTGGCACAGTAGATGATGCCGGATTCGTCCGGGTGGGCAGCCACATAGTTCGCCACCCACGCGGCCTTGTATTTGGTTTCCAGCTTGACCACGTCGAAATACAGGTTCGGCCGGTCGAATCCGGTGACGGTGACGGCAGGATTCCGCAAACCCAGCAATCCCACGATGTCGCGGCGCACGCGCTCGGTGGCAGTGGCGGTGAATGCGCCGACCGGCGGGCGCTTGGGCAGGCCGACGATGAAGTCGCCAATACCAAGGTATGACGAACGGAAATCCTGCCCCCATTGGGAGACGCAGTGTGCCTCGTCCACGGCAATCAGGGAGATTGGCGTGCGGGCGGCGAAGTCACGGAATCGGCCGGTTTCCAATCGTTCCGGAGCCACGTACAGCAGTTTGAGCTGACCCGATGCAGCCTGGGCGAACACCATGGCCTGCTCATCCGGGGTTTGGGTGGTGTTGACGAATGCGGCCGGCAAGCCCAGATCATTCAGGGCATCGACCTGATCACGCATGAGGGAGATCAGCGGCGAGATCACGATGGTAACACCGGGCATCAGCGCGGCGGGAATCTGGTAGCACACGGATTTGCCGGCACCGGTGGGCATAACGCCCAGTACGTCCCGGCCATCCAGCAAAGCATCGACGATGCCTTGCTGGCCTGGCCGGAACGAATCGTAACCGAAGTATTGCTTGAGCGCCCCCAGCGCCGCCTCATGTGCCGTCATGCTTCCCAACCATACCGCACTGCCGCGGTCACAAGTCATGTATGCCTGTTCAATTATCCGTAAATCGGTTTCAAGGGGCGGATTGGACGTTTCGGGGACATCTACTTCCGTTTCAAGGGGCTGGTCATCAGCTAAACCACATATACAAATGACATTATCCCAATGCCATTCCGCCGTTTTCACGCCTTGTCTACTTGGGCAACAGCCCCTTGAAACGGAAGTAGATGTCCGGGATAGCGCAAATCCGCCCCTTGAAATGGAGAATCACCGAAGTTACGTTCCGAGAACGGCTCGCAGCGTCTCCGTCACAGACGGTCGAGAGCCTGCTTGAGGTCGGCGATGAGGTCATCGGCGTTTTCGATGCCGACCGAGATACGCACCAGGTTGGCGGGCACCTGCAAGGTGGTGCCGGTCACAGAGGCGTGGGTCATAGCGGCGGGCACCTCGATCAGGCTTTCCACGCCGCCGAGCGATTCGGCCAGCGTGAAGATCTCGGTGTAGTCCACGAACTTCTTGGCAGCCTCGGCACCGCCGGCAAGCTGCACGGAGAGCACGCCGCCGAAGCCGCCATGCATCTGACGAACCGCGATATCGTGGCCCGGGTGGGATTCGAGGCCCGGATACCAGACGCGCTCAATCACGTCAGCAGGCTGGGATTCCAGCCATTCCGCCACTTTCAGGGCGTTGGCGCTGTGACGCTTGACGCGCAAATCCAGAGTCTTCAGGCCGCGAATGTCAAGGAACGAATCGAACGGGGAAGGCACGGCACCGGCTGCGTTCTGCAGGAAGGCCACCTGCTCACGGGTTTCCTCATCGTTGAGCACCACGGCACCGCCGACCACATCGGAGTGGCCGCCGATGTACTTGGTGGTGGAGTAGACCACCGCATCGGCACCATCATCGAGCGGGTGCTGCAAGGCGGGCGAAGCGAAGGTATTGTCGACTACCACCTTGGTGCCGTACTTATGGGCCACTTCGGAGGTGACTGCGATGTCGGTGATGTTGAGCAGCGGGTTGGACGGGGTTTCGACCCACACATACTTGTACGACTTGGCGGCGAGCGCGGCTTCCACGGCGGCGGTGTCGGTGATGTCCACCACATCGAGGCCCACGCCCCACGGCACGAACACCTTGGAGAGCAGACGGTAGGTGCCGCCGTACACGTCGTTGCCGAGCAGGATGTTGTCGCCGGGCTTGATGGTGGAACGCAGCAGCACATCGATGGCGGCAAGGCCGGAGGAGAAGCTCAGCGCGTACTTGGCGCCTTCCACGGCGGCGAGCTGCTCGTCAAAACTGGTGCGGGTGGGGTTGATGGAGCGTGAGTAGTCGTGGCCGCCGCGCAGGCCGAGCACGCCGTCCTGCTTGAAGGTGGAAGTGGCGTAGATCGGCGTAACCACAGCACCGGTGGTGGGGTCAGGCTCCTGGCCAGCGTGGATGGCGCGGGTGGCGACGGCGGTGTTGGCGAACTTGGCGTTGTATTCAGCGGACATGGTGTTGGTTTCCTTTGGTGTTTGGTTGGGTATTGGACGGGTTTGGAAAGTTATTGGATCTTTGCGGGCTGGCTCCTCTCAGTCAGCCTTCGGCTGACAGCTCCCCTCAAAGAGGGGCGCCAGAGCCCTTTTTGGCTCCCCTCTCCGAGGGGAGCTGTCGCGGAAGCGACTGAGGGGAGCACTTAGCGTTTAGAGGTACTGCTCGGCAAGGGACGGCTTGGTGGTGCGGTCGACCACGTCGCCGTAACCGTTGGCGCGCATCCAGTCGTCATCGAAGATCTTTTCGAGATAGCTACGGCCGGAATCGGGGGCGAGCACCACCACGATCTGGTTTTCGTCCAGATCGTTGGCGAGCGCGTACTTGATGGCACTGGCCACGGCCATGCCGGACGAGCCGCCGACCAGCAGCCCCTCCTCGCCGGCCAACCGGCGGGTCATTTCGAAAGCTTCGGCGTCGCCGACGCGCACGATGTCATCGGTGATGTTCCGGTCGAAAGCCTTGGGGTAGAAGTCCTCCCCCACGCCCTCGATGTCGTACTGGTGGACTTCCTCACGCGAGGTGGCGGAGTAGATGGAGCCTTCCGGGTCGGAGCCGATGACCTTGACCGCGCCGTCGGAGACTTCTTTCAGATACTTGCCGGTGCCGGAGATGGTGCCGCCGGTGCCGATGCCGGCTACGAAATGCGTGACCTTGTGATCAGCGGCCTCCCAAACTTCCGGTCCGGTGGTGTAGTAGTGGCTCAGCGGACCGTTCGGATTGTCGTACTGGTTCGGGCGGAAACCGCCGGGAATGGTGTTGGCCAGTCGTTCGGCGACCTGGTAGTAGGAGCGCGGGTCGTCGGGGCCGGCATCGGTCGGCGTGACGATGACTTCGGCACCGTAGGCGCGCAGCACCGCACGCTTGGATTCGGAGACCTTGTCCGGCAAAGTGAAGATCGTACGGTAGCCGCGCTGCTGGGCGACCAGTGCCAGACCGACGCCGGTGTTGCCGGAGGTCGGCTCCACGATCACGCCGCCGGGTTTCAGCTCGCCGGACTTTTCGGCGGCGTCGATGATGCGCTCGGCGATGCGGTCCTTGGATGAGCCACCGGGGTTGAAGTATTCGACTTTGACGGCGATGGTGGCCTTGACGCCGGCCGTCTGCGGGATGTGGTTCAGCTTGACGAGCGGGGTGTTGCCGATGAGTTCGGCGAGGCTGTTGTGGATGGTCATCTGAAGTCCTTTGTTGCTGGGGTTGGGATTTGCTGCGTTGCGTTCGTGAACCGACGTTCCCAGACGAATGGACTGTGGCCTTGTGCTTTGAAATTCGAGTATTTCAGTGATGAATCCGATACGTCCCACAGCTTGCGCGTTACACGGTTGCGCCCATGCCAAAGGTTCCACGAATTCTTGCGGCAAATCTGCCGCGATTGAATGCTCTATCTCAAGTTATGCGTCACTGACCGCTCGCCTAGGGGCGTCGGTTAGCGACAACAACATGAGATAATCTGCATGTCTCACACCATAGCACAGCCCGCGACAACTGCGTGTCGCGGGCGTTCATACGGTGGACGCGAGGAGTCGGCAACGATTCCGCCGTCCCTTCATGAGGGAGCCAAGAGGAGTTACAACGAGGCGGCTTCGATGAGTTGGCGGGTGTAGTCGGACTGGGGACTGCCGAGCACTTCGGCGGTAGAGCCTTCTTCTTCGACGCGACCATCGTGGAGCACGAGAATCCGATCGGCGATATGCTGCACCACGCCGAGGTCGTGGGACACCATGATCAATGCTGTTTCACGACGTGTTTCACGGATGGCGGCGAAGGTATCGAGAATCTGGATACGCGCGGCCACATCGATGGCGCTCATAGGCTCGTCGGCAAGAATCACTTTGGGCTCGTTGATGATGGCTCGCGCGATAACCACGCGCTGCGCCTGACCTCCGGACAAGTCGACCGGATACCGGTTCAGGAAAGTGGCCGGTTCAAGGCCAACCATGGTCAGAGCCGCGGCCACTCGCTCAGCGATTTCGGCTTTACCGAGGTCATGCCGCTGCAACACCAATGGTTCGGCAACTGACTGAGCAACCCGCCAACGCGGGTCAAGCGACGAGAACGGGTCCTGAAACACCAGTCCCGATTCGCGGCGGAGCGCTTGCACACCGGGTGATCTGCGACCACCGGCAATGGATTGACCGCCATACGTCACAGTGCCGGAATCGGCGGATTCGAGGCCGAGCATGATGCGGGTCAGCGTGGACTTGCCGGAACCGGAACCGCCGATGACGGCCAAGCATTCGCCAGGGCGGACGTCGGCGGAGACGTCGAAGAGGACTTGGCGGCGCGCGGAGCGGGGACCGAAGGATTTGTTAATGGATTGGGCGGAGAGGAGGAGCCTATTGCCATCACTCATGAGAGTCCTCCTTGGGAGTGCGGAGGGTGAGGGTTTGGGCGGCGGCGACCAGTCGTTGGGCCTGTAGCGCGGCCGGTGCGGCAAGCAGATTGGCGGTCGCGCCGGACTCCACAATGCGGCCAGCGTCCAGCACATAACAACGCGTTGTGGCACGTGCCAACACGGAGAAATCATGGGTGATGAACAGCATCGAGGCACCGGCATCGTCCACTAGAGAGACCAGCAGATCCACAATCTGTCGCTGGGTGATGGAATCCAACGCGGTGGTCGGCTCATCGGCGATGATGAACCGCGGCGAGGTGATCAGCGCCGTGGCGATGCCCACGCGCTGCTGCTGCCCACCAGACAACTCGTGCGGATATTTGCCGGCCATATCACGGTCCAGCCCGACCTTGTCCAGCATGGCATTCACTCGGTCGGCACGTTCGGCCTTGGTCAGGTCGTAATGCAATTTCAGCGGCAGAGAAATCTGCTGGGCGACAGTCATCACTGGGCTCAGTGAAGCAGCCGGATTCTGAAATACCGCGCCCACATACCGGCCACGCAGGTCGGCGAGCACATGCTCAGAGGCACCGATGATTTCCGTACCGCTCATATCAATCGACCCGTCGGCTGCAGCAGTCAATGGCAGCAGCCCCAGTATCGCCTTGGAAATCATCGATTTGCCGGAGCCGGAGGAACCGATTAGGCCAACCCGCTCGCCATCGGCAATGGCCAAGTCCACATCGGAAACAATTAATCTGCCGCCGACAGCAATGTTCAGACCATGAATATCAACGCTCATCGCCGCCCTCCCCTGCTTCCCTCAACGCGGGATTGGCGACCGGGTCGATGGCATCACGCAACACATCGCCGAAAATATTCAGGGCCACCACCACGACCGTGACAATCAGACCGGGCCACACCACGGTCAGCGGAAACACATTGATGAGCTTGACCGATGTGGCCAGTGAATGCCCCCAGCTCGGCACACCCGACGGCACACCGATACCGAGGTACGTAAGTCCTGATTCGGCCAGCACCGCCGTGCCAGCGGATAGTGACAGTTGTACAGCCAGCACGGGCAGGATATTCGGCACGATATGGCTCACCAACACACGCCATCCGCTGGCTCCATTCGCCAGGGCCGATTCCACATACGATGAACGGGCCGCCAGCAACGCCACCGGACGGGCCACACGTGCCAGATTCAGCCCATATCCGAAGCCGCAAGCGATGACGATCACGACGATGGATGCACCGAGCGGTACAGCAAGAATCAGCGCGATAAGCACAGTGGGAATGGAGATCAGCGCATCGACCACCACTACAGACGAGCTGGCAAGCGCCGCATTGCGTGCGACCATCGCCGCAATGAGCAGCAGCCCCCAAGCGGCGGAAACCACTACGGTAAGCAGCACGATGAGCAGGTTCGTATGCGAGCCGGCAAGCAGCCAGCTGAACACGTCGGCTCCGGTACCGTCGGTGCCGAGCCAATGCGCAGCGGAGGGTTTAGCCCATACGCGGTAGCCGTCGGTGGTCCATAGGGATTGCGGGGTCCAGAACAAAGAAACGATGGCGATCAGCAGCCATGAGGCGAGCACGATAAGCGCGAATTTGCCTTCGGCCCGGCGCCACATGGAGTGGAGGACGATTGCGAAAGCCGCTCGTTGACCACCCTCCGGCATCGCGGTGCGACGCCACCTCACATCAGCGGGAGGATTGGGAACACGCTCCCCCTCGACTACAGACGGCGAGAAGGAAGTAGACGATTTGCTCATGCGGTCACCTCCGTAATGGTGGCGGCGGTTTTGAGGCGCGGGTCGAGCACGCGGTGGAGCAAGTCGACCACAAGACCAATCAACAGAAAGAATGCAGCCAGCAAAAACAGCTCACTCTGCACGGCGATGAGGTCACGATTGCCCACGTCGGTTACGAGACCATTGCCGATACCCGGCAGGGCAAACAGGTTTTCGATGACCATCACGCCGGTGATCATCGAGGCGAACGTCAGTCCGATAACGGACACCAGTTGCGGGGTCGCCAACCTCAGGCCGACATGCAGCACTGCCTGGGTGCGGGTCATGCCGCAGGAACGAGCCATGTCGATATAACCGGAACCGGCCAAATCGTCCAGAGCCGAACGCGTGTATCGCATGATGGTCGCGCCCACGATGACACCGACCGACAACGCCGGCAAAATCAACGACAGCATCGCCGAACCGGGCGCTCCCCAACCGTCCAGAGGGAACCCTTGCGAAGGGAAGACGCCAATCAGTCCGACGCCACGGCCGAATAGCAGAATCAGCAGCAATCCACCCCACAAAGCAGGGATGGCACCGCCGATGATGGCCAGCACATGGAACGCGGAACGCACTCGCTCGGAGCGAGCCAGCACCGCTGCACAACCCAGCGGCAGGCCAATGACCAAGGCAATCAACATGCCAAGAATGATCAGAGGAAAGGTGATGGCTGCGCGCGAGCCGACCAGTGAGGTTACGGAACGACCGGTCAGGATGGACGTGCCGAAATCACCATGGATCAGTGCACCCATCCAATCAAAGTATTGCGCGACTAATGGCCGATTCAAGCCGAGCTGTTCGCGCAACTGGGCCACGCGCTCGGGCGGCGAGTTGACGCCAGCCATCACGGAGGCCACGTCGCCGGGCAGAATGCGCAATGCCGCGAAAATCACCACGGACAGGCCGAGCAGCGCTACGACAAACAGCGCCAGTCGTTTGAGCACGAATCGCATAATGCCTACTTTACTCGGGGTTACTTTCCTTTGGCTCCCCTCAGTCGCCTACGGTGACGGCTCCCCCCTCTCTGAGGGGAGCCGTCGCGCAGCGACTGAGGAGCGGTCATAGGAGGAGGATGACTGAGGCCATCCTCAGTCCGCTTCGCGGACAGCTCCCGCCAGCGGGAGCCCGAAAAAACGTAACTACTTCTGGCTGGATCCAGCGACGGAGTAGGTTACGTTGTAGAGGGGCAAGGCGGTCTGGTTGAGGTTGAAGGGGAAGCCCTCGACGCCCTTGGCCGTGGCGGTGGTGGTGCGGTAATTGAACAGCCAATCCGCAGCGGCGTCCTCGGACACCAACTTGGCGGCCTCGGCGAACTTGGCGTCACGCTCCTTGTCGGAAGTGGCGGCCACGCCCTCGTTGTACAGCTTGGTCACGTCCTTGTTGTCGTAGCCGAAGTAGTAGGTCGGGTCGGTCCAGGAAGCGAAGTCGTGGCTTTCGTTGTGGTCTACCAGTGAGATATCGAAATCGTGGTTGGTGTACACGTCCTGCAACCAGGTGGAGAATTCCACCACGTTGACCTTCAGATCAATGCCGATGGGCTTCAGCTGCGAACGCAGCTGGTCGCCGAGCTCGGTGCCATAAATGTTGGCGTAGGTCAGGCTGAGTTCCAGCGGCTTGTCGGCGGAGTAACCGGCCTGAGCCATAAGCGACTTGGCTTTGCCCTGATCGTAGGGATACAGGTTGGTCAAATCCTCGTAACCGGGGTCGAGGGACGGAATCGGGCCGCCGAGCGCCTTGTCGGCGCCGCCACGGGAGGCGATGAGTTCCTTGTGGTTGATGGCGTAACGGATGGCCTGGCGAATGCGCTTGTCGGCCAGCTTGGAGCCGGAGGCATTGTTGAAGCCGAGCACGAACTTGTCGGTGCCGTCACCGGCCTTGACCGTGTAGTTCGCGGAATCGGACTTGAACGGCTCGGCGAGGTTCTCGGTAATCGGGGCGAGCACCTGCACATCGCCGGACTTCAGGGCGTTGACCGCGGCGTTGTCATCAGCCAGATACTTGACCACCACGGTGGGCGTCTTGGCCTTGTTCTTGCCCCAGTATTTCTCGTTGGTCTTCAGCGTGATCGAGCTGTTCTCCACGAACTTGGAGACGGTGTACGGGCCGGAGCCGATGGCCTGGGTCTTCAGGTCGTACTTGGCGTCCTTGTCGAACACCAGTCCGGGGCGGCCGGTCAGGGTCCACAGCAGGTTGGAGTTCGCGCTCTTGAGTGTGATGACCACGGTGTCGGCGTCCTTGGCCTCGACCTTATCGACGGCAGCGAGCGCGTCGGCGTCGTGATAGTCCTTGGCGATGAGTTCGTTGATGGACCAGGCCACGTCTTCGGCGTCGAGCTTGTCGCCGTTGGAGAAGGTCATGTTCTTGTTGAGGTGGAAGGTATAGGTCAGGCCGTCCTTGGACGTCTCCCAGCTGGAGGCGATGGCGGGAACGACCTGGTTCTTGGAGTCGCGGGCCACCAGACCCTCGTACACGTTGCCGATCAGGATCTGGTCGAGCGCGGAGCCGGCGGTGTTGCGAATGTCCAGATTGGTGGGGGCCAGTTTGAGACCGATGGTCACGGTGTCGGCATAGGTACCGGACGAGGCCGCGTTCTTGGAGTCTTTCTTACCGCCGAAGGCGAAGGCGGCGCCGGCGATAACCGCCACCACCACGACAACGGCCAAGGCAATCAGCCACCACTTCGGGCTGTTCTTCTTCGGATTCTTTGCGCGCGAGGCAAGGCTCGCATCTGTGGTTGCGCCGTCTTCGACGTGCGCACCATTGTCTTGAGACATGGTTCTTCCTCTATATATGTTGGTTTATACGGTTGGCCGCCACAAACGGGTCGTCCACCACAGCCCATCATAGCGGCGGGGCTGTAGAATTGCACATGAAATCCATCTTGAATCTGGAGGGTTATCATGCTGGTCGCCGTTGATATCGGCAATACGAACATCGTGCTTGGTTTTCTGGATGGCGACACCATCGCCGGAACCTACCGCATCACCACCAAAGCCAACCATACATCCGATGAATACGGCCTGTTTTTGACCGAATTCCTGAGAATGAGCGGTTTCCAGCCGTCCGATGTGGATGACGTGATCATCTGTTCGGTGGTGCCGAAGGTGATGCATTCCTTCCGCTCCTCCATCGTCAAGTTCTTGGATATCGACCCGATGGTGGTGGGCCCCGGCATCAAGACCGGCATGAACGTGCGCGTGGATGACCCGAAATCACTCGGCGCGGACATTCTGGCCGACTGCGCCGGCGCCTATTACGAGTATGGAGGTCCGGTGCTGGTGGCCGATTTCGGTACGGCCACCACGTTCACGCATGTGAGCGATAAGGGTGTGGTCGATTCGGGCGTAATCACCACCGGCATTCGTGCAGGCGCCGCCGCCCTATGGGGAGACACGGCCCAGCTGCCGGAAGTGGAGATTACCCGACCGGAGACCATTTTGGGCACCAATACCAAGACCTGCATGCAGGCAGGCCTGTATTACACGTTCCTGGGCGGCGTGGAACGCACAATCAGCCAGTTCCGCAAGGAGCTTGGCGGCGAGGACTTCAAGGTGATCACCACCGGTGGCCTTGGGCGCGTGTTCGCCTATGATACCGAGCTAATTGACGTCTATGACCCGGATCTCATCTTCAAGGGCATGGCGCATATCTACGCCCGCAATGTGAAGTAACGAAATCGGCCTTTAGCTAGGCCTTCCCTCAGGTCTCTCCCTCCGTCCGCCTTCGGCGGCCACCTCCCTCGTCAGAGGGAGGTTAGCGAGGAGCTACTTAATCGTGAAACCCTGGTTGAAGCCGTATTCCTTGAGATCTTTCTGCCAGGTGGCAAGCCCGTGTTCAAGACTGACTTTCTTGCCGGGCCTGTCCAACGATTCCAGCGGCTTGCCTTTCTCGTCTTTCATACCCATATCGACTTCCATCTCACGCTGTTCGTAGGCCTGTTTGCTGCTGGCCCATTCATAGGCTTTGCCTACCGTGCTCTTGAAATCGTTACGTGCATACACTTCAAACGGCAGATACTGATATCCCACGGATACATCCTCGGCCGCTTCGGAAAGCACACGGTTGAATTTTTGCCCGCCGAAATACGGAATTTCGACGCCACGATCGTTCGTGATCGTGGTCTTATCGAGGAATTCACCGGAATTGAGGGTGCCATAGTCGGCAGGGAAGGCACCGCCAGCCACACGGGCACTGATGCCCTGCGCGTCATGGGTCACGAAATCCACGAATCGATAGGCCGCATCCGGCTTACGCGTCAGCTGCAACACGGCAAGTGCGGATCCGCCGCTTTCGGCATTGGTGGGCTGGCCGTCATAGGTGGGCATGGGCGCCACACGCCATAGTCCGGACGCGCCGGGCACATTGGATAGCAGCATCGAAGGCATCCATGCGCCGGAGAACATGGAAGCAATGGTGCCGGTGCCCACCCTGCGCTTCCATCGCTCAGACCATGTGGCGGACGTGGTGTCCACCAGGCCTTCATCGATCATCTTTTGCCAGAATTCGGTGAACAGCTGGGTGCCGGTATCGTGGTCCAGATCGATGGTCACGGTTTTACCGTCCGGCGAGGTATGGAAAGGCTGCCCGCCTGCAAGCCATATCATGGCGTCGTAGAAGCTGCCATCGCCCGAATCGGCCGCAATATAAGCGCCAATTTGCTTGAGTTTCTTGGCGGCCTCGTAATAATCGTTCCATGTCTTGATTTGCGTGGCATCCACCCCGGCCTGCTGGAACACATCCTCGTTGTAGAAGAATCCCATGGGGCCGGAATCCATCGGCAATGCATACACTCGTCCGGCAAGCTGGACGGACGCCCAGGTGCCAAGGGTAAAGAAACTCGCATAATCGGAACCGGTACGATCGGTTAGGTCGAGCAGCTGACCGGATACCTCGTATTGCGGCAGCGCGTAGTATTCGATCTGCGCCACATCCGGCGTGCCGTAGCCGTCCTGGATGGCGGTATTGAGATTCTCATAGCCGGAGATGTTGGTCCATTCGACGCGGATGTCCGGATTGGCTTTCTCGAAACGGCGGATGACTTCGCCCATGCTGGGCTCCCAGCTCCATACGCTGATTTCGGTACGGTTATCGACCGTGGCTTGGCCGCAGGAGGCTAGGGATACGGTAAGGACCGCGGCCACGACTATGGTCGCCAGTCTGCTGATTCGCCGTCCGATTGTTCGCATGGTGACGAGTCTACTAGGCGGGGCTTAAAACGCCGTATGATGAACCACCCTCAGTCTCGCCTCGCGAGTCAGCTCCTGCCAGCGGGAGCCAATATGGCAGCAGCCCCGTGGCGAGATGCGTCACGGGGCTGCTGTGGATATATAGAGAAGGAATTATAAGGCTTACTTCACGGTGAAGCCCTGATCCTTGCCGTAATCCTGCAGGGCCTTCTGCCAAGCAGCGACACCGTCGCTCAGCTTCTGGTCACCGGTGTAGGACTTGCCAAAGTAGTCGCCGAAGATGGTGCGGGCCTTGACCTCGAAGGGCAGGAACTGGTAGCCGGAGGACACGTTCTCAGCAGCCTGAGCCAGAACCTCGTTGTACTTCTGACCACCGAAGTAGTCAACATCCTGACCATCGGCGTTCTTCACGGTGGTGGCGTTCTTGAAGGAGTCCTTTTCCAGGGAGGCCTTGTCAGCCGGGAAGGCGCCGCCAGCCACACGAGTGGCCACACCAGCACCGTGGTTGGCGTACTCGATGAACTGGTAAGCAGCATCAGCCTTCTTGGTGGAGGCGAGCACAGCCAGCGAAGAACCACCGTTCTCAGAGTTGGTGGTGGAGCCGTCAGCGGTCGGCATCTGGGTCACACGCCACTTGCCGGCACCGTCAGCAGCGGAGTTAGCAAGGTTGGCAGGCATCCAAGCGCCAGTGAACAGGGAGGCGATGGTGCCGTCGACCATGCCCTTGAACCAATCCTCGGACCAGCCGGCGGTCTTGGTGTCGAGCAGACCCTCGTCCAGCAGCTTCTGCCAGAAGTCGGTGAAGGTCTTGACGCCCTTGTCTTCGGTCAGGTTGACGGTGACTTCGGAACCATCGGAGGAGGTCTGGAACGGCTTGGCGCCGGCCAGCCAGGTCATGGAGTCGAAGAAGCCGGCGTCGCCGGTGTCGGAGGTGATGTAGTAGTTGTCGCCGAGGGCGTGAATCTTCTTGGCGGCGTCGTAGTACTGATCCCAGGTCTTGATCTGCTCGGCATCAACGCCGGCCTTGTCGAAGACTTCCTTGTTGTAGAAGAAGGCCATTGGGCCGGAATCCATCGGCAGGCCGTAGACCTTGCCGGCGAACTGCACAGAAGCCCACGGGCCAGGGGTGTAGAAGTCCTTGTAACCAGAGGTCTTGTCGGTGATGTCCAGCAGGTTGCCCTTGATGGCGTACTGCGGGACGGCGTAGTACTCAACCTGAGCGACGTCCGGAGCGCCAGAGCCAGCCTCAATGGCGTTGTCCAGCTGAGTGTATTCCTTGGTGTTGGTACCGACGTTCTTCAGGTCGACCTTGATGCCGGTCTCCTTCTCGAAGTCCTTGGCAACCTGGGTCAGCGAAGGCTCCCAAGCCCAGACGGTGATTTCCTTGACGTCGGAATCCTGAGCCGGCTGGCTGGACTTGCCGCTATCAGAGCCGCAGGCGGCAACGGAAACCAGCATGGCAACCGCACCGGTGAGGGCAACGGCCTTCTTGGCGGTAGTGAACTTCATCGTTCTGTTCTCCTTCCTCGAATCGTCTAGAACGATTCAAACTGTTTTGTCGCTCGCAATCATTGCGTGTTACCTAGTGTCAATTATTGATTTCTCCTCGACACTGAGAAGTGGCTCTATGAAGCCATTCCTTTCGCTATGGTTGCGATAACATCTTTTAGTATACACATCTCAAAACAAATCGCAAATGCGATGGCGGCGTGTTATCGCTAACACGCCCGCCATCGCATTTGAATCGCTATAAATAGACCTCTTTACAGCTTTACCACCAGCACACCGTTCGGCTGAATGGCCGCCGTATGCTCGGATTCGTTGACCTGAGCCAGCGAGGCGACCAGCGGCTCGCCGTCCACGTCCACAATCGCCACATCGTGGGTGCGGTTGAACAGGAACACGAAGTGGTTCTCGCCAGTTTCATCCGCACGCTCAACGCGCAGCACTTCGCCGCGATCGTCTTCGGCCGAGGTCTCGATGCCGAGTTCCTCCAGCAGCGCAGGCAGGCTCTTGGCCAAGCCCTCACGGCCGAGACGGGCACCGACGTATGCGGCCTTGCCGTCGCCGAAGTCGTTGATGGTGATGGCGGGAGCGCCGTCGAAACCGGTCCACTTATCAGCCTTGAAGGAAGCAACCACGTGAGCGGTATCGGCCACGGAGGTGATCACGTCGGCGAAATCGTGCGCCACGGTACCGTTGTCCAAGTCGAGGTGGTCCATGGCACCGGGGAAGTCGTTGCCCATCGGGGCGAATTCCTCAACGCGCACGCCCACCACGTCACGGATGGAGCCGGGGTAGCCACCCAGCCAGACGTGATCCTTGTCGTCCACCAGACCGGTGTAGTAGGTCACGAACAGCTTGCCGCCGTTCGCCACATACTCGCGCACGCGGCGCGTGGTCTCTTCAGACAGGATGGTCAGGCTCGGCAGCACGACGGCTTCGTACTCGTCCCAGGGACCGCGAACCGGCACCACGTCTGCGGTCAGACCGTTGTCCGCCAGCGCGCGGAACCACGCGAGCGGCTCGGTCCAATGGCGTACCTCCTGAGTAGGCGTGGCGGTGTGTTCCGTAGCCCACTGAGACTCGTAATCGAAGACGACGGCGACCTTGGACTTGACCAGCTTGGTGCTCAGCAGGCCCTCGTCAGCAAGCTTGTTGAGGTCGGCACCCAGCTCGCACACGTCGCGGAAGATCTGGGAGTCGGGGCCCGCGTGAGGAACCATCGAGGAGTGCCACTTCTCGGCACCGGCCTTGGACTGGCGCCACTGGAAGTAGCAGATGGCGTCGGCGCCCATGGCCAGGTGGGCCAGGGAGTCGCGCACCAGTTCGCCGGGTTCGACGCGGTAGTTGATCGGACGCCAGTTGACGGCGGAGCTGGAGTGCTCCATGAGGAACCACGGATTCTTGCGGGCGATGCCGTCACACAGGGAGGCCGAGTAGGCCAGCTCATCGAAGTGAGCTTCGCCAGGAGTGAAGTAGTGATCGTTGGACACGAAGTCCACGTCGTAACCCCACTTGTCGTAATCGATACCGGCACCGCCGGCGGAGACCATGAAGTTGGTGGTCTGCGGCTTGGGGGCGATCTCGAGCAGGGCGTCGCGCTCGGCCTTGTAAAAGTCGAGCAGGGCGTCGGAGCTGAAGCGCTTCCAGTCAAGCAGTTTGCCCGGGTTCATGAAGTTGCCATCGCCGATGAAGCGCGGCGGGATGATCTCGGAGAAGTTGTTCATGCGCTGCGCCCAGAAGGCGGTGCCCCAGGCGTCATTGACGGCGTCGATGGTGCCGTACTTCTTCTCGCACCACTTCTGGAAGGCGCGCTCAGCATCTTCGGAGTAGTCGAAGCGGTTGTGGCAGCCGTACTCGTTGCTCACGTGCCAAGAGACCACATAGGGGTTGTCCTTGTAGTGCTCGGCCATCTTGCGACACAGGTTGAGCGCGTAGTCAAGGAAGACCGGGCTGGTGGCCCGCCAGTGCTGTCGGGCACCGGGCTGGCAGACGTCGCCGCGGTAGTCGACCCAGAGGATCTCCGGGTGGGCCTGGGTCATCCACATCGGCGGGGATGCGGTGCCGGAGGCGAGATCGACGGCGATGCCGGCCTTGCCGAGCTTGTCGATGACGCGGTCGAGCCAATCGAAGTCATACACGCCTTCTTCGGGCTCAAGCTTGGCCCAAGAGAAGATGGCTACGGAGACGAGGTTGACGCCGGCCTTCTGCATGAGGGCTACATCTTCGTCCCACACTTCCTCAGGCCATTGGTCGGGGTTGTAATCGCCGCCGTACCAGATGCGGGGCTTGCCACCCGCAAGAGGCTGCGGCCACTTGAATTCGCGATGTTCCATGATGATGCTGTTCCTTTAATGAATAAATATCTACGTGTGGGCAAATGGGAGTCACGCAGATACACAAGGAGGCGCCTGCACGATTCTCAACAATGCGAATATCTGCATAGACGCCTCCTTCCTGTTAGTGGTTATGCCTTTATCTCGGCTCCCTCCACCAGAAGGGAGCCGAAGTACGGTTACTCCTTGACGGCGCCTGCGGCGAGGCCGGACTGCCAGTACTTCTGCAGGCACA